>Ga0247610_10000109_pt1 | contig 133389 bp, 121 predicted proteins | sample 174DNAGHGhighgp2_FD_193483 | JGI IMG/M metagenome (GOLD analysis project Ga0247610, IMG submission 193483) | Sheep rumen microbial communities from Palmerston North, Manawatu-Wanganui, New Zealand - 1742 DNA GHGhigh gp2 | ecosystem: Host-associated > Mammals > Digestive system > Stomach >... | reverse complement strand
AAAAAACAGGGACAGTAAACAACCAACAAATATTCCTACCTGCAAAGAGGGAACGAAGAGAATGAAATAAAAAGCATGCGCCAGCCATCCCCTCCCTGCAGGGAGGGGACGAAGAGAATGAGATGCAGGGAGGGGACGAAGAGAATAAAAAACAGGGACAGTAAACAACCAACAAATATTCCTACCTGCAAAGAGGGAACGAAGAGAATGAAATAAAAAGCATGCGCCAGCCATCCCCTCCCTGCAGGGAGGGGACGAAGAGAATGAGATGCAAAGAGGGAACGAAGAGAATGAAATAAAAAGCATGCGCCAGCCATCCCCTCCCTGCAGGGAGGGGGCAGGGGGAGGGGGAACCAAAGCAAAGGAACCAAAGCAAAGGAACCAAGCAAAGGAACCAAGCAAAGGAACCAAAGCAAAGGAACCAAGCAAAGGAACCAAGCAAAGGAACCAAAGCAAAGGAACCAAAGCAAAGGAACCAAGCACGGGAACCCAACAAGGAACCCAAGCAAAAGAGTCAAGCAAGAACCCAACCAAGAAAACAACTAATCAACCCAAACAACAACCAAAACAAGCAATAAAAACAAACACCACTCATGAAACGCATCCTATTCTTCACCATCCTCTTTCTACAATTCTCGTTTTCCCAGGCCCAGACCGACGGCTATCGTGTCGTCGCCGACAACTGGCAGCGCCTGACGGTGGAGTTCACCGTGGGCAATGTGCAGGTCGGCACGACGGTGCTTGGAGGCGAGACCTTCAGCACCCTCGCTATCGGCGGCTATGAGCAGGACAAGGGCCATTATGGCGCCCCTGCGCTGCCCCTCTTCTCGCGCCTTGTCGAGGTGCCGCTGGGTGCCGAGTTCAAGGTGACGGTGAGCGATGCCGAGTATGACACGCTCGAGGCGTTGCCCTACCGCCTGTTGCCGGTACAGCTGCCGCGCCGCAAGAGCGACACCACGGAGCCCAAGCTCTATATCGACCGCGCCTTGTATGCACGGGATGCCTTCTTCGGTCAGGAGGAGGCGCTGGTGGAGGCTGTGGGCGTGGCGCGCGACCGCCGTCTGGCGCGTCTGCAGTTCGCCCCGGTGCGCTACAATCCCGTGAGCGGCCAGGCCATTGTCTGCCGCAAGGCTACGGTGACCGTAGCGTATGCGGGTGGCGACCAGGAGGCCAGCGAGGAGCTGTTCAACCGTTATTATTCGGCGGCCTTCAACTCCGGCGCCAAGCCCCTGAACGCCCTCTACTCCTCACTCCTCACTCCTCACTCCCTGACCCCTAAGGCGGTGCGCACTGCCGCGCCGGTGCGCTACCTCATTGTGGCACACAGCATGTTCCGCGGCCAGCTGGACGACTTCGTGGCCTGGAAGCGCCAGAAGGGCTTCGTTGTCGACGTGGCCTATACCGACGACCCCGCCGTGGGTAGCGATACCACCTCGATCCGGAATTACATCAAGGGCCAGTACGATGATGCCTCCCTCGCCAAGCCGGCGCCGACCTATGTACTGCTGGTGGGCGACGTGGCCCAGATTCCGCCGTTCAACTACCGCGCCGTCGTCTCCTCAAGTCAAGATAGCCATGTCACCGACCTCTACTACATGACCTGGACCAGTGGCGACCATATCCCTGACTGCCACTACGGCCGCTTCTCGGCGCAGAATATCTCACAGCTGCTGCCGCAGATACAGAAGACGTTGATGTATGAGCAGTATACCTTCGCCGACCCGTCGTTCCTCGACCGTGCCGTCATGGTGGCCGGCGTGGACCGTGGCAATGCGGGAGACAACGGCTATAACTATGGCGACCCCGCCTTGGACTATGCCGTCACCAACTATGTCAACGGCGACCACGGCTGGGCCAACGTCTACTACTTCAAGAACAACACCTCCATCGTCCCCTCCTGCACCACCAATGTGACCATCTCGAGCAGCGCTTCGGGCAATGCCGCCACGGTGCGCTCCTATTACAACCTTGGTGCCGGCCTCATCAACTACACCGCGCACGGAGGCTCCACGGGTTGGGGCACGCCCAACTTCGGCAATAACCATGTGAATGTGATGACCAACAACCAGAAGTTCGGCCTGATGATTGGCAACTGCTGCCTCACCAACAAGTTCGAGGAGAGCACCTGCTTCGGCGAGGCCCTCCTGCGCAAAGGCAACTATGCCGGTGCCGTGGGTTATATCGGCGGCAGCAACAGCACCTACTGGGGCCAGGACTTCTACTGGGCTGTGGGTGTCCGCAGCAGTATCGGTCCCTCGATGTCAATGGCCTACGATGCCTCGCACCTCGGTGTCTACGACCGCACCTTCCACACCCACAACGAGGCCTACTCCCAGTGGTGCACCACGCAGGGTTCGATGGTGATGCAGGGCGACATGGCCGTCGAGTCCTCTTCGTCGGGTTCCAGCATGAAATGGTACTACTGGGAGATCTACCACCTGATGGGCGACCCCTCGGTGATGCCCTATATGACACAGGCCGACACGATGTCTGTCGCTGTCTCGACCACGCTGCCTTATGGCACCGTGACGCTCGCGGTGTCCGCGGTGCCCAACGCCTATATCGCCCTCACCGACACGACGACGGGCCTCCTCATGGCGGCGGCCTTCGCCAATGCCGCCGGCCAAGCCCAGCTGACGCTGCCGGCCTCTATGCCGGTAGGTGGCTATCTCCTGGCTGTGTCGGCGCAGCAATACCGCACCGCGCTCATCCCCGTGACGGTGGTGCAGCCGGCAGGCGCCTTCCCCTTGGTCACCGCCATTACGTCGGACCCCCTCAACGCGGGCGACACGGTGGCGCTGACACTGCACATTGAAAATACCGGCCAGCTGATGGCACGCGACATCGTGGCGACGGTGACCTGCAGCAGCCCGCTGCTGACGCTGTCGACCAACACGGTGACCCTCGACAGCCTGGCGGCAGGCGCCTCGGTGGATGTCTCGGGAATCGTGGCCTATGTGCTCCCCACCAGCCCCGACAACACCTCTGTCGACTTCGCCACCAGCACCGTCTGGACGGGTGGCACGCTGGCAGCCACCAGCACGCTGAGACGTTGGATTTATGCACCGGTGCTCAAAGTGACATTCACTCCCGCCCATGTCAGCGTGATGCCTGGCGAGACCACCACGGTCGCGGCCAAGCTGCGCAACAGCGGCCATGCCGCCACAGGGGCGCACACGCTGTCGTTCACCTCGCCCACATCGCTGCTGACGGCCCTCCATACCCTGTTCGACACCGCGCTGGCTCCCGCCAGCGACACCACCGTCGTCCTCACGCTGCAGGCCGACACAGCGCTGCCGATGAGTATCTCGGTGCCGGTAAGCTTCAGCTTCGGCGACTTCGCCCGCACCCTGCCGGTGTATGTCGGAGAGAACTATATTGAGACCTTCGAAGGCGGCAGTCCCGTGTTGACGGGCAGATGGAATTTCCCGGCAGCCTATCCCTGGGTGGTTATCGACTCGCTGGCGTCGGAGGGAGACTACTGTCTGCGCTCGTCGCCCAACCTGACACACAGACAGAGCTCCATCATCTCCATCACCGTCGATATTGCCTCGGCCGACAGCGTGAGCTTCTATTACCGTGTGTCGTCGGAAGAGAACTATGACAAGCTCTACTTCATCATAGACAACGATACCCTGCTGACCAGGTCGGGCGATGTGGACTGGTCGTATGCCGTCTACCCCGTTGCCGCGGGTAGCCATACGTTGATTTTCAACTACTCGAAAGACTATAGCGAGAATAGAGGCAGCGACTGCGCCTGGATTGACTATGTGGTGCTGCCGCATCTGTCGCATCCTGCTACCATTGAGCAGCATACCTTCTGCTCGGCCGACACCACCGTCGAGGTGGGTGGCATCGTTGTCGACCTCAGCCAGGCGGGCAGCGGCACGGAGCGCGTGATTTCTCCGAGCGGGGCCGTGACGTTGTTGGAATATGATATTTATCCCTCTTATAACGAAACCACGCAGCAGCGCGTCTGCGACAGCCTGCGCTGGCAGGGCGAGCTGTATACCGAGTCGACCTACATCGGCGAGGCCCTGCAGACCATCCACGGCTGCGACAGCCTGTACGGGATATACCTCACGGTGAACTATTCGTCGTTCGACACCCTTTCGGTGACCACCAGCGATGAAAGCTACACGTGGAACGACTCCGTCTATACCACCAGCGGTGTCTATCAGCAGGTGTATACCGGCATCCAGGGTTGCGACAGCACGGTGGTGCTGGTGCTGACCCTCATGGGCACCGAAGGGATAGGCGACGTGGACGAGCGCCTGAATGTGAAGGTCTATCCCAACCCCACGGCTGGCCTGCTGCACTTCAGCACGACTGTCGGCGAAGTGACGGTCTACGACCTTACGGGCCGCGAGGTCATGCTCCGACGCAATATCGACTGCCTCGACTTGGGCGACGTGCCTCAGGGCACCTACCTGGTCCGGCTGACCATGCCAGATGCCACTGTGACACGGCGTGTGGTGAAACAATAAAACAGAGAAGGCCGCCCAACGGGCGGCCTTCTTATTTACAGACTCTTTATACCTCCTTAGAGAAGTTTCTTCTTGAGGTTGAGGATCATGTCGTCGGTCATGCGCTCGAGGTCGTACTGGGGATTCCAGCCCCACTCGTTGCGGGCGCAGGAGTCGTCCATCTTGTCGGGCCAGCTGTCGGCGATGGCCTGCTTGATGGGTTCGGGCTCGTAGACCATCTCGAAGTTGGGATAGCGCTTCTTGATGGTGTTGTAGATAATCTCGGGATCGAAGCTCATGGCGGTGACGTTGAAGCTGTTGCGGTGCACCAGCTTGGTGGGGTCGGCCTCCATGATGTCGATCATGGCCTTCTGGGCATCGGGCATGTACATCATGTCCATGTAGGTGCCTTTCTTCAGCGGGCAGACGAATTTCTCGCCCTTCACAGCGGCGTAGTAGATCTCGACGGCGTAGTCGGTGGTGCCGCCGCCGGGGAGCGTCTGGTAGCTGATGAGGCCGGGGAAGCGCACCGAGCGGGTGTCGACACCGAAGCGGGTGTAGTAGTAGTCGCTCAGCAGCTCACCGGTCACCTTGGTGACACCGTAGATGGTGTTGGGGCGCTGGATGGTGTCCTGCGGCGTGTTGTCGTGGGGCGTGCTGGGACCAAAGGCTCCGATGCTCGAGGGCGTGAAGACGGCGCAGCCGAAGAGGCGGGCCACTTCGAGGCAGTTCACCAGCGAGCCGATACCGACGTTCCAACCCAGCATGGGGTTGAGCTCGGCGGTGGCGCTGAGGATGGCCGCGAGGTTGTAGATGGTATCGATGTTGTACTGCTTCACGGCAGTGGCGATCTGCATAATCTGGGTGGAGTCGATGCGCTCCACGGGACCACGCTCGTAGGGGTCGCCCTTCAGCGGACGGAGGTCACTGCACACAACATTGTTGTCGCCATAAATGTCTCTCAAATTACGTGTCAGCTCGGAACCAATCTGTCCGCCGGCACCGACGATAAGTATCTTTTTCATCGTTATCTATTATTAGTTTATTCGTTATATCTCGCAATAAATCATGTCGTTGCGCAGCTTGTCGCCCCACAATGGCACCCACAAAGATACAAAAAAAATAATACTTTAAAAAAATGTTTGCAGAATCATTGCGCAGAGCCGTCAAGCAGTCCGTCCAACTACTGCCGCAGTCCTTCTCAATAATGCATCTAGGATGGGTCTGTATTCTCTATGATTCTACTCTAGATTCTATCTACATCCTCTTTACCTTTTTGGTAGTGTAGAGGTAGAGAAAAGGTAGAGAAGAGGTAGAGAAGAGGTAGAGTTGATACCTTGTTGGTGGGGAATATTAGGGGTCGGATGACAGGGGGGCAGAGCCGCTGTGGAAGGCGGTATAAAAAAGAAAAGGGAGTCCGCACGGACTCCCTTTTTGCTAGCGTATAGATAAGGCTTAGCCTTCGATTTCCTTGCGGACTTTCTTGAAGGCCTCGATGCACTTGTCGAGGTGCTCGTGCTCATGGGCGGCGCTGATCTGGACGCGGATACGGGCCTGGCCCTTCGGGACGACGGGATAGTAGAAGCCGGTGACGAAGATGCCTTCTTCCTGCATCTTGGCGGCATACTGCTGGCTCTTGGCGGCGTCGTAGATCATGACGGCGCAGATGGCGCTCTCGCTGGGCTTGCAGTCGAAGCCTTCTTCCTTCATGCGGCGCAGGAAGTAGTCGGTGTTCTCGTGCAGCTTGTCCTGCAGGGCGTTGGTCTCGCTCATAAGCTCGAACATGCGGATGCCGGCGGCCACGAGGCCGGGAGCCATGGAGTTGGAGAAGAGGTAGGGACGGCTGCGCTGACGCAGCATGTCGATGATTTCTTTCTTACCGGTGGTGAAGCCGCCCATGGCGCCGCCGAAGGCTTTTCCTAAAGTACCGGTGAGGATCTCAATCTTGCCACGCAGGTTGTAGCGCTCGGTGACACCGCGGCCGGTCTTGCCGACAACGCCGGCGGAGTGGCTCTCGTCGACCATCACCATGGCGTCGTACTTGTTGGCGAGCTCGTAGATCTTGTCGAGCGGGCAGACGTTGCCGTCCATGGAGAAGACACCGTCGGTGACGATGATGCGGAAGCGGTTCTTCTGGGCAGCCTTCAGCTGTTCCTCGAGGTCGGCCATGTCGGCGTTGGCGTAGCGGTAGCGCTGGGCCTTGCAGAGGCGGACACCGTCGATGATAGAGGCGTGGTTGAGGGCGTCGGAGATGATGGCATCCTCTTCGGTGAGCAGGGGCTCGAAGACACCGCCGTTGGCGTCGAAGCAGGCGGCGTAGAGGATGGTGTCCTCGGTGCCGAAGAACTCGGCAATCTTCTTCTCGAGCTGCTTATGGAGATCCTGGCAGCCGCAGATGAAGCGGACGGAGGCCATGCCATAGCCGCGGGCGTCCATGCCCTTCTTGGCGGCCTCGATAAGCTCGGGGTTGTCGGCCAGACCGAGGTAGTTGTTGGCGCAGAAGTTGAGGCACTTCTTGCCCTTCACCATGATCTCGGCGCCCTGGGGGCTCTCGATGATGCGTTCATGCTTGTAAAGACCGGCGGCCTCGATGTCGGCCAGCTCTTTCTGCAGGTGCTGTTGAAACTTAGTGTACATGATTTACAATATTTTATATTATTATTTTTGTGAACTGTCTGCTTTATTACAACCTACAAAAGTACGATATAAAATTGATATGACAAAATATTTTTTTGTCACCGGACAATGAGTTGGTTCTCAGTCATACGTGACATGTAGGACTGGATGATGGCTTTGAGTCGCAGGGCCATACGATGGACGATGGTCTGGTAGGTTGCCTGCTGGGAATGGAGGAGGTTGTTTTTCTGGAGCGGGTCGCCCACATAGTTGTAGAGGGCTGTGGGCTTCTGGCCGTCGAAAAGCAGCAGGAGGCTGTCTTCGACATACTGGTAGGCGTCGTTGCAGTAGTTGACGGCCCAATTGGAGGTGGAGTCGGCGAGGAGGTTCTTGCCGAAGGCGATATAGGGTTTGTCGTAGCCGAGGATGGAGAGGAGGGTGGGCATGATGTCGATCTGTTGCGCCACACCGGTCTGCATGCCGCGAGGCAGTTCGCCCGAGGGGTCGAAGAAGATGATGGGGACGGAGAAGAGCCCCAGGGAGGTGCGGTATTCGTCGTGGTCGACGGTATTGGTGTGGTCGGCGGTGATGACGAAGAGGGTGTTGTCGTACCAGGGCTGCTGTTTGGCGGTCTCGAAGAATCGACGCAGGGCGTTGTCGGTGTACTGTACGCACTTGTAGATCTTGTGTTTCCCCTCGGGGTAGCGCTTACGGTACTGGTCGGGGATGTTGTAGGGGTGGTGCGACGAGGCGGTAAAGACGGCGGTGACGAAGGGCTGCGGCATGTCACTCATGGTGAGGGCGTAGTACTGCAGGAAGGGTTCGTCCCAGATGGCCCAGGTGCCGTCGAAGTCTTTGTCGCCACCGAAGCGGCTGTCGGCGTTGTATTCGGTGCGTCCGTAGTAGTTCTGGAATCCTGTGGTGCGGGCGAAGGCTTGGAAGCCCATGGAACCGTTCTCAGCCCCATGGAAGAAGGCCGACGAGTAGCCTTCGGCGGTGAGCAGGCCGGCGATGCCGCTGACATCGTTGAGGGAGGCCGAGGTCACGAAGAAGGGCTCGACGAACATGGGTATGGAGGAGAGGATGGAGGGCATGCCGTCGATGCTCTTGCGGCCGTTGGCGAAAGAGTACTCGAAGGTGAGCGAGTGGGCCGCCAGCGAGTCGAGGAAGGGGGTGAAGCCCTTGTAGGTGCCGCCTTCGAGGGTGCGGTTGAAGAAGCCCGTATATTCACGGCCGAAGCTCTCGACGATGAGGATGACGATGTTCTTTTTGAGTGGCTGAGTGGCTGAGTGGCTGAGTGGCTGAGTGGATGGGTGAAGGGGGGTGTAGAGGGCGTCCATCTCGGCGGTGGTCATGTAGTGGGGGTCGGCGAAGGGTTTCTTGCCGATGGTGCGGATGAGGGAGAAGGGGGTGTTGAGCACGATGGCGGCCTCGGTGGGGTTGTTGACGTACTGGTTGGCGTTGCTGATGGTGATGGGGCGCACGGCAGTGGTGAAGCCGCCACGCATTCCGGCGATGGCCAGCGGGACGAAGAGAAGGAGTGCGAGGGAGTGGGTGAGGTAGTATTTTAGTGATGAATGATGAGTGATGAGTGATGAGTGGGGAGTGGGGAGTGATGAGTGATGAGTGATGAGTGATGAGTGATGAGTGATGAGTGATGAGTGATGAGTGGGGAGTGATGAGTGATGAGTGGGGAGTGATGAGTGATGAGTGGGGAGTGATGAGTGATGAGTGATGAGTGATGAGTGATGAGTGGGGAGTGATGAGTGGGGAGTGGGGAGTGATGAGTGGGGAGAGGGGAGTGATGAGTGGGGTTTGACGTAGAAGAGGACCATGGCGGCGACGAGGACGATGAAGAGCAGGAGGAAGTACCAGTGGTTGAAGATTTCGGTGAAGAGGATGTCGCCGAGGTTGCCCTCGTTGGAGAACTCGCTGAAGAAGGTGGCGGTGGTGCGGCGGCCGGTGAACTGGGAGTAGACGGCGTCGGCGAGGTTGAGGAAGGCGGCGAGGGAGTTGATGACGACGAAGATATACTTGCACATGGTGTGCCACCAGGGGCGCTCCTTGGCGCGGACAGGCAGCAGCATGAGGACGACCCACAGGGCGTTGGTGTAGAGGATGGCGGCGGTGTCGAAGCGCAGGCTTCCGGCCAGCAGGTCGCCGAAGGAGAGGCTGTCCCAGCCGGTGGAGTAGAGGCTCCAGTTCTCGAGGACAAAAGCCACGCGGGTGACCATGTAGACGAGGTAGGCGATGGCTATATTGATGAGGACAGCCAAGAGGTTGCTGAAGGGAAAGACGTTGATGCGGGGGTATATAATCTTTTTCATAGTCGTTTAGAATTGGAAATAGATGAAGGGTTGTAGGTCGGCGGTGATGAACTGGTAGAGGACGAACGCCATGAGGACGATGAAGGTGGCCAAAAGCCAGAGGGGCTGTGAGGCGAACCAGATGCGGTAGCGGCGTTTGAAGCGCGAGGGCAGCCAGTGGATGACCATGCCGATGGCGAAGAGCAGGAAGACGGTCCAGTAGTGGCCGATGATTTCGGGTATCTGTGCCAGGTTCCATTTCGACCCTATCTGCGAGACCATGGCCGAGGCGGTCTCCCAGGCCTGCTCGTTGGCCTCGGCGGGGTTGAGGTTGGAGCCGGAACGGAAGAAGAGGCGGGTGAAGGAGATGAAGATGAAACAGATGATGATGCTCCAGCAGTGGGGGATGCGGGAGACGATGGGGGAGGTCTTCTGCTTGCTCATCTTCTCTTTTATCAGATAGATGCCAGTGAAGCCGATGAGCATCACTAGCACGCAATACCATAGGAGGTTGAGGAGGGGACTTTCGGTGCTGTGGCTGGCGATGAAGAGGCCGACGTTGATGACCAGAAGGGTGATGAGGCGTGTGCGCCAGCTGCGGTCTTTCCACCATTTGTATACGAGGATGCCGAGGCCGTTGAGGCCGCCCCAGGTGATGAAGTTGAATGACGAGCCGTGCCAGAGACCTCCGAGGAGCATGGTGTCCATGTTGTTGACATTGGTGCCGAGGGTCCTGCGGTGGGAGCGCCAGAAGATGAGCATCAGCAGCACGGCGGCGATGATGACGACGACGGCGATGGTGAAGCCCGTGACCTTGAGGCGGAAGGCGGCGATGAGGAGTATGGCGGCAAGGATGAAATAGGAGGCGAAGCCCGAGGTGCGGTTGCCGCCAAGGGGTATATAGAGGTAGTCGCGCAGCCATCGCGAGAGCGACATGTGCCAGCGGCGCCAGAAGTCGGTGGGGTTGGTGGCTTTGTAGGGCGAGTTGAAGTTGGTGGGGAGATAGAAGCCCATGAGCATGGCTACGCCGATGGCGATATCGGTATAGCCCGAGAAGTCGGCGTAGACCTGAAGGGAGTAGACCATCAGGGCTGAGAAGTTCTCGAAGGGGGTGTAGAGCGCGGGGTTGTCGAAGATGCGGTCAGCGAAGTTGACGGCGAGGTAGTCGCTGAGGATGATTTTCTTGATGAGGCCGTTGCATATCCAGAAGAGGGCTACGCCAAACTGGCGGCGGTTGAGGACGAAAGGTTTGTATAGCTGGGGGATGAACTCGTTGGCACGGAGGATGGGACCTGCCACCAGCTGGGGGAAGAAAGAGGTGTAGAAGCCGAAGTCGAGGATATTGGGTACATGGCCTATCTTGCGCTTGAATACATCGACAATGTAGCTGATATTTTGGAAGGTGAAGAAGGAGATGCCTACAGGCAGCAGGATGACAGAGGCGTCGAAGTGGTTGGTGTCGAAGATAGTGTTGCCCCACTGCGCCAGGTGGTTGACCACTTGTATGTTGGTGTGGAAGGTGGCGTTGTAGATGTCGGTAAAGAAGTAGGCATATTTGAAGTAGGCGAGGATCAGCAGGTTGACGGCGACGCCGATGAACATGAGGGTTTTGCGCCGGAAGCGTGAGAAGGTGTGGTCCATCCTGATGCCGAGGTACCAGCCGAAGAGGGTGGAGAAGATGAGCAGCAGGACGAAGAGTCCGGAGGTCTTGTAGTAGAAGAGGAGGCTGAAGAAGAAGAGGTATCCGTTGCGGAGGACACGTTTGGTGGGGTCCAGGGTCTTGGATTGGCGCTCGCCTTTACGGCGGTAGCTGACGATGAGGCTGAAGAAGGCATAGATGATGAAGAAGAGTACCCAGAAGTGTATCTGGGTGAAGAGCAACGGGTGGTCGTCGTTGAACGCGAAGAGGGTGCCTAAGTATGTGAGGATGTCGGACATGCTTTAGCGGGTGGTGGATATTGGATGGCGTTTGGTGTATTGGTTGTAGGCGTCGAAGAGGGCGTTGGTGAAGAGGTTGCCTACGAGTTGATAGCCTGCCATGGTGAAGTGTACGCGGTCTTTCTGTGCCAGCTGGGCCTTGTACCAGCGGTCCATGGATTTCAGGCCGCCCATGATCTCGAACTGGTCCCATACGGCGCCGCCGGTCTCCTTGGCAAGGCGGTAGAATACGTCGCGGGCGAGGAGTCCGTTGCGGTTCACCTCGTAGCGTTTGCGGCTTTTGCGTCGGAAGCAGTCGTTGTTGGTGATGAAGATGAAGGCGCAGTCGGGGTTGACGGTGCGGATGGAGTCAACGAGGGCGCGGTAGTTGGCACGGAAGAGCGCGGTGTCGAAGTCCTGTGCGTTGGCGTCGTTGATGCCGATGCCGAAGATGACCATGTCGGGGTGCAGCATCCGCAAGTCGCGGGTGAAGTGTTGGCAACGCAGGTAGTCGGGTACGGCGGCGCCGTTGACGCCGATAGAGTGGAAGGTGAAGCCCGGACGGCTGTTGTCGAGGTAGATGCCTGTGAGGGTGAAGGATTCGCCGGTCTGGCAGGGGAGTATCACGGAGAAGCTGTCGGTGACGGTGCTGAGGTTGAACACGAAGCGGTCGGTCTTGGCATCGGTATAGGAGGGGTAGACCGTGCGTCCCTGGATTTGCAGGCGGGGCACCACTCCGTCGTCGGAGTGGCCGAAGAGGACGATGCGCGAGGTGGCGTAGTCGACGGAGGGCTCGTTGAGGCCGATGGCCACTTCGGTGAGGCTGTCGGAGGCTGTGATGGCGATGCCGCAGAGTCCCAGGGGCCGGCCATGGGTCTTGTAGATGTTGCGGATGAGTGCCACTTTCTCGCGGCAGTGTACGATATAGTCGCGGGGGTTGTTGCAGCGTGCGGCCGCCGAATAGGGGAATATCATGCCGCGGCCACCGACGAGGTGGGGGTAGGCGTTCATGATGTTGCAGCGGATGGTGTTGCTCATGGTGCCTGCCTGCACGTGAGAGCCGCCGATATGGACGATGTTGATGTTGCCTTGCCGATTCTTCTCGAGCCGTGCCCATTTCTGGAAGAAGGCGTCCAGGGTTGACGAGGTGCTGCTGTAGTCGAGGGTGTTCTTCCCATAGTGGATGAAGGAGTAGTCCTTCGGGATGTCGACACCCTTGGGCTGGGCGGCGGCACTCCCCAGGAGGAGCAAGAGCGTGAGCAGAGGAAAGAGTTGTCGCATAGTTGTTTTATTGAATGGTTAGTTTCCGGCGCATGCCGAAGAGGCGGTAGCTGAGGTCGAAGGCTTCGGCCAGGCGGTTGCCCATGATGACGGCGCCTTTGGGAGTGAAATGGACGTAGTCGCTTCCCGCCAGGCCTTGGCGGTTCCACTCGACCATGGTGTTCCATCCGCCCATGGCGTGGTAGATGCTCCAGTAGGCGGCGTCATGCTTGTTGACGGTGACGATGAGGCTGTCGATGAGTGCCGGCAGGTCGGGGTAGCTCTGGAGCTCGCCGTGGTGACGGGTGCTCATGTCGGAGGGTCCGATGAAGAGTATCTTGGCTTGGGGACAGCAACGATGGACGTGGTCTATCTGTTTGCCTATGCTGCGGCAGTAGGTGGAGATGGCTGCCCCGGACTTGAGGTAGGGCACGGAGTTGCCACCGAATTCCATGATGACCATGGCCACGTCGAGTTGTCCGTAGGCAGCGCTCAAGAGATCCTCTTTCACGAGGGAGAACTGCTGTCCGGAGCATCCGCGCATGGGGATGTTGTCGACCGCCACGCCGGGGCCGTCGTCGAGGGTGATACAGTAGAGGTCGGCGGTGCCGCTGGCCTTCAAGGTGACTCTGTTGACAGCGCTGTCGAGGGTCCAGAACAGGCTGCCCACTCCAGAGGGCGCCTGCTGCTGGTCGTTGTACTTCAGCTTGTTGTTGGAGAGCGTCGCTTTCAGTGTCTTGCCTTTGTTGTGGAACACGAAGCGCACTTGAGAGAACTGCTTGATGGCGTCGTCGGCCTTGGCGTCGCTGGAGGCACGGATGTTGATGGAGGTGCCTCCGTTCATGCGGAAGCTCTGCATCATCACGCCGTAGTTGCCGTTGGAGCGTGTGACGGTGCTGTCGCCAAAGGAAGAGAGGTGTGTCAAGTTGCCGCCGCTGACCCAGAAGGCCGCTGTGGGGGTGGTGATGCTGGCGGGGATCATGCCCGGGCCGCCGCCGCCGAAGGTCTTCTGCATGTAGGAGCGCAGCTGTGCGGTGAGGCGGTCGGCCTCGATCTGTGAGTCGCCATAGTGCAGTATACGTATGGTGCGGCCTTCGCCTTTGGCGCGTTCGGCCAGGTCCCAGAAAGCGTCGAGGTAGAGGCTGTCGGGGAGCCAGAAGCGGATGTCGCTGCTGTCGAGATAGGCTTGGTAGGTGGCGATGGAGTCGTTCAACTCCGTATCGATGGTCGTCGGAGGGGTGAAATTGGATTCCTCGACATTCTTGAGGACACGCTGGTTGCTTTCGATGAGTTTCTTCAGAGAAGGGAAGTAGCAGGTGTGGCCGCCGATGGTGATGCCCTCTTCAGGGAAGATGAAGCTGATGAGCGCCAAGGCGGCGATGATGGTAGCGAAAAAGAGTGTGATGCGGCGTGCGTTCATTTCTTCTCCAGGATGTCGATGCGTTGGGCCAGCCGTTCGATATTGCGGATGAGGACTTCTATTTTGCGGCGTTTAGAGGCTTCCATGGCAGGGCTACCGAAGATGGTCTGGTCGCTGCTTACCGAGTGGGTCACGCCGCTCTGGGCGCCGATGGTCACGTGGTCGCCCACGGTGATGTGGCCCACGAGGCCTGCCTGTCCGGCGATGATGCATTCCTCGCCCACCTTGCAGCTGCCGGCGATGCCTACCTGTGCGGCCATGGCGGTGTGACGGCCGACGACGACGTTGTGGGCTATCTGGCAGAGGTTGTCGACCTTGACACCCTCATGGAGGATGGTCGACTTCATGGCGGCGCGGTCGATGCAGGTGTTGGCACCCACCTCGACATTGTCTTCGAGGATGACGTTGCCTATCTGGTCTATCTTGTTCCAGCCGCCGTTGCCGTCGGGGGCGAAGCCGAAGCCGTCGGAGCCTATGACACAGCCGGCATGGAGGATGCAGTTGCGTCCTATCTCGACGCCTTCGTAAATCTTGGCGCCGGCATAGATGATGGTGTCGTCGCCGATGGTGACGTTGTCGCCGATGGTAACGTTGGGGTAGATCTTCACGTTGTTGCCGATGCGGCAGTGGCGTCCCACCACGGCATAGGGTCCCATGTAGCATTTCTTTCCCAGCTTCGAGCCACGGCCCACGCTACTGCGCCAGGAGCGCCCTTTGGGGGGCTTGCTGCGCTGGTTGAAGGCATGGAGCAGCTTGGCCACCGCCATATAGGGGTTGTCGACACGGATGAGGGTGGAGGTGATGGGATGCTCGGGTTGGAAGTCTTTCTTCACAATGATGATGGAAGCGGGCTTCTCATATACGTAGTGGGTGTATTTGGGGTTGCCCAGGAAGGTGATGCCGCCCTCTTCACCCTCTTCGATGACGCAGGGTTTCCACACTCGGGTGTTCTCGTCGCCCTCAACGGTGCCTTTCACCAGACGGGCCAATTCTTTTGCTGTATATTGCATACTCTAGTCTCTTACAATAATCATTCTTCAAACTCTATGGTGCCGCGCTGCCGTGTGATACGGAGGTTGGACATCTTCTCGTCGCTGACGAATCCGTCGCCGTAGGTCACTCGGTTACCGTTGACGGCACGGACGGGGTGGTTGGAATAGATGATGTCTTCGTCCGATTTCCAGATGATGTCTTGAAGGTAGACGGTGTCACCGTTGGAGTAATCGATGACCACCACGCTGTCGCTTGCCGTGAGGATGTTCTTGTCGTCGAACGAGGTGGCCTTGCGGGCCGAGATACGTGTCTTGAGCTGGCGCTGGCTGTCGTAGAAACGCAACTCGACACCCTTGGGGTAATGTGTCCGGGTGTCGGGGTTGCGGTATTGCACTATGCGAGGGGCGTCGAGTTCGAGTTGCAGTCTGCCGTACTCGCTGCGCCAGATATGGGCGTCTGTAATTTCTTGGTCGGGTGGTCGTGTCTGCTCGAAGCGTTGGATATCCTTCATGTCGTTCGAGCAGGAGGAAACTAAAAGGTAAAAACTAAAAGCTAAAAGCAATCCATTCAATCGTTGTCTCATGGGTTTTAGTTTTTAGTTTTTACCTTTTACTTTTCTATGCCTTATCGTGTTCTGACGGTGGTCGATTCGCCAATCCAGCCGGGGACGGTCATGCGCTGGCCGTTCTGGAGACCTGCCATGAAGGCGTCGGCCTGCTTGGGAAAGTGGGCGCTGTAGCGGCTGATCATCGCGTTGCAGGCGTTGACGTTCTCCTCCGAGGAGTCGACGCTCTTCGACTTCACCAGTTTGTCAACGGCGGCCCAGTAGGCGCTGCGGCCGTTGATGTTGTCGTCGGAGGCCGACGAGGCGCTGGAGGCGTAGAGCGAGGCGATGAAGCGGTAGGGCTCGCCTTTGGTGCGGTCGGCTTCGGCGGCATTGTTGTAGGCCGTGCGGGCGGCGCTGTAGCTCTTGTTGCCGTTATAGGCGTGGCCGAGGAAGAGGTAGGCTTTGTATTTGTCCTTCTGGGTGGTGACATCCTTGACGGCATCGCTCAGGTACTCGATGGCCTTGGCATACTGCTTCTTCTGCAGGCACATCTGACCCATGTTGAGGGCGGTGGAGGGAGTGGGCTCCAGACGGTAGAGGTTCTCCGTGGCCGAGAAGAAGAGGGGCTGGTCGGTGCAGCCTTTCTTCGACATGATGTTGGTGATTTTCTTCAGCAGGTCGACATTCTCGGGGTCGGCCTCGAATTTCTTGCTGTAGATGGTCACCAGCTGGTCGCAGGTGGCATAGGGCGAGAAGGCTGCCTCGACACCGGCGATGTAGCCGCGGATGGTGGCGGACTTGACGCTGTCGTCGACATATTTCTGCAGCTCGTCCTCGAGCATCTCGCTGGCCACGTCGTAGTTGTCGACCACCAGCGTGGGCTCGGCATGGCCGGCACGCACGTAGTTGATGGTGGCTTCCATGTACTTCACCAGGTAGCCGGCCTCGAGCTCGCCTTTCTGCACGGCCTCGTGGTAGAGGGCGTAGTAGCGCGTCAGACCTTCTTCCTTCAAGAGCTCTTCGAGGTCGAGGGCTTTCTTGGCGGTGTATTTGGCGGCCTCGCCATAGGTAGCGATACGGATGTCATACATGTTCATCAGCTCCTCGATGAGGGCGTCGCGCTCGGCTTTGTCCTTGGCCTTGCTGATCTTCACCTTCATGATGTGGGTGCCGTTGTTGTAGAGGTTCTTGCTCTGCTTGGGGCAGTTGGCCACAACCTGTTTCCAGTAGGGGTAGGCCTCCTCCAGCCAGCGGGTGTCTTTGGTGGCCTTGAACTGGCCAATGGCATCCTGATAGAGGGAGACGGGTTCCATCATTTGCTGTTGCACTTCCTCGGAGCAGCCCCAGTCGGGAAGCTGAGCCATTGCGGGGGTTCCCACGGCGGCCAGGAAGAGCCCAATCGTCAGTGTTTTGATCGTTTTCATCTTGTCTATGTTTTTTATTGTTTTTGTTCTATGGTGTTTTGCTATTTGGTATCGTTTGTTGTCTGTTTCTTGTATTTTTTCCTCTAGGACATCCTAGGAATGCCTAGGAAAACCTAGGATAGCTTAGGAGCTCCTAGTTATACCTTCTCTTCACGAACCAGCGTTCACAGCTGCTGACGGCGATGCCGAAGGTGAGGACGTTGCGCTGGAGGAGGTCTTTGCTGCCGAGGCTGCTGTAGTTGACGCTGAGGGTGAGCAGCGAGCGGCCCTTGCGCATGGGCAGGGTGGCGCCGAGGCCAAAGCCCCATTCGTTGACGACCTCTTCGCGGCCGTTGAGGATAAGGCGCATGGTGCCCCGTTCGGTATGGAAGCCGGCACTCCAGCTGATGCGTCCCCAGTAGGTGGAGGCGTCCATGACGCCAATCTTCTCAAATCCCAGGGCGTAGCGGCTGTAAGGGCCTGTAGTGAGGAAGTTGTCTCCGAGAATGGAGGGGTTCATCCCTTCTTTGTAGTACAGTCCCGACCAACCGGCGAAGGTGGCGTCGGCAGCCACAAGCCAGCGGTTGTTGCGCTCGAGGCTGAGGCCGATGCCGAAGGTGTGGTCGAGTTTGAGTCTGCTGGAGAACTCGGGCGACTGGCCTGCTGCGGGGAAGATGGTGTCGATCAGGCTCTGGTCGCTGGTGTGGTAGGTATAGATGAGGGCTTTGTCGGTGACGCTCATGTTGCGGTAAGGCTTGTAGGTGAGACCTACGCCGAGCGTATATTTCTCGCCCAGCGGCTCCCAGTATTGCACGCCGAAGTCGAAGAGGACATTGCTCACGGAAGTCTCCTTGAAGCGGCGGCTGTCCATGTAGAAGGTGCTGTCGTTGCCCTGGAAGGCATAGGAGATGGCGCGCTGGATGCGGCCGGTGAGGTAGTCGATGTTGAAGCCAAGCTGGAGACGGCGTCCTTCGGGGCGACCGTCGCCGATGATGTTGAAGGCGCTGCCGACGACGACCATGCTGACGCCGCCGTTGCCGTCGTAGATGTTCTTGACGATGCTGCTGTCGAGGTAGGTGCTCTGCGAGACGGAGGCGTAGTCGACGGTGCTGAACGACATGAGGCCTCCGGCCAGTTTCCACCACTTGGTGATGGGGAAGCCACACAGCAGGTAGTTGATGTTGCCTTCGGCATCGTTGAGGCTGCTGGTGTTATTCTGCAACTTGGTGAGATAGATGCTAGCACTCATGTCGAACACGAAACTCTCCGTGTTGATGGCGGCATAGGAGGCGGGGTTGAAGGGGTTGATGTAGTTGGATCCCGAGCGGGTGTATGCCACACCGCCCATGCGGTTGATGATGGGCATATTGCCGTTCATCTCGTTCAGACCTACGCCGAACTGCGAGTAGGGCATATTGAAGCCGTTCTGCGCCTGAGTGGAAATGAAAAATGAAAAATGAAAAATGAAAAACAGGCTGACGCATACCAACAGCTTCATCCATTTTTCCATTTTCATTTCTCTCTTTTCCATTTTCATTTTTTCTTTTTCAATTTTCATTTTTCAAAATCAGTATCTCGTTCAATCCAATCAATGTCAGGTGAGGCACATGCTCCCATCCTGTGGCGCCGGAGGCGATGAGTCGGTCGGCGTCGCCGCCGGTGAGCAGCACACGCAAATTCGGGGCCTTCTCCTTGTAGAGGGCCACATATCCTGCCAGTGCCAGGAGCGTGGCTCCCAGCGTGCCGGCGAGGATGCTCTCCTCCGTCGAACGTCCCAGCACAGGGGCTTTCTCTACACCCTCGAGGTCTATCAACGGCAATTTGGCCGTAAAAGTATGCAGCGCCTGCAAATTCATTTTCAGTCCCGGCATGATGGCTCCGCCGTGGTAGACGCTGTTGGCGTCGATGAAGTCCACCGTGATGCAGGTGCCGGCATCGATGACCAGGCAGGCCTCGCCGGGATGCAGGCTCGCCGCGCCGCAGGCGTCGGCCACGCGGTCGGCCCCCAGCGTTTCGGGAGTCTTGTAGTCCAGCTTTATCGGCAACGGCATGGAGGAATTGAAAATGGAGAATGGAAAATTGAAACTTTCAATCCACGGCTGCACCTTTGCCATGTCGCCGCTGGCACAGAGGATGCCACGCTCCACTGCGTCAGCCATCCCCTCTCTGCAGGGCGGGGTGCCCGCAAGGGCGGGGTGGGGGATACTCCACACACCACTCTCCACTAGGGCCCTTCCTTCGAAAGTAGCCCACTTCACAGCAGTGTTTCCTATGTCCAGCGTCAGATTCATTTTTGCTATTGTCCTTTCTTCGCTGTTATTTTTTTATTTCAGCGGTGCTCAGATCCCTTCGGGTGCACTCCCTCTCACTCCCTCTCACTCCTTTTCACTCCTTCGGAGTGCGCGTTCCCTTTCTTGTTGTACAGATTCATCGTGCGGTCGATGCCCTGGGTGACGAAGCATTTGATGGCGTCGCCAGCCGTCTTTACGGCCTCCTCCATCCTCGCCAGATCCTCGCCCTCGATGCGGCCCAGCACGTAGTCGACCTGATGGCCGCGGCCGAAGCTGCTGCCCACACCCATGCGCAGGCGGTTGTAGTTCTGTGTGCCCAGCAGGGTCTCGATGTCGGTGAGGCCGTTGTGACCGCCGGCGCCGCCCTGCTTCTTGATGCGGACGATTCCGGGGTCGAGGGCCAGGTCGTCGACGACAACCAGCAGGTTCTGAAGCTCTACCTTCTCGGCCTGCAGCCAGTATTTCACGGCCTTGCCGCTGAGGTTCATGTAGGTGGTGGGCTTGATGAGCACCAGGATGCGCCCCTTGTGGCGCACCTCGGTGCGGTAGGCGTGGCGCTCGAGGCTCCAACGTGCGTCGGCCTCCTTGGCCAGCGCGTCGACCACCATAAAGCCCGCGTTGTGGCGCGTGCCCTCGTATTCGGCACCCACATTGCCCAGTCCTACGATGAGAAATTTGCTCACAGGCTCTTCCGTTTTTTCGTCGTGGACACAGCACGCCGTGTCCTTACAATTTCTTTGTTTACAATATGATATAATCTTCCCAAGAAGGCTCATCACATCAGTTTTAAACTGCAAAGATACAACTTTTTTTATAACTAGTCTTCTTTAATAAGAGAAAAGTCGTATTTTTGCATCCGAAAAAACATTTGAACCATGAAAAAAATCAAAGTTATTCTGTTGGCTTTCTGTGCCATGGCATCGATAGTGCCTGCTGCGGCACAGGACCCGATGGTGGAGCTGCCTATGTTGCCCACGCGCGACACCACAGGCCTCCGCACCATTCGTACCTATCGTATCGACACGTTGACGGGCGAGCGCAAGCTGGCGTGGACGGAGGACTTCGACCGTCACGGATTCCTGGCCGATTCGCTGGACCGTCTGACCTACGACGCGCAGGGGCGCCTGACGGAGTATGTGAGGAGAAAGACCACCTACGTCCCAGACAGCAGCCCTCGCTTGATAGTGTCGTGGAGGTGCCGCATCACCTACAGCGCCGACGGTACGGTGCAGCGGATTGAGAATGAGTATCCCGACGAAGGCCCGTCGCAGGTCTCCTATGAGCTCCTGACGCACAAGGTGCACCCCAAATACGGCCTGCTCGAATACTCGTTCCGCCGTTCCGGCACTTACGAAGACTATATCGACACCGTCACGCTCCGCCGCGAATACGACGCGCAGGGGCACCTCCTGCATGAGGAATTCATCAGCAAGTTCGGTTTGGAGTATGAGAATAACTACGACATCCGTTACTACTACGATGCCTTGGGACGCCGTATCGCTAGTCGGGGCTACTACTATGAAAGCTCCGACTCGATGAACTATGTGTATAACGCGCAGGGTGTCCTCACGGGCATAAAGGGCATCATATACGACCTCGGGATGGAGGCCGATGTCGAGATTCTATGCCGACCCGACGGCAGCTATATCGAGCGGTGGGAATACTGGTATGATTACGAGACGGATTACGAGGAGCCCGGAATCAGGAGACTGTCGGCGAAGCCCGCGGTATACTATTACCGCTACAACGAGAAGGGTCAGGTGATATACAAAAAGGATCCCGGTATCATCGAGTACGAGAGGGAATACTGGGAGTGACCTCCTCCTTCCATCCTCCTGAGAACAACCTACGAAGACCCTACCAACACCCTATCATCTCCTACCGTGGTAGGAGTTGGGTAGGAGTTGGTAGGGAGTTGATAGGGCGATGATACTGCTATGGTAGATTGAGGGTCAGAGTGTTATGTCAGTTTTATGCACTTTTGGTTCGTTAGGTTAATTTAGGTTAATTAACAGGGATAAAAAAGAGAGAGGCGCGGTGGGGCGTCTCTCTCTTTTTGGGGGTAGGGTAGGAGGTATTATTTCTCGCGGATGACGTCGCCGTGGTCGTTGACAATCATGCGCTGCCATTCCTGACGGTAGTGGGGCTGCATGGGGAAGACGGCGTTGCCGGTCTCGGTGCGCTCAAACTTGCCGTCCTTCTCTTTCTTGATGTTGCCGTCCATGTATTTGACGAGGAGGTAGTGGTCGAGGTTGTTCCACTCTTTCATCATCTTCATGGCCTGACGGTTGGAGAAGTCGTTGAGCTGGCGGGTGAGGGCTTCGCCTTCGCTCTGCTTGGCGCGGTTGTCGAACTTCTGCACGTCGGCGATGTAGCCTTCCTCAAGCTTGGTCTGCACCTTCTGGAGGTCGACAATCATGTCGCTGTAGCGGCTGTAGACGAAGTTGGTGACGCGGTTGAAGAGCCAGAAGGCCGAGGTCTCGCTGTAGGTGACCATGTCGCCGTTGCCCTGGCGGAAGCAGAGGGGTATCTCGGTGATGCCGCAGTACATGGGGCAGTAGACGGTGGAGTAGGTGTCGTCGACACCGAACCAGAGGATGCCGCCGACCTTGGCGGGGAGCCAGCTGCGGCACTGGGCCACGAAGCTGAAGCCGGTCTGCTGGGTGGAGGTGGCGCGCTCGTGGACGTACTTCTTGCCGTCGAGCTCAAAGCCCATGGGACGCCAGCGGTAGGGGCACTGGAAGGGGCCGGCGCCGAGGTCTTTGGTCATGTCCATGGCGGTGCCCTCGTAGTGGTCGCGCATGAGGTTCATCACCTCGCGGACGTCGACTTTGTGGTCGGGTTTAATCCACAGGGGCATGCGCTCGGCGTTCTTGTCGCCCATGGCGTATTTCTCGTATTTCTCCATGCCGGAGGCCACGCGGTGGAACATGGCGTAGACACGGGCTTCGCAGCCGCGGAGACCGCTGAAGGTCAGGGGAGCGTAGGTGTCGCAGAAGGAGAAGTCCTCGTCCTTGCCGTTGTACCAGCCGCAGGCGCGGGCGTAGGTGATGACCTCGTCGCTGTAGACGCACTCCACCTCGGGCTCGAAGAGGTAGTCGAGGTGCTTGCTGGAGATGGACTTATGCAAGCCTTTGCCCTTGGCTTTCTTCCACTTGCCCTCGAGGGGGAACTGGGTGATGCGGGCCTGGTTGGCATGGCCGCTGACGTAGCCGTCGGGGATGCGGCGGGCCACCCACACGGCACCTTCGGTGTATTTGTATTTCAGCTTCTTGGCGAGCTCGGGTTTCACGGTGCCGGTGCGCTTGCCGATGAGTTCAAGGATCCACACCTCGTTGGGGTCGGCGATGGAGAAGCTCTCGCCCTCGCTGTGGTAGGGATACTGGCTCATGAAGCCGGCGAGGACCTGGATGGCCTCGCGGGCGTTCTTGGCGCGCTGGAGGGTGAGGTAGATATAGCTGCCGTAGTCGATGCCGCCCTCAATCTCGCTGGCCAGCTCCTCGCGGCCGCCGTAGGTGGTCTCGCCGATGGTGAGCTGCCACTCGTTCATGTTGCCCACGACGCTGTAGGTGTGGGCCACCTGGGGAATCATGATGAGTTTCTTGCCGCTGTCCCAGTCGACGACCTGGCACATCGTGCCGGCGGGGTAGTCGGCGGCGGGGCGGTAGTAGAGTTCGCCGTAGAGCGTGTGGCTGTCGGCGGCGTAGGTGATCATGGTGCTGCCGTCCTTGGTGGCACCCTTGGTGAAGAGGAAATTGGTGCAGGCCTCGGAGGTGGAGCCGAAGAGCATGGCGGCGCCGAGGAATGCAGCTGTGAAAATACGGTTGAGTCTCATATTGTTTGTTTTTGTTTTTTTATTTTTTTCGGACTGCAAAAATACAAATTATTTTTAATATGGAATAGCAAATGATATTTTTTTCGTATTTTTGCACCTCGATATTTATATATTATGGAACAACAGTTGTTGATTTACAATACCTTGACAAAAAGCAAGGAACTCTTTAAGCCTTTGACAGAGGGCCGCGTGGGCATGTATGTCTGCGGTCCTACCGTCTATGGCGACGGCCACCTGGGTCATGCACGTCCCGCCATCACCTTCGATGTGGTGTTCCGCTACCTCAGCCACCTGGGCTACAAGGTGCGCTATGTGCGCAACATCACCGATGTGGGACACCTCGAGCACGACGCCGACGAGGGTGAGGACAAGATTGCCAAGAAGGCACGCCTCGAGCAGCTGGAGCCCATGGAGGTGGCACAGTACTACACCAACCGCTACCATGCCGCCATGGAGAAGCTCAACGTGCTGCCCCCCAGCATCGAGCCCCACGCCAGCGGCCATATCATGGAGCAGATAGCCCTCGTGCAGAGCATCCTTGATGCCGGCTACGCCTACGTCTCGAACGGCAGTGTCTACTTCGACGTGCGCAAGTACCAGGAGAACACCCATAAGTACGGCCAGCTCAGCGGCCGCGTCATCGACGAGATGCTCGCCACCACGCGCGAGCTCGACGGTCAGGATGAGAAGCGCTTCAGTGGCGACTTCGCCCTCTGGAAGAAAGCCGCCCCCGAGCATATCATGCGTTGGCCCTCGCCCTGGAGCGACGGCTTCCCCGGCTGGCATGCCGAGTGCACCGCCATGGGCGCCAAATACCTCGGCTCGCCCTTCGACATCCACGGCGGCGGCATGGACCTCGTCTTCCCGCACCACGAGAGCGAGATAGCGCAGTGCGTTGCCTCCACGGGTCACGCCCCCTGCCACTACTGGATGCACAACAACATGATCACCATCAACGGCCAGAAGATGGGCAAGTCGCTGGGCAACTTCATCACCCTCGACGAGTTCTTCACCGGCAGCCACAAGGACAAGGACGGCAAGGAGATGCTCGAGCAGCCCTACTCGCCCATGACCATCCGCTTCTTCATCCTGCAGGCCCACTACCGCAGCACCGTCGACTTCAGCAACGAGGCCCTCCAGGCCGCCGAGAAAGGTTTTGCCAAATTGATGGAAGCCTACAAGGCCATCGGCCGCATACAACCCGCCAAGGAGAGCACGGCCGATGTGAAGCAGCTCCGCCAGAACTGCTATGACGCCATGAACGACGACTTCGCCACGCCGACGGTCATCAGCCACCTCTTCGAGGCCGCCAAGATCATCAACAGCGCCGCCGACGGCAAGCTGAAGCTCAGCCAGGCCGACATCGACGAACTGAAGTGGGTCTTCGACACCTTCCTCTTCGAGATTCTCGGCATGAAAGACGAGGCTGCGAGCGACAATACCGCCCTCATCGACGGACTGATGCACATCATCCTCGACATTCGCGCCACCGCCAAGGCCAACAAGGACTGGGGCACCAGCGACAAGATCCGCGACGCCCTCAAGGAGGCCGGTGTCACCGTCAAGGACGGCAAAGACGGCGCCACGTATAGTTTTTAATGGAATAGATAGGAAAACCTAGGTTATCCTAGGAAAGTCTAGGTTATCCTAAAAAGCAATGGAGAAATAATGAAAAAAGGAGATTTTATACTTATCGCGTGTGTCGCTGCTGTGGCGGCACTCTTCGCCATCCCGCAGACCCATTGCGCTGAGGGTTTTAAGTGGGCCACGGAACATCACCCCTATATCATGGCCTTCTTCAAGTTCGCCATCCTCGCCACCCTCGGCGAGATGCTGGCCCTCCGCATCCGCGAAGGCGTCTACAACAAGAAGGGCTTCGGCGTTCTGCCCCGCATGATTGTGTGGGGTTTCCTCGGTATGGCCATCGCCATGTCCATGGTGATCTTCAAGGCCGGTGTGCCGGCATTCCTCGGCACTGTGGCCGACGCCCTGACGGGCAACAGCGGCCATGGCGCCGTCTATGCCACGGTCTTTAAGGCATCGGAGTTCACTATGGCTAAGCTCGGCATTGCCTTCGCCGTCAGCGTACTGATGAACAGCATCTTCGCCCCGGTGATGATGACCTTCCACAAGTGCACCGACATCCATATCACTGACAACGGCGGCACCGTGCGTGGTCTGCTGCGTCCGATGAAGATGCGCGAGATCATGAGCCAGAAGGTCAACTGGGACGTCCAGTGGAACCTCGTTATCAAGAAGACCATCCCCCTCTTCTGGTTCCCGATGCACACCATCACCTTCATCCTGCCTGCCAACCTGCAGGTGCTCTTCGCCGCCCTATTGGGTGTGGCCCTGGGACTTATCCTTGCCTTGGCAGGCGGAGCTAAGAAAAATGAAAAATGAAAACGGAAAAATGAAAAATATAAAGATACCACAAGGGACAATGCGTTCTGTTGCTTTTTGCATCATCCTATTTTTCATTTTTCATTTTTCATTTTTCAATTCAGTTAAGGCTCAGGTGAGCCTTAACTGGTCTGGTTTCGTCAACCCCCATTACTATGCTGATAGCCGCTCGGTGGTGGGTGGGCGTGAGGACATGATGCTCTTCTACCCCAAGCCTGTGCTGCTCGACAGTCTTGGCAACGACATCAACGACGGTTGGCAAGCCAATATGCTGGCCATCACCGCACGCCTGGGCCTCACCATCAAAGGCCCCGACATCTGGGGAGCCAAGACCAAAGCTTACATCGAGGGCGACTTCACCGGCTCGACCAACGCCACCATCAACGACCTGCGACTCCGTCACGCCTATATCCGTTTGTACTGGGACAAGCACGAAGTTACTGCCGGACAATACTGGTACGCTATGGTCATTCACGAGATCATGCCGATGACTAACCCGCTGAATATGGGTGCTCCGTTCCATTGCTATGCACGTCAGCCGCAGGTGAGATATAGTTTCTTCCCCACAGGCAATTGGGAATTTGTGGCTGTGGCTCAGTGGCAGCTCGACAACATGAGTCAGGGTCTGCTCAATGGCGTACCGACCAGTAGCACGCAGTTCGCGCGTCACAGTCTGGTGCCTGAACTCAACGCCCAAATACGTTATAGAGGGGCTGGGAAGGGAGACTTGTTCCTCGGTGCCGCCGTCAACCTCAAGACTATCCAGCCTCAGGTACAGACGAACTACACCGCCGTGCAACCCTCCACCAACCTTTATTCCTCTTTCTCGTGGTCTGTTTTCGGGAAAGTCAAATTGGGCGAGTTCACAGTCAAGGCTCAGACCCTTCTCAATAACAGCCTCTACGAGGGCTGCTCGCTCGGTGGCTACCTGATGCTGGCAGACAGCACCTTCGAGGACTGGCATTTCAACACCGTGTGGCTCGATGTGGAGCGCAACACGGGCCATTGGCGTCCCGGCATCTTCCTTGGCTTTGCCAAGAACCTCGACTATGGCAACACCAACTATGTCCACTGCTTCGGTCGTGGGCACGATATAGAGTATCTCTGGCGCATCCAACCCCGCCTCACCTACGCTACCGGCAACGGCCTCTCCTTCACCGGCGAAGCCGAATACACCCACGCCGGGTACAAAGAACCCGTGGGCAACCTGCGCCTGTCGTTAAGCATGGTATACTCTTTTTAACCCTTCTGCCGGCAGGATGCCGGCGCTCCAACAAATGACCAACTACCACACCCATTCCTGCTATTGCGACGGCAAGGCCACGCCGCGCGAGATGGTCGACTTCGCCGTCGCCCACGGCTTCACCGCCCTCGGCCTCAGCGGTCACTCGCCCCTGCCCTTCGACAACACCTATTCCATCACCGACTACGACGGCTACTGCCGCGAAATCCGCGCCCTGCAACAGGAATACAAAGACCGCATACAGATATCCCTCGGCCTTGAGTTCGACTATGTGCCCGGCATGCTCGAGGACTTCACCCCCCTGATAAAGCAGGGCGGGCTGGACTACACCATCGGCAGCGTGCACCTCATACCCGTGCCCGGCACCACGCCGCACGACGGCAACGACCTCTGGATGATCGACGGCCCCCGCTACGAGCGCTACGACGAAGGCCTCAACCGCCTCTTCGGCGGCGACATCCGCGCCGGCGTGCGCGCCTACTTCCACCAGCAGAACGCCATGCTCGAGCGCAACCGTCCCACCGTTGTCGGTCACCCCGACAAGATAGTGATGCACAACCGCGACCGCTATTTCCATGAGGACGAGCCCTGGTACCGTGACCTGGCCCTCGAGACCATCCACCTCATCCATGAGTTGGGTCTCATCTGCGAGATCAACACTCGCGGCATCTACAAAGGACGCCATGCCGACTACTACCCCGGCAAGTGGCTCATCCAAGAGATGAAAACCCTCCGTATCCCCGTCATCGTCAGCACCGACGCTCACGCCCCCGAAGACCTTTTGCGCACCGAAGGGGCCTACGAATACCTGCGTGAAATTGGCTACCCCGAGGTGCTACAGACGCTGCCCGTCTGACACAATCTGGGCGTGGTCGAATGCCAGCGGTGGCAGCGCGTTGAGCGGCCACCAGCGCACCTCAGCGGCATCGTCGCCGGCAGCGAGTGATGAGTGTTGAATGATGAGTGATGAATGGATAGCATAGGCGGCGGTGACGGTGCGGCCCCGCGGGTCACGGCCCGGGGCACTATAGACGCCTATCAGACGAATGTCCTTCTCGTTGACTTTCAAGTGAGTCTCCTCCTCCAGCTCGCGCACAGCGCAGTGTTCGATGGTCTCGTCCATCTCCATGAAGCCGCCGGGCAGGGCCCAGCAGCCTTTGAAGGGCTCGTTGCCCCGCCGCACCAGCAGTATTTCGTTGCGGTCGTTGACAACCATGCAGTCGGCCGTCAGCATCGGCCGCGGGTACTCGTAGGTGTATTTTCCAGTCATAATGATGATTTTTGAGTGCAAAGATACAACCTTTTTTCTTAATAGGAGAAGTATGTTTTGTTAAAAAAATTGTGGTTTTTGGGAAAAGTTGTATATTTGCACTTATAATATATCGCCTCCAGAAAGTGGGGTGCTTTGATTATGTGCGCGTTATGATAATATTTTAAGGAACCAACAATAATAACAATTCAAAAAACAACAAAAAATGAAGAAAACCTTTATGCTTTTCGCAGCCATGGTCATGCTGGCCTCTGTGAGTATCGCACAGAAGAATGTGACCAAGGAAGGCGGTAACCTTCCCATGCTGCAGGCCACCCGTTTCGCCCCTGCGAAGCTGGCCAAGAAAACCGATGCCAAAGGTGTCCGCAAGGATGCCGGCAACCCCATCTGGGAGAACACCATGTCGTATTGCCTCGACGATGCTTTCTATAACAACGTCGGAACCTCTACGGAAGGTGACACCGTCTATTGGGCCATCCGCATCGAGTCTGCCGCTCTCGTCGGTCGCAACAACTTGACCAATGTTGAGTTCTTCGTAGTCGAGCCTGGTACCTACAAGGTAAACGTCTACAGTGGTGCCGAGCCCACCGGTACGGCCCTTTTCAACCAGACCGTTACCATTGGCACCGCCGACACCATGGCCTGGAAGACCATCACTTTCGCCAATCCCATCGCCATTAATCAGGGTCAGGACCTCTGGGTGGTGATTAGCAACAGCGACGTGGCTTATCCCGCTTCGGGTGTTCAGGGTGGCAACTATGAGAACGGCAAGCTGATCTCCATCGATGGTATCGAGTGGATGAACGTCGCCGAGGCTGGTGTTGACGTCACCTGGATGATCCGTGCCACTAGCGACACCTACACCGTTCTGCCTCCCCAGCTCACCCTTCAGGGACCCTCTGTCGTGCGTGGTGGCGACACCGCCGTCTACCAGGCTCGTAGCGCCAATGCCGACACCTACGAGTGGACCCTCGACGCCGAATACTATGATGTTACCACCACCCCGAATGTCGCCACTGTCGTGTGGGAGACTGCCGGCCAGCATCAGGTCATCGTCAAGGCTTCCAACGGGGCCGGTGACACGTACGACACTCTCGAGGTCGAGGTGCTTGACTGCAACAATACCCCCATGCCCTATGTTCCCAACTTTGCCGGCGGCCTCGGCTGCTGGACTTCGCGTAGCGACTCCACCGATCAGTCTGGTTGGTTCGCCAGCGTCGATATGTTCGAAGAAGCCCCCGAAGGCCAGGTGCTTTCCATGTCAGCAGAGTCTGTTTATGGTATCTTCATGATGGACTTCCCCGTCGACAACTGGCTCTTCAGCCCCGTCATTGAAATGCCCGCCAGTGACGAATATGAGATTGCTTGGCAGGTGAAGCCTTTCAGCAGCACCTACGATGGCGACCACTATGGCGTCTATGTCATCAACAACAACGACACCATCCTCCTCTATGAGGAAAGCCTCACCGGCATGTCTGAAGCTAGCTTTACCCAGCGTATGGCCATCATTCCCGATAGCATCAGCGGCGACTTCCAGGTGGCCTTCCGCCACTTCAACAGCGTGGGTGGCTACGTCATCATCCTCGACAGCATTCAGGTTCGTGAACTCTCTGCTCCCGTGCTGACCCTTGCCGGCCCCGTCGAGGCCGTGAACGGCACCGCTGTCACCTTCACCGCCACCTCTCCCAATGCCAGCAGCTTTGTCTGGACGGTCGACGGCAACAGCGTCAACGAGAGCTCCAATGTTCTGACCCACACCTTCACTACCGACGGCATCCACAATGTCTCTGTCGTCGCCTCCAACAGTGCTGGCGATGACGAGGATTCCATCCTGGTCGATGTCTATACCTGCAACGCCATCGAGGAGTTCCCCTACACCCAGGACTTTGAGGGTAGCCTCCGTTGCTGGAACATGATTAGTGCTGACCCCGCCAACGACAATCGCTTTGGCGTCTATGAGGACAGCCTCGCTTATGCCGGTGATTACGACTTCCGCTTCAGCAGCTACAGCAGAGCCGCCGACTATAACCAGTATCTCATCAGCCCCGAGCTCGAGATTCCCACCAGCGGTGTGTACATGTTGAAGTTCATGTACAAAGCCTACAACGCTCTCGAGAAATTCCGCGTGATGACTTCTTCCACCACCAACGAGGTTGCTGCCTTCACCACCGTGCTGGGCACTTATGAGAGTCCCGAAACCGCTTGGACCGAGGTTGCTTTCCTCCTGCCTGCCGGCACCAAGTATGTCGCCATCAACTACTATGGCGACTATCAGTACTACCTCTATGTCGACAACATTACCGTCAAAGAGCTTGACGTTGTTCCTACAGTGGCTATTGAGGGTCCCGCTTCCGCCGAGATCAATACCGATGTCACCTTCGTCGCCAATGCTCCTCTGGCTACCTCGTTTGCCTGGACTGTCGACGGTGTCGACGCCAACACCACCGGCAACACTCTGACCACCTCCTTCGCCACCGCCGGTAGCCACACCGTCTCTGTCGTGGCCACCAACAGCTTTGGAAGTGCTCCTGCCGTTACCGCCACCATCGACGCCTTCGTCTGCGAGGCCGTCAGCGCTCCTTGGACCGAGGACTTCGAGGGTAACATCGGCTGCTGGAGATTCTTCGTCAACGATGAAGGTTCCGATGGTATCGAGCTCTTCCAGAGTTCTCAATATACCCATAGCGGCAGTTTCTGCCTCTTGGGTAACTATAACGACGACTTTAATGTTGACCAGTGGGCCGTCTCCCCTGTCATCAACATGCCCGCCAATGCCGCTAACTATAAGCTCTCCTTCTTCATCTACACCACCTCCTATCAGGGTATCAACTCCAGCTACGAGGTGCGCCTCTCTAACGGTGGCACTGCCGTCGCCGACTTCTCCACCCTCCTTCTTTCCGAGAGCGAAGGCAACGGCAACTATCGTCAGCGCACCATCGACATGAGCTCCTATGCCGGCCAGTCCTTCCGCATCGCTTTCCGCAACGTCACTGCCGCTGGTGGCGACGCCTTGCTGATTGACGACATCGAGCTCAGCAACACCGTTGGAATCAACGAGGTTGAGAACAACGTCCTCAGCGTCTCCCCGAACCCCGCCAGCACGATGGTCGCCATCAGCGCCGCCGGCATCGAGGGTAACGTCACTGTCCAGATCGTCGACCTCAACGGCCGCGTGATGATGCAGCAGCAGGGCGCTGCCCAGAACTTCCGCTTCGACGTCAGCAACCTCGCCCAGGGCGCCTACTTCGTCCGCATGACCGGCGAGAATGTCAACGCCGTCCGCAAGCTTATCGTGAAGTAATCACGTCTAAAAAACCCTAGGCCTTCCTAGGGACCACCAAGAGGGTGTCCCTTAGCGGGGACACCCTCTTCTAAAATGAATTGGATTATCCTTATTGTCGCTGGCCTCTGCGAGGTGGGCTTTGCCTTTTGTCTGGGCAAGGTGAAGGGCCTCGAGGGACTGCCCTACTGGGAGTGGATGGGAGGCTTCGCCTTCTTCTACGTCCTTAGCGCCGTGCTGCTGGCCAAAGCCACCGAAACAATACCTATCGGCACCGCCTATCCGGTATGGACCGGCATCGGCGCCCTCGGCTCCGTACTCGTCGGCATCATCATCTTCCACGAACCCGCCACTTTCTGGCGACTCTTCTTCATCACCACCCTCACCGCCTCCATCATCGGACTGAAAATCGTGTCGTAATTATGAAAATAGAATACCTCAAATTGAAAAAATGGCTGCTGGTCTCGCTGGGAGGCCTGCTGGGGATAAACATGGTGGCCTGTGGTGGCGAGGAATATGGTTGCCCGGAAGGCACCTATCATGTTAGGGGTACCGTCACTAACGAAGAAGGAGACCCTATAGAGGGCATCGGCGTCGGGAAAAGATACCTGGAGGAATGGCCTGAATTTGAGTATTACGACACCACGGATTCCGACGGCCGTTATGATGTCAGAATTCTATGTGACCCAGGAGAGCCTTCGCAAATTGAGATTGTTGATATCGATGCCGAGCAGCATGGACACTATCGTGACACCGTGGTGACGGTGGTGGCCGGCGGTAACGCCTTCCATGGTGGCGACGGAAACTGGTACGCAGGCACCGCCAATATAGAGAAAGACATCACTCTGCAGCGTTTTGACAAATAACTATCAATCAAGCACAATAATATTGCATCCCATGCGTTATTATCACATTGCATATTAGATGTCTCCGAAGAAAAACAAAAAAACAATATAAAAATGGAAAAGAAAGACCTCCTCAAAGAAACCGTCAAGCACATTGACATCAAGAAGTACGACAGCACCGAGCTCATCGACGCCATGCGCCACATGAGCTTCACTAGCCGCGACACCGCCCGTGCCGCCGACATCCTCTGCCAGATGCTCGCCGAGAAGGACTGCACCAACATCCTCACCATCGCTGGCTCAACCAGCGCCGCCGGCTGCATGCAGGTCTACGTCGACATGGTGCGCAACAAGATGATCGACGCTGTGGTCAGCACCGGTGCCAGCATCATCGACATGGACCTCTTCGAGGCCCTGGGCTACAAGCACTACATCGGCACCAAGGAGAACGTCATCCCCGACACCAAGCTCCGCGAACTCTATATCGACCGCATCTACGATACATTCATCGACGAGGAAGAGCTGCAGGCCTGCGACCAGGCTACCTGCGACGTCGCCGACCTCCTCGAGCCCCGTCCCTACAGCAGCCGCGAGTTCCTGTATAACGTAGGCAAATGGCTCGCCGAGGGTCACGGCGTGAAGAAGGACAGCCTCATCCAGACCTGCTACGAGTGCGGCGTGCCCATCTTCTGCCCCGCCTTCAGCGACAGCTCCGCCGGCTTCGGCATCGGCAAGCACCAGTGGATCCGCCGCCACGAGGGCAAGCCCTATGTCAGCATCGACAGTGTGGCCGACTTCCTCGAGCTCACCGAGATCAAGATGAACTGCCCCGAGAGCGGCCTCTTCATGGTCGGCGGCGGCACCCCCAAGAATTTTGCTCAAGACACAGTTGTGTGCGCTGAAATACTTGGGAAAGAGGTCCCCATGCACAAATACGCCATCCAAATCACCGTGGCCGACGTCCGCGACGGCGCCTGCAGCAGCAGCACCCTCCTCGAGGCCGGCAGCTGGGGCAAGGTGAGCGAGGAACTGCAGCAGATGGTCTATGCCGAAGGCACCACCGTCATCCCCGCCATCGTCAGCTACGCCTACCACAACGGCGCCTGGAAGCAGCGCGAGTACAAGAACTGGCAGAAACTCTTCCAGAAGTAACTGGTACGCATGCTACTTTGCTTGTGAATAGAAGAAGCCCCGCAGCGATAACCTGCGGGGCTTCTTCTTTCTCCCTCCACGATTCTTGTCGGCCAAGCCGATGGCATACCACGGTGATCCCGCGGTGATGTTTCGGCAGGGATTGTCGTTGCCGGAATGTTAAAAAAACATAAAAACCGATAACGGCGGTAACGAAACGCCCCTTTTTGCGTCTATATAAACAGAGAAAGCACAAATTATGTCTAATCAAAAACGAAACACCATGCGAAAGCCCCTCACCTTTGCGCTCCTCGCGCTGCTGGCAGTCACCGCCCACGCCCAGCACTTCGACTGGGTGAAATCCTACTCCGGACAAGAGCCGCCGGGCAAATTCTGGAACTACATCGTCAGTTCCGTTACCGATTCGCACGGCAACCTCTATGTCGCCGGGCAGTTCGCCCACGGTGCCGCCATTGACGGCCAAGACCTGTTGCCATTCATGCCCAATGGGGCATCAGCAGACAATCCAAACGCAGCAATTGTCAAGTTCTCTCCAAATGGGCAGGTCGTATGGAAAAAAGTTTTACAAGCCAACGACTACGCTCCATGCAATATAACAGACATCCAAATAATTGGAGATAGCGCATTGTATTTTATGGGGCAGGTTTGTATACCACGGTCTTCCGATAAGTATTTATATTATCTTGACACACTGATTACGGGAGATAATGGTTCACCTCTATTGACACTGGATGGCGTAAGCACCAATGCTGTAACCATTATGGCTATATTGGATTTAGATGGAAACCTTTTAGAACATCATTTCTTGCAAATAGCATATAGAGATGAAAATGACAATCTTGTCACGTTGGACCGTCAAAGTGGTAATGCTATAGACACAAACATTATTGTCTGTGATGCCTTACAGCAAGGTCCATTCTGCATTGATAGAGAAGGAAATATTTATATGGGTCATGCGGCGGTGGACATGGTATCTCTTCTTGATGACTCAGTATATAACTATCACTCTGTAGAAAATGGACTGCTAACTGGAGTTGTGTTCATTGTTGACGGACAGCCTCGCTTCTGTATTTATCCTCAAAACACCCCCACATCTGCAAACTACAGAATAGTGAAATTTGCCCCTCATTTTAATACTCTTTTGCATTTTCAATACCTTTTTGAAGGGAATACCCCATGGAACAGTTTCGAAACTCTAGGGAAGATGATTATTGATTCCGTAGGATGTCTGTATGTCTGCAATCATACAGCTGGAACAACCACCAATAGTGAATGTATAGTTAAAGATGCACCTTCTCTGGTATTGCATACATCTGCCTATCAGAACACTTTTTTATTGAAATACGATAGCACATTGATTCCAATTTATATCAAACAAATAGAGTATGGAGAACTGGCAGGAGACTTGCGGCTTATCTATCGTCATGGGATTTTTCATTCCATGACGATAGACGAAGATTCTTCGTCTATATTTGTTTCCTCGTCGGTATTCAATAATAATAATGAAGTATTTTACATTGACTCAACCGAAATCGAATTGCAAAAGAATGCTATAGTACTACGCTTTGACAAAGAGACTGGCCGTTTCGTCTCATATGGATATGCTAGGTCTTCAACGATGACCACCATGCGAGGCCGTATTCCTCATTATTCCAGTATTATCTGCAAAAAAAACCGAGTGTTTGCCCCAGTTGCATACCAAAACGACATTCAGTTTCAAAATCAGACTATTAATGTTGAACAATCACAGGCTGGAAAGGGAATCTACATATGGGACTATAACGGCGCCCCCTTGCAATACATTGATTTTAATTCTGCGACCCAACAATACGCCGAGCCAAGCACAAGTCTCTGCCTAAAAGATAGTATCCTTTATATTTCTGGCTATACATCCTCAGATATGACATTCGGCGACATTTCACTTAACAGCAATGGTCATAGCTTGGCATACACCGCAAAATACATTGACACGGCGTTTATGACACCATACGTCCACACAGACGACCCCGGCGAGGTGAACATCACGCTGGTGGAGGGAGGAAACGTTTTCGTGGCATACCCCAACCCATTCCGGCAGAGCGTGAAGATTAAAGTTGAAAGTGGAGCGTTGAAAGTTGAAAACGGGGTTGCAACCGCCTGGCTCACCGACCTCACCGGCCGCCGCGAGGAAGTGCGCCTCACCCCCGACGGCCCCGGCCAGTACACCCTCGACCTCACCACTCGCCCCCAAGCCACCTACCTCCTCACCCTCACCACCGCCGACGGCAAGCAGCACACCGTCCGCCTGCTGAAACAATCGGACATCTTTGGCAATTAATCATCATCAAAAACGATAACAATTATGAAGAAAATCTTTTTATTCGGCGCAATGAGCGCATTCCTGCTGCTGACGGCATTCCAGTGCGGCAGCGGGTGGGACAATGACGACACCGAAGCGTCAATCGTTGGTTCCTGGGAGTATCAAAGTTGCCAAGAGCACTACTATTATAGTTGGCCAACTCCTGGCGACACTATTCTTGACCAAATATACCCACCAGTGCGCGATGTTTTGTTCGAAGCAGGCAACCATGCAACGCTGGAGTTGGAATCAGGATATACAGTTTACCCTCCTCATTATTTTAACTCCGAATTCGAATGGTCAATGTCTGGTAACTCTGATACAGTCTTTTTAAGCAACCCGGATCCAGACCTTGAAAACTACGTATGGGAGATTTTGGAACTCACAAATACGCAGTTGGTCGTTCGATATGCAACATTCCAAGCAGGACCGGAGTCGGGTACTTCGAGTGTCTACACAACCACCTACCGCCGTCGCTGAAAAACAGCCTCTTGCAGGCACCCTCCGTCAACACCACCCTGCAGCAACTTTATCGCACTCACAAACACGCTGTGGTGAGTCGAGATACGTTCCTAAAAGAATGTAAGATGTTGCAGAACTGGCTGAAGTCGAAATAATTATAATCGAATTTTTTAACCCATGAAAAACAATTAAAATGAAACACAACATCATCAAATTCCTCGCCGCTCTCGCTTTGGGCGCAATGCTGCTGACCAGCTGCGGAAAAGACAACAAGGACAATGGAACTATCATCGGCAAATGGGCCAACACGGCTCAGTCGTGCGAGATAACCATTGCGGGACAGGAAAACATCCCGGAAGGTTATATCTACATGGAGTTTACAGACGACAAGGTATTGGTATCCGATCAAAGGACGGACTGTCTTGCAGAGTGGCACAACTACACCCTCTCAAAAGAATCCGGCAAGCAGCTGCTGGAGATTAAAGGCGGTTGCTATAAGGGTAGGGTATTTGTGGTGGAAAAGCTCACCAGCGACGAACTTGTGCTGGCGCCGTTCTCCAGTGGAGCCGACTGGGACTTCCGCTACATCATGAAACGCTGCGAGTGATCTGCCTGGTCTGACTAATTGGCGTATTTGTCGCATATTATTACGCAATAAAAGTTTGCATCCTGCGTTAAAGATGCAAACTTTTTTGTATGCTACAGACAGGAATCAAAGGACATCATGAACAGACCGTCACCCCGGCGATGAGCGCCGCGCGGGTGGGCAGCGGGTTGGTGGACGTGTTCGCCACGCCGATGCTGGTGGCGCTGGTGGAGCAGACCTGCTATGAGAGCGTGCTGCCCTACCTCGACGAGGGTCAGGGCACCGTGGGTACGTTGGTCAACGTGGCCCATACCGCCGCCACACCTATCGGCATGCGCGTGTGGTGCGAGAGCGAGCTGGTGGAAGTCGACCGCCGCAGGCTTGTCTTTAAAGTGAAAGCCTTCGACGAATGCGGACCCATCGGCGAAGGCACTCACGAGCGGTTCATCATCGACACCGCCAAGTTCTTTGAAAAAGTAAAGGCCAAGAGTTGACTCTTGGCCTTTTCTTTTTATATCCCATTAAGGTTTATTCTGCCGAGTGGGCGTTGGCGTCGGGGTTGACGCGCTTCACCATGCCTTGCAGGGCGGTGCCGGGTCCCACCTCGATGAACTCCGTGGCACCGTCTTTGAGCATGTTCTGCACGGTGTAGGTCCAGCGGACGGGCGACGTGAGCTGCATGAGCAGGTTCTTCTTGATTTCAGCGGGGTCGCTGTGCGGCAGGGCGTCGACATTCTGGTAGATGGGGCAGACGGGCTTGCGGAACTCCGTGCGCTCGATGGCTTCGGCCAGCTCCACACGGGCGGGCTCCATCAGGGGGCTGTGGAAGGCGCCACCCACTGCCAGCGGCAGGGCTTTACCCTTGGCTTCTTTAATTTTCTCGCAGGCAGCAGCCACACCTTCGTTGGTGCCGCTGATGACCAGCTGGCCAGGGCAGTTGTAGTTGGCCGGCACCACCACCTGGTCGGTGATGGAGGCGCAGATGTCTTCGATGGTCTTGTCGTCAAGTTTCAGGGCAGCGGCCATGGTCGACGGGGTCTTCTCGCAGCATTTCTGCATGGCGTTGGCACGGGCGATGACCAGTCTCAGGCCGTCCTCGAAACTCATGGCACCGGCGGCGACCAATGCCGAGAACTCGCCCAGCGAGTGACCACCCACCATGTCGGGCTGGAAGTTATTGCCCATATATTTGGCCAGGATGACCGAGTGGAGGAAGATGGCGGGCTGCGTCACCTTGGTCTGCTTCAGGTCTTCCGGCGTGCCGGCGAACATCAGGTCCGTAATGCGGAAACCGATAATCTCGTTGGCTTTCTCAAACATGGCGCGGCATTCTTCATTGCCGTCATAAAGATTCTTTCCCATGCCCACAAACTGGGCTCCCTGTCCAGGAAATACGTATGCTTTCATTCTTTATTCTTGATTTTTGTATTTTAATATTAACGATATTCTGCTGATAATATTGTGTGGCGACGGCGGAAGGAATGCCCTTGCCGGCAGGCGGAAAAGGCGGATGGCCAGCAGCAGCTGGGCCAAGGCCATGAAGGTCTGGGCGCTGAGCGAGGCCCAGGCGGAACCCGTGGCACCGAGGCGCGGGATGAGTAGCACGTTGACCACGATGTTGAGCACCAGTGTCGTGGCGGCAAAGATGTTGAGCTGCCGCAGGTAGCCGCCGGCAGTGAGAAGGGTGCCGAAGATATAGGTGATGCCTATGGGGATGATGCCGAAGATGACCACGCGGAACACCGGCACATACATTGTGCCGCGTCCCGGATAGAGCAGCCCCATCAGGGGCTCGGCCCACAGGGCGCAGGCCACCGACACGCCCACGGCGAAAAGCATCATAGGCCAGAAGACGAGGCGGAGGATGTCCGTAAGTGATGAGTGATGAGTGATGAATGATGAATTTGCTGCCGCGGGTTTCAGCTCCTTGCAGAGCTTGGAGAAGACGGGCAGCAGCGGTATGCTGACGAGGTAGGCCACCATGGTGAGGGCGTCGAGGAGACGGAAGGCACCGGCATAGATGCCTGCCTCGCCGTCGGAAGCCATAGAGCGCAGCAGGATGGGGTCGATGCGGTTGTAGGAGGCCATGAGGAGCACCAGCAACGCGAAGGGGGCACTCTTCTTGAGGATGACGAGGGAGAAGGGAATTGAAAATTGAAAATTGAGAATTGAAAGCTTGGCTTTGCGGGCGATGACGACAAGGGCCAGCAGGGCGGTCAGGGCGTAGGCTGCCACCTGGGCATAGACGAAGTGGTAAATTGAAAAATGAAAATTGAAAAATGAAAAATGGGGACCCCACAAGAGGGTGCCGCAGATGAGAATCATCAGCACGCGGTCCGTCACCGAGAGGAGGCTGTCCCACTTGAAGAGCAGCAGCCCTTCGAAGTTGCTGCGCAGGTATAGGATGAGCGAGTTGAGGAACTGCGCCACCGTGAGCCACGCCAGCAGGCTGAACTCGTCGCTTCCGTATCCCAGCAAGGCTCCCACGGTGAAGGTCACCAGCAGGTAGAGCCCCAACAGGCATACCTTGAGACCCAGGATGCCACTCAGGTGCTTGGTGATGAGCTGCGGATGCTGCGCGATGTTGCGGGTGTTGAAGTTGGTGACCCCCAGGTCGAGCAGTATATTGAAGATATAGGCCAGGTTGAAGACCGCGAAGTAGAAGCCGTACATCTCGTTGCCCACGGCGTTCTGCACGCCCACCTCGATGCCGAGTATCCACAGCGGCTTGACAATGAGGTTGGCCAGCAGTATCCAGAACAGGCCCGAGAGTAGTTTCTTCTGCATGGCGTCTTAGGGTTTCTTTGAGGGTTTCAGCGAGCTTTTCCCGCCCTTCTCAGGCATAAATGGGAGGGCGTTGATATCCAATCCTTTCTTGGATGTCTTTTCCTCTACGGTCCAATGCTCCTCCATTTCCCATTTCTCGCGCAGGCTGAGGGTTTTCTCATAGAGGAGGGTCTGCTCGGGCTGACGCTGCTGGCGGTAGTCGCCAGGAGTCCAGCGGCCGTCGCCGTTGCGGTCGATGACGGCACGCAGGCGGTAGTCGCCACTGGGCAGGTGGGAGAAGCGGAGTGATGAGTGTTGAGTGTTGAGTGATGAGCGTTGAACTACGGTGTCGCGTTTGTCGAGCACCTCGACCACCAGCGGGAATCCCATCTTGTTGTCAATGTCGATGCTGAGGATGCCGTAGTCTTTGGGTTTGAGGCCGAAGATGAGGCTGTCGCTGACGTTGCCGTAGATATCGGTGAAGAGGCTGTCGGCGATGCGTACACGGTATTGCTCGCCCGACTTGAGCGAGGTCTCCAGCCGTGCCGTGAGGCCGTTGCTGTCGAGCACGATGGCGCAATGGCTCACCGTGCTGTCCTTGAGGTACATCACCTCGGCCTGTGGGTTGTCGACACTCTTGGCGATGGGGTTGGCGAAGGCCAGACGCAGGTCGTCATAGTAGGCCTTGTTGCCGTCGCAGAGGGCTGTCATCAGGGGTTCCTTTTCCTCTTTGGCTCCGGCAGCCTTTTTCTTGCCTTTCTTCTTCTCGGTGAAGCGCAGGTGCAGGGTGTCCTGCAGTCCTTCGTCGCTGACGACGAGCAGGGCGGTGTCCATCTGGGCGTCGAGGCACCAGAGACTCATGGTGTCGCGCCGTGCGTTGAGATGCCATTGCACCGCCGTACCGGTCACCGTGGGATGCTGCATGGGCAGTTGGGTGACGATGCGGATTCGTCCTTTGGCGGTAAACTCATTGGCAGTGATGCGCTGTTTCTGTACCTCGGGCTGGGAGATATAGAGAGTGGTGAGTGATGAGTGATGAGTGGTGAGTGATGAGTGATGAGTGGTGAGTGATGAGTGATGAGTGGTGAGTGAGGTGTCGATGGGGTGGGCTTCGAAATGGGCGGTGTCCCATGCGGCGGCCTCGGTGGCGTCGATTCGCAGGTTGCGGTTCTTGTCCTCGAAGGCCACCAGGCGGTATTTGCCCGTGGGGATAAAGTGGAAGGCGAAGTGGCCCTCTTTGTCGCAGCGCGTCACGAAGTCGGGCTGCTCGCTACAAGCCATCGTATCGTTCTCCACTCTCCACTCTCCACTCTCCGCTCGATAGGCCATTACGGTCACCGTCTCCTTCCAGGCTTTGCCGCTGCGGGCGTCAATCACCTGGCCGCCGAGGCTCATGGTGTCCATGTCCGTGCCGGTGGAGAAGACATATTCGTAGCTGGGCAGCAGGTTGCCCTCGGTGAAGTCGGCGATAGCCTCCTTGAACTGGAAGAGGTAGGTGGTGTTCTCTTGCAGGGTGTCCTTGATTTTCACCAGCACGCCCTTGCCCTTGGTGGTGAACTCGGGCTTGTTCTTCAGTGGCGGCGACACCAGGACATTCTCCGGGGCGTTCTTCAGCACCACATACTCGTCGAACTGGACGTAAAACTCCTTAGGGGCGATGTTCTTGCTTCCGTTGGCGGGCTTGCATCCGAGGGCCACAGGCGGCTCCTCGTCCTTGGGTCCGCCAGTGGGGTAGCCCTGACGGGCACAACCCGCGAGGAGGAGAAAGAGGAGGAGTGAAAGGGAGTGAGAAGGAGTGAAAGGGAGTGAGAAGACAAATGATATTTGTCGCGACGCTTTCCTCTGATTTTTATTGTATCTTTTTTGCATTTTGTAGGCTGTTACTATTGTCCTTTCTTCGCTGTTATTTTTTTATTTCAGCGGTGCTCAGATCCCTTCGGGTGCACTCCTTGTCACACCCTCTCACTCCTTGTCACTCCCTTGTTTTAGAACAGTTCATTAATCTCTTTGTGCAGCTCCTCGAGGGCCTTGTCGGTGGGCAGGTGCTGGGCTGCCGAGGCGAAGATGGAGGCTGCCAGACGTGTCGGGTCGTCGGTGTCGGTGAGGGTCACGGCACTGGAGTTGACGAGGTTGATCATCTCGTCCTTGGCCTCGCGGATGTGTGCCCAGACGGCGGGGTCGAGGTAGACCTGCTGCGAGAGGTTGTGCTCCCACTCGTCACGGATGTTCTTGGTCATCACGCCTTGCAGCAGCTTGAGGTCCATGCCGGGCTGGTAGCAGCGCAGCACCAGGCTGTCGGGCGAGATGCGCTCCAGGAACAGCGCCATGCGTTCGTAGGCTTGCAGGCGGATGGGCGTCACCACCTTGAGGGTCTCGCGGCGCTCGTCAATCTTCATCTGCAGCAAGCGTTCTTTCTGTTGGTTGTCGAAATAGCGTTTCACCAGCAGGTAGAAAATGACACCCGCCAGGGCAAGGGTGGCCAGCATGGCCAGGATCAAAATAGCAGCTAATGTTTTCATAAGTTATTAAAAGAGAACCCCTACGGGGTATATTTTATTTTTTAATATATTTGCTATTAAGAGGAAACCTCTACGGGGTATGTTTTGTTGTGTCATTATAGATATACGACGTAGGCGTTTTCTTTTAATAGAAGTTTCCTGTTTTTTTATTTTTACCCCGTTAGGGGTTTTCTCTTAATAATTGTTCCACCAGTTGGGTGACACCTTTGGTGGCAACCTCCTTGATAAAGGTGACGGGGTGGCTCACGGCTACCTCTTTGGGGTCGACGACATAGCAGGGCACGCCGCGCCGCACATAGTGTATCAAACCCGCGGCGGGATAGACGGCCATCGAGGTGCCCACGACGATGAAGATGTCGGCCTCCTCGCAGAGGGCTGCGGCGGGCTCGATGTTGGGCACCGCCTCGCCGAACCACACGATGTGGGGCCTCAGCTGTGTGCCGTCGGGAGCCTTGTCGCCCAGCAGGATGTCTTTGTCGCCCACCTCGACGATGAGGTCGGGGTTGCGGTCACTGCGGCCCTTGGTAAGCTCGCCGTGCAAGTGCAGCACATGGGTCGAGCCCGCACGCTCGTGCAGGTCGTCGATGTTCTGCGTCACGATGCGCACGTCGTACTTCTCCTCCAGACGCACCAGCTGGCGGTGAGCCTCGTTGGGTTGTGCCTTGAAGAGCTGGCGGCGGCGCTCGTTGTAGAAGTTGAGCACCAGCTCGGGATTGCGCTCGTAGGCCTCATGTGTGGCCACATCCTCCACGCGGTAGTGCTCCCACAGGCCGTCCGAGTCACGGAAGGTCGAGATGCCGCTTTCGGCGCTGATGCCCGCGCCGGTCAATACCACTATTTTTTTCATATCCACATATAACGCGCGCGGGATTTTTTTATTGTCCGAGGGCAATACAAAATCTATCCGGTAACCCTTTCCGGCGTTACTTCGACCTTATCTTAACGTTCGTTTAACGTTGCGTAAACGTTAAACGAACGTTAAACGAACGTTAAACTGACGTTTAAAATACTTACTTCAAAGGAGTTAGGGTGGTTCTGCGGTTGAGGGCGCGACCTTCGGGGGTGTCGTTGGTGGCGACGGGGCGTGTCTCGCCATAGCCGCGGTAGGTGAGGCGGTCGGGGTCGATGCCACGGAGGATGAGGTAGTCGTAGACGGCTTTGGCACGGCGCTCGCTGAGGAGGAGGTTGTCCTCGTCCTTGCCCACGGCGTCGGTGTGGCCACCCACCTCGAGGCGCAGGCGCGGGTGGCGCTGCAGGGCTTCGGCCAGACGGTCGAGACCGGCCTTCGAGGCTTCGTAGAGTTCGGCACTGGCGGTGAGGAAGTGGATGTTGTTGAGGGTCACGGTGGCGCCCATTGTCAGCAGGTTCTCGGCCTGGATGACGGGGTCGATGAAGGTGATGCGTTCGGGACGTGCGGGTGCCGGCATGATGAAGGAGTAGAGGTCCTGCTGGCCGTAGCCGCCGAAGCGGTCGCTGCTGAAGATGGCTGTGCGTCCGTCGGGTGCCACGATGAGGTTGTTCTCGTCGCCGGAGGTGTTGATGGGGTAGCCGACGTTCTCCACCTTCCACTCCCCTGTTTTGCCCAGCACTCTCTTGCACTCCTCTCTTTTCGCCACGTAGAGGTCCATGCCGCCCATGCCCATGTGGCCGTTGGAGGCGAAGTAGAGGGTTTTGTCGTCGAAGTGGATGTAGGGGGCTGTCTCGTCGCCTTTGGTGTTGATGTCCGGGCCGAGGTTCACGGGGTCGCTCCAGCGGCCTTCCTCGAGGGTGCAGCACCAGATGTCGGAGCCGCCGTAGCCGCCCGGGCGGTTGGAGGCGAAGTAGAGGGTGTAGCCGTCGATGGAGAGCGATGGGAAGGATTCCCAGTAGACGCTGTTGACGGGTGTGCCGAGGCTGCGGGGCTTGCCCCATCGACCGCCTTGGCGGACGCTCATGTAGATGTCGCAGCCCGTGTGGCCGTCGCCGCGGCCGCAGGCGGTGAAGATGACCACGCGGCCGTCGTGCGAGATGGTCTGGGCTCCTTCGTTGCCGTGGCTGTTGAGGGGATCTGGCATGCGGTGGGCCGGGCCCCAGTCGAGTTCCATGGTGTCATAGTCGGAGTAGAAGAAGTCTTCCTCGCGGTCGAGACCGCGTTCGGTCTGTGCGTTGCGGGGACTGCGGCGTGTGAAGACGAGCATGCGGTAGTCGGCGGTGAGTGCGGGCAGGTATTCGTCGTCGGCGGTGTTGACGTTGGGACCCAGGTTGATGGGGCGGAAGGGTACGGGGTTGTCCACGGCGTGCTGGCGCCATTCGGCGGTGCGCAGTCCCTGGCGGGCTTCTTTGCGCCACTGCTTGAGGCGTGCCGCCTGCGGCGCTTTGCCTTTCTGCTCGGCGTCGTCGATGTGGGCGTCGAAGAGCTCTATGGCGCGACGGTAGCTCTGTTGGGCGTCGTTGTAGTGCTCGAGGAACATCTGCTGGTTGCCCAGCACGAGCCATGCCTCGTCGTATTCGGGGTCGGCGTCGATGGCTTTGAGCAGCAGCTCGACGGCCTCCTCGTATTGGCCCACCACGCCTTTCTCCACAGCTCGGTGGAACAGAGGCCGGCTCTTCGTGTTCTGCCCCAGGGCTGCCAGCGGCAGCAGCAGGAGCATCAGCAATGTCGTCTTTTTCATAGCCATAATAACGGAAAACCGCCACGCATTATTGCGTGGCGGCTTCCTAATTTTGAGACCATGCCGTCAGTCGACGATCAGTTTGCGGACGACGGTGCTCTGTTCGTCGGTAATGCGGATGAAGTAGGCACCGGGTGTCAGATTGCTGACGTCAATTACGTATTTCGAATTACGGATTTCGAAATTGGCAACAGCGTGGCCGCTCATGTCCAGCAGCACAGCGTGCAGGGGTCTGTCGCTGTTGGTGTTGATGGTGACTGTGCTGTGTGACGGGTTGGGATAGAGGGTGATGGTGGCGTTATCAATATCGTCGATACCTTCGGTGGCGGTGGAGAAACTGACGAGGTCGCTCCAGACGCTGGTCATGCCCTCTTCGCAAAGGGTCATGACGTAGACGTCGTAGAGGGTTTCGGACTCTAGATTAGTGAGGGTGACGTAGTGGGTGTCGACGCCGGGCTGGACAGGCACTGTCAGGGTGTTGCCATGGCCTTGTTGGAAGCCTGCCGGGCCGTAGGCGATGGCCCAGGGACCTTCTGTCGGTGCCTGCCAAGTCACCAAGGCGCTGTGGGCAGTGATGGCGCTGACGGCCACGTTGTTCACCTGGGTGCATTCGTTGGTAGAGAACGCTACGGTGTCGCTCCAGAGCAACTGTCCGTCGGTGCAGAGGGGACGCACGCTGACGCTGTAGCGGGTGCCCTGTTCCAGTCCGCTCACCACTGTATAGGTGCTGTCGCAAAGAATCAGGCTGTCGAGGGCGGGACCTGTCAGGAGCATCTCCCATTCGGTCTCGATGCCCCTCGGCTGCCAGCTGATGCGGGCCGAGGAGAGACTGACGTCGCTGACTTCCAACAGTTCGACGGGACGGCACGGGGGGATGTGGTGGAAGGTGGAGATGGAGAGGCTGTCAATACAGAATGTGGCTAGATTGCTTATGCTGTCGCGATAGAAGGTGAAGTACAGTTCTCCATTGCCAAGGGGTATGTCGGAGGTGTTGATGTCTATGGTATGCCACGTGTGGTCGCCGAAGAGGCTGTTGGACATGATGGAGTCGTCGAGCAGGACAAGGGGCTGGTTCAGCGAGTCGCCGAAGTAGGAGACCTGCATGTGCATGGGCAGGTAGTGGGGCTGATAATGTTCATCGGAATAGCTGTGGTACACGTAGACCTTGAATGAGATATAGGTGTCGGTGTCGGCGAAGTGGAACTGCGGAGTGGTGACGGTAGTCAGGCTGTCGTCGTTGTATACGCTGCCGTACAGGTAAGTGTCGCCGGTGCTGCTATTGGTGCTCACCGAGGGCGTCTGGGTCGGTAGGTTGGACATTTTCCAGCAGTGCAGCAGTGTGGTGGTTGGCTTGGGATCGAATGTCTCAAGATAGGGCAGGGGATAGACGCCGCAGTCGGTGGTGAAGTCCACGTGCACGGGGAAGGTGACGGTGCTGTCGGAGCATACCGTGGCAATCCATGCCCTGTAGTCGGTGGCGATGGCGAGGCCGCCGATGGTGACGGTGTCGCCCTGGAAGTCGACGGTGTCGCCGTTGAAGTAGAGGCGGTAGTGGTCTGCGCCGTTGGCGCCGTGGACGACGAGGGTGGCAGAACTGTCGGTCGCCGAGGCCACTGTCACTGAGTCGGGCATTTGACACGGGAGGTCGGGCAGCAGGCTCAGGTCGTCAACCCTCGGTTGCCACGACCAGGTACCGCTTATGAGGCCGAAGCGCATGGCTACATGACGGCCGGAACCGCTGTAGTTGCCGAGCGAAACGTGTTTCGGCTCCCATTGGTCGGCCACGGTGGGGTAGACCGTCTGTATGGGTTCAAAGGTGGTGGTGTCGGCGGGGTCGGTCATCACGCCGACGGTCACCATGTCGTTATCGTAGTACCGCGACACCTTGAGCCAGAACTCGAGGGCCAGGTCGTTGAGGCTGTCCACCGCGGGCAGGATGTAGAAGAAAGGCTCGTTGTTGCCACCCACATTGGGAGCCAGAGATTTGCCCGTGTCGCCACGGTAGCTGCCGGTGGTAGTGCGGTCGCCGCTGTTGTTGGGGAAGTGGTAGTCGTGGAAACTCGAGCAGAGATTTATGCCGTTGTCGAAGTTTTCCACGAAGGGCAGTTCGGCATGGGTGATGACACCGCAGGCTGTGGCCGCCGTGGTGCTGATGGCTGTGGAGAGGGTTCCGTCGATGGGGCAGATGGCGGCGGCGGAGAGGGTGTAGCGTGTGGAATGGCGCAGGCCCGTGAGGGTGTGGGTGTAGCCCGTGAAGTCGGCGGAGTCGACAGTGAGGCCGTCGGTCCACCAGAGACGGTAGTGGCTTATCGAATCGTCGTCGGCGATGCGCACGGCGAGAGAGGTTTGGCTGGCGCCGCTCACCGTCAGGCTGTCGGGATAGGCGCAGGAGGCGGAATAGGAGAGAGTGAAGTTGTCGAGGTAGACGGCCTTATAGCTGTCCAGACTGGTGCAGCGCAGTGCCAGACGGCCGTTGCCGATGCCGTCGAGGGAACGCTCATAGTAGTCCCAAGAGGCGAAGAGCCTGTTGGCGAAGGGCACGGTGTCGAAGGCTATGAAGGTGGAGGGGTCGGATCCGTCGGTGAGCACGCCGAGTTCGAGGCGTGTGTTGGAGGAGTCGGAGTTGGAACCCATGACGTTGAAGGAGAGAGAGAGCCCGTTATAGTTCATGGCCATGGGCGGCAGCACGGCATAGGAGCAGTTGGTGTCGCCCAGGTAGATCTCGCACCTCATGCGCAGGCAGCGGATGTCTCTGCTTTCGTAGAAGGTGACGCTGCTGTAGGAGTCGGGACCCTCGTGGCGTGTCCAGCAGTCGCCGAAGGAGTTACTGGGCCATGTTTCGAAGTCTTCGCTCCAGGGGAGGGTGCTGATGGCGGGGCACTCGGTGGTGAAGGAGGCTGTGTCGGCATCGGTGAGTCCGTTGGCGCACTGGCGTCGCACGGTGACGGTATATTCAGTGTTGGGGTTGAGGCCGCTGAAGGAGCATGAGGTGGCTCCCGTCACTGTCAAGGTCTGCGTGCCGCAGGTTACCTCATAGGCGGTGACGGCAAAGGGCTCGTTCCACGACACGGAGACCGATGTGGAGGTGACACCCGTGCAGGTGATGTTGGTAGGCGGCACACACGAGTTGAGGGTATGGAAAGTGGCGCTGACGGCGTCACTCATGCCTGCGGTGCAAAGTGCCACGACGGCCACGTTGTAGTCGCTGTTGAGTGTCAGGCCTGTGATGTTTACCGTGGTATTGGCGGTGGTGAAGGAGGAGGGTTGTCCTACTCCCGTGATGGTGACACGGTAGCTGCCGTTGTGTCCGGGGTCGTTCCAACTGGCGGTGACCGAAGTGTCGGTGATGTTGCTGAAGACGATGTCTTCGACGGCGGAGCAGCCCTCGGCGAGGTGTATATCGATGTCGTCGAGGTAGAGTAATGCCGAGTAACTTGAGATATGGCTGAAGCGGAAGGCGATGATGTTGCCCGTGCCGGTGTAGCTGTTGAGGCGCACGGAGCGGTCAATCCAGGTGTTCCTGGGAAGGTTTACTGTTTGGACGGGGACAAAGGACTCCCAGTGACCAGCCTCGTCAAGCACGCCCACCTCCAGAAGGCCGTCGTCGTTGCGGGCGGAGAAACTAATCTCAAGGTCGGCGACGTTGTCCATGGGCGGCAGTGACAGCATTGCAGCGGAGTCGGAGCCGGTAGCCCAATGGAGATATTTCGTCGGATGCTGTGAGTTGCCGTTGACAATAGAGGCATAGGTCGATTTGCGCCAGCAGCCGGGGTTGAAGATGTAGCCTGCAGTGGGAGTGTTATCAAAGTTTTCGGTGAAGGGCAGTGCCGAGTGCGGGATGGGGTCGCAGGGAGTCCAGAAGTCGAAGCTCTGCCAGTTGCTGCTGTCGCTGCCGCAGTGCGACATCAGGTACATGTAGTAATGGTGGTTGGGCAGGAGGGTGTCGATGTAGAAGACCGAGTCGTTGGTCATGCCGTCGATGCTGTTACCCAGCCTTGAGTCGTAGCTACTCACGGTGTCGTACTCGAGCAGATAGGTGCATCCGCCGACGCTGTTGGGTGTCCACATCAGGGTGACCGAGGTGGAGGAGAGATTGGCGATGCGAATGTTTTCGGGTCGTGGGCAGGGAGGTTCGGGACGTTCGTAGGTCACCACCAGGCCGCTGTCGGGCAGGCCGAGGCAATGCCAGTAATAGATGTTGTTGTTGTTGAGCGTGATTCCCGACGGTGAGACCGCCATGGGCGTATCCCAGGAATCCCTGAGGATGATTCGTTCATCAAGGCCTTTGGCAACCATCATGAAGTTGAAGGAGGTGTCGGTGCTGTGGTTTTCCATGTGACCATAGTGGGTCGAGATGTTGCCGTTGGAGTGGATGTGGATCTGGTAGTTGAAGTCGTCGTTGCCAGTGGCGTTATAGTGCTGTACGTGCTGGAATTCGACAATCAGCGTCTGTTCTCCGTTGCCGTCGTCCACTGTCTGCCAGTAGCAGGCCGAGTTGCCCGCGGGCATCTGTCCGTCGACAAGGAGGAATGGCACAATGGCAAAATGGTAGTAAGGCTCGTTGTAATAGCGGTACGCGTAGTCATAGCCATTCATGGGATGGCCGGCAGGAACGCTTAGCCGGTCGAGGGTGATGTGGCCGTCGGCACGCGCCACGACCTCGGTGCCCTGGGCGATGAGGTTTTCGCCAAAGGCGAAGTCGAAGGGCATGGCGAAGGTCTGCCAGCCTTGGTCGCCCACCACGGAGGTGAGCTGTGTGCCCGTCGAGGCGATGGATACATACGGCGCATAGTCAGTACTCACGGTGTAGGAGTTTAGCCTCTGCGCCTGCGTCACGGATATTCCGATGAGCAGTAACGTCAAAAAAAGAATTGTTTTTTTCATGGTATTAAAATTTTGATGGTTGTTTTGATATGCACCTAATAGACACACGGGTGTCTTCTTTTGCTGCATCTAAGACTAAAAAGAATCATTTTTGGCTCACTTTTTAATAAATCTTTTTTTATCCATGCTCCATAAAAACAGAAAAGGCCGCCTGAAAAGGCGGCCTGTCATGTGTTTTTGTCATGATCTCCCTACCACTGTTGTTGGTTGAACCAAGTCTGGTAGTCGGGGAGGCTGTCGGGGTTGATGTTGACGGGGAGGTAGTCTTGCTGTAGGGGAACGGGGTAGACGTTCTCTAACCCCTCTTCTTGCTTTTCGATGAACTCTTGAACCTCTTCCATGGTGACATGCATCAACACCATGTTGATGGAATTGTAATAGCGTGTCACTTCGGCCATATACTTGCAGTGGGAGGCGCGCGTACGGAGTTCTTTCGTTTTTAAACGGAATTCTTTGCTAAGAAGTACCTTTGAAAACTGTGTTTTCCCAGTATACGCCTCAGGATTATCCTTAACCATCTCCCAGAGATTGGCCATGCTTTTAGAGTTTGCCGGAACTGTTGACAGGCTGGACATCGGGAGGAGTGGGGATGTTTTCCATAGGTATGGTTTTAGTGGTTAATAATTAAAGTTAAAGGTTTAAGGGGCATCACCCCTTAAACCTTTAACTGAAAATGGTATTATGTTATTTGGTAACCAGCTTGTAGGTGTCGCTGGCGATGACATATTCCTCGTCGGTGGTGACGACGACGGTGGCGACCTTCGAGTCGGGGGTCGAGAGGATGACATCCTCGCCCATGACGTTGTCGTTCTTGGAGAAGTCGATCTTGATGCCGAGGCATTCCATGTTCTCGAGGATGGGACGGCGCATGAACCAGGCGTTCTCGCCGATGCCGCCGGTGAAGAGCAGCAGGTCGCAGCCACCCATCTCGGCCATGTAGGCACCAATGTATTTCTTCACCTTCTGAGCGAACATATCGAAGGCGTAGGTGGCACGCTCGTCGCCAGCATCGCGGCCGGCGCGGATGTCGCGCATGTCCTGCTTGTCGCCGCTGATGCCCAGCAGACCGCTCTGCTTGTAGAGCATCTTGGTGAGGTCCTTGGAGGTGTAGCCGAGGTCCATGAGGTAGAGGATGACACCGGGGTCGACGTCGCCGCAGCGGGAGCCCATCACCAGGCCTTCGAGGGCGGTGAGACCCATGGTGGTGTCGACGCTCTTGCCGTGGTCGATGGCGGCGATGGAGGCGCCGCTGCCGAGGTGGCAGGAGATAATCTTGAGGTCGTTCCAATCTTTGCCAATCATCTTGGCGGCCTTCTCGGCGACGAACTTGTGGCTGGTGCCGTGGAAGCCGTAGCGGCGGATGCCGTGTTTCTCATACAGCTCGTAGGGCAGGCCATAGAGGAAACTCTTGGGAGGCAGGGTGCTGTGGAAGGCGGTGTCGAACACGGCGGTCTGAGGCACGCCGGGCAGCACTTCGCGCATGGCATAGATACCGGCCAGGTTGCCGGGGGTGTGCAGCGGGGCCAGGTGCTCGAGGCTCTTGATTTGCTCGATGACTTTGTCGTCGACCAGCACGCTGCCTTTAAAGATCTCGCCACCGTGGGCCACACGGTTACCGACGGCGCCAATCTCCTTGAGGTCTTTGATGACACCAATCTGGGGGTCGGTGAGAGCTTTCAGGACAATCTTGATACCCTCGGTGTGGTTGGGGATAGGCAGCTGCTCGTAGTGCTTCTGGCCGTTCCATTTGTGGGTGAACTCACCCATCTCCAGACCGACGCGCTCCAGCAGGCCTTTGGCCATCACGTTGGCATTGTTTGCCATGTCGATCAGCTGATACTTGATCGATGAACTTCCGCAGTTTAAAACTAAGACTTTCATTTTATTGTAAGTATTTGATTTTATTATTTATAATATACTTTTCGTTTGTTATTGAATGGTCAAAGATACAAAAAAAAAATGAAATGCAAATTTTTTTAACATTTCATTATTTCGGCGGAGCCGGTGACGAGATATTGCCGGCCTGAGGGAATCTCTTTGCAGAGCCAGCGGGTGCGGCGTTTCTCGAGGGTCTCGAAGAGTTGGTCGGGCTTGCGCTTGAGGCGGAAACGGTCGCCAACGGCAAGTTGGTCGAGGGTGATGCTGTCGGGGTCGTAGTTAGCATCGTAGTGGTGCAGGAGGGCTTCAATTTCCTTGCCGACGGGGTGGGAGAGGGGTATTCGGCGCGTGTATTTCTTCAGCAACGGCTGGAGTTCGGGAGGGAAGAGGTCGGTGTGGGCGATGAGCAGCTGGCGGTACTCCTCTTGCCACTCGTGACCATGAGGCTGCACGTCCTTGTATTTCTGGTGTGTTTCGAGGTGGGCGGCTTCGTGGAGGAGGACCCAGAGGAAGAAGTAGGGGTTGAGGTCGCCGTTGACGCTGATCTCGTGGAAATTGTGGTCGGGAGAGGGACGGCGGTAGTCGCCGAGTTTCGACATCCGTTCCCGGGTGATGTGGAAGTGGACCTTATAGCGGTAGAGATAGTCGTAGACCCAATCCACGGCAGCGGCAGGCAGGTGGTTGGAAAGGATGTGTCGGTATTTCTCTTCGGGTGTCATGCAGTTAGAACGAAGGACAGTCGCAGTTGCTGCGGTTGTGGCGGTGCATGTTGACGCTGCTGCCGCAAGAGGTGAATGCTACGGCGGCAATGAGCAGCAGGGCGAAGAGGTGTAGGATGGTCTTATGTTTCATATCAAAACGTATAAACGGAGGAGAAGGGATTTTATTGTGTGATTTTTTTTCGGCGATGTGGGAAAAAAAGTGTATTTTTGCATTTTATTTGTATTCAACTATGAGGATGAAGAAGACTTTTTCCATCGTGATACTCTTGCTGTTGTGCGTTTTCGGCGCGCAGGGTCAGGTGCAGGATTCGGTGAATGTGCAAGACTATGATATCACCCTCGACCTGAGTGACGGTGCGCCTTTCCACGGCGAGACGGTGGTGACGCTTCAACTGTTGCGTCCCTGTTCCAGTATCAGCCTTGATTTTATCGGCACTGTCGATTCTCTCAAGGTGAACGGTAGCACACAAGCAGTCATGCAATCCAGTTCTCAGACATTCTCCCTCTCTACTGCGGGTATTGCCGCGGGACAGCCTTTCACGGTGCACGTGTGGTATACCTGCACGGGTTATGTGGAGAGTGGCGGCTGGGGTGGCATGCATTTCGACCAGGACATGAGCTATAACCTCGGCGTGGGCTTCGATGCCAACCCGCATGTGATGGGACGCGCCTTCTTCCCCTGCCGTGACAACTTCACCGACAAGGCCACCTATACGTTCCGTGTGAAGACCCGTGCGGGTTGGACGGCCGAATGTGGCGGTATGCTGCAGAGTCGTGTGCTCAACGCCGACAATACCGAGAACTCTGTATGGCGTATCGAGCAGCCTACACCCACCTATCTGGTGTCGGTGAGTCAGGCGGCATGGAAACGCATCTACGACAGCATCGAGTCGGTATATGGCACCTATCCTGTCACCTATGGCTATCTCTATCCCGACAGCACAACGGTACGGCGTGTTTTCGCCGAGCTCGACTCGGTGGTGCCCATGTACGAGCGCTGCTTTGGACCCTATCGCTGGGGCCGCATAGGTTATATTGCCACCAACCATGGCTCGATGGAGCACGTGAACAATATCGGCCTCGCCTATCAGGCCATGTCTACCATGGCGGAGTCGGGGCAGGCCACCATAGCCCATGAGTTGGGGCACGCGTGGTTCGGCAATCTGGTGACCTGCGAGACGGCGAAGGATATGTGGATTAACGAGGGAGGCGCATCGTTTGCCAGCGAGGTGGCCTTGGAGGGAGTCAATGGCCGTACATGGTCTGACGACTACTACCAGCGTAAACTCGAGTCGGTGGTGCGCACCACGCATATCACCGACGGCGGCTACTATGCCCTCACCCCCATCTCGCATGCCCTCACCTACGGCTCGACGGTCTACGAGAAAGGGTGGATGGTGTGGCACTCGCTGCGGGGATACCTCGGCGAGGAGGTCTTCTATAACGCCCTCCAGCGTTTGATGAATAGCTGCGCCTTTGGCAATATCGACTCCTACCGTCTGCGCGACTCGCTGAGTCTTTACACTGGTGTCGACCTCACCGATTTCTTCAACTTCCACGTTTTCTCGCCCGGCTTCGTCGACTATAGGGCTAGCTATAGCGCCAATGGGCAGGAGGTGACGTTGAACCTGCGTCAGCAGGGTGTGGCCACCAATGCGAGGGCTCGCGGCAACCGTGTGCCGGTGACCTTCTTCAGCGCCGATGGCGGAAGCCATAAGGTGTGGACGGCATTCGATGGGGAGGACACCACGGTGACCCTCACGCTGCCATTTGACCCCGTCTACTGCGTGCTCGACTACGACCAGGAGATCTCGGATGCCGCCACGGTGAGCACCCTCTCCCTCGAGGGAGACGACCTGTCGCTGACGGCCAATGTGTGCCATGTGAAGGGGCGTTCCACACGTCCAGCCACGGTAAATGTGGAGCACCACTGGGGCAAGCCCTATGGGACGATGCCCGCCAATGTGATCCGCACGGCCAACCGCTACTGGGTGCTGCGCGGCCAGTGGGAGCTGGAGGACGAGGTGAAGATGAACTTCCGCTTTGTGCGGACGGGCAGCAACACCTCCAAATATGCCAATCTCGACCGCGGCTTCTATGCCAGGATGGCTTCGCGCGATTCCTTGGCGCTGCTCTACCGTGGCGGCGAGGCGGACGAATGGCATGTGGTGTCGTGGACGAAGAGTGGCAGCGCCAACGAGGGGTTTCTCTACGGCGAGAACCTCTTGCCAGGCGAATATACGCTGGCGATAGTCGACAGCACGCTGTCGGGCATCGGCGAAGTAGAGGGCTCGAAATGGGGCATCGAGATGTTCCCCAACCCGCTGCGGCGTGGTGAGCCGCTGACCGTCAAGACGGGCAGCACGGCATCCTACACGGTGTCCATTTTTGATGAGGAAGGGCGTCAGGTGTGGCTGAAAAACGGTTGCTCCGATGGCCAGAAACTGAGCCCTGCTCTAGGAAAGGGAACATATTTGGTACGAATTGAAAATAATTTCATATCTTTGCAGTCGAAATTGATACAATTATGAAGCAGATAAAGACTCTCATTCTTGCCGCGATGGTATGCTTTGCGTACTCTGCGACGGCACAGTACTCACAGCTCGGAAAGAAGAATGAATTCATGCTGAAAGTGGAGGCTGGCTATGCCCCCTTCATGGGCAACGTGGGTGAAGCGGGCGACAACGGCTACAATATCGACAAGTTCCACAATGCCGGCAACCTGAATGTGATGGCCGGACTGAATATTAGCCAGGACTGGTTTCTAGGCGGCGGTGCCGGCTTCTGCTATTACTTCAATACCAAGCAGGAATCGGCGGAGTCGCTGATGGGCGCCAACGTGTTTGTCGACATGGACTTCCGCCCCATCTGGAAAGCCATCATGGGCCTCGACTACCAGCCTACCTCTATCACGTGGGCTCCGATGGTGGGCACACGTCTGGGCGGCAGCATGCTCTTCGGTGACAACGTGCTTTTCACCCCCATGGCCGAGGTCTATGGCGGTGTGAACTGGTACTATTGGTATCACATCCACGGCATGCGCAACATGACACGCAACTGGCACAGCTTCTATCTCACCATCGGTGTGGCTTATATGCAGCAGGCAGTGTTCCTGCCCATACGTCTGGGTTGGCGCTGGTAAGTAAATGATGATTAACGGTTAAGGATTATGCAATCGACACGCCAAAATAAGATTTGCCGACTGATACAGCAGGATATGGGCGACATCTTCCTGCGGGAGATGAAGCCTGTGTTGGGTCCGTCGCTCATCACGGTGACGCAGGTGCGTATCACCCCCGACCTCTCCATTGCCCGCATCTATGTTTCGCTGATGATTATTGGAGAGGGTACCAAGGAAAGCCTGCTGGCGCTGATACGTGAGAACACCTCCGACCTTAGGCGCCGTCTGGGCATGCGTGAGGGCAAGCAGCTGCGTATCATCCCCCACCTGGAGTTCTATCTTGACGATTCACTCGACTATATCGAGAATATCGAACGGCTCTTGAAGCAATGAAGATTGAGGGCCTCATTGCCGTACGTTACCTTTTTGCCCGCCGCCACAGGTCGGTGGTCAACGTCATCTCGTGGATTTCGCTCATCGGTCTGCTGGTGAGCACCACGGCGTTGATTGTCGTGCTGTCGGTATACAACGGCATCGGAGACCTTACGAAGAGCCTTTTCAACACTTTCGATCCCGAGCTGCTCGTCGAGCCTGCCGAGGGCAAGACTTTCCACACCGGCGACCTCGACCTGACAGGATTGCGGGCGATGGACGAGGTGGAGGCGGTATCCTGTATGGTCAACGAGGTGGCGTGGATTACCAACGGTGAGAACCAGGCCATCGTCAAGCTTCGAGGCGTCGACGCCCACTATGGCGCAGTCACTGGTCTCGACACCCTGCGGCCTCCCCAGCTGGAGGGAGAATATCGTATTTCCCCGGGCACGCTTATCGTGGGTGTGCAGATCTTCAGCAATCTGGCCATGCATATCCCTGCCAGCACCCCGGTGGCTGTGCATATCCCTAAGCGTGGCACCACCTCGATGGGCTTCACTCTCGACCAGGCCTTCAATATCGACTACGCCTACCCTGTGGCCCGCTTCGCCATCCAGCAAGACCTCGACCGCCAGTATGTGGTGGCCGACATCGCCTTTGTGCAGAAGTTGATGAACTATGCCCCCGACGAGGTGTCGGCCTTGGCCCTCAAGCTGAAGGCCGGTGCCGATGTGCAGAAGGTGAAGGAGGCCATCCTTTCATCACTCACCACTCACCACTCATCACTGGTAGTCAAGGACCGCTATGACCAGCAGCCGCTCTACTACAAGATCTACCGTACCGAGCGGCTGGGCATCTATCTCATCCTCTCGCTGATTATCCTCATCTCCACGCTCAGTCTTGTGGCATCGCTGTCGCTGCTCATCATCAACAAGCGCGACGACATCTTCATCTTGCGTGGCATGGGTATGGAGAAACGCGACATCCGGCGGGCGTTCTTCCTCGAGGGCCTGCTCATCTGCGCCCTCGCCGTGGTGGTGGGACTGGTGCTGGGATTTGTGGTGTGCCTCCTCCAGCAGCAGTTTCACCTCATCCCCATGGGCGACGGCAACTTCGTCATCAGCTACTTCCCCGTCGCCATGCGGGCCGAAGACTTCCTTATCACCTTCCTCCTGGTGATGGCCATCAGCACTTTCTCCGTGGGTTTGACGGTAAGGAAATTAAGAATCAGAAATTAATAATTAAGATATATGAATAAAGACATCGTTTGCAGCGGCATACGTCCTACGGGCAACCTCCATCTGGGCAACTATTTCGGGGCCCTGAAGAACTTCGTGAAGATGCAGGACGAGTACGACTGCTACTTCTTCATCGCCGACTATCACTCGCTGACCACGCACCCCACGCCGGGCAGCATCTATGGTGATGCCAGCAAGATCATGGCAGCCTATCTGGCGGCGGGTCTCGACCCCGAGAAGGCCACCATCTACCTGCAGAGTGATCTGCCCGAGACCATCGAGCTCTACCTCTTCTTCAACATGAACGCCTACCTCGGCGAGCTGGAGCGCGTCACCTCCTTCAAGGATAAGGTGCGCCAGAACCCCAATAACGTCAATGCCGGTCTGCTGACCTACCCCACGTTGATGGCTGCCGACATCCTTATCCACAAAGCCACGCGTGTCCCTGTCGGCAAGGACCAAGAGCAGCATCTCGAGATGACCCGCACCTTCGCCCAGCGTTTCAACAACATGTATGGCGCCGAGGTGTTCCCCTTGCCGCAGGCCATAGGCTCGGCTACGGGATTGGTGAAAATCCCCGCCCTCAACGGCGCTGGCAAGATGGGCAAGAGTGAGGGCGAGGCAAGCACCATCTTCCTCACCGACGAGCCGGCGGTCATCCGCAAGAAAATCATGAAGGCCAAGAGCGACAGCGGTCCTACGGAGATGAACCAGAAGAAGCCCGAGGAGATAGAGAACCTCTTCGCGCTGCTGCGCGCCGTCTCCACGCCCGACACCGTGGAATATTTCGACGACCTCTACAACCGCTGCCAGATACGCTACGGCGACCTCAAGAAGCAGTTGGCCGAAGATATGGTGAACTTTGTCGAACCTATGCGTCAGCGCATCCTCGAGATCGGCGCCGACCAGGAGGCGCTACAGCGCATCTTCGACCGCGGCAAGGAGAAAGCCCGCGAGAGCGCCCGCAAGACCCTCGACGAGGTGCGCCGCGTCATCGGCTACCGCGACTGATTATTTTTAAATAAAATGTTAAATTTTCACCCTCGCACAATTTTTTTGCGGGGGTGTAGTTATTATTGGTGAAAATTAATTGATTGTTCAACATATAAAGGCGCGTATGATGCAGGAATATGATTTTATCAACACGGACACATTTCCGACCTCTGCAAGCACAAGCATACAACCCTCGGAGCAGATACTCCAGAACATCATGAGTTTTGCCCGCTGCTGCCAGAATGTGGATGCAGGGGGATTGAAGATGCGACTCTTCCTCAACTAAAAGAGCGAGCTCAGTGAGCTCGCTCTTTTAGTACGAAGTCGCGCCCTAAATATTTTTCTCGGACCTCAGGGTCGTTGGCCAAATCCTCGGGGGTGCCTTTCTGCAGCACGGAGCCCTCGTAGAGGAGGTATGCCCTGTTGGTGATATGTAGGGTCTCGCGGACGTTGTGGTCGGTGATGAGGATGCCGATGTTGCGCTTCTTGAGTTCCAGGACGATGTCCTGGATGTCCTGCACGGCGATGGGGTCGACGCCGGCGAAGGGCTCGTCGAGAAGCAGGAACATGGGGTCGTTGGCCAGCGCCCGCGCTATCTCGGTGCGGCGGCGTTCGCCGCCGGAGAGCTGTATGCCCTTGCTGTTGCGTATGTGTTGCAGGTGGAACTCGTCGAGGAGCGATTCGAGCTTCTCTTCGCGCTGGTGCTTGTCGAGGTCCTTGCGGAACTCAAGGATGGACATGATGTTGTCGGCCACGGACATCTGGCGGAAGACGGAGGCCTCCTGCGCGAGGTAGCCCACACCCATCTGTGAGCGCTTGTACATGGGATACTGCGTGAGCTCGATAGTCTCGCCAGTCTCACCCTTGTCCTCCTCGGGGGCGAGGTATACCTTGCCGCTGAAGGGCTTGATGATACCCACCACCATGTAGAAGGTGGTGGTCTTACCGGCGCCGTTGGGGCCGAGGAGCCCCACGATTTCGCCTTGGCGTACCTCGATGGAAGCGCCCTTGACGACGGTGCGCGAACGATATTTTTTGACGACGTTGTCGGTGTAGAGACGCATTAGCTTAGGGTTTAAAGGGTTTTAAAAGGTTTGAGGGGTTTAAAGGGTTTGAGGGGTTTAAAGGGTTTGAGGGGTTTAAAGGGTTTGAGGGGTTTAAAGGGTTTAAAAGGTTTGAGGGGTTTAAAAGGTTTAAAAGGTTTAAGAGGTTTAAAGGGTTTAAAAGGTTTAAGAGGTTTAAAGGTTTTAAAAGGGTTAGAACCTTTTCCCCCTTTTAAGCGAAGCGAACCTTTTTAACTTTTAAGCGAAGCGAACCTTTTTAACTTTTAAGTGAAGCGAACCTTTTTAACTTTTAAGTGAAGCGAACCTTTTCAACTTTTTTAGATGATTCCTTCGCGGAGGATGTCGTGGATATGGACGATGCCGAGGTAGTGGCCGTCGGTATCGGTGACGATGACCTGGGTGATGGAGTTCTGGCGCATCATCTGGAGGGCGTTGACGGCATACTCGGTGTCGAGGATGGTGCGGGGGTTGGGGTGCATGATGTCGGAGGCTATCTTGGGGGTGTGGCTGGTTTGCATCATGCGGCGAAGGTCGCCGTCGGTGATGATACCGCAGACCTTGTCGTCCTCGACGACGACAGCGCAGCCGAGGCGTTTGGAGGTCATCTCGATGATGGTGTCGTTGATGGACGTGGTGGGGGTGACGGCGGGTCGCTCATTCTGGATATAAAGGTCGGCGACACGGAGGTAGAGCTGCTTTCCAAGGGCTCCGCCGGGGTGGAAGCGGGCAAAGTCGCGCGCCGAGAAGTTGCGGCACTCGATGAGCGCCACGGCCAGGGCGTCGCCCATAACGAGCTGGGCGGTGGTGCTGCTGGTGGGTGCCAAGTTGTTGGGGCAGGCCTCATGCTCCACGGTGGTGTTGAGCACGATGTCGGCCTCGTGGGCCAGGAACGAGTCGGTGTTGCCGACGATGGCGATGAGGGTGTTGCCGAAGTTCTTGATTAGCGGCACCAGCACCTTGATCTCGGGGGTGTTGCCACTCTTGGAGATGCAGATGACCACATCGCCGGGGCGCACCATGCCCAGGTCGCCATGGATGGCGTCGGCGGCATGGAGGAAGAGGGCAGGGGTGCCGGTGGAGTTGAGGGTGGAGACAATCTTCACGGCGATATTGGCGCTTTTGCCAATACCGGTGACGACAACACGTCCAGAGGCCGAAAACAGGGTCTCGACGGCCTTCGAAAAGCTGTCGTCAATATAGTTCTGGAGATTTTCTATTGCTTTTTTCTCGTCGTTAATTACTTGAACAGCAATCTTTTTTATCTCTTCTGGGCTTTTCACAGTGATTTTTTTTTTACCAATTCATTTTTTTTGACTATCTTTGTAAACCATAACGCGCCTTTGCGCAAAATATTGTGAACGATGAAGGATTTGCATAGATATTTGAAGGAAATCTTTGGCTTTGACCAGTTCAAAGGCGACCAGGAGGCTATTATACAGAGTCTTCTCGATGGCAACGACACCTTTGTCATCATGCCTACCGGCGGCGGTAAGAGTCTCTGCTACCAGCTGCCGGCCATGATAAGCGATGGCATCGCCATCGTGGTGTCGCCGCTCATCGCCCTCATGAAGAACCAGGTCGACGCCGTCCGCTATACTTCTGGCAGCCAGTGTGTGGCACATTTCCTCAACTCGTCGCTGAACCGTGCGCAGGTCACCGAGGTCAAAGAAGACCTGCTGAAGGGCGACACCAAGCTTCTCTATGTGGCTCCCGAGACCTTGTCGAAAGAGGAGACCGTGGAGTTCCTCCGCCAAATCAAGATATCGTTCTTTGCCATCGACGAGGCACACTGTATCTCGGAGTGGGGCCATGACTTCCGCCCCGAATACCGCCGCCTGCGCGATGCCATCAAGGCCATCAACCCCGGCGTGCCTATCCTCACCCTCACCGCCTCGGCAACACCCAAGGTGCAGCAGGACATCATCAAGAACCTGGGCATGGAGAATGCCAAGACCTTCATCTCGAGCTTCAACCGCCCCAACCTCTACTACGAGGTGCGCCCCAAACCGTCCGACCCCATGCTGCTGCACAAGGAGATTATCCGCTTCATCAAGGAGAATCCCGGCAAGAGCGGCATCATCTACTGTCTCACACGCAAGCGTGTCGAGGAACTGGCCGAGCTGCTGGTCATCAACGGCATCAAGGCACTGCCCTATCATGCGGGCCTCGACAACAAGGTGCGTGCCGAGAACCAGGACAAGTTCCTGATGGAGGATGTCGACGTCATCGTGGCCACCATCGCCTTCGGCATGGGTATCGACAAGCCCGATGTGCGTTTCGTCATCCACTACGACATACCCAAGAGCATCGAAGGCTATTATCAGGAGACGGGACGTGCCGGCCGCGACGGCGGCGAGGGACGCTGCATAGCTTTCTATAGCGAGCAGGACGTGGAGAAACTCTACAAGTTCTTCACCGACAAGAACGTCACCGAGCAGGAGATGGCCAAGCAGCTGGTGCAGGAGATGGTCTCCTATGCCGAGAGCTCGGCCTGCCGCCGACTGAATATCCTCAAGTATTTCGGCGAGGACTACAACGAGCCCTACTGTGGCAACTGCGACAACTGCACGCATCCCAAGCCCCAGGTCGAGGCCAAGGAGGAGATGCAGTACGCCCTCGAGACCATCATGGCCATGAAGCAGGCCTTCAAGCCCAAGGATATCGTCGATGTGATGATGGGCCGTAAGAACAGCAATATCAAGACCTACCACCTCGACAAGATAGAGCATTTCGGCGGTGGCTCCGACCACGACGACCTCTTCTGGAAGGCCGTCCTGCGGCAGGCCCAGTTCGAAGGACTCCTCCAGAAGGAGATTGAACAATACGGTGTCCTCAAGCTCACCCCCGCGGGCCACAAGTTCATCAAGCAGCCCTACAGCCTCTATGTCACCACCGACCACGACTACTCCGCCGCCTCCAGCGAGGACGACGAGGAGCTCATGGCCGCCTCGGGTGGCGCCTCGGCAGCGGGCGACGAAGCCCTCTACGTGCAGCTCAAGAGCCTGCGCAAGAGCATCGCCTCGCGCGAGAAACTCCCCGCTTACGTCATCTTCGAGGAGTCGTCACTCAAGGACATGACCCTGCAGTACCCCTGCAATGTCGAGGAGCTGAGCCACTGCGCCGGCGTCGGTATTGCCAAAGCCCAGAAATACGGACAGCCCTTCATAGACCTCATCAAGCAGTATGTCGAGGACAACGACATCGAGCGTCCGCAGGACATCGTTGTGCGTTCCGCCGTCAACAAGTCGGGCCTTAAGGTCTACATCATCCGCGCCATTGACGGCCGCAAGAGCCTCGAGGACATCGCCGCCGGCAAGGGCATCTCGATGGACGAGCTGCTCACCGAGATGGAACACATCATCTCCAGCGGCGCCAAACTAAATATTGATTACTATATTAATGATGTCATCGAGGCCGACCACCAGGAGGAACTGCTCGACTACTGGCGCAATTCCGAGAGCGCGTCGCTCGAGGAGGCCTACGAAGAGTATCAGGACGACCCCGACTACACGGAGGAGGAAATCCGCCTGATGCGCATCAAGTTCATGGCCGACTACGGACACTAGTAAGGTGAGAGGTGAACTGTGGTCGGAGACCTTGTGGAGACAAAGGTGAAATAAGGAAAAGTGAAAATATTTTTTCACTTTTCTTTTTTTTTGTATCTTTGCCCCGTCAACGAGAGCATAGGGGTGCACATAAGTGACTGAGTGACTGTGTTGTTAAGTAACTAAATGTGCTGAGAAAATACCCTTCAAACTTGATCCGGATAATGCCGGCGTAAGGAATCGAATTATGAAACACAACTTTTATAGCTGTGGTCGCTATCTGATTTATCAGGCCACCAGGATTAGTCGCAAGCAGATGATAGCCTGCTGTGCGTTAGCTTTCACCTTTCACTTTTCACCTTTCACCTCGAACGCGCAAGATACTGTCCGTCGTTTGGACGAGGTGATTATCCAGGACGTCCGTGTCAGTAACAAGACCCCGCTGACTACCAGCACCCTCGACCTGAAGGAGCTCGACGACGCCCGTGCCAGCATCAGCATGCCCTACATGCTCGAGACGCAGACCTCCGTGGTGGCCAGTGGCGAGAACGGCGGCGTGGGTGCCGCCTACATCCGCATCCGCGGTGTCGACGCCTCGCGTATCAATGTTAATATTAACGGCATCACGCTCAACGACCCCGAGAGCCAGCAGGTCTATTGGTACAACATCCCCAACCTCGGCGGCATGGCCCAGAGCCTGCAGATACAGCGCGGCGTGGGAGCCTCCACAGGCGGCAGCCCCGCCTTCGGCGCCGCCATCAACCTGCAGACCCTCAACGCCCGCGACCGCGCCTACGGCGAGGCCGACCTCGGCTTCGGCAGCTGGAACACACGCCAGTACAGCGTCAGCGCCGGTACGGGTATCATGAAGAGCGGACTCTCCTTCGACTTCGCCTACAGCGGCCTCACCTCCGACGGCTACATCCGCAGTTGGGGCACCGACCAGCAGAGCTTCTTCGGCAGCGCCAGCTGGTACGGCAAGAAGACCTTTATAAAACTCCTCACCATCATCGGCAGCCAGACCACCGGCATCACCTGGGACGGCGCCTACGACTACCAGCTCGACGAAGACCCCACCTACAACCCCAGCGGCGAGTACACCATGGACGGCAACACCATGTACTACCCCAACGAGACCGACAACTACTGGCAGCGCCACTACCAGCTCTATATCTCGCACCTCCTCACCGACCAGTGGAGCATCCACGGCGCCCTCGACTACACCCATGGTGACGGCTACTACGAACAGTACAAAGCCAACAAGAAGTTCAGCAAGTACGGCCTCTCCCTCAGCGGCAAGAGCGACTTCGTCACCCGCAAGGAGATGGACAACGACGCCCTCACCGGCAACCTCGCCCTGCACTATGACGGCGGGAAACTCTCCTTCTCGTTTGGCGACCACCTGCTCTACTTCGACGGCTACCACTTCGGCAACGTCCTATGGTGCCGCGACACTGCCGCCCATATCAAAGACTATGAGTGGTACCGCTACAACGGCACCAAGGTCGACAACGCCGTTTATGCCAAAGCCTCCTACGACTTCTCCGACGACTTCAACGCTTACGCCGACCTCCAGCTGCGCACGGTGAACTACAAGCTCCGCGGCGATGCCGACGACCTCTTCACCATGGACTTCGACCAGGACTACCTCTTCTTCAATCCCAAGGCCGGCATCAACTACCGCATCAACGCCAACCAGCGCGCCTACTTCGTGGCCGGCATCTCCAACCGCGAACCTACCAAGAGCGACATCAAGGACGCCATCGGCCGCAACGACACCGTGAAGGCCGAGACCATGCTCGACCTCGAGATGGGCTACCAGCTGGCCTACAACCGCTGGGCATTCAACGTGAACCTCTACGGCATGTTCTACAAAGACCAGCTCACCCCCAGCGGTGACCTCAGCAGCAGCGGCTACGCCCTCATGGAGAATGTCGACAAGAGCTACCGCATCGGTATCGAGCTCGAGGGCGGATACATGTTCTCCGACTGGTTCCGCATGGACGCCAACCTCACGCTCAGCCAGAACAAGGTGCTCGACTACACCTTCGCCGACTTCGCCGACGGCGACGCCGACCCCAACCTCGTCACCCGCACCACCGACTTGGCCCTCTCGCCCAATATCGTGGGTGCCGCCATCGCCACCTTCACCCCCTGCAAGGACGCCAAGCTGCAGCTCATCGGCAAATATGTCGGCAAGCAGTATGCCGACAACACCAGCCGCGAGTGCTACGCCATCGACCCCTACTTCCTCCTCAACCTCAAGGCCTCCTACACCTGGAAACTCAATGGCACCAACGAGATCGAGGCCCAGCTGCTCGTCAACAACCTCCTCGACCACAAGTATCGTCTCAGCGCCTGGGTGGGTGACTGGGTCGACGACTGGACCGGCCCCGCAGCAGCCTACTACTACCACGACCGCGCCTGGCTCCAGCAGCCCGGCATCAACTTCATGGGTCGCGTGATATACCGTTTCTAAAAATTAAAAGAAAACCCCTACGGGGTATAATGAAAATGGATTAATCGCGTTATGCTATTAAAAGGAAACGCCTACGGCGTAGTAATATTACCCCGTAGGGGTTTCCTTTTAATAGAAACACACCCCCCAACAAAACAATAATACCCCGTAGGGGTTTTCTCTTAATAGATTATGAACGTTTTCGAAATTATCGGTGCCACCATCGGCCTGTTCTATATCGTCAGCGAATATAGGGCGGACCGGTGGTTCTGGCCCCTCTCGCTCCTGATGTCGGCCTTCTACGCCGTCATCGACTTCACCAGCGGCATCTACGCCAACGGCGCCATCTGCGTCTACAACTTCCTGATGTCCATCTACGGCATCATGGTGTGGCGCGGCATCATCCAGAAGCGCAAAGAAGACCAGGGCGGCGAGCGTCATATCTCCTCCTGCCCCAAAGCCTACTGGTGGCAGATCATCACCGTCATCGTGGCGCTCAGCGCGCTGCTCACCTGGCAGCTGGGCTACCTCAACCAGAGCTCCTACACGCTGCCCAGCGGCCGCACCATCAACCTCGCCGTCCTCGACGGCATCTCGTCGGCACTCACCATCGTCGGCATGCTCATGCTGGCGCACAAATGGTGGCAGCAGTGGTTCTGCTGGATGCTCGTCGAACCCTTGATGATAGCCATCTTCTGGCTCACCGGCAACTACGCCTCGGTGGTCCTCTACGCCGTCTTCGAAGTCTTCTGCGTCCTCGGCGTCCTCCGCTGGCGAAAAGAAAGTAGAAAAACGGCGAATTAATCTAATTTAAGACCAGCGCATGCAATTAGCATAATTCGTAAAATTAGCCGTTAAAAAAGAAATGCAGATGAAAGTAGTAATCCTGGCGGCGGGCGACTTCCCCACACATCCCATCCCCCTCAAAGCCCTGCAGGAGGCCGACTTCGTCGTCTGCTGCGACAGTGCCTATGAGGCCTTTCGTGCCCCCCACCCCCTGCCCCCTCCCTGCAGGGAGGGGATGAAAGATGGAGGTACTGAGGTGAAAGAAACCTGCGTAGCCGTCCCCTCCCTGCAGGGAGGGGTGGACGTAGGCCGGGGTGGGGGAACTTTCGTTGTTATCGGTGATGGAGATTCACTCTCCGAGCAAGACAGAACCGCCCTCGGCGACCGCTGGATACACGTCACCGAGCAGGACTACAACGACCTCCACAAAGCCCTAGCCTGGGCCACCCAAAAATTTTCAATTCTCAATTCTCATTTTTCAATTTTAGGTGCTACCGGCAAGCGCGAGGACCACACCCTCGGCAATATCTCCTACCTGGTGACTTTCGCCGAGGAGTACCCCGGCATCAACCTCGAGATGCTCACCGACCACGGCCGCTTCTGCGCGGTGCGTGGCACGCATACCTTCGACAGCTTCCCGCGCCAGCAGGTCTCGCTCTTCGCCATGAACCCCGATGTCCCCATCAGTGGCGAGGGGCTGCAGTACCCCCTGAACAACTTCCGTGTGAACCGCTGGTGGCAGGCTACGCTCAACGCCGCCCTGGCCGACCGTTTCACCGTCTGCTGCGACGACTGGCTCGTCGTCTTCCAGACCTACGACCCCAAGGTCTGACCGTCCGATATAGACGCTTTCGCTGGCCGTGCCTTCATAATCCACGGCGAAGCCGTAGAACACCGCCTCCTTACCCTGCCACCGTTCCGGCAGTGTCAGCGTCACGACGCCCGTCCGCCGATACGCCGGCGCCGACAGCACCCCCTCTCCCATCTCCGGACAATAAGCATAGACATACACTTCGTCTCCGCCGCAGGCCTGCACGCCCTCGGCGTGTGGGAGGAAAGAGAACGTCGCCGTCGTCCCCACCCCGGCGCTTTGCGCCACCCCTCCCTGCAGGGAGGGGACGGGCTGCCGTATCACGTTGTCATTCTGCAAGGTCATCCCTTTGGCCTGCGTAGCCATCCCCTCCCTGCAGGGAGGGGTAGGGGTGGGGGTTACAAAGTGCAGGGAGGGGACGGGCTGCCGCATCACGTTGTCATTCTGCAAGGTCATCCCTTTGGCCTGCGTAGCCATCCCCTCCCTGCAGGGAGGGGTAGGGGTGGGGGTTACAAAGTGCAGGGAGGGGACGGGCTGCCGCATCACGTTGTCATTCTGCAAGGTCATCCCTTTGGCCTGCGTAGCCACCCCTCCCTGCAGGGAGGGGACGGGCTGCCGCATCACGTTGTCATTCTGCAAGGTCATCCCTTTGGCCTGCGTAGCCATCCCCTCCCTGCAGGTAGGGGTAGGGGTGGGGGTTACAAAGAGAGGAGCCGGAAGCTCTCCCTCGCTTACAATCAGCTGTTCCCAGTCCACCGACAGCTTCCCGTCGGCGTCCAGCGAGAAGCGCCCTTTGTTCCTCTTCAGGAACAGGTTGCACTCCGTGACATGCATGCCCAGCGACACGTGGCGCAGACCCTTCCGCAGCGCCGTCTTCATGCTCCCCGCCAGGTCCACCATCTGCCGGAACAGCGTGCGGTTGGCCTGCTGCTTCTCCGTCCGCGGATTGTGCACATGCGAAGGCCTCGAGCGCAGGCACCATTTGCCGCGCCACTCATACCCGATGACCGTCCCCACCGTCCCACGGTAGGCGTCGTTGATTCCATATCGTTGCTTTGCCATAACTTTTGAATTAAGAATTAAAAATTAAGAATTTTTGGACCCTAAGGACCTTAAGGTCTTTAAGGTCTCTAAGGTCTTTAAGGTCCCTAAGGTCACTATATAATATAAGCCGAAAGCGGTAACATGTCAAGTGGAAAATTGTTAAAAATGCTTATCCGCATCCTATTCCCGACCTATCATCTCCTACCGTGGTAGGAGTTGGTAGGGAGATGGTAGGGCGTTGATAGGTGGTTTACAGCTGGTTGGCGTTGCGGTGCCCGTCCGGTGGGGTGGGCGGGAAAAAGGTTGCGGTGGAAAATAAATTTGGCCACGTCGAAAAAAGAATGTATCTTTGCATTTTATTATTGTGTATATAAATAGACATAAGATATGAATATTCTACTCCTTGGTTCGGGTGGTCGTGAGCACGCAATAGCCCATAAAATAGCACAGAGCAGCCAGTGCAGCCAGCTCTTTATCGCTCCCGGCAATGCCGGCACAGAGGCTTTGGGCGAGAATGTAAAACTCGACATCGCCGACTTCGAGGCCATCGGCCAGTTCGCCGTCTCCCACCGTGTGGACATGCTCGTCGTGGGTCCCGAGGCGCCGCTGGTGGCGGGCATCGCCGACTACTTCGCCGAGCAGCCCCTGCTGCGCAACGTCATGGTCATAGGTCCCTCGAAACAGGGCGCCATGCTCGAAGGCAGCAAGGACTATGCCAAGGCTTTCATGCAGCGCCACAATATCCCCACGGCGCGCTACCGTACCTTCACCGAGGCCACCCTCAAGGAGGGCGAGCGCTTCCTCGAGACGCTGCAGGCCCCCTATGTGCTCAAGGCCGACGGCCTGGCGGCCGGCAAGGGTGTGCTGATTGACCCCGACCTCGACACCGCCAAGGCTCACCTGCGCGAGATGCTCAGCGGACATAAGTTCGGCGATGCCTCGGCGAGTGTGGTGGTGGAGGAATACCTCTCCGGCATCGAGATGAGCGTCTTCGTGCTCACCGACGGCAGCCACTACCTGTTGCTGCCTTCTGCCAAGGACTACAAGCGCATCGGCGAGGGCGACACCGGCCTCAACACCGGCGGCATGGGTAGCGTGAGCCCCGTGCCCTTTGCCGACAAAGCCTTCATGAAGAAGGTCGAGGACCGCATCGTCAAGCCCACCGTCCGCGGCCTGCGCGACGAGAAGATACCCTATTGCGGATTCATCTTCATCGGTCTGATGTGCTGCGGTATCGGCACCCCCGACGCCGAGCCCTACGTCATCGAATACAACGTCCGCATGGGCGACCCCGAGACCGAGAGCGTCTTCCCCCGCATCAAGAACGACGTGGTGGAGCTCTTCGAGAATGCCGCCCACGGCAACCTCGACGGCTGCAAGCTCGAGGTGGACCCCCGCACGGCGGCCTGCGTGATGATGGTGGCCGGCGGATATCCCGAGAGTTACCGCAAGGGCGACCTCATTGAACTCGGCGCCGACGACGAGACCCTCATCTTCCACTGCGGCACCAAGCGCAACGACCTCGGCAAGCTCGTCACCAACGGCGGCCGTGTGCTCTGCGCCACCGCGCTGGCCAACAGCCTCCCCGAGGCACTGTTGAAGAGCTACAACCGCACCATGGCCGTGGAATGGAAGGACAAATACTACCGCCGCGATATCGGACAGGACCTGCTCAAGCTGATGCAGGAGGGTTGATTCATTGTAAGGAGTGAAAGGGAGTGACAAGGAGTGACAAGGGAGTGAAGGGACAAATGTAAATATTGCGAGGAGGGTGCGAATCAGCAAGAACATCGCTATTGGACATTTGGCTGCTGCCGCGGCCTATGTCATCTTTGGCATCAACGTGGTGGTGTGCCGCGATATCGCCATCGAGGGCCATGTGGAGCCCATCGTGCTCTTCAGCATGAGGGCACTGATGGCGGGTGCGCTGTTCTGGCTGCTCTCGCTGTTCACCCCCAAGGAACAGGTACCGCCCAGAGACCTTCTCAAGCTGGCGGGTGCCGGCATCCTCGGCCTCTTCCTGCCGCAGCTGACATTCCTCCACGCCATCGCCCACACCACGCCGGTGGACCTCTCGGTGATGAGCACCACGACACCCATCTTCACCATGTTTGTCGCCGCCATCTTCCTCAAGGAACCCATCACCTGGAAGAAGGCGTTGGGCGTGGCCCTGAGTTTCGGCGGCATCCTGTGGCTCATCCTGCAGAGCACCTTCGGCGGCAACGGGCCGTCGGAGACGGAGCCCATAGGCATCATGTTCTGCTTCGCCAACTATATCGTCTTCGCCCTCTACCTGGGCACCTGCCGCAACCTCATCTCGCGCTATACGGTGGTGACGAGCATGAAGTGGATGTTCCTCGTCTCGTTCCTCATCTCGCTGCCCTTCAGCGTGCCCAAGCTGGCGACGACCGAGTTCGCCCTGGTGTCGTCGCAGGTGTGGTGGGAGATAGGCTTCATGATATTCTTCTCCACTTTCGTGGCCTACTACCTCATCCCCGTGGGGCAGCAGCGCATACGTCCCACGCTGGTGAGCATGTACGGCTACCTGCAGCCCATCATCGCCATTGCCGTAGCCATCTGGACCGGCATGGACCGGCTGACGCCGACCAAGCTGCTGGCCGCCGTGGCGGTGTTCCTCGGCGTCTGGGTGGTCAACCAGAGCCGTGCGGCGGGGCAGGAGAAAAAGTAAACGGAAAGAATACGATAAAAAAGATAACTTCGTTATAGCAAAGGTATGGACGAAAAGAAAACGACGAACGGCATCAGGAACTTCCTGATCATCCTCACCACCATGCTGACCGGCGTGATGATAGGTGTGCTGGCTACGTCGCATATCAAGAGCAAGGGCTATGAGACGCTGGAAGAGAAGGTGACGGAGGTGCTCAACCTCGTCGACAGGGAGTATGTCGACGTGCTGGACGCCGACACGCTGGGCGAGCGTCTCCTGTCGGTGATACTGAGCGAACTGGACCCCCACAGCATCTATATGACCCCCAAGGAGAAAGCCAATACGGATGAGTTCATCCGTGGCAACTTCGAGGGTGTGGGACTGGTGCTGCGCCGTGAGGGCGACACCACCTTTGTGGGACAGATTCTCGCCGGTGGCCCGTCGGAGGGCTCGGGACTGCTCCCGGGCGACCTTATCTGGTCTGTCGACGGCGTGCAGGTGAGCGGTGTGAATATGCCTGCCGACTCGGTGGTGGCGCGTCTGCGCGGCGACCGCGGGTCGAAGGTGACCGTCAAGGTGCGCCGCGGCGCCACGTCCTACGAATGCAAGATAGTGCGCGGCGTGGTGAACCACGAGACCGTCCATTGTACCGCCATGCTCGACGCCACGACAGGATATATCGCCTTGGGCTCCTTCTCGTCGACGACATACGACGAGTTCTGCGACGCCCTCCGCAGCCTGCAGTCGCAGGGGATGAAGAACCTCGTCTTCGACCTCAGGGGCAATACCGGCGGCTCGCTGGATGCCGCCATCGGCATCGCCGACGAGATGCTGCCTTCCGGCAGCCTCATCGTATACACCCAGGGAGCGCACCAGCGCAGGGAGAACGTCTATGCCGGCCGCGGCGGACTCTTCACCAAGGGCAAGATCATCGTCCTTGTCGACGAGGGTTCGGCTTCGGCCAGCGAGGTGGTCAGCGGTGCCCTGCAGGACAACGACCGCGCCCTCATCGCCGGCCGTCGCACCTTCGGCAAGGGCCTCGTGCAACGCCAGTTCGAGCTCAAGGACGGCTCGTCGGTGCTCCTCACCGTGGCACGCTACTATACCCCCTCGGGACGCTCCATCCAGCGCCCCTATACCAACGGCACCGACGAGTACTACCGCGACTACCTGGAGCAGCTCGTGGAGGAGTCGTATGTCGACAACCCCACCATGCACATCACCGACTCGACGCCCTACCACACCGTGGGCGGCCGTGTGGTCTACGGCGGTGGCGGCATCTTCCCCGACAGCCTCATCGCCTACCGCAAAGACCTGGCCTACGGCTACTACAACCGCCTGTCGGGCAAGGACCTCTTCGGCCGCGTGGCCTTCGAGCAGGTGCGGCGCCATGCCGCCGAATGGCTCCGCCGCTACCCCGACCAGAAGAGCTTCTGCCGCCAGTTCAACGTGACGGACGAGATGCTGAACCGTCTGGTGGCATTGGGCGAGAAGGAAGGCATCCCGCTAGAGCAGAAAAGCTTCCACACGCTGCGGCGGCAGATGGGTAACACCATCAAGGCCTATATCGGCAACTTCCTCTACGGCACCGATGCCTTCTACCAGATACACCTCGAGACGGATGAGGATATCATTAAAGTGAAAAAAATAATGTCCAAGATATGATGAAGAAACTGATAGCACTATTGACGGTGCTGCTGCCGCTGGCTGCGGGAGCGCAGAACAGCACGGTGAAATGCACGTTCAACGGCCTTCCCGACAACAAGATCGTCGTTGGCGAAGCCCGTGGCGGCCGTGTGGTCCCCGTCGACACCGTGACCCTCGACGCCAAGGGACGCATGAAGATTGAGCGTGCGGTGGCCGACCCCACGATGGTCTTCCTGACCTTGCCGCAGGCCAACAGCCCGATGGTTCATGTGCTGCTGCTGCCGCGCGAGAACATCACCCTGGAGGTCGACTATATGCCGGCCATCAACCTCCTGAACGTCACGTCGGCGAAGGGCTCTGACAATATGGTCCTCTACAAGGAATACACCAATCTGATCAGCAACCTCGTGCTCGACCAGCATACCGACCGCGTCGCCGAGGAGATGGAGAAGCTGCTCATGGCACATCCCGACGTGCTCATGAGTGCCTTCCTGGCCACCTTCTTCGACCAGCAGTTCGAGCAGTATGTGACGCTCTTTAAAACCATCCGCGACAGCCTGATCACGAAGTGGCCCGACCACGAACTCGTGAAGCATATCGATGGCCGCCTGCGCTCGGTGCTGCTGCCCGGCATGGAGGCTCCCGACATCGTCATGAACGACCCCAACGGCAAGGAGCGCAAGCTCAGCGACCTGCGCGGCAAAGTGGTGCTCATCGACTTCTGGGCCTCCTGGTGCCGCCCCTGCCGCATGGAGAACCCCAACGTGGTGCGCCTCTACGGAAAATACCATGACAAGGGTTTCGAGATCTTCAGCGTGTCGCTCGACAAGGACTACAATAGCTGGGTCAAAGCCATCGAGACTGACAACCTCTCGTGGCCCAACCATGTCAGCGACCTCAAATACTGGAGCTCCGCCGCCGGCCGCCTTTACGGCATCTCCTCCATCCCCTCCACCGTCCTCGTCGACCGCGAGGGCAAGGTGGTGGCACGGAATTTGCGGGGAAGAGAATTGGAAAACAAACTCGAAGAAATTTTTAACAAATGATTACAAGCACCCAGATAGAAATGGCCCTTGGCCATGTCAACGACCCCGATCTTGGCCGCAGCCTCACAGAGCTCGGCATGATTGAGAATATCAAAGTCGACGGCCTCAAGGTCTCCTTCGACCTTGTCCTCACCACCCCCGCCTGTCCCATGAAGAAGAAGATGAGCGACGACTGCATCAACGCCATCCATGAACTCGTGGACCGCAACGCCGAGGTGGAGATCAACCTCACCAGCAAGCCCCAGCCTGACCCCAAGGCCGACTTCCAGAAAGAGTTCACCGGCGTGAAGAACATCATCGCCGTGGCCTCCGGCAAGGGCGGCGTGGGCAAGAGCACCGTGGCCGCCAACCTCGCCGTGTCGCTCGCCAAGAGCGGCGCCAAGGTGGCCCTCGTTGATGCCGACATCTATGGTCCTTCCATCCCCCTGATGTTCCACATCGAGGGCGAGGAGGTCTATGGCCATAAGGTGGGCGACAAGACCTACATGCTGCCCATTGAGAAATACGGCATTAAGCTGATGTCTGTGGGCTTCTTCGTCGACGCCGACAAGGCCCTCGCCTGGCGTGGCCCCATGGCCAGCGGTGCCCTCAAGCAACTCCTCACCGAGACCTGGTGGGACGAGGTCGACTACATGGTCGTCGACATGCCCCCGGGAACGGGCGACATACAGCTCACCCTGGCGCAGACCATCCCCGTGACCGGCGCCATCATCGTCAGCACGCCCCAGCAGGTGGCTTTGGCCGACGTGGTGCGTGGCGTCGAGCTCTTCCGCAACGAGAGCGTCAACATCCCCGTCCTCGGATTTGTAGAGAACATGGCCTATTTCACCCCTGCCGAGCTGCCGCAGAACAAGTACTACATCTTCGGCAATGGCGGCTGCCGCCGTCTGGCCGAGGAGATGAACATCCCCCTGCTGGGCGAGATACCGCTGGTGCAGAGCATCGCCGAGAGCGGCGACAACGGCAAGCCCGCGGCACTCTTCACCCCCGACAAGACCAACGACCCCGTCCGCGACGCCTTCGATACCCTCGCACAGAACACCATCAGAGAGATTTGCAAGGTGGTGAAAGGGAGTGAGAAGGAGTGAGAGGGGAGTGAAAGGGGAGTGAAAGGGACAATACAAAATTTTCATTTTTCATTTTTCATTTTTCAATTTGTATGACCGACCAAGAGAAACCTATCGTCGAGCAGAAAGTAAAGAACGCCCTCGACCAGATACGCCCCTACCTGCAGCAGGACGGTGGTGATGTGGAGTATGTCGACATGACCGCCGAAGGCGTCGTCATCGTGCGCCTGAAAGGCCACTGTGGCTCCTGCCCCCACGCCATGCAGACCCTCAAGCAGGGCATCGAGGCCGCACTGAAGAAAGTCATCCCCGAAGTGAAGGCTGTGGAAAAAATATAAAAGTTGAAAAGGTTCGCTTCGCTTAAAAGGTTAGAAGGGTTCGCTTCGCTTAAAAGGTCAGAAGGGTTCGCTTCGCTTAAAAGGTCAGAAGGGTTCGCTTCGCTTAAAAGGTTAGAAAGGATCGCTTCGCTTAAAAGGTTAGAAAGGATCGCTTCGCTTAAAAGTTGAAAAGGTTCTGTTCCCCTTAAACCCCTTAAACCCTTTAAACCCTTTAAACCCTTTAACCCTTTAAACCCTTTAAACCCTTTAAACCCTTTAAACCCCTTAAACCCCTTAAACCTTTTAAACCCTTTAACCCCTTTAAACCGTTAATCATTACATGATTTACACTAAGACTGGCGACCACGGCACCACCTCCCTCGTGGGTGGCAGCCGCGTCAACAAGGATGACCATCGCGTCGAGGCCTACGGCACTGTCGACGAGCTCAACTCGCACATCGGCCTCCTCGCCGAGATGATACGTCCGCTGCAGGGTGGATACTATGACGAGCTCAAAGCCGTCCAGCACAACCTCTTCACCCTGCAGACCCTTCTGGCTACGGAGGATGCCGCTATCTATGGCCGCCTCCCGCAGCTCCCCGAAGAGGAGGTGGAGATGCTCGAGCGCCAGATTGACACCATCACGGACCAGCTGCCCAAGCTCCAGAACTTCGTCATCGCCGGTGGCAACCTCGCAGGCGCCCAGTGCCATGTGGCACGCACCGTCTGCCGCCGTGCCGAACGCCGCGTCGTCACCCTCGCACGCGAGGCCGTCGAGGAATCGGGCAACCAGGCCGTCAGGCAATCTACCGATGTCATCCTCCGCTACCTCAACCGTCTTTCCGACTACCTTTTCGTCCTCGGACGACGCCTCGTGGTGATGGAAGGCAAAGAGGAAGACCTGTATATCAGCTAGATAAAAAAAATATTTGCAAGTATCAAGAAAAGGTGTACTTTTGCAAAAATTTTTTAGAGAGAGGATGTATCGTAAAGCATACAACATGATATATTTACGCTACGTCGATAGTCAAAATAACTGAAGGAAAGAAAAGTATGTATTGGACACTTGAATTAGCATCGAAGTTGGAGGATGCCCCTTGGCCTGCTACCAAGGATGAACTCATTGACTATGCCCAGCGCACCGGCGCACCCATGGAGGTTGTGGAGAACCTCATGGAGATAGAGGATGAAGGAGACCAGTATGAGAGTATCGAGGATATCTGGCCCGACTATCCCACCAAGGAGGACTTTTTCTTTGAAGAAGACGAATATTAATAGCATGAGCATGAGCCGTCCTGCCGGCTCGCGCATTATTTCCATTATTGGGTCGGGCAATGTGGCTACCCACCTGGCCCTGGCTCTCCACCACGCCGGTCACATCATCCGGCAAGTCCTTTCGCGCGAATACGACCATGCCGCGTTGCTGGCGTCGCGCGTGGGAGCACAACCCATCGACAAGCCTTCGCTGATTGACGACACCGCGGAGGTGTTCCTTCTGGCGGTCAACGACGACGCCCTCTATGACCTCGCCTTAGACCTGCGTCTGCCTTCGGCGCTGGTGCTTCACACCTCCGGCAGCACCCCCGCCACCGTCCTCAAAAGTATTTCGCACCGCTATGGTGTCGTATGGTCGCCGCAGACCTTCGTGCGCGACCTCGCCATGGACTATTCGCGTCTGCCCCTCTGCATTGAGGGCAGCGATGCCGCCGTGGAGAGCGAGACAGAGGCGCTGTTCTCCTCCATCAGCAATCACATCTATCCTCTCGACTTCGAGCAGCGCCGCTGGGCGCATCTTGCAGCCGTGATGGTCAACAACTTCGGCAACGCCATTAACGCCCTCGCCCAGGAGCTCTCGACGACCCACGGCATCGATTTCGAGATGCTGCGGCCCCTAGCCGAGATGACCGTCAAGAAGATGGACTACGGCCCCCTGTGGCCGCAGCAGACGGGTCCTGCCCGCCGCCACGACCAGAAGACCCTCGACGCCCAACGCCGCCTCCTGGCCGACGACCCCAAGATGCTGCAACTCTACGACCTGATGACCGAAATCATCCAAAGCCGTGACAGATAATTTTCAATTTTCAATTTTCAATTTTCAATTCGTCGACACTCATTGCCACCTCTACGACGAGGCCTTTGACGAAGACCGTGCCGCCGCGGTGCAGCGTGCCCTCGACGCCGGTGTCACCACCATGCTCCTGCCCGACATCGACAGCACCTCCACCCCCCGCCTCGACGCCCTTGCCACTCAAGCAATCAAGCAATCAGGCAATCAAGCAATCTTCTACCGCATGGCCGGCCTTCACCCCACCTCCGTCAAGGAAGACTATGAGGCCGAACTCCAGCACGTCCACGACCGCCTCTTCAATAGTTATACCCCAACCCCTCCCTGCAGGGAGGGAACGAAAGAGCCCGACGACCTGCGTAGCCGTCCCCTCCCTGCAGGGAGGGGTGCCCAAAGGGTGGGGTGGGGGGAAGCCTTCATCGCCGTGGGCGAAATCGGCATGGACCTCTACTGGGACCGCACCTTCGAGGCGCAGCAGCGTGAGGTGTTGAAGACCCAGCTGCAGTGGGCTGTCGACCTCGACCTCCCCGTCTGTCTCCACATCCGTAAAGCCCACAACGAAGTCTTCGCTGTGCTGCGCGAGATGAACCGTCCGTCGTGGCGTGGCGTCATGCACTGTTTTGGTGGCAGCGTCCAGGAGGCGCAGCGCGCCCTGGAGATGGGTTTCCACCTCGGCATCGGTGGTGTGGTCACCTTCAAGAACGCCACCATGGCCGATGTCGTCAAGGCGGTGCCCCTCGACCGTCTCCTCCTCGAGACCGACGCCCCCTACCTTAGTCCCGTGCCTCACCGTGGCCAGCGCAACGAGAGCGCCTACATCCCCCTTATCGCCCAGAAGATCGCCGACCTCAAAGAGATTTCCCTCGCCGAAGTCGCCGCCGTCACCACCACCTCCGCCAAGGACCTTTTCCGCCTGTAGCCGCTTTCCATATGAATTTTTTTATGGTATAAATAATATTTTTTGTATATTTGCATTTCCCCCATTTTATGTTAAAATGGGGTATTGTTTTTTAATTCAATAGGTTACATAATGAATAAAGAGATAAAATTCAGTCTGGTGTACCGCGATATGTGGCAATCGAGCGGGAAATATCAGCCCCGCGTCGACCAGCTGGAGAAGATTGCCCCCGTGATTGTGGACATGGGCTGTTTCGACCGCATAGAGACTAACGGCGGTGCCTTCGAGCAGGTGAACCTGATGTACGGCGAGAACCCCAACAAGGCCGTGCGTGCCTGGACCAAGGCTTTCAATAAGGCCGGCATCCAGACCCACATGCTGGAGCGCGCCCTCAATGGCCTCCGCATGTACGGCGTGCCGAAGGATGTGCGCCAGCTGATGCCCAAGGTGAAAAAAGCCCAGGGCGTGGACATTATGCGTTCGTTCTGCGGACTGAACGATCCCCGCAACTTGGAACTCAGCGTGAAATATGCCAAGGAGGCCGGCATGATCAGCCAGGCCGCCCTGAGCATCACCCACTCGCCCGTCCACACCGTGGAGTACTACATGGGTATCGTGGATAAACTGGTGGAGTTTGGCGCCGACGAGATTTGCCTGAAGGACATGGCCGGCGTGGGCCGTCCCGCCACGCTGGGCAAGTTGGTGCATGAGATTAAGACCAAATACCCGCACATCAAGGTGCAGTACCACGGCCATACCGGTCCCGGCCTCTCGATGGCCAGCACCCTCATGGTGGCCCAGGCTGGCGCCGACGTCATCGACTGCGCCATGGAGCCTCTGTCGTGGGGCATGGTGCACCCCGACGTCATCAGTGTGCAGGCCATGCTCAAGGATGCCGGTTTCCTGGTGAAGGACATCAACATGGACGCCTACATGGAGGCCCGCAAGCTGACGCAGGAGTTCATCGACGACTTCCTGGGACTATATATCAATCCCGGCAACCGTGTGAGCACCTCGCTGCTGGTGGGCTGCGGCCTGCCTGGCGGCATGATGGGTTCGATGATGAGCGATCTGCGCGGTGTGCATGGCGCCATCAACATGGCCCTGAAGAAGAACGGCAAGCCCGAGGTGAGCTTCGAAGAACTCACGGTGCAGCTGTTCCAGGAGGTGGAACTCATCTGGCCTATGCTGGGTTATCCCCCGCTGGTGACCCCCTTCAGCCAGTATACCAAGAATATCGCCGTGATGAACCTGTTGTCGATGGCTCAGGGCAAGCCCCGCTTCAGCCAGATTGACAAAGACAGCTGGAGCATGATTCTCGGCCGTGCCGGCAAGCTGCCCGGCGAGTTGGCCCCCGAAATCGTGGAGCTGGCCAAGCAGCAGGGTATGGAGTTCTACACCGGTGTGCCGCAGGATGCCTACCCCGACGCGCTGCCCGAATACATCAAGGAGATGGAGGAGAACGGCTGGGACCGTGGCGAAGACGACGAGGAACTCTTCGAACTGGCCATGCATGACCGCCAGTACCGCGACTACAAGAGTGGTCTGGCCAAGGAGCGCTTCAATAAAGAGGTCGCACAGCTGCGCGCCGAGAAAGACGCCCCCAAGGCTCCCGCTACTGCCGAGAGTATCGCTCTTAATTACATTACCCCCAAGCATCCCAATGCCACGCCCATCGTGGCCGATGCCACGGGCCGTCTGCTGTGGGAGGTGAACTTCGACGACCAGAGCACTCCTCCCGCCCCCGGAACCGAGGTGAAAGAGGGTGCCGTCATCGCCCACATCGAAGCCTCCTACGCCCTCATGCCCCTCGTCGCCCTCAAGGGTGGCAAGGTGGTAGACACCTGCGCCAAACAAGGCCAGATGGTCAAGAAAGGCGACGTGTTGGGATGGGTGGAATGAATTGAGAATTAAGAGTTAAGAATTAAGAATTAAGAATTAATTTGGTGGGTTCGGAAAAAGTTTGTACTTTTGCAGTTCGAATTCAACTATTAAAATAATAGACTTATGACAGGTATCTCAATATTTGCACTGATTATCGGCGCCATCTTTGTCAACAATGTGGTGCTGGCTCAGTTCCTCGGCATCTGCCCCTTCCTGGGTGTGTCGAAAGATGTGAAAAGTTCTGTCGGCATGGGCGGCGCTGTGCTCTTCGTGATGCTGCTCGCCACCATGGTGACCTACCTTATCATGACCTACGTCCTCGAGCCGCTGGGGCTGCAGTATATGCAGACCATTGCTTACATTCTCGTCATCGCCGCCTTGGTGCAGATGGTCGAGATTGTGCTGAAGAAGATGGCTCCCGCACTCTATCAGGCGCTGGGTGTGTTCCTGCCGCTGATTACCACCAACTGCGCGGTTCTCGGTGTGGCCATTCTGGTCATCCAGAAGAATATGACGTTCATTGAGAGCGTGGTCTATTCGGCCAGCATTGCCGTGGGCTTCACGTTGGCATTGGTTATCTTTGCCGGCATCCGTGAGCAACTCGAACTCACCGGTACTCCCAAAGGGATGAAGGGTGTGCCCATCGCGCTGGTCACCGCCGGTATCCTCGCCATGGCCTTCATGGGATTCAGTAATCTGGTTCCTCTGCCGTAAGTAAAAGAATGACAAATGAATACAAAAAATACGACCCCATCCCTTCCGGATGGGGTCGATTTTTGCCCTCAAAACACCCCTTTTAGCCTGTTTTTCAGCCTTTGAGGTGAAAAAAATGAAAAAAATAGACTATCGTAAGTATCTGTGTATTAGATGTGTGGTAAAATTTTAGGAATTATTAAAACTTTATTTTTTAACGTTTTTGATTTATGTTGTACTTTTGCACCTCGGAAAAAGGAAATAAAGTGTTTTTTCCAAGAAAATAAGAGAGTTAATTAATAAATTATAAACCATTTAAAAAATTAAATTAAAATGAAGAAAGTTATCTTTACCCTTGCTATCGCTGGTATGTTCGGTTTCGCCGCTTGTGGCAACAACACCGAGGCTGTTGATTCCGCCGCTATCGCTGACTCCATCGCCGCTGTTGAGGCCGCCGCTCAGGCTGAGGCCGAGGCCGCTGCTGCCGCCGCCGCCGCCGACACCACCGTCGTCGAGGCTGCCGCTGAGGAAGCTGCTGCTACCGTCGCTGAATAATTGCGATTGCAACTTAGGAAAAAAAGCCGCTCAACCGAGCGGCTTTTTTTATGTCCATATGTTTGGTTATCGTAGGTGATAGGTACCCCATCCGAGACCCGCACCCAGATGCAGGTAGATGCCCCAGCCCGAGGGGCTGCCCGAGATGTGGTTGAACTGGGAGTGCATGACGGCGACCTTGGCGACGATGTCGAGGTCTTCCCGTTCCATCCTCCCTTCGGTAAGGTCGGAGAAGGAGAGGCTGATGCGGTACTGCAGCACGAGTCCTGCACCGAAGGTGAAGGCCGAGGAGTTGAAGGTGACATCCTCTTCGCTCTGGTCGAGCACGTGCAAGCCGCCGCACAGATAGGGCGTCATCGACCAGCGGTTGTTGTCAACGATGCGGTAGCCGTATTCTAGCCTAAACTGCAGGTCGGTGACCGAGGTGTTGGAGTAGAAATAATCGTCGACGCTCCAGATGTCGTGATAGGCGCTTGTCACGCCGATGCTGAGGTCGAAGCCCAGTGCGTGGCGGTTTTTCAGAGCCTGGATGTCCATGTTGAAAGAGATGCCAGGGGAGAAGGCCTTGCCCAAAGTTCCGCCAAACGACTGGAACCCGAGACCGTAGGAGCATTCATAGAACCATGAGGGGACGAAGTGCAGCTTCTTGGTGTCGGGCAGGCTGCTCAATGTCTCGGCAGTCATTTGTTCATAGCGCCTGAGGGCCGCAGTGTCTCTGCCTTCGGAGGTGAAGAGCCGCAGACTGTCGAATTGTTGCATCAGGTGGGCATAAGCATTGTCGAGGATGTCTTCGCCATAAAGTCCGTTCTTGACCAGGGCATGTTGCATTTGACGGCGCTCGATCTCGGCGAGGTCGAACTGCAGCTGGTGGTATCGCAGGCGTTTCTCGTTGCGGTAGTAGGGGAGCATCCACGAGCCATGAGGCATCATAAGTGCTTCGGCATAGGGATAGCCTATCGCGATGCCATTCACGGTGTCGTAGGCGATGGAATAACTCAGGTGGAACTCGGCGAAGCTGCCCTCTGACGACTGTGAGGGGTGTCCACGGAAGTCGTTGTAGTGGAGTCGTCCGTCGTTCCAGGATTTTCCCTGATGGGGGTTTCTCTGGGCGTAGACGTTGAGACTGACAAATGCCAGTGCTAGAAGAAAGATGGAGTGTTTCATGGTTGACAGGTATTGGCCGCCCAGATGCGGAGGAACGCCCGCGAGATACGATCTACGTATTCGTCGTCGGTGATGTTCCAGCGAATGGAGTCGGCAATGTGACGCCGCAGAGGCTCTGTGCTCGTCACGCCGACGGTATCGGGAAGCAGGCGCCAGCAGAAGCCCTCGCAGCGCATGCGGTCGGGATAGTACCGTTTGAAGCGGTCGTAGGCGAACTGAGAGAAGTAGACCGGCCGCGAGAAGTTGTTTTCCTCAAGGAGATGCATGATGGCATAGGAACCGGTGAGGTTGACGTTGTAGATATCGATGTCGGTGCGGCGGTGCTCCACATGCTGAAGGTACCACAAGGGGAAGGTGTCGTTGTCGCCCAAGGTGAGCAGGATGGCGTTGTGGTCGCAACTCTGCAGGTGGTTGAGGCTGATGTCGTGTACCGAGTGACAGTGGCTGCGGTCGTGGTCGCTCCAGTTGCCCACAGCCATCAGCAGTGGCGCTAGTAGAATGATGTATTTTGACTTCAGCGAGTTGGCGCCGATGCCGATCCATAGAGCGAAGGCATAGAAGGAGAGGATATAGGCGTAGTCGCGGTCGCGTGGTTCGTAGCAGGGATGGTTGAGGTAGAGGTTGAGGATGATGCCACCGAAAAGGAAGAGCAGGAGCACCGCGCCGAAGTCGCCGCGCCGTCGCCGCCAATGAACTACCATGCCCCACAAGCCTAGCAGGAACGGCAGGACGAAGATAGAATATTTAATATTGAAAATAGAGAATCCTTTTCTGTCGGGGTTGTAGGCTTGGTTCTCGCGGCCGATGAAGTTGAACATAAGGTAGCGGCAGTACATGAATCCGAACTGGTAGCTGCCGTAGTAGCAGAGGTTGCCCCAGAGGCCGTCGTTGCCGCCGTTCCACTGCTGCCAGTTTGCGGTGTCGCGCTCGCGCCACATGCGGGGATATAGCGGGGCTTTCTCATATTGGTCGCGTCCGATGTACTTCTTGAAGTCTTCGAAGGTGGCGGGGTTGCCCTCGTTGATGGGTGGGTCGGCTTGTGCCCGTAGAGGGATGATGGCGTAGGGCGTCAGGCCCAGCACGAAGAAAAAGGCGATGAGTAGGGTGGAGGAGAGGTGTGTGGCGAGGGTGTGCTGCCAAGGACTCAGAAAGCCTGTCTCTTTGCGCTGCCGCAGCCCTTCGCGGTTCTTCCTCACGAAAATCCATAGCAGCATGGGAGTTACCAGGAGCGTCATCAGGTGTACGCACACTCCCAGTCCCGCCAGCAGTGCCACCAAGGGTAGCAGACGATGGTCGTCTTTTTGCTCCCAGCGCAGCATTAGCCACACCTCGGCTGAGCAGAAGAGCATGGCCATGCTGTATACCTCGCTCTCTACGGCCGAGAACCAGGCGCTGTCGCAGAAGAGGTAGCACAGTGCACCGACGACGGCTGCCAGCCGATGGCCGTCTGGTAGCAGCAGTCGCAGGGTCTTATAGAGGAACATTACCGTCAGGGCGCCGCAGAGGACGGAGACGGCATTGCTCAGCGGCGCCACCCACAGGGGGTTGCCGAAAGAGAGAAGCATGGCGCAATGGGTGATGAGTTGGTAGAAAGGAGCTCCCGGAGGGTGCCCTATCATCAGGCCATGGCCTGTGGTGATGAACTCGCCGCAGTCCCACCAACTCGCCGAGCGGTCCATGGTGAGAAGGTAGACGACAAAGGAAAAAGAAAAAAGAAAGAGTGAAGAATGAAGAGTGAGGAATCGGTTTACGCAATACAATCTGCGGCAGCCGAATTCTTCACGCTTCATTTTTGATTCTTCACTCTTCATTACCAGTTGACAACGGATTTATTAAAGACATCTTCGCACAGGTCGGTGACGATTTCGTCCACCAGACTATTCTCTACTGCCGAGAAATCTTTTGAAGCGGGATAGTCGCGGTAGCGTGAGAACTGCTGCTCGAAGTTTGCCTCGGGGTCTATCGAGTTGGTGAAGCGCACCTTGATGGTGATGGTCAGGCGGTTCGTCGACACCTCGTCGTTGCTCGACAGGGCGGCGGCACGAGTGTCGTAACCTATGATTTGGCCCTCCACCTGCAGGTCGCCGTCGGCGGTGGTGACCGTCAGAGGTGTCTGGCTGGAGAACATCTGCCTCAGCCCCTCGGTGAGTTTCTGGCTCAGTTGGGGATTCACCGTAGAGGCGTTGTTAGGGAAGGTGGCCACCGACAGGGTCTTCGCCCCCGGCGGTATCGAGGCGCCGGTGAAAGAGTAGCCCCCGGAGCAAGCCGTCAGTATCAGGCCGCCGGCAAATGCCAGCAACTTGATATGCTTAATAATCTCTCGAGTCTTCATCGATACGTTGTTCGTCTTCGAGCTGCCACAGCAGAAATCCCGACTCCTGCTGGATGTAGTTGAGTACGGCAATTTTTGTTGTCAGGTCGGGGATGGCGGCCACCTCGCTGACGAGTTTGTCTATTTTGTCTTTGAATTCCAGGTTCATGATATTGTGTTATTATCCGTTTATTCTATTATAATAGTGCCACCACATCTCGGGGATTTCGTTTTCCATGGCACGCTGGTAGTCGGCATAGCTGCAGGGGATGAGGGTGTGGCGCAGGTAGCGCTCGCGGCGCTCGGCGTCGTCACAGGGCACCTCCATCCACCAGCGGTCGCTTTTGAGGCTCTTGTAGAAGACAATGTCGAGGCCGTGTTCGCGCAGTTCTACGGTGAAGCGTTTGTAGCACTGCTTGTCGCGGTAGGGGAAGTCGTTCTGGCGGTAGTAGAAGCCCTCGATGAAGAACCATACGGCATGAGCCAGCATGTGGGCTGTCTGGCCGTTGTGGTCGCGCATGGGGTTCATCTCGAAGAATCCCATGCAGGAGGTCTTGTCGCTCATGCCGGCGAAGCGCGCCAGCTGGCACACCTGCTCGCCGTAGAAGCCATGAGGCGACGGTGCTGCATTGGCGGGAGCGTCGCTCTGGCGCACGGCGCTGATGTCCACGGCCACGACGTCACTGTAGCGTATCAGCGGCTCGGCGTTCTCCATCTTCACCTGCACTTCGCCCAGACGTTTGGTGCTGAATTTCAGTTCTTCCATCAGCTGTATCATCTCCTGGCCAACGAAGTATGTCTGGTAGCCCACGTTGACATAGTCAAACAGGTAGTTGGGCTGTTGCAGGATGATGTGCTGGAGGTAGTTGTTCGAGTTAATCTCTTCGCCGCCCTCGAGGTTGAAACGCGAGTCGACGGAGCAGATATTGATGACGCGGCCTAGCACCTCATAAGCCTTGTAGATGGGGAATACCAGGTCGTCGCTGCCGCCGAGGATTACCACCGTCATACCCTTCTCCAGCAACTGTTGCAGTGCCTCGATAAGGGCGAAGTAGGTGTCGCGTGTCTCTGCTCCGGGCATGATGTTTCCCAGGTCTGCGATGTGCATGTCGGCATGCGGCTTGGCAAGTCGGTAGAGGTAGTGGCGTATGGGGTCTGGGGCGGCGGCGCAGCCACGGTTCTCCACCGAGGCGCGGTCTTCCTTTACACCTAGCAGCACCAGGTTCACGTCGTCAAGGTTAGGGAAGCGGCCAGGCTCCGTGTAGGCTATGATATCGTCGCCCAGCATCGGACGGAACTCCATGCTCTGGTAGTCCACTCTTCCAGTGTCGATAGGTTCAAAATAAGTGCTTAGCTCCATGTTTTTGTCTTTTCTACCCTTTAGAACGCCAAATAAGCATTTTTATTGTATTTTTTTCGTATTTTTGCACCATGTTTTACAACACCTATTCCGACTATTTCCGCAAGCGATTCGGGACTCGGGTTCAGAAGCTTTCGGTCGATGCGGGCTTCTCCTGCCCTAATCGTGACGGTCATCTTGGCACAGGGGGATGCACTTTCTGCACCAATGAGGCCTTCAATCCATCCTACTGCCGTCGTGTATCCAACATTACCGAGCAACTTGACGAAGGCATCGCCTTCCATTGCCGCCGCTATCGCTCTGCCGCTTGCTATCTAGCCTATTTCCAAGCCTACAGCAACACTTATGCGACTCTTGATGTCCTTCGGCAGCGTTACAATGAGGCTTTGCGTCACCCTGAGGTGGTGGGCCTTGTCATCGGCACGCGGCCTGACTGTGTAGATGACGCTGTCTTTGAACTTCTCAAAGAACTTGCACGCGACGCCTATGTCGCCGTGGAGTTCGGCATTGAGAGTTGCTACAATCGGACCCTGCGTCTCGTCAACCGCGGTCACGACTTTGCCTGCACGCAACGTGCCATTCGTGCCGCCGCCGGATATGGCCTGCCTGTGGGAGGCCATCTTATCCTCGGCCTTCCCGGTGAGAGTCGTGACGACATGATCGCCGAGATTGATATGCTCAATGATCTGCCACTCACCTCTGTGAAGTTCCATCAGTTGCAGATACTGAAGGGGACGGACATGGAACAGCAGTATCGTGACGACGAGGCCTTCCGCTGCTCGTTGCTGCACTTTTCGCTCGACGAATACATTTCCCTAGTCTGTGACCTTCTTGAACGTTTGCGGCCCGACATAATTGTCGAGCGTCTGGCTGGAGAGGTGCCGCCGCGCTACCAAGCCTGTCCTGAGCGCTGTTTCCGCCGTCCCGATGGCCGTCTCCTCCGCAACGAAGAGATTCCGGCCCTCGTCAATGCTGAATTGGAACGTCGCTGCTCCCGACAAGGATCGCGCTATGTGTATAGTGAGAAGGGCTGAAAAATGGTAAAAAATATGATGTAAAGAAGGTTTTTGTGAGCCCTATGGCGATATTTTATGTTAAAAAATGAATAATGTAAAATATTGACAGACAGTAATTAATAGGATATTTTAAAATTTTTGTTCAAAAAAATTTTGCCATATCGGAAAAAGGTTGTACTTTTGCACCCGCTTTCAAGAGAGAAAGCATAGCAAAATGGGGTATTAGCTCAGTAGGCTAGAGCGCTTGCATGGCATGCAAGAGGTCATCGGTTCGACTCCGATATACTCCACCAAGAGGGTCGCAACAACGGCCCTTTTTTGATAAAAAGAGGGGTAGTAGCTCATCTGGTAGAGCATTTGGTTCGCAATCAAAAGGTAGTGGGTTCGAGTCCCATCTACTCCACATAAGGAGGTCCGGTTGACCTCCTTTTTTGTTGCCTTTTTTCTATATTTTACACAATCTGGAGAGTGGTGAAAAATGTGAAAAACGTGTTAATAAAGGTGGGATTTTGCATGCTGTTTTTGTTGATAAATGGCAATTTTATGCAAAAAAATGTGTTAAAATATTTTTGTAACATTCTGTTCCTCAACTTCTCTATAATATTTTAAGATTATTTAACACAAGTGGTAAAGTCAGAAGCTTGGTGGGGTCGGAAAAAAGTAGTACTTTTGCAATTCCTTTTTGGGCGAGTTGTGCCCATAAATGAGACTGGAAAACAATAATAATAAATAAAAAAAACAAGTAAAAAGAAATGCCAACAATTCAGCAATTAGTTCGCAAAGGACGTCAGCAGATGGAGTACAAATCCAAGTCTCCCGCCCTCGACAGCTGCCCTCAGCGTCGCGGAGTCTGCACCCGTGTGTACACCACCACCCCCAAGAAACCTAACTCGGCCATGCGTAAAGTGGCCCGTGTGCGTCTTACCAATGGTAAGGAAGTCAACGCCTATATCCCGGGTGAGGGTCACAACCTGCAGGAGCACTCGATCGTGATGATCCGCGGAGGCCGTGTGAAGGACCTTCCCGGTGTGCGTTATCACATCATCCGTGGTGCCCTTGATACCAGCGGAGTGGACGGTCGTCGCCAGCGTCGTTCGAAATACGGTGCCAAGCGTCCGAAACAGGCCGGCAAGTAAGTCAGTTGAAAGTTTAAAGTTGAAAGTTTAAAGATTTTAGCAGCAATGAGAAAAGCTAAACCCAAGAAAAGAATCATCCTTCCGGATCCCAAATACAATGACATCCTGGTCACCAAGTTCGTCAACAACCTGATGATGGGTGGTAAGAAGACCATCGCCTACAAGATTTTCTATGAGGCAATCGACGTGGTCGCCGACCGTACGAAAGAGGACGGTCTTGAGGTGTGGAAGAAGGCTCTGGCCAATGTTACCCCGAGCGTCGAGGTTCGCAGCCGCCGTATCGGTGGTGCCACCTTCCAGATTCCTACCGAGATCCGTGCCGAGCGTAAGCAGAGCATCGGTATGAAGAACCTCATTGGTTTCTCGCGCAAGCGCAGTGAGAAGACCATGGCCCTGAAGCTGGCCGCCGAAATCCAGGCCGCTTACAAGGAAGAGGGTGCCGCCTTCAAGCGTAAGGAGGATATCCACCGCATGGCTGACGCCAACAAGGCCTTCTCTCACTTCAGAGTGTGATTATATTAATAATATAGGATATACATTAATATAATATAACAAACAGCAACAAGTAACAATATGTCCGATCTCAGATACACTCGCAACATCGGTATTATGGCCCACATCGACGCCGGCAAGACGACGACGACGGAGCGCATCCTCTTCTACACCGGCAAGAACTACAAGCTTGGTGAGACTCACGAGGGTAGTGCCACCATGGACTGGATGGTGCAGGAACAGGAACGTGGCATCACCATTACCTCAGCCGCCACCACTGTGTACTGGGAATGGCATAACAACCGCTACAAGTACAACATCATCGATACTCCGGGTCACGTGGACTTCACCGTCGAGGTGGAGCGTTCGCTGCGTGTGCTTGACGGCGCCATCGCCATCTTCTGCGCGGTGGGCGGCGTGGAGCCTCAGAGCGAGACCGTCTGGCGCCAGGCCGACAAGTATGGTGTGCCCCGCATCGCCTTCATCAACAAGATGGACCGCGCGGGTGCCGACTTCTTCTCGGTGGTAAGCCAGATCAAGGAGCGTCTTGGAGCCAACCCCATTCCCATCGAAATCCCCATCGGTCAGGAAGACCTCTACAAGGGTGTTGTCGACCTCATCGCCAACAAGGCTTTGGTGTGGGACGAGAGTTCGAACGGCCAACAGTACATGGAAATTCCCATGCCTGAGGACCTGAAGGATATCGCCGCCGAGTATCGCCAGAAACTCATCGAGGGTGTGGCCGAGGAGAATGAGGAACTGATGATGAAGTTCTTCGACGATCCCAACTCCATCACAGCCGACGAGGTTATCGCCGAGATTCGCAAGGCTACCCTCTCCCGCAAGATTGTTCCCGTGATGTGCGGTTCCGCCTTTAAGAACAAAGGTGTCCAGACGTTGCTTGACGCTGTTGCTGCTTTCCTGCCCAGCCCGATGGATATGCCGGAGATTGACGGCATCAACCCCAAGACTGAGAAGGAGGAGTGCCGCAAGGTGGATGTCAAAGCCCCCTTCAGCGCCCTCGCCTTCAAGATTGCCACCGACCCCTATGTGGGACGTCTGTGCTTCTTCCGCGTCTACAGCGGCAGCCTTGAGAGCGGTTCGTATGTCTACAATGCCAACACCGGCAAGAAGGAACGTATCTCGCGCATCATGCAGATGCACTCCAACAAGCAGAACCCCCTCGACCGTATCGAGGCCGGCGACATCGGAGCCGCTGTCGGTTTCAAGGAGATCAAGACCGGACATACACTCTGCGATGAGCAGCACCCCATCATCCTCGAGTCGATGAAGTTCCCCGAGCCTGTCATTAGCATCGCCGTGGAGCCTCACACTCAGGCCGACATGGACAAGATGACCAACGCCCTGATGAAGCTGGTGGAGGAAGACCCCACCTTCCGTGTGAAGACCGACGAGGTGAGTGGCCAGACCGTCATCAGCGGTATGGGCGAGCTTCATCTGGATATCATCATGGACCGCCTGCGCCGCGAGTTCGGTGTCGACGTGAACCAGGGTCGTCCCGAGGTGGCCTACAAAGAGGCCATCACCACCACGGTACAGCACCATGAGGTTTACAAGAAGCAGACGGGTGGCAAGGGTAAGTTTGCCGACGTGCTCTTCGAGATTGGTCCCGCCGACGAGGGCTTCGTGGGCCTGCAGTTTGTCAACGAGGTGAAAGGTGGCAATATTCCTAAGGAGTTCATGCCCGCAATTGAGAAGGGCTTCAAGGAGGCCATGCAGAACGGTGTTCTGGCCGGTTATCCGATGGACTCGATGAAGGTGACGGTCATCGACGGCTCGTTCCACCCTGTGGACAGCGACCAGCTGAGTTTCGAGCTCTGTGCCAAGATTGGTTTCAAGGCAGCCTGCCGCAAAGCCAACCCTGTGTTGCTGGAGCCCATCATGAAACTCGAGGTGCTGACACCCGACGCCTATGTGGGTGATGTCACTGGCGATTTGAACCGCCGCCGCGGCATGTTGGAGAACATCACCGCCAAGGTGGGTGTCCAGGCTATCCATGCCAAAGTGCCGCTGGAGCAGATGTTCGGCTATGTCACCTCGCTGCGTACCATCACCTCCGGCCGTGCCAACTCGACGATGGAGTTCTCTCATTATGCTGAGGTGAGCCGCGACCAGCAGGAAGCTATTTTGAAGAATAAAAATAATTAAAAAATAAATAACAATGAGTCAAAGAATCAGAATCAAACTCAAATCTTACGACCACAACCTCGTCGATAAGTCGGCTGAGAAGATTGTGAAGACCGTTAAGATGACTGGCGCAGTGGTCAATGGTCCCATACCCCTGCCTACCAACAAAAAGATTTTCACCGTGAACCGCTCGACCTTCGTTAACAAGAAGTCGCGTGAGCAGTTCGAGCTGAACACCTACAAGCGTCTGATGGACATCGAGATCAACGATCGTACGAAGACCATCGATGCCCTGATGAAGCTCGAGCTCCCCAGCGGTGTTGAAGTCGAAATCAAAGTGTGAATTTAATCAGCCAATGTCGAGAGATAAGCTGAATTGTCTAACAAATTAAAGAATCCAAACTAAGAAATGTCAGGATTAATTGGAAAGAAAATTGGAATGACCAGTCTTTTTGATGCCGACGGAAAGCAGATTCCGTGCACTGTTATTGAAGCTGGTCCTTGTGTTGTTACACAAGTGAGAACGATTGAGAAGGACGGCTATGAGGCCATCCAGCTCGCTTTTGGCGAGAAGAAAGAGAGCCACACGACGAAGGCCATGAAGGGCCACTTCGCCAAGGCCAACACCACCCCGAAGCGCTACCTCGCCGAGTTCAGCCGCTTTGAGGAGGGTCACAAGAAAAAACACGGTGAGGTGCTTACCGTCGAGGTTTTCCAGGAAGGTGAATTTGTCGACGTCGTCGGTACTTCGAAAGGTAAAGGTTTCCAGGGTGTCGTCACTCGTCACGGCTTCGGTGGTGTCGGTGACAAGACCCACGGTCAGCACGACCGTCTGCGCGCCCCCGGTTCGATTGGTGCTTCTTCGTACCCCTCGCGTATCTTCAAGGGCATGCGCATGGCCGGTCAGACTGGTAACCACCGCGTGAAGGTGCAGAACCTGCAGGTGGTGAAGATCATCGCTGAGAAAAACCTTATGCTGGTCAAGGGTTCCGTCCCCGGCCCCAAGGGTTCTATTGTCAAACTTGAAAGATGGAGCTAATCAGAAATGGAGATTAAAGTTTATAACATCAACGGAAGCGAAACCGGAAGAACCATCAACCTGGAGGATTCTATTTTCGCCATCGAGCCCAACGACCACGCCATCTACCTTGATGTCAAGCAGTATCTGGCCGACAACCGTCAGGGCACTCACAAAGCCAAAGAGCGTAGCGAGAATGCACACAGCACCCGCAAGCTGAAACGTCAGAAAGGCACCGGCGGTGCTCGTTCGGGCGATTTGAAGAGCCCCGTCTTCGTCGGCGGCGGTACCATCTTCGGACCCAAACCCCGTGACTATCGTTTCAAACTCAATGTCAAGGTCAAACGTCTTGCCCGCCGCAGCGCTCTGAGCTACAAGGCTAGCGAGAACAATATGACTGTTGTTGAGAACTTCACTTTCGAAGGTCCCAAGACCAAGAAAATGATCGAGGTGCTCAATAATCTGAAATTGAATGATAAAAAGTCACTTTTTGTGCTTGAGAATCAAAATAATTTCGTATCTTTGTCCGCTAGAAACCTCAAGAACGTGAAGGTCGTAAACGTGTCGCAGTTAAATACTTACGACATTGTTAACGCCTCCAATATTGTCGTTTGTGAGGGTTCATTGAACGAAATCAACCGTGTTCTGGCAACAAAATAAGGCTTGTGAGTATAACGATTTAAGAAAGTTTAACAAATGATGAACATTATAGTAAAACCGCTGATTAGTGAAAAGATGACCCGCCTGACCGAGGCTGCGGCCAATCCTATCCAGACCCGCATCCAGCGCAAGAAGGGCATTGCTGTTGCTCCCGCTCACAACCGCTACGGTTTTGTTGTTGACAAACGCGCCAACAAGATTGAGATCAAGAATGCCGTCGAGCAGTTCTACAATGTGAAGGTTGTTGATGTCAACACCATGAACTACTCTGGCAAGCTGAAATCGCGCTATACGAAATCGGGCTTCCTGACTGGCCGCACGAACGCCTACAAGAAGGCCATCGTGACTTTGGCAGAAGGTGACAGCATTGATTTCTATGCCAGCATCTAATCAGAAAAACAAGTAATAATAGTTAAGTCCACTGATAAGAGACTAATAAGAATTAAGTAAAAAAATGGCTTTAAAGAAAATTAAACCTACAACCCCCGGTCAGCGCCACAAACTGGTTGTCACTAATGATGACATTACCGCTACCAAACCGGAGAAAAGCCTTGTCTACGGTATCCGCAAGAGCGGTGGCCGTAACAATCAGGGTAAGATGACCATGCGTTATATCGGCGGCGGCCACAAACAACTGTACCGCTTTGTCGACTTCAAGCGCACGAAGGATGGTATCCCCGCCGTGGTGAAGACCATCGAGTATGACCCCAACCGCAGTTCGCGCATCGCCCTTATCTGCTATGCCGATGGTGAGAAGAGCTACATCCTCTGCCCGCAGGGCCTCAAGGTCGGTCAGACCGTGATGTCGGGTAAAGGTGTTGCCCCTGAGGTGGGAAACACCCTGTTGCTTGCTGAGATTCCTTTCGGCACGCTGATTCACAATATCGAGCTCCGTCCCGGCCAGGGTGCCAAGATGGTGCGTTCGGCCGGTGCCTATGCCCAGCTGATGTCGCGCGACGACAAGTACGCCATCATCAAGATGCCCAGCGGCGAGATGCGCATGATCCTTCAGGCCTGCCGCGCTACCGTTGGTATCGTGAGCAATCCTGAGCACAACCTGGAAGTCGGCGGTAAAGCCGGTCGCAGCCGTCACCTCGGCCGTCGTCCGCGCAACCGTGGCGTTGTCATGAACCCCGTTGACCACCCGATGGGCGGTGGTGAGGGCCGTCAGACCGGCGGACATCCCCGTTCGCGCAAGGGTATCCCGGCCAAGGGCTACAAGACTCGCGCTCCCAAGAAGCAGTCGAGCAAGTACATCGTCGAAAGAAGAAAGAAGTAACTCAGTAAAAAGAAGAAACAATGAGTCGTTCATTAAAGAAAGGTCCGTATATTTTCCACAAACTGGAAAAACGTGTAATCGAGGCACAGCAGTCCAACAAGAAGGTTACCATCAAGACATGGTCGAGAGCTTCGATGATTTCGCCCGACTTCGTGGGTCAGACTATCGCCGTGCATAACGGCAACAAGTTCATCCCCGTGTACGTCACCGAGAACATGGTGGGTCACAAGCTTGGCGAGTTCGCTCCCACCCGCATCTTCCGCGGCCATGCAGGATCTAAAGATAAAGGTAAAAAGTAAACATTAAAAGAAAATGGGACGTAGAAAACATAATAGTGCAGAAGCACGTAAAGAAGCCAACAAGACCCTTTATGTGGCAAAGTTGATGAATAACCCCACTTCGCCTCGTAAAACCCGTCTCGTCGCTGACCTCGTCCGTGGTGTCGACGTCGAGAAGGCTCTCGGTATCCTCCAATACAACCCCAGAGAGTCCGCTCCTAAGATGCGCAAGCTCATCCTCTCGGCTGTCGCCAACTGGCAGGCCAAAAACGAGGGTGCCCGCATGGAGGACGCTCAGCTGTATGTCAAGCAGATCAAGGTTGACGAAGGTCGTACGATGAAGCGTATGCGCACCGCCCCTCAGGGCCGTGGCTACCGTATCCGCAAGCGCAGCAACCACATCACCGTGATTCTTGGCAGCCGCATCGAGGAGGCCCCTGTTGCCCAGGCTGAAAAAGAAGAAACTAAATAAGTAATTAAAAAGAAGAAACTCAACAATGGGACAAAAAACTAACCCAATTGGAAACAGATTAGGTATCATCCGCGGATGGGATTCTAACTGGTTTGGCGGAAGAAGATTTGAACAGAAGCTCGTTGAGGACGACAAGATCCGTAAGTATCTCAACGCCCGTCTCGCCAAGGCTAGCATCTCGAAGATTTACATCGAGCGTACGCTCAAGCTGCTCACCGTGACCATCAACTCCGCCCGTCCGGGTCTGATTATCGGACGTGCCGGTTCTGAGGTCGACAAACTCCGCGAGGAGCTCAAGAAGCTCACTGGCAAGGATGTCCAGATCAACATCAGCGAGGTGAAGCGCCCCGAGATGGACGCCGTTCTCGTTGCCCAGAACATTGCCAAACAGATTGAAGGCCGTATCCAGTATCGTCGCGCCATCAAGAACGCCATCACTTCCACGATGCGTACCGGTGCCGAGGGTATCAAGGTCTCCATCGCCGGCCGTATCGGCGGCGCTGAAATCGCACGTAGCGCGCACTTCAAAGAGGGTCGTACCCCGCTGCACACCCTCCGAGCCGACATCGACTATGCCAACGCTGAGGCTCATACCACCTATGGCCGTATCGGTATCAAGGTGTGGATTTGCCGCGGTGTCATCTATGGCAGACCCGAGCTCGTTCCCTCCACCGTGGGTGGTCAGCAGAAAGACCATCGCGCTGGTGCCATGGGAGCCGGTCGTCGCCCCGAAGGTGGTGCTCCCCGTCGTCGTCAGGGTAACAGAAATAACAACAGTAAATAATTTGTAGTTTAGCATTCGTACTAAACACGAAACAATAAGAAGAAATGTTACAACCTAAAAAAACAAGATATAGAAAGCAGCAGAAAGGCAAAATCAAAGGTAATGCCTTCCGTGGCCATGAACTCGCATTCGGTACCTTCGGTATCAAATCGCTCGAGACTTGCTTCATCACTGGCCGTCAGATTGAGGCTGCTCGTCAAGCTGTAACGCGTCACATGAAACGTGAAGGTCAGATTTGGATTCGCATCTTCCCGGACAAGCCCATCACCAAGAAGCCTAACGAGGTGCGTATGGGTAAAGGTAAGGGTGCTCCCGAGTATTTCGTCGCCCGTGTGATGCCCGGTACGATGCTGTTCGAGTGCGAGGGTGTTCCCATGGACATCGCCAAGGAGGCTCTCCGTCTGGCCGCCCAGAAGCTCCCCATCTCGACCAAGTTCGTTGTGAAAAGAGACTATATCGAAGAATAATTAGAAGCCCCTACAGTCATGAAGAATGAAATTGCAATAAAAGAGCTCTCGACTGCTGAATTGAAGGAGAGACTCGAGGCTGAGCGCGCCACCTATCAGAAGATGATTCTGACCCACGCTGTCTCCCCCCTCGAGAACCCCAACAAAATTAAAGAAAGTAGAAAAAACATTGCCCGCTGCCTTACAGAGCTCCGCGCCCGCGAAATCGCTGGCAACAAGTAAGCATGGCAATTAGTAAAATCCAATTAAGATGGAAAGAAATTTAAGAAAAGAAAGAATCGGTGTTGTGGTCAGCAACAAAATGGACAAATCCATCGTGATTCTTGTCGAGCGTAAGGTGAAACACCCGAAGTACGGCAAGTTCGTGAAGAAGTCCACCAAATTCATGGCTCACGACGAGAAGAACGAAGCCAACATGGGCGACACCGTGCGCATCATGGAGACCCGTCCGCTGAGCAAGAACAAATGCTGGCGCTTGGTCGAAATCGTCGAGAAGGCTAAATAGTACTACACCTATCAGAAAAAACAAAAAGAAGAAATGATACAGCAAGAAACCAGAATGACAGTTGCCGATAACAGCGGTGCCAAAAGCGCCCTGTGTATCCGCGTCCTGGGTGGCACCAAGAAGCGTTATGCTTCCATTGGTGATACCATCGTGGTGGCCATCAAAGACGCTCTGCCCTCCGGCAACGTGAAGAAAGGTAGCGTGTCCAAGGCAGTCGTGGTGCGCACCAAGAAAGAGATTCGTCGCAATGATGGTTCCTACATCCGCTTCGACGACAATGCCTGCGTCCTGCTCACCGCCGCCGATGAGCTCCGTGGCACCCGTATCTTCGGCCCCGTGGGTCGTGAACTGCGCGAGAAACAGTTTATGAAGATTGTCTCTCTCGCTCCCGAAGTATTGTAAACAATAAAAGAAAAAGAGAACAATGAAATTGCACGTTAAGAAAGGGGATATGGTTCAGGTAATCGCCGGCGATGACAAAGGTAAGATCGCCAAGGTCCTGAAGGTCTATCCCGAAAAGAACCGCGCCATCGTCGAGGGTGTCAACGTGAACAAGAAACACACCAAACCCAATGCCAAGAACACGCAGGGAGGCATCGTGGAGCAGGAAGCTCCCATCCACATCTCCAACCTCATGGTTGTGGTGGACAAGACCCCCACTAAGATTGGCCGCCGCGTCGACGAAAAAACTGGCAAAATAGTCCGTTATTCTAAAAAAACTGGAGAGGAGATTAAGTAATGGCATACATTCCCGCATTAAAGACCAAATACAAAGAGGAGATTCTGCCCGCTCTGATGAAGGAGTACGGCTACAAGACCGTCATGCAGGCTCCCCGTCTGAAGAAAATCACCCTGAATCAGGGCCTTGGTAAAGCCGCCATCGCTGACAAGAAAGTCATCGACAAGGGCATCGAGGAGATGACCGCCATCACTGGCCAGAAGGCTGTTGCCACCAAGTCGCGCAAAGATATCTCGAACTTCAAACTGCGTCGCGGCATGCCCATCGGCGTCCGCGTGACCCTCCGTGGCGAGCGCATGTATGAGTTCCTGGAGCGCCTTGTGACCGCCTCTATCCCCCGTATCCGCGACTTCCGCGGCATCAACGACAAGGGCTTCGATGGCAAGGGTAACTACACCTTCGGCATCGCCGAGCAGATTATCTTCCCCGAGATCGACATCGACAAGATTGATCGTATCCAGGGTATGGACATCACCTTCGTCACCTCGGCCAACACCGACAAGGAGGCCATGTCGCTGCTCAAGGAGTTTGGTTTACCGTTCAAGAATCAACAAAAATAAGCATAATGGCTAAAGAATCGATTAAAGCAAGAGAGCGCAAAAGAGCTAAAATGGTCGCCAAGTACGCCGCCAAACGCGCTGCCCTGAAAGAAATTGTTCGCACCGGTGAACCCGAGGATGTCGAGAAGGCTGTCATCGCCCTTCAGAAACTTCCGAAGAACGCCTGCCCCATTCGCCAGCACAATCGTTGCCAGCTGACGGGCCGTCCCAAGGGTTACATGCGCCAGTTCGGTATCTCGCGTATCAACTTCCGCGAGATGGCTGTCTCCGGCCTTATCCCCGGCGTGAAGAAAGCTAGTTGGTAAGAAATAATTTATTGGTAGCTTTGCAAGTTGGCATTCCACCAATACTACAAAACTTAAAATCAAAAAATTAAAATGGTAACAGATCCTATTGCAGATTATCTGACCCGCATGAGAAACGCCATCGCCGCCAAGCATCGCGTGGTCGAAATCCCCGGTTCCAAACTGAAAAAAGAGATCACCAAGATTCTCTTCGAGAAGGGCTACATCCTGAACTACAAGTTCGAGAATGAAGGTTCCCACAACCAGAGCATCAAGATTGCTCTGAAGTATCACCCCGTGACCAAGCAGTCCGCCATCGCCGACCTTAAGCGTGTGTCGAGCCCCGGTCTGCGTAAGTATGTCTCCGTCGACGAGATGCCCCGCGTCCTCAATGGCCTCGGCATTGCTATCGTCTCGACCTCCAAAGGTCTGATGACCGACAAAGAGGCTCGCACCCTGAACGTGGGCGGTGAAGTTTTATGTTACATCAGCTAATCAAGAGAGGAGAACTAAGAAATGTCAAGAATAGGTAAAATGCCCATCCACCTTCCCAAAGGTGTTGAAGTGAAGATTTCTGATGACAACGTCCTGACCGTTAAGGGACCCCTCGGAGAGCTCAGCCAGAAAGTGAACCCCATGATTGAGATGAAAGTTGAAGACGGCGTTCTGCACTTCATCCGTCCCAATGATGAGCGCGAGACCAAAGCACAGCACGGCCTCTATCGCGCCCTTGCCGCCAATATGGTGAAAGGTGTCAGCGAAGGCTTCAAGACTGTCCAGGAAGTCATCGGCGTGGGTTACAAGGTGCAGGCCACCGGTAACGTCATGGAGATGGACCTTGGCTACTCGCACAAGATTTTCTTTGAGCTCGCCCCTGAAATCAAGGTCGAGACCGTCACCGAGAAAGGTAAGAACCCCATCATCACCATGACCTGCTGCGACAAGCAGATCCTTGGTCAGGCTGCCGCCAAGATTCGTTCGCTCCGCAAACCCGAGCCTTATAAAGGTAAAGGTATCCGCTTCCAGGGCGAGGAGATTCGTAAGAAGGCTGGTAAAGCTGCTGCTAAATAAATAGTAAGGTAAAAAGATTTGCCAAAAAGCCAAAAGAAAAATTGTTATGGCAACAAAAAAAGACATAAGAAGAACAAAGATTAAATTCCGCATCCGTCATAAAGTCAGCGGTACCGCTGAGATGCCTCGCCTGTCGGTTTTCAGAAGCAACAAGGAAATCTATGCCCAGGTGATTGACGATGTAAAAGGTGTGACACTGACCGCAGCCTCTTCTCTCGAGAAAGGCTTTGAAAAGAGTGGCACAAAGAGCGAAGTGGCTGCCAAGGTCGGCAAGGCTGTTGCCGAGCGCGCCATTGCCGCTGGTATCAATACCGTTGTTTTTGACCGTAATGGTTACCTCTACCACGGCCGCGTGAAGAGCTTGGCCGACGGTGCCAGAGAAGGTGGTTTAAAATTCTAATAAAGTCATGGCAGAAGTAAACATTAAAAGAGTAAAATCAAGCGAGATCGAATTCAAAGATCGTCTTGTCGCAATCAACCGCGTCACCAAGGTTACCAAAGGTGGTAGAACCTTCACCTTTGCTGCCATCGTCGTTATTGGAAATGAGAACGGTGTTGTTGGCTACGGCCTCGGCAAAGCCAAGGAGGTCCAGGCCGCCGTCCAGAAAGGTATCGACGACGCCAAGAAGAACCTCATCCGTGTTCCCGTTCTGAAGGGTACCATCCCCCACGAGCAGTGCGGTAAGTACAGCGGAGCCAAAGTATTCCTGAAACCTGCTGCCCCCGGTACCGGTGTCATCGCCGGCGGTGCTATGCGTGCCGTGCTCGAGAGCGTGGGTGTGAAGGACGTGCTTGCCAAGTGCAAGGGCTCCTCGAATCCCCACAGCGTGGTGAAGGCCACCATCAACGCCCTTCTCCAGATGAAGGATCCTTACATGGTGTCCCAGCTCCGTGGTATTTCCCTCGACAAAGTGTTTAACGGTTAATTAAAAGGAGGTCAAGAAAATGAAGAAACTCAGAATCAAACAGGTCAGAAGTATCATTGGCCGTCCCGCCCGTCAGAAACGCACTATGGAAGCGCTGGGCCTGCGCCGTATCAACCACACCCGCGAGGTGGTAGCCACTCCGCAGATTCTCGGTATGATTGAGAAGGTCAAGCACCTCATCACTGTCGAAGAAATTTAACTCGTAAACAAGAAAGGAAACATATAATGAACTTAAGTAATCTCAAACCCGCTGAAGGTTCTATTAAGCACTCGAAACGTATCGGCCGTGGTGCCGGTTCCGGTAAAGGCGGTACCGCTACCCGCGGTAACAAAGGTGCCAAGGCCCGTTCCGGTTACCACCAGAAGGTCGGCTTCGAGGGCGGTCAGATGCCTCTCTATCGCCGTGTTCCGAAATTCGGTTTCAAGAATATCAACCGTGTTGAGTATGTCGGTATCAACCTCGACACCCTCAACGCCATTGCCGAGGCCAAGAACATCACCGACTTCAACCTCGAGGTGCTGATGCAGAATGGTCTTATCTCCGGCAAGGATCGCATCAAGATCCTCGGCCGCGGCGAACTCGCCAAAGCGGTCAACGTTACCGCCCACGCTTTCTCGGCTGCTGCCAAGAAGGCTATTGAGGACAAAGGTGGCGTGGCTACCGTAATCGAATAAAACAAACTATCACAATGAAGCGATTTATACAGACACTTAAAAACATCTGGTCGATTGAAGACCTGCGGAAAAGAATCCTCTACACCCTCGGTTTAGTGCTGATTTACCGCATCGGTTGCTATGTCATCCTGCCAGGTGTTGATCCTCATCAGCTCGACGCCTTCAGAGAGAGTGGCGACAAGGGCCTGATGGGACTTCTCAACATGTTTTCTGGTGGTGCATTCTCCAATGCCTCCATCTTCGCCCTGGGTATCATGCCCTACATCACGGCTTCGATTGTCATCCAGCTGTTGGTGATGGTGGTTCCCCGTTTCCAGAAAATGCAGAGAGAAGGTGAAAGTGGCCGTAGAAAGATGAACCAGATCACCCGTTGGCTGACTGTCATTGTCACTGCTGCTCAGGCTCCTGCCTACATCAGCAACATGGCTTCTCAGCTGGGTGCCACGTCAACCGCTTTTTATCCGTTCAATGGTCATCCCACGCTGTTCTTCTGGCTCAGCAGTGTCATCATCCTCATCAGCGGTACGCTGTTCGTCATGTGGCTCGGTGAGCGCATCACCGACAAAGGTGTCGGCAACGGTATCTCGCTCTTGATTATGATTGGTATCATTGCCCGTCTGCCCTTCGCCCTGTCGTCCGAGTTCGCTTCGCGCATGAACGAGGGTGGTGGACTGGTGATGTTCCTCTTCGAGATTGTTGTCCTGTTGGTTGTCATTCTGCTCGTCATCCTGCTGGTGCAAGGCACCCGCCGCATCCCCGTGCAGTATGCCAAGCGCATCGTCGGTAACAAGCAATATGGTGGCGTCCGTCAGTACATTCCCATCAAGGTGAATGCCGCTGGCGTCATGCCCATCATCTTTGCCCAGGCCCTGATGTTCCTCCCCATCACCTTCATGGGCTTCTCCGACAACACCGACAGCGGCCTCGCCATGGCTCTGGCCGACTACAACGGATTCTGGTACAACCTCATTTTTGGACTCCTTGTGGTTGTCTTCACTTATTTCTACACCGCTATCGCTATCAACCCCAACCAGATGTCTGAGGATATGAAGAAGAATGGTGGCTTCATCCCCGGTGTCAAGCCCGGCAAGAGAACGGCCGAGTACCTCGAGAGCATCCTCTCGAAGGTCACCCTGCCCGGTTCCATCTTCCTGGCTTTCGTCGCCATCATGCCCGCCATCATCCGCCTCTTCGGTGTCTCCTCGCAGTTCGCCCAGTTCTACGGCGGCACCTCGCTGCTCATCCTTGTCGGTGTCATCCTCGACACCCTGCAGCAGATTGAGAGCCACCTGCTGATGCGCCACTACGACGGTCTCACCAAGACTGGCCGTATCAAGGGCCGCACCTCCATGTCCATCCAGGCATAAAAAAAGAAGCAACCATATAGAATGATATTGCTCAAGACAAAAGAAGAAATCGAGCTCATACGTGATGCCGGCCTCCTCCTCGGGAAAACTCTCGCGGAGGTTGGCCGTCACATCCGTCCGGGTGTCACCACTGCTTTCTTGAACCAGATTGGCGAGCAGTACATCCGCGACAACGGTGCCAAGCCGTTGTGCAAGGGCTATGAAGGCTTCCCGTCGGCATTCTGCATCTCTGTCAACGATGTGGTGGTTCACGGCATCCCCGGCGACCTCTTCATCAATGAGGGCGACAATGTCACGCTTGACTGTGTCATTGACCTCAACGGCTATGTTGCCGACTCGGCTTACACCTTCGCCGTGGGCGAGGTGAGTCCCGAGATGCAGCGCCTGATGAAGGTGACCCGCGAGGCCCTCTATATAGGTCTTGACAAGTGCAAGGCGGGCAACCGCGTAGGCGACATCGGTCATGCCGTGCAGATGCACTGCGAGAAAAACGGCTACTCTGTGGTCCGCGAACTCTGCGGCCACGGTGTGGGTTTCAAGATGCATGAGTCGCCCAACGTACCCAACTACGGTGTCAAAGGCACCGGCCCGCTGCTCAAGGAAGGCATGGTCATCGCCGTTGAACCGATGGTCTGCATGGGCTCCAAGAACGTTAAGTTCTCCAAGGAGGACGGCTGGACCTGCCGCACTCGCGACGGCAAGCCGGCAGCCCACTACGAGCACACCGTAGCCATCACCGCCAACGGCCCCGACATCCTCACCACACACGAATTTATCGAAAACAAGTAAAACAACACACGGTAAGTAAAACAACGAATGGCAAAACAAGCATCCATACAACTTGACGGAACCGTCGTCGAATCCCTCGGCAACGCCATGTTCCGTGTCGAATTGGAAAACGGACACCAGATTATTGCCCACATCTCCGGCAAAATGCGCATGCATTACATCAAGATTCTTCCCGGCGACAAAGTGCAGATCGAGATGTCTCCCTATGACCTCACGAAAGGCCGCATCACTTACCGTCACAAGTAGGCTCAGACCTAACAAGAAGAAAAAGTAACAACAAGATTAATAATTACACAACATGAAAGTAAGAGTCTCAGTCAAGAAGAGATCGCCCGAATGCAAAGTGGTCCGTCGCCACGGGGTGGTCTATGTTATCAACAAGAAAAATCCTAAGTTCAAACAAAGACAAGGATAATTAAAAAACAAAACAGATAAAAAGAATCTATGGCACGTATTGCAGGTATTGACTTACCCAAGAACAAAAGAGGAGAGATAGGTTTGACCTATATCTTCGGTATCGGACGTAGCACCGCCAAAGAGATCCTTGCCAAAGCCGGCATCGATGAAGGCAAGAAGGTGCAGGATTGGACCGACGATGAGCAGAACGCCCTTCGTAACATCATCAACGACGAGTACAAAGTCGAAGGCGCCCTCCGTTCCGAAGTCCAGATGAACATCAAGCGACTGATGGATATCGGCTGCTACCGTGGCATCCGTCACCGCCTGGGTCTGCCCCTCCGTGGTCAGAGCACCAAGAACAACGCCCGTACTCGTAAGGGTAAGAAGAAAACTATCGCTAACAAGAAGAAAGCTACCAAGTAAGTAATGGTTGTAGCGCCCCAGCCGCGGATTAGAATGTGACCTCAGGAGCGGTTGGCAGTAAGAAACAAAGAAAATCAAGCAAAAACAAAATGGCAAAAACTTCAAAACCGACCAAAAAAAGAGTCGTAAAAGTTGAACCTCAGGGAAGAGCATGCATCTTTGCATCCTTCAACAATGTCATCATCTCGTTGACAAACAACGCCGGTCAAGTGATTTCTTGGTCGTCTGCTGGAAAAATGGGCTTCCGCGGATCGAAGAAAAACACTCCGTACGCCGCTCAGATGGCTGCGGAAGATTGCGGCAAAGTTGCTTATGATTTGGGCCTAAGAAAAGTCAAGGTCTTCGTCAAGGGACCTGGTCAAGGACGTGAATCTGCAATCCGCGCAATCAACACCTGCGGTATCGAGGTTATGGAAATCACCGACATCACCCCGCTGCCTCACAATGGTTGCCGTCCCCCCAAACGTCGTCGTGTGTAATTATTAATCTTAAAAGAACAACAGTACAATGGCAAGATACACTGGTCCGAAGACCAAAATCGCAAGAAAATTCCACGAGCCTATCTACGGCCCGGACAAAAGCTACGAGAAGAAACCTTATGCTCCCGGCATGCACGGCCAGAACCGTCGCCGCAGCAAGACCTCCGAGTACGGCATCCAGCTCAACGAGAAGCAGAAAGCCAAATATACCTACGGCATTCTTGAGCGCCAGTTCCGTAAACTCTATGCCGAAGCCTCCCGTCGTGGTGGCGTCACCGGTGAGGAGCTGATGAAACTCATCGAGGCTCGCCTCGACAACGTGGTCTATCGTCTCGGCATCGCCCGCAGCCGCGCTCAGGCCCGTCAGCTGGTTTCCCACCGTCACATCGCCGTCAACGGCAATGTCGTCAATGTTCCTTCCTATTCCCTGAAAGAGGGTGACGTCGTCTCCGTCCGCGAGCGCAGCAAATCGCTCGAGGTTATCACCGACGCTCTCGCCTCGCGTGCCAACAACTATCCTTGGCTCGAATGGGACGGCGCCAGCATGAGCGGCAAGTTCGTCAACTTCCCCCAGCGCTCCGACATCCCCGAGACCATCAACGAGCAGCTCATCGTTGACCTCTACTCCAAGTAATAGTATATAGGACGTCAGTCTGAGCCTTGGCTTGGACATCAACTCAATCAAAGAAAGAAAGGATCAATAATGGCAATATTATCATTCCAAAAACCCGATAAGGTGGTCATGCTTGAAGCTGACGACTTCCGCGGCACGTTCGAATTCCGTCCGCTGGAGCCCGGTTACGGCACAACCATCGGCAACGCTTTGCGTCGCGTCCTTCTCTCTTCGCTCGAAGGCTATGCTATCACATCTGTCCAGATTGATGGCGTCGACCATGAGTTCTCCTCCCTCCCCGGAGTCGTCGAGGACATGACCGACATCATCCTGCGTCTGAAGCAGATCCGCTTCCGCCGTCAGCTGGAGGATTACGACCACGAGAAGATTTCCTTCACGGTCAAGAATCAGACAGTCTTCAAAGCCGGTGACCTCAACAGCAATCTCAATGGTTTCCAGGTGCTCAACCCCGACTTGGAGATTTGCCACATGGAAGCCCAGACCGAGCTCCGCATCACCCTGTCCATCGACAAGGGTCGCGGCTATGTCCCGGCCGACGAGAACAAGCGCGCCACCGACCCCATCGGTGTCATCGCCATCGACTCTATCCACACGCCTATCAAGAAGGTCATGTACGCCGTCGACGACTACCGCGTCGAGCAGCGCACCGACTATGAGAAGCTGACGTTCGATATCGAGACCGACGGCTCCATCCACCCCAAGGAAGCTCTCAAAGAGGCAGCCACCATCCTCATCCAGCACTTCATGCTCTTCTCCGACGAGCGCATCACCCTCGATGTCGAGACCAAGCCCGTCCAGGAAGAATTCGATGAGTCCACGGCACACACCCGCCAGCTCCTCAAGACCAAGCTTATCGACCTCGACCTCTCGGTCCGCGCACTCAACTGCCTCAAGGCCGCTGAAGTCGACACCCTGGGCGATCTGGTGTCGTTCAACAAAGCCGATCTGCTCAAGTTCCGCAACTTCGGCAAAAAATCACTTACCGAGCTCGAGAACCTCGTGGCTTCGAAGAACCTCGAATTCGGTATGAATGTAGCAAAGTATAAATTAGATAAAGAATAAGAAAGAATATGAGACACGGTTGCAAAGTAAATCATCTGTCCAGAACCCACGCTCATCGCGTTGCTATGCTCTCCAACATGGCCACCTCGCTCATCATGCATAAGCGCATCGAGACCACTGTTGCCAAAGCTAAAGCCCTCCGCGTGTATGTCGAGCCTCTTATCAATCGTTCGAAAGAGGACACCACCCATAATCGCCGTATCGTCTTCAGCTACCTCCACAGCAAAGAGGCCGTCAACGAACTCTTCCGCGAGGTTTCGCAGAAGGTCGCCAACCGCCCCGGTGGCTACACCCGCATCCTGAAGACCGGCATCCGTCACGGTGACAACTCCGAGATGGCCATCATCGAGCTCGTCGACTACAACGAGAACATGCTCAAAGACACCACCAAGAAGGCTGCCAAGAGCACCCGCCGTAGCCGCGCCAAGAAGGCCGCCGAGGCTCCCGTGGCCGAAGCCCCTGCCGCTGAGGCCCCCGTCGCTGAGGCTGAAGCCCCCAAGGCTGAGTAATATCCCTCTCTGGATACTTCACAATGAAGCCCCTGCCATCCGGCAGGGGCTTTTCTTTTTGTTAACCCCCTCCCAACCCCCTTCCAAGACCGTACCAACACCCTACCAACTCCTACCATGGTAGGAGTTGGTACGGAGTTGGGTAGGAGTTGGTACGGAGTTGATACGGTGTTGATGTTGATTGTCAGTGTGATACAAATATGTTAAAATTTTCGTTTTTGATACCTTGTCGACAAGGATGAAATAATTCTCAAAGTATGATTTTTTTTTTGTATTTTTGCGTTTTCAACGAAATAGATAAAATAATAACAAATAAACATAAATAGTTATGAGTCAGATTATAGGAATCAAGGGCCGTCAGATTCTCGACAGTCGCGGCAACCCCACAGTTGAAGTCGATGTGTATACCGACCAGGGCGCCATGGGTCGCGCCGCCGTTCCGAGCGGTGCCTCCACGGGCGTGCACGAAGCCTGCGAGCTTCGCGATGGCGACAAGAGCCAGTTCCTCGGCAAGAGCGTCATGCAGGCCGTGAACAATGTCAATACCGTGCTGAACGACGAGCTGCAGGGTATGCTCGTCAGCGAGCAGAAAGCCCTCGACATGAAGATGATTGAGCTCGACGGCACTGAGAACAAGAGCCGTCTGGGTGCCAACGCCATCCTCGGTGTCTCCCTGGCCGCCGCCAAGGCTGCCGCCCTGGAGACCAACCAGGAGCTCTTCCGCTACCTCGGCGGTGTGGGCGGCTACACCCTTCCCATTCCCATGATGAACATCCTTAACGGTGGTTCGCATGCCGACAACAGCATCGACTTCCAGGAGTTCATGATTCTCCCCGTGGGTGCCCCCACCTTCAGCGAGGCACTCCGCATGGGCGCCGAGGTGTTCCACAACCTCAAGAGCGTCCTCAAGAGCAAGGGTATGAGCACCAACGTCGGCGACGAAGGCGGTTTCGCTCCCAACCTGGGAAGCAACGAGGAGGCCCTCACCTGCATCCTCCAGGCCATCGAGAAGGCCGGCTACCGTCCCGGCGAGGACGTCTACATCGGTCTTGATGCCGCTGCTTCGGAGTTCTACAATGCCGAAGAGAACATGTACGAGCTCAAGTGGAGCACTGGTGAGAAACTCACCCCTGCCCAGATGAGCGACTTCTGGAAAGACTGGGTCAACCGCTATCCTATCATCAGCATCGAGGACGGCATGGCTGAGGACGACTGGGACGGCTGGCGTCTCCACACCGACAGCATCGGCGACCGCTGCCAGCTCGTCGGCGACGACCTCTTCGTTACCAACGTTGCACGTCTCAAGATGGGTCTTGAGAAGAAGGTGGCCAACTCCATCCTCATCAAGCTCAACCAGATTGGCACCCTTACCGAGACCATCGACGCCGTCAACCTGGCTATGCGCAACCAGTACACCGCTATCATCAGCCACCGTTCGGGCGAGACCGAGGACACCACCATCGCCGACCTCGTCGTGGCCATGAACGCAGGCCTCATCAAGACCGGCTCCGCCTCGCGTACCGACCGTATCTGCAAGTACAACCAGCTGATGCGCATCGAGGAGAGCCTCGGTGATCAGGCCTACTACCTCGGCAAGGACTTCAAGTTCCTGAAGAAATAATACTGTTGTCTCCCCGACAACAGAAAGCAAAGGGTGCCCCGGATTCTCCGCGGCACCCTTCTCGACAAAAAATGAAAGACTGAGACACCCATGACCACCATCCTCATCGCCATTGTCGCCCTTGTGGCAGGAATCCTCGCCGGAATGCTTATCGCCGGCCGCGGCAAGAACGCCCTCACTGCCGAGAAGCAGACCCTCGAGGCGCAGCTTGGCGCCGCCCGTCAGAGCCATGTCGCCGAGACGGCGCTGCTCAACCGTCAGCTTGAAAGCCAGAAGGCCGACGCTGCGAAAGACCTGCAGACCGCCAAGGCGGAGGCGGCACAGGCCCTCCAGGCCGCCAAAGAGGATGCCGACCGCCGGCTGGCCGACTACAAGGAGGAGGTCCTCAAACGTCACAACACTGTGGTGGACGAACTCAAAGCGAACCACCAGCGCCTTCTCGACGAGCAGGACCGCCGTCACCGCAGTGATACCGAGGCCCTGGAGAAACGTTTTTCCGACACTATCGCCGCCCTCCGCGAGCAGGTGGAGAACACCACCAACACCATGCTCAAGCAGCGCCAGGAGGAGTTTTCCGATGCCAGCACCAAGAATATCGACAGCATCGTAAAACCCCTCAAAGAAACTATCGACAAGATGAAGGAGGAGATGGCCAAGAACTCTACTGTGCAGACCACCATGAGCGCCGAAATCAAGACCAACATGGAGCACATGATACGGCAGAGCATCGAGGCGCAGCGCAGCGCCGAGGAGTTGACGCGTGCCTTCAAGCACGAAAGTAAGACTCAGGGCGACTGGGGCGAGGTGGTGCTGAGCAACCTGCTGGAGAAACAAGGATTTACCCCGGGCAAGGATTTCGAGACACAGGTCGTGATGCGCGACGAGGATGGACAGACCATCCGTCCCGACGAAGGAGAGAACCTGCGTCCCGACGTGCTGCTGCATCTTGACGACAAACGTGACGTCATCATCGACTCCAAGGTCTCCATGACCGCCTATATCGACTATGCCAATGCCGAGGATGAACTCTCGCGTCGCCACTTCCTCAAGGAACACATCGCCAGCTTGAAAAAGCATGTCGACGAGCTCTCTGCCAAGAACTACACGCAATACCAGATTAATCCCCACCTCGACTTCGTCATCATGTTCGTCCCGCAGGTTCCTGCCTTGTGGGCTGCCACTGCTGAGGAACCCTCGCTCTGGCAGGATGCCATGGAGAAGAAAGTCTTCATCGCCGACGAGCAGACGCTCTACGCCGCCCTGCGCATCATCCGCATCACCTGGACGCATATCGACCAGGAACAGAACCACAAGCGCCTCTTCGAGCTGGCGCAGGAGATGATCAACCGCACGGGTCTCTTCCTCAAGGAATACGACACCATCGGCCACAGCCTGCAGCAGGCCCTCGAGGCCTTTGAGAACGGTAAGAAAAAGCTGCAGCCCGGCGGCATGAGCATTGGCACCACCGCCAACAACATACTGAAGCTGGGTGTCGAGAACCGTCGCTCCAACCGCAAGGTCAAGCGGCAGGAGACCGTCATCCCTACCGACTACATCGACAACGCCCTCGACCTTCCCGCCGATAACATGGAGGAGGAATAACCCCAAAGACCCTAAACCCCACATAATATGTATCGCAATCTTCTACCGAGCGAAATCGAGCAACTGGAGCGGCAAGGCAACTACTCCGACGATTGGTCCACCGTGCGTGTGGCTGACCCGTTCCTTGTCAAAAACGTGAGGAACAGCACCCTCAGCAACTGCACCCTCGGCGCCAACGTCACCATCCGTGATGTGCGCCTGCTCTCCGGTTACACGCTGGGCGCCAATGTGACGCTATTCAATATCGGCGAGATGACGGGAGGTGGGACGCCCAAACCTCTCGAAGTGATGAACGAGAATGGCGGCCGAGCCATCGTTCCCTTCGCCGGCATGACTATCGGCGACGCCTATATGTGGGCCCGCTACCGTGGCCGTAAAGCCTTCATGCAGAAACTGGAAGCCTTCACCACGAGTGAGGTCGGAAGTCGGAAGTCGGAGGTCGGAGAGTGTTGCAGCATCAAAAATACCACCTGCATCCGCAACGTTGACATCCTCTCCAGTGAGGAGGATCCCACGGTAGTCGACAGTTGCATCACGCTCATTGACGGCGTGGTAGGTTATGGATGCACCGTGGAACACGGCGTCATCGCCGAGCGCTTCCTGTTGGGCGAGCACGTGCATCTGGAGTTTGGCCTTCGTTTGAACGATACCGTGGTGGGCGACAACAGCACGCTGGCGCGCTGCGAGGTGGGCAACAGCATTATCTTCCCCGCCCACGAGCAGCACCACAACAATTCGTTCCTCATCGCAGCCCTCGTTATGGGGCAGAGCAACATCGCCGCTGGCGGCACCATAGGTAGCAACCACAACTCGCGCACTGCCGACAATGAAATTGTCGCTGGCCGTGGCTTCTGGCCGGGACTCTGCTGCTCGTTCAAGCACAACAGCCGCTTCGCCAGCTACTGCCTGCTCGCCAAGGGCGACTATCCTGCAGAACTGGACATCACGCTGCCCTTCGCGCTGGTCAACAACAACGTGAGCAAAGACCAGCTGGAAATCATGCCGGCCTACTGGTGGATGTACAACATGTATGCCATGGACCGCAATAGCAAGAAGTTTGCCAAACGCGACAAGCGCGTGGTGAAAGCCCAGCATATCGAGTTCGACAACCTGGCGCCCGATACCGCCGAGGAGATCTTCCGTGGCATCATGCAGCTGCGCGCCTGGATGGTGGCCTCTACGAGCGACACCGTCTATGCCCAGAGGCAGGAGAACAGCAGGCGTCCCACCGTTGTTCTCAAAGCCGAGGAAGGTCTTAAGGCCTACGAGGAGATGCTGATATATTATGCTATGAAAACAGTGAAAGGTGAAAGGTCAAAGGTGAAAGGTGAAAGGTTAAATGACTGGCTCAACATCGGAGGCCAGTTGGTGGCCAAAGCCGATATGGAGCAGCTTATCGCTGATGTGGAGAGTGGCGCTATCGGCAGTTGGCAGCAAGTGCACGGTCGTATGGACGCCTTGTGGGAGGCTTATCCCGCCCAGTGCGAGGCCCATGCCTATGGCATCCTCTGCCGTCTGGCAGGTGTGGACGCACTCACCGACGACCTCTGGCAGCAGTATCAGCTGCGCTATACCGAGATACAAAAGTATATAGAAGAGCAGAAGGTCGTCAGCCGTCGCAAAGACGAAGTCAACCCCTTCCGCAACATGACCTATTGGGACGACGCCGAGCGAGAAGCGGTGTTGGGATAAAAAAAGAAACGCTCCCGAATTGGGAGCGTTTTTCTTTTTCAAGGATTCGCTTATCTGAAGATTACATGGCGTTGACCTGACGCATGCATTTCGACTTCAGGTTGGAAGCTTTGTTCTTGTGGATGATGCTGCGCTTGGCAAGCTTGTCGATGATGCTGATCATCTTGGGCAGACGCTCGGTAGCCACGGCCTTGTCTTCCAGAGCACGGAAGTCGCGCAGAGCGTTGCGCATAGTCCTGGCGTAGTATCTGTTCTCAACTCTTCTTTTTTCGCTCGAGCGAATTCTCTTTTTTGCAGACTTGTGGTGTGCCATAAATTAATTCTTGTTCTTATTCTTTATACTATTATTTACAATATAATCATTACTCCTCACTTATCACTCTTCACTGATTTTGTACCGCGTGCGGGATTCGAACCCGCGATTTTGAGAATGAAAATCTCACGTCCTGGGCCAGCTAGACGAACGCGGCAGCCGTTTTTTTGCTCAAAATTTCTTTTGAAAAGCGGGTGCAAAAGTACGAACATTTTCCGACATGGCCAAATTTTTTTCAACGCTGTCGGTTCATATCTTTTGTCCTCTACTCGTTATCTGCCTGGAAACGAAATCCTAAGCGCTTGCCTGTCACCAGCATTTTTTTGTCAAAATTACTCTTCATTTCACCCACAGAAACGAGCTTAACTTCGTCATACGGAGGGGTCAAAAGATCAAAATTGGTGGTATATTCGATAGCCGATTCGACGATACCTTGGACGCTCTCCGGTGTCACCGTCGAGGTGTTGAAATTGGTGTAGAGCATGCCCAGCTCACGTTTCCCTTCGATGAAGTAGTGCTTCTCGTTGTTGATAAATACGCGGCCAATCATATATCCCAGGTCATTGTCGCGCTGATAGGTGAAGCTGTCGGCCAGGAAGTTGTAGATGTGTATGACGCCGCAATAGCTCCTCCGAGGGTCTTCCCGCACATAGGGTGTCTTCATTACCTGGTGGTCGCGCGAGAACTCGAAGACATTGGTGTGCATCATGAACAGTAGTACGTCGCCGGCGAATGTCACCTCGAACTCGAAGTCGCCACGGTCGGTGAATTCGAATACCACTTGTTTGCCTTCCTCATGGCAGCGTGCGCGGAAGAGTTCGATGAGCTGGCGAGTCTGTGTACGAAAGAGTTCGAAGGTCTCCTTGGTGGAATCGAACACGTTCTTTTTCAGCTCGCTCTTAGTGAAGACGAGGTCTTTCAGTGATTCTTTCAGTTCCATAAAGTTGAGTATAAATATTGGGTTAAAGTTTCATTTTCTCGCGTGCGATATCGGGCGTGAGGGTATAGGTGGAGCCCTTGGCGAGCGAGGGGAGGTCGAACATGAGGTCCGTCATGATGCTCTCCATGATGGAGCGCAGGCCGCGGGCGCCGAGGTGGTACTTCACGGCGCGCTCGACCACGAGGTCGAGAGTCTCGGGGGCGAATTCCAGCGTGATGTCATCCATCTTGAAGAGCTCCTGGTACTGTTTGACGAGGGCGTTCTTGGGTTCGACGAGGATGCGGCGCAGTGCGTCGCTGTCGAGGGGCTGCAGGGCGGTGAGCACGGGGAAGCGGCCCACGAGTTCGGGAATGAGGCCGAACTTCTTGATGTCCATGGGCTGCACATACTGCAGCATGTTGTCGCGGTCGAGTTCGGCGCGTGTCTCGTCGCCTTTGAAGCCTATGACGTTGCTGTTGAGGCGCGAGGCGATGGCGCGTTCAATGCCGTCGAAGGCGCCGCCGCAGATGAAGAGGATGTTGCGGGTGTTGATGGTGATGAGCTTCTGCTCGGGGTGCTTGCGGCCGCCCTCCGGAGGCACGGAAACGAGGGCACCCTCGAGGAGTTTCAGCAGGGCCTGCTGCACACCCTCGCCGCTGACGTCGCGTGTGATGGAGGTGTTCTCACTCTTGCGGGCGATCTTGTCAATCTCGTCGATGAAGACGATGCCGCGCTGGCACGCCGCCACGTCGTAGTCGGCGGCCTGGAGCAGGCGTACGAGGACGTTCTCCACGTCGTCGCCCACATAGCCGGCCTCGGTCAGCGTGGTGGCGTCGGCGATACAGAAGGGCACCTTGAGGAGGCGGGCGATGGTGCGTGCCAGGAGGGTCTTGCCTGTGCCGGTCTCGCCGACGAGGATGATGTTTGACTTCTCAATCTCCACATCATTCTTATCGCCATGCTCGGCGTTGTACTTCAAGCGCTTGTAGTGGTTGTAGACGGCCACGGAGAGGACGCGTTTGGCGGCATCCTGACCGATGACATACTGGTCGAGGAAGGCCTTGATATCGGTAGGAACGGGGATGTCCGAATTCTGAATTGTGAATTTCGAATTTTGAGAGGTCTGACCTTGCTCTTTGAAGATTTTTCCGGCTTGTTCGGAGCAGTCGTGGCAGATATAGCCGTTGAGGCCTGCAAGAAGCATGCCGGCCTGTGAGGCAGGACGGCCGCAGAAAGAGCAGTGTTCTTCGTTGGTGGGTTTCTTGGACATTATCTAGAATGCGTTAATGCGTTAATGTGCTAATATGTTAGTGTTATAGGAGTTGGTTTTTGGAAGCATCTTGGCGGATGAAGATGAACAGCAGGATGGTGAATGCCAGCAGCGACGAGCCGCCGTAGCTGAAGAAGGGTAGGGGGATGCCGATGACAGGCACGAGGCCCAGCACCATGCCTACGTTGACGAAGAGGTGGATGAAGAGGATGCTGGCCACGGAATAGCCGTAGACACGCGCGAAGGAGGAGCGCTGTCGTTCGGCCATTACGATGAGGCGTTGCAGCAGGATGACATAGAGCACTATCAGCAGGGTGCATCCAAAGAATCCCCATTCCTCGCCCACGGTGCAGAAGATGAAGTCGGTTTCCTGCTCGGGCACGAAGTCGGCCTTGGTGAGGGTGCCGTTGAGGAAGCCCTTGCCTATGATGCCGCCCGAGCCGATGGCTATCTTCGACTGGTTGACGTTGTAGCCCGATCCCTGCAGGTCTTCGGTCTTGCCGAGCAGCACGTCGATGCGCTCACGCTGGTGGGGTTCGAGGATGCTGTTGAAGACGAAGTCGACCGAGAAGACGAAGAGGGCGCAGCTGGCCACCACAATGAGTGTGTGCAGATAGTCGTTGCGGGTGCGTTTGTTGAGCCACACGAAGAGGTAAAGCAGCGCCAATGCCACGAGGATGCCCAGGAGGATGAACTTGTTTACCAGCAGCGCCAGCACGAAGAGGACGATGGCAGAGACGCCGATGACGAGGATGTTGCCTGAGAGACCTTCGCGGTAGAGGGGGAGGACGAAGCCCAGAAAGACCAGCGCGGAGCCGGTGTCGTGCTGCAGGAAGATGAGTGCCGCGGGGATGGCGATGAGTGCCACGGTGACGACCTTGGTGCGCATCACCTTGAGGTCGACGCCGATGGCGGAGAGGTATTTCGACACCGCCAGTGCTGTGGCGAACTTGGCGAACTCCGAAGGTTGGAACTTGAAGGAGCCGAAGTCGATCCACGACTTTCCGCCCTTGGTGACGGTGGCGATGAAGAGTGTGACGACCAGCAGCGCCATGACGATGCCGTAGATGGCGTAGGCTGTGTTGGAGAAGACGCGTGGCTCGGTATAGAGGATGATGATGGCCAGCAGGGCGGCGATGGCAATCCAGATGATCTGTTTGCCGTGCTGCACTGAGAAGTCGAACACCGCGGCGTGCTCCTCGTCATAGCCTGCGGCGTAGATGTTCAGCCATCCGAAGAGCATGATGAAGATATAGAGGCCGATGGTCAGCCAGTCGTATTTGGGCTTTTCCTGGTACATTTATCTTTTCCTTTGTTTCTTCACCCTGCGGGTGAGCGGCAGCTTCTGGCAGGGGTTGATTTCTTTGTACATCTTCTCCACGTCCTTGCGCTTCACCTCGCCGTTGAGGTACTTCTCGATGATGAGACCGGCGATAGGTGCTGCCCAGGTGCCGCCGCCGCCCTGCGCGTTCTCCACATAGACGGCGAGGGCTATCTTCGGGTCGTTCTTGGGGGCGAAGCAGATGAAGACGGAGTGGTCGTTGCCGTAGTTCTCGGCGGTGCCGGTCTTGCCGCAGATGTCGAGGCCGTCGACGCGGGCACGGCGTGCCGTGCCGCCGGGCACATGCACCACGTCGAACATGCCGTCGGCGGCGATGTCGAAGTATTCCTTCTTGATACCTGTCTCGTGGCGTTCGAGGTATTTGTCGTTGCGTATGGAGTCGGGTCCGTAGAAGCGCACCACGTGGGGAGTGATATAGTATCCGCGGTTAGCCACGATGGCGGCGAGGTTGGCCATCTGGATGGGCACCACGGTGACCTCGCCCTGGCCGATGGAGTTGGAGTAGATGGTAGAGAAGGCCCAGCGCTCGCGGCCGTACCAGCGGTTGTAGTAAGCCGTGTCGGGGATGTTGCCCGTGGAGAGGCCGCTCTTGGGTAGGTCGATGTCGAGTTTCTGGCCGAAGCCGAAACGCAGCATATAGTTGCGCCAGACGGTGAGGCCGTACTGGCTGTCTTTGTAGATGTTCTTGTACTTGCCTTGCTGGATGACGCGTCGGTAAACCTGGTAGAAATAGGGGTTACAGCTCATCTTGATGGCCTCGCGCACGGAGCGTGCCGACGGGTGGTTGTGGCAACCCACGAGGCTCTTGTCGCAGGCGAAGCCTGTTTCGGGGGAGATGACGCCCAGGTCGAGGGCCACCATCGACTGTGCCACCTTGAAGATACTTCCCGGGGGGTACTGTCCCATGAGGGCGCGGTTGAGCATAGGCTTTGCCAGGTCGCCGTTGAGCATGAGGTAGTTCTTGCCGCGGATGCGGCCCACCAGCAGGTTGGGGTCGTAGGTGGGAGCCGACACCATGGCCAGCACCTCGCCCGTGGAGGGCTCGAGGGCTACCACGCAGCCGCGCTTGTTGGCCATCAGTTCTTCGGCATAGGCCTGCAGGTTTGCGTCGAGGGTGGTGTAGAGGTTGCAGCCCTCGATGGGCATGGTGTCGAGCTCGCCGTTGCGGTAGGGACCTATCTCGCGGTTGTGCACGTCGACATGCATGATCTTCTGACCTTTGGTGCCGCGGAGCACCTCTTCGTAGCTCTTCTCCAGGCCGCTCTTGCCGATGTAGTCGCCGCGCTTGTAGTAGTGGTCGCGGTCGAGGTCGCCCTGGTCTACTTCGCCCACGTAGCCCAGCACCTGTGCCGCGATGGGTCGGTCGTAAATGCGCAGCGTGCGCTGCGAGATATAGAAGCCCTTGAAGCGGTACATCTTGTTCTCGAACTTGGCGTACTCCTCCTTGGAGATTTGCTTCATGAAGATGGAGGCCGAATAGGGCGAGTACTTGCGGGCCTTCTCCATGTGCTCGTCGAACTTCTCGCGCGAGATGTTGAGGCAGTGGCAGAAATAGCTGGTGTCGAGGTCCTTCACCATGCGAGGGATGACCATGAGGTCGTAGACGGCCTCGTTGTGGACGAGTAGTTCTCCGTGGCGGTCGTAGATGAAGCCGCGGGCGGGGTATTGGGTGACATTGCGGAGGGACTGCATGATAGCCTTCTCCTTGTATTCTGGGTTGAACAGCTGCAGAATCGCCAGGCGCACTATAAAGAGCACCCCGACGACGAGGAAGATGATCTTCACCACGCGGCTGCGGTCTGAGAACTGATTTGACATAGATAATTATTAACGCACCCCTGCGTGTAATATTGTACACCTGCCGAAAAAAATACAAAGGGGGCGGAATGCAAGTCGGGAACGCAGCATATTATTCTCTGTGCAGATTGTGGTTTGTTGGACTTAGAATTGCGATTGCGGTTGGGTTTGGGCTCTCGTGCGACAGGGGGTGAGTGTCCGCCGGGTTTGCTGGCAATGTGAGTATTGGATGAATTATTTTCCTGCATCCAAGAAATTATGTACCTTTGCGTCTCGGAAAAATGGCCTTTCCTTGTTATTTCGTGGGAAGGAGCAGAAAGGAAAAAGAAGTTTTTGTGGTTATAGGTTTGGCTTAAGGAAAGTTAAATAATGTTAAATTCGTACTTTTTTTCATACCCTTGTAGATAATTGCACAAAAAAAATCCTATTTTATAGTAGAAGGTTTCGGAAGTCGAGAGCAGAAAGAGATAACTCTTTATGCCGAGATGAAGCAACGAACGTGGAACGAAACGTTTCTGAATGACAATAGAAGACCGGCAGAAATACGAGCATTTCTATGGTCTGATTGAGCGGCACAAGGCACTAGTGGAGAGGCTGTGTATGCGCCGTGCATCAGGCGATAGCTGTTATTGTGCCGAGTTGATACAAGAATGTTATATCAGTATATGGAAACACGAAAAACAAATCAGCGCCGACATACATCCGTTGCAGGAGACGATGTGGATATATTGGCTGTGCCGCAATGCCTTCTCGCGTTTACGTTTCCTCCAACGCACACATCTCTATGCCCCCCTCGACGAGAGTATGGCCGACACTATCGCCACTACGGACAACCTAACCCAGATACGCGACTATATCGAATCCCTAGCCACAATACTCAACTCTCACGAACGCCGAGCCGTTGAGCTGATGGCAGAGGGTTATACCCCTGACGAAATGGCACGAGAGCTCGGCATCAAAACCCCCAGCGCCACCCAACTCCGCTACCGCATCATCGCCAAGCTCCGCCGACATTACAAGACAGAAAATAAAAATAACAAGCAATGAAAACATATCAGTCTTACCCCACATTGCAGCCGCTCACGACTGAGGATCTCGCCCATATCCGAGCCCTCGCCGCCGAGCATTCCGTGGGCCTTGAACACCGTTGCGCCCGCTACCGTCGCCGAGCCAACTACCGCCGTGTCTCAGTCGCGGCCTGTCTTTTTGCAGTCTTCGCCTTCGGTGCCGATACCGCCTATGCGCAGCCACCGCTCTACACCGAGAAAGCCATCGTTGGCGACACCACCGCCAGCCAGGCCTCCGACACCATAAACGTAATGCTTAGCCAAATATGAACGTCCCGAAGAACATAAAACGTTTCTGGATGTGGGTGGGCATTGCTCTCCTCGTCGAACTGGCCGTCTTCACCCTTTGGAAGAGGTGGTACTGGTTCTTCCCCACCCATGCCGTCAGTGAGGTCTACACTCGGTATGCCGGCACCGACGGCCTCAACGTTGTGTTCTTCAAAGACTTCCAGGTCAATGATACTACTTTTGTGGATGTTACCCTGCTTGAAGCAAAGACCGACTCCGCTTGGACAATACTACAATCTGATTTCAATATTCCAAAGCTGGATTCCACACTCTTAGAGTTCGTAGTAGACAAAGAACATATTGTTACATCTTGTATTGCCGCAAAGCACATCCCCGACAATCAATTTCCCTTGGGCAATAGTGTATTGCTTTTCTCATATCATCAAAAGGCAGTATGTGTATTCCATGCTTTAAATGAGAGACAGCAATACGAAGTGTTGCACCATAATCTTAAGAAACAATATATTGGTAAATAAAGACTAATACTAAAAACAATAAAATGAAGAAATCTGTTATTTCAATTGCAATGTTTGCAATTTTGGCATCCATGACAGTTGGCTGCCAGAAAGAAGACTATGTAGAGCCGCAATCCGATGTTGCGGAAATCGGCACCGTACGTACGGTGAGCTACGCCGTTGACGGCGTAGCTCACCAAATCACCATTATAGGTGATGATGCGTGGAATGATTTCCTGCATCGAATGTTGGCGTTGTGCAGGGAAGGACATGAAGTGTTCTTCCGCGATGCTAAATCACCTCTTCTGGGTGTCAAAGAAACATTGACGTATTCTGCCAAAACCGAGGCCGAAGCCATAGCGTGGTGTGATGCAAAATTTAAAGAGGGCTATAATGTTGGCATGCAGTACGACAAGGACGAGCAGGTGTATAAGTGTTATGCCACCCGCTAAATGATGCATTAGGTGTCATGACTATGCCTTTCATCTGACATCACTCCACGCGATATGTCGTGCAGTCGCGTGGAGAATCAAAAAGAGAGGGTGCAGTGCGGAGAAGAATCTGAAACCTTGGAACCGTCGAAGATTCTACCCTGACACTTGCACCCGGGAAACATAGAGCCTTATAGCACTATGCGTTGTCAGTTGCATCCGCAACCGATATCTCTTATAACGAGCACCCTCTCTTTTTATTGTCTGGCACACCAACCATTCAGTCCAAAGGACGCCCACTACGCCCAAGCCTATTAGACCCACAATAAAAAGAAATGATATTATGAAGCAATTATACAAGCTCATCCTAATCACCAGCCTCCTCCTGCCCTACAGCGTTGTGCTGGGGCAAACAGGTCAGGAGTTTCCAAGTCCGGCATTCCATTGGACTTGCCCATCGGTCAATTCCATGATGAACTTCCATCCGGCAACAACCACACCGCTCCATTTCGACAGCATCCCCTATGCCGAAGACTACACCATTGTCGTGGTCTACAAGCCTGTCGTGGATACTGAAGCCACCGTGTGGCAACTTGCTTTTGCCGACAGCATTGTTCAAGGGCTGACAACCGAACGCATTTTGTCCGGCAGTACAGCCATTCGCTATGCCAGGGAGTCTGACCACAAGCCAGTGATCCACACTTTGCGTCAGTCCTCTCCTGACATGCCTGCCACCAACGTCAGCCTGTCTGTTGGTGATGGGAACATCAAGGTCTCCGAGGTACTGTATTTCGATCGTCGTCTTGGCAATGCCGCCTTGCGCCGTGTGCAGTCTGCCCTGGCCGTCCGATATGGAATCACCCTTGGCCCTGTCGACTATATCGGAGGCGATGGCAAGCATGTCTGGCAGTATCGTCGTGACCTTGCTATGTTCCACCACCGTATCACAGGCATTGGCAACGACGCCACCTGCGATCTCCATCAGCTGTGCAGCCGTTCCGAAATGGACAGCGCCCTCGTTACCCTCTCCTCCGACAGCCTCCCTCAGGGAGCCTATCTCCTCTTTGGCGACAATGACGCGCCCTTGACATTCCAGCAGGAGAGTGGTGACGTGGAAACCCTTGCCCGCCAGTGGCGTGTTCAGGCCTCGGGGACGGAGGATGTCGACTTTTCCCTTGCTTTCGACACACGGAGTATCCCCATCCCCACCGATAGCCTTGTGCTGCTGCTTGATGACAATATTGCCCTCCCATCGGTCGCCACTACAAACGAAGTGCGTTTCAATCATCTGCGACTGCCGTCCGACACCTGCACCTTTACCCTTGCTCGTGGCACCATGTTGTGGCAGTTGGCACAATCTGGAGCAAAGGGAGCCAAAGGCCAAAGTGGCGATGGTGATAATGCAACAACCAAATCTGACAACACTCACGCATTAGCACATTCAAGCAATCAGGCATTCTCAATTTACCCCAATCCTACCACAGGACATTATAATATCGAAGTGTCTGGTGCCCGTCAGGTACAGATAACGATATATAACCTGCAGGGCAAGGTGATGGCCACCTACAACGATAGTGACCGTGACCAGTATTATTTCGAAGGCTCCCTGCCGTCAGGTAATACCTACTATGCCACCATCACCACCGAGAGTGGCAGCCAGACCATGAAACTCGTAGTAAAATAATAAAAAACCATGAAAAATAGTCAGATTGATTTCATCTGCTAAAGGATAAATAATAAAAACACAACAACAATGAAGAATCTAAGAAAACTGACCGTGCTGCTCTTCGTTGCAGCTACAATGTTCACCTTTGCGTCCTGCAGCAAGGACGATGATGCTGTCAGTGATGCCGACCTCGTTGGCGAATGGGGTTTCACCGACAACAGGCAGAATCCTAACATTACCATCAACGTCGACCATACCTGCAAGATTGGCAATCAGCCCTATAACTGGACGCTCAGCGATAACACGTTCAAGGCCACACAGGAAGGCACTACCAACGTATGTGAGTTCACCATCACAGAATTCAGCGGAAACACGATGAAAATCACGGGATCGAAAGTCTACTTTGGAAATACAAGTGATTATTCAGGCTCGCTCCGTCGTACTACCACTGTAATTCCCACCGTGCTAAACGAGAAAGATATGCTTGGCACCTGGGAACTGCACAAGCCTAACCGCTATTGGGACGAATGGAGTATCACTCTCAATGCCGACCACACAGGCCTCCTTGCCACATGGCCAGCCACTTGGAGCGTCAATGGCACCACACTTTCGATGCTTGAAAACGACAGCATTGGCTATATGTACGCCACTGTCAAATCCGTCACCACCTCAGCCACAAAAGTGGTTATGGAAGTCGAGGGTGGCAAGGGATGGCATCGCCCTGAAGGCGACGACGAGGAAGCATTCGCTGGCACATTTACCAAAAACTTGTAAAAATCAAAACCTTTAGCAATGAAACGACATACATTTATAATGACATTGGTAGCCGGAGGCATGGCAATGGCCATGCTTTCCGCCTGCCATCGTTCAAACGACAGGAATACGGGCATGGAAGAACAGACTTCCGTTGCCCAAGTTAATTCAGAAAATATCCAGCCTGAGCAGCCGGACAATCAGGTGGATATCCGCCGTCCCGATGTGAAGATACACGTCAAGCGAGGTCAGACCCTCGCCATGCAGACAGAGGGTCTGACGCTTACTGCCGTTGATGCTGCCGTGCAGCACGAGGCAGACTATTCTATAACGTCGCTTGTAAGTGAAGACCTGCCACCGCTGCCGCAGGGCATGATGAATATGACTGCCGCTACGGCAGGCTATCGCCTCCTGCCTGGCGGCGAGCATTTCCTGCCCTATGCGGAATTGCGAATGACCTACGACCCGGAGCGTATCCCCGAGGGCTATTCACCCGAAGACATCTACACCTCCTTCTACGACACCGCGACCCTTGCATGGGTGCGCCTGGAGCGTGTCGAGGTGGATACCCTCCATCACGAAATTGTCTCGTTGACCACCCATTTCACCGACTTCATCAACGAGTTGCTAAAATCTCCCGAGATGCCGGAGACCCAGGCCTTCGTGCCCACGGCGATGACAGACCTCGAGGCCGTCAGCCCCATGGATGGACTGACGACAATACAACCACCGGCAGCCAACAACAATGGTACTGCCAATGTGAGCTACCCCTTACTCATCCCTGCAGGACGTGCCGGCATGCAGCCCAACTTGGCACTGAACTACAGCAGTGGTGGCGGTAGCGGATGGCTTGGCGTAGGCTGGGACATCCCTGTGCCGAGCATCACGCTCGACACCCGATGGGGTGTGCCTCGCTACAATGCAGCCAAAGAGACCGAGATTTACCTGCTTGACGGAGAGCAACTGATTACCAAGGAAGCCGACGGAACACCCCGTCCTATGCCTCACCGCACCAACCAGCAGGCCGACCGCCTGCCTGACGGCACACAGTTCTATACTCGCACAGGCGATGCCCACGACAGCATCATTCGTCATGGTGACAACCCTAAAAACTATTGGTGGGAAGTAGTCGACCGAAATGGTGTCACCCACTACTACGGGCGCTATCGATATTATCCCACCCCCAACCCCTATTATAGAGATCCTAATTCTATAATATTCCCCCCGTATGAAGGAGGGTCATTATCTGATGGAAATACTATTCAGGAAGCACAGGTACAGACGACACAAGGTCTGCAGTTTACCCAGGGAATAGATATTCACGATTCTAGGGTTCCAGACTCAGTAATGGAAAGATTTAGAGAAATAGACCCATCCTTTTTCACCGAGCCTTATTACGATGCTCGTGCTGGACTCCCCGCCACGCTGTGCGACGACAATGGTAACATCGCCCGCTGGGTGCTGACCGAAAGCCGTGACCTATATGGCAACACCGTCCGCTACTACTACGACCATGCCACTGTGAAAAATCATGGAGCTATGGGACGGCAGCTATACCTTGATAGTATCTCATATACAGGATACAATGAAAACGATGGCTACTATACTGTGGTCTTCTGTCGTAACGCCAACCCGACAACGGACATCCCCGTGTCGTGCAACAACGGATTCAAGGAAATCACCGATCAAGTGTTGAACAACATTTATGTAAAATATGGTGACAGTATATTGACTGCATGGCTGTTCGACATGGAGAATGAATACAAAACGAACTACAAGAACCGCCTCGTTTCCGTTGCCAAGATAGACAGTGCCGCCAACGGGATGCGCAATTTCCTTGCTGCCCGTTGCCATTGTATAGCGCCTGACGAAGACAATGACAGCGTGATGCTATACATTTTGGATTCGACAGAGATAAAGGACACCATTACTGGAGATGGAACAATTTTTGTCTATGATACTACGTGGTATCCTATGTTGTTGATTCCTGAAATCGATGAGGGTTATGCAGGAAGCACTTACCATTTTAGTTATTATGATGCACCCTCTCCGGATAATATGTTTGGCCCGGAGGTAGTGAGTGATATATCTGCTTCAAACGCCAATCTGCATGGCTATCTCATGTCGGACAGTCAGGGTGTAACTTTCGCCAGCCAAGCCACAGGGTTGGGACTGTCACAGTCCTCCAGTTGGAATGTTGGTGGCACTGCCTCCGGCGGCTTCGGCCCGGTGGTCTGTCTGACCTCCCTTAGTCTCGGTGGCAATTATACACGCAGCGGGTCGGCAAGCGAAAGCTTGATGACGTTGGTGGACCTTGACGGTGACGGTTTGGCCGACAAAGTGTATGTCAAGGATGGACAGATGTATTTTTGCCGTCACAAACACAAGGGTAACGGTGAAATAGAGTTTGAAGATCCTGTTGTGGTGAGTGGAGCCTCGCATTTCCTGCAAGAGAGCAGTAGCAGCAAAACCCTTGGAGGTCAGTTCGCAGTCGGTTTCTCGGGCAGTGCCAGCTGGACCAAGACGGAATCCACCACCTCGACCTATTTTGCCGACGTGAACGGTGACGGCCTTATCGACTTGGTTGACAACGGACAAGTGTTGTTCAATAGCCTCGACGGAAGCGGCTATCCTGAATTTACCTTGTACAAGGCCTCCCAACACCTGGCAGGTGACGATGAAACAGAAGCGACACCTGTGGTCACCTCGGCCTCCAATTGTGGCGGCATCATCTTCGATGGAGAGGTGAACGACAGCATCACCTGCGAGCGAATATGGGTCAGCGACACCTCTTTCCGTTGTGATACGACGACCGCCTTGAATTATTACAATTTCTACCTTCCAGTTCCAGACACAATGGTAAGGATTGAACCGGCAGAAAAGGAGGAACCCAATTTAGTTGAGGTTAAGCGATATCACCTTGAGTGGGATTGCGACTACCATGACGATTCTCCCAATACCGATGCCGTGCGGGTGTGGATTGCACCTCGTAACGGAGACATCCGATTGACTTCCAAAGTGGGTCTGAAAGAGGACACCAGTGCCACACGCAGAGCGGCCCGACACGCAGACGGTATCGTGTACACCTTCCAGCATTCGAGTGGCGTAACCGTCGATGGGAATCACTTATACTCCACCTCTAACGATATTCTGCGCACGTTTAATATCTGCGATACTTGCTATTACGACGAAAACGACCCGGAATATCTGTACACTTACGATTCTACATTCTATGTGTTGCAGGGTGATATGCTGTTTTTCCGTCTGCGTTCGAAGGTGAGCCACCAGTTTGACGATGTGTATGACCATCACATAATACAATATATTTACGGCGCTGAAGAGGAATATGATTCTCAAAAGGATTTTGTACTTTCGGCTGACTATTGTTTCCAGGCACCTGTGGACGGATACTATTTTATTGAGGGTGACTATACAGACAACGATGGAGGTTTTGAACTTGACATCATGGCAGACGGAAGCGCATTATACCCCTATAGCGGTTTTGGAACACGAGCGTTGGTAGAGGAGGGAACCATACATAAGGATAGCACCATCTGCTTCACGGTGCGCTCTTCCAACGGCACATCCCAGTGGGGGCAGGTGAAGTGTCGCCCTTACGTCATATTCGTTCCCAATTCGACGCAATACCGATATGACACCAATACCTTCGTCTCTCCGCAGACGGTAGATAGCTCCCGCTACACCGACACCATCAAGGGATGGATACCCTGTCATTACGACATTGTGCATGAAGGCAATGATACCATCTACGATCGTACACTGTTGCGTAGACTGTTCGGCCCGCTGTACAACGGTTGGGGTCAGTTTGCCTACCATTCGCTTGATACCGGCGCACTGGCCGACTATATAAACGTGAACAAACTTGAGCCGACAGATATGCTTGTGGCGGGAGTCTCCAATCCTTCAGATACCAATGGGCTTCGTAGTCAATTGCGAAGTGGAGATGACCTTGACTCAAACGCTATGAGCAGTGACACCTCATACGATTCGTTCCAAGAGCATCATAACGGACTGTATAATCCTTTGTCGTATAGTTCTTATTGGGTAGAGATGACTCCCGACGTGGAGCATCAGGTTTGGGTGTCGTATGGACGGCAGAATTATGTAGGACGTGACAGCATCAGCAACTCGTTGCAGGAGCAGTGGTATTCCTCGTCTGCCACGGTGGCGGCCACTACCGATATAGTGCTGCCGGAGACAACAACCTTTGATGACCCTGTGCCCGCACCCTCAGCGAACGGTACACCCGCCAAGGCGGTGCGTAAGGTGAACCGCTCGAAGACTCAAAGCTGGTCGATTGGTGCAGCGGGAACAGGCGTGTCTGGCAGCAAAGGGACGAATACGATTAAGATGGACTATATGGACCTGAATGGAGACCGTTATCCCGACAATGTGGGTCTTGACCGTGTGCAGTACAGCCAGCAATGGGGCGGACTTGGTATGATGCGTGATCTCCCGACCGACTTTGCAGACAATAATAATTCTACAACAACGTCAAATGGCATTAGCTACAGTGCCTCGCCCATCACACAGGAACGCATCATATGCGGTTCGCAGGGTGATGCCTTGTTTACGTTAAATAGCGAGAATGGTGGCAGTCTTTCTGGTAGTGGCAGTATCGGCCGCGACAGGACTTCTGGCTCGTGGATGGATATTAACGGTGATGGCCTTGCTGACTTCATTATGGTAGGAGGCAATGCCTATTTGAATACCGGCTATGGATTCGTGAATGACGGCAACTGGGGGTGTGAAACCATTCGTTCAGGTGTCAGTGGCTCCGTCAGTGTGGGGGGCTCGTTGCCTGATGCCTTCCACAATGTCTGGCAAGGAAGCATACAGGCAGGCGCAAGCGTCAGTGGTTCGTACAACCAGACTGAGAGGATGTTGATGGATATGAATGGCGACGGCTTGCCCGATTTGGTAACGAGGAATTTGCCCGATAGCATTGGAGAGATTATAGATTTCATAGGAGGTTCAAGTATTGTGACGACAGTGGCCTTCAACAAAGGAAATGGGCGATGGTCTTCACCTGAGCCCCTTAATATAAGTCGATTCCATGCTTCCACCAACTTCAGCGAATCGCTAAACGCCGGCCTTACATACGGATTTACATTGTGGGGAATATTCAAAGTGACTGTGGGTGTTGATGGCAGCCCCTACAGCGGAAGTGTGAACCGTGACTATATCCAGCTTGTGGATGTCGATGCCGACGGCCTGCCCGACTTGGTCAGTTCGGACAACGAGAACGAGTTGAAGGTTCGTTATAACCAGGGAGGTCGAACCAACCTGCTACGTGGTGTGACGAACTTCAACAATGCCGACTTCCAGATAGAGTATGCCCTTTCCGAGGCCAGCTACGAGCAGCCTTCGCGTTCTTGGCTGATGACCAAAGTGACCACCCACGATTCGTTGAACAGCCACAACGGGGCCACAACGACCGTGACGGAATACTCCTACGCCAACCCTCACTACGACCGCTATGAGCGTACATCTTACGGTTATGGAACCGTTACCACTAGCCAGATTGACCCCGCCACGGGACTCGCCTATCGTAAAATAGACCGCGATTACTATAACAACAATATGCTACGTCGTGGGAAGTTGAAGAGAGAATTGACATATGTGGACAGCAACGAGCTATATATAGAAAAAACTCACGAGTGCTCTTACATTGACTATGCCCATGGTGTTGCTTTGAATGCCGACACTTTATGTCCCGTGATAGCATATCCTGTCGAAGAAGCCACCTTTATCAAATACTATGAAGGAGGAACAACACCGCTTTTGGTGGTTGGTGAACGTACGGAATACGACCGCTACCACAACGTGGTAAGATATACCGACCTTGGTGACACAAGCGATACGGGCGACGGTCTTGTTGTGGAATTCAATTATTTCTCAGGACTGGCCAACAACCTTATCGGTTTACGTCGAAACTACACCGTTATGCCCACAGGCTCGACAACGGCAATACGCAGCGCAAGATTCGAGTACGACTTCGTCCACGGCAAGATGACCAGACAGGTGCTATATAATGGCTCCGACAATTCGGTGTATGATTTCGTTTTTGAACCGACGTACGGCAATCTGGACACCGCGATGCAGCCCGAGAACAACAACGGTGAGCGTATGACATACCATTACACCTTTGACAGCGTGGTGCACACCTATCCCACGAAAATTGTCAACTCGTACGGCGAGACGATGAATACCACCTACGACTACCGTTATGGCAAACCTTTGACGGTTACCGACCCCTCAAACAACACGATGACCTACCGCTATGATTTCGCCGGTCGTCTCGTTTCGGTCAACTCGCCATTGAATACAAGTGGAATCCCGTCGCTAGTGAACCAGTACCACCCGAGGAACTATTACCACAATGGCCTCAATCCTCATGGCTACACGTTCAGCGCCTCACCCTCAAAGCATCCATACACCGTGAGCAAGCACTACGATGACGACGGTGGTCTTATCACCGAGACGGCGGTGCTTACCAATGGCTTCGGACAGGTGATACAGACCAAGAAAGGGTTGCGAGTCGGCAATACTGACAAGATGCAGGTCTCAGGACGTGCCGTGGTCGACGCTTTCGGACGCACCATAGAGCAATACGACCCTGTTGCGGAGAGCAATTCGACGCATAGAGGTAAGTATAACACCAGCTATAATGTCAACTCGCTCAGCTCCACAACCTACGACATTTTGGACCGTACAAAGGATGTTGCGATGCCCCTTGGCGTGACAACACACACCGACTATAGTATTGACAACGATTGGAGCGGACACCGCCGCTTCTACACCAAGGTTACCGACCCCAACGGCCATGTCACGCAGCAGTATGCCGACTACGATGGTCGTCAGGTGCAGGTGACTTCCGATTCCAATGGTATCGATGCCACTACGTTGATGCACTACGACAACCTCGGCCAGCACCTTTGGACGCGTGACCCCGAAGGGTTTACCACCTATTATGGCTACGACAACCTCGGCCGCCTCGAATATCGCGACCACCCCGATGCCGGAACTACAAGATATAGGTACGACCCCGCAGGTAACTTGGTGGAGGAAAACAATCCCCTCGGACAAATTTATTACGACTATACATACTACAGACCCGTGCATAAACGTTATAGTTACATGACGGGCAACGACGTGACATACGAATACGGCACCAGCGGCAATGACCGCGGACGTTTGTGGCGTATCACCGACGGCAGCGGCAGTTATGAGTGCCACTACGATGCCCTCGGCAATGTCATGGACGAGACACGCACCATCGCCCTGCCTCAGCATGGCGCTGTGTACCAGTTCAAAATGCATTACGATTATGACAGTTGGGGACGCATGCTCACCATGACCTACCCCGACAGCGAGAGGATAAAATACGAGTACCAGTGGGGTGGCGACCTCTATGCTATGTATGGCGACAAGAACGGCGATTCGAGAACCTATATCAAGGGAATATGTTACAACGCCTATGGGCAGAAAGTAGATGTGGACTACGGTAATGGCACCAGTGCACATTATACCTACGATGCGCTACACAGACTTGTCAACCTCAAGAGCCGTGATTATAGCGGAACCCTGATGCAAAATATCAACTACACCTTCGACAATGCCAGCAATGTGACGAATATTGTCAACAGCGCCGGTGTAGTAAATACCCTTGGCGGTGGTTATAAGAACAGCTACCAGTATGACGCCCTGCACCGACTTGTGGGGTCGAACGGCGGAGGTGCCATAGGAAACTACAGAACCGATTTCAAGTATTCACCATCGGGCAGACTGTTATGGAAATACCGCGAGAATCACTCCGTCACACTGTCGGATACAGTTGATATGTACTACGGCTATTGCAATGAGTACCAGCCGCACGCTGTGAAGCGCATGTTCGACCATGAGAACGGCCTGCTTTATGATATGCGCTGGGATGAGGCAGGAAACCTTGGACAGGTGAGCATGGGTAAGCCTGGCGAAATGTTCGAGTGGGGACGCTTCCTCTTCTGGACGGAAGACAACCGTATGCATGCTGCCGTTGATGAAAAATACTTCAGCTACTATGTCTACGACCACAGTGGGGAGCGCCGCCTGAAACTGACGGGTATCAACAAACAGCAGGATGTCAATGCCGACTTGATGGCCACCTATACTGAACTGAACGAGCCGACGCTCTATCCTTCGGCCTATATGGTGCTGAGCAACAAGGGTTATACGAAGCATTACTATGCCGGGACGGAGCGCGTGGCCGCACGTCTCGGCGGCGGTGGACTGGACGCTCAACAGCATGTTATCGCCATCGACGAAGAACTCCAGTCAAGGGCTGATAAATTGTTTAAACAAAGTCTCGAACAGGTGAATTATCGTGTGCTTGATGAGAACAAACTCGAATGCATAATGAATAATGAGTTTGCAAAGGAAGAGTTCGGTAAGAGGATAGACGGAATTCCTTATAAGGTGCGGGCAGAAGTCTCTGTTGATAACGGCCAGTTCAAGGATATGATTCACTCGATGTTGGACGATCCCAATAACGGGAAGGAGAAGGAGGTGTATTTCTACCATTCTGACCACCTTGGCAGCGCCAGCTGGATTACCGACTACAGAGGAAAGGCGGTACAGCATATCCAGTACCTACCCTACGGCGAGCCGTACATCAACCAACGCGCTGCTGGCACTACCTACAGCGAGCGCTTCCGCTTCACCGGCAAGGAGCGCGACGAGGAAACCGGCTTTGGGTACTTCGGTGCCCGCTATATGGACCATGAGTTGATGACCATGTGGCTCAGCGTCGACCCAATGGCCGACAAGTACCCGAACATTTCCCCCTATGCTTACTGTGCGTGGAATCCGGTGAGGTTGGTGGATCCGGATGGAAGAGATGTATGGTCTCTTTCTGATGATGGCACAATGACTTGGGAGAGGTCATCGTCCTATGATATAATTAAGTATGATAAAAAAGAAATCTCTCTTAAAAATTCCAACAATGTTTTCGGAACAGGAAGCGAAGGGTATTCTTTTTCGTTAAAAGATAATCAGTATTACACATTTTCAGATGTAATGGACGCACAAAAAGCATTTGAGTTTTTCGCGGATAATCTTGATTTTGAATTTTCAGCCCTTGGCTACAAGGAAGATGGTAAGACGAAATATGACTTGTCAACATCCTTATCAGATAGAGGGGATGTAAATGGATCAAAAAGAGCAGATGAACTCGGGGATAAACTTCGTAAACATTTTCATAATCACCCTGATGGTGATATCACACCGTCAGATCCGGAAAATCGCAAAGGTAATGGCGATGACAAAACATTCTTTGATCACATAAGCCCAAAAGCCAAATTGTGTAAATTTTATCTTTATACAAAAGATTCGGAGGGAAATTATATGCAGTACTCTTTTGAAAATGGCATAAAAACAGTAATACCTTATAGAAAGTCAAGTTTTAATAAAGATTCGAAGGATTACGGAAGAAAACAAGAAAGTATATACCACGCATTTAGTATTTTTTGATTTTGATACATTCAAATTTTTGTAATAAAACTTTTGTGATTTATGAAAAAGAAAGTAGTTGCACTTATTTTCTCTTTTGGCGTATTTGTTGCTTCCGTATCGGCGCAAGTGAAATATTCGCCAGAAAAGAACTATCCAGCAGAAACAACATTCACGCAAGATAGTATATTGTTTTATGAGCTTCTCTCGGAATTTTCAATGAGATGTCAACAATATGATACCCTACTAGTTTCTGAATGGTACAACCCATTGAATAGGCCGGACGTAGCGGCACTAGATGCTAAATATGAAAGAATAATATTGTCGACACCTGTTTTTGTCTCTTTCCCTGCCTTTAGGGTGGATTGCCCTAATGGTTTTGTTTTGGGCATTTTAAATCATTATAATAATCATCAATCTATTGTTTCTTATTTGGATGTATTGTCATATAATCTAAAAGGTAAAATGATATCAAAAATATCTTTCGCATGGCATAATATAGCCACTTACTTGATGGATGACGAACGTTCTTTACAGAAGTTTCAACTAGGTGGTATTGTCAATATTGTCAATGGCGAGATTAATTATTCTGTTGACCAACGCTGTTGGATAGATGAAATCTCATCTTATTCCAAAAGTTTTTATAGATATAAGATTCAGGACGATGCAACGCTCAAATTGCTATCAGTAGACCATAAGCAAGACAAATAGTAAATAATTGCTGAGGCCCGTATATAAAATCGAAGGTGTAAACCGCACGAAAACCGTGCGGTTTTACCCCTTTGTTCTCACCGGCGAGGAGCGCAACGAGGAAACCTGTTATGGCTATTGCAACGAGTACCAGCCGCACGCCGTGAAGCGCATGTTCGACCATGAGAACGGCCTGCTTTATGATATGCGCTGGGATGAGGCAGGAAACCTTGGACAGGTGAGCATGGGTAGGCCAGGCGAAATGTTTGAGAAGGGACGCTTCCTTTTCTGGACTGAAGACTGCTGTGGCTGCGAACACCGATTATGTCAATCCAATGTAGTGAGCAACCGTATGCACGCTGCCGTTGATGACAAATACTTCAGTTATTATGTCTACGACCACAGCGGGGAGCGCCGCCTGAAACTGACAGGTGACAGCAAATTGCTGGATGTCTGCCAAAGGCTGCGAACACCGCAGAATAAGTTAAATGAAGTGAGCAATGCCGACTTGATGGCTACTTATACTGTACTGAACGAGCCGACGCTCTATCCCTCGGCCTACATGGTGCTGAGCAACAAGGGCTATACGAAGCATTACTATGCTGGTACGGAGCGCGTGGCCGCACGTCTCGGCGGTGGTGGACTGGACGCTCAACAGCATGTTATCGCCATCGATGACGAGCTCCAGTGGAGAGCTGATAAATTGTTTAAACAAAGTCTCGAACAGGTGAATTATCGTGTACTTGGAGAGAACGACCTCGACTGCATCATGCGCAATAAGTTCTCGCCGGAGGTGTTGGGTGAGTGGATAGACGGAATTCCTTATCTGGTGCGGGCAGAAGTCGCTGTTGATAACGGCCAGTTCAAGGATATGATTCACTCGATGTTGGACGATCCCAATAACGGGAAGGAGAAGGAGGTGTATTTCTACCATTCTGACCACCTTGGCAGTGCCAGCTGGATCACCGACGCCAATGGCAAGCCTGTGCAGCATTTACAGTACTTGCCATTTGGCGAGCCGTATGTTAATCAACATCCCGCCGGTTACCAGGAGCGTTATACTTTCACCGGGAAAGAGAGGGACGAGGAAACCGGCTACGGCTACTTCGGCGCCCGCTATATGGACCACGAGTTGATGACCATGTGGCTCAGCGTTGACCCGATGTCGGATAAGTACCCGAGCATTAGTCCTTATGCCTATTGCGCCTGGAATCCCGTAAAGTTGGTTGACCCGGATGGGAGAGAGATATGGATTTTAACTGATAAATATAATTCTAATTCACCTCGAGTTAAGTGGACTGAAAATGGATTGTTTAATGAAGATGGCTCTAAGTATGAAGGAAGTGACGATTTCGTGTTACAGACTGCTCAGGCTTTAGATGCTATCTATGGGGATAACCAAATGCTGCTTTCTCAGTTTATGGGTGAATCTGAGTACGATATTTCCATATCTGAAACATATGGAAATACAGAGTATAATAAAAGTGTCGGAGGTACGGAAAAATATGGTTATTCATTACAAAAAGAGCAGCCAATAGTTTTTAATCCTACTATGGGTTTGGCACAATGTAAAGGCGATGCAGAGAACGAAGAGTATTTGGCTCCATTTCTGTGTCTATTACATGAGTTTGGACATGCATATAATGCGGTGACTGATCATAAAGGTTTTTGTGATCGGGTAGATGCAAAAACGGGTGATGCATATAGCAATAAAGAAGAACAATTCGTTATACAAAATTATGAACAACCGGCAGCTGCAAAACATGGAATGCTCCAAAGAACGTCCCATATTCCCAACTATGATGGATTACGCATAATACAAACAGAAGGTCCTTTATCATCCAAACCTATAAGAAAATAAGATCATGAAAAAGTTATTGATTGTTTTTGCATTTTTGTTTTTTAATACATGTTTCGCTCAGAAATTCTCTGAGGTTAGGGTCTATATTAAAAACCCATATGTAGAGCGTGTAGACGTAATTAAAACTCAAATGTACAATATGGATTACGTCAGGAGCCATTATGCCTCATGTGTGTTTTCAATGGAACACAATTACATAAATGCCCTTTTCGATAGTTTACAATCGTTTTCTATGACAACGGTGGCTCATGACAGTATTGCCTTGTTTGTTAATTCATACATGGGCTCTGGGCATGTGGACATGAACTTTGAACCTTGTATTGTGATAGATTTTATTCGTGGCAATAAATATAATACAGCTGATGATGTATGGACATTCGCCGTGAATAAACAAGGGTATATATGTCGAACATTTCACACTATAGGGAATCAACTATGCTATCCAAACAAGAAATGCCTTGATTTCTTAAAGCGGCAATACCCTGGTTTGTTTTTCTTGATACAATAATAATCCAAGGATTTTATCAACCCACCCACGGCAAGAATTCTTTTTCTTGCCGTGGGTTTACAAAGAAAATGAGATAATTTATTGAACCGATCAGCACATAAAACCGAAGAGGTAAACCGCACGAAAATTGTGCGGTCTTACCCCTTTGTTTTCCTGCCTGAGCGGATGCGAACGGCCTGCGACCGAAGTGGAGCAAACGGCAATGGTGCAAGTTCCAGAGGAACGCGCAGAACTGACAACGCGCGTGGCCAGCTTGAGACCGGGCGCTTCCT
>Ga0247610_10000108_pt1 | contig 134972 bp, 133 predicted proteins | sample 174DNAGHGhighgp2_FD_193483 | JGI IMG/M metagenome (GOLD analysis project Ga0247610, IMG submission 193483) | Sheep rumen microbial communities from Palmerston North, Manawatu-Wanganui, New Zealand - 1742 DNA GHGhigh gp2 | ecosystem: Host-associated > Mammals > Digestive system > Stomach >... | reverse complement strand
GTCATCCTATTTTTGCAATCAGTCCTTTACTTAATGCCCCTTGTTCATTCAACACCTTCACACAAGCATCGTCAAATCCCCACAATTTCAGCGACTTCTTCATCGTCTTCTTCAACTGATCAAGCACAGGTGACAACCATTCACGTGGGTGTCCATTGATAATAAGACAAAACTCATAATTCTGTCGGGCTAACGGTATCGACTGTTGATTGTGCGAAACCTCATCCGGCTGCTGACGTTTCTGGTGGGCGGCATTGTAATATGTATAACTGTCATTAAACTTTTGTGCTATTTCGCCTACAAATGTCAAAAACTGCTCCACATTCTCTGGACGGGGAGTCGAACTTTTGGCTTCTATCAAAGACACCTTGCCATCGTGCAGTACCACACACTCACATGGCTTTGCGCCTTCAATCGTGCTGAAACGCTCCGACTTCTCAATGTAGAAAATATCGCTCTCCTCAAATGAGAAAGTCATTCCTGACTCTTTAAATGTCACCATAAACCACTTCTCATTTTAAAGATTGATTTCTTCGGTGTAAAGCCTTATCGATTCCTCCACAATAGGATTCTCGGGCATCTCTTTGCGAAGGTCAGAAGTTCGCCAACCGCCGTTCTCATCAAACGAAACCACAGGAATCGACAGATTCTTTTGGTGAGCCAGCAGATACAGTTTCTTAATTACAAAGTATGAATGCGAAGCAATAAAAAACTGCAACCCAGCTTTCGTCAGTTCTGCTATAATATCCATCAATTGCGACACCAGCCTGGGGTGCAACGCACACTCAGGCTCGTCAATGAATATAATAGAGCCTTTCGAGAGATAGTGATTTCCCAACAAGGCATCTAGGATGGAGAGCTTCTTTACACCTTCCGATGCCATAGCTATACTGATAGTCTGCTTTCCCTCACGGAACACCCATTCCTTCCGCTCCAAATCATACTCTATATGCCCACCGATAGCACTTTCCAACGCCATTCTAGACACGGAGAATTCCTTATAATTTCGTCCCTTGACACTAGGTGTTAAAGCCTTTGCAAGGTCATAATAAGTGTCATCGAAACCGAACTCCTTATAGTCATCTCTCACCCTAATAATAATCTGCTGCAAAGATATAATCTCTTTGGCCGGCAAGAAGATGGAGTTCTGCGGTCGTGGCTGGCAGGTATTCTTTGTCACTGTCACCTGCTTATTGGCTGACGGACCGAAAGAATACGCGAAGTCTTGATTCCCCTCCATACTCATGGCAAACTCCACCGCCTTGCTGCCGGTAGAAACGAGCTTCCCTAGCTGGTCCGGCTGATAGGTCCAGTACAACTTGTCAAACAGAATCTCAGCATCGCGTCTCACTTCCTTGCCACGCTTATATGCCTCCACCGTTTTGACGGCTGAGTAGAGAGCCTTCAGTAGGTATGTCTTACCCGACTTATTGGGTCCTATCACCAGATTTATTCTGCCGGTGCCGTTCCATTGAAAATCCCTCACCGGTCCGAATCCCTTTATTATTGTAGAAGTTATCATCGTTTCAAATCAATGTTTATTAATTTGCAAAAATACGAATAATTTCTCATCTAAATGGCTAGATATTCGGAATTCGCCAATATTTAACATTTCTTAAACACTTAAACGCCTTAAACCTCCATTATATCTTCGGGAGATAATGGCTGATAGGGCCCGTCTTTGGCTTCGAAGATAACAGAATTCTCCTCAATGCACTCTAATTTATGCCACACCCCTTTCGGAATATTCACGCCATATTGACCTTCTTCAGGGCATAGCACCACATCCTCAATGATAGATCCATCATCATTATGTGTGGTTACTCTCACCTTTCCCCTAAGAATCACAAACGTTTCATCTTTCGTCGGATGCTTATGAACCGAGGGAGCAGTGAGCGCCATCTGAGCTTGCTCAGGGATGGCCGAGCGTCCGAGGTCGACCAAAGGTCAATAGGCACTTCTGTTCCAGGCTCTACAGCATTCAAAAAGCGATGGCACTTCTCATCAAGGCTCTGATGAAAGTTATAATTCATCCTAAGCCTTGGTGAAACCTTTGCTTGCTCAGATATCTCGTCAAGGAGTTTCCTGTCAATAATCATATCTCTTATTCACACACTTTCATTCCGTATGAAACAAATATCCACTGGCATAGAACCACAACTGACGCCATACGCTCTCTTCGTAAATATCCTCATACTTCCAGCGGTAGCGAAAAAGGTTCTTTACCAAATGCCAACGGTTATGCCAACTGCCCTCGCCTGATCCAAACACATAGTCATCATCATATAATGCACTATCCAGTATCTTATTAGCATATGGGCTATCCGTAGCTATATCAGGATTCAATACTTTTACACCCAGATAGTTCACGCATATAGCTGTAGCTGCATCTGCAAACCTCTTCAAGTGACATCGCTCACAGAATACATAGAACTGCTTCCAGTCCACATCATTCTGATGCCTCTCCAACAGCATTGCCCAATCGAGTAACTGCTTCAACCTTAGCCCTTCACTCACAAAGTGAGCACAGGCATGATAGGTCAGAAACATCGCGGTCCACTGCACTGGCGGAAGTAATGTATTATTAGTAAGAGGTATGAAATTCTGTGATTTCTGTGTGAGTTCGTATTCTAAAGCTTTCTGCAACCTCTTTCCTCGTTTTCCATCTCTTGTATGCACAAAATACAGATGGTTCTCAAATGTCTCGCCTTGATAGAATATTTGTGAATGTTTATACCACCCCTCATCTACCTCAGCACCAACTTCACGAGCAATCCCATTACCCTTGGCATAATCTTTAAAAAGGTAGCAGTCAATATCCCCAGGACTTCGATGCTCTGGCTTAGGATACATTGTTGCACTTGCCTGTCCTTTGAACACCATCACTCGACAGCCTTTGTCAGTCCAGGTCGATGCCAAGCTATCCATGACCTGTAACTGTTGACTATTACTCTGTTCAGTTTGAAGCAACGAACCCGTACCTTCGAGCACATACATCTGCCACCAGCCACTATCTATATTGGGGGCAATACCATCCCTTCCATATTTATCCACTAACCGACTCAGCCCATCCATCACAATGGCTGCAACGCCTTGTTTTTCGGACATATCCCGAATATACTCCCAATCCTTCTGTGATAATTCACGAAAGGATTGAGTTTTGGCACTAGAAACACCTTCCGTCTCTATGCCGTGCCTTACCAGCGTCAGAAAAGCATCTTTTGCGAGCATTAGGATTAATCCTCTTTTCTAAATTCCAAGAACTCTTGATATTCCCTAATATAATCTTCCTTCTGATATACCTCTGAAGCAAGCACCATACATACAGCCCCAGAAGAGAAATCCTCCAAATCTCTCCAAAGCCCCGGCTTTACATACAAGCCTTGATACGGTCTATTCAAGAAGAAAGAACGTTTGCTCTTGCCATCATCCAAGGTCACAGTAAATGAACCTGAAGCTGCTATTATCAACTGTTCCAAATTCCTATGTGCATGAGAGCCGCGACTCTCACCACCTGGCACATCATACAGATAATAAACTCTTTTCACGTCAAATGGCAAAGTAGTACCATTCTGAACCACCGTTAAGTTTCCTTTTCGGTCACTATGATGTTTATCCAACTCCACCATAGTACAGTCAAAAACACTATATTTTGCCATCTTTCTTAAGTTTTAAGAATACATTGTAATCACGGATATAGTCATCTGCAGAATACTCTACCGACCCAAACTCCAAGGCAAATGAATTGGTTGAGAAGTTTTCCATTGTACGCCACAAGCCCTTCGGTATGTATAAACCATAATATGATCTATCCAACCTAAACGTCTTCTGAGAAACACCATCATCGACAATCACATCAAATGCACCAGAAAGCGCAATCACCACCTCCTGATTCTCGCGAAATGCATGTCCGCCTCTGTCTTCTCCACCAGGAACATCATATATCCAATACGTCCTCTTTATTTCAAAAGGAATATGGTTATTCTGTTCCGCAAAGGATAGATTTCCACGAGCATCCAAGAACTTTGGTAACTCTATGATTCTTACGTCTTCTATACTTGCCATAATAATTATCTGAGAGTATCAGAATTAACCTCTTCTTTCATTTCGTCAATTACTTTCAGAAGGTATTGACCATACTGGTTCTTCAGCATAGGCTTAGCAAGTTCACGCATCTTATCTTCTGAGATCCACCCATTGCGATAAGCTATGCCCTCAAGACAGGCCACCTTCAAACCTTGACGTTTCTCTATCACCTCTACAAAGGTGGAAGCTTCAGCAAGACTATCATGAGTTCCTGTATCAAGCCAAGCAAATCCACGGCCCAAAGTTTGCACCTTTAACTCGCCATCATTCAGGAACTCCTGATTAACTGTCGTTATCTCTAGTTCCCCACGTGCTGAAGGCTTAATATGTTTGGCAACATCCACGACTTTATTTGGATAGAAATAAAGTCCAACAACAGCATAGTTGCTCTTAGGATTAGTCGGTTTCTCCTCAATAGAAAGACAATTTCCTTCTTTATCAAATTCAGCTACACCATAGCGCTCAGGATCATTCACCCAATAACCAAAGACTGTGGCCTTACCATTCTGCTCAGCATCATCAACAGCCTTCTTCAGGAGATATGTAAATCCAGCGCCATAGAAAATATTATCACCCAATACTAGACAAGCAGAATCATTACCAATGAACTTCTCACCAATGATAAAGGCTTGGGCCAGTCCATCTGGTGAGGGCTGTTCGGCATACTCGAAGTGAACGCCATAATCTGAGCCATCACCCAACAGTCGTTTAAATCCAGGCAAATCGTATGGAGTAGAAATAATGAGTATTTCTCTAATACCTGCCAGCATCAATGCACTGATGGGATAATAAACCATTGGTTTATCATAGATAGGCAGCAATTGCTTACTAACTCCCTTCGTAATGGGGTACAGTCTTGTGCCAGATCCACCGGCGAGAACAATTCCTTTCATATTGTTTTGATTTAGAATGCCACTATTATTTCTTCAGTTCCTTCAATATACCATTTACGTCTGGCCTTCCTTCTTTCGAATAATACATCATCGAATTAGTACCATAACAGTCATTATGCTCCAATGGTTGCAACTCATCAGATATAAAATTCTTTTTGTAAAGCCACGGGTACTGCTCACACACATCAAACAATGGCTTTAAGTATGCACTCTGTGTTACAACGAAGAAAACACCTGCATAAGCTGGTTTAACCATCGTTTTATCAAAACCTTCAAATTCGCCAAGAGCCACTTTAATAGCACCTTTTATATAAGGATAACCAGTACTCAATTCTGTCAACGGCCATGCAATATTATCACCACCAGGGCGAGCATTAAACTCTATCAAGTATATTTTACCATCGACAATCTTAATTTCTGTATGGCATGTACTGTTATCAACACCAATAGCAGCAAGACCTTTTTCAATAGCCGTCTCGACCTTTGCTCTCATTTCAGGAGATAAGGCAGCTGGCTGATGGTGGCCAAGTTCAACACAATGAGGAGGTCCTGAACTGATTTTTTCCGTCACTTGAACCACGTAATGCTTACCGTTATACGAAAGGCTTTCAACTGAATATTCCTTACCGCCTGCAATATACTCCTCTACAATGACAGGAAGCTTACCTGAGAAAGATTTTGCAAACTCAAATGCAGGCAAGAGTTCTTCTTGCTTGTAAACAACCGTTATTCCCCTTTTACCTCCTTTTGATGTTGGTTTCAGAATAATAGGATAGTCAAAATTCAGCTTTGCCAACTCTTCTTCTGTCAGAACCTCAGCAAATTGAGGCTGACATATTTCTTCCACGTTTTTGCAAGCTTTTCTATTGCGATATTTATCCGCAATCACTTTTGATGTTTCGTATGGAATACCCTTAAGACCCAGTTTATCTGCAACGTATGCAGCTATAGGTATTGTAAGCTCAGTAGTAGCAACAACACCATCAATTCCGATTTCCTTGCAAATATTTACAATCCCATCCATATCGAATATATCAATAAGATGGTGTTCGGTAACTGACGTTGCTGCTATGCTATTCTGGTCAAACGAGAAAGCATGAGTCTCAATGCCCATTTCCTTTGCATTGAGGCCAAATATCCAAGCCATTCGACCAGAACCTATTATAGCCAGTTTCTTCATGCTAATTAAAGTTCAAATTTTGATTTGGGGTCATTGAACAATTCTTCACTTTCCAAGATAATCGGCTCAACATCCACATCACGCAAGAAGATATATGGCTTTTCGTAATGATAGAATGGAGCACGCTCAACTCTGTCTGCATTGCCATCTTCCATAATCTTGATAGTGTCCTCAATCAGGTCAAATCCGACATGAGCCATCACACCAGCGTATGCCATGTGACGGATATTCACCTCCGTGACCATCATATTACCATTTTTGTCCTCCTTCAGATCAAAGCTCAGAATGCCATGAGCTGGCACATTAAGCTTCTTTTCTAAATACTTGATACAGTCATCACAGAACTTATTGATACGGTCTTCGTTCAAGAAGCGACCAAAAGCTGTATTACCAGTAACATGACTTGGTGCTGTATTGGCCATCACATACTCAGCACACTCCAAGGCAGCACCCTTCACATACTCGCCATTATAGTAGAGCATCTCATTAGCCAAATGGCGACCTGTCAGGAACTCACTGACAGTAAACTCAGGGATGCGACTATTAATAAAGAGCCAGCTCTTATAACTGCTCAGGTCTTCCAGTTTCAATGAGCCCAAACCGCCAGTACCTTCCGTAGCACGAATCCAGCATGGGAAGCCTATCTCTTTCTCTACATCTTCATAACGTGGATTATCCTGAGTCACCTTGATGGTTTTAGGGATAAAGTCAGTACCCTCCAGCAGGTCTGCCATGATGCTCTTGTCCTTCAGCGATACGCTCAGGAGCTTGCTGCCCATAAATACAGGAACAGGGAACTTACCATGCTTATCGTAATAGTCGCCCCACTCTACAATCTCGCTCTCTGGCTGCACAAAGGCATAATCAATATGCTTCTCTGCCACCAGCTTCTCTATCCAAGGGAAGTAGTTGGGATCTGTGCATCGAGGGCATACATAGTATTCGTCCAGCAGACCCTTCATGAAGAAGCCCACTGCCTTTTTGTTTACATCGACACCAATAATATGGTAGTCGGGATGATTTTCACGGATAATACCCGTGATTGAACGTGGCGTCAAACCGCCAATACCTGTTACAAGAATGGTTTTCATATTAATTGCATTATTGTTTCTATTTCTCGTTTAATCTCATTAATACCATAGCGTTGGTCACATATCAATGACAGTTCCCGACTTACAATGCCGTTTATCTTATAGTCAGCAGGGATCTGTTTAGGTTGTGGCCAATGTACAGGACAATATATCTGTTGCTCGATCAATTTCTTTCTAACAGTATCTCTTTGTTCTTTGCTCTCAAACAGTACAGGAACGAATAAGGGTACAGACTTATCCGTAAATTCACACATAAATTGCACGCCCTTCAGGTTCTCGTGTATATAAGCAGCATTGTCTCTACGAAGCTGCTTCATCCTCTGGAGATTTTCTTGCTTGTATAGCGTATAGGACAAATCGTCCATCGCATAATTGCAATAGTCCTCTGACAATTGATGTCCGAACTCTCCAAATGCAGCAAGGAATTCGTCTTTCTTGACGCTATTATCGCCCACCAAATAGCGATACTTATCTTGCATCGCTTTCTCTTTAACAGAGATATAAGGGCAATCCTTCAGTTCAGGTTTATCTATTCCCTCAACGACAGCACCACCAATTACGCCCATCCATTTACGAATGCTTGCAAAAGAGTAATCCGATAGTCCATGATATGCTTCATCATCCATTAAAAATGAATGTGTGCGGTCATACAGGATGATACTCCCACTTTCCTTTATCTTCCTGACAACATCCATATTCAGCGTATTCTCATACCCAAAATAGTTCGTCAGGTAAAATATATCTGTGATTCCTGTTACTTGTCCTGAGCCTATCGAAGGATCTGTGTAATCATAATCATAGAATCGAACATCAATTCCGTGTGCCAGAAACGGTGCAATCATTGAATCACAACACCAAGCAGGCATCGCCACACTCTTCACCTCCTTCTTCCTCAATATAACTTGGAGAATAAGGTCAATGGCAGTACGTCCAGAGAGACAATAAACGCCATCCCTTTCCGTCAAAATTGGTTTTGATGCGTTTTCTATCCAGAACTCGCTTCCTATTTCTTTGATGCTACTTAACATATTCCGGTCTTTGCACGCCTCTGACATCAAATAGACTCACGTTACCGCTAGTCTCAACGCCAACACTCTCACGCTTAAACACTTTATAGATAGTCAAGAAGAATATCTTGATGTCAAGCCATAGGGTTAGATGCTCAACATAGAAAACATCACATTCCAACTTATGATCCCACGTAATATTCTTTCTACCATTAACTTGCGCCCATCCAGATATTCCTGGTAAAACGTCATGTCGATGTGCTTCCTCTTTTGTATAATATGGGAGGTAATCTTCTGTTAACGGTCTTGGTCCTATAAAGGCCATATCCCCTTTGAGAATATTGAAAAATTGCGGTAGTTCATCTATTGAGGTAGAACGAACAAACCTTCCTGCTTTTGTTAATCTTTGAGCATCCGGCAAAAGATTTCCTTCTGCATCTCGCTCGTCTGTCATCGTTTTATACTTTATAATTTTGAATGGTTTTTCTCCTTTTCCTATTCTAGTTTGATAGAAAAAAGCACCCGCACCTTTATTTGCGAAGTGCAACCAGATGGTTACTATCACAAAAATAGGCGATAACAACAAAATCCCAATCAAGGCTCCAAAGAAGCCAAATACTCGTTTTAGAAAATATTTATACATCTCAAACAATTTTCAATGATCAATTCGCTAAAGCAGCCTCTATGACCTTAATCTCTGCTGCAGCAAGGCTTTTGTAGTCAAATCGCTCTGCTGCTTTTCTTACTCGTTCACACATTCCATCATACCTATATCTTGGCAGTTCTGCACAATTGCGAATAGCTTGCGCAAACGACTCTGGAGTAGTTATGTTCTCTGCAACTCCGAGTTCATTATCTCTTATTACGTTGTCGAATGCTATATCAATATTGCATACTATGGGTTTTCCTGCAGCCAAATACTGGAACATTTTCCCTGAACTTACACCCATATAACCAAACCCATACTCGTATGTCATAATATTTACTGTAGCTTGACTAACTACCCACGCCATCTCGTTGAGGGGTATTCTTTTTTCTTTAAAGTGTACGTTGTCTATCTTCTTATCTTTCACATATTGAACCAAGCTTTCACGTTGTGCACCATCTCCATAAATAAAGAAATGATAATTTGCATCATCCTGAAGAATTGCAGCAGCATCTACCAGCATCTGAACGTGGTTGGCAAAGTTTATGGTTCCAACATATATGATTTTATAGATATCCTTTCGGTTTAGGTCGGCATCCTTGCGAGGATAGCAATCACGATCATGGTCAAATTGTTCTAAGTCCACACCATTATTAATATAATGTACCCGACTCAAATCAATCTTTCCACCTTTGTTTGTAGTCCATCTTTTGTCCTGTAGATATTGTAAAGCACCAGGAATGGTAAATACTAATTGGTCTGCATGTTCATATATCCATCGCTCAATGCGATAGAATACCTTCATGGCAGGATTATGCCGTGAGACCATCCCAAAGTTCACAAAGTTATCTGGCCACAAATCCCAAACTTCTGAAATATACTTTGCCCCCAGCTTTTTAGCAACCTTTACTATGGGATAATCAAATGGCGCATGAACATTATGCAGGATAACATCTGGCTTTTCAAACTCATCAGTATGCTTTTTGATAATCTGTGCAAATTTCCAGATGGAGTACATTCGTTTTAAGCCATTGCCAACATATTGGGGGGCCTTGACATGCACATAATCAAACTCACCATATTGTTTCCTTAGAAACAATGGTGCATCTTCATTATTTTCATAATTGGCATTAAAAGTAGTTACTTCATAGCCAGCTTGCATAAAATAATGAGCGAGCTGAGTATAGCGAGGATTGAAAATCTTATCTGGATTTCCAGTATAATAGTTCACAATCCATATTCTTTTTCCCATATATCTGCTTTGCAAGATTTATTTAAACTGGTTTATCAGTGAAACCACCTGTGCCACTTCTTCTATCTTTATTGCCGGCCCAATAGGCAGACTCAATTCTTCATCTGCCAAACGTTCTGTAATAGGCAGACTCAGCTGAGGTACATTCCATGCCTCCTTGGCATAACATTCCTGCTTATGTGGTGCTATAGGATAATGGCAAACGGTACCTACCCCTTTCTCCTCCAAATAATCATGAAGTCTATCACGATTCTCCTTCCCTTTCACGATGATTGGGAACAGATGGTATGCATTCTGCTCATCGGGCAGCAAGTCCGGCAATGTAATCAAAGGATTGTTGATATGCTCGTAATAATAATGAGCCACCTCCTTACGGTGGGCATTGTCCTGAACCAGATACTTCAACTTCACATCCAATACTGCTGCCTGAATTTCATCCAAGCGGCTATTGCGACCAGCATACTTGAATACATACTTCTTCTGACTACCATAGTTGGCCAAAGCTCGAACAGCAGCTGCCAGTTCTGGATCGTTAGTGGTTACAGCACCACCATCACCAAGAGCACCAAGGTTCTTGCCAGGATAGAAGCTATGACCAGCAGCATCACCGATGGAACCAGTTACTCTTCCATCAGTAAATTTACAGCCATGACTCTGGGCACAATCCTCAACGAGCTTCAGATTATACTTCTTGCAAAGTTCACCGATCTTTTCGGTATAAGCTATACGACCATACAAATGCACAATGGCGATGGCCTTGGTCTTAGGAGTGATCAATCCTTCTATCAGGTCATCGTCTATCTCCAATGTATTAGGCTTTGGCTCACAAAGAACAGGCACGAGACCATTCTCTGTAATACCCAAGATGGTTGCAATATATGTATTTGCAGGTACTATTACCTCATCACCAGGCTTCATTACGCCCATCTCAATATACGCACGGAATATCCAGATGAGTGCATCCAGACCATTCGCACAACCAATGGTATATTTTGTACCAATAAACTCTGAGTAGTGCTTTTCGAACTGCTCGTTCTCTTTACCTTGGAGGTACCATCCTCCATTTACGACACGGTTTACAGCCTCGTTTATCTCAGCTCCATGGAGAGCTGTTACATCTTTTAAGCTTAAAAATGGAATGTTCATTATCTTGTATAATTTTTGATTTCAATTATTTTATAATTTTGAGCATTGCGACCCCTAAAAGTCTACCTTACGATAGAACCTTGCAGGATTCCCCAACCACAACTCACCTGCAGGGACATCTTTGGTCACTACAGAACCTGCAGCGACAAAAGCCCCTTCGCCTATTGTGATGCCCGGAAGAACCACACATCCTGCTCCAATGGTAGCCCCCTTGCAAACCCTTGTTTTGAGCAATGTCCAGTCTTTGTTCTTTGAACGGGGGTACATATCATTGGTAAATGTCACATTAGATCCAATCATTACATTATCTTCTAAAGTGATACCATCCCAAACCTGTACACCACATTTGATCGTAACATTATTACCTATCACGACATCGTTCTCTATCAAACAATGTGAGCAAATATTACAATTTTCACCTATCTTACAATTAGGAAATATTACACAGAATTGCCAAATATTTGTAGATTCTGGGATACTTTTGTTTTTACAATCTGATAAAATGTGTATCATAATCGAATGAAATCTATTACCTTATTTTCAAAAACCAAATTATCTTGCGTTACATCTTCTATAAATCTTTCGCAGCCTGCAAAGAATTCATCCCAATTAAGCTTTTGGTAATAATCTAATATCTGTTGCCCAACATTATCATAGTCATCAACAATAAGACCCAACTTATATTTTTCAACAAGTTCTGCCTGAAAGCAACCACTATTAACAATCATAGGCTTACGAGCAACGACTGCATTATAAAACCGGTTTGACATACAAGTATCACTATTTAATGTATGCGGTAACAATATGTTCACCATATTACATTGATTGTAATAGCCAAGTTCTTCTTCTTTTTGATAGCGGCCTTTAAATTCAACATTTTGAATATTATTGGATTTGCAATAATCTTCATATTCTTTATAACAAGGTCCGTATCCCACAAAACTCAGTTTAACATCTTCAACATTACCTAAAGACTGTATCAAATATCCATTGGGGTCAAATCGTACAAAGAACCCTATAGTTAATATTTCAATTCCTTTACAATTTGTAGTCCTGCAAGGATTATGCGAAAGTAGAGAGCTGTCAATATTATGAGAAAGTAAGTAAAGACTATTCTGTGGCAACCACTTTAAAAATCCACGAGAAGAAATAACCGTTGCATATGAATTATGAGCCATCTTTTCAAATAAAGACCAGAAAAAGGGCTTAGAAATCAAAGGAGAGTGATCTCGAATGTCAAATATGTATTTCTTCTCGAAACGTCTTTTCAAATAATGTTGAAAAAAGATAGATGTTAAGATTGTAAAGCATATGACCTTATCATAATTACCCTTTTTTATTATTCTCTTTCCAAATTTATAAAACTTATATGTTGCATATATCTTTTTTAGAGGGTTTGAATAAATAAATAAGGGCTTGTCATAAACAATTTCATTTCCCTTAATCTCCTCTATTTTATCATTCACATCACGGTTCCAATACAAAACATCATAATTAGCATGAGCTTTTTCAAGTATGTTAATATAGAAACCAACAAACGGAGTACGTATAGGATTACTACCAGAAATAAGTAATATATTTTTTTTCATAATTAAAAATCACATAAAGTGGCTATGCAAAAATATTCCTAGTCGAATATTTATCAAAAATACACAACCTTCTATAATGTACTTCAAATTCTTACTCTGTGTCATACAACAAAAAAGATGTTTATTATTTTTCAATAATCCACGTACTTCACTTTTATTCTGTACATCTAAGTTGTTATAACCCTTTAACAAGGAATTCATATTCATACCAATATAAGTATAGAATATCGGTTTGCACTCACGAATAACCCCTTCACTGAATGAGTTCAATTTATTATTGACATATATAATATCCTTAGCCCTTTTGAAAGAATAAGATGACATAATACTACCTTGCCCTCGTTGAAGATAGTTATAACAAACTATATTATCCGAAGTTACACTTTTAGCCAAATATGTAATCTTCGGCTTTATTTCCGAGTCTTCATGATATATCCCCTTTGTAAATTGCAGATTATTATCGATTAAAAATTGTCTCCTATAAATACAGAATGGCGCTGGGGCTGGTAATCCTCCGCTTAATAAGACTTTATAACCAGGTTGTATTCCTTCAATAATATTATCATCAAAATCAATTCTTGAAGGCGAATTCTCATAAACATATCGATATTGAAGCTGAAGAACATCTAAATTATTTACTAACTTAGAAGTCAGCCTACCCAAACAATTTTCTTCAATATAATCATCGCTATCCACGAACCATACATAATCACCTTTTGCGCATCTCAGCCCATTATTTCTCGCCATTGACAACCCTTGATTAATTTGATCATAAACCATGATGTTATCAAAACAGTCAGCTAACGCCCTTGCGATATCAGCAGATTTATCTTTTGTACCATCATTTATGCATATAATCTCATATTCCTTCTTATCCAAGTCTTGATGTTCACAGCTTAAAAGGCATTTCTCAATATAAGATTCCACACCGTAAATCGGAATTATTATAGACAATTTCATACAATACTATTTAAAAACAAAAAAACCATTTATCACTTGACCATTTGTATACTTCCAAGAACAGAAAAGCAGCTAAGATTGGGAACCAAATTATACTGAAATCTTTTCTGGAAACAAAATAATATGTAGTATATGCAAGGACAACAGGTATGCCCATTCTAAAGAATCCCATGATTCTTGCAAGGTATTGATCCTGCATAGTAAAACCATAAGCAAAAACGGAGAAAAGGAACAAATTATAGAAAATAGTAAAATTTTTATCTTTAAAATAAGCATGAAGCTTTTTTGAATATGCGACTACCACTAAATAAACTATGTAATTAAAAAGCATTCCCCATCCAGATTCAATCTCAACCTTCATCTCATTGTCTTTAATCTGGCTTGATAAGTAATCATACCCAAATATCGAAAGATAATACCCATAATTTTCAATTAGATAACTCACTATCGTTTGCCCAACAAAAAAACCTATGAGAATTATTATTAATTGTACTTTTCTACTGAAGAATACATCCAGATTGAAAATCCAGTAAACGGGTAAGGCTAGTAATGCGGATTTATGATTAAGGAATGCAAACAAAATAAGAATTAGATATGGTATCAATTTACGTTCTTTTATAAAAGAAAATGCAAAAAATACACAGGATATAGCATTTGCTTGTCGTATTCCACTAATATAGAAGCTAAGAAAATAAAACATAAAAAAGAAGTAAACATAAGGCATTAACTTCTTTAAATCTTTTAGCCCCAACAAAAAAAAGAAAATCTGTATTGCAGCACACAACATGAACCAATAGTGTGGCCATATTTTGTTCGCAAGAAAATACTCCATAGTATATCTCGAAAATGGTTCAAGACGGTCAACACCATACCCATAAGTAAGATGCATTAAGTATGTATTATAATCATTACCGACATTAAATCTTAAGCCCACTAATAACGTAAAAGTTACGACAGACAACCAGAAATACGGAGATTTCAAAAGGCTATTTTTCTCTTTTATTTTATAACAAAAGAAAAATATAAGCACATATAGCGGTATTATAACAATTAAAGCATTCATAAAATCAGAAAACTAAAATACACATAAAATCCATACCAACACAAGCACGACTTTCTATTTTTGACATATCCGTGAAAGCATATTAGAAATAGTGCCTAATGATTGTTCTGAAATGTGGCTAATTATTTCACCTCTACACCTCAGATTAGGCAGATCTTCTTTCTTAAGTTTCTTTTTTGAATCGAATTGAATAATTGACTTTTCTTGACCAACTTGTCTCAGCAAGCTTGTTATTCTACTATCAGAAGAATCTATTTCTTTAACAATTGCATACAAGGGTCTTTCATATTGTAATGAGAACACAGTTCCATGGAAGGATGTAGTAATTACGAATTCTGCATGTTTAATTAAATATAGAAAATCCTCAGGCCCACCAGACTTAAAGACTTTGCTATTTTTCCTAAATGCATCCTCTTTTCGTCCATTTAAATAGATTACTTTATAGCCAAGAGTATTTTGGACATTGCTAATAATATCTAATAACTCAGGGTAAGGGTCAAACATATAGTAGAGTGCGTATACAAGTATATATTTCTCTTTTATGTTTAATTTTGATTTACTTTCAATATTATCCCATTCATTTTTGTTTAACAATAGTGTTGGGTCACAACAAAGAAATGCTTCCTTTCCCGTTAAATCTTCCACAATTTTAATCCCTGTTGACTCCCGTACTGTTATGTAATCATATTGGTTAAGATATTTCTTGTATATTTCGCGATATTCATCTGGCAATGTATCACAGGCGAAACTAGAGGCATATGAGACTTTAGCCATCCCTGTAGGTGCAAAGGATAGCAGAAAACTTGTGTCATTTTTAACATGGCGAGGATTCCAGACCTGATCGCTACCAGTCATATATACATCATAAGAAGGTGGCGTTTCTTGAATCGATACATCATTATATTTAAGTTTTGACATAGTATAATTTTCCATGCAAAAACTATCGAATTTCTTTCGACTTTTTTCTACCGGGAAACCTATTATCGCATTCCTTAAAAAAATAAAAATGCTATGAAAAGTGCTTTTTATTGTCAGTTTTTGAGGCATTACTTTGGGGAATTGATAATCAATTATTTCATTATCATATCCCATTTTAAATAGTGTATGCTGCAATGCATAAGCCTGTAGAACAGATCCGTAGTTCAACACCTTATGCATAGTAATTATACCAATCTTCATATTTATTTTGTAAATCGATTTATCAAACGCTGTGTAAAAAGTAACAGTTTCACATAGGGATTAGATAACGAAACACCCACCCGCAAAGCATTCATAACCAGAGGGTAAATGGCTTTTGCCTTTGCATTACATTTCATTTGCCCCTCAGCAACGACCTCAAAAGGATGCTCTATTAAGGTTACGTTTTCCAATTCTTCGACTATATCTTTTCCCTTATCTGTAAGTGCAATTAAAGCACTAACACCCTTATTATCTTCTTTATATGTAGCCCCCCACAAGTCGCCAATCCTAATATCAGCCGAAGACTTGTCGTATTTGTACTTACAATGTTTTTGGCACTGTGGGCCCAAACAAATATCACCAAGAAATAATTTATAGAACAAGTCGCCCTGCGATTTTCTGGACTGAATGAAAGTACTTCTTTCCTTAAGCAACAAATCATATTCATCTTGCCAATTAACTGGTTTTGATGTTTTATCACCATCTATACCCATCAACCAGTTATCGTGCCAGCCATATTCAAACTTATTCCTCCAACTAGCGTATGTAACTTTGCCTATCTTCGGTTCCAACATCTTGACATAAGCTTTCCACGCCCACATTGAGGGTACACAATGACAGAAAAAATCCATCAAAATAAAATTGTCCTCACAATGGAACTTTTGCACCATCCTTCGAAAAGAATCGATTTGACAAGGTGTACCGGTTATCAAGTACTTCTCTTCCTTACGTCTAATCTGCTTAAAGGCCTCCTCGGTATAACTCTGAATATATTTACTACCTATTGACTGAACAAACTCTTCCACTGTTGTAGCTATGAAATGTTCTGCTCGCTGTTCCTTAATATCATACCTACAAGCTACTGCTTTATAGCCTTTCTCTATGAGTTGCTTTCCAATTTCAAAACCAATACCACCTGAAGAACATTTCTTCCGAACTCTTCCATCATTGCTCCAAGCCGCCCAAGAAAGCCCTATTGGATTCTGCAATGCAAGTTCCTGATGGTTGAAAGCGCAGACTTCTAGACAAATACCGCAATGGATGCATTTGTTCATATCCTTTATAATTGGCTCATAAAAACCATCTCTATTAAGGGAAATATCAATAATGCTTTTCGGACATGAAGCAGAACAAACTCCGCATCCATAACAATTTTTAATTTCACCGACATTGTTCATATCAATTCAGGCATTTTTCTTTTATATTAGAAAAAGCGACCTTGCTAGAACATTTTTCAATTTCAATTGTTCTATACAACCGGTCGAAATTAGCATTTTCAAGAATATTAAGTATTTTGGATGAAAGTTCCTCTATATTATGGCAATCATATACGACATCAGTATCTTCAACCTTCATTATTGAAGTAGCTCCAACGGTCTCAGACATTAAAAGAGAACAATTACAATTTATTGCATCACCAACAACCAAACCAAATGACTCAAGTTCAGAATCTATAACATAAAGAGATATATAATCCAACTCTTTATAATAATCCTCTTTCTCTAAATGACCCATTCTAATTACAAAAGGGTATTTATCAAGATTTGCATTCCCCTCATAATAACGTCCGAAAACATGCACCTTTATATTATATCCTTTTGAATTTAAAAGGTTAACTGCGTCGCATACTATGTGATTATTCTTTTGGATTCGATTACCTCCACTAACTGCAATCGTATATGGTTTTTTTTCAACCTTTTCCCTAACATCAATATCCAAACCGTTATTAACAAAAGTAATCTTATCACAGTATTTAGGGTATTGTGATTTCACCCATCTAGAGTATCTTTCTGATACACATACTATTTTATTACTAAACTCTAATAGTTTTTCTTCTGATTCCAAGTCTATTTTATTCACTGGCAGTTTATTCAATTTAGCTTCATATCTTTTATTACCATGCATCAAATAGATTATTTTCTTTCGCAATAATCTACAGGCGTTCAACTCCCATCTTGTCAACTGACCTGATACTAGAATAACCGGATATAACAAGAAACCACATCGTTGTATTCGTGCTATTATCCTATTATGACTATGAATATAGGCCATTGAACCATCGTTGTTATCGACCAAACTTCTATTGACATTTGACGGCCCTGCATTTGCTTGCCATGACCCCATAAGAAAAAACTTCCTCATAAACAAAAAAGACCACACATTACACTACAAATATGAATGAATTATCTGGTTCTCACCACCTTGTAAAACTTGCAATTTTGCAAGGCGAAGATAATGTTCATTATTATCTTACCCGTATAGAACAAATGAATATAAGCAAATACCCCAAATACCATATAAGCCAATAAACGTTTCTTAATTAATATCTTAAACGGTGGCTTATAATAACTATAATAATCACTTCTACTTAATATGCCACTTTGAATCGCGGCTAATTTATTTCTATGTGCAACCTCAAGTACCAGATCTTTATTGCTAATAACAACATCAAGTTTGTTTACAAATTTCTTTCTAAGAGAATACAATTTCTGATCAACCTTGTGTGTTATACTTCCAATATTCTCTGTATAATGATAATATGACTTGGGTAAATATCCCACATTCATTTTACTATTCTCTAGTTGACACCATATTAAAACATCCTCACAATAATTCAAACCTTCATAAAACCTGGCCCCTAATTGATAATAAATAGACCTATGCGCTAATTTATTCCAAAGGCTACCATGCAGTTTCCCTGTTAAGATTTTTTCAATTAAAACTGATATATCATTACTACCAGGATCCTGTTTAACATATGCTTGGCCCCCATTTATATAATCAACTATAAAATCGCATACCAAAATGTCTGCATGTTGTTCTTTCAAAGCCGCATACATATCTTCAAGCATTGTTGGTTCCACATAATCATCGGGGTCGGCATGAATAGTATATTCTCCAATAGAATGATCAACACCCGTTTGGCGAGCCATCGCCACTCCGCCATTTTTCTTATGGATTACCTTTATTCGATTGTCAAGCCTAGCATATTCATCACAGATCTCCCCACTATGGTCAGTTGAGCCATCATCAACCAAAATGCACTCCCAGTCTAAAAAAGTCTGTTTGAGAATGCTATCGAGGCATTTCCTCATTACTTTTTCCTGATTGTATATAGGAACTATTATAGATATTATAGGATTATTCATTATTTAACCCCTTTCTTAATATCGCCAATGATTCAACTTTCCAGTCATTTCGTATTCTGTTCACATCATCCCAATCTATAGGTTGATTCCATTCGAAAGTATTACTAATCTCAAATTCATCTAACAGCCTATTTTCCAGATGAAATAACTCTAAAATCGAATAAAACCTAGACAGCCCCCTAGTTTTATTGCCAATTACCCAGAATGGTTTGTTGAAAACAATTGAAAAGGCCACAGCATGAAAAGAATCAGCTATCACCATATTCGCATCCATAAATCCTCTCAGCCATTTGGTAACTGACGGATTTTTAAAACGCTCCACATTAGATAATATATATGATTTACTATAATGAATTGTGCTCTCACCTATATTAACATAGAATGGGGTTAAACCAAGTTCCGATGCTACTTTTTCAACCAATCCACTTTTAGATGGGCTATTATCCAATATGTAGCAAAACAAATTCCCTTTTGACTCAGGCTCTTTCTCTGCTTCAACAATCTTCACATAGTCTTCTTTTTCAAGAAGCATTGTTGGGTCAAGAACCTGATATGCTTCAATACCAAAATGCTCCAGGCACATTGAAACAGCACTTTTTTCACGGACTGTAACAAGTGAAAAATCTTTTACGTAGTCCCGACACGCCTTAGTATCTTTTTCATCATATTCCCATTGATCAGTCCCGAATGAAGCCGCATAAGATATCTTTTTTACATTATTTTTATTCCCAAAGGCCAAGTAATTTGTACTTAGGTTTTCAACGTAACGAGGTCTCCAAACTTGATCACTACCAGCAAGTAGTGCGTCCAATTGATATTTAACACAAACATTTTTAAAGCCTTTATTAGGGTTTAACGGTTCTGTGTGAACAATATATTTATCAAAAAAATAAAGAGGCCTATCCCACAATTTATAGTGTAGTTTATTACCATGTAATCGCACAAACGTTCTATTTCCACTTTTCCCGACTAATGAAAGAAATAAAGTTTTGATATTTGGTTTAAGTATAGTATTAATATACTCCTTCAAACTCTCTTTCCTCAGCCGTTGATTGAGTGTAATAGAATCGTGGCCTAATTTTTTCAGCACAACCTGCAAAGCATAGTTCTGCAAATAGCCACCATAATTATTATGAAGAGGAAGTGTTACTATTCCTATTTTCATATTTATCCTTTTACAAAGTCTTTTACTGCCTTAATTCTATTATCTCCCAATATTTCACGTGCTACAGATTTGGCCATTGCTTTTGCTGTGGAAGTAAGCGAAGACCTACTCCTGTCATTCATATAGTTACTAATTAATTCTAATGCATCACTTTCATCCTGTGTTTCAGTAAATACCTCAAGGAGCATAGGGTGATCCGTTATCTCTGGAGTAACGAATCTTTCTACTACAGCAATAAAAGCGTCCTTAGAATCAGCTGTTAAATACTCATACCCCAAATCTTCTGCATAGTGCTTCACTAGAACTTTAGACTTATTGCCATAATGACGGGCCGCTGCAACAAAATCTTCCGCTTCTTCACCCAGGAAATAGCAAGGATGCATATAGTTACGGAATTCATTTCCCTTACCATTATTGATTAACAAAATACGTACATTGTTACCTACATGACGATTACCAATAACATTCATATCATAGAAGAATGCAAGATCGCCAAACACACCTATAAAAAGTTTATCAGGATGAACAAATGATGCGCCCATCATGGTTGATACGCCACCATCTATACCAAAACCGCCAACATTACACTTTGCTTGTATTCCAGCTGGCAACTTGAAAAAATTGTATGAACGAAGGCTATGATAAATACCCATATGGAGTTCACAACCTGCTGGTAACTTATTGTGCAAATGCTGCGCCATCCAAATATTACTGAAGGGCAGTTCAGGTATTTTCTGTTCGAGTTCACAAATTTCTTTATTTAGCGCATCCACATACTCTGTGTGATTTGCACCTGTTTCAGAATAGCGATTAAAAAATTCTTCTTCAGGCATCATAAATACTCGACGAAGTTTACCCCATGTGTCGCGCAGTTGTCCATCAGCGCTTACCCGCCAGATATGCTTAAAATTTGGACGGAATTGATCACCAGTGACCTCTCCTATATGGATACATAGATTTATATCGTTTAATTCAGAAACAAATCCATGTTGACAAGCACTAAGTTGATAGTGTATCTCATAGCGTCCACGATAACCGCTAGTATGGTCACAAAATACTGCAGCATCGTGAGTAGCACAAAAACGATCAATAGCCTCCGTTTGTTTTATGGTAAAATCAGCATGAGATCCAATATAAACAGCTATACGGCCTTCCTTGGGAATTTGTGGAAGTTCATCTAACACAGTGTGACGGTATATAGCGTGAACAGAAGGGATGTCTTTTACAGAGAAGTCCTTACTATACTTTGTGTACATATTGAGATGTGCAGGTCCACCTCCGTTGAGTTTAAGAGCCAATATTGCTTTGTTGGCTTCAATCTCACACATGCGCTCATCTTCAACATCTTTGACCATGGGAATCGTAACAGATTCCATGGCAATATCATTTGGAATATTACGACGGTCAATCTGCTGATCAACCAAATGACCAATACGATGATTACCCCGAGTTGATGTTATTGCGAGGACAGGTAATTTTCTATAATAGGCTTCAGTTAAGCCGGACATATAGTTGCGTGATGCTGTTGCACCAGTACAGCTAATCACTACAGGTTCACCCGTTTCTGCCGCCATTCCGCACGCGAGATAGGCAGCACTTCGTTCATCTACAGAAGACCACAATTGGAACCATGGATCATTCTGAATACTAACAACAAACGTCATATTGGTTGTACCTGGAGATGCTATCACACGGTGTATTCCGTGAGCCTTTAGAAGTGCAATTACGATTTGCACATTGCGTTCATCAGTATAAAACTTCGTGCCCATTTTTATAGTGATTTTATTTTTCCCATTTTATATTTTCTCTAACAATTCTTGCGGGAACACCTGCAACCATGCAGTGAGGTGGTACATCTTTTGTGACCAAAGAAGATGCTGCAATTACTGAACCTTCTCCTACTTTAACACCTTTCAATATCATTGAATTCTCACCTACCCAAACATGGTCTCCAATAATAATAGGTTTTCTATTCAGATACCCATCCGATAGTATTTGATGATTACCGCCATCATTATCACGAATCACCGCGCCCATTGCGATAACGCAACCATCACCAATACTAATATCCTTGTTACAGATTATCTTCACCTCACGATTAATGAATGAGTTACCAATCTTTAGTTTCGCATTTTTCCCGACCTGAATATATGAACCATAACCAATCAATTCCATAGAATTAGAATCTGCCCCCCCCAATTCGAGACTCGAACCCTCTGCCATATATAAAGCTGTTTCTAATTTAGAGTTCTTCATATTACACCATCCAAAAAGGACTGAATGTCCAAGATATACTTTTGCGGTCTTCGATACATCCAAAGCTGCGTAACGACTAGGAATAAAAAAACAACCAGAGGAACTTCTAGCAATCTTAATGAAATTGTAATAAGCAAATCTCAAAAAAGACAAAGGCCCAAATAATTTGTACTTTAATAGAGTTATTAATAATCTTTTCATTTCCATCGTACATTTAGACTATTTCCTTCATTTCAAACAAAAAACGAACCATTTAGACAATTCTAAACATCGCTTAAAATGATTATTAAACTGTACTTTTTATTGCCATTATTATGTCATATACTTGGCTAAAATCTATTAAAATCAGAAATTGTAGTTCATATCCTCATAGGTAACTACGCCTGCACCTCCTGTCATATAAACAATGTCGCCAATGATTGGTCTTCCCATTTCACTCACAAGGAAAACAGCCATATTAGCAATTTCCTCTGGCATTACAAAACGCCCTAAAGGGATTCTATCATTTGTAATATTTGTCTTATCTGTTTTTAACATTGGAGTTGCTGTCGGACCTGGTGCCAAACCATTCACCGTAATGCCATATGGCGCTAGTACTTTTGCAAGACCAAGTGTAAGTCCTCTCAATCCCCATTTGCTGAGAGTATAAGCTGAAACGGCTGGCCTTAGACTGGATGACGAAGCAATGTTTAGTATATTACCTTTAATATTGTTTTCTTTCATATACTTCCCCACTGTTTGAGAGAGAAAAAAAGCGCCTTTTAAATTAGTATTTAAAATTCTATCGTATTCTTCTTCTGTTGCATTGGGTAAAACAGCTCCTAAAACGCCTGCATTATTGACAAGAATATCTATATATTTGCCCCCTCCACAGAGTTCCAAAAAGCCTTTCTCTAAAGAAGTCGCATTTTGATTATCTAGCACTACTCCGCAAATTGTACCATATTGTTTCAAGTTTTCAATCGCATTATCTATTCTTTCTTTACTTCTACCAGTAATAATCACTTCAGCACCAGCATTCAAATATGCTTGTGCAATGGAATACCCTATTCCACTTGTACCGCCAGTAATAAGGGCTCTTCGTCCCCTTAACAATTCGTTAGGCGCAAGTTGGGCTATGGAAGCTGAAGTCTGAATTGGACGCTTTGCGAACATCAACTCAAGCACATTAAATATTGATTTCTTTATATTCATATTTTATCTCTATTTAAATTATTTATGCACTTTTGAAGTTACAGATAATATTTTTTGTTGCAAAAAATTTCGTTCTACTTCGTCAACACCAAAAAAGTAAATAACTATAGTCGAGGATAATACGCTAACTATTCCTACCAATAGTAAACGAGAAATTGTTTCGGGCATTAAGAAGAAGACTCCTAAAGGTAAAATAGCAGCAGAAATCGCAACAAGATGAGTTTTGACAACTACACCACCTAAATACATTTTTGCAGGAATACCCGTCTTTTCATGAACAAGATAATACCGCACAAATATTAGCCCCCAATAGACAGCCACATAAATATAATAAGCGACTATTGAAGGTGCCCCCCATTTAAAGACAAGCCACGTAAGCGGGAAAGGAATACAGCCAAAGATAGTAATCCATATCTGATATTGCTTAATATCACCATGAGCCATTTGTAAAGTTACCATAGTATTCCCTAATAAAGATGCTAATGTTGAAAGGATTGTCCAAACAACAAACATATCTGCCTGTTCTGGTGGGGTTCCAAGCCACAATTCAAGAATTTGATGTGATTCTATCATTATTGGCAAGGCAAGAAAATACATGATATAAAACGAAAATCGACATCCTCTGCAAGCTAAACGAAAGGCGGTATCCTTATCACCAGCCGCATACGACTTTGTTATCTGAGGATTGAGAGCCATCATAAAGTTGTTCACGAAATTCTGAATTATGCCATTGACCTGTACCGCAACCCCTCTGGCTGCATTCACGGCAACGCCAAAAAAGATGTTCATCAACATATTAATACCCTGGGTATTGAGTATCCATGCTGTTTGAGAAAATAGATTCCAGCCAGCAAACCCCCACATTTCTTTGAAGAGAATCTTGTCAAAGGTAAAACTTAAAGACGTCTCTTCAAACTTACGCAAGCAATATATCCAATAAATAGAAGTTGTTATGATTGATACACAAACACCAAGTATTGCATATGTTATCAACTTATCAATAGGAGAAATATAAATTGCGTAACAAACAACCAACTTCAATATTGCATCAAATATCGTCATATAAGCAAATGCAGACATCTTCTCATGGGCAATTATTGCAGAATTGAAGGGAATATTCATCAATGAGATGAAAGTAGTTAATGTTGCGCAATGCAAGCACCATTGTGCTGCCACTTCACGTCCATACGGTATCTGCATTTGGGTTGTTACGAACCACATACCAAATGTCTCAATGAGTATTACGATTAGGATACCCATAAAGAGTTGCACCGTTATAGACGTGGAGAACACTTGTTTTAATCGGTCCAGTTGCCCTTTTCCAAGTTCTACAGTGATAAATCTACTGATTGCAATGCTCATAGAACTTGTGATAATACCAAACATGCTGAGAAATCCCGCTATGACGCTATTAATACCATAGTCTTCTACTCCGAGAGCCTGAAGTATGACTCGAGAAGTAAAAAGGCCTATGAGCATAAGAACAAACATGCGGATGTATAGCATTATAGTGTTCTTTGCTATGCGTTTGCTATCAGAAGTAGTGCCTTGGGGCATAATTACTGTTAGTTGGAAATTATTGTAAAGAGGTCAGACTTGTTGTTATTGTAACCGACTTGTCGCTTGGCTAGACCATGAGGGTTTAGCTCGATGACGATAGGGAATGTCAACCTTAATATCATGTGAGTCAAAGCCATCGCGCCTTATTATCAAATTCAAAATCTACTAGAAATTGCTTCAATATATGCTTGATGTACTGAATCTATAATGTTATTTATCTCGTCCTGCGAAGCAGGGGGAATATCTATCAAAGCAGCATCTGCTTCGCCAGATGCCTTGAAACGAACGACCTCTGGACTACCTTGAAACTTCAGTGTCACCCACGGATCATCGGAATCATCCACCTGAATGGTAATTCGTTTATCATTAACAATGCGCTCATAGCCTAATGACAAGGCTAAAGCGTTATGAAATCGTTCTTTATTCATATATTTGTGTCAAAAGCCGTGCTTTTGTCATTATTTAATTATCTGTCGTGAAAAGGGGGCAGGATGAACAGCACTTGTAGGAACATACTGTTCAGTGCCCGCCCGCTGCCTCACGGCAGGTATGTTAAAATGTTAAATGTTAATTGTCAATTGTTAATTGCAACATTTAAAGAGATGGTACATATTACTAAACATAATTTGGTAATAATGTCTCATCGATTGCAAGTTCTCCTCTTTCTCTTCGATAGCATTGCTGCAATTGAGATAGATATTCCAACATTTTGCCATTATGCCAGAAGATATTACTTGATAATTGGACAATAAAGCCATTCAAATCATAATTACCTTTTCCATCATCTACGAAGCCCATAAGATTGGTCATCATAACTGCTGTCAAAGGTATTGGATAGGCCACCCCAACAAATGCTGCCTGGGTGCCTATAGCATAAGCTGCATCAAGTTTATCAATAATGATTGATGGCGCTCCGCCTGAATTTGTATATGAATAATCATTTTCTTCCAAAGGAGGATATTGTCCAAGTTCAATCCATAGCGAATTGAAATAACGACACATCTCCTCAAGTGTATTCTCACCAAGTAAGACTATCTTGTCGTAAGCATTATTTTCATAAAGGCGAAATGCATTACCATCGGTAATTACACCAAATAGTGATTCTGAATTTTTTAACAGATAATTTAGATGCGACTCACGTAATGTCAGTTCTTTAGTATCAGATAAATCCACAACATAGAAATATACCAGATGTCTTTTGGTATCGAGGTTTATCTGCAAATCGGGCGCTTCGTAAGCTTTTGCAGCAGGAGCACTCATTATTATTCGTTCATGCAAACGAAAGTATAAATAGGGCTTCATTTGATGCTCTATCTGGCCAGCGATTGAAATCTTTTGTGTAGCGTTCATCATTTATGCAATGCTTAGGTTCATCATCACTCCCTTATTCTACTTCGGCTAACTTTTTTACCTTCTCAACAGCTTTGTCTATATCTTCAACGTTATAGTGATATAAAGGGATGTTCTTAGATTCTGCATAATCGGCAGCTGCTGTTTCTTCATTATTAAGATAAAGTTCAGCCAGCGTTTCATCCAATATCTTTTTATCTCCTCTGCGAACGGACTCCACCATCTGTTCAACTGATGCAGTCAATAATATAACTGCAATCGGATTTAGTGGCTCATATATATACTGAGGAATGCGTTCATTCTCACCATTTGACTTCAATTGGGCAAAATCGCAACTTATAACATAAATGTCGTCAGGATCTATTGTCTTTCGCAACAATTCTTTTATAAAATCCAGGTTGCTAAGATAGTCTGTACCTTTGCGGTTATAACGCATTAACATGCTCTCAATGGCAGTTATACGAACAGGAGCATGTTCTGCTAATAATTTTAAAGCTAATGTTCCTTTACCTGTTCCTTCTGTTCCTGCTATCAAAATTGCATTCTTCCGGACACCTGTTATGTTCTTTTTCTGTGTCCTTGGATAATAGAAGTAAACCAACTTGCGTATGGTTTCATTTTCATCTATCGCAAGGTTCTCCAAGAAAGATGAATAATTGAGTAACGGATGAAGCTTTTTGCGCCCGTAACTGCTTATGCCATTAATGCAGGTTAGGTAAAGTTCATCGGTATTCATCTGAGCCTGCACAAGGTCATAATACATTTTCTTTTCTGACTTACAATGTGTCTCAATATATTTGAGCAAATGGTATAGTGAACGGAAATAATGACCCAATTGGTCTGATTCTGCTCCAAATGCCAACCTATAGACTTTGTCTATCTTTTCTCTTGTGACAAGAGTATTTATGTCTGTTAGTGCGGTTTCATCTTTACATATTTCATCTATCGGTTGCTCAAGCAATGCTCTTACACTTCGTAAATACTCATAGCCATCTGTTTTTTCGCTTTTGTTTTTTAACTGGGGCAGGATAGCCCTGAAATTAGCAAAAAGATGAAAGAAGTTCTCTTCGAACTGGTGTAACTCCGTTTGTCGTTGTTGTTCTCTAAATATCTCTATCTGCTTCTGATAGGTGATAAACAGAAATACTATACTAATCAGGCCTGTCAATGCTCCTATTACACCACCCACATAATCGCCGAAAAAGCCAAACTCATCTGGCTTTGACGCAAATCCCAATTTATACAATCTGAGTACAAATGCTAAAATCGCAAGGATGGATACAACAACGGCCGTACATAAACCAACCTTTGCCCATCCCGTTGTACTGATATGTGGTGTCTTGATTTTGAACATGTTCAGATTCTAAAGTTTGTCAAATAAGCATTATCAGGTGCCTGTTTGTATTTACTATAGACTCTCTTTATATATTCACGGAATGTAGCTGAATCCATCGTTTCATGTCTGCCATCATAGGTAGCACTCGTTCTGTTATAGAGTGAATTCTTGCTGAATATCACAAAACTACCTTTCAGTTGCCGCTCTATCTGTCTGGACATCTCGTTAACCTCATAACCATGTTGCCTTGCCCAGTCGTGATCCTCCAAAACTTCGTAATCTACATATTCAAGGGGCTTAATTTCAGAAACACCTTCGTCAAAACTGTCTTCAGGAGTCTTCTTTGAGGCAGGTTTCATGGGGTTGCACTCTAAACGGAAATAGTTCCAAAGCAAATCATCACCTATTGACTCAAAATAGAGCACTTTTGGATTTACGATATGATGCAAGCCGCCAAATACCAGCTCTAAGCAGTGGTCTTCAAAAGAGTCTGTCACAGATGTCAAATCAAGTCCGCCTCCTGAAGGAAAGAACAGATGATTAAGACTTTCATAATGACTTACCATGTTAAGCACATTCTTGATATCCTCAATGTTGGTCCACTCTGCATGATTTGGTACAGAATAGGGGAATAAAGCCCTTATTACCTCAACCCATTGGCTGCGGTTACTTTTTGCAAAGTCATCTTGAATCTTTTCCCATTCTTCATAACGGGCTAATACTTGATCAATATCTGGGCGCAAAGATGGTTCGACATCGGTACATTCTGCCAACAAATCATCCAATGGTGTAAAGTATGTATCGTGCGGACATTTGACATTATCCACAAGACGGATGACTTGATTGCGACTGTACTGACCCTCAAAGCTATCTTGATGCTCTGTTAGTATCACCCAAATGGTTTTAGCTATAGAATAAACATCAGCTTTGAAAGGGTCTGCATTCTTTGAGCCTGGGCGCTCCATTTCTGGAGCTAGTGTCCTTTTGGCACCTAACCGTTCGTCTGTTTTGGTTACACGAGGCTTATCCTGATAGAAAACAAGGCCAAAATCAGAGAGCACATAATGCTCTTGATACATGAGGATATTCTCAATCTTGATGTCTCTATGAGCAATGCCTTGATGATGAAGTCTGCAAAGCATCTTCAATATGTCTCTGATGGCATTCTGTTTTTCGGCAAACGAACTACCAAACAATCGTTCCTTTGCAGGTGTAGCCAAAGGCATGACATAATAAATAATGTCATCTGGCTTTATCTGGTCGTAAGAAGCGGGCAAGTTGAAGTCAATAACTGGCATAATGCCATCTTTACCCATGTGAGAGCGCATTACCGCCACTTCGTCCATGAAACGTTGATATGCAACCTTTGTCGTCTTTTGCAGTATTTTCATGGCAAACACCTCACCAGAGGGGTCTGCACATTCCCAGACCTCTCCATTGCCGCCTGCTCCTATGAGTTTCAGCAATTTCCAAGTGTTAATAGTTTTGTTTGCCATATATAATGTTTGGAGCCATGCTCCTGTCATTTAAAAACAATCCGCTCTCTTCGTCAGATGTGAGCGACACCTCTTTTTTAGAATCGAAATGTGGCTGTAAGCCTCTTGGAGATTCTTACTTGAACTTTATATATTTGTTACCTTTAAACGCTTTCTTAAGAGAGTCCTGAAGATACTTTGCTGCATCTTGCTCTACCTCGGCCTTCATATCATCAAGTTCCTCTTGGATATGGGCTTGGTTTAGTTCAACAAGTTCATCGTAACCACCGTGATACTCACGGTTGCACTTCTTGCACCTGACGTATGACTTGTCATCATTGAATTCAAAGTCGCTACTGCTACCGCAGGTCGCGCAATGCAATGCAATATCTCTGTGATAATTATCTTTCATAACTGCAAGTTCTCTTGATAAACATTGTCTGTTTGGTACTCATCGTCCCATATATAACGCAAGTTGTACTAATTTTTACTGCGGTAAAAAAGCTAAAGCCATGCGGCTCACACTCTTCACCAATATTTCACACTAATTTTCGTTCTTATTAAAGGTGCAGGAAGATGACGGCCCCTTTTCACAAAACCGATCATTAATCCCCTGCACCACAATACACCATGCCCAATACATACTTGGACAAGGCGATTGCTGCTGTACCCAAATTCGGGGAGCGTATTTCGCTTTTTACTAAGAAACTCCGCTTGGCACAATATGCGGATAGTTCTATCTATGACTACCGACTGAAAATCTCTCAGGCGGTATTGTATCTCAACAAATTGCCTGACGATTTCACCCAAGCTGACATTGACAGCTATCTGTCGATGCTCCTGGACAGGAATCGCTACAGTATTTCGCATTTCAAACATACGGTGTTCGGGTTGAAAGACTACTACAAGGTCATGGGCCTTAAGTCTTCCATACACTGGCATGCTGCTATGAAATGCACCGAAATCTTATCTAAAGAATAACCTTTACACAACGACAACATCGCATGCATCTTCAAAAAGGAAGTAAACATCTGGCCAAAGGCTCCTTCAATATTTCCAGTACTAAAGCGAGATTTCAATTCTGCGAATATCAGTCCCTCTTGGGTATCATGCTCAACAAATGCAACACCATCACAGTCCAAATCACGAATAATACCGGTTCTAGTTTCTGTTAAATCCTTCATTCCTTCCACCAAACGATGATCAAATGAAGTGAATTCAGCGTCTTGCAGCTCAACCCGCAACAGTTTCATTGGCACAGGAGAAGAATCTGCCTTATGCTCTTTCACCTCAAAAGCTCCAACTCCTATTTCTTTATCTGCAAACCCTTGCACTGAAGCTCGGTCAAATAATTTGGCAAAAGTCGCATTTACACTCATAACTCCAAAGCCGCTTCTAAAATATCACCAACTCGCATTGCTTCTCTAACCGCCTCACTAAACGAAGTGAATGGTACTCCATGCTTCATCTCCTGAGGGATCACCTTTGATGAACCATCCTCCTGGCGAAGTACAAGGTATGCCACCACATCATCTGCGTTAATACTGAAGTCCGGTGATATACCTGTTTGTGATATTAATGTATTAATCGCCTCTTGATCTTGTCTATGATTGTTGACATAGGTCTGAAACATGATTAATTCATTGATGCGCTGCAAAAAATAGTCGCTATGAGTTGTAAGATGCACATGTGCACCAGCCTTGCATATATACCCCACTACATCAGCCATCATCCGCTGCTTGCTGGGATGCAGATGGGCTTCGGGCTCTTCGATCAAAACAGCTGTTCTGCTTATATCCCATTTACTTGCAAGGATCTGCAAAGGAGCGATTTCACGAATGGAAGAAGCTGCTGCAGAAACAGGCATACTGACACCGTTTGTATGATACATCAGCCTGTTGTCCTCTTTCTTCACTTCTCCTTCCATGATGGTGAACAAGTGTTTCAGCAAAGGTGCTGATGTCAATTTCGGATTAGACGGCACGTTGCTGAGTTCATTTACATCTGCAATAAAATCCTTATACATTCCGGAATTGCCAATTACATTCTCACTCAACACCGGACCACGGGATGGGGGCATATTGAAGGTTGAACGCAACGCATAGAAATCACCGAACAAGCAAGATATAAGGAATGCTGACAAAACAGCAGCATATGGTGTGGTGTCATTAATGGCAGAATGACTAATTCTGTATCCTATTTCGTTTATTCCAAGAACAAGATCAACATCTTCATTGTTAACCAAGCCAGAAAACTCTTCCTTATACTTGAAAACAATTGTATCAGGGATAACACTAGGAAGCGTCACCTTGATTTTCCCTTCAAGCCCCTCCGAGTTCAACATGAAACGTAAATAATTGACCGCATCGATTTCCATCCATTTCTCAATATCTTGCTTATTGATAGTTAACGCCACACCTTCACCTCTGAATGACTTAGCCATTTCCTTATAGTCATAGTTCAAGTATTCGAACAAATGAGGCAGTCTCAGATTATGGTCTGATATAATCAGCACATCATAGAAATAGTGAGCCAACAGAGCCAGATAACTCTTGCCCATGCCGGACTCGCCAGAAAAAATCATTAAAGGAGCCAACTCTATTTCAGAGTTAACTACCCTCCCAAGTTTTTCTATTTTGATTCTAATTCTATTATTCATTTTTCAATTTGTTTATCACTAGGGGTTCGAGAGTCACTTGGCGACACATTTTGATGGACTGTTGCCGTGTTCCAAAACCAGCATTATTTTTTTCATAAATGAAATATTGATTATTATCGTATTGAGAGGATGCCAGCATGGCAGCGGCAGCAGAGCAACCGATAGCCCACAGAGTGTTTAGAATTGAATATATAACATTCATGATGATTGCGGTGGGCATTTGGTATTTAAAGTTCTTTTTCATAGTCAAATCTCCTTTCTCTTTGTTATTAATAAAAAAATTAACTAAAATTAAAAGTAGAATCAGGGCTATGACGCTGCCGCTTGAAATGCTTAACACCACATTAAGTGGCAAATTTTATTATATTACTAGCGAACACGAATCTCACGAATCCACACTAATCCTTTTTCTTATTTCAACGTGAATTGATCGTGTAATTATTCATTAATTTTTTTGAACACGAATGACAAAACCTTTTGTAATGGTTATTGGTTATAGGTTATCGGTTATAGACGATAAAAAGCATAATGGTTCGCTCCACCCCCACCACACAATACCATGCTTGCGTCGCGTTCCCTGCTAGCAGGGTGCTGCTCCAGCCCCACCACACAATGACATTCATGCGTCGTGTTCCCTGCAAACAGGGTGCTGCACCAGTCCTCTACACATCCTCTGCTTGCGTGACTCGCTGCAATTAATTCATTTTCAACGGTGCTGACTCACTGGAGCTAATCTATTTATAGGTGCTCGCAGACTTTGCCCCTCGACCTTTTGTCCAAAATCCAAAGCGAATGATTACTTTATAGCTATTCATGCACTTATCCTCGAGATAACGGCATCGAACTCCCTGCAATGGGCATACACCTTCTTCACAGCAATATCCACTTCTTTGAGGATTTCTTTCATCTTCTCTTCACAATAAGTCCACACCGAAGCGGTCTCTGCAAGCGAAGAAAGGTTTGCGGCAAAGTCCTTGATTGCTTCTTTTTCGCTGTTGATGTCCGTTACGATGACATAGGCGTATGGTATCCGAGGAAACAAGTCTTTTTGTCCAGTTACAACTTCACAATCGTTAATGCTTTGCATTAACTTTCCTTTTAGGTCATAGGTCGCAACCTGTTCGTCAACTTTTGTTCTATCTCCCTGTGACAGCGTGTCTGCATCACTGATGTTATACAACATGAACTTTTCCCATCCTTTGATTTCTACAAAACAAAATACGGAATGGTCATTATTAAGCGTCACTCCATCGCAAGAGGGCATGGTACTACGATTCCCCGTTGCCAATTTCTTTTCAATGTTATCGAAATCAACCACTGGTGTATTTGAAGTAGTTTTACACAACGGATGACCATCACACGGTTTGTGCAGATGACAAATCGTGGTCTCGCCAAGCGAGGAAAAAGCCAGCAATGAGTTGTAAATGTCTGATGCAGTATTAATCATAGCCCAACTATTTGCGTCTAGCTAAGTCAACATTCATTATCTCATTCAAGGGTTTGGAAAGTTTCACAAAAATGGCATTCAAGTCATCTGTCACATCCTTCAGTTCCGCCAAGCCATTTCCGCAATCCTCTGTAAGATAATAGTTTACATACTTCTCTACATCCTGTTGTGCAGCAAAATACCTGACACCTTGCACAAAATAAGGGCTATGAGTGCTCACCAACACCGGAATTCCAGTGTTCGACAATTGCACAAGAAGTTTAGCAAAGGCTATTTGCCATTCAGGGTGTAGGTGGTTCTCAGGTTCATCCCATATCAATACCTTATTAGCACTGATGGTGTTAGTCTGGAGCAACATCTGCACAAGGCCAAAACTCTTAATACCCGAGGCAACATTGATAGGAAGAATGTCGTTGCCGTTCTGTCGAAAGACAAGCCTTCGTCTCTTGGAATCGTAAACAAATTCACCATGAATGATATCCTTGATGGCTAACGGTTCTAAAAACAACGGATAATCTGATGCCATCTTTAAACCATCAATCTTTTCGGCCAAGTCTTTGATGTGTATAGGAAGCATGGACCTACGGCGGTATCTTCCTTCTGCTTCACGGAATGTTTCGGCTTGCAACAGTGTATCAAGCATGTGAATATAAAGAGGTGACTCCACGTATGTGGCATCTGCCAAAGGCTCTCCTGACCCAACCTTCACTGACGAGACTTGCTCTTTCTCGATATGCAAATCGAGATATGTTTTTTCGCTCTTCTCCTCCAAAAAGACTGAGGCTTTTTCCGAACCATACGAACAGATGTTATTCATAAACTCAGATTCTATGGAATATTCCATAATGGTCTTGATAGTCGCTGCCCTATTGTCTTTATTCTTGAAACCAATAGAGATATTATCCAAGTCCTGCAGCATCAATGCCTTCATTCTTGGCGTCACATCCTCAAGACCACGAATAGCCTCGGAAAGAATTGTGAGATGTCTGTCAAGCTCATCTGATTTATCCGCCTCCATCAATCGCTCAGTAAACTTTCGGGATGGAATTGGGAACAAATCATCGATTTCCGGATTATCGTATCTATATGCAACACCTTTTATACGCATATACAATGATGAAACCATCTTGTTGATGGCTTTCTCCCAGTTCTTGTCATCATTGTCGCGTGCCTCGGCAACGGCCTTGATGGCAGAGAAGAGTACCTTCCCAACAGTACTCTTTCCTGAACTGTTCTCGCCTGCAATAACTGTCAAACCATTCAGTTTTACATCAGCATTCCTAACTTTCCCTATATTTTCTATCTTAAGTCTCATATTATCACTATTATCTAATAATTAAAGAGGAACTCCTACATATAGACAATAAACTGGCACCTGCCACACTTACTATCTATACAAGATTCATAATAAAATGTACCGTTTCCCTGTTGCATAACTTTTGCGAGGCTTGGCATAAAATATATTCGTAAGATTTGCATATCCATTCAATCCTTGTCCGTAGCTATCTGCTTTAAATGTAAAAAGAAGCATCTAACTCTATTTACTTACATACCCGAGTATATATGCCAGTTCCTCTTCTGCTTTGCAGTTTCCTCCTGCGGGAAAGGCTCCGCTACTTAACAACTGTTTCAACGAGACCTGCCCATCCGGATAGATGTCATCGACCACATAAGTTACTGTATAGCCTCTCTTTTCTTCTCCAAAGGAGAACTCAAAGTCCTTCTGTCTAATTTCCCTCCTGAGCATCATACTCGTCACCATATATGCACCCACAGCCATGGGATCTCTCTGGAAGGCTCTCGACAATACTGTCTGAATTTCCACAGTGCTCTGCCCTAGTCGCCGCAGAAGGGCTGCCATGATGAACATACCTCGGTGCGGGATCAAGAATGCCGTCTTCGTGGGAAGTGCGATCTGCCGACCTACGTCATCTATGGCATGATAAAACTGACGTAAGGTATACTGCGTGAAGTCAAACTGGTTCATGACAGCCTGAACAGCTTTGCTGTCCATCCCCGTGACATACATCAACTCATCAAAATAATACTGTCGCGTCATCTCACGCAAAGAATAACGGAAGATTCCTTTGTCGGAGAATTTATTGATGTACCCATCAAAACAGGTCTTCTGTCCATAAAAATGCAAGAAGATATTCTTGAGGTTATCGATATCAAGACATATCACTATGTTGTCCACTCCAAACTTATTCCCTGCCAGACTGCTACTCTTGGGAGAGACCCCATATTTATATCCATAGTCTATATGGGCGGATATGACATTCAATATCCTAAAGATATGCGCCGGATCAATCCTGTCCATGTCCTCGAAGACAAGGCATACCATCTTCCTCGTATGCGCCCTCTTCCACGACTTGATAAGATCGTTCAGAATGGCGGTGATGGGATCTGCCTCATAGATACCCTTATTATCAAACGCAGCGATAAATCTGTCTAGTTTGACTCCCAAGTCTCCTCCGTTCTTTTTGTATTCCTCATACTTCTTTTTCATGGACTTGAGGAATTTTGCCGCACCTAAGGTCGCTTTGATCGTATTCGAGGCATCAAAACAGGACAACTCTGTCAACACTTCCTCGGCAAAATCCTGCCAATTGTTCTTCAAGAAGAAGAAGGTCGCTATGTCGTCTGGTATTTCGTATGTCTCAGGTACCAATCCCTGCCCGTACATTTGGAAAAGCAAATCCCTTTTGATATACTCAAAAATATCTTGATTGTCAGCCACCTGATAGTTGACAGGGTATATCTTTAGAAAGACATATCTTTTCCTCAGCTTCTTCTCAGCTGCTGCCAAAAAGAAACTCTTGCCGTCGCCAAAACGAGCAGACAGGATGGTTCGCGGATGACTCTTTAGGTGCTTGTCAAAGTCCTTGATGACGCCATCCATCGGTATAACCTGATGAGTACGTACATTGCCACCCATTATTCTAGTTTCCTTTTTAAAGAAGTATAAGACTCCTCTACACGCAGATACGCGAGATAGCAGGACCTATTATTGTCCATGGCTACGTCAAAGAAGATACAAGAACCACTATCCTCCGGAACCACTTTGATTATGTGGCTCGTATTCACCAGGACTTTTTCTCCTTTGTACTCTGTCAACTCAATAAAGTCTGCCATGAGGCCTTTATTTTTTTTAATTAATTGTACGGCAATACACTGGCTGCTTGTGCATGGGCTTCCTCACTAGACGAGCCTCAACGCCTGCGGCATCCATCTAGACGCGAAGCTGAAACAATTGCGTTTTCTCTCCGACATATAGTGTTTTGTTTTATTCTTCTATTCTTACTTTCACCACAACCTTTTTCACAGGTACTGGTTCATCGATACATAATTGCGGCATGTGGCCATCCTGGGGGAAGAATACCGCGAAGTATCCGTCGCCTAGAATCAGTTCCTGCGGTCTGAGGTCGGCAGCATAAAAGGCTGCGTCCTTTTTCTCATCATAAACTTTTGTTTCTTTCAGCCTTTCAATAGGCAAGCATGCGATGCGCTCTTCTCCTAACAGGAGATACTGGATGTCGATATTCTTCCTGTGCGCTTCGTAACCATGCTCATTCACCTTTTTGGTATCATACTCCGACACAATAGCATTAACCCGTGGATTAATCTGGTGAGTGCCAACAGCGATATCAGGAGAGACTTGCCGCAAGAACTTCAAGCCTTCGTAGATATCAGGCGAGAGGCCTTTGTAGGTATTGATGTTTGTTATTCTATCGTAAATCATGATTGATTCTGACTCTTATTTATTATATCCTCTTAACAATTGACCTCATAATCGGTAACAAAAACGCACCTTGCAAAGTAGCACACAGTTGCTTTCTTTCCACTCTTGCAAATTGTTTTTCTATATAATCAACCTCTTCAGAATCTATATAGCGTATAGAATTATCACCCTGTATCTCTGTTGGCTGACAACGCATTGCACGTAAAGCAATTCGATATATCCCTCGATGACGTTCTCCCCTCTTTTTTGTCCTGTGAAACAGATTCTTTAAATCTTCAATATCCTTATCTATAAGGGCAATAGGCACACCTTTTTCTGCACATTCGCGAAGTAGCTTTATAAACTTCCGATGAGTTGGATGGATTATTATTTTTTTCAAATCAGAGCTTTTTTTAGTGTCAAGCAATCTTCTGCTATATATATTTACCTATTGATTTGGATTATTCATCAACATGTAGAAGGATGTTCATGGGTTGCTGTTGTATTATAATATCTTTTCGTTACTATAGAACAATTCAATTCCCGTCCTTTGAAGGAACCGTAATTGACGGTTCTGATAGTTAGCACCACTTTTAGGATATGTATTAAAGCAAACGTAGCCGTCAATCTTTGCCAACGACATAAAATCCAGATTGAATCTGCGCAACGCCCAACTTATACGCATGGCGGTCATGAAAATCTGAGACTCAGCCTTACCACATTCCTTATTCAATTTGTTGGTGGTTGCATTGGTTTTAAATTCCAAAAAACTAATCTCATCGTCACTAACAATTGCGCCATCACATTGACCTATGTTGTCTATATCCGACGTCATCATCTTGTTGTCAATCTGGAGTAAAGAATATGTCTTATTTGCCGGATTCTTCACATCAAAACCAGGAACAGCCTTGTCGGCGGAAAATGCTGGATCGTCGACTACATGCTCACCTTTTGACGAATTTAAAAGGCAGTTGTCAACGTGAGAGTAAACTGTCCTAAGAGTGTCTATTATCTGATTGCGTGATGCCATAAACTACTTTGTTTTAAGGTACTCATTTGCATACAGCCGATAGAGTTCATTAAACCTATCGGACATCACCTCTGAAACAGAATCAAGGTAATTGCCGCCTATCATACCTGTATCACTATCCATACGCGACACAAACTTGCCGTTTTCAATAGAATAAATAGACATATCCCTGGAGGCGATGGCGACGTTGGTTATTTTTTCTACTTTCACGCTGAAAGAATCCATTTCCTTCAGTTTACCCGCCAAGAGGAATATATTAATAACGGACAAGACATACGGGCTGTGGGTGGTAAGGAACAGATAACCCATTTGCTTTGTCTTCTGGAAAGCCTGCTGCAAGTTGACGAGTAACTCTTCTATCAAGTCGGCTTGCGACTGAGGAAAGAGATGTTGCTCCGGCTCTTCGACAAAGAGCTGCGGATAGTTATAGTAACTCAGTCTGTCACGTTCGAAATCATTGTTGAAATCATTGTTGAAATCACCTTTAGCATTCTGTGGAGTACGTTTTGAGGGCGCATCTGTAATTTCAAGCAAATATCTTGACATAATAGATACCGGAACCGAAGCCTGTACTCCACTTGACATATACTCCAACTTCATCGGTTTATGATGCTCCGTGAAGCGCACGTAGTCTGTATGACCCTCATGATAATACTCCATACCCTTTAGTATAGACAACTTAAGCGGTTCCTTTTCACTAAACATGACGTTGGCCTCATTGAATTCAATAACAGAATTAAACATCACGTCAAAGGTAGAGGAGCGATATTTGGCGTCCAGGTCTGGAATAACGGACAGAAGATTACGCTCGGCAGGCAGATAGCTCAGTTTGGTATTGTGGCGAACAGCCTCAAACTGGGTGGTTCGAGTGATGTCAATGCTTTTTAGTCCAGAAACCATAATATTGATAGCGTCGCCATGATATTCTATGAGTGACGAACCGTTGAAATAGGCATCATTTAACTTATGGAAAGTCATCAATGGAAAGATAAAGTCGATAACCTTTATCAGACTCAGATCATTATAATCACCTATCATCACCTTCTTCTCAAACCAGCGGCAATAACACAGAATCTTCATAAAAGTACTTTTACCCGAGCTTTGCTCGCCAATGATGAGCATAACATGGGTCAAAGGCACAACACCAGTATCTTTGATGGGTCCTATATTTTTAATTCTGATTGATGACATAATCTTTATTCTAATAATGTTTGTTTTTTACATATTTGACAGCCTTCTTCTCTCCTTCCACATTCAGCCCTTTTTCTTTACTACAATTGTTTTTCGCCTGATTTGATTTTTTCGGCAGTGTTGACTTGCTGCATTATCTTTAATTAATTGGGGCTTACCAACTCGGTTCAAGGCCTGCAAGCAGGCAGGAAAACTGAAATTAGTCTCTCCTAAAGATGTCTCTCGTATACACTTTCGACTTCACATCATCGAGAACTGAATCGTATCGGTTTGCAATGATGGCATTGCTTTGCTGTTTGAATTTTTCGAGGTCGTTGACGACGAGGCTGCCGAAGAAGGTGGTGCCGTCTTCGAGGGTGGGCTCGTAGATGATGACCTGGGCGCCTTTGGCTTTGATGCGCTTCATGACGCCTTGGATAGCGGACTGGCGGAAATTATCACTATTACTTTTCATCGTCAACCTGTACACGCCTATCGTAGGTACAGGCACTGACGCATTCACGCATTCACGCATTAACGCATTACCAGGTGTATATTCGTTGTTTTCGGTGTAGGCGTAGTAGCCGGACATTTTGAGGACCTGGTCGGCGATGAAGTCCTTGCGGGTGCGGTTGCTCTCGACGATGGCGCTCATCATGTTCTGCGGCACGTCCTCGTAGTTGGCCAGCAGCTGCTTGGTGTCCTTGGGGAGGCAGTAGCCGCCGTAACCGAACGACGGGTTGTTGTAGTGGGTTCCGATACGGGGGTCCAGGCAGACACCATCGATGATGGCCTGGGTGTCGAGACCCTTCATCTCGGCGTAGGTATCGAGCTCATTGAAGTAAGAGACACGCAATGCCAAATAGGTATTTGCGAAGAGCTTCACAGCCTCGGCTTCTTTCATACCGATGAAAAGAACAGGAATACCTTTTTCTAATGATGAGTGATGAGTGATGAGTGATGAATTGGCTGACGCGTCCTGACTATGACCAATGGCGCCTTCGACTAAGAGATCTGCGAACTGGTGGGCTTTTTCGGTCAGCCAGTTAATGTCGGTAAGAGCCTTGATGGCCTCGTTCTCCTCCTCATATTCCTTGCCGGCCATCATCTTGGGGACGCCCACGATGATGCGGCTGGGATAGAGGTTGTCGTAAAGAGCCTTGCTTTCACGCAGAAACTCGGGGCTGAACAAGAGATTAAAATGCTTTGCTCCACTGCGGTCGCAGGCCATGTCTCCCTTGGAGCCAGGCAGGATTGCTTGATTGCCTGATTTTTCACTAATTTGATTTATTTCATCGGAGTTCAAGGCCGCTCCCTGCGGTCGGGCAGGCTTGAGTTTCTGGTAGTACTTGAGATACAGGCTGCGGGTGTAGCCCACAGGGATGGTGCTCTTGATGACCATCACGGCATCGGGGTTCACCTTCAGGACGGCATCGATGACGGCCTCCACAGCACTGGTATCGAAGAAGTTCTTCTGGCTGTCGTAGTTGGTGGGGGCGGCGATGACCACGAACTCGGCATCGCGATAGCCGGCCTCCTGGTCGAGGGTCGCCTTGAGACTCAACGGCTTGTGGGCCAGATATTCTTCGATGTAGTCGTCCTGGATGGGCGACTTCTTATTGTTCACCAAATCTACGCGTTCGGGAACGATGTCGACAGCGGTGACATCATTATGCTGTGCCAACAGTGTGGCAATACTAAGACCGACATAGCCGGTACCTGCTACGGAAATTTTCATAAAAATTTATTTACTTATTAAATGCGCGAACCAAACGACTTATGGTACGCCGAAGGCACCCTCAGTCACAGACACTTATGCGCTCGGGGGCACCATTTTGCCCACTTTGCGCCTCGTAATCCGGAGAGGTAATATAGCCTACGCTATTGATTTGCAAAGATACACAATATTTTTGTATTGACCAAATTATTTGTTAATTATTTTTAAGAAAATATCAACTCCATTGTATAATATATTAATATAATACATTTTAGGGTGAGCACAATTTTACCCTCTTCGCAGCCGATACAGCGCGAATCAGACGATTTTCACGAAAAATGTCCGAGCGAAAGCCCCCTTTTTTGGAGCCAGTCGACACCCTACACCTCCATTCGTTGCGGCTTCTTGATGAGCACGGAGAGGAGGATGCTGAAAACGAGGATGCCGAGGATGACGGCGAGGGAGGCAAGTGTGGGGATGTGCCAGTCGAAGAACTCGCCACAAATCATCTTCACCCCGATGAAGGTCAGCAAGACACCGAGTCCGTAGTGCAGCATCCAGAAGCGGTCGGCCACATCGCTCAGCAGGAAGAAGAGCGAACGCAACCCCATAATAGCGAAGATATTGGAAGTGTAGACGATGACCGGGTTCTGGGTCACGGAGAAGACGGCCGGGATGGAGTCGACGGCGAAGATGATGTCAGAGAATTCGATAACCAAAAGCACGAGGAAAAGAGGCGTCATCATTAATTTAGACTTCGAGACTTCGAGACTTCGAGACTTCGAGCCGTCTTGATGACTTGATGTCTCAACAACTTGTTGTCTTACAAAAAAATCATGTCCATGGCTTTTCGCTGTCACAGGGAAGTGCCTGGAGGCAAACTTCACGATCGGGTGGTTCTCGGTGTCCATCTGCTCGTCGCCCTTGTCGAGGAACATCTTCACGCCACTATAAATCAGTATTACACCGAAGACCGCCAACAGCCAGGCGAACTGGCTGATGAGTCCCGCTAAGGCGAAGATGAAGATGAATCTTAGTACGATAGCTCCAAAGATACCCCAGAAAAGAACTCTGTGATAATATTCCTTCTGGATGCCGAAACTCACGAAAACCATGATCATCACGAAGATGTTGTCTATCGAGAGGCTCTCCTCGAGGAAGTAACCCGCCAAGAACTCGGAGACCATCTCGCCACGATAGGCTTGGAGGTCGGTCACCGAGGCGTCGGGCGGCATCATCCAGTCGCCAAAGAAGTAGACCAGCACGGCGAAACCCATGGCCAGGGAGACCCAGATGCCTGTCCAGATGGCGGCTTCCTTCACGCTCACCACCTTGTCTTTCTTATGAAATACAAAGAGGTCGAGCAACAGCATCACCACGACGAAGACCATGAATATCCCGAAAAACAATCCGTTCATATAATAAAGTTTAACGTTTGACGTTTAATTAAAAGGTTATGGGTTATGGGTTATGGGTTATGGGTTATGGGTTATGGGTTATGGGTTATGGGTTATTGGTTTTTGAATCCTAGTTAAAAATTAAGAGTTTTTTGATGAAAACGACGATGATGGTAAAATATTGCGAGCTATTCACAACTTTTTTCAAGATAGGGACTTTCACTATCGGTGGGGGGTATGCGATGATACCGCTCATCCAGCGCGAGGTGGTGGAGCGTCGCAGGTGGCTGACAGATATGGAGATGCTCGATGTTATAGCCCTCTCGCAGACGATGCCGGGCATCTTGGCGGCGAATATTGCCGCCCTTGTGGGACAACGGCTGCGGGGTACCCGTGGGGCGCTGACGGCCGTACTCGGTAACATACTGATGCCCATCGTTTTCATCCTGCTTATCGCACTGTTCTTCCGTCAGTTCAAAGACAACCCCACAGTGGAGGCCATCTTCATGGGCATCCGGCCGGCCGTGGTCGCCCTCATCGCCGCCCCCGTCTTCACCCTCGCCCGCAAGGCCGGGGTGACACTCCGCACCGTCTGGATACCGCTCCTCGCCGCACTCCTTATCTCCCTCTTCGGCATCAGCCCCGTCCTCGTCATCCTCATAGCACTGGTGACTGGCTGGCTCTATTCTAAGTTAATAGATAATAGATTATAGATAATAGTTTAATGTGTTACTTTAAGTTAAAACAACTTTTACGCAGTGGCACAAGTATCGGAGCAAACGTACGGGAAGGGCTTTATGCTCAGAGCAGAAAAGATTTTATCAGCAAACTAAATATTGCTTTAAAAGAAGCAGGAGAAACAGACTAATTGGCTTGATGTTTTACATGCGGCAGATTATTTCAATAAACAGGAGTTTAACTCGTTAAAAGCTGACAACGATGAACTTTTAAGGCTATTGACAACTATTATCAAAACGACAAAAGAAAAAGATGAAAACTAAAAACAACTATTATCTCTTATCTATTAACTATTATCTATGTTAATTTTAGAACTTTTTTACACCTTCCTGATTATCGGACTCTTCACATTCGGTGGGGGGTACTCGATGATTGCGCTCATCCAAGACGAGGTGGTGACGCAGCACGGATGGCTCACCAGTCAGGAGTTTGCCGATATTCTGGCCATCAGCCAGGTCACCCCTGGGCCTGTGGGCATCAACACCGCCACCTATGCTGGATACTCCGCCATCATCAACTCGGGACTCCCCGAATGGATGGCCGTCGCAGGTGCCGTCGTTGCCTCGCTGGCCGTCCTCATCCTGCCCCTGACACTCATACTCATCGTCGGCCGCTGGCTCCTCAAACACAAAGATCAGGCTCCCTTCGACGTCATCTTCAAGGTCCTGAGGCTCACCGTCATCGGCCTCATCGCCGCCGCCGCCATCTCACTTATGCCCACAGCTTTTTCACCCACTCCAACGGGGACCATCAGCCTTTTCGATTTCCAATTTTCAATCTTTAATTTGATCATTTTCGCAGTGGTGTTCGGGCTGTCGCTGTGGAAAAAAGTCTCCCCTATACTGCTCATCGTACTGTCGGGAGTGACGGGGCTGCTGCTTTACGGCTGACACTTTTCTTTTCAACGGCGAATTATACTAATTTTGCGAAGGGCTGACGCGGGTCACACAAATTGAAAATTGAAAATTTGCTCCCCTACGGTCGCGGGGCAATTGTTGGCTAATTTCACGAAGGCGTGACGCTGACGCTGCGGCAGGACTTTTTCTTTATTAGGAGTAAAATGGAGAAAAATGGAGCGAATTGACAATTGACGAGTCGCATCTAAAAAATACAAAATACTAAAAATCAAAAATATAATAACTTGTTGAAAAAATATTTGGCAAGTTATCATTTTTTTTTATTACCTTTGCACCTGTGTTTAGTGTTTAGTGTTTAGTGTTTAGTGTTTAGTGTTTAGTGTTTAGTGATGAATGAGGAGAGATGAGTGATGAATTATTTTTTGAATATAATATAATATACAATAAATATGAGTAACAAGAAGTACACGTTGGTAATCAATCCTGGTGCCACATCGACCAAAGCCGCCATCTACGAAGGCGAGACCGAAGTTTTCACCGAGAACCTCTCCCACCCCATCGAGGAGATCCAGAAGTTTAAAGAAGTTGCCGACCAGTTCGAATACCGCAAGACCGCCATCCTCGACATGGTGAAGCGCCACGGCGTGAGCACCGACGAGATTGCCGTCGTCATGGGCCGCGGCGGCCTCACCCGCCCCTGCGAGAGCGGCTGCTACCGCGTCAACGAGCTCATGAAAGAGGAATGCCACGCCGGCATCCAGGGCAAGCACGCCTGCAACCTCGGCGCCCTCATCAGCGACGCCATCGCCCGTGAGATCGGCCTCGAGTGCGCCTATATCGCCGACCCCGGCATCGTGGACGAGCGTCCCAAGTTCGCCAAGATCAGCGGCCACCCCGTCTTCGACCTCGACCCCTCGCGCGAGGGCGTCATCTGGCACTGCCTCAACCAGAAGATGACCGCCAAGCTCTATGCCCGCGAGCTCGGCAAGAAATATGAAGACCTCAACCTCATCATCGCCCACATGGGCGGCGGCGTCAGCGTGGGTGTCCACGAGCACGGCAAAGTGACCGAGGTCAACCGCGCCCTCTGCGGCCTCGGAGCCTTCTCCCCCACCCGCTGCGGCTCCATCAACGCCTCCAAACTCATCGAAGTGGCCTGCAGTGGCAAGTATGACGAGGCCAAGCTGAAGAAGATGGTCACCGCCGAAGGTGGCTTCGTGGCCTACCTCGGCACCAACGACGCCTACGAGGTCGAGAAGAAAGCCCTCGCCGGCGACGAGAAATGCAAACTCCTCGTCGACGCCTTCACCTATCAGGTGTCCATGGAGATCAGCCGTCTGGCTGCCGTGGTCAAGGGCAAGGTCGACGCCATCATCCTCACTGGCGGCATCGCCTACAGCAAACCCTGGATGGCCATGATCGAAGAGCGCGTGGGCTGGATTGCCCCCGTCAAGATCTACAAGGGCGAGAACGAGATGCTGGCCCTCGCCATCTGCGGCAAGGAAGTGCTGGACGGTGTGAAAGTGAAAGAGTACAAATAGCAGGTAGCTGATAGTGATGAGTGATGAGTGATGAATCTTTTTTTTAATATAATAATTTAGTGGGGAGTGGAGAATTAAGAATTAAAAATTAAAAATTAAAAATTGAAACCACTTCACACTTAACACTACAAACTAAACACTGAACACTAATCACTAATCACTAATCACTAAACACTAAACACTAAACACTGAACACTAAACACTACACACTAAACACTAAACACTGAACACTAAACACTAAACACTAAACACTAAACACTAAACACTAAACACTAAACACTAAACACTACTCACTACCAACTAATAACTTAAAAAATAGATGAAAAAAAATCTTATTATCATAGCGGCTTGTGCCGTGATGGGGACTGTGGGGGCACAGAATGTGGAGCTGAAGGATTTCAACGACTCGGCTTCCTATGCCATCGGACGTGACATCTACAACCAGTGGATGCAGCAGAACCTCGGCATCAACGCCCAGGCTGCCGGCCAGGCCATGATCGACGCCGCCAAGGGCCAGAGCCTGCTCCACGACGGACAGGCCATCCCCCTGCTGCAACGTTTCCAGGAGGAATTCGAGCTCCGCAACAACCCCGCCGCCCGCGAGAACATCGAGAAAGGCAAGAAGTTCATGCTCGAGATCAGCAACAACAAGTCCGTCTACACCACCCCCAGCGGTCTCAAATACCGCCGTATCAAAGAGGGTAACGGCAAGCACCCCAAAGCCACCGACCGCGTGAAAGTGCACTACACCGGCACCCTCATCGACGGCAAGAAGTTCGACAGCAGCGTCGACCGCGGCGAGCCCATCACCTTCCCGCTGAATCAAGTCATCCCCGGCTGGACCGAGGGTCTGCAAATCATGGACGAGGGCTCCAAGTACATCCTCTACATCCCCTATAACCTGGGCTACGGCGTCCGCGGCGCGGGACAAGACATCCCCGGCGGCTCCACCCTCATCTTCGAAGTCGAACTGCTAGAGATAAATCCGGAGAAATAACGGTTTGCTCCAGCCCTCTGCACATCCTCTGCTTGCGTCGCAGGCCGTGACCAGAGGTCAGGCAGATGGGTTATAGGTTATAGAGAATGAATACCTTTGGCTCAAAATTCCGCTTAACGACCTACGGCGAGTCCCACGGACCCGCCGTAGGTGGCATTATAGACGGTTGTCCTGCCAACATGCGCCTTGACATGGACGCCATCCGCGCCGACCTCGACCGTCGCCGCGCTGGCGCCCCCCGTCAGGAGAAAGACGAGATAGAATGGCTCTCCGGACTGAAAAACAACATAACCCTCGGCACCCCCATCGCCTTCTGCATCAGGAACAAGTACGCCCGTCCCGACGACTACGACCTCCTCTCCGACTGCTACCGCCCCGGCCATGCCGACTACACCTACGAAAAGAAATATGGTCTTCGCGACCACCGCGGCGGCGGCCGCGCCTCCGCACGCGAGACCGTGGCACGCGTCGTCGCCGGCGCCATTGCCAAACAGCTCCTCGCACCCATCGAAATCCACGCCCAGGCAGAGCAAACCCTCTCCTCCCCTAAACCAGGGGAGGATGACGACACCATTGGCGGCATCGTCAGCTGCCGCATCACTGGCCTCCCCGCCGGCGTCGGCGACCCTGTCTTCGGCAAACTCAACGCAGCCCTCGCCTCGGCCATGATGTCCATCCCCTCGGCCTTAGGCTTCGAGATGGGCATCGGCTTTCAAGCCGCCCAGATGACCGGCAGCCAGTATATAGACCGGTGGAATGAATGCTTTGCTCCACTGCGGTCGCAGGCCGTGTCTCCCTTGGAGCCAGACAGGAATGCGTCAATGCCTGATTGCTTGAGTAAGGATGCTCCAGCCACTCAAACAATCCTGCCCGACCGCAAGGGAACGGCCTTGAGTACCGCTGAAATAAAAACAAATCAAGCGAAAAAGCAATCAAACAATCAAACAATTACAAAGACCAACCACTGCGGTGGCATCCAGGGGGGCATCTCCAACGGCATGCCCGTAGAGTTCCGCGTGGCCTTCCACCCTGTGGCCACCCTTCCCCAGCCCGTGGAATGCCTCACCACCGACGGCGCCCTCAAAACCCTGCAGGTGAAAGGGCGCCACGACCGCTGCCACGTTCCGCGGGCCGCCGTCGTTGTCGAAGCCATGGCAGCGCTGACGATCGTCAATTTAATTTGCTCCACTTCGGTCGCAGGCCAAATAAATTGAAAATTGAGAATTGAGAATTGAAAATTAACAGCGAACACGAATCTATCGAATCTAACAAATAAAAAAAAAGATTCGTTTAATTCGTGCGATTCGTGTTCAAAAAAAACAGTAGTTAAGTAGACAGTAGTTAAGCCAGATGAAAAAGAGATTTCTTGTTCCTATATCTTTAATTCTTTGCGCAGGATTGTGTTTCAGTTCCTGCAGACAGGAGAGCAAAAATAGCGATAGTGTTGTCAGCGACAGTGTGTTGGAGGCCATCCCCGAGGCCCCTGCCGACGGCTTCGTCATCTGCGGCACCCTCAAGGGGGGTGCCGGACAGCGCCTATGGCTCGAAGAGATGGCGCCCGACGGCATCATCTTCATCGACTCCATCAAGGTGGACCGCCACGGCAACTTCCACTACCTCTACCGCACCTCCTACCGCAGCCTCTACAACCTCCACACCACCCTGGACAACTACATCGTCACCCTGCCCGACTTCGGCGAGACCGTCACCGTCACCGGCCGCTGGGACAACCTCTCCGTCTCCTACCGTGTCGAGGGCTCGCCCGAGAGCCAGCTCCTCTGGGACTTCCAGCAGTTCACCAACAAAGGGTCCAGGATTCTCCACAACCTCGTCGACACCCTCAACCGCTACGACAACCTGCTGGCGGAACGTAAAATCAGCAAGGCCACCTATGACGCCCGTAAAGCCCAGACCGACGCCATCTACCACGAGGCGCTGAAAGAGCAGCGCGAATACGTGCGCGACTTCATCAGAGCCCACCGCGGCTCGCTGGCCACCATCATAGCCCTCTATAAACCCTTCAACAACACCCCGCTCGTCGACCCCCGCACCGACGAAGGCGTGGGTTACTACAAGATGGTCCTCGAAGGCCTCGAGAAGAGTCTCCCCGACAACCCCCACACCATTCATTTCCGAAACAGCACACAGCGCATTCGCGTGACTGGCACAAGGAATTAACCGCTTTTCAACAGCTTTCAGTTGAGAACTTTATTTTGCCGTGTAAAGGATTGATTGTATCTTTGCAGCGTGAATATGAAAATGTGCGTCTGATACAAGTTCCTTGACATGAATAGTTTGCCATGGTATTCCTCTTTTGTACAGAGGGATGAAAAGGGAACCGCGTGAAAATCGCGGGCTGTCGCGCAACTGTGAACCCCTAGCAGTTAGCTGTTATACAACGAGGAAAGCCAGATACCTGCCATGAGCAAAGACGATTCATGCCGCTTTCGCGTCAAAAGCCGGCCGCATCACCACATTGCTGTCGGCATGCTCGCGCGATAAATAGTATTCGTAAAACACATCAAAGTAAGACCGACAGACAATGGAGACCAACAGCTTTACCATCACCAAACGCGACGGCACGCAAGAACGCTTCTCGCTGGACAAAATCATGAATGCCATCATCAAGGCGTTCAACTCGCAGAACGAGCCCATCGACCTGGGCCGCCTGTCGAAGATTCTTTCCCGCATCGACATCCATGACGGCATCACCGTCGAGGAGATACAGAACCAGGTGGAGGTAGCCTTGATGCAAGAGGGCTACTACAACGTGGCCAAGAGCTTCATCCTCTACCGCCAGCAGCATACCGAGGACCGCGAGACGATGGAGAAGCTGCGCTTCCTGAGCGACTATGTGGTGGCCGCCAACGCCGCCACGGGCTCCAAGTTCGACGCCAACGCCAACGTGGAGCACAAAAATATCGCCACCCTCATCGGCGAGTTGCCGAAGAGCGGCTTCATCCGCCTCAACCGCCGCCTCCTCACCGACCGTATCAAGCAGATGTACGGCAAGGAGATGAGCGACCGCTATATCGACCTGCTGACGCACCACTTCATCTACAAGAACGACGAGACGTCGCTGGCCAACTACTGCGCCTCCATCACTATGTATCCGTGGCTCCTCAGCGGCACCGCCAGCATCGGCGGCAACTCCACGGCTCCCACCAACCTCAAGTCCTACTGCGGCGGCTTCATCAACATGGTCTTCATGGTCTCCTCCATGCTGAGCGGCGCCTGCGCCACCCCCGAGTTCCTCATGTACCTCAACTACTTCATCCAGAAGGACTACGGCAAGGACTACTGGAAGGAGCCCGACAAGATCGTCGACCTCTCGCTGCGGCAGAAGACCATGGACAAGATCATCACCGACTGCTTCGAGCAGATCGTCTACTCGCTGAACCAGCCCACCGGCGCCCGCAACTACCAGGCGGTGTTCTGGAACGTAGCCTACTATGACAAGCCCTATTTCGAGAGCCTCTTCGGCGAGTTCCGCTTCCCCGACGGCAGCGAGCCCGACTGGGACGGCCTCTGCTGGCTCCAGAAACGCTTCATGAAATGGTTCAACCAGGAACGCACCAAGGCCGTGCTGACCTTCCCCGTCGAGACCATGGCGCTGCTCTACGACAAAGACGGCAAGTTCGTCGACCAGGATATGGCCAACTTCACCGCCGAGATGTACGCCGAAGGCCACTCCTTCTTCACCTACATCTCCGACAATGCCGACTCCCTGAGTTCCTGCTGCCGCCTGCGCAACGAGATCACCGACAACGGTTTCAGCTACACGCTGGGTGCCGGCGGCGTCTCCACGGGTTCCAAGTCGGTGCTCACCATCAACCTCAACCGCTGCATCCAGTATGCCGTCAAGAACGGCAAGGACTATAAGGAGTTCCTCACCGACATCATCGACCTCTGCCATAAGGTGCAGCTGGCCTACAACGAGAACCTCAAGGAGCTCCAGAGCCACGGCATGCTGCCGCTCTTCGACGCCGGATATATCGACATCGCACGCCAGTATCTCACCATCGGCGTCAACGGCCTCGTCGAGGCCGCCGAGTTCATGGGCATCGCCATCAAGGACAGCCCCGAATACCGCGAGTTCGTGCAGACCATCCTCGGCCTGGTGGAGAAGAAGAACAAGGAATACCGCACCAAGGATGTGATGTTCAACTGCGAGATGATCCCCGCCGAGAACGTCGGCGTCAAGCACGCCAAATGGGACCGCGAGGACGGCTACTTCGTGCCGCGCGACTGCTACAACTCCTACTTCTATATCGTCGAGGACCAGTCGCTCACCGTGCTCGACAAGTTCCGCCTCCACGGCAAGCACTACATCGAGCACCTCACCGGTGGCTCGGCACTCCACTGCAACCTCGAGGAGCACCTCACGCAGCAGCAGTACCTGCAGCTGCTCGAAGTGGCCGCCAAGGAAGGCTGCAACTACTTCACCTTCAACATCCCCAACACCATCTGCAACGACTGCGGCCATATCGACAAGCGCTACCTCAAGGAGTGCCCCCACTGCCATTCGAAGAACGTCGACTACATGACCCGCATCATCGGCTACCTCAAACGCGTCAGCAACTTCAGCCTGCCGCGCCAGCAGGAAGCCGCCCGCCGCTACTATGCTACAATGAACTAAAACAACTCCCCGCCTTCGGCGGAAATCCTGGAGATCCTGAAAATAATTTCCAAGATTTATCGGACACGACGGGTCAGGCAAATCTTAGAAATCAGAAATAATCTCCAAGATTTACAAGATTTCGCGAAGCGGGAGACAAAAACAAAAATGCTAAAATATACCAACACAGATATTGTCTTCCAAGAGATTCCCGACGAGGTGACGCTGGCCGTCAACCTCTCGGGGTGTCCCTGCCACTGTCCGGGCTGCCACTCGCCGCAGCTGTGGGGCGACATCGGGGAACCCCTCACTGACGAGGCCATCGACTGTATGCTCGAGCACCAGCCGTCGGGCGTGAGCTGCGTGGCGCTCATGGGCGGCGACGCCAACCCCGCGGAGGTCAACGACATAGCCTCGCGCCTCAAACAACGTCACCCCAACCTCAAGACCGCCTGGTACAGCGGCCGCTCCCTCCTGGCCAAGGAGGTGAACCTCGACAACCTCGACTACGTGAAGCTGGGACCCTACCTCGAACACTTGGGACCCCTGAAGTCTCCCAAGACCAACCAGCGCCTCTACCTCGTGCAGCACCGCCGCAGCACCGAACCCGGCAACGCCAACACCCTGCACGACCTCACCCCGCGCTTCTGGCGAAACAAGACGCCCTGATTATTCCGGCCGGTACTCCTCGAAGGTATGGTCGTCGTAGAAGAAAAGAATCTTTACCAACCTGCGCTTGTCAGTTGAGACGGGCGCAGGCTTTTCTTTTGCCACAGGCATGGGCTCCTCTTTCCGTTCTTCTTCCTCCTGCTCGCGCTGCGCGCTCACGAGATCTGGTAGATCTTCCGCTTCGCGGATTTCAGGCTCGTAGTTCTCTTTTCTTGGCTCTGGTAGAGGGGCAGGGGCTGGCGCCGGCAGAGGGGCCGAGAAGAGCGTAGGCTCGGACAAAGATTCCTCATTCCTCATTCCTAATTCCTCATTAGCCCTAATTCCTCTGCCTGGCTCCAAAGGAGACACGGCCTGCGACCGCAGTGGAGCAAATTCCTCATTATTTTTCATTCCTAATTCCCCATACATTTGTCCTTTTCCCATGAGCAGCCAGTTAGCGTCAATCTCGGGGTAGCGGCGGATGACCTTGCTGACGAACTCCAGGCTGGGGTTGTTGCGGCCACTTAAAATATGCGACATTCCGGAGGGCTGAATTCCGATTTCCTCCGCAAACTGTTTTGCGGTGATATTTTTCGCCTGCAAAATAAGATTTATCCTGTTTATCATAATCTTACATTTGTAAATCTACTATTATTGAATTACAAATGTACATATATTTTTTAACCTACACAACATTATTTTCGTGGATTACATTTGTAAACTAATTGAATAAATAAATATATACTTTAAATAATGATATATATTAATTTGTTTTATAATGATATACAAATATTCAATAATTATTTTTAAATCAATACAGGAACCCTGCATATTATATTATCTAACACTTTAAATAAAATATATAACGAACTGATTTACTATATTTATTTATCTACAATATTGTATTATTTAATATTTTTAACGAGAAATACAGATGTCTATCGTTTACAATTGTATTCATGCGAAATTTGACAGCCATTTACAATTGTACTTACGGAAAGTCGACCGTTGTACTTTACAGATGTAAAAATAAAAATATCGATTCTAAGCGCCTTTCTCGGCATCCGACGACCTGGCGCTCCAGAATACAAAAAAAATCGCTATTGAGCGATTTTTTATTTTTCAATTTTCCTGCCTGGCTCCAAAGGAGACACGGCCTGCGACCGCAGTGGAGCAAATTCTCCTGCCTTTTTCAAAAGGCTTTGAGCACCTTGAAAATAAATTAAATATAGCGAAAAATTTTCAAATTCCTCTCCCCCTCCCCTTTTCTTTTCTCCTGCTGCGCGGCTATCGGCTTCCTTTTCTATCTCAATCAAAACTAAAAAAACTATCAAAACTTTCTCGATGTCTCGATGTCTCGACGTCTTTCCTTCTCTCCTGCTGCACGAGATCTTGTTGATCTTGTAGATTCTCCGCTGCGCGGCTACCAGCTACACGCTTTCTTTTCTATCTCAATCAAAACTAAAAAAACTATCAAAACTTTCTCGATGTCTCGATGTCTCGATGTCTTTTCTTCTCTCCTGCTGCACGAGATATTGTTGATCTTGTAGATTCTCCGCTGCGCGGCTATCGGCTACACGCTTCCTTTTCTATCTCAATCAAAACTAAAAAAAATATCAAAACTTTCTCGATGTCTCGATGTCTCGACGTCTTTCCTTCTCTCCTGCTGCGCGAGATCTTGTTGATCTTGTAGATTCTCCGCTGCGCGGCTATCGGCTTCCTTTTCTATCTCAATCAAAACTAAAAAAACTATCAAAACATTCTCGATGTCTCGATGTCTCGATGTCTCGATGTCTCGATGTCTCGATGTCTCGATGTCTCGATGTCTTTTCTTCTCTCCTGCTGCACGAGATCTTGTTGATCTTGTAGATTCTCCGCTGCGCGGCTATCGGCTTCCTTTTCTATCTCAATCAAAACTAAAAAAACTATCAAAACTTTCTCGATGTCTCGATGTCTCGATGTCTTTTCTTCTCTCCTGCTGCGCAAGATATTGTTGATCTTGTAGATTCTCCGCTGCGCGGCTACCAGCTACACGCTTTCTTTTCTATCTCTATCAGAACCAAAAAAACTATCAAAACTTTCTCGATGTCTCGATGTCTCGATGTCTTTTCTTCTCTCCTGCTGCACGAGATCTTGTTGATCTTGTAGATTCTCCGCTGCGCGGCTACCGGCTACACGCTTTCTTTTCTATCTCTATCAGAACCAAAAGAACTATCAGAACTTTTTCCTCCTTCAAATTTGGAAAGATTTGAAAAGATTTTTGCCTGCGTAGCTTTTCTTTTACAATCTTTTACAATCTGCCGGAAATTTAAAACCTATTCTTTTCTTTCTTTTGAGATTAATACTCTACTAAATCTACAATTCGTCAAATTAGCCGTTTTTCTCAGTTGGACAATGTGTGGCCGAAGTAGTACTGTCCGCGGCGGCGGGTTATCTTGCCGTAGTTGATGGCGTGCTTCGGGCAATGGTGGTAGCAGGCGAGACAGCAGGTGCAGCTGCCGTCGTGGCGCCAGACAGGGAGGCCGTCAAAATTGTGTGAATGCGTGAATGCGTTATTGTGTAAGTCTTCTGATGTCTGTTCCTCGAAGAAGGTGACGGCACCTGTGGGACAGGCAGACACACATCTGCCGCAATGGATGCAGGCCTCGCTGTCGACGGTGAACTTCTTGTCGGTCACCATCTTACCGTTGAAATAGCTGCCGACGACATGGCTCATTACCCAAGGTAATGGGCCTTTTCTTATATGCACCTCACCCTCTTTCTTATTGACAATCAGCTCCGCATAAGTCTTCAGCTGCTCCGCGGCCACAGCTAGCTTCCGCTGCTCCTTCTCGGGCGTGTCGGTATACATAAACGGCAGACAGACATAGCTCTCGGGCATCACCAGCGAGAAGAGGCTCCTGGCCTCTGGCAGTCCAGCCTTGCGCAGGTCGCCGTTGAGGATGTCCATCGTCACTCCGATGCTGTCGCCACAGGTGGTGAGGGCATAGCAGTAATGGCCCTCGGCATGGTCGATGTGCATCTTCTTGATGAAGTTGCGCACGATACGTGGCGGCTGCCAGCCGTGGGTGGGGAAGACAAAGCCTATGCGCTCGCCCTCCACCAGCGTGTACTCACACCTCCCCTGCTGTTCCTCGGGGATGAAAAGCAGCTGTTCGCCTGTCGCCCGGGCCAGCGTCTCCGCCGCCCAGCGCGTATTACCCGTTCCTGAAAAATAGAAAAGCATTATGAGTTATGATTTATGAATTATGATTTATGAGTGATGAGTGTTAAGTGATGAGTGATGAGTGTTAAGTGATGAGTGATGAGTTAATTAGCGTAGTGTTCTGAGGATTGCTTTGTGGTCGTCGCTGACGCGGTAGCTCTCGAGGGCCTTCTGGATGGTCTTCTGCCGGACCCACGGGTGGAGGGTGCTGGGGGAGCTGAGGAGGGGAAATGTGGCGGCCCACTGCTTGGCGAGGGCGGTGGCAAAGTACCAGGCCTGCATCATACGGATGTAGTACTCCTCGCGGTCAATGGCGGCGACCCACTGCAGGTGCTCCTCTCGGAAGTCGTCGTCGAGAAAGTGGCGCATCAAGGTGCCGATGCCGAAGCGCACGGTGTACTCGTGCTCCGCGACCATCCATTTCCTGATTCTCGGGAGGAGATCCGCTTTGTGGCGGGCAAAGGTGCGGGGCGCCAGCGAGTCACAGACGGCCCAGTTGTCGATGTAGGGCAGGAAGCGTTCCGTTTCCTCGACGACAGTCGCATAATCCCTAGCGAGGCACAGCAGGTAGGCGTGCAGCATATTCTCCTCGTGATAACGGTGAGGTAACTCACCGAGAAAGCTTTGCTCCACTGCGGTCGCAGGCCATGTCTCCCTTGGAGCCAGGCAGGATTGCGTGATTGTCTGATTGTTTGAGTTTTTAGAGAGTTCTTTGGCGAGGGCACGGAGCTGTGGGGAGCGCACGCCGATGAAGCGGTCTGCGGGCACCGTGGGGATGAGTTTCGCCGAGAAGGCGGCGTAGTTTTCGTCGCGCAGCGAGAAGAGTTGTTCCTGTATATCCATTGTCTTTTCCTTATCCCGTAGGGATTTCCTATTAATAGAAATCTCCTAACGGAGAATTATCACCGATACCCCATAGGGGTTTTCTATTAAAAGCCATCCCCTACGGGGAATTAATTCAGCAACTTAAGTATCTTTCCTCGGGTGTGGCGGACGCCGGCGCCGTGTTCGGTGGGTTCCAGAAGCAGGAGGCATTGCTTCAGCTCGGCGCAGAGTTCGGGGTAGTGGCGGCATTGCTGGTAGGCCAGCTTGATGCAGAGGGCCTTGACGCCGTAGGGCTCGTCGGGGAGCATCATGTGCTCGAGACAGAAGTCCAGCAGGTCGGTGCGGATGTCGTCCCTCCCCCACTCCAGCCGTTCGAGCAGCACCATGGAGAGTCGCCGCAGCGGCACCTCGGGGGTGGTCACCGCCAGCTGCACCAGCCTCGCGCGATACATATTTATATATATGTTGTCCTCCTTGGGGAGGTGTGTCAGCGCCCAGGCGGCATTTACAGCCTCCTTGTCCTGCGTTGTGGCAGACGGGGACGTCTGCGCACCCAGCAGCGTCGAGAACAGCCGCTCGCGTACCACGGCATCGTCGTGGGCGCTCTTAGCCAGTGCTTTAATATCTCCGATATGCATCACCATCGTACTGCAAAAATACTTATTAAATTGAAAATTGAAAAATGAAAATTGAAAATTATGATTTTTTTTACTATTTTTGCAGTCGGAAATCTAAAACACTTACGACTATGAAAAACACTCAGATTATTCGTGGACGCCGTGTGGCGTCGGACCGCATCGCAGAACTTGGCGAGAACGAGATTTTTGTCTTCGGAAGCAACATCCAGGGCTCCCACGGCGGCGGTGCCGCCTGGTTCGCCTACAAGAACCTCGGTGCCGAATGGGGTGTCGGCGAAGGCCTGACGGGCCGCTGCTATGCGCTGCCCACCATGGAGGGCGAAGCCTCGCTGAAAAAAGCCGTCGACCACTTCATCGCCTGCGCCAAGGAACACCCCGAACTGACCTTCCTCGTCACCGCCGTAGGCTGCGGCATCGCCGGCTATAGACCCAACGAGGTGGCACCTCTTTTCAAAGAAGCCCTCGCGCTGGAGAACGTCTACCTGCCGGAAGTCTTCATCAATGAGGAATGATGAGTGAGGAGTGAGGAGTGAGGAGTGAGGAGTGAGGAGTGAGGAGTGATGAGTGATGAGTGATGAGTGATGAGTGATGAGTGATGAATGAGGAATTCTCACGAACACGAATCGCACATTTGGGACGAACACGAATCTATCGAATCTAACGAATAAAAAAGATTCGTTTAATTCGTGCGATTCGTGTTCAGAAGAAAATCACGCTCTACCGCCGAAAAAACAGGCATACAAGCGTATTTAAGTAGCCACCCTCCTCACACCCTCTTCACACCCACCTCACATCCTCATCACACCCACATCACATTTCTGTGAGTCGAATGTATGGTTAATGTGTAGCTAGTGTAAGGCAATTACAGCGCATACCTAAGGAGTGATGTATAATCTGCTCGGAGTGGGGCGGCATTTCATTATTAAAATAGGAGGGAACACGCATACCGTGGGCTTGCGCCCACGGCTATGATCTGGCGCCCCTACAGGGCTGTGGAGGATGGGTTTGATGGACTTTGCTATTGAAAGAGAAGCCCTATGGGCAAAGGGAGAGCTTGTGGGGGGACACGTTCGTGACGGTGGGGATGATGGGCGTTAAAAATAATATCGGCACAATAAAACAAGAAAAAAAACGTTCCATAGAAAAAATATACATTAAAATAATGTACGTATTAGATCCACATTCGGAAGCGATCATGGAGGAATACCGCGAGCAGCGGCCGATGTTCCTGAATGCAGAAAGTGAGATAAAGGAACGTCTGTGCAGCTGCCTGGCGGATGCGGGCATAGTGGTGGCGTCTGTCGAGAGCAGGGTGAAGACCGAGAATTCCCTGGCGGGAAAGCTGGAGTTGAAGGGCTCGAAATACAAGAGTCTGGCGGACATCACCGACATCCTCGGTCTCCGAGTCATCACTTTCTATTTCGACGATGTGGATATTGTGGCCTCGGCGGTGGAGCGCCTCTTCGAGGTGGACTGGGAGAATTCGGTGGATAAGCGCCGCCTGCATGAGGTGGATAGTTTCGGCTATCAGTCGCTGCACTACATCTGCCGTGTGCCCGACATGCCTTATCGCTTTGAGATTCAGATGCGGACGCTGTTACAGCATGCGTGGTCGAACATGAACCACGACACGGGTTATAAGTCCGGTGTGGAGATTCCGCGCGAATATATCCGCAACTTGAACCGTCTGGCAGGAATGCTGGAACTGGTCGACGAGCAGTTCAGCCGTATCCGGTCGGAGCTGACCGACTACCGTCGTCGCATGCAAGCCCTCGTCGCTTCGGGTAACCTTGATGATGCTCCGTTGGACGGCGACACCTTCCGCAGCTATCTCGACCTCGCGCCCTTCCGTCCGCTCAACCGTCGCATTGCTGCCATCAACCAAGCCGAGATACAAGAGGTACCGCTGATGCCCTACCTGGCTGCGCTGAAGGATATTGGTTGTCGGACACTGGGCGACGTGCAACGCATAATCAAAGGCTACTCCGAGGGTGCCTACCAGATAGCCTGCTACCAGATGGGTCTTACAGACTTGGACATCATGGCTTCGTCGGTCGGCCCTCAGGATCTCTGTATCGCATTCATCCTGAAGAACGGAGGAGGACGCACAGGTCTGAGGCGCCTGTTTGACCAGATTCTGGGTTCGTCGGAGGCGAACGATATGATGGCGGAGATGCTGGTGGAACAGTCGACCAGTTTCCCGTTTATGAATCAGAAGAATTGAGAATAAAAAATTAAATATTAAAACAATATGGATAAATTAACCAACCTGCCCGACCTGTTAGGTCTTCACATCGGCAATCCACTGGGATTAAGTCCCCTGGCGATGCTTATTATCATTTTTGTCCTGGTATGCACGATGACGTTTCTCAATCATCAAGTGCGCTACTGCGGGAAGGACCAGTACTATCCGATGCTCTATACCTTCTTCGGACTTTCGCTGCTGGCGGTGTTCTATTATGTCTTCCAGGCCGACCTGCCGCAGGTCGAAGGTAAAGCCAGCATTGGCTGGTACTGCCACGCTTCACTGGTAGGAGGCATAATGTGGGCCATCCTAGGCATCATCCTGACAACCGTGGTCTCCTTCGGAATCTTTATCGCCACGATGCAGATTGTGGCCCAGGTCTCGGTGGAGTCCGGCATGTCGCTGGAGGAGAAACGCTGGAAAGAATGGAAATGGGGTCTGGCCATCGTCCTCTTGGGTGTCTGCATCACGGGTATCACCTATGAGTTAAGCCGTCCCGTCAGTGGATGGGCGATGGCGGTCACCGCGGTGCTGACGGTGGCTTTCACGATTTTCAAGATTGTGCGTGACACGATAAATTGTGGCAACTTCTTCTGGGCACTGCTTATCGGCGTGGTGTTCCTGCTGGGTACGGCGGCCTCGATGACGCTCTTCCTGGACGTTGTGCATGCTTGTGTCTATCTGGTTCTCTTCCTGGCAGCTTTCATGGCACAGGCTAAAGCCCGCAAGAAGAAGCCCTCAAAGAAGTGACTGAGTATCTGAGTGACTGAGTATCTGGAAACGGTTAACGGATAATGGTTAACAGTTAAAGCATGAAGACGACAGACAATACCGAGAAGAAGATTCTAGGCAAGTCGGCACGTGCCGGCCTGCTAGTGATTGTGATAGCCATCGTAACCCTCGAGGCGACGAGCATCATCCAATACGTCTATACACAACGGGGCATCAGAGAGGAAGCCTCCCAGCGTGCTCAGAGCGAACTACAGAGCGCCTCAAACAAGATTATGGATATCGTGAACCAGGCTGAAGGGGCAGTAACCAACAGTCTGTGGGTTGCGGAGTGGTGCCTGGAAAATCCCGATAGTCTAATGAGGGTGCCGCAGCGTGTGGTAGAGCTGAACCCTGTGGTGGTGGGATCCACTATCGCCCTTGTGCCGGGTTATAGTAAGAAGTACCCGCTATATTCTCCTTATGTGACACGCAAGAAGAAGACTGGGGAGATTGAATTCCTGTCGCTGGCGACAGAGAGTTACGATTATCCCTCGCAGGAGTGGTTCACGAAGCCTATGGCCAGCGGTGACGGCTATTGGTCGGAGCCTTATTTTGACGAAGGCGGCGGTGAGATGCTGATGACGACCTTCTCGATGCCCGTGAAGGACTCGAAGGGAAAGGTGGCGGCAATTCTCACAGCCGACATTTCGCTCGAATGGCTTACGGATTTGATAGAGCACATGAAGCCCTACCCGAATTCCTACAGCACGGTGACAAGCCGAGATGGACAGCTGATGATCTGTACGGACACGATAAAACACTCTGCTACAGACATTTCTGATGGATCGCTCCTTCGCATTAGTACTCCTGTGGAGCGTACCGACTGGACTCTGACCATTGTCATTCCTGAAGACGACCTCTTTGCTGGTATGCGCAGGGTTGGAATGGTGGTGAAGATTCTGCAAATCCTTGGTATTGTAATGATTATTGTGACCCTTCGTCTGATTGCCAAGAATCAGATAAAATACAAGAAGCTCAATTCACAGAAAGAGTTGATACAGAACGAGCTTCGCATAGGTCGTGATATTCAGATGTCACTTATCCCCAAGACCTTCCCTGCTTTCCCGAAACGAACGGATCTCGACATTGCAGCCTGCATTGTGCCAGCCAAGGAGGTGGGAGGCGACCTTTACGACTTTTACATCCGCGACGAGAAGCTCTTCTTCTGCATCGGAGATGTCTCCGGCAAGGGAGTGCCGGCAGCTCTAGTGATGACAGTGACACAGAGCCTTTTCCGTGCCATCTCGAGTCGCGAGTACAGTCCCGCCAAGATTGTCGGGGCGATGAACGACTCGATGGCGGAGAAGAACGAGAACAGTATGTTCGTCACCTTCTTCTGCGGCGTACTCGACCTTGTCACCGGCCAGCTACGCTATTGCAACGCAGGCCATAATCCTGCGATACGTATAGGCGGCAACGAGTCGCCGATAGTCGTCGGCACCTCCGTCAGCTGCCTTCCCGTGGAGTCGAACATCCCTCTGGGACTTGACACAGGTTATCCCTTCAAGGAGCAGGAGACCTTCCTCAACTACGACGATTCCATCTTCCTCTATACCGATGGGGTCACGGAAGCCGAGAATGTGACCTTTGATCTTTTTGGAGAGGAGCGTCTGAAGGCCACTCTAGGCACGAAGCGCGACGCCCATGGGTATATCGACGCTACGCGTACAGCTGTGAATGAATTTGTGGGAGACGCACCCCAGAACGACGACATCACCATCCTCGTTATCCGCTACCTTGCCCACCCCGTCAAGCGGGAGCGCCACCTTATCCTCCACAACGACATCCAGCAGATACCCCAGTTGGCCGACTTCATCGAGACCATCGCCGAGGAGAAGGGTCTGACCCAGGAGCTGTGCCTGAGTCTGAACTTGGCCCTTGAGGAGGCTGTCTCCAATGTCATTCTCTACGCCTATCCCAATGGTGCCGATGGGCTGGTGGACATCGAGGCTGTGCTCCGAGAGCACTCACTCGAGTTTATCATTTCCGACAGCGGTACGCCTTTCGACCCAACAGCGGTGCCCGAAGCCGATACCGCGCTCACGGCCGATGAACGTGCCATAGGAGGTCTCGGCATCCACCTCGTACGCCAGATTATGGATGAGGTGCGCTACCAACGCCTCGACGACAAAAACCGATTAACTTTGATAAAAAACATATAAAAAAGAAAGATACAATGAATATTTCCATTGAAGCCACGGGTAGTACGACGACCGCCTTCCTCGAAGGTCGCCTCGATACTCCCGCCTCCGCTGAGGTCACACCTTATTTCGAACAACTCCAGGAGCATGCCGACGGTACCGTCGTCCTCGACTGCACCAATCTTAGCTATATCGCCAGCTCCGGTCTCCGTCTTTTCCTTGCCCTTCGAAAGGCAGCTAACACCAAGGGTGGAAAGATTATTGTCAAGAACATCAACGATAGTATCCGCCAGGTCTTTATGATGACAGGCTTCCTCAATATGTTCGAGATACAATAACGATGAACAGCGACTTTTTCGACCGTGCGGCTAAGTTCGCCATCGATGCCCACCACGGAGGGGAGCGCAAAGGCAAAGGCTACCCCTATATCCTCCATCCCATGGAGGCTGCCGGCATTGTGGCTTCTATCAGCAATGACCAAGAGTTGCTGGCCGCTGCCATCCTGCACGATACCGTGGAAGACACCGATGTCACCATAGAGCAGATCCGTCAGGAATTTGGCGACCGCGTTGCTACGCTGGTCTATAGCGAGACCTCACACTTACCGCACGATGCGCCTTGGCGCGACCGCAAACAGGCTCAGGCCGATGCCATTGCCTCCGCTTCGCGCGACAGCAAGATAGTGGCTCTCGGTGACAAACTCTCCAACCTTCGCGCCATCGTCACCGACTACCACCAGATTGGCGACGCTCTTTGGCAACGCTTTAAAGCTCCCAATGGGAAGGAGGACATCCTCTGGTACTATACTATTCTTGCCTCCGCACTCCGCGACCTTGCCGGCACCCCTCCCTACGAAGAATATCTAAAACTCCTAAAGGAACTATAAAAAAAAGGCTGACGTATCGTGAGAACGTCAGCCTTTTACTATTAGTGAGGACTCTCCCCTACTCATCCTTGTAGCCGGCGGCGATTCTCGCGCGCTTGCGCTCAATCTCGTCGAGGATGATTTTGCGGATACGGAGGTTACTGGGCGTAATCTCGAGGTATTCGTCCTCGCGGATATACTCCATAGCCTCCTCGAGGCTCATCTTGATGGCGGGCGAGCAGGTGCTCTTGTCGTCAGCACTCTTGGAGCGCATATTGGTGAGGTTCTTGGCGGTGACGACATTGATGACGATGTCGTTACCGGGACGCAGGCTCTCGCCGATGACCTCGCCGGCATACACCATGTCGCCGGGCTCGATGAAGAAGGGGCCGCGGTCCTGCAGCTTGCTGATGCTGTAGGCCGTAGCCTCGCCGGTCTCCTTGGCGATGAGGGCGCCATATTTGTGGTCGTCCATGTCGCCCTTCCAGGGTTGGAACTCGAGGAAGCGGTGGGCGATGATGGCCTCGCCGTTGGTGGCGGTGAGCAGCGTGTTTCTCAGGCCAATGATGCCGCGCGAGGGAATGGTGAAGTCGAGCTGCACGCGGTCGCCCTTGGTGTCGATGGTGCCCACCTCGCCTTTGCGGCGGGTGACAACATCGATGACCTTGGAGCTGAATTCTTCGGGCACCAGGACGGTGAGCTGTTCAATAGGTTCACACTTCTGGCCATCAATCTCGCGGATGATGACCTTGGGCTGGCCCACCTGCAATTCGTAGCCCTCGCGGCGCATGGTCTCGATGAGGACGGAGAGGTGCATGATGCCGCGGCCGTAGACGAGGAGGGCGTCGGGCGAGCCGGTCTCCTCGATACGCATGGCGAGGTTCTTCTCCAGCTCGGCGAAGAGGCGGTCGCGCAGGTGGCGCGAGGTGACATACTTGCCCTCCTTGCCGAAGAAGGGCGAGTTGTTGATGGTGAAGAGCATGGACATCGTGGGCTCGTCGACCTTGATGGGAGGCAGTGCCTCGGGGTTGTCGATGTCGCAGATGGTATCGCCAATCTCGAAGGCCACATTCTTGTCGAGCTCCAAGAGGACGGCACAAATCTCGCCGGCCTCCACGGGAGTCTTGATTCTCTCTTTACCGAGACCCTCAAAGACATAGAGCTCTTTAATCTTGGTGCGAATCATAGTGCCGTCGCGCTTGGCGAGGGTGACAGCTTGGCCAGCCTGCAGGGTGCCGCGGTGGAGGCGTCCCACGGCGATACGGCCGAGGTAGGAGCTGTAGTCGAGCGAGGAGATCATCATCTGCGTGGTGCCCTCGTCGGTCTTAGGCTCGGGGATATACTTGATGATGAGGTCCATGAGGTAGCTGATATCCTCAGTAGGAGTATTCCAGTCCTCACCCATCCAGCCCTGCTTGGCTGAGCCATATGCGGTAGGGAACTCCAGCTGGTCGTTGTTGGCACCGAGGTTGAACATCAAGTCGAAAACGGCTTCCTGTGTCAGTTCGGGGTCGCAGTTAGGCTTGTCCACTTTGTTGACCACAACAATTGGCTTGAGGCCCAGCTCGATAGCTTTCTGCAGCACGAAGCGTGTCTGGGGCATAGGACCTTCGAAGGCGTCGACCACGAGGAGGACGCCGTCGGCCATGTTGAGCACACGCTCCACCTCACCACCAAAATCGCTGTGGCCCGGAGTGTCGATAATGTTGATTTTGTAACCCTTGTAGCGCACAGAGACGTTCTTCGACAGGATGGTGATGCCACGTTCGCGCTCAAGGTCGTTGTTGTCGAGAATGAGCTCGCCGGTCTCCTGATTGTCGCGGAAAAGTTTGGCCTGATAAAGCATGCGGTCGACCAGGGTGGTCTTGCCATGGTCGACGTGAGCTATAATTGCAACATTACGAATGTTTTGCATATAGAAAATATTATAAAAACAAGTTGCAAAAATACGAAAAAAAATTGATGTGGAGACAAATCATTATTTACCCCGATTTTTTTTTTCACCCTGATGTAGTTTTTTTTACTTTTTTTACGTTATTATAGACGTGAGAATGAAGGATCCATTCGATGAGCTGCTCCACCGCTACCGCGGACTGATTTTCACTCTCTGTAGCCGTTTCAAACACAGAGGGTTGGAAGTAGACGACCTTATTCAGGAGGCATCCATCGCCCTCTGGCGCAACCGCGAAAAGCTCTTCTCGCTCGGTAGCGTGCAACAGGCGGCACTGACATGGAAGATAGCACGCAATGCCGTCATCGACGCACTGAGACACTACGAGAATACCGAGGCATTGCCCGAGACTCACGATGAAGCCGACGAAGACCGCTCCCTCCTCCATGAGCTGCACGAGCAAATCGGCAGGCTGGAAGAACCCGACCGCTCGATAGTGCGGATGCAACTCGAAGGATACTGCTACGAAGAGATCGGCAACCAACTGGAAATGACCGAGAAGAATGTGAGCGTGAGACTGGTGAGGGCGAAGGAAAAGCTGAGAAAAGCAATGATTAACGATTGAAACAACAAGATAATATGGAAGAGAAACGTTTTGAAGAACTTTGGGAAAGGGCCAAGGCAGAGAAATATGCCGAAGACCTGGCCGCCGAATACCCAGCCTGGCGCACCCACCGCAGGAAGACCGCGAGCATGGTGACGGGTGTGGCGCTGCTGCTGGCCGTGTCGGCACCGATAGCTTTGAGTTCCAACACCTCCGAACGCATCTATTGCAACAACTCCGCTTTCAGCGACAACCACTGGATTGAGATGGCCGACGCGCTGCTGATGGAAGCGTAACCGGAAAAAAGAAATCTGATAATAGTAAATAATAATGAAACGACTTTTATTTATATTGCTGGCGCCGCTTGTGATGCTGACAAGCTGCTCGTCCGAACCCGACGAGGGAAGCCTCTATCACCGCTATGCCGACCGCAAAGGGGTGACGGTGGCCGAAGTCGACGGCTTCGCCCTCAACGACTCTGTGCGCACCGACGTGGTGATGCTCCAGGCCGAGGACGATGCCGAATGGCAGAAACTCTGCAACGAGTTCGACATCCGCGGCGACGAGGGCACCGTCAGCTGGATCGGCGATGCCGGAGACCCTGCGCTGCGCATCGAATGGAACGGCGCTCCTGCCATGCGCGTCATCGCCTCGCCCTCCAAACGCGCCATCGGCTTCTATCGTCTGCAGGACGAATCCCAATACGATGCTCTCCTCGACTACCAGCTCAACAAGTTAAAAAATAAATAACCGAAAATTACAATAAAATGAAAAAAACATTGTTCGCTCTCATGTGTTTAATGGGTCTCGTGGCTTGCGAAAAAGAAAAAGCCGACACCCCGACGGACCAAGGTCGCGATATCTATTATACCGTCAGCGACGGTTCATCCGTCTCCGGCTTCTCCAGCACCACCGCCCACATCAACACCGATGCCGAGTTCGACGCCCTGCTCGACCGCTTCTGCGACTATACCCAGAACGGCGAACAGGTGATGTTCTGCAGTGCCACCCCCAATCCCAGTAAGGTCAAAGACAACTCCTCGAATACCCCCACCTCCATCACCACCTCAGACCGCGAGGAACTGAAATCCTGGATGAAAACGATGGAAAAAAACGGAAAGACCGTACGAGTGACTTACGACAACGGCACCTGGCACGGCAACGCCTACACCAATCTTGGCCAGGAGAACCCGCAGGAGGCCCAGATGTACACCGGCACCCTCGCCTTCGTCTCCACCCCCGTGCTTGAGAATCCTCCGCTGGGCGGCACGGTATGGGCCATGCAGCTGCCCAACGGCACCACGCTTATCCTCACCGTCCACGGCATGATGATGTGGAACGACAGCGAAAACCCCGACGAAAACATCATGATGCTCGAGGGTGCCGAAATATCGCTCGAAGGCGTGGTGGGCTCACACACCGACCTGCAAGGCAACCCTTTCATGACCCTCAGCCTGAACATCGAAGAGAATTAAAAGAAAAAGAATTGAACAAACCTTTTCAACCCTTTAACTTTTAAACCTTTAAACTTTTAAACAAAAAAAAATCTCCCCCCTTGTAGTTTTTTGCCGAGTTGTTACGTTCTTATAGTCGAACAAGAAATTCAAACAAACAAAAATTAATAATCAAACATTTTAAAACAACAATTTAATTATGAAAAAGAACATCCTTTTCGCTGCCCTCGCAGCCCTGACCATCTCCTTCACCGCTTGCCAGAAAGATGACGTTAATCCCGTCAACGGTGGCGATGTCAACCCCAATGCCCGTGTGAAGACCACCTCCGACCTCATCGGCACCAACTGGACCTACAGCATGGACGACATCGTCCTGATGGACGAGAACGGCGACACTGCCATCACCGTCCCCAGCCTGGGCGACCTCTTCTATCTGAACTTCGACGCCAGCTACGCCCACTTCACCTTCTCCGACATGGTCGAGGCTTGGGGTATGTCCGCCGACGGCATGAGCATGGAGCAGATCTCTGGTGTGGACTATGAGTACAGCTATGACGGCGCCACCCATACCGGCAACCTCGTCGGCACCGCCGAGGACGAGAACGGCAACGAGGTGACCTCGCAGCTCGAATTCACCTACAACGACGCCACCGACGAAATCACCTTCCTCCTGCCCATGGCCTTCGATGGCGACACCAACGTCGTCGACGTGCCCGTGGTGTTCCACCGCGCCATCTAACATTAGAGGTTAATAAAATAGGTAACGATAGAGTGCCCCGCCATGATGCGGGGCACTTTTTTTTATACTTTGTTGGGGACGTTGTAATTTTTTGCCCTCGAATTACGTTATTATAGTGTGAAGGACACTGAAACATTCAGCGAGATGATGCTCCGCTACCGTGGGTTGCTCTTCTCGGTATGCCGCCGCTACAGCAGTGCCGGCCTGGAGGTCGACGACCTGCTGCAGGAGACCACGCTGGCACTATGGAACCTTCGCAAAGAGCTCTTCGGCATCACATTGGCCCCAAGACAGGCAGCATGGATATGGCGTGTGGCACGCAGTACCTGCATCGACCTGCGGCGCAAGAGAAGCCACAACCTCACCCCGTTACCCGACGACTACGACGCCCCCGCCGAAGACACCACGCTGCACGACGCCCTCCACGAACTGATAGCCCAACTGCCCGAACCCGACCGCACCATAGTAACCATGCACCTCGAGGGCTACGAATACAAAGAGATTGGCCGCAAGACTGGTATGACAAAGAACCACGTAGGCATACGTCTGATGCGGATAAAAGAAAAACTGAGAGAACAAATGAACAATGTGTTAATGCGTTAATGCGTAAATGCGATAGTAGTCATTCTATTTAAAACTTACACAATAACACAATGAATAATATGACATTTGACAGCATCTGGGAACAGGAGGAGCAACAGGGCCTTCAGCAGCGGCTGCGACAGGACTACCCCGCCTGGCTGCGCCGCCGACACCAACGCCGCACGGCGCTGGCCATCGTGGCCGTGTTGGTGGTCGCCGGATTTTCAATCTTCAACTTTCAATCTTCAACTTCAAAAGATTACGACTACGTCGCCTGCAACCGCAGTGGCATCGCTGAAAGCCATTGGGCCAAGGTAGCCTCGAATATCTTGACAATAGAGACATTATGAAACGTCTATTATTCATATTGCTGCTGCCTTTGGCATTTCTCTCCTGCTCGCGCGAGGTGGAGGAGGTGCCGTTGTACCGGCAGTATGCAGCTCGGCAAGACCTCACGGTGGCGCAAGTCACGGGCTTCCAGCTCTGCGACACGGTGAAGACCGACGTGGTCATCCTCGTGGCCGACGACAGTGCGGCCTGGCAGAGCCTCAAGACCGAGTTCGACATCCGCACCGCCGAGGGCGTCACCAGCTGGATGGGCGACATCGACCACCCTGCCCGACGCGTCAAACGCAACGTGCGCCCCGCCTGGCGCGCTATGGCCGTACACGACGAGAGGACCATAGCCTTCTACCGTATCGACACCGAGGAACAGCGCAAGGCGCTGATAGATTACCAGATGAACAAATTAGATAGATAAAAAGATAAAACTAGTTACAATATGAAAACAGCCAAACTTTTCACATTGCTGGCCTTTGTCCTCACCCTTGCGGCCTGCAACAAAGACAAAGAAGAAACACGCCACGAGCGCGACATCGTCTATACCGTGGCGGAACAGACCACCTCCGTCCACCTCACCACTGAGGCCGAGTTCGACGCCCTACTCGACCAGTTCTGCAACTATGCCGAAGGCGGCAGCAGCGTCACTTTCCGCAACGCCAAAAGTGCCACCAAGAGCGCCACCAAGGAGGCCGTCACCTACAGCACCACCGACCGCGAGGAGATGAAGCGCTGGATGGCACAGATGGAAGACGAGGGCAAGACTGTCACCGTAACCTACGACCCCGCCACCGGCACATACAGCGGCACCGCCTATGCCACAGCGCCGCAACCGCAGATGGGCAACGGCGTGGCCACCTTTGTCGATCCCGACTATGGTAATGGCTTGGATGTGATTGTCACTATCGACAGCTCGAACCATACTGCATATGTGAATTTCGATTACGAGAACTATTGGCTTCACATGCCCTGCGGCGTGTTCCGCGACATCTATGAAGAGGACGGCCGTATGATACTGGCTGTGTGGGAGTCCACCAACGGCAACGACACACTCTTTGTCGGCCGCAACTACGAAGGCTCGCTGATGATATGTTTCGCCTACAGCGGCATCTGTCCGGCGAATCATACTCACGAGTGTCTGCTGGTGCCTGCACCGTCCGACCTGCAGACATGGTACTGTTCCTCGCCCTACGACATCATCCTCAACCTCTCGCCCTATGCCATAGAGACTTATCCTGAGATCGGCATTGCACAGATATGCGCTCCGATGGCCACGGACATCAACTGCATCACCGCTTTCTGGACGGGCAACTGCGAGATGATACGCTACTTCACCAACCGCACCGATGTGGACTATGAGCTCTCGCTGCGCTACACCTACAACAACGATAGCAGCTACTATGTCGTCGACTCGCTCGGTGTCACCGGATACCCGTCCGACGCCACCACTGCAATGCCAATGGTCATCCACGACTTGCACCAATACCCAGGATGCGCCAGTCAGTATGTGTTCAATAGAATCAATTAAACACAAAATAAATATGAAACAGACAATCAAACTATCAATCGCCTTTCTGCTCATGGCAGCCCTATTCGCCGCCTGCAACAAAGACAAAGAGGAGCTGCGCCACGAGCGCGACATCGTCTATACCGTAGCGGAAGAGACTACCACCGTCCACCTCGCCACCGAGGCGGAATGGCAGCAGTTGCTCGACCACTTCTGCGACTATGCCGAGGGAGGCAGCAGCGTCACTTTCCGCAACGCCCAAAGTGCCAACAAGAGCGCCACCAAAGAGGCCATCACCTACAGCACCACCGACCGCGAGGCCATGAAGCGCTGGATGGCGCAGATGGAGGACGAAGGCAAGACCATCACCGTCAGCTACGACCCCAACACCGGCACCTGGAACGGCACTGCCTACGCTACCGCGCCGCAGCCGCAACACGATTGCTACACAGGCCTCCTCACCGAAGTGCCGAACCCGCAGATGACGGAAGGCCCCAACCCGCCGGGGATGGTGATGGCACTGCAGCTGAACGAGGACAGCACCCTCATCATCGCCGACCACGGCCAGTGGTTCTGGGACGGCTATCTGTCGCAGGACAGCGTGGCCACCTATCCAGGCGGCACGATGACCCTCTGCGGCACACTGCAGACCCGTCAGGACTACTACGGCAACACCTTCCTCCAGCTGGAGATTGGCGAGGTACTGCCCGAACCTACCCCAAGGCCGGTGCCACATCCCAACGGCGGCGTGCTGACCTACGTCTGCGACGCCTCACCCATGTGGCGCATCATCATGAGCATCGACACCGTCAACAATTATATTTACGCCACCGGCATGATGTACGACAGCATCAACACTTTCGTCGGCTACAACCTCCTCGTGCCCGAAGGTGTATGCACCTACCACTGGTTCAACCCCGCCGACTCGGGCTTCGGCAGCTACGCCGACCGCGCATGGCTTTACATTCAGAACGCCAATGTGACGGAGCGTGCTGCGCACTACTACATCACCGGCAACCTCGACTTCGGTCAGGGCTTCACACTTCACTATGCCGAATACTTCCCGCTTGACGGCAACACCGTCACCGACTTTCCGTTCGTGCGCAACGACGAGATACTAACCTCGGTGCACCGCTCGGACTACTGCGACGTGGTGCTGCACATGAACACCGACGGACAGTACAGCGAAGGGCAGAGCTATCTGCTGTCGAGGGTCAATTGTGTGCTGCCCTTCGAGAGCGGCAAGTTCTCTTATGCGCCGCAGCTCGACACTATCGCCTACTATAACGATCGGCAGTTTCCAAGTGTGAAGCGCCTGCGCTACAGCGTCACCGGCAGTACGCCGACATTCGGCATCGACTACCCCGACTGCCCCTGCTCCTATTGGACACCTCTCGGCGACACGCCCAGCTGCATCGAGACTTTCTACTTCGAGCATCTGTAGCCTGAAAACCAACCAGATAGCCCGCCACTCACGGCGGGCTATTTTTTTTTGAAAACCCTCGAAAAAAAGCCTCAAATTGCCTATTTATAATACGCTGATAATCAACCATTAGTAACCACCCCCTCTTACTCCCCTCTTACTCCTCTCCTACCCCTCTCTTTACCCTCGGTTAAAATAGTAAGTGTTGGGAAGTGGAGGGTAAACGGAAAGGCAGGTGTAGGGGAAGGTTGGATGGCTCCTTGGCACCGGTTTTGGCGGTCGCCGGGAGGTGGTGGACTGCCACCGGGACTGACAAAGTGTCAGCCGGTGGCAGTCGCTGGCAGTTTTATGGGGGTTGGCACGGTTATTGATTGCTTGATTGCGTGAATGCGTGAATGCCTGAGTGGCTGACGCAGCAAAAAGAAACTCAAACAATCAAGCAATAAAACAATAAAACAATAAACATTATGAACATCAAACCTTTAGCAGACCGAGTCCTCGTGCGTCCCGCCGAGGCTGAACAGAAGACCGCCAGCGGCATCATTATCCCCGACACCGCCAAGGAGAAACCGCAGCGCGGCGAAGTCCTCGCCGTGGGCAAGGGCACCAAAGACCATGAGATGACCGTCAAGGTGGGCGACAACGTCCTCTACGGCAAGTACAGCGGCACCGAGATCGAAATCGACGGCGAGAAGCTGATGATCATGAAAGAGAGCGACATCTACGCGATCATCTAGTTAAGATTAACGGTTGAAAAGGGTCGCTTCGCTTAAAAGATAAAAAGGGACGAGCCCTATTCAACCACGAACCTTTTAAATCTTTAAAACAAGGGTTGAAAAGGGTCGCTTCGCTTAAAAGATAAAAAGGTATGCACCCAATTCAACCACGAACCTTTTAAACATTAAAACCTTTTAAACCTTTAAAACATCAGAAAGTTATGGCAAAACAGATAGTTTTCAATAATGACGCTCGCGAGCAGCTTCGCAAAGGCGTCGACCAGTTGGCAAATGCAGTGAAGGTGACCCTCGGCCCCAAAGGCCGCAATGTGGTTATCGACAAGAAGTTCGGTGCCCCGCAGGTGACCAAGGACGGCGTGACCGTGGCCAAGGAAATCGAGCTTGAGGACGGCATCCAGAACATGGGCGCCCAGATGGTCAAGGAGGTCGCCTCCAAGACCAACGACCAGGCCGGCGACGGCACCACCACCGCCACCGTGCTGGCACAGGCCATCGTCAACACCGGCCTCAAGAACGTCACCGCCGGTGCCAACCCCATGGACCTCAAACGCGGCATCGACAAGGCCGTGGCCGAGATCGTAAAGAGCATCAAGGAGCAGGCCCAGGAGGTCGGCGGCGACATCAAGAAGATCCGCCAGGTGGCCACCATCAGCGCCAACAACGACAGCGCCATCGGCGACATCATCGCCGAGGCTATGGAGAAAGTGACCAAGGACGGCGTCATCACCATCGAGAACGCCAAGGGCATCGACACCACCGTCAAGGTGGTCGAGGGTATGCAGTTCGACCGCGGCTACATTAGCCCCTACTTCGTCACCGACACCGAGAAGATGGAGTGCAGCTACGACAACCCCTACATCCTCATCTACGACAAGAAGATCAGCACCATGAAGGACCTCCTGCCCGTGCTCGAGAAGGTCGTCAACACCGGCCGTCCGCTCCTCATCATCGCTGAGGACGTCGAGAGCGAGGCTCTTGCAACCCTCGTCGTCAACCGCCTGCGCGGCAGCCTGAAGATCGCCGCCGTCAAGGCCCCCGGCTTCGGCGACCGCCGCAAAGAAATGCTCGAAGACATCGCCATCCTCACCGGTGGCACCGTCATCAGCGAAGAGAAAGGCTACAAGCTCGAGGACGCCGACCTCAGCATGCTCGGCCAGAGCGAGAAGATCAGCATCGACAAGGACAACACCACCATCGTCAGCGGCAAGGGCAACAGCGACGCCATCAAGGCCCGCGTGGGCCAGATCAAAGCCCAGATCGAGAAGACCACCAGCGACTACGACCGCGAGAAGCTGCAGGAGCGCCTCGCCAAGCTAGCCGGCGGCGTGGCCGTCATCTACGTCGGCGCCGCTTCGGAGGTCGAGATGAAGGAGAAGAAAGACCGCTTCGACGACGCCCTGCACGCCACCCGCGCAGCTGTCGAAGAGGGTATCATCCCCGGTGGCGGCACCGCCCTCATCCGCGCCGCCCAGAAGCTCGAAGGCGTCAAGCCCGAGAACGAGGACGAGAAGCTCGGCATTGAGATCATCCGCCGCGCCGTCGAGGAGCCTCTGCGCATGATTGTCGAGAACGCCGGCCTCGAAGGCAGCGTCGTCGTCAACGAGGTGAAGAACGGCAAGGGTGACTACGGCTACAACGCCCGAGCCGAGAAGTACGAGAACCTCTTCCAGAGCGGCGTCATCGACCCCGCCAAGGTGACCCGCGTGGCCCTGGAGAACGCCGCCAGCATCGCCGGCATGCTCCTCACCACCGAGTGCGTCCTCTGCGACATCAAGGAGCCCGAACCCGCAGCCCCCGCCAACCCCGGCATGGGCGGAATGGGTGGAATGTACTAAACAAGTAGACAGTAGGCAGTAGTTAAGTAGTTAAGACAATACTGCTGTCTTCCACAAAAACGAGGGAGCATCCAATTGGGTGCTCCCTTTTTTTATGCCTTCTTCGTGGGTTCTTTCTGGTTTCTTTAATCAGTTGGCGCAAAACTCTTGGTAAAGTGCAACAGGCCCGAGGTGCCATTGCTTTGTGGCTTCCTGTTCTAAACGTTTATAGACATCAGAAAGGTAGATATCCTTCACGGCCTGAACAATACTTTTGCCACTATCTTCGGCGAGCATCTCTGCCACTCGGCTGACTTTAGACGGAAGAATAAGATACAAGTTATCCTGGGTGATGTCAAGGTTCATGAGACCTCCTTTCTGCGTAACGCGATAAACTCGTCAATATCTTCCATCAACCATTGGCGGCCCTGCGTGTGCAACATTTCGTAGTGCTTTGCCAAATAGTCCAATACCCCATATTTACTCATCACATCCATTGCGTCACTGCCAGACAAATGTTTTTCGTTCTTGTACTGTTCGGTACAGAACGACAGGAAATAGGCTATATCTTGTTGTTTTTTATTCATATTTCAGTTTGCAAAGATACGACAAAATCTTGATACGTAGAAAATATATTTTGTGATATAAGAAAAATGTCGTATTTTTGCAGTCGGTTTTGAGGGTTAAATCTCAAGGCCGAAAGTTAATTATTAGAAGCGTTATGCTTCCTTGTACTTGAGAACCTAGGAAATTTTCAAGCAGATAATCAAGGTTGTATTACGGCTTCGCGTGTATACGCGTGGGCTGTTTTACATTTGATTATCGGGTTTTCCTAGGACCTTCAAGTACAATGTGAGACATACAGGCCCACGCTTCTTTTGTTTACCTGACATCACGGGCTGAATGGCAAAATACAGAAGAGCCAACTGGAGAAACAACAGTATCTTATGGGCGAAAACAATTCATCTTTTTGGGGAGGTCTACTTGCTATCCTTTATTGGATATATGGCATAGTTGCTTCAATTTCCACAATCGTCTTCTTTATTGAATATTGTAAGGAATGGGATTCTATTATTAAAATTATCTTTCTTGGGCCGATACTATCTGCACTAAAAGGAATGCTTTGGATAATATATATTTGGTAAAACTACATAAACAATGGAACAACGAGAATCATTCTTCATGCGTATAATGGGCGATTTCTATGACTTCGTCTCAGATTTTGCAATACCAATAGTTCGCATTGGTACTCCTGTGTTCTTTGTACTACTGGGGCTTACTTTTGTCTGTCATTGGAGTATTGTTTGCAACTTGTTCTCTATTGCCAGTGGTTTTTCCATTCTGTTCCTTGCTTACATTATTTCGGTAATATTCATTATTGACAGATTATTCCTGTATCGAGTTTTCAATCATAAACCTCCCAAATACTTGGCAACCGTAATTTGGGGTATTGCTTTGATATTGGCAGGAATTGGCGCGTGCATTTTAACCAATAATCATAAAAAACAATACAGGTTTGAATGTGCCGAATGGTATGTGGACGAGCCAAATGGCATTTATCATTGGAACAATAAATGCGAGAGGATGAGTTCTTCTACCTATGTTGCCAAAGGTTATGAGCTTAGAGACAAAGGCCTGGAATTCTGCGACTGCTGCAAAGAAGAAATGGAAGAGTACGCGCCGGAGCCAATACGCAGACCTTAATTATACATTATAATACATTGAAACAATGAGCACTTTTGGTATTATCTTAATCGTATATTTCGTTGTGGCGATTGCCATAATGTCTATTGTCATATACCGTAGACAACATGACCCTAGGCCTTGGAGTGATTTAATAGAGAAGAAACCTCTTTGGAAAATAATATTACCGCTACCCATATATCCTATCGCTGGCATATTTTATGTGTTGATACAGGCTTTTGACCCCAAAGAGCGTCGCAGAAGAAATGTAAAGAAGTATCTAAAGACGGAGTATGATTTTGAAAAAGAATATAAGGAACTGAATGTCGACAAGGTGGATTTCGAAGATGGCTTAGAGGAATCATTACATAAAAATGCATCTTGGTTGTTAGCAAGAGGTCTTCTTGACAAAAACCTCTCTATATTCTTGTCCTTAGTGGATGACAATGTACTCCAAACAGTATACGATGAAAGAAATAATAAAAAAACGTTTGAAAAAATCAAAGGCAAGTCAAATATTGAAGGATATTGGAACGGATGGTTGATCCAACAATCCGAGAATGGAATGACACACAAATACAAAATCATAAGGGCTAAATACTTCCAGACTGCCGCCTTACAGATTGGATTATACGATAAGGACAAGCGTTATAGCGGTGCATTGCTTGTGCTGTTTTCTTTTGATGCTCAAGAAAAGATTCATCAGATTATTTTCACAGGTACAAATATCGGGTACACTCATTTCCTTGAGGGAAAACAAGATTTGTTATCCACATTGGAATCATTGGTACCTGACTCGGTGATGACTGGTTTTGACATTGGAAAGCATCTCCCTTGTCCAAAATGCGGATTAGAGTCTTCGAAACTCTTATGGTTCGGCTATGACAGTTTACCGCTCTGCGGCAAAGTATCATTCTGTCCCCATTGCGAAGATATTGTGGAGCACTATCGTGACATTCAGTATTCTGTTGCACCGGGGTATCGCTCCCCCAAAATAGGTAATAATGAGTACATCGAAAATGCATTGAGTTCAGAAGATGGCCTTGTGGAGTTGGAAGACCCAGAACCGATGGGCATTCATGGTCAGGTCTATTTGGAGACAATATGGGATGTATTGAAACAATGCGATAATCCTATAGAAGGAACGATAGAAGAAAAACTGTTGAATGCCGCAAACAATGGAGTATATGAAGCATATAACAATCTTGCAGTGAAACTGCTTAACAAAGATATCGAAAAAGCCATCGATTACTTCACAAAAGCTGCAAACCATGGTGTTGCAAATGCCATGCTGAACCTGTCACTATGGTACTACGCAAAAGGTGAAAACTCTCGTTTTCTTAACTACACTCATCAGGCAGCAATGTCTGGACATCTCGTTGGATTATACAATGATGCTGTGACATATCATTCCGTCGTTTTTAGTGGAGCACCATTGATTGACAAAGCAGAGGAGCTATACAAAAAAACAATTGATGAATGTTACAAGCAGATAGAAGATGAAAACGAGAACCAGAAAGAAAAGGATAGCTATTGCAATATGGTTCTGCAATATGCGCTATATAATTTAGGGTTGTTATACTTTCGAGACTATGGAGAATACAAAAGACACGATTTGGGTTTATTCTATGGCTTGAAGGATGAATTTGCAGACCTGCTTAAGGCCTATGCATATCTAAACGAGTGTCCGACACAAAATGATAAAGTAAGGAATCTGAAGGCACACATTTATAAAAGAATAATGGAGATGCAAAAGGGAGTGGATACGGACGATAATAAAGATAATCAAGACTACGATGACCTACCGTTTTGATTTTTTGAAAATATGCTCATGATTTCAGAAAAACATGATCATAATTATACACCAATCATGAGCATGATTTCCCGGAATCATGCTCATTTTTAGAAAGGACAGTTTACGTTTAGAATACACTGAAGAACACATTAAATGCCATTGAAAAGTAATTCTTATCATTTCAATATTTCTTCGTATCTTTGCAAAAAATAAATTTATGACACATTCATCTTTTGATATGACGCCTCAACAGGCAAAAGCATATGACCTATGGTCTTCTTTTGAGAATACAGTTTTATACTCAAAACGTTATTTTGTTACTCACCCACTACTTGATACATTAAAAGGGTATCTGAAACATAATGTTAAAATAATTGCTGAAGGTGATGTATATTTCAGGGCACGCATAATTGACGAGTCCGCGAGAAAAGATTACATGATGGTCATTTGTGAGAAAGAAGATGGCAATTACAAGCGATATGTAAGCAAAGCAAACAAATTTAAAGGTCTTTCAAAAGAGGCATCGTACGTTCCTCCAAACAACAGAATGATTGGAGAAGGTCGGGCAAATCCCAAATTCATAAAATATCTATATGTTGCTGAAAATCCAACCACAGCGATATTTGAAGTTAGGCCATTGTTAAGTGACCGTATAAACCTTTCAGAAATACAGTTAAAACGGGATTTAACCATAGCGGATTTGACATACAATTTTGATGCCGAACCCAAAAATATGTCGGAACAAGAGTGGCTGCTATTTTATATTCACAGAGCATTTTCCACACCCACGAACAATCCTGATGCCTATATTCCTTCGCAAATAATTGCAGCAAGCATTGAAGCATGGGGGTATGATGGAATTAGATACAATAGTTCCCTGCATCATGGTGGGGTAAATCTAACAATCTTCAACCCTAACAACTGTGAGCCCATTTCCTCACGCGAGATGATTATGGAGGGTTTCAAGATTTCCGCAAGAACTGCCGGGCAGAATCCCATTGACAACAAACTATTAGGAATAAGGGACAATGAATGTCATTTAATTGATACAAGAGATTTTAATGACACAGTATTACCTGTCTCAAAGAATGAAAGAAAAAAACATGTAAAGTAATAGCCGAGAAACCATCGAAGGATTAATTTTACATCATAAGTGGTACAGAGAATGGTAATAGTATTTTAATAAAGGTTTCAACAAATCTCAACAAATCTCAAGCGCATGAAGTTTTGAAATCATGCTCATCATCTTCCGAAATCATGCTCATGATTCACCCATAATCATGAGCATGATTTTTTGAAAAGATGCTCATGTTTTTGGCAAAAGATGAGCATGAGGCTGTGAAACCCATTTCACCGAACCATCGCCGAGGATTCGTGCTTCCATCGAAGAAGGCACATAGGAGGGAGGCAGTATTTGAGCAAAGGTTGATTAAAAGGGGAGTAAAACCTAAAGGCAATCAGACCGCGAGAAGTTCCAGAAGCGATAGCCATGGAGTGGTGTGCCGTCGGCTCGGCCGACAACGCCGCCAGCATCGCCGGCATGCTCCTCACCATATTACATTGCTCGAAGGACTTCGTTCCTCGCCTCAAATGCCACCGGCATTTTCGCATCTGCGACATCAAGGAACCCGAACCCGCAGCCCCCGCCAACCCCGGCATGGGCGGCATGGGTGGAATGTACTAAGCCGCAAGGCTTGGTACAAACCCCATCCGTCAGGCATGGGTGGAATGTACTAAAAAGTAGTTAAGTAGGCAGTAGTTAAGTAGTTAAGCCAATATTGCTGCTATCCGCAACTGCAAGAGGGTGTCCAATCGGGCACCCTCTTCTTGATTCTATACTATTTATCTGAATATTATAACGACTCCAGCATCTCGATAAATTTCTCACGGCTGATGCCGAGGTCGTTGATGGTTTTTCTTACCACCAGCTCCGAGACAGGGTCAACATGGGTTTGAATAATGACTGTGCGCTTCAAGCCTTCGCGTACCCATGCTTCGTGTCCACCTTTCGTCCGCATCTTGTGCAAGCCGAGAGCCGTCAAGATAGCGCGAAACTCCTTTAGCGTTATGTTCGACAGCTTTTTCATGCGAGGGAAGCAATTCTGACAGGAGCGGAGATGCGCTCATAGTTGGTGTTGCTCTGGAGCAGCCCTGACAGCTGACGGTTGCGAAGCTGTGTACGGAACGACGGCGGTACAATCTTCTTTTCGCTGACTTTCCAACCGTGCTCCTTAAGGTCCTCCTCAAATGTGCCCATTTCAAGGCAGCACTCCACATGCAGTTGCAAGCACTCGTAGAAGTTCTTCAACGCATCCTGGAAGTCTGTACCCGTCGTTGCAAGGTCGAGCGACGGACAATAAGCTGTCATATGCTCTTCCTCCCTGAAGATATACACATCGACATCGAACCGGAACTTATCTTTATCGATTTCAATTGTGTTATTTCTGCGCTTGTTTTCCATCTTATATACGTTGTTTTCAATTTGCAAAGATACGATTTTTTTACGACCTGGCCAAATTTATTTTCCGAGAACACATTATATCGGCAATGTTCTCTTCAGGGGAGTTGCTTGCCGAAATCCTGCTCGTAATCGTCGGTGTTGTTGCTGATGATTTGGCCTTGTTTATTGATGTAATAGCTGCTGTCGCCTTGTTCGACATAGGCCTTGCCGTCTTTGAAATCGTCGGCGAAGGTCCATTTGAACGGTATGACCACTTTCCCTTGCTCGTCAACCCAACCGTACAGCCCGTCTTTATTGACAAGCCTCAGTCCTTCCTGCAGGTAGCCAAAGGAGTTGTATTCTGGCTGCAGGATGAAGTTGCCGTGCCTGTCGACCAAACCTTTGTATGTCCCTTTGTGAATCTCATAGTATTTACCGTCAGTCTCCCATACAGCACCATACTCCGGATTGAGAAGGATTTTCCCACTTTGGTCTTTCAACCCATAGAGGTTGTTTTCTTTAAAGACCATGGGCTTCGTTTCCTCCGACACCTCACCGTCGGTGGCCTTGCCGGCAAAGGAATCCGTATCGGTTATTGTTCCGTTTTTGCAGGCGGACATCATCCCAAAAGCGCATATCACAGCGCCCATCAACAATATTCTTTTCATATCAATCATTCCATTAGTTTGAAGCGCATGCGCCAGGTGTGGGTAAATCAATCGTCTTTCTTCGCGTTTGGAACACAGAAGATAACCGTCAGGGCTCCTACGGCTCCTGCCACTGGCACAATGATTCGGGCCACCGAACCCGCGGGAATGAAGACGAAGGTGGAGAGCAGCACCATGACCGTCATCACGCCTACGGCACCGGCCTTCTGCGTGGCCGTCATGCCGCCACGCCGCTGGTAGCCACGGATATACTTGCCCAGCCACGACCGTAGCAGCCACTGCTGCAGCCGCGGCGACGAGCGGTAGAACAGCCACGACGCCAGCAGCAGGAACGGCGTCGTCGGCAACCCCGGCACCACCACGCCAAGTGCCCCCAGCCCCACGGCCAGCAGGCCTAATACTATATATATGTATCGTTTCATCCTCGCAACGTCTGTCCCAAAGGCGCTGCAAAGATACACCTTTTCCCGGACATGTGGGAATATTTTTTTTGCCGTATGAAATATTCTTCGTACTTTTGCACTCGCTTTCGAGAGCGAAAGTAGTAAGCAAGAAGTGCATTGCAATATTGTCCTGCTATCGAAATCGGCAAAATTTCATGAGGAGGGACCGAGCATTTACGCTTTCGTTTGAACGTGTATGCTATATTCAAGTAGCATATCTTCAGGCGTGAGATATGTTCCATTACCTCCGTTTCCTCACAGGTGTTTGCCGATACCAGATAGCAACGGACATGAGCACATAACCTCATGCCTTTTTTTGAACATAATCATCTCTTCCGCCGGAGGTGGCGAGAAACAGCAGTTGCACCCGACACACACAAGGGTCTGTATTATGAAAAGAATTGTCCTGCTCTCAATCATCTTGATGCACACGGCAGTGTCTTTTGGACAGTTGACTGCGCCTTCGCTCAACAGTCCCACCGACAATATCACAGGTGCCTACACGCGGCAATACATGTCGTGGGGCCGCATCGCCGCCGCCACCGGCTATACCCTGCAGGTGGACACCGCCGCCACCTTCGACTCGCCGCTGCTATACTCGGTGGAGCATACCAACACCTCGTCGAGCACGCAAGGACGTCATGTCAACGACTTGCGCTACGGCACACAGTATTACTGGCGTGTGAGGGCATACAATGCCACCGACACCTCCACTTGGTCTGTGGTGCGGTCTTTGACCACAACTGTCAAGGTGTTCCTGGACTACTCCAACTCGCCGGCCGACAACCTCACCGGAGCCTATACACGGCAGTTCTTCTGTTGGAACAACTCGCGTGGCTCGATAGGCTACATACTGGAACTCGACACGGTGGACGACTTCTCGTCGCCGCACAAGCGCACCTTCAACAAGACCACAGCAGCCGACAATACAGACAACTACTTTTACTATGCCGTTAACGATATGCGCTATGGCACACGCTATTACTGGCGCGTACGCGCACGCAACAATGCTGATACATCGGATTGGTCGGATACCCGTACTCTGCTGACGACCGACAAGGTGTTTTTCACAAACCTTTCGCCGGCCGACAGCCTCACTGGGGCATATACAAGGCAGTACTTCTACTGGAGCAACTCGCGTGGCTCGACAGGCTACATCCTGGAGCTCGACACGGTGGCCGACTTCTCGTCGCCACACAAGCGCACCTTCAACAAGACCACTGCTGCCGACAACACGGACGATGCCGTATACTATGCTGTCAACGATATGCGCTATGGTACACGCTACTACTGGCGCGTACGTGCCCGCAACGGCGTGGATACCTCCGGCTGGTCTGATACTCGCACGTTGTTGACTACCGACAAGGTGTTTTTCACAAATCTTTCGCCGTCGGACAGCCTCACTGGGGCATATACAAGGCAGTACTTCTACTGGCGTAACTCGCGTGGCTCGACAGGCTACATCCTGGAGCTCGACACTTTGGCCGACTTCTCGTCGCCCCACAAGCGTAGTTTCAACAAGACCACTGCTGCCGACAATACGGATGACGCTTTCTATTATGCCGTCAACGATATGCGCTATGGCACGCGCTACTACTGGCGTGTTCGTGCTCGCAACGGCGTGGACACCTCGGGCTGGTCTGACACGCGCACGCTGCTGACTACCGACAAGGTGTTTTTCACAAATCTTTCGCCGTCGGACAGCCTCACTGGGGCATATACAAGGCAGTACTTCTACTGGCGCAACTCGCGTGGCTCGACAGGTTACATCCTGGAGCTCGACACTTTGGCTGATTTCTCGTCGCCCCACAAGCGTAGTTTCAACAAGACCACTGCTGCCGACAACACGGACGATGCTGTATACTATGCTGTCAACGATATGCGCTATGGCACACGCTATTACTGGCGCGTCCGTGCCCGCAACGGCGTGGACACCTCTGGCTGGTCTGACACGCGCACGCTGACAACCACCTATAGGGCATTCCTTAACTCGCCTGCCGACAACTCCACTGGATGGTCCGTCAGTGGACTATATCTGTACTGGAACAATTCACGTGGATCAACGAAATACATAATACAGATTGACACTTCGGCCACCTTCAGTTCATCGCTGTTGCAGACCCTGAGCAAGACTACCGCTGCCGACAATACAGACAGCTACTTCTACAAGATAGTCGACGGGCTCCGCTACGGTACCACTTACCGCTGGCGTGTGTATGCGATCAACAATGCCGACACCTCGGAGTGGTCTGCCGTATGGCGTTTCACCACTACCTATAATATCACCACCGGTCCGGCGTTGACGATGCCGGTAAACGACTCGACCGGACTGACGTATAACAATATAACACTCGTGTGGCAACCCATGGACAACGTGCAAGGCTATCGCTACGAGGTGAGTACCAGCAGTACTTTCGAAACGCTCGTTGCCACGGGCAACACCTCGCTGACCTTCTCGGTGGTGACCACGGCATTGCCGTCGACCACCTATTACTGGCGGGTGCAGGGCTATAACGCCCAAGGTAACACAGCATGGTCGCCGGTGTGGCACTTCACCACCGACGACGTGACGCTGACAGCTCCAAAGCTCGCCACACCTGCCAACGGAAGCAGTCAGCCTGTGAATATAGATTTGGCCTGGCACCCAGTCTTTGGCGCAATGACATACGATTTGCAGTTGTCGTTCGACAACAACTTCACCGGTGCCGTGAGCAGTTTCAACACTGCTGATACGCACTACACTGTCGACGGATTGCCTCAGAACATGACTTTCTATTGGCGAGCACGCAGTAACAACGGCAATACACAGAGCGAATGGTCGGAGGTACGCAGTTTCGTTACTAACGGTTGCCAACCGGTGAGCGACACCTTGTACCATGAGATGTGTGAGGGGCAAAGCTATGAGTTCTTTGGAATATCATATACAGCTACAGGTAACTATAGTCATTTGTTGACAACAGCTGCAGGATGCGACAGCACGGTGGTGCTGGCATTGACGGTATATCCAAGAGGCATGGACGGCTCGGTAACAGACACTGCCTGCGACAGCTACACATGGAACGACCTCACATTCATCCAAAGCGGCAACTATCCATTCTACACCACCACGGTGCACGGCTGCGACAGCATGGCCATATTATATCTTACCATATATAATTCTGTTATGGAAGACATCTATGACACCGCCACTGGTATTTATGAATGGAATGGTGAACAATATTCAGTCTCAGGCGACTACACGCAGAACTTCTCTACCGTACAGGGCTGCGACTCAACAGTGGTATTGCATTTAACCATCACCGTCGGCATAGCAGATGTTGCAGCCGACAACGTCAATATCTTCGTTCGCGGTAACAGCATCATAATCGAAGGCATCGAAGAGGAGTCGGTGAGAGTCTTTGATATGGTGGGCCGTCCCGTAAGCAATCACAACCTGCCCAACGGAGTCTACATGGTTAAGGTTGGCACGCTGCCCGCCCGCAAGGTGGTGGTGATAAGGTAACACCTATACCCTCTACCATATAAAAAACCATGCACACATGTGCATGGTTTTTCTTTTGTATGGGTACACTATAGACGGGATTGGCGAGACAGGAATATCCACACCATCTTTTTTCCGAACACGAATGGCACGAATAGCACGAATAATTCGTTGGATTCGTCCGATTCGTGGTCGTTTCCTTTCAACGCGAATTACCGTAAATGACCGTGAATTTCCATTAATTATTTTGCCGGTTTAAATAATATTCGTATTTTTGCACTTGCTTTCGAGAGCGAAAGCTGTAAACAAGAAAAGCATTGCGATAAAGTCCCTTAACAGAAATATCGGCAAAATATTTTAAGAGGAGGACTAAGCATATTGCTTTCGCTTGGTTGTGTATGTTATACTCATAGCATACCGTCAGGCGTGAGATATGTTCTCCTAGACCCCGTTCCTCAAAAGGTGTTTGCCGACGCCACTGTTAAGACGGACATGAGCACATACCCTCATGCCTTTTCTTATTGTTTCAGATTTAATATTCCGTTGGAGGGTCGGAGTAATAAAAGTTGCGCCCGGCACGTATAAGGGATTACTTTATGCAAAAAAAAACGTACAATGAAGACCAACTACTTCATGCATCAGAACATGAGGTTAAGAGTTGGGAAGGCAAATGGGCTTCTGTTGAATTAAATGACGGCGAAAAAATAAATGGCAAAATTAAACAGGTGGAGTTTTCTGCATCAAGCCAAACTTCCAATGGAGATACTTGGGTCTGCCTTGTAATGGAAAATCGCATTTTTGTAAATAAAACAAAGTCAATGACCATTAATGAAGAATAACATGAAGAAAACATTATTATTTGCCAGTATATTTCTCTTATTGGCTGGATTTGCACAGGCACAGTATGATATATACAATTATCCATTGGGCAATGGAGACACACTATGGTATCAGTATCACTTTGCACAAGGGGATAACGACTCCACTTATGTTGTAATCACTTCTCCAAGAGGCAATCTTTACGACTGGCCGTCCAATCGACAAAAGCCTAGCGGTCATTTGAATATTCCCGACAGTCTACCTGGACCATGGTGGTGGTGTGACACAACAGGGTGGGGGCAATATCCTGGGGGGTATAATCAAGCATGGATAGACCTTGCACCAAGAATCCCAGTGAGGAAAATCGGATATGATGCTTTTTACCAATGTAGTGGCATCACAAGTGTTAGCATACCAAATACGGTGAAATTTATTAGTTTTTCTTTTCCATATTGTACAGGTTTGACAAATGTCACAATTCCATCATCAGTAACTAAAATTGATGGCTCCTTCGCTTATTGTACAAATTTGACAAGCGTCACAATAGGAGAATCTATGGAAGAATTAGGAGACGCATTTCATGGCTGTACCCATCTTACAACAATCCGCAGCCATGCCGAATATCCGCCCATCTGTAACGAAAGTACATTTAGGGATGTACCCAGTTACGCCGACATCATCGTCCCCTGCGGAGCCGCATACCGATACCAACTGAGCGACTACTGGAACGCCTTCAGCCGTATCACCGAAGACTGCAACGGCATTGATGATGCAGAGGTTGACGGCATACATGTATGGGTAGATGGCAGACAAATAAAGGTCGAAGGTGCCAAAGGACAACCGTTATTCATATTCGATATAACTGGTCGACAAATAGCAAACAACAATATTCCCACTGGTGCTTATCTTGTCAAAATCGGCGATTACCCCGCCCGCAAGGTGGTGGTGATAAGGTAACACCTATACCCTCTACCATATAAAAAACCATGCACACATGTGCATGGTTTTTCGTTGGTATGGGTACACTATAGGAACACTATCGGAACCATGGCGTTACCATATACCGAGGCAAAAGTGGAACAATAGATAAGCAAAAGGGGAGCAAAACCGATAGACATCTATTAGATACCTTCATGTTCTTTTTTGCGGAGAATAATTCGTATATTTGCCGCATGAATTATAGTGGTAAGAAAGCCATATAAGTAGAAGCAAGGACATCCGCGGAGGTGTCCTTGCTTCTTTAACCTGTAAGTCTATAGCCTAGCAGAGCTCGTGGATTACGAGGCCGGAGCAACCTAATGGCCGCTCTTGATAATATATGCTATACAATCACTATTTTAACAACCAGTCTATTACGTTCATTTTTTTTATCCCATTGTAGGTTGAATTCGGATCGGTGTCGAGTGTCAGTAGGTTGAGATACGCAGTCCTTTTTATTGTTCCCATACAAATATAGATTTAAATTCAAATGCAAAGATACGAATAAAAAATCAAATATTTGCATCTCAATGCAAAAAAGTCGCCTCAAAATAGTGGCGACCTGTTTTTTTTGATCTTCCCGAAGGAATTAATCCCCTGGCGCGGGGACGCGACTATTCCTCAGCGGGAGGACCCGCTAGCAGAGCTCGTGGATCACGAGGCCGGAGCGCAGCTTGGGCTCGAACCAGGTGGTCTTCGGGGGCATGATGTTGCCGGTGTCGGCAATATCGATGATCTGCTTCATGCTCACGGGATAGAGGGCGAAGGCGACCTTCATCTCGCCGTTGTCGACACGACGTTTCAGTTCGCCGAGGCCACGGATGCCGCCGACGAAGTCGATGCGCTTGTCAGTGCGGAGGTCCTTGATGCCGAGCACCTTGTCGAGCACGAGGTTGCTGAGGATGGTGACGTCGAGCACTCCGATGGGGTCGTTGTCGTTGTAGGTGCCGGGCTTGGCGGTCATCTTGTACCAGTGGCCGTCGAGGTACATGCTGTGCTCATGCAACTTGGCGGGCTTGTAGATATCGGTGCCCATGTCGGTGAGCTCGTAACTCTCGCCGACGGCGGCGATGAACTGCTCTTTGCTGAGGCCGTTGAGGTCCTTAACCACACGGTTGTAGTCAATGACGTTGAGCTGGTTGTCGGGGAAGATGACGGTCATGAAGTAGTTGTACTCCTCCTTGCCGGTGTGGCGGGGGTTCTGCTCCTTCTTCTCCTGTCCCACGAGGGCGGCGGCGGCGCTGCGGTGGTGGCCGTCGGCGATGTACATGGCGGGAACCTTCTTGTCGAAGAGCTCGACGAGCTCGTCGATGAGCTTGCGGTCGTCGATGACCCAGAAGCGGTGGCCGAAGCCGTCTTCCTTGGCGATGAAGTCATAGATGGGCTTCTTGGCAGTGACGCTGGCCACGATCTCGTCGATGCGAGCCACGGAGGGATAGGCGAAGAACACCGGCTCCACGTTGGCGTTGGTGATGCGGACGTGCTTCATGCGGTCCTCTTCCTTGTCCTTGCGGGTGAGCTCGTGTTTCTTGATGACCTTGTTGACGTAGTCCTCGCTGTAGGCGCAGGCCACGATGCCGTACTGCCACTTGGCGTTGGCATCCTTGGGGTTCATGCTCTGGGCGTAGATGTAGAGTTTCTCCTCCTCATCCTTCACCAGCCAGCCGAGGTCCTTGAACTTGTTGTAGTTCTTCACCACCTGGAGGTACACTTCGGGCGAGTGCTCGTCGGTGCCGGCGGGCAGGTCTATTTCAGCCTTGGTGACGTGCAGCAGGCTGTAGGGGTTGCCCTCGCACTCCACGCGGGCCTCTTCGCTGTTCAGTACGTCGTAGGGACGCGAAGCCAGTTTCTCGACGATATCCACCGGGGGGCGGAATCCTTTAAAGGGTTTTATGATACTCATTGTTGTTTTATGTTTGTTGATTATTAATTGAATTTCACTGGCGGTATGTCAAGTTGCTTGCAAATAGCACGTGCTGTCAACTCCGCTATATCGTTGTGCATCGGAACAACTGCCTTCTTCCCGTTTTGAATGTTCTGGAACATGGCGTGGCTGCCTTTCTGTCGTCCAGTGGGCAAGCAGTTGTTTTCACGCAGAAAGCGAAGGAATTTTTCTTTCTTCATGCGTTCACTGCAATACGACGACTGAAATACTTGCGTCCTGCATATTGGCGGCGAACACTTTCCTGCCGGTCTTCCAACACAAGTTCTATCGCCTCACGGATATTTTCCAGCAATTCTTCCTCGCTTGCTCCCTGAGATATGGCTTCAGGCACCTGTTCGCATTGTCCACAGAACAAGCCCGTCTCAGCATCTTTCTCTATGATAATGTTGTATTCAGACATGCTATTTATATAATAAATCCGACTGCAAAGATACGCACTTTTTTTGATATGGCAAAAAATAGTTTTTATGACCACACGAGGCGAGCGGCGGAGAAGCAGCGGAGGCGCAGGTCGTCGGGGCTGATGAGGTAGGCGTACTCTTCGTTGTCCGAGAGCAATATCTCGAGGCTGTCGAGGTCGGTCAGGCGTTCAAAGGACTCCTCGCTTTCGGGATGCAGATAGCCACCCAGCTGGCCGAAGCGCGTTGTGTGGTCCAGCTGCCGTAGGGCCTCGGCGTAGTCGGCCCAGATGGCATCGGGCACGGCCCGGTGGGCAAGGAAGAAGTCGGGATAGTCGTCTGCCGCCATGAACTCCATGGCTTCGCCCCGCCAACGCTTCTCACCGTCGCCGAGGGGGTCGGTGGACACGAGGTGAGGTGAACCCCAATTGTTGGACGGTTAAACAATCATTGAGGATTCGTGAGCCTGCCTGTATTGGACAGGTGACATACCATTAAGCCTCAGTTTTATTCTTTCGTTATTGTAATACTCGATATAATCCACCAAATCTTTTTTGAATACCTCAGCTGAGGTGTAGTTGCCAGGATAAAGCAACTCCGTCTTCATAATTCCAAAGAAGTTCTCCATCATGGCATTGTCCAAGCAATTGCCTTTTCGTGACATACTCTGGGTTATTCCATGCCGGCTGAGACTTCTCTGGTAGGCAGCATGCTGGTAATGCCATCCTTGGTCCGAATGCAGCACCACTCCTTGTGTAGCGCCTATTCTCTTATACATCCTGTTGAGCATCTCGGTGACCATTTCGAGGTTTGGAGCTTCCGAAATGGTGTAAGTCAAAACCTCTCCGTTAAACATGTCGAGAATAGGTGAAAGATAGATCTTGCGTCCGCTGATGGTCATCTGACTTACGTCTGTGACCAGTTTATGGTATGGCCTGTCGGCGGAGAAATTCCTGCTTATTACATTTGCTGCTGTCTTGCCGACCTCACCTTTGTAGGAGTGATACTTGACCTTTCTCACCGTGCTTTTAAGCCCGAGTTCATCCATAAGTTTCTTGACTGTCTTATGGTTCAAAGGACAGTTGCTGTTATGGAGATCCATCGTGATGCGACGGTATCCATAACGACCTTTGTGCTTATGGAATATGGCTGTTATCATTGCCTTCTCTTCCTTGTACTTATCTTCTTTATCCCGATTCTTCAGATGATAGTAAAACGTACTGCGCGCCATCTTTTTGAGCTTCAACAATAGGTCAAGCTCAATATGCTCGTTACGCCTTAGTTCTTCGATGGCGCAAGCCCAATCGTTCTGTTTCGGGCTTCTCTTTCCTCGACTAAGGCTTTCACTTTTTTTAGCAGGAGATTCTCAGCTCTCAGGCGCTCATTCTCCTTGAGAAGACGCTCGTATTCTTTCTCGAGATCTCCCTTTGGCTGTCGTTTTTTCCTTGTCATACCGGATTTGCATCGCTTGTTTTTGTGGCAGACAAGAGCTTCAAGCCCTCCTTTCTCAACTACTGTCAACCAGTTTGTTAGAGCAGACGACGAAATTCCATGCCTGGCGCAAACTTGATACAAAGGTAAATCATTTTCCTGATACTCGCGGATAATTTTGCACTTTTCCTCGTAGGAAAGATGTTTTGATTTTCGTTTATTATCCGTTTTAAGTCCATCAACACCTTTCTCCTTATAAACGCTAATCCACTCATAAAGAAGGTGGTGCCCTAAGTGAAGTTTATCCGACACCGACCGTACTGATTGACCTTCCTTCACCATTTTAATCGCTGCAAGTTTCTCTTCCAAACTTAATCTGTGCTTCATGTGAACCTTTAAGTTGTGTCCAACTTTCAGGGTTCACTTCAGAGGTTGTCCTCCCGTTCGCTGAAGAGGACCAGACCTCCGTCGAAGAAATAAAGCATGCCGCTGTGCGGATAGTGCCCGTCGGGGTCGAGCGGCGCCAAGTCGCTGCAACGGAGCTGGAAGAGGAGTTCCATCGGGGAGCCGTCGCCATGGGACGGGTATCGTCGCCCGGCGGGCAGGTCCGGCGTGCCGCCCTCCTTGCTGCAGCCCAGCGTGACGGAGAGCTCACGGTCTCGCCCGTAGATGATGCAAGGTCTGCGCCGAGGGCCGAGCCATTCCACGAGCCGCGCCACTCGCTCGGGGGCGGGCCGCACGGGTTTGCCGGGGGCAAAGCGCACAGGTTCGAAACTGCTGTCGGGCTTCAGCGCCGTCAGACCCAAGAGTCCCGCCACCGCCATCAGTAGCGACACCCCCATAAGCACATAACTGTAGCGGTACTCCGCAGCCAGCCACGGCACCGTCCGCACCCATCCAGACGCCAGGGCCATCACCAGCAGGCCAATCCACACCACCGCCGCCAGCCCCAGCAGCACAACGCTGGTCCAGTACGCAACACGTCGAAGATTGAATATAAGCACTTGCTTTTTCACGCTGCAAAGATACAAAGTTTTCCCGACATGTGAAAAAAAAAGCAGAGAGGCTTGCACCGATGTCAGTGCAAGCCTCCCTCTTTTGTGTCTATGTGCTATTAATCAGTATGTAAGGAATATACTTTATCCTTTTATCCCTCGTAGAAGGGCATCTTGACGGTGATGGCCTTGAGGAGTTTCTCGCGGATCTTGATGTAGATCTCGGTGCCGACTTTGGCGTACTCGGCCTTGATGAGGGCGGTGCCGATGTTCTTGCCGGTGCTGGGGCTGGGGCTGCCCGAACGCACCTCGCCGATCTTGTTGCCCTGGGCGTCGCAGACCTCGTAGCCGTTGCGGGCGATGCCGCGGTCGACCATCTCGAAGCCGGCCACTTTGCGCTTGAAACCGGCGGCCTTCTGGGCGAGGAGGAGCTCCTTGTTGATGAAGTTATTGTTCTCGGCTTTCAGCTTGACGATGAAGGCCAGCGGAGCCTCGAGGGGGCTGACGGTGTCGTCCATCTCGTGGCCGTAGAGGGCGAAGCCCTTCTCCAGACGCAGGGTGTCACGGCAGCCCAGACCGGCGGGCATGATGCCGTATTCCTTGCCAGCCTCGAAGACGGCGTCCCACACCTCGAGGGCTTTCTCCTTGGGGATGTAGATCTCGCATCCGCCAGCGCCAGTGTAACCGGTGGTGGAGAGGATGATGTTGGGGATGCCGGCGAAGGTGAGGATCTTGAAGGTGTAGTACTCCATGTCGACGATGTTCTCGCTGGTGAGTTTCTGCATGGCCTTGAGGGCGTTGGGGCCCTGGACGGCGAGCTGAGCCCACTGCTCGCTCTCGTTGACGAAGTCGCGGCCGAGCTCCATACCCATCTTGTCGGCAATCTGGCTCATCCAGTTCCAGTCCTTGTCGATGTTGGCGGCGTTGGGCACCATGAAGTACTCGTCGTCATGGACGCGGTAGACGAGCATGTCGTCGACGACGCCACCCTGACCGTTGGGCAGGCAGGTGTACTGCACCTTGCCGTCGAAGAGGTCCTCGACGTTGTTGGTGGTGACATACTGCATGAAGTGCTTGGCGATGGGGCCTTTGGCGCGGAACTCGCCCATGTGGCTCACGTCGAACACGCCCACGTTGTTGCGCACGTTGTTGTGCTCCTCGATGAGGGTGGTGTACTGGATGGGCATGTTGTAGCCCGCAAATTCGGCCATCTTGGCGCCGAGCTTGATGTGTAAATCGGTGTACGGTGTGGTTTTCATTATGTTATGTATTTGTTATTTAATTGTTTTATTACTTATAAATATATTTGATAACGGAAGAACACCCCGTTTATTGTGCTGTGAGGAAATAAATCAGCAACATTCAGCAAATCAATATTTTCAATATTAGTTTAACGTTATTTCAACGTTATTTCGACGTTTTTTGAACGTCAAACTATCGTTGAAGCATCGTATAACTATCGTTTAATAGAGGAAGTTGTTGTAGGGGTAGCGTATGGCGTGGATGCGGGAAATCTCCTGGTAGAGGAGGTTGCGCAGGGGTTCTATGTTTAGTTTTTTTGCGGCGGAGATTCGGATGGAGTGTTCAGAGTTCTCTGAATATTCAGAGTAATCAGAATCCTCTGGGTCTTTAGAACTCTCCAGAGCATCTATCTTATTGTAGACCATGATGACGGGCTTGTCGTCGGCGTGGATGTCGGCGAGGGTCTTGTTCACGGCGTCGATTTGCGACTGGTGGTCGGGGTGCGAGATGTCGACGACATGCAGGAGGAGGTCGGCCTCGGAGACCTCGTCGAGGGTGCTTTTGAAACTCTCCACCAGCTGGGTGGGGAGCTTGCGGATGAAGCCGACGGTGTCGGTGAGGAGGAACGGGAGGTTGCCGACGACCACCTTGCGGACAGTGGTGTCGAGGGTGGCGAAGAGTTTATTCTCGGCCAGCACGTCGCTCTTAGCCAGGAGATTGAGAATGGTGGATTTGCCAACATTGGTGTAGCCCACCAGAGCCACGCGGACCAGACTCTCGCGGTTCTTGCGCTGCAGGGTCTTCTGTGTGTCGAGTTTGGCGAGCTGTATCTTGAGAGCGGAGATTTTCTCTTTGATGAGTCGGCGGTCGGTCTCTATCTGTGTCTCGCCGGGGCCGCGCATGCCGATGCCGCCGCGCTGACGCTCAAGGTGAGTCCACATACGGGTGAGGCGGGGAAGCATGTACTGCAGCTGCGCCAACTCCACCTGTGTGCGGGCTGTGGCGGTGCGGGCGTGACGGGCGAAGATGTCAAGGATGAGGGTGGTGCGGTCGAGGATGCGGCACTCCATCTCCTTCTCCAGATTGCGTAGCTGGGCGGGGCTTAATTCATCATCTATCACGATGATATCGGCCTCGAGGGCATTCTTGTATTCTTTTATCTCATCGAGTTTGCCGGAACCGACATAGGTGCGGGTGTCGGGGCGGTCGAGTTTCTGGATGACTTTTTTCACCGTGACGCCACCGGCGGTGCGGAGGAGGAACTCCAGCTCGTCGAGGTATTCCTCGGTGCGCTTGAGGGTCTGACCATTGGGACAGACGGAGACGAGGATAGCCTTCTCGGGGACTTCCTCGTTAAAGAAGGTGTTTCTCTCCTGGGGCGAAAGACGTTTCCCCTCCTCCCCTATCGAATTCCTGAATTTACCTTTTTTATTGGGTGCGTACTGCAATGTAATGATTAATGATTAATGGTTAATGGTTTGCTCCACTTTGGTCGCAGACCGTGACCAGAGGTCAGGCAGAATGGCTAACGGATTGAAAGATTTGTTCGAGGGGTTCTACGGCGGAGGACCAAGAGTAGTGCTCCTTGACAAAACTGTTACCGGCGGCGGCGATACTGTCGCGCAGTTCCTGCGACTCGATCAGCCGGACAATGGCATCGGCGAGGGCCTCGGGGGTGTCGCCGATCAAGAGTGGCGGATGAGTGTTGAATGATGAGTGATGAGTGATGAATACATCTCCCCCATTGGCGAGGAGGGGGGTGGCGGCGATGGGGGTGGTCACGCAGGGCACCTGCATGGCCATTGCTTCGAGGAGCTTGTTCTGGAGTCCGGAGCCGAGGCGCATGGGGGCGACAAAGACTTGGGCGGAGGCGTAAGCCTCACGGATATCGTCGAGTCGGCCGCTGACGGTGACACGTTTGGAGGCGAGGGTACGGACGGAAGGCTTGGGGTCGGCGCCGGCGATGAGTAGCGTGGCGGAAGGAATCCGCGACCACACCAACGGCATCACCTCGTTCACCAGGTAGCGTGCGGCGTCGACATTGGGAGCATAGGCCATGTTGCCGCAGAAGCAAATTGAAAATTGAGAATTTGCTCCACTGCGGTCGCAGGCCGTGTCTCCTTTGGAGCCAGGCAGGAAAATTGAAAATTTAGACTTGTCTTGTGCGGAGAAGTAGTCGAAATTGACGCCGTTGGGGACGATGTGGATTTCGCCGTTTTTCTTGTGGGGGATGGCTTCGCTGTCGACCTCGGAGATGATGGTGAGGGCGTCGAAGACCGAGAAAGCCTTGTACTCGGACGAGCGCAGCATCTTGAACTCGTAGTGCAGCAGATAGTGCCATAAACCCTTCGTCTGTTCCATACGGCGCTCCGTATTCATCGACAAAGCATCCTGGAAGTCCATCACCTTGGGGAAAGGCAGCCGTGCAACCAGTGGCATGGTGCGTACCATCTGGGAGTAGACGACGTCGGGCTGCACCTCGCGGGCAAAGGCGCGACAGGCGCGCTTGGCACGTTTGGTGTTCCAATAGCCCATCTGCAGCGACTTGGAGGAAAGCCAGTTGCGGAGAATATTCTTTCCGCAGACGAGCTTGTTGAGGTGGACGGCACGTATCTCACGACAGTAAGGCTCGAGGGCCTTGATATGTTCCGGTAGGACACGACGATGAGAGACGGCGAAGAGGTAGATGTCGTGATGCTTGGAAAGCTCGACGATCTGGTGATAGGCACGGAGCTTGTCGCCTTTATCCAGCGGCCACGGGAAACGGGGTAAAACAACCAGTATCTTCATGAAATGAAAAATGAAAATTGAAAAATGAGAATCATCTAGAATAACTGGGTTTGTGTGCCTTCGGCGAAACCGAGGCGGTCGTCGGGTTCATCTGTGGGTGTGTCGACGACCGAATCGTCGACCTCAGGAAGTTCCGGGTCCTCCTTCACGGGCTGAAGCCAGTTGAACTGGTCGACGGCGAAGGTTGTGACACGCTTGCCGCGGGCCTTGTGGCTCTTGACGCCGATGAAGTCCTCGACATCGATAATCTCGGACGGTATCTTCTTGCCGCTCTCGGGATTGTATACTACCTCGAGGCGGGGGAAGAAGTCGAGGGCCACGGAGATAAGCTGCGAGCCGTCGTCGTCAAGGAAGGGGGTCTTGCGGTCGGTGGGTTCAGGAACGAAGCGTTTGAGGTAGGGATAGCCGTCGGGGGAGCGATAGAGGACGGTGATGACCTGGTCGCGGCGGAACTTGCGGAGTTCGAAGAGGTCGTCGTCGAAGTGGTTGGCGAGGTCGAAGCCCATGATGCGGTAGTTGGCCGACTGCATAAGGGCCAGGAGTTTGTCGGTGCCGTGGAACTCGCCGAGGTACTTGCCAGCCTCGTTCACATTGAGGCGTTTGACGCTCTCGTCGAACCATATCTTGCGCGCGCTCAACGTAGAGACGCCCTCGTCCTTGAGGTTGATGGAGCGCACGGCGTTGCGGGTCAAGATATTGCCGATGGACTGACGCCCCTTGATGGCGAGGGTCTTGAAGTCGAAGTCGAAGGAGGTCTTCTTGAGCTTGGGCTTGGAGACATGGTGGATGGTGACCACCTCGGCCTCGCCGTTGGGGTTGGCGGTGAAGTAGAGCACCTTGCTGCCCTTGGTACCCTTGGTGAGGAGATAGTCCTTGTCGCGTGTGATGGAGGTGACGCTGAAGCGTTTGACCATCACGTAGCCGTCGGGACCGCCGTCGCGGTAGATGAGGTTGTAGACCGTACGTTCGTCGCGCTTGCGGAAGACGGAGATGAAGAGAATCTCGGGACATTCCTGTGTGCCGACGAAGCCTTTCTCCTGTATCTTGGTCACCATGAAGGTGCCGTCGCGGCGGAAGACGATGATGTCGTCCATCTTAGAGCATTCGCAGGCCACCTCGACACCCTCTTCTCGTTTGAGGCCCCAGCCGGCGAAGCCGGTCTGGTAATTGACATAGAGCTTCTCGTTGGCCAGCGCCACCACCGTGGACTCGATGTCCTCGAAATTGCGTATCTCGGTGCGGCGCTCGCGTCCTTCGCCAAATTTCTTGAGGATACCCTGGAAGTAACGGACGGCATAGTCGGTGAGGTGCGCCAAGTGGTTCTGCACCTCGTCGATGGTCATCTCGATGCCCGCCAGTTCCTCCATAGCCTTCTTGATGTCGAACTTGCTGATCTTACGCACGGGTTTCTCGCAGAGCTTCAGCACGTCGTCGCGAGTGATTTCCTTCTTGAACTGGTCGCGATAGGGGTCGAATCCACGCTCCATCTGCTGCACCTGGTCCTCCCAACTCTTCGAGCGCTCGTTCTCCATTATCTTATATATACGCTTCTCGAAGAAGATTTTCTCCAGCGAGACCCAATGCCAGCGGTCCTCCAGTTCGGCGAGCTGTATCTCGAGTTCCTGACGCAGGAGGTCCTTGGTACGCATGGTGTTGTGGCGCAAGATATCGCTGGCGGTCATGAAGACGGGTTTGTCATCGACGATGACGCAGGTCTGAGGCGAGAAGGATATCTGGCAGTTGGTGAAAGCGTAGAGGGCGTCGATGGTTTGGTCGGGTGAGACGCCGGCGGGGAGGTAGACCACTATCTCCACTTCGGCGGCGGTGTTGTCGTCGACCTTCTTGATTTTTATCTTGCCTTTCTCGTTGGCTTTGAGGATGCTGTCGATGAGGACGTCAGTGGTGACGGTATAAGGTAGTTCGGTGATAATGATTGCTTTGCGTTTCTCGTCATAGTGCATCTTGGCACGGATGCGCAGACGGCCGCCGAGGGCGGCATCGTTGTAGCGGGAGACATCGATGAGTCCGCCGGTGGGGAAGTCGGGATAGATCTCGAATTCCTCTTCCTTGAGGATCTTGATGCTGGCCTCGAGGAGTTCGCAGAAGTTGTAGGGAAGGATGACGGAGGTGAGGGTCACGGCGATGCCCTTGGTACCCTGTGCCAACAGCAGGGGGAATTTTACAGGCAGGGTGACGGGTTCTTTCTTGCGGCCGTCGTAGGAGGGTTTCCACTGGGTGGTTTTGGGGTTGAAGACCACCTCTTTGGCGAATTTCGAGAGGCGCGCTTCGATGTAACGGCCGGCGGCGGCATCGTCGCCAGTGAGGATGTTGCCCCAGTTACCCTGGCAGTCGATGAGGAGGTCTTTCTGTCCCATGTTGACGAGGGCGTCCTTGATGGACATGTCGCCGTGGGGGTGGTACTGCATAGTGTTACCGACGATGTTTGCCACCTTGGTGAAGCGGCCGTCGTCGGTCTCCTCCATAGCGTGGAGGATGCGGCGCTGGACGGGCTTGAGGCCGTCGTCGATGTCGGGCACCGAGCGGTCCAATATCACGTCGCTGGCATAGTCTATCCAGTAGTCTTTGAACATGCCGCTCAAAGATACCGTCGTACCTTGTTCCTCAGTATTTATAATGTTTTCACTGTCTTCCATCTAGGTTTATATGTTGATACGTTGATAGGTTGATATTATAGATTTATGAATTATGAATTATGATTTATGAGTGTCCAGTTCCTAATTCCTCATTCCTCACTAAACACTAAACACTAAACACTAAACACTCATCACTCCTCACTCATCATTCATCACTCCTCATTCATCAATAAGCATTGGCGTTCCTCAGGCAACGGTCCCAGCGGATGCCGCCTTTTTCTTCGTCGGTGCTGAAGAGTACCCATTTTGCTTTGCCGACGATATGACTTTCGGGGACGAAGCCCCAGAAGCGGCTGTCCTGACTGTTGTGGCGGTTGTCGCCCATCATCCAGTAGTAGTCCATCTGGCAGGTGTAGCTGTCGGTCTCTTTGCCGTTGATGTATATCTTGCCGTTCTTCACCTCGAGGGTGTTGTATTCGTAGGCGGTGATGAGACGGCGGTAGAAGGGCAGGTTGTCGAGCGTGAGCTTGAGGGTCTCACCCTTGGCGGGGATGTGGACTGGACCGTAGTTGTCGACAGACCAGCGCTGTCCGGCATGAGGGAAGAGGGCGCCGGTGGTGTCGATATCATGGATATAGGGGCTTATCGACTTGACGTAGCCCGAGGAGAGGAGCTGTTCGGAGACTTGGGGCGAGAGGGCCATTCCGAGGCAGAGGTTGCCAAGGGAGTCGTAGGGGTCACCGTTGATGTCGCTGACGACCTGCAAGATGCCGTCGATTTCCTCTTTTGTCATTCCGCACTCCTCGAGGATGTCGATGGGGAAGTAGTTGACGGAGAAGGTCACCTTGCGGTAAAACATTGCACTTTCGGGTGTTTCGACAGGCTGGCCATTGATGTGGACGATGCCGTCGACGATCTGGAGGTTTTCGCCCGGGAGACCCATGCAGCGTTTGATGTAATGCTCGCGTTTGTCGAGGGGGCGTGTCATCACTTTGCCCGCAGGAGTGCGGTGTTCGTTGCCCGCGGCGTCGCGGTCGACGAAGTAGCCCTCGCCGGCCAGCACGGCGTCGCGGCCGCAGGCTCGCACGGCCTCATAGTAGGTGCGCTGGCAGCCGGGGAAGTTGCTGACGATGGTGTCGCCCTCGGGAAAATTGAACACGACGGCGTCGTAGCGCTTCACATGGGTGTAGCCCGGGAAGCGATAATAGGGCAGCTGCGGCCAGGGGAGGTACGACTGGAGGTCGGTGCCGACGATGGTATTGTGCATCAGCGGCAGCGCCAGGGGGGTCATGATGACGCGGGGACCGTAGGCCATCTTGCTGACGAGCAGGTGGTCGCCCACACGGAGGCTGCGCTCCATACTCGAGGAGGGGATCGAGAAGAGCTCGAAGACGAAGCCGCGGATGAGCACCACGGCGATGAGGGCGAAGACAACGGCTTCCGCCCAGTCGCGGAGCTCGCTGACCTTCGTCGGGGGGTCGGTCTTGGGGTCGTGATAGGTCCAGCCCTCCTTGAGACCCACCATGAGGAGGTAGACGGGGGGCAGCAGGACGCCGAAGGTCTCCTCCCAAAAGCTCTTCCTGCGGAAGACTTTGGCGGTGTCGACCACCATCAGGAGGAAGACGAAGATGTTCAGTCCGGGAAGGAGAAAATAGATATACCAGGGCCATTTCTTGCCGCAGAGCTGTATCCAGACGACGATGTTGTAGAAGGGCACCAGGGCCTTCCACGGGGTCCTGCCGGCTTTCTTGAAGATAAACCACAGTCCGGCTATCGTACCCAGTACATAAAGCATCAAAAGAATTTCGTAAATCATTTTTTTCTCTTTTTTGGTTTTAGGGGTTTTAAAGGTTTTAAGGGTTTTAAAGGTGACGGGGGTTGTCCTCGACCCCTTTTAACCTTTTAAACCATTTAAACCTTTTCAACTTTGGTTTTAGGGGTTTTAAAGGTTTTAAGGGTTTTAAAGGTGACGGGGGTTGTCCTCGACCCTTTTAACCTTTTAAACCATTTAAACCTTTTCAACTTTGGTTTTAGGGGTTTTAAAGGTTTTAAGGGTTTTAAAGGTGACGGGGGTTGTCCTCGACCCTTTTTAACCTTTTAAACCATTTAAACCTTTTCAACTTTTTTCAAGCATTCAAGCATTCAAGCAATTTCCTCTTTTCCTTGTTCCAATCCATGTCGGCGCGGGCGGCAGCGAAATCCTCTTCTTTCCATTCCCTTCTCAGCACCTTTCTCACCGCCTCTGCCAATGCTAATACGTTGATACGTTGATACGTTGATGGGTTGTTTTTGCCCATAGAACCTATCAACTTATCAACGTTAATCATATCAACATCAATAATCTCACCCACGCCAAATCGTTTTACCACCGCCGCCATCTCCGGGAGGTCGCTCACAACGATGGGTACGCCCGCGGCCACGAAGTCGCCGATGCGGTTCGGCAGGGCGAAGTGGTAGCTGAGGCCCATATCCTCGAGCATCACAAGACCCACGGCAGCCTGCCGCGTCAGCGGCTCCAGCTCCTCGGGGGTGAGCCGACCCGTGAACACGATGCGTTCGGCCCAGGGCTTGCTCTGCGCGTACGCCTTCATCTCCTCCAGCAGGTCGCCGCCGCCGGCAACGACGAGCCGGCAGTCGGACAGGAACTCCAGGGCGTCAATGGCCCAGTCCACTCCCCTACCCTTGTTCACAGCACCCTGGTACATGAGCATTTTTAATGTTGAATGATGAATGATGAATGATGAATTCCTAATTCCTATTTCCTCATCACTCATCACTCCACACTCATCACTCCAATTTCCTATTCCCTCATCACTCATCACTCCACACTCATCACTCCACAAATTCCTCACCACCGTCATCTCCACGCCGTATTTCGACCTATAGTAGTCGGCGATGCTCTGGCAGACCGTCATGTTCGCGTCGCAGCGCGGCAGCAGCAGGCCTTCGATGCGCTCCCAGACGCGCTTCACGCGGGGGCGGTCGATCAGTTCGGGCACCTCGGGAAACAACTCGTGCGAGTCCATCACGAGGCGGCGCCCCCTCAGCCTCGCGGCGAGCCAGCAGGCCGGGAGGGTGTCGGTGTCATTAGCCCACACGATGTCGCACCGCGTGCGGAGGAGACGCCAGCAGAGCCTGAGGTTGTATTCGGCGTAGAAGCGCCACGAGCGCCTACTGCGTACATGCAGGTCGTTGCGGCCGAAGAGCGTCACCTCGTAGCCGCCTTCGCGGAGCGTCGCCGCATGGCGCAAAACACGACGGTCGGTAACCAAATCATTGGTAACCGCCATCACAATCCTCTTCGGTTCTCCTCTAACACTCAATATATTAGCCCTAATTTTATTTTTTAATTTTTAATTTTTAATTTCACTAGTAACGTAATATAAAAAATATTCGTATTTTTGCAGCCGAAAAACTTATCAACAACCGCTGTGAAAAACACCCTCAAAATACTCCTGTCCCTCTGCCTGATAATGTTCAATGTTCAGTGTTCAGTGATCAGTTCATCATCACTAAACACTAAACACTTAACACTAAACACTAAACACTCATCACTAAACACTAAACACTTAACACTAAACACTATAAACAAAGACCAAACCTGGCAACTGGTAAAGATCCAAGGCCGCGATATACCCAAAAACGCCAAAAGCGTCACCCTCTCCTTCAACCCCGAAGCCGGAACCCTCTCCGGACAAGCGACTTGCAATACTTATTCCGCCAACTTCGTAATAGGTAACCAACGCCCCGACTCCGAGAAAATTCAAATTTCAATCTCCAACTTTCAATTTACTGACATCCGCTGTCCCGAAGCCCACATGAACGCCGAAGGACGCTTCTTCGCCGCCTTCCAAAAAGCCAACAATATCCTCGTCAGCGAAAACTCACTGACACTCTACCGCGACAACAAAGAACTCCTCCACTTCGAACCCCGTTAAACCTTTCGACCCTTTAACCCTTAGACCCTTAGTCTTTTAATCTTTTAATCTTTTAAACTTTTAATCCTTTGGTCTTTTAAACTTTTAATCTTTTAATCTTTTAATCTTTTAAACCCTTAATCTTTTGGTCTTTTCGACCTTTACCCCCCCCATCCCATGCTCCTAAGCTACAAATACCACACCTTCAACATCCCACTCTGCCTGCTGCGCTTCTTGAAGCGCCACACATGCTACGTCCGCGCCGCCGGCGGAATAATAATGTTGAATGATAATTCATCACTCATCACTCATCACTCATCACTAAAAATGCTCCTCATCCAGCGCAACGGCCGCTGGGACCTCCCCAAGGGAAAGGTCGAACCCGGTGAGACCCTCCTCCAGGCCGCCCTCCGCGAAGTCCAGGAAGAAACCGGCATTAATTCAGTGTTTAGTGATCAGTGTTCAGTGTTCAGTTCTCGATTCAACACTAAACACTTAACACTAAACACTAAACACTTAAATTACGCAATCAAAACCTACCACCTCTTCCGCGCCCCCAAAGCCTGGTTCAAGGGTCCTAACCCTCCCCCTCACAAATGGCACCTCAAGCAGACCTCTTGGTTCCCCATGACGGTCGCCGTCGACACCGTCGACGACACACCCGCTGGCACGCCCCAGCAGGAAGAAGGCATCACCGCCGTCGTCTGGGTCTCCCCCGACGAATGGCACCGCCGCCTCTCCTCCTCCTACGGCACCCTCAAAACCCTATCCTCCCAATTCTCAACTCCCAAAACGCCACACTAGCCGCCGCAGCCACATTCAGCGAATCCACTCCCCGTTGCATCGGTATCCTCGCCACATAGTCGCACTCCCGCAGCACACTCTCGCTCAACCCGTCACCCTCCGTACCCAGCACTATCGCCAGCCTCTCCTCCCCCTTCAGCACCGGATCGTCGATACTCACCGACCTATCCGTCAACGCTAGCGCCACCGTCTTGAACCCCATCTCCCGCAACACCTCCGGGTAACTCCTTAAGTGTTTAGTGTTTAGTGTTAAGTGTTTAGTGTTTGAATCATGAACTAAACACTGATCACTAAACACTGAACACTGATCTCCACATTCATCACTATCTATCCACCCCCACGGCACCTGGAACACCGTACCCATGCTCACCCTACACGCCCGACGGTTCAACGGATCACAGCACGTCCGCGTCAGCAACAGAGCGTCAATACCCAATGCCGCCGCCGCACGGAAGATAGCACCCGTATTCTCCGAATTCACCACCCCGTCCAGCACCCCCACACGCATCTTCTCATTCCACATTCCACATTCCACCTTCCCAACATTCGCTCTTTTCATACAACACAACATCCCTCGGCTCAGCTCATAGCCCGTCAGACCCTTCAGCACCTCCCGGCTCCCCACATACACAGGCAACTCACTGTGCCGCGAGACACCCTCTGGCGGAAAAAGACTCTCCACACGCCCAACAAACTTCTCCTCACACAAAAAAGACACCGGCTCCACTCCTCGCTCCAGCGCCACACGTATCACCTTCTCACTCTCACAGATAAACACTCCCTCCTCCTCATGCAACCGGTTCCTCAACTGCCCCTCCGTCAGCCGCGCATACACAGCCAACTCCGGCACATCCAATGTATCTATATCTATACGTCTCACCTTTTAAATAGTGTTTAGTGGTCAGTGTTCAGTGTTCAGTGTTCAGTGTTCAGTGTTTAATTTTTAATTTTTAATTCTTAATTCTTAATTCTTAATTCCTCATTCCTCAAAACCAATACCTCAATCCCACACTCCACATCGCTCCTCCAAAACCTCCCAGTTCCCCTCTCTTCCGATCCACATGTTCCGTAATATTCTTTAAGTGTTTAGTGTTTAGTGTTAAGTGTTTAGTGTTCAATCGTGAACTGAACACTGAACACTGATCACTGAACACTGATTTTCCCCCTATCCACCTCACTCCCACGCCCAGTCCCACATGGTCCCACAGCCGTACCTCAGCATCAACCCTCGCTGCTGGCACCCAGCCCGTAAGACCCATATCCTCCAGCCACACATCCGTCGCCGTCATACTCAACACACGCCGCCACTTCTCATAGCACAACGCCACCCCCACCTCCGCCGACACACTTATCTTTAATGATGTCACTCCACACTCATCACTCCACACTGTCCACTCATACCCGCCACCCACGGTCACAGGATACACAATAAAACGTCGCTGATAGCTCGCCGTATCCGTCGGCACAGCCCCGTAGTCCGGCCCCAACGTCTCCAGCGTCCGCAGATGCCCCACACTTATCTTTAAGATTGCGTAATTGCGTAATTGTGTAATTGTGTTAGTATTTTGTGCGTCAGCACTAACGCATTCACGCGATAACGCACTAACGCATTTTCCTAATTCCTCATCACTCATCACTCCACACTCACCACTCCCCACTCTCCACTCCCCCTTCAGGTCCGCCGAAAAACAACTTCTCAGACCCGTCGCCCCCATCGGCACTGCCACCCCCGCCTCAAAACCTACTCGCCACTGCCCCACAGCCGGAAAACTAAAAAGTAAAAGGTAAAAAGCAAAAAGCAAATATAGTGGGTAGTGGGTAGTTGTCAGTGTGTAGCACTTGACCCCGTGTGCTACCCACTGTCCACTACTCACCACCCACTTGATACGTTGATATGTTCCGCGAAAGCCTTTCAATTTTCAATTCTCAATTTTCAATTCCTCATCCCTCACTCATAATTCATAAACCATAACTCATAACTCATAAAAAAATTGCCCCTCGAAAAAAAAATTTGGCCATATCAAAAACAATTCATATCTTTGCACCATGAAAAATAAGAATTAAAAATTAAAAATTAAAATCGCGTAGCCCTAATTCTTAATTCTTAATTCTTAATTCTTAATTTCTAATTCCTCATCATTCATCATTCAACACTAACCATTATGACCATCCGCGAACACGAAGAAAAACTCTTTACACGCTGGGCTCAGCGTGCACGCAAACTCCGCGACGCCGACATCATCACCAAAGACGGCCTCCTCTACCGCGGCGATATCTCCTGGGACGGATTCTCACAAATCCACCACCCAGCCAACGAAGAACAGCTCTGGAACGACGCAGGCATGCGTCTCCTCATCCTCTCCAAAGAACTCTACGAGGAAGACTGCTGGGACATCCGCTCCGAAACCGGACGCGTACCCTCCCCTCGCCTCACCCTACGCACCGCCCAGAAATTCTTCCCCAACCTCGAACTCTGGGCCTACGGCCTCCTCACCATCCCCGAACGCAAAGTCATACCCTTCTCAAAGGCCGACAACCCCACACGTCTCCAGGGATTCTACGAAAACGCACCCATCGCCCGCGTCACCTGCAAAAAACAGTCCGACAACAAGGCCGCCAGCAACGCCGTCCTCCAAAAATACATGGAGAACTACGCCGACCTCCTCAAAGAACAAATCGCGCTCTACCACGCCGACATCATCCTATGCATCGGTGGACAGGGCATCATGGTTAACTTCCTACAGAAACACCTCTACACCGACCTCGAAGAGGTCAACCCACACTGCTACTACTCCCCCTCTGCCAACACTCTCGTCGTCAAACAATTCCACCCCTGCTACAACGTCTACTCCCGCAAGGACATGTACAACAACATGATCCACGACTACCAAGCCTTCCTCAAAGCCACCCCCCAATTTCCCTCACAAAGGTAATTAAAAGTGATGAATGCTGAGTGATAAATTACCAGATAAAAAAAGAGGCCTTTCGGCCTCTTTTTTTTATTTCTTATGGAATATCAACTCCGAAGTTCCCAAAAGACTTCGGTAGCTCTCTGGTACCGTAAGTATCAGCAACGTCTCGTTGGCATAGTCCATAGCGATATCGCCAATCATGTCGCTACCTGTCTTGATGACCACCTGCTTTCCATTAAACGTATATTCAAAATCACCACTCGGGTCCATTGGAAGCATATCTGCGAGGGTTGATGGAAGTGTGATTACTCCATGGCAGCTTTTTTCCGTAACAAAATCAAGGTCAATCTGCAATGTCGCCGAAGTCCCCACTATAGGAATCGTAAACGTGTGGACACACTGCCAGGAGGTTCCCACCAGTGCCGCACGGTCAACCTTGTCTTTCTCGTCTTTCGAGCAAGAGACGGAGGCCATGAGGGCGAAAGCGGCCAGTGCCAAGATAAATAATTTCTTCATAACAAAAAGATATTTAATGAATTAATAATTACATAACGATTATTACAATACTGCAAATATACGATATTTTTTTATGACAGAAAAAAAGAGTCGACAAGCAATAAAAGGCGAAAGATGTCGTTATAATAATTTTGGAAATATATAAAAACAATATAATGATGAAAAAGACTGTTTTAATTACAGGTGCGACGAGCGGCATCGGCCTAGCTTGTGCGCGCAAGTTCGCCGCCAACGGCGACCGTCTTATCCTTACGGGTCGCAAACCGGAGCTTCTGGAGGAAATCAAGAACGAGCTCACCGCCAAAGGCACCGAGGTTCTGACGCTAGTCTTCGATGTGCGCGACCGCGAGAAGGCTACCGAATGCATCGAGAACCTCCCCACCGAATGGAAGGACATCGATGTGTTGGTGAACAACGCGGGCCTCGCCCTCGGCCTCGAGCCGGAATATGAAGGTCGTTACGACGACTGGGACACGATGGTGGACACCAATATCAAGGGTCTGCTGACGATGACACGCCTGGTAGTGCCCGGCATGGTGAAGCGCGACCGCGGCCACATCATCAACGTGGGCTCCGTGGCCGGCGATGCGGCCTATGCCAACGGCAACGTCTACTGTGCCACCAAGGCGGCCGTGAAGACCATCACCGATGGCTTGCGACTCGACGTGGCCAATACCGCCATCCGTGTGACGAACCTGAAGCCCGGCCTCGTGGAGACGAACTTCAGCAACACGCGCTTCCACGGCGACACGGAGCGCGCCGCCAACGTCTACAAGGGCATCAAGCCTCTGACAGGCGACGACATCGCCGACACGGCGGTCTATGCCGCCAACGCCCCTGAACATGTGCAGATAGCCGAGGTGCTTATCCTCGCCACCCACCAAGGCAGCGGCAGTGTCATTGTCAGGAAATGAGGAGTGAGAAATGATGAATGATGAGTGATGAATGATGAGGATGGAGACGAATGCGCAAATAGAGCTAGCACGCCGTTATGTGGAACAGACGGGGGTGTCGGTGTTCCTGACGGGGAAGGCGGGTACAGGCAAGACAACCTTCCTGCGTGAGGTGGCGGCGCATTGTGGGAAGCGTCACGCCATTGTGGCGCCCACAGGTGTGGCGGCAATCAACGCTGGCGGCGTCACCATCCACAGTTTTTTCCAGCTACCCTTCGACCCCTACCTGCCCGATGTGAAGGAACTGGTGACGGAGTACCAACTGCCGGAAAGACACAAGTCACTTAGCAAGAACAAACTGAGCGTTATTCGCACCCTCGAGCTCCTCATCATCGACGAAATCTCAATGGTGCGGGCGGACCTGCTTGACGCCATCGACATGACGTTGAGGCGCTACCGACGTTCGAGCCGTCCCTTCGGAGGGGTACAGCTACTGATGATAGGCGACGTGCACCAGCTGTCGCCGGTGGTGACGGAGTCCGAGAGGGGGTATATGGAAAGGGTGTACGCGAGTCCTTACTTTTTTGCCAGCAAGGCTCTGCAGCGGATCCCTTACGTGACCATCGAGTTGACGACGGTGTACCGTCAGCAGGACGAAACTTTCGTCAACCTGCTGAACCATGTGCGAGACAACAATATCGATCCCGCTACCCTCCAAACCCTCAACGCCCGCGTCAGCCACTCAGCCACTCAGTCACCCAGTCACTCATCCACTCCCCCCATCACCCTGACGACACACAACCGGCAGGCTGACGCCATCAACCGGCGGCAGATGGAGGCACTGAAGGGCGAGCGGCGTGTGTTTGAAGCTCAAGAGAAAGGCAACTACCCCGAGAAGTCGGTGCCCTGCGACCGCAGCCTAGAGATCAAGATCGGCGAGCGGGTGATGTTCGTCAAGAATGACTCGTCAGGGGGACATAGGTACTACAACGGCATGCTGGGGACGGTCACCCGCTTCGTGTATGACGACGAAGAGAAGAAAGACTACATAGAGGTGATAAACGACGACGGCGACACCATCCTCGCCGGCCGCGAGACCTGGGAGAGCCTGAAATACAAGCTAAACGAGAAAACCAACGAGATAGAGCAAGAGGTGGAGGGGACTTTCAGCCAGTACCCGCTGCAGGCGGCGTGGGCTGTGACCATCCACAAGGCGCAAGGCCTAACCTTCGACCACGTGGTCATCGATGCCGCCGACGCCTTTGCCTTCGGGCAGGTATATGTGGCATTGAGCCGCTGCCGGACCCTCGAGGGGCTGACCCTCACGACGCCCTTGAGCGCCGGGGTAGCCTTTGAGGACCGTAGCGTCAGCCAGTTCGTCGACAGCCAACCCTCATTCGAGCAGACCAGCGAAGCTGCCGACGGCTACGAGCGTGAGTACCGCATAGAGAAACTCATGGAACTGTTCGGGGTGGACGACCTGGTGCGCCACACCGAACGCCTGCTGGAGCACTACAATAAGTTGAAGAACATCTATCCCGAACAGTTGGCGACGCTGAAAGCGCATCACTCGAAACTCTTGGACCTGCAGGGCGTCAGTGAGCGCTTCAAGAGCCAGCTGATGCGCCTCGAGGAGGAGCAGCAGAACGAGCGCGCAAGGAAGGGGTCTGAATACTACCTTGGGCAGTTGGCCTTGTTAAATGCTCAACTTCCCGCCCTTTTGGAGGTAGAGATAGACAACAAAGAAGTCAGCAAGTCGGTAGACGAGACGGGGAAAGAACTCACGGAGGCCCTGAGGGTGAAGGTAGCCTGCCTACGCACGGTCAAAGAGAAGGGCTACAGCGTGCAGGCTGTGCAGAAAGCCAAAGTGGACGCAATGATGAACGGCGAGAAGAAAGCCACCAAGACACATTCCTCCACCACCGCAAAGCGGCGGTCCCCCTCCCCTATCTCAGGGGAGGAACTGGCTGGCGCGAAGCAGGAACTGGTAATAGCGTTGAAACAGTGGCGTGCGGCGAAAGCCAAGGAAGAGGGAATTCCCGCCTTCCATATCTTACATCAATCGGTATTGACGGCCCTTGCCGCCAATGCACCGAGAACACCTTCACAACTGTTGGCTGTGAAAGGGATAGGCCCTGTCATCATGAACAAATACGGCAACGAAATACTGGAGATTATACTACAGACAGTGATGAATGATGAATGATGAGTGATGTGTGGTCAATTGCTACCAGCTACCGACTACCAGCTAATTCAAATGTGAAACGTAAAACATAAAAAGAAACAAAATAATTTAATCTTTATGAAAAAAACCCTTTTAACCATTGCAACTATGGCAGTAATGACTGGCGGAATGGCACAGAAGCAGACTTCTGGCATCCGCCTCGAGAACCTAGACCGAAGCGTCTCTCCCCAGGAGAACTTCTATCAGTACGCCTGTGGCGGCTGGATGCAGAGCCACCCGCTCGACGCCGAGCATTCGCGCTACGGTGCCTTCGACTTCCTCGCTGAGGAGAACCAGAAACAGCTGAAGAGCATCATTGACGAGGTGTCGTCGAAGAAGAACGCCCCCGGCTCGGTGGCAGACAAGATCGCCACACTTTACAACATCGGCATGGACAGCGTGCGCCTGCAGCAGCAGGGTGCCGAACCTTTGAAGCCCTACCTTGAAGAAATTGCCGCCCTCGACAGCCGCGCCGCCATCAAAGCCGAGATCCTCCGTCTCCACAAGCGCGGCAACTACGTGCTCTTCGGCGTCTTCGGCGAAGCCGACAAAGACAACGCCAAGATGTGTATCGCCTGGGCCTACCAGACAGGCCTCGGCCTCGGCGACCGCGACTACTACCTCACCGACGAAGGCAACAACGTAGCCATCCGCGAGGGCTATATCAAACTGATGACCAAAGAATTCGCGCTGGCAGGATACGACAAGATGGCCAGTATGCCCGCTGACCAGCTGGCACGTCTGGTGATGGTCTTCGAAACCCGCCTGGCCAAAGCCCAGAACACGAAACTTGAGAACCGCGACCCCTTCGGCACCTTCAACCGCTACACCGTCGACCGCGCCCAGAAAGAGCATCCCCATATCGACTGGACAGCCTACTTCAACGCCATGGGTATCATCAAAGGCATGGAGACCTTCAACATAGCGCAGCCCAAATACTTCGCCGAGGTCGACAAAGTGCTTGCCACCGAATCGATCGAGACCCTGAAGGCCTACTTTGCCTGGCATGAGATCAACGGCGCCGCCAGCTACCTGAGCGACGACTTCGTCAACGCCAACTTCGACTTCTTCGGCCGCCTGCTGAGTGGCCGCGAGGTGAACCGTCCCCGCTGGAAACGCGTGACCTCCACCGTCGACGGTGCCATGGGCGAAGCCATGGGTCAGCTCTATGTAGAGAGATACTTCCCCGCTGCCGCGAAGAAGCGCATGAAGACCCTCGTCGGCAACCTGCAGGTCGCCCTGGGACAGCGCATCAAAAACGCCACCTGGATGGATGCACAGACCAAGAAGAACGCCCAGGAGAAACTGAGTGCCATCCTTGTCAAGATCGGCTATCCCGACAAATGGCGCGACTACAGCGGACTGCAGATCAAGAACGACAGTTACTACGCCAACATCGTGCGCAGCAACGAGTTTGACGTGGCTTACAACTTGAGCAAAATCAACAAGCCCGTCGACCGTAACGAGTGGGGTATGACGCCGCAGACCGTCAACGCCTATTACAACCCCACCACCAACGAGATATGCTTCCCCGCCGCCATCCTGCAGCCCCCCTTCTTTGACATGAATGCCGACGAGGCCGCCAACTACGGCGCCATCGGTGTCGTCATCGGCCACGAAATGACCCACGGCTTCGACGACCAGGGTCGCAACTACGACAAAGACGGCAACCTCAACGACTGGTGGACCGCCGCCGATGCCGAGAACTTCAAGCAGAACGCCAAGGTCCTCGTCGAGTCCTTCGGTGCCGTCAAGGTCCTCGACGACCCCGAGACCTATGCCAACGGAGAGCTCACCCTCGGTGAGAACATCGCCGACAACGGTGGCCTCCACATCAGCTACCTCGCCATGCAGAACGCCCTCAAGAAGAAGCAGGTCAACAAGAAAAAGATGGACGGCTTCACCCCTGAGCAGCGCTTCTTCCTGGCCTACGCCGCCGTTTGGGCCTCGAACATCCGCCCGCAGGCCATCCTCCAGCTCACCCAGATGGACGTCCACTCCCTCGGCAAGAACCGCGTCAACGTGGCACTGCCCCACATCACCGAGTTCATCGACGCTTTCGGTGTGAAAGCCGGCGACAAGATGTACCTCGCCCCCGAGAAACGCGCCCTCCTCTGGTAAAACAGTTTTAAAGGTAACAATAAGAAAAACGCCCTTCGCGAAGGGCGTTTTTTTATCCCACCAACCTACCTGAAACGTACCCAAAAGGTATCATCTCCTACCCCGGTAGTACATGGGTGGGAGTTGATAGGGAGATGGTACGGTGTTGGTTAGGAGTTGGTGTCTCTTCATGGCTGATTACCAATACGATGCACATATCTGTCGACAAAACAACAAAACACTGATTTTCAGACTGTTGATAATTCAATAATCAAAGGCAATAAAAAGGAGTGTTTTCCGTTAGAGAAGTTTAGATATAAACAAAAAAGGGACAATCGAATGAAGATAAAAGATGTGGTGGCGGAACTCGACGCAACGTTTCGTCCAGAGTTGCAGGAGGACTACGACAATGCAGGGTTCCTGCTGGGTGACGGCGATGCGGAGTACCGCGGGGCGCTGGTGGCTTTGGACCTAACACCGACGGTGATCAACGAAGCCATAGGGCAAGGTCTGAACCTGGTGGTGACGCACCATCCATTCATTTTCAGAGGTGTGAAACGTCTTACCGACAGCAGTGAGACTGGACGTATGGTGATGCAGCTCATCAAGAACGGGATATCCGTCTACGCGGCGCATACAAATCTAGACAACCTGCCGTGGGGTGTGAGTGGAGTTCTGGCCGAGAAACTGGAGCTACGCAACTGTGCTGTCCTCAGTCCTCTGGGAGGTGAGACAGGTGCCGGTATCGTCGGTGAGCTAAGCCAACCGAGAGAAGCTCTCGCTGTCCTCTTAGATATCAAGAACATATTGAAAATACCCGTCATACGTACCACCCCACACGACATACACACGCTGGTGCGCCGTATCGCTGTGTGCGGCGGCAGCGGTGCGCCGTTCATCGGCGACGCCATAGCGGCGGGTGCCGACATCTACCTTACGGCAGATCTGAAATACCACGATTTCCAGCGCGGAGAGGAGAGGATCATCCTGGCCGACGGAGGGCACTATGAGACGGAACAATTCGCAAAAGAGATAATTTCTCGCGCCATATCGGAAAAATTTTGTAACTTTGCATGCCGAATCTCTGAACGACAGCTCTCTATCGTTCAATATATTTGATTGAATAATAATAATATATATATAATTATGGCAAAAAAAGTCAGCACAAAAAAAGCAACAGAAGCTAAGGTCGAACCCTCTCCTATCCTCCGCCCTGATGTCGACCTCGCTATCGAAAAACGCCTCGTCGCTCTCTACACCCTCCAGAGCGTCGACAGCGAAATCGACAAAATCCAAATCATCCGCGGCGAACTCCCTCAGGCCGTCCAGGACCTCGAGGACGAAATCGCCGGCCTCAACACCCGCATCGACAACTTCAACTCCGATATCAAGGAAACCGATGCCGCCAACAAGGCCCGCAACGCCGAAATCACCGACCACCAGGAACAAATCAAAAAATACCAGAAACAACAGGACAACGTCCGCAACAACCGCGAATACGAGTCCCTCGCTAAAGAAATAGAGTTCCAAAACCTCGAAATCCAACTCTGCGAACGTAAAAACAAAGAGGGCGCCGCCAAAATCAAAGAACTCAAAGAACATATCTCCGCCGCCAAACAGCTCCTCGACAACCGCACAAAAGACCTCGACGCCAAACGCGACGAACTCACCTCTATCATCGCCGAAACTGAAAAAGACGAGAAACGCCTCCGCGAAAAATCCAAAGAACAAGAACAGTTCATCGACGAGCGCTACCTCACCGCCTATAAGCGCATCCGCGGCGCCGCACGCAACGGCCTCGCCGTCGTCACCATCGACCGCGACTCCTGCGGCGGATGCTTCTCCAACATCCCCCCCCAGCGCCAGATGGAAATCAAGATGCACAAAAAAGTCATCGTCTGCGAAAACTGCGGCCGCATACTCGTCGACGACGACATCGCCGCTAAAGCCAAAGCAAACTTGGAAAAGTAAATGCGTAAATGCGTTAATGTGTTAATGCGTAAGTAATGCTTGCGCAAGCCACTAACGCAATAACACAATAACACAATAAAACAATGGAATATAAATTCAACCCCGAAGAAAAACTCACCCTGGACAAAATCCAGGAAATCATCGATAAAAAAATGACCCTCGCCCTCAGCGACGAGGCCAAACGCCGCATCGAGAAATGCCGCAACTACCTCAACCAGAAGATGGAAACCCAGAAGGTGCCCATCTACGGCGTCACCACAGGCTTCGGCTCCCTCTGCAACATCAGCATCAGCCGCGAGCAGCTCAGCCAGCTCCAGAAAAACCTCGTCATGAGCCACGCCTGCGGCGTCGGTGACGAAGTGCCCGCCGACGTCGTCCGCCTCATGCTCCTCCTCAAAGCCCAGAACTTCTGCTTCGGCTACAGCGGCGCACAACTCCAGACCGTCCAGCGCCTCATCGACTGCTACAACGAGGACGTCCTCCCCGTGGTCTACCAGCAGGGCTCCCTCGGCGCCAGCGGCGACCTCTGTCCCCTGGCTAACCTCATGCTCCCCGCTATCCTCGGACTCGGCGACGTGTACTACAAAGGACGCCGCTGCGACGTCAAGGAAGTCTACGCCGAGAAAGGCTGGCAGCCCATCGAGCTGCAGAGCAAAGAAGGCCTCGCACTCCTCAACGGCACACAGTTCATGAGCTCCTTCGCCGTCTGGTCGCTCCTCAAAGCCCGCCGCCTCAGCCGTCAGGCCGACATGGTGCTCAGCCTCTCACTCGACGCCTTCGACGGCCGCATCGAGCCCTTCTACGAGAGCCTCCACATGGTGCGCCCCCACAAGGGTCAGCTCGAAACCGCCGCAGCCGTACGCGAACTCCTCGACGGCAGCGAGATCATCCGTCGTCACAAAGAGCACGTCCAGGATCCCTACAGCTTCCGCTGCGCTCCCCAGGTCCACGGCGCCGCTAAAGACACCATCCGCTACGTGGCCTCCGTCGTCGAGACAGAAATCAACTCCACCACCGACAATCCCATCGTCCTCCCCGACGACGACATGGTCATCTCCGGCGGCCACTTCCACGGCGAACCCCTCGCTATGGTCCTCGACTTCCTCGCTATCGCCGTTGCCGAACTCGGCGCCATCAGTGAACGACGCACCTACCAGCTCATCGACGCCAAACGCGGCCTCCCCTCGTTCCTCGTCGCTAAGCCCGGCCTCAACAGCGGCTTCATGATTCCGCAGTATACCGCCGCCAGCATCGTCAGCCAGAGCAAACAACTCTGCACCCCCGCCTCGGTCGACAGCATCCCCAGCAGCCAGAACCAGGAAGACCTCGTCTCCATGGGCGGCAACGCTGCCACTAAGTGCTACAAGGTCTGCGAGAACACCGAGCGCGTCCTCGCCATCGAGCTCTTCAACGCCGCTCAGGCCCTCGACTTCCGCCATCAGGAAGGACTCAAGTCCAGCCCCAAGATCGAGCAGATGGTCGCCGACTACCGCCGCAGCGTCAACTTCGTCGACATCGACGAGATCATGTACAAACATATCCACTCCAGCGTCCGCTTCCTTCAGGAAATGGCACTCTGAACTGAGAAGTAAAAACTAAGAAATAAGAGCTGCCGGCATTGCCCGCAGCTCTTATTTATACACCTATGAACATCGAACTGGCTGGCCACTACGACTACCACCGCATCCTTCGGTCGGTGCTGCCGAGCATCGGCATGGTGCTCGTCACTTCGATATACTCTATCGTCGATGGCTTCTTCGTGGCCAACTTCGCCGGCAAAACAGGCTTCGCGGCCATCAACCTCACCTTCCCAGCCATCATGATGATAGGCTCCCTGGGCCTCATGATAGGTACCGGCGGCGCCGCACTGGTGGCGAAAATCAAAGGCGAGGGCTATCCCGAAAAGGCCAACCGCGTATTCACCATGCTGGTACAATTCGGACTGTCGCTGGGACTGCTGCTAGGCATTCTTCTGACACTGGCGGCACCGTGGGTGGCACGGTGGCTGGGAGCCGACGAACCCATGATGGAGGAGTGCGTTACCTACCTCAGGCTAAACATGATAGGTATGCCAGGCTTCGTGCTGCAGTGCGCCTTCCAGTCGTTCTACATGGCCGCCGAACGACCACAGCTAGGAACGCTGATGTCGATAGTGGCCGGCGTCACCAACATCCTGCTCGACGCCCTCCTGGTATGGGCACTAGAAATGGGAGTGACGGGAGCGGCAATAGCCACAGCGGCAGGCTGCACGGTGGGCGGACTGTTCCCACTGTACTATTTCTCTTCCCGCCGCAACAAAGGCTCCCTCCGCATCATCCCTACACGAATCCTCTGGCCCTACATAGGCAAAGCCTGCAGCAACGGACTGTCGGAATACGTGAGCAGCATCTCGATGAACATCGTCACCATGTGCTACAACCTGCAGCTGATGCACTACCTGGGAGAGGACGGCGTGTCGGCCTACGGCGTGGTGATGTACATCGCCTTCATCTTCGCCGCCGTCTTCATCGGCTACAACATCGGCATCACCCCCATCATCGGCTACCACTACGGCGCCAAAGACATCGGCGAGCAGCGGTCGCTGCTCCGCAAGTCGCTGTGCATCATCGCTGTGCTGGGAGTGCTGATGGCGGGCTCGGCAGAAGCATTCGCCGGACCGATAGCGCGGGTCTTCGTCGGCTACGACGCCAATCTAACGGCGCTGACCATCCGCGCCATGCGGCTCTACATGCTGGCATTCCTCATCACAGGAATCAACATGTTCGTCTCTGCACTCTTCACCGGACTGAACAACGGCGTAGTGAGTGCCGTAGCCTCCTTCACTCGAACACTGGTCTTCGAACTGGCCTGCGTCTGGCTTCTCCCCTCCCTCTTCGGCATCGACGGCATCTGGTGCTCCTGGCCCCTCGCCGAACTCCTGGCGCTCGTCCTCTCGGCAGTGCTGGTCGGACGCTTCGCCCCACAGCTGGTGAATACCAGCAAGAAAAATAAGTATTGAAGGCTGCCTTCTACGGATTCAACGTGTGCTTGAGAATCTTCTCGTAGCCGGAGAAGGTACGGTGGGTACCGTCAGTGAAGTGGAAAGTAACTGAAGTGACGCGCATATACTGGATGCGTCCTTTGTCGTCCCAAAAGAGCTCATCGAAAGTGTACTGCGCCGGCGACCCCGGACGTATGGGACCCATACAACGCACAGTGCGCACGTCGCGGTTGAACTGGTCTTTCTGTATCCTCCCCTTAGCATTGACAGGCGTGACGGTAATCTCAATCTTGGTAATAACGCGGTCAAAACAGTTGTAGAAATTGAACTCGAGACCGAACATATAGTCGCTCCTGGCGGGATTGACGCTCATGAGGAAGAGCGTCTTACGGTTCATCTTCTCCTTGGTAGCCTGCACATCGGCCATCACCTGCAACTCGGCCAAATGCAGGGAGTCCTGCTGCATAGCCACAGCGATACTGTCGGCCTGGCGAGCCACATGCTCACTGCGGCGGTCGAGCGAGTCAAGGTGCTGCCGCAAAGCCTCTTCCTCGGCCTGCTGGGCCTGACGGCGGCTGGCGAGGTTCTGCTCATAGGCCTCCTGCCCCGCAACGGTGGTAAAAGCACCCCATTCTGCGAGAGTCTGCAGCGCCGGAAGGGTAAGCTCCTGCTCGCGACGGCTGTTGGTGCGAATAGTGAAGACAACAGGCCAGTCGGCCGACGGCTGAAAACGGTATCCCAGCCAGGTAACGGGACTGTAGGGACCATAACGGTGGTCGGCGGTATCGACGTCGATGAGCAGACGGTTATCCATAGAGACAAAGGCCCACTGCTGCAACGTCTGATAGCGCTGCTGCCAGTAGCGGTGCGAGACAAGGTAGGGTAAGCATTCCGTGGCTGTACTCTCGGGGAGGGTAAACGAGAGACTGTCGCTCAGAAAGCAGAGACGGTTACGCTTGTCGACAGACAGACGGTAGGAGCGATTGAAAAGCGACTGAGAGACAGCCTGACCATGAGACCGAGAGGGAACTGCTTTCTGTATTTTGGCTTTGACCGGAGCGGGGGGCTCCACGAAATAAGCATCGTCAAGATGCGCCTCACGCACCGAAGTGTAGTTCCACGGCTGCTGCGCCGTTGCTAAATTGAAAAAAGAAAAATGAAAAATGAAAAATAGGCTGACGCAGGCCATTAATGCTATTTTTGCGTTACGTTTCATGCTGACAAAATATTTCAATTCTCAATTCTCCTGCCTGGCTCCAAAGGAGACACGGCCTGCGACCGCAGTGGAGCAAATTCTCAATTTTCAATTTCCTAGTGTGCCTCCAGCCAGTTGTCGCCGACATCAATACCCACCTCGATGTCGATGCCGGGCAGCGGCAGTGCCTGTTTCATCTCGCGTGCCACAATCTGGCGCACCAAAGCCTCCTCGGAACGGTAGAGGTCGAAGACCAACTCGTCGTGTACCTGTAGTATCATGCGGCTGCGGAGTCCCTGACTCTTCAGGCTCTGATGGATACGCACCATCGCCAGCTTGATCATGTCGGCCGAGGTACCCTGGATGGGCATATTGACGGCATTGCGCTCGGCGAAGGAGCGGGCGGCGGCATTGCGCGAGTTGATATCTGGCAGGTAACGGCGACGTCCCAGCAGCGTCTGAGCGTAACCACGCTCACGGGCGACGGCGACACTCTCGTCAATGAAACGACGGATGTCGGGATACTGCGTGAAATACTCGTCAATCAGCGCGGCGGCTTCCTTACGGGGAATACCCAGCTGCTCGCTGAGGCCGAAAGCCGAGATACCGTAGACGATGCCGAAGTTGACACTCTTGGCGTTGCGACGCTGGTCCTTGCTGACCTCTTCCATCTTCAGATGGTAGATTTTGGCAGCGGTAGCGGCATGGATGTCGAAGCCATTGGCAAAAGCCTCAAGCATGTGGCGGTCCTGTGCCAGCGCGGCGATGATACGGAGCTCTATCTGCGAGTAGTCGGCAGCCAACAGCAGGTGGTCCTCGTCACGTGCCACGAAGGCGCGCCGTATCTCACGTCCGCGCTCGGTGCGGATGGGGATATTCTGCAGGTTGGGGTTACTGGACGAGAGTCGCCCAGTGGCTGTGACGGTCTGGTTGTAGACGGTATGCAGACGTCCCGTAGCGGGATTGATGAGCTTGGGGAAGGAGTCGAGGTAGGTGCCTATGAGCTTGGTAATGGAGCGGTACTCCAATATCAAAGGAATGATAGGGTGCTTGTCCGAGAGTTTGACGAGCACATCCTCGGCGGTGGAGTACTGTTTCGTGGCGGTGCGCGGCGGCTTGTCGGTCACCTTCATCTTCTCATAGAGCACCTCGCCGAGTTGCTTGGGCGAACTGATATTGAACTGCATCCCTGCCAACTCGTATATCTTCGCCTCGAGGGCCTGCCGCTCGGCAGCGAGCTGTCGGGAATAGTCCTTGAGGGCCTCGACATCGATGCGGACTCCTTCGCGTTCCATGTCGATAAGCACATCGACAAGGGGCAGTTCGATATCATGATAGAGACGCTCCAGACGGGCGTCGCGGAGACGTGCCGCCATCAAGGGATAGAGCTGCCAGAGGGCCGCCGCCTGAGCCTTGCTGTCGAGGGGCTCGTAGCCCAGCAGCGACGAACAGATGAAGTCCAGCGTGTGGCGCATCTCGGCATCAAGAAGGTAATGGGCCAGCTGCACATCGAAGATATTACCCTCAATGGTCATATCCAACTCGGCCAGCATATACCTGAGGCTCTTGAGGTCGAAGCAGAGTTTGAGACTCTCCGTGTGACTGAGTAGCTGAGTAAAAAGCGAAGAGTGATCAGCGATGATCTGGTCGACAGTGGTAGTGTAAATAGTGTCAGCGTCAGTCGAAAGGAAGATGTTGGGCCCGTCAATAAGCAGGGCGAAGTCTTTGCCCTGTAGGCTTGTCAGAACCTCGGTAGTCAGCGGATGAGCCTCCACAGTAGGTACCTCGGAGACGGCAGGCGTAAGGTCGAAGAGCGTAGGAGCACTCGGAGTCTTCTGATTACTCTGATTATTCTGATTGCTCTGATTCCCCCAGGCCACCGCCTTGGAGGGGTCCTTGACGCTAAGGTCCGTGAAAACCTTCTTGGCAAACTGGCGGAACTCCAACTCGTCCGTCAGCTCTTTCAGCAAGGCATAGTCGGGCTCCTGCAACAACAGCGCCGCCTCGTCGAAATCCACGGGGGCGTCGAGACAGATAGTCGCCAGCTGCTTCGAGAAAAGGGCGTTGTCCGAATGCTCCTTGACGAGGTTACGCAACTTCTCGTTCTTTATCTCATCTGCGCGCTTCACCATCTCCTCGATGGATCCGAACTGGGCTATCAGCTTCTTGGCCGTCTTCTCCCCCACCCCGGGAATGCCCGGAATATTGTCGGAGGCGTCACCCCAGAGGCCCAGCAGGTCTATCACCTGACGGCAATCGGCGACATCAAATTTCTCCCTCACCTCAGGAATACCCATGATACTGTCGGGCTTCCCCATGCGGCCGAAGCGGTACATCTTGACATGCTCGGTGACAAGCTGGGCAAAGTCCTTGTCGGGCGTCACCATAACGACCTCGTCGAAACCCGCCAGCTCAGCCTTGTGGCTGAGGGTGCCAATGACGTCGTCGGCCTCATAGCCCTCGCAAGTCAGGATGGGGATGCGGAAAGCCTCTATCATCTTTCTCACCCACGGCAGCCCCACTTCTATCTCTTCCGGCATCGCGTCGCGATGGGCCTTGTATTCGGCATACATCTCGTGACGGAAGGTAGGCTTCTGCAGGTCGAAGGCCACACCCACATGGGTGGGACGCTGCGAGCGCAGCAGGTCGTAGAGCGTGGTGGTGAAGCCCAGCACACACGAGGTGTTCAACCCCTTCGAGTTGATCCTCGGGTTACGGTTCAGCGCATAATAAGCGCGATAAACCGCCGCCATCCCGTCAATAAGCAGAAGTTTCTTCAAGAACTATTATCTATTAACTATTATCTATACTCATCACTCATCATTCATCACTCATCATTCATCACTCATCACTCATCATTCAACTACTTCAGCGGATTGGCCGTCAACTCGTCATACTCCTGGCGGTTGCGGAGGATATTGCAGGCCAGATAGACGGCGCTACGCATCGACTGCTCGCTCGCTTGGTCCTTGCCGGCAATGTCGTATCCCGTACCATGGGCTGGCGAGGTACGCACATACGGCAGACCCGCCGTGTAGTTCACACCCTCGGTGAACGACATCAGCTTGAAGGGGATAAGACCCTGGTCGTGATAAAGGGCCAGTACGCCGTCGAACTTGTTGAACTCCGAGCTTCCGAAGAAACCGTCGCTGGGGAAGGGACCGTAGGCCAGCACACCCTTCGACTGCACCTCGTCGATGACAGGCTTGATAACCTTCATGTCGAAATCACCTATCACACCGTTATCGCCGGCGTGGGGGTCCAGCGCCAGCACGGCAATCTTCGGAATCGTGATGCGGAAGTCGCGCTTCAAACTCTCGTTCATCAGCATAATCTTGTCGTAGAGCAGGTTGTGCGTCAGCGCACCCGGCACATCCTTCAGCGCCAAGTGGTTCGTCACAATACCTATGCGGATACGGTCGCACACCATAAGCATAAGACTCGAACAACCAAACTGGTGGCTGAGGTATTCCGTGTGGCCCGGGAAGTCAAAGTCCGGTGCCTGGATGTTGCGTTTGTTGATAGGGGCCGTCACCAGCACATCCACCTTGCCGGCCTTCAGGTCGGCACAGGCACGGTTCAGGCTCTCTCGGCTCAGCCTGCCAGCCACCTCCGTACTCTTGCCCAGGTCTATCTTGATCTCCTCCTGCGTCAGGTTGATTACGTTGTACTTGCGGTCCTGCGCCTCGCTGGCGTCACGGATCACGTTGAACGCCATCTCCTGCTGCACGCTCCCCAGCAGCTTCTTGTGGTAGCTCGCCACCTTGCTGCTCCCATACAGCACCGGCGTGCACACATCGAACATCCGGCTGTCGGCAAAAGTCTTGATGATAGTCTCGTAGCCCACGCCGTTGATATCACCGTGCGTAATAGCTACACGTATCTTCTTTTCGTTATTATTGTCCATTATTATCTCTTATAGATTTATGAATTATGATTTTAGTGTTCAGTGTTTAGTGTTTAGTGTTCAGTGTTTAGTGTTCAGTGTCCTAATTCTTAATTCTTAATTCTTAATTCTTAATTCTTAATTCATCATTCATCACTCATCACTCATCACTCATCACTCCCCCTGCATCTGCAGATAAGCATACAGCAGCCTCACGCCGTAGCCGCTGGCACCGCAGCGCCAGCAGTGCTGCCCCTTCGTGAAGTAGGCCACACCCGCGATGTCCAGGTGCACGTATGGCGTCTCCTTGGCAAAATGCGCCAGGAACTTGCCCGCCGTGATCGTACCCGCCTGCGGCGTATTGCCACAGTTCCGCAGGTCCGCATACTCGCTCTTGATCAGCTCCTCGTACTCCTTCCACATCGGAAACTCCACCAGACGCTCATACACCTGCTCGCCCACCACCTTCAGCATCTCCAGCTCCTTCCTCCCGTTCTGCTCCATCGCCGCAATGCCGAACGTCGAGATGGCCCTCACCGCCGCACCCGTCAGCGTCGCCGCGTCGATGATCACCCTCGGGTGGTAGTTCTTCACAGCGTAGGCTATCGCGTCTGCCAGAATCAGGCGCCCCTCGGCATCGGTGTTCACCACCTCGACGGTAGTCCCGTCGTACATCGTCAGGATATCGTCGGCAGCGTATGCGTTCCCGCCCGGACGACTGTCCGTCAGCGGCAGCAGCGCCACCACATGCACAGGCAACCGGTTGTCCGCAGCCGCAAAAACCACGCTCGCCATCGTCGCCGCACCAGCCATATCGCTCTTCATCTCCTGCATATAATCCTCAGGCTTGATATTCAGTCCACCCGTGTCATACATCACACCCTTGCCCACCAGGCAAATCGGCCCCTCCTCCCTAATCCCTATTTCCTCATCACTCATCACTCCACACTCATCACTCCCATCATATTCCACCACCACAAACCTCGGCTCGTCCACACTGCCGCGGTTCACCGCCAGCAAGCCGCCCATGCGGAGACTCTCTATCTGACGCTTGTCCATCACCGTGCACTTCACACCCTCCAGGTCGGCGGCGATACTCTCCAGCTCCTCGGCAAAACGCGGCGCATTCAGATCCTGCACCGGCAGGTTCACCCACTCGCGGCACCAGTAGATGCGGTTCCACAAGCGCTGCATAGCCTCCAGCTCGTCAGCCTTGAAATAGACGGCATCCACCATCACCTGCTCCAGGTGGTAGGGCTCCTTGCTCTTGTAGCGGTCGAAACTGTAGTCGGCCAGCGTCAATCCCTCCAGCAGCGCAGCCACCTCCTCGGGCAGCGTGCCCGCACCACAGAGGGCCACCGTCTTCACCTCGTCCGCCTCAAACTTCCCAAGCAGCTTCATGGCAGCGCGGCGCAGACCCTCCTGCACCTCCGGAGCAGGCTTCTCGCTGTCGAACGACAGCACATAAAGCCTGTAGGGCAGACGGTCGAAAGCAAGGATGAAGTCCTTGTCCTCCGCTCGACGCCCCTTCAACAAAGCCACCTCCCTCTTGCCCAGCGGCAGCGACCGCTCCGCCGTCTCGTCACCATAAAGAAAAATCATATTGCCCTCGTAGTCCTTCGGGCTTATCTTTTCAAGTGTGTATATCATACGTACATTCTATAAATATATATAGAACGCACCTGCGTAACAATTATTGTATCTTGCAACAAAAAAATAGAAACACAGCAAATGGCCTAGAACTCCATCTCCTGCGAGTGGGTGATCACTATCACTATCTTCCTCTCTTTGAGCTGCTGCAGCATCGAGGCGAAATGTCTGCGGGCCTCGCGGTCGAGCCATGCCGTGGGTTCGTCGAGCACCAGGATGGGGGCGTCGGACGCCAGGGCACGGGCCAACGCCACACGCTGCCACTGCCCCATGCTGAGCTCGCTGCCTCCGTCAAAAAGGCGTCCCAACATGGTGTCCTTTCCCTGCGGGAGCCGTCCCACCACCTCGTCGGCACCCGAGAGCACCAAAGCATTGTCGACATCGGCTTTCCCTTCGAGGTGGCCGAAAGCCACGTTCTCCTCGGCAGTACAGCAGAACCTCACGAAGTCCTGGAAGAGCACGCCGACACGTGAACGCAGCTGCCGCGGGTCAAAAGTCTTGATATCGCGGCCATCGAGCAACACTGCGCCGCCATCGGGGTCATAGAGGCGCAACAGCAGCTTGACGAGGGTAGACTTACCGAAACCGTTACGGCCGTCGATGCGGGTAATCTCACCCCTGCGGGCCTTGAGCGAGAAGCCACTGAGCACATCGTGCTCCATGTCGGGATAGCGGAAGGTGACGTTGCGGAACTCCACCTCCCCAACCTCCTCAGGCACAGGCACGGGGTCGGCAGGCGGGAGGATGGTGGGCTGCAACTCCAAGAACTCGAAGAGATTACCCACGAAGAGGCGGTTGTCGTAGAGTCCGGCGATACCGCCAACGAGTCCCTGCAGGTAGCCCTGTCCGCGGCGGAAAGCCTCGAAGAGCATGACAAAAGTACCTATGGTGATGGCGCCGGTAAAAGCCTCGTTGACCAAGAGCCACACCACCGCCAGCATGGCGCCGGCTTCGATGAAAGCACAGAGGATGGAGAGGGCACCCAGACGACGCGAGATGGCCAGCAGGCGTCCCACCAGCTGACGGCGCACCTCGACAAAACGGCCGCGGAAGAGCGGCGCCAACGAGAAGGCACGGAGCTCCTTGGCGAAGTCGCGGGCAGTGAGCACGGCACCATAATAGGCCGTGCGACGGTAGAGCTGCGTATTGTCGCGGCGGAAACGGTAGACCTGCCGCGCCTTATAGAGTCTGACGGCGAAGCCCGGCATCACGGCGCCGATCATCACCGCTATCACCCACCACGAGGCGGTGAGCAGCATAGCGACGACACCGGCGATGGAGAGCAGCGATCCCCCGAGCGCCATGAAGTTGGCCAGTATCTGCAACGGCCGATAGGCAGCCTCCTGTTGTGCGCGGTGGAAAGTGTCGTGATAAGCGGGATTGTCATAGTATTGCATGTCGAGCCGTGCCGACTGACGCTGCAGCAGGTCGCTCACATAGTCTATCAGCCGCTGTCCCAGCACGTCGTTGTTGATGCCGTTGAGGGCGGCGACAACACGGTTCAGCAGGTAGACCCCGCACATGGCCAGCAGATACGGAAGGAACGCCGACGCCTCAGCACGTCCTGCCACTCCCAGCTGCACAGTGTCTATCAGGAGCTTCAGCAGGTAGAGGTTCACCAACGGCAGAAGGCTGGACAACAGTTCATAGAGCACCCTGCGACGAAACGACCAGGGGTCGCACCGGCGCACCATCAGCAATGCTTTCCAGAGATTCTTCATTATCTTACATATATCTTATGCACCACCTCGGCTCCCAGGTGGTCGTTGATACGCTGCCGCAACCCTTCGCGCCGCATGGTCATCTCGTGGCGCAAGGCCGCGGAGACCAGGCGGAGACTCAGCACCCCATGGCTGAACTGCACCGACGTAGTGAGGCGGCTGATGAGGTCGCCGGCCAGCTGGCGATAAACGGTCTCCACGCGCAACTCGTCGGCGAAGTCGCCGTGGTCCAGACGCCGGAGGGCCCCTTGGAGGTAGTAGTCGAGAGTACGGTCGGGCTGCATGAGAATTGAAAATTGAAAATTATGAGTTGAGCGTTAGGCTGCCGCGGTCGACTTGGAATATCTTGTGCTCAAGGGTGGGCAGTTCATCGAAGATAGCCTGCACACGACCTGGCTGGGTGTCGGTGAGGAGCACCTGGCCGAAGCGCTCGCTGCCCACAAGGGCGATGAGCTGCTTGACACGCAGCATGTCGAGCTTGTCGAAGATGTCGTCGAGCAGCAGGATGGGCTTCTCTCCCGTATGGTTGAGCAGATACTGAAACTGCGCCAGCTTCAGCGCCAGCGCGAAGCTCTTCTGCTGCCCCTGCGAGCCGAATTTCTTCAGCGGGAAGTCGGTGGTGAGCTGCAGCAGCAGGTCGTCCTTGTGAGGACCCGCAGTGGTATACTGCGAATACTTGTCGGCCTGGCGTGAGGCTTCCAGCTGGAGCTGGAGAGGCCGCTCGTCGCGGTGGTAGACAAGGGTGCCGGGTTCCTGCGCTCCGGCAATCCAACGATAGTATTCCTCGAAGAGCGGCAAAAAGTCCTCGACAAAGCGGCTGCGGGCACTATAGATAAATTCGCCGTGGCTGACGAGTTGGGCATCCCATACCGACACCATACCCTCGTCCCACAGACGGTCTTCCCACATCTGCTTCAGCAGGCGGTTGCGCTGCTCCAAGGCTTTGCCATAGGCGATAATATGCTCAAGATAAGCATGGTCGGTCTGCGAGATGACGCCGTCGACGAACTTGCGACGCAGGTCGCTGCCGCCAGTGATGAGCTGCTGGTCGTTGGGCGACACCATCACCAGCGGAATGCGACCGATATGCTCGGCCAGGGTCTTGCACACCTTCTTGTTCCATCGCACCTGCTTGCCCTGCCCCTGTCGCAGGATGACCGATGCCGTATTCTCTCCGTAATGGCCATGGATGGCGAAGAAAGTCTCTCCGAGCTTGATGTTCTGCACATCGAAAGGGTTGAAATAGCTCTTGCAGAACGAGAGGTAGTAGGCCGCATCGAGCAGGTTGGTCTTCCCTGCCCCGTTGTTGCCCACGAAGCAGTTCACGTTGCCACACAGCTCGACGTCAGCCTCCGTATAGTTCTTGAAATTATTCAGTATCAACCTATCCAGCACCATAGTAGTCAGTGTTTAGTAGTTATTGTTCAGTGTTTAGTTGTTTGTCCATGTTCTGCGTAGCATCACTACTCACTGAACACTGAGCACTTAACACTGATTTCACCTCTTCCATCAGCCACCGCGGCGTGGAGGTGGCTCCGCTGATGCCCACGCTGCGGGCACCCTCAAACCAATCGGTCTGCAGCTGCGACGCGTCGGCGATGAGGTAGGTCCGCGGCTGCACCTTGCGGCAATATTCATACAGGTAGTGGCCGTTGCTACTGTTGTTGCCCGACACAAAAAGGAGCACGTCGACGCTGCGGGCAAAGCCCTCGAGGTCGTGTGCGCGGTTGGCCACACGCTTGCAGATAGTGTCAAAAGCCACAAAGTCCGCCCCCTGAGGCAGACGAGCCTGTATATTGGCGATGAGCTGCTGGTATTCTTCGCGGCTCTTGGTAGTCTGCGAATAAAGCCTGATGGGACGCGAGAAGTCGATGGCATCGATGTCGTCGGGGGCACTCACGATGAGCGCCGTCCCTTCGGTCTGACCCGTAAGTCCCACCACCTCGGCGTGACCCGGCTTACCAAAGACGACAATCTGGCCGCCGACTTGGCGCATCTCGTCGTAACCCTTCTTGATGCGCTCCTGCAAAGCGAGAACGATAGGACAGGTGGCATCGATGAGCTTGATACCGAGCAACTGGGCTCTCCGGTAGGTCTCGGGCGGCTCGCCATGGGCTCGGATGAGCACCTTGCAGCCCGCCACCTGCGGCAGCATGGCATGGTCTATCACCTGTAAACCTTTGTCCTTCAGACGTTCCACCTCGGCACTGTTGTGCACGATGTCGCCCAGACAATAGAGGCTGCCGTCGTGCGACAACTCCTCCTCGGCAGCGCCGATGGCCTTCACCACACCGAAACAATAGCCCGCATGCTCGTCAATTAATACTTCCATCACTAAACACTAAACACTGAACACTTAACACTAAACACTAAACACTGAACACTTAACACTAACTCATACACTGGTTCTCCTGGCTGGCCTGTTCGATGACCTCCTCATACTCCTCGGGCGTGAGGTCGTTGAAGAAATAGTAGACCGGGTCGACACGCTTGCCGTTGACAATCACCTCATAGTGCAGGTGCGGTCCCGACGACAGTCCCGTGCTACCCACGGTGCCTATCTTCTCGCCGCGCTTCACCTTCTGGCCTTGCCTGACATCGCACGAGTTCATGTGGGCATAAAGTGTCTGATAGCCGTAGCCATGGTCCACCACCGCCACGATGCCGTAGCCGCCGAAGCCGTCGGAATTGCGGCCGGCCACACGCACCACACCGTCGCCGGTGGCATAGATGGGCGTGCCCGGACGTGCCGAGAGGTCGATGCCGGTATGCAGGCGCTGGTGTTTCAGGATGGGATGGAACCGATAGCCGAAACCGCTCATGATTTGACACTTGCTCTTCGCCACAGGCATGATGGCAGGCATCGAAGCCATGCGCTCGTTCTTGTTGCACGCCATCTCATAGATCTCGTCGAGCGACTTCGACTCCACATAGAGGCGCTTGGTCAACTCGTCGACCCTGCGGGTGGTGTATTTCAGCAACTCACTGCTCTCGTAGCCCTCGAGCGCTGAGTAGCGCTCGACACCGCCGATGCCGCTGCGACGCTCAGCATCGCTCACAGGCTCGCTGCCGAAGATGGTGCGATAGACCGCGTCGTCGCGCTCCTCGAGGTTCACAAGCACCTTCTCGGCACGCTCCACACGCGGTATCAGCAGCTCGCACTGGCGCTTGTACATCGCCAGCTCGCGCTCTAGCGCGAGGGTCTTGGGCGACTCCATGAACTGCAAGCCTACGAAGACCAGCACCACACCCAGCACCACGCCCAGAAGGACGTTGAAGCTGATGCGCCGCACCTTCTCCTTCAACGACACAAAGACCTTCTCATACCGCAGGGTATGAGGGTTGTATCTGTAGGTATGCCGTTGTTTCCTAGCCATAAGAGCCTCTGTTATTCCATTACAATGTCTCTTTCATCCTGTCGAGGGCATTGACAAAGTCGACCACAGGATGCACATGGTTGAAATAGTAGTCGAGGTTCAGTTCGGGAATCTTGATCATACTGGCTGCGTCGCCAATACGGTTCATCATCGACTCCGTGGGCTCCTCGATGGAGAGCTCCTGGCTCACCACCGTCAGCGTCTTCAGCGGCACCAGGTCGAAGTCCACCGTGCCACGCGCCACAACCAGCACGTCGGGCAGGATATAGTATACCGTACCGTTGACGTCACGCATCATAGGCAGGTAGTCCTCGCAGCGGATATAGTCGAACACGCCCATGTCGAAATACACCTGGGGGTAGCGGTGGCGTCCGCGGGCACGTTCGTCGCCGCTGCGGCACCAGATGCGGCGGCACGAAGCCACACGCGTGAATGCCTTCACCACCTCAAGGTAGGCCTCGTAGGTCTCGGGCGAGCAGTGATCCTTCACCTTCCACACCACAGCGTCCATGTCGTGCTCCAACTGGTGCATCTTGCTCTTGTAGTGACTTATGACGCTGACCATAAACTTGTTGCTCCGATGACCCATCTTGTCCTTGATGCCACGCACCACACGCTCCATATACTCCTGCTTCTTGCCGATGGTGAGGGCGTTGACATAGCACTCCAGCATCTCACGGATCCGCGGGTCGGACGCATTCATCAGCGCCTTGTTGGCCAGCGAGAGCTCACGGGCGAAACTGGGCTCCTTGCCCAGCAGCATGCGCCAGTAGTTGGGCTTCTGCAGCGCCAACAGGCGGCGCACAAACTGATGGTAGCTGTGGCTCTCGCTCTCGCGCTCGATAAATCCCGTACCCGGCGTGCCGGTCATCACATAGCGGCGACCACTGTAGCGCATCTCGCCACTGTCACGGATACCGAAATCATTGTAGTAGAAGTGATTCGACACCCTTACATGCAACCCCTCGGTCACCTTCACAACCTTGTATGGAAAAAGTTTCATCTTTCTTTATAATATATTCAATAATCATTCATCACCCCCACTCATCATTCATCACTCATCACTCATCACTCATCACTCATCATTCATCACTCATCACTCATCACTCATCACTCATCACTCATCACTCATCATTCATCACTCATCACTCATCACTCATCATTCATCATTCATCACTTACCCATGAATCGCTTCGCCGTGGACGGCCTCGAGAGCCTCCATCACGCCTTCGCTCATCGTGGGATGCGGGTGGATGGCCTGCGCCAGCTCTCGGGCAGTCATGCCCTTCTCGCGCGCCACCACAGCCTCGGCGATCATCTCGGTGACATTGTCGCCACACATATGGCAGCCCAGGATGAGGTCGGTCTTGGCGTCGGCCACAATCTTCACGAAGCCGTCGGTGTTGCCGGCCGCCGTGGCCTTGCCGCTGGCTTTGAAGAAGAACTTGCCCACCTTCACCTCGTATCCGGCGTCGACGGCCTTCTTCTCGGTCAGACCCACGCTGGCCACCTCGGGAGTGGTGTAGGTACAGCCGGGGACATTGCTGTAGTTCACGGGATGAGCCTCCTTGCCGGCCAGATGCTCCACGCAGCAGATGGCTTCCTTCGAAGCCACATGCGCCAGCGCGGGACCATGCACCACGTCGCCGATGGCGTAATAGCCAGGGACATTGGTCTCGTACCAGTCGTTGACCTCTATCTTGCCGCGCTCGAACTTGATGCCGGTCTCCTCGAGACCCAGGTTCTCCAGGTTGGTCACCACGCCCACGGCACTCAGCACCACGTCGACGTCGACCACCGTCTCGGTCTCCTTCTTCAGGTCCTTCACGGTGACATGGCACACATCACCCTCGATATCAACCTTCTCCACCGAGCACGAAGGCATCACCTTCATGCCCATCTTGCGGAAACTACGGCTCATCTGGGCCGCCACCTCCTCGTCCTCGTTGGGCAGTATCTGCGGCATGAACTCCACCAGCGTCACCTGCGTGCCGATACTCTGGTAGAAATAGGCAAACTCGCTGCCGATGGCGCCGCTGCCGCACACCAGCATTCTGGCGGGCTGCTCACGCAACGTCATGGCCTCGCGGTAGCCGATGATACGCTTGCCGTCCTGCGGCATGGCGGGCATCACGCGGCTGCGCGCACCCGTGGCAATGATGATATGGTCGGCCTCATATTCGGTGCCGTCCACGCTCACCTTCTTGCCGGGCAGCACCTTGGCGGTACCGTTGATGACATCGACGCCGTTCTTCTTCAACAGGAAGTCGACACCCTTGTTCATCGTCGCGGCGACACCGCGGCTGCGATCCACCATGGCGTTGAGGTCGGCCTCCACACCCTCGGCCTTGAAGCCGTAGGCGGCGGCATGCTTGGCATAGTTGAACGCCTGGGCACTCTTCATAAGGGCCTTGGTGGGGATACAACCCCAGTTCAGGCAGATGCCACCCAGGTTTTCACGCTCCACAACGGCGGTTTTCAGGCCCAGCTGGGCACCCTTCACGGCAGCCACATAACCTCCCGGACCGCTGCCAATCACCATTAAATCATATTTCATAGACATTATCTCTTAGTGTTTTTATTATTTTAAATTGGTACATTAAATAAAATGCAAAATTACGAAAACAGCACGACATGGCCAAATTTTTTTGAAAAAATCCTTAAAATCACACTTAACAATCAGATTATCAGTATAGTTATAGCATCGAAACACACATAACACACTCATACTCAGTATCAAAACCGTATCAACACCGTACCAACTCCTACCCAACACCGTACCAACTCCTACCATGGTAGGCGATGATAGGGGGTTGATAGGGTGTTGGTAGGGGGTTGACAGGGGGACGGTGCGGGGAAGGTGGGAAGAGGGTGGCAACTTTTTCAAAAGAATTTTTCCACTTTTTGAAAAATATTTTTCAACGCAGTTAGGTGCATATCTTCCGAAAAGAGCGCTCTCTCAGAAGGTTATATTTCCACCTCCCAAAAATGACTTTTGATTTTCAAACAATTAAAACAACAAATTACTTTTCAATGTCTTATAAAATTTATTAACCAACAACTCGCACGTTTACAACCATCTGTTGAATTATCAACAAAAATTAGGGCTGACAGCTGTTCTCTCGAAAAAAAAATTTTGAACATGGAATATTTTTCGTATATTTAAAAGCGGCGGAGAAATGTTAAAAAGCTATGTAAATTTTGTAAATTAATATTTTATGAAAATAGGGCTTTGAGAGGTAGCCGTGAAGGGGGCAGAACTTTATATTTTTTTTCAGATATATGCAAATTTATTTTTTTAAATTTATGCACAAAAAAAGGGTGAATTTTGCAAGCAGAACAAAGAACCATGAAATCAATATAAGTGTTTGATAATGGAATATAGTAACCCGAAAATGATAGAGGAAGATTACAAGAGAGTTTGGGCAGAATGCCTGGAGGTGATTAAAGACACCCTCGGACCAGAGAACAAGAAGGCTTTCGACACTTGGTTTGTGCCCATCGTGCCGCTGCAACTCGACGGGAGCACCCTCATCGTGCAGGTGCCGAGCCCGTTCTTCTACGAATGGATTGAGGATCATTATATCGATCTATTGAAACGCGTCATCCGCATGCAGCTGGGTCCCAACGGCATGCTGAAATACAGCATCGTGATGGACCAGACCATCCCCACGGAGCCGCTGAAGACCACCCTGCCGTCGCACAACAACCGCCACACGGTGCAGAACCCCATGAGCGACCTGCCGGTAAATATAAATAAAGATAACACGCGCGAGATTCCCAATCCCTTCGTTATCCCCGGCATACAGAAGACCCGCATCAATTCGCAGCTGAGTCCCAACTACACGCTGGAGAACTTCGTCGAGGGCGACTGCAACCGTCTGGCCCGCTCGGCCGGCTACGCCGTGGCTGAGAAACCCGGCACCACCAGCTTCAACCCCCTGCTGCTCCACAGCAACGTGGGCCTCGGAAAGACCCACCTGGCTAACGCCATCGGACTGAAGACCAAGGAGCTGCATCCCGACAAAGTGGTACTCTATGTCACCAGCGAGCAGTTCATGGCCCAGTATGCCGAGGCTGGCCGCACCGGCACCACCAACGATTTCATCCACTTCTACGAGCAGATCGATGTGCTGATTATCGACGACATCCAGTTCTGGTCGGGCAAAGGACAGAAGACCCAGGAAGCCTTCTTCCACATCTTCAACCACCTGCACCAGCGCAACTGCCAGATTATCATCACCTCCGACAAAGCTCCCGGCGAACTCCAGGGTCTCGAACCCCGCCTGATCAGCCGCCTGAAATGGGGTCTCAACGCCGACCTGCAGGCTCCCGACGTGGAGACCCGCAAGGCCATCCTGCGCCAGAAGCTGCAGAACGACGGCATCGAGATGAGCGACGAGGTTATCGAGTACATCGCCTATAATATTAATACGAACGTGCGCGAACTCGAAGGCGCCCTCATCTCGCTCATCGCACAGAGCTCACTGAACCGCAAGCAGATAACGCTCGAGTTGACGAAGCAGATGATCGACAAATACGTGCAGAACAGCACGCGCGAGATCACCATCGACTACATCCAGAAGGTGGTGTGCGACAGCCTCGACCTGCCGGTGGAGAGCATCCAGCAGACCTCGCGCAAGCGCGAGATCGTACAGGCACGCCAGCTGAGCATGTACTTCGCCAAGAAGATCACCAAGTCGAGCCTCGCCGTCATCGGCATGCAGTGTGGCAACAAGGACCACGCCACCGTGCTCCATGCCTGCAAGCAGATCGAGAACCTGCGCCAGACCGACCGCTACATCCGCAACCTGGTCGATGAGCTGGAAAAGAAATTCAAAGAAGCATGAAGACCGCTTTTAAGCCGGGGACGATGATCTACCCGCTGCCGGCCGTCATGGTCAGCTGCGGCGACAGCCCCGAGAACTACAATATCATCACCATCGCATGGACGGGCACTATCTGCAGTGACCCGCCCATGTGCTATATCAGCGTGCGTCCCAACCGCCACAGCCACGCCATCATCGAGCGCACCGGCGAGTTCGTCATCAACCTCACCACCACCGAGCTGGCCCGCGCCACCGACTGGTGCGGCGTGAAGAGCGGCCGCGACGTCAACAAGTTCCGCGAGATGGGTCTCCATGCCGAACCGGCACAGCTGGTCAAGGCACCCCTCATCAAGGAGAGCCCGCTGAACATCGAGTGCAAGGTGGTGGAGGTGAAACGCCTCGGCAGCCACGACATGTTCATCGCCAACGTGGTGGCCGTCGACGCCGAGGAGGACCTGATTGACAAGACCACCGGCCAGTTCCAGCTCAACCATGCCGGCCCCCTCGCCTACTCCCACGGCAAATACTACGGCCTCGGCGAGAAACTCGGCGGCTTCGGCTTCAGCGTAAAGAAAAGAAAATAAAAGCGATACATTGTTCGGGCGTACCCCCGTGTACGCCCGAACAATAAAAACCAGAAACAATGAACATCACCTGCGTAGAATCCCTGGGCATCCCCCAGACCCGCTTCGAGGAACTCAAAAAACATTACGCCTCCATGGGGCACACCTTCACCTATTATATGGACCGCAAGGAGGACGAGTCCACGCTCATTGACCGTATGCGCAACGCCGATATCGCGGTCATCAGCAATATCAAATTGCCCGAATCGGTATTAAAGCAGTGCCCCAAGTTGAAATATCTAAGTGTCGCATTCACAGGACTCGACCATATCGACTTAAAGTATTGCTCCAATCATAATATCAAGGTACAGAATGCCGCCGGCTACAGCACCACGGCCGTCAGCGAACTGGCGGTGGGCATGATGCTCGACCTGCTGCGTGGCGTCACCACCATGGACGGTATCATACGTCAGGGCAAGGGTCGCGGCACCTTCCTTGGCCGCGAGCTAAGGGGCAAGACCGTCGGTGTCGTCGGCACCGGCGCCATCGGCACCGCCACCATACGCCTCCTGCTGGCCTTCGGCGCCAAGGTCATCGCCTGGAGCCGCAGCGAGCGTCCCGAGGTGAAGGCACTGGGCGTGGAATACATGCCGCTGTCCGATCTGCTGAAGCAAAGCGACATCGTCACCCTCCATGTGCCGCTGTGCGACGAGACCCGCGGACTGATAGGTAAAGCGGAACTTGAATTAATGAAACCCACCGCATTGTTAATCAACACTGCCCGTGGACCCGTGTGCGACATTCCGGCTGTCGCCGAGGCACTATGCAACGGCACCATCGCCGGCGCCGCCTTCGACGTCTTCGAGCAGGAGCCTCCCCTGCCCTCTTCCCACCCCCTCCTCTCCGCCCCCAACTGCCTCCTCGCCCCCCACATCGCCTTCGCCACCGAAGAGAGCTTCGCCGCCCGTGCCGACATCGTCTTCGGCCACGTCGACGACTACCTGAAATAAGACAAATATCTAAACATACATTATCCGACATGACAATTATTTTTGCCACGTCGGATAATTTTTGTATCTTTGCAGCCAGAAATCTAACCAACAAAAGCACAAAAACAATGAGTACCGCGACATTGAACAATCTGCTTGAATACCTCTACGGCACGTTGTCCCGGAGCGATATGCGCTGGGTGGCCGACCACCTGATGGAGCGTGCCAATAGGGAGGAAGATTACGATCTGAAGCCCTATACTATGGAGGAAATCAACGCCATGCTCGACGCTGCTGAAGCCGATATCGCCGCCGGACGCACCACGCCTCATGAGGAGTCGATGCGCCAGGCGAGAGAGAGAATAGCCCGCAAAGCCCGCATGGAACGTAAAGAATCCGTAACGGCCGAAGCGGTATGAGATACGAATGGACTGATTACGCCAAAGAGGGGCGGGACCAAATTGCCGACTATATCTACGATCGTTTCGGCGAAAAACGTTCGATGAAGTTTCTCGACGATGTCGATGAGGCTGTCGACATGATTCTACACCACCCCAGTATCGGCACCATCGACCCATTGTTTGCCGACCGCTCCGTAACCTACCGCAGCGTTATCGTGGATGGGTTGAGCAAGATGATCTACCGCGTTGAGAACGATGTCATCTATATCGCTGCCATGTGGGACTGCCGTCGGGAACCACAGGTGCAGGCCGAACAAGTAAAATAACCTTTATGCTGCGGCAAAACGGACATCTACCTGGCACCGCTGGTGACACGGCCTGCGACCAACGAGGAGCAAACTCGCTGATTATCACCCCCCCCCCCCGTTTCCTGGCCTTGTGAGCG
>Ga0247610_10000107_pt1 | contig 135459 bp, 127 predicted proteins | sample 174DNAGHGhighgp2_FD_193483 | JGI IMG/M metagenome (GOLD analysis project Ga0247610, IMG submission 193483) | Sheep rumen microbial communities from Palmerston North, Manawatu-Wanganui, New Zealand - 1742 DNA GHGhigh gp2 | ecosystem: Host-associated > Mammals > Digestive system > Stomach >... | reverse complement strand
AACTATACTTCTCTAGCTGCCTGTGGCAAAGAGCATTCGTCAGAGCTTCACGCAGTGCCTCAGCTGGGATCTCAAGATGTTCCTCTTTCTGGAAACCCACTATCTTGCCACTCTGCGAAAGATGTTTAGATTTAATTTAATCTGTTTATTTCTTAATTATATAATATTCGCTCATGTGCGCCAGACAGAGATAAATTCTTTTTCTTTCTGACATAATATATTTTGTTTTATTGGTGTCCGATAAAAAAAATAAAGAATTCAAATCATTAACAACTCACCCCATTATTCACAAGCCCTAACGCATAATCATAATCTTTAGATAGCACCGCAATTACAAGATCCAGCCTAAACCCATCGTTTACTGCACGCCTACGGCCTCGTCAGCGACATGCGCTGGCGTAATCTCTGCGTCGATTAGTAGCTTCTCGGACATATAATTAGTCAGAGTTATACGCCGCAAAGATACGAATTATTTCTTAAAAATCCAATAAAAACGGGGAAAATGTGTTTTCGTAGTTCGGCTAACCAGATTTTCAGTCACGCACCGCTTGCGTCCACCCTTTTATCATTTATCATTTCTCCTTTATTATTTAGAGAAACGGACGCTTACCGGACACCCGTCAAACAAAAAAGCGCTCGATCTCTGATCGCTTGCTACCAACGGGACGCAAGAGCCTCCCCAAGTGTTTGACAGATCTGTCACCAACTGTTTGACGCTCATAGGCGATAGCCGACAATACACGCCGCGCAGCCGATAAAAACATCATCGCGTGTCCCGCGATACCAAAATATAAAGAAAATCAGCGGTTTCTGCGATTTTCTTTTTAAGCCCTTTCCAACGATTGGAAAAGGGTTTGGGATAAGGTTCGAAGCCCCTTCTTAACAGCGAAAGAAGGGGTTGGGGTTGTTGGTGATAACTCCTTAGGTAAGGAGGGGGCGGGTGGTTGTGAAAAAAGGTCCTTAGGGCCTCCCCTAAGCACTGGACCAACGGTGTTGAAAAGTGCTTGTCAAACACTTTAGAACCGTCCCCAACTGTTTGACTAGACAATCGAGGCCTTGATCGTCTCCACGATATACCTCACGTCATCATCGCTGACGTACGGCCCTGCAGGCAAGCACATTCCCACTTTGAATATTGCTTCGCTCACGCCATTCACGTACGCAGGAACGTCCTTGTAACAAGGCTGTTTGTGCATTGGCTTCCAAACTGGACGTGCTTCTATCTGCGCTTTATCAAGAGCTACGCGCATGGCTTCTACATTGGCATTTGGTTCACAATCGGTATGAGCTGATTCTGCAGCATGAATCACTCCAGCTGCACCACCCACAGCACCTGTCACAATGGTCTTATATGCATCCTCTTGACCCTTTACCTTCACATCCTCATCAATAGTGATAGTGCACAGCCAATAGTTTGAGTCATAAACAGGTTGAGATGTCTGAGGGTCGATGTCTGATGGCTGAGAATGAACATTTATTCCTTTCACATCCTTCAGCAGTTTCTCGTAGAGAGCCTGCACATGCTTGTGATGAGCAAGGTGGTCATTCACCACCGTCATCTGTCCACGACCAATACCAGCACAGATGTTACTCATACGATAGTTATAACCTATCTTCTCATGCTGATAGTAAGGATAGCTTTCACGATACTGGGTAGCGTACATCATGATCTCGCGCCACTCATCCTCGTTGGCAGTAATCAGAGCACCACCACCAGAGGTAGTAATCATCTTGTTACCATTGAACGACAGCACACCGTACTTACCAAACGTGCCCAGCATCTGTCCTTTGTAACGAGAACCAAAGCCCTCAGCAGCATCCTCTACTACAGGAATACCATATTTGTTGGCTATTTCCATGATGCGGTCAGCCTTATAAGGCATACCATACAGAGCCACAGGAACGATAGCCGCAGGATACTTACCCGTCTTAGCCTTACGATCTTTGATGGCCTCCTCCAATAGTTCGGGATCAATATTCCAAGTATCTGTCTCGGAATCAACCAATACTGGTGTCGCTCCCAAATATGTCACAGGATGCGTCGAAGCGCAGAACGTAAAACTTTGCACAATCACCTCATCCCCCGGCTTGACACCACAGTTCAACAGTCCCAGATGCACAGCCGCAGTTCCAGAACTCAGCGCCACCACCCTTTTATCATTTATCATTTCTCCTTTATCATTTAGAGAAACGAACGTTTCGAGGTCTTTCTCGAACCCATTCACATTCGGTCCCAGCGGCACCACCCAGTTCGTATCAAAAGCTTCTTTCACATATTTCTGCTCCAATCCCGCCTCGCTCATGTGCGCTAAGCAAAGATAAATTCTCTTATTTGCCATAATTACTGTATTTCGTTTTTTTACTTCTTTCCCAACTCATACTGCACACCGACATTGATATCAAACCATCCGTTGCTACCAGTACGACCAGTATCAAACTTCGTATCCAAGAAGCCACCGGTGGTAACCTGATAGCTTACATCCGCATACAACTTCAGTTTGTCATTAATCTTATAGGTCTGCTCTGTTCCAAGACCGACGAGAGGACATTCCTCATAACTCGATGCAAAGTTCTTGGCTAATCCCATACGAGGATAGATGATGGCATTCCATTTCCTCGATTCATCGGGGCCTCCAATTATATTGTGCAGATTGAAGAACATATCCGCATACAATGCCACATAATTATTCTTATCAGGATCACCGCCAGAACCTTCCTGTGGATCCAGGTAAGAGGCATGATTGTTCACAACGATGCCATTCTGCCAGTTCACACCGCCACGCACGCCGGCTTCAGGCGAGAACCATTTACCGACACCGACGTTAACGCCCAGCGTATTACCATTGGGAAAGACATTCTTGAAATTGGTGCCATAAGGATTCACTAACGACATACCCAGACCAGCCTGTACAAACCAATGCTTCCAGAATGCCTTTTTCCCGTAGTCTTCCGTATTCTCAAATCCTTGATGCTTGCTCAATGCATATTCCACACCGACGCCAAGCTCCATAAAGCCATTACTACCATGTCCTTTTCCAGATGAAATACCATTGATACTCGACACAAAGTGATACCCTAAGTCAGCAAACAATTGCCATTTTTCACTCAGCCTATAAGTATTGATTAAGCCCATACCTAAGACATGTGCCCCAGATATATAACCATTATCAATATTCAAATAGCCACCAGCTCGGGGAGCTACTATCAGATTCCACTTCCGGTCGGGTCGATATACATCAAACAGATTATGCAAGTTCAACTGGATATCGCCGATAAAGGTAATAAAGCCGCCATCACAATGGTTCTGTCCAGGTTCGCCGTAAGGAGCCAACCATGTATTATGATCATTGGTAAAGATACCATTATTCCAGGTCAACTTAAATCGGCCTCCGAAATCTGGCGAGAACCATTTTCCGACCGAGGCATTGATACCAAACGATTTTCCATTTGGGAACACATGCTTCAGATTATGTCCTTCCGGAAAGATCAGATTCATATCCATTCCCACCTGCCCATACCAGTTGTCCCAGAATGTATTGGTCTCAATCGCAGCCGAATCGACCTGATGCTCATCCTGCGCTTCAACTGCAAGATAGCACGAAACTATCCATAATATAATTAAAACAATACGCCTCATTATTAGTATTTAACTTAAAAAAACAGTGTGATATGAGTAACTTCAGAAAGCCTTGCGATGACAGGTTAACGTCATCTCTCATAATCTGACTCGAATTATTACGTCTGTGAAGATTGATAAGGCTTTTCTATGCTGCAAACAATAATGATGCGCCATTACCAGCCCATTTACATATTGCTTTATAGAGATTTGTATTTACAAATCGGTCTATTGTGAAACAAGTGTATATAATAGGTCGAAGATGGTCACCTAATAAATAAGGCATAGAATACTTTTCGCTTATACTTTGAGACAAAAGATCTAAGAAATCATGTCCGTTGGTTATCTCATAAAAACTTTGAAGAGGCTGATTTTTTACGAAATCTAAGACCTCTTTTTCTGTAATATCTTTATTCCTTTTAGGTGAATGATTTTTAACAACGTCAAATATTGTATTAATCGAATGTTTACTTGCATGTGCAAGAAAACAAATAACTCGAAAATAAAGTGGAAATAATTAGAGCCGCCAGATGGATTCGAACCACCATCTATTACATACTACGTAATCGCTCTACTTTTAAGCTACAGCGGCATAATTTTGAAATCGGATGCAAAATTACAAAAAACCTTAATGTTAGCCAAATAATTTAATACTTTTTAAAGAAATATCAAACTGTAATTATAATCTTTATCCTCTATATTTAGGAAAATATCCTGTATTACTGTCAAAATTTGAATCTTCTTTCGCACGAGCGGCTACCGCCTTATCATATACGTCTTGATTAAAGATATATCTTCCTATGTAAAACATCACATCAGGATCTGGCGTAAAGCAACGCTTATATTTATAAATGCCATCATCCTTGTGGTAACCACCGCCAAGGATGAACTTTTCACGCCCTGTACGGTTGCACCACTTCAAAATTTCATTTTTTAGGAAATCATTAGGACGGAATTCGTAGTAGTCTGCCAATGTACCACCCAAGAATGAGTAGGCGTATTTCTCTGAACAAAGCACCAGTTCGGTTGAAATCACCTTACCGTCTTTCAACACATGGAAATACACGAAATTCTCCGGCAGAAGACGTTCAATATTCATAAAATACTCTTTCCCGAAATAATAATATGAATCAGCATTATTACGGTCCATTGTCAGGCCATAAATATCAAGGAAGTCGTCCAAATGATTAGTATTGCCTTCGATTAAAATTTCTAGGCCGTTTGACTCTGCTTTCCTAACATTCTTCCTAACCTTACGGTCGTAACGACCCCAGATGTCATTTTCAAAATCGCCTGAAGTATTCACCACCACATTTGCAGACAGTTCAATGGTCTCACCAAAATAGTTCTCACGGAAATCCACATTGTCGAAAAGATGGAAACGGTGGAACTCACAAATGATATTATTATCTTGGCAATGCTTGGTAAAGGCATCCTTGTAAGCAGCCATAAGCTGATTCATATCTGTAACATTCTCACAATAAGGACCACCGTAACCATAGGGTGTTACTATATCGTAATATGTTTGCCCGTTAATTGGCCACTTAATTTTACGAAGAATATATGTGTACGTGATTTTCCCATAGGGACTATCAAACACATATGTGTCACTATCTCCATCTATGTCCTTATAAACCTTGGCATAGTTGGGATTAAAATACAAATCTATCATTGTTTATCAATGTTTGTAATTATTCAGCACCTCCGCAATATGCTTAACGTCTTCTATTTCTATGTCTTGGTGGATAGGCAAATTTAGGATGGTATCAGCAATCTCATAAGACACTGGGAATTCATCTTTACTTAACTCTTCTATCATTCTATAGTACAGAACAACTGTAGGGATTCCCATGGCCTCCAATTCATTGTAGAACTGGAATCTATTATAATTCTTGATAAAGACTGGGAAATTATTGGGGACAATCCCTTCTTCAAGTTCTGGATAGATAATGTCAAACAGATCGGAATCTTTGTCCAAATACTTTAAATATGCATTATAGTTACGAAGCTTCTTCTCTGCAATCTTGTCTAAATCAGTTTTTGCATATTGCAGCAGATCAGAAAAGTCTATATTCTCTCTCTCGCCAGCAAATATCTGCATATTAGCAATATTGTTAATCTGCAACATGCCGCCATTCTCCGTCGTTAGAATCTTATGGATAGAGAATAATGCATAATCACCGATACTTCCAAGCCTCCTTCCCTTATAGTATCCGTTGATGGTATGTGCGCAATCCTCAATTAAGGTAACACCTTTCTTATTACATAGCTCCTTTAGTTCAAACACGCATTTCTGAGGGAATCCGAACCAGTGTATTAAAAGTATGGCCTTTACATTGGTGCTGTCCATTTTACTTTTGATATCTTCCATATCTACTGAAAGGTCTGCATGAATCTTATAAAACTCATACTTTACCTTTGTATCTCTAATAGGATCAAATACGCCTGAACCCTCTTTTGCTGACTCTCCTATGTACCCAGGCATAAGGATGATATCCGATTGATTTTTCATCACAGCCTTAATGAGTAACTCAAATCCATGCCTTGCAGAGTTGAAGAAGAGTTGATTCTTTGCGCAATTTGATTTGTTAAAAGAACCTTTTGTAATCATTGTACTATCTATTTTTCTAATGGTGTTGCTGTTATATAATAACCTGCTCTATCTGCACTCTTTAAAACAGGTGCATCAGAAATCGGTCGAATTTCACTCTCTCGCCATATCCATTCGGGATGATTCTTCTTTAAAGCAAGATACTCATCCATATCTTTCTGAGTAATGATATACTTAATCTCTGCTCTTCTCGGCTCCATGATTGGCGTGAAGTCTGGTGCCTTACCACAACCAATATTAATGACCATACCCATATAGTCATAACCTGTAGAGATTGGAACCAGATCGGAGCCAATGCAATCACCACCCATACGGGATGCAATCTCCATAAATAGTATCTTCCCTTCTGGAGTAATTCTAAACTCAGGATGTATGGCCCCGTACTCAATCTTTAGTGCCGCAAAAGCTTTGTAAAGTGTTTCCTCAACCTTTTTGTACATCTCGGGAGTTAACGAAGCAGGCTGTATATGACCTGTTTCTACAAAATGAGGTGCACCTGTCGTATGCTTTTCCGTCACCGCAAGTAGTTTATACTTGCCTTCATAAGCTATACTATCTCCACTATACTCCGGCCCTTCTATAAACTCCTCTAATATAACTTTTTTATTATGGGATGCACTCATTGCATACATTAACCCGTTTTCAATTTCATCGACAGAGTTGATTTTCATAACACCTATACTCGACGTTGAATCAACAGGTTTCACAATAAGTGGGTATTGATACCCTTTAACAGCTTCTTTTACCTTGGATAACGAATATCCGTTTTCAACAAGCATAAACAATGGGCTGTCAACACCCGCATCTAGCATTGCTTGTCTCATAACATATTTATTGGTTGTTGCCAATTCTGTCCATTCGGAATTGCAAGGGATACCCATCTTTCTTAACAGGAAATGTTGAGCATGCATTCCCGGCTCAGAAGAGATTAAACCAACACCACAAGCTCCAATGTTTTTACAGCTTTCCCACAAGGCATCGAAATCCATAATGTCAACCGGATAATAATAATCCGCTGTTTTTTCTCCGATTTCCCCTCTATGGAGTCCAAATACATGAGTCTCAAAACCGAGTTCTTTTGCTCTAATAATCAAGGGATTCTGATATTCATTAGTCCCTAATATAATTAACCTTCTTTTCATCTTTAATGATATTATCGATAATACTCTTTAATCACACTCCCAATCCGCTCCATATCATCTAGATCATAGCGCTGGTCACAGTGGAAACAAAGAATGTGATCGTAAATGTACTTTGCTGTAGAATCCACCTTCTCTAGCAAGTCATCTGGACATGCCCAAATAATTGTTGGGTAAATTTTGTTCTTTACAAGAAACTGCTGCAATTCTTTACGCCCTTCATCAACAAAAACGGGGAACATAAAAGGTACATCACCATCCTCACTCCTAGGAAGGACACATTGAATTCCTTTTTGCGATGATATAATTTCATACAATTTATCATAATTTCGCTTTCGGGAAGCTTTAAAAGAAGACCAATTAATAGAACCAAGAAATTTGATTGAGAAATCACTAATCCCATAGGTTTTCTCTCTTGAATCTAAAAATTGTTCTGCTTTTACTTGCTCTAATCTATATGCCTTGTTGCTATTGTTGGGAGATTTAAGGAATTCTCCTTTCATCAGCATACCTTGCAACTTACAAGCCTCTAATTCCTTATCTTGATTAAAATGTTGCGAAATTTTATTGATCCCATGCAAGAAAGCTCCATCGGGGATTGGGAACCACTTACGAATACTACCAATAAAGAAGTCCGCATTAAGGTGAGGGAAAGAAGAAAACATCACTTGCGTCTCGTCTTCAATTACTAAAACTCCCTTATTCCTTATGATTTCTATAAATGGTCCATGCCCTTTGATAGTGTTAAGACCAAAATACGAATGAACTAGAAGAATAGAGGGTTGATAGGTGTCAATGACACTTAGCATCTTTTCCCAATCAATGCTTAGATCTTTCTCAACGGGATATGGAATGACATTATACCCACTTTTTACAAACGGCTCCACGCAAACATGGCATGTAAAGGAGGGTACTAATGCTACTTTTGAAAATACTGTGAATTCTATTTCTTTTAATATTTCAGAAATAGCACTACGGCATGTAGAAAGGAGTATGCCTGGAAACAAACTATTAAGAGTGGAGTTGTGACTATCGGGGAATATATCCCCTTTTGTCAGAAAAAAATCTCCTCCTATCTCCATATTATTACACATTTATGCAAAACTAATTTGAATACTCTTTTAGTCCAGCGATGAACTCTGCCTTCATACCTTCGTAGTCCGTATAGCGTACAAATAGATTCTCACCTTTTTCATTCTTACATGAGAACACCCTATTAACATATTTAAGCGTCTCAACCGCCTCGTCAATAGTCTTTCCATAAATACGAACAAGGCCCATGATGCCTCTTGTTGCAACTGCCATACCTTCTCTTCTTGGCAAATCCACCGTAACATTGTCTAAGGCTTCTATTTCTTTGAGGCCCTCTATTGTTGATATAACTCCACCCTCTTTAGTAAATAGATGATAAACGGCCACACAGCTCTCATAAGCACAATCTAACCCCTGTGGCAAGTCGGACTCCGAATGTTTTACGCCAATTGCGTCATCAATATACCACCTTAATGCATTAAAACCACAGATTTTGCTATATAGTGAATACGAAGTCTCGCTACTAAAACGATAACCCGGTTCAATTACGTAAAAGTGACCATCATCGTCCAACATAAGTTCAACCCAAGCGATTCCGTTTTCAAATCCTGCGGTTTCAAAAAGCTTACATACCTTTTCGTTAGCTTCTTCATTCCATTGTTTCAAATGATGAGCAGAAGTAATTATCATTTGATAGAAATTGGTAGGCTCTCCTGGTTGATGCATCTCACGTCCAAAATAGAGAAGCCTTGCCTTGCCATTAACAAGTACATAGTTTGCAACCCACTCATCACCATGAAGCATACGCTCACAAACTAATGTTGGGTTATCTGATAGTTCCTTAATCTTATTTACCGCAGCTATCAGTTCTTCTTCACAATGACAGAAGCTAACACCCCTATTTGCACTAAGATCAACTGGTTTTACAACAACAGGATATACAATATTATTTAAATCATCTCTTTTCAATTCACCAGTTAAATGATATCTTGGGGCTGTTGGTGTTCCAACCTTTTTACACAAATTTTTAAATACGCTCTTATTCCTTGAAAAATTCCATGATTCATCCTTATTACAGTAAAATGGAAGATTAAGTCTTTTGCACAAGGCCCTTGCCCTATCACCATTTACGTCTGTACAACCAATCGTCACACCATCAACTTGAGCCTCAATGCATTTTTTTTCCAGCTCATCAATATCTGTGGTACTAATATACCATTTTTCATCAGCAACTTCTTTTGCTGGGGATGATGCCATATTATCACTGTGAATAACATATACGCCCATTTTTTGGGCTTCCAAAACTACATCTTTGGCTCCAAAATCACTTCCTAATACTAACAATTTCTTTTGTTTCATTTTTGTGAAGTTTTTAATTTATAATGCAAAATCAATACCAAATACAACTCGAGGATTATCCTTGAAGAAGTCATTTCCCCAGAGATAAATATTCCAGTTCTTTATTGAGTAATACAATCCTGCTGCCATATCCACATCCTGATTAAATTTCCATGAGTGTATTGCACCTAACATGGGTGTAATGCTATGCCCATTTTTCAATGAGAATGTGTAGCCCAAATATTCCCAGTTGTTAAATGTATCATCTGCATCTTTATTAAATCCCAACCAAGTATTGGAACACCAGAACAACTTTCCATCTTTCGTTATTTGACCATTCATATAGATAGCGCCTGTGGTATAGCTATATTTGAAACTGTCATTCAAATTGAAAGAAGGAGTTACTTGTCCACCTATTCCAAACCACGGACTTATCTTTGCACCATAGCGAACCAAGAAGCCCCAATATGAAGAGCCAACGCCTGTATATAAATCAGTGCCTACAGCAACGTGTTTTCCAATTCCATACTGGAAGCAAGTATAGGTCTCCTGTTCATTAATGCCCGGACGCAACTTCAACGAGGTGTACCCATACAATTTCCCATCCCCAACAGTTCCTGCAAAATAAGGAACCTGAGCCATAGCTTCAAAAACAAAGAGTGCCATAACTATAGATAACAATATTTTTTTCATAAGCTTTACTCCTTTTCTTTCTTCAATTCTTTCACCAAAGCCGGCATCATGGCAATCATTACTATCAAGAACGGCAATGTTGCCGCAATAGAGATAGTTTGAAGAGGCTTCAAGCTACCAGCTGACAGAAGGATGTATGCAATGGCAGCAACAACAATACCCCAAATCACTTTCTTATAAGTCGGAGGTGTGATACTACCATTTGATGTCATTACGCTTAATGAGTATGTTGCAGAGTCTGCTGAGGTAATGAAGAACACACCCAATAGCACGCAAATCATTACTGATATAACCTTACTCAGCGGATAATGGCTGAATACTATAAACACTGCGGTCTCAGGTGATGCAATCAGTTCCTGGACACTCTCAATGCTCCAGCCTTGTACAGTACTCAAAGCAATGGCGCTAAATACAGCCAACCAAACAATGGTAAATAATGTCGGAACAAGGACAACACCTAAAATAAACTCTTTAATGGTACGTCCCTTAGAGATTCTGGCCACAAACATACCCACAAACGGTACCCACGCCACGAACCAGGCATAATAGAATACACGCCAATTCATAACCCATTCGTTATCACCAAAGGCGTTAATCATAAACACATCCTTGAAGAAATACTGAATATGTTGACCAACACTGTTGGTGAGATTGTTCAGAATGGTAATCTTGGGTCCAACCAAGAATGCCACAGCCAACAATGCAAGTGCAAGATAGGTATTGAAGTTAGACAATATCTTTATGCCCTTGTAAACTCCAGTAATAGCACTGATAATAAACACCAAGGTAATAAAGATGATAATCCACATAATGGTTTCTTGCGTCTTGGGGATTCCAAACAGATGCTCTAATCCACCACAGATTTGACTTACTCCAAGACCAAGAGATGTAGCCACACCAGCAAAAGATACCACCACAGAGAATCCATCAATGAAACAGCCAAACCATCCGTTGATCCTCTTCTCACCCACCAATGGTGTAAGCAAGTTGCTCAACTGAGCATTCTTCCCCTTGCGGAACTGGAAATAGGCAATACCCAAACCAACTACAGCAAAACATACCCATTGAGTAATACCCCAGTGTAGATAGCAAGTACGGATGGAGAAATCTATGGCATCCATTGTTCCTGGTTCAATACCTGCAGGAGGTGCAGCATAATGTGAAAGAGGTTCAGCTATACTCCAAAACACTAATCCAATGCCGGTACTTCCACAGAAAAGCATTGCTAACCAGCTGAAGGTGCTGAATTCAGGATTATCATCGTCTTTGCCAAGTTTAATACTACCCCACTTGCCAACTGCCATCCATACGCAGAAGCCAATGAATGCGACAATCGAGAGGATGTAGAGCCAACCAAAGTAATGGCTCACCCAACACATAAATTTGCCCGCAATCTCTCCAAGGGTGCTGCTATATACAGCTCCGAATATAATCACACAGATTGCGATGAGTAGCGTCCAAACAAAGACGCTGTTTTCTTTATACCATTTCATTATTTTCGTATTTTTCAAATGAAGGCATATCCTTAAGCCCATACTCATTATAAATCTTTTCTACAGATTCTACTTTTTCAGGTCTTTGTAAACTGCGACATAAATGCAAACTTACCTCTTCATCTACAGAGGGGCGGCCTATATCTTCTTGAGCAGCCACCTTAAAGAATGTCCTCCATAAAATCTTGATATCATTTATAAGAGACATCTCTTTTACATATTGGCAATCCAATGAGAATCTGTCGTCCCATTTACAAGAAGATCTTCCATTGATCTGTGCAAGCCCTGTAATACCAGCTCTCACGGCATGGCGCAAACTTTCTTCTTCTGTATAATAAGGAAGATATATGACATATAATGGGCGTGGCCCGACCAGACTCATCTCGCCTTTTAAGACATTAAATAACTCGGGGAGCTCATCCAAACTAGAATTTCTAAGGAAATCTCCAAACTTGGTAAATCTCTCTTCATCAGGCAATAACTTCCCTTCTGAATCTCTTCCGTCTGTCATAGTTCGGAATTTCATTATTTGAAAAGGTTTCTCGTCCTTAGTTATTCTCACCTGTTTATAGAAGATAGGACTACCTAGCTTTATCTTCACCAACAAGCATAGTAACAACATTATTGGCGAAATAATAATCAAACCAATCAAGGTCAACGTGAAATCAAAAAATCTTTTAAAGAATTGTCTATACATAAATGCTGTTATTTACTTAATATCTCCTCGTAAAAATCTATCTGGCATTGTTGAACAAAAGAACGTTCAAACCTTCGTGCAATTGAGTCGCGTGCATTACTAGCTAGTTTTTCTCTTAATGAATTATCTTGATATATCAATCGCATAGCATTGTAAAGCGACTCTCTATCTTTTGACGGCACAATCAAGCCATTAAAACCATCTGTAACTATCTCGCGTGAACCATTAATATCAGTTACCACTTGCGGTAATCCCATTGCTCCGGCCTCTAAAACCGAATTAGGGAATCCTTCACGATAGCTAGGCATCACGAAACAATCGGCTTCCGCATATGCTCTAACCAAATCTTCATTGAAGAGAGAGCCCTTCGCTTCAATAGCGGTATTGCCTCTAATCTCTTTATCGGCTTCTGGATCAAGAGAGTCAAGTTCTGGTTCGTAATCCCCCACCAATCTAAGTTTTGTTTTCGGATACTCCTGATGAAGTTGAGTAAACGCCCAAACCATTTCATTTATACCTTTATCTCCCACAATTCTTCCAACGAAAAGGAATACAAATTCGTCATTATCCTTCTCTCTTTTGGAGAATTTCGATGGATCAAAACGAGCAAGGTCAATACCCTGGATATTTCCAAATCCTAACACCTTCATTGGTTTCTTCGTGATATGCTTCTGCAAATCTGATTTCACGCCCTCTCCTTCCGGTATTATATGCGTTGCACATGCACATGTCAACCAATCAGTTGTCATCAATATTCTTCTTGACAATCCCGTAGCAGTAGGCCATACAAGTCCTGTAAAAGTGTGAATCCTGATAGGAACTTTGGCCAGCCAAGCAGCGATCATACATAGAAGGCCTGCCTTTGGAGTGATAGAATGGACTACGTCTGGCTTTTCTTTACGAAAAACTCTTATCAGATTGAAAAGAGACTTAATATCATTCCATAAAGAAATTCTCCGTTCGATATGGACCTCAATGGTCTTAAAACCATCCTCTTTATTGAGTTTAGTCAAATAATCACCGGGAGATGATAGCGCTACCATCTCGTACCCCTTCTCTCTCATTTTTATCATCACATCCCGGCAGAAGTCAATAGAGAGGTCTGTAGTCGCTGCACGGATGATTTTTACATTCTCGAATCTCATTTACAGTTACACTTTCTTCTTACTCCTTTTATCTTTACATTCTTTTTTAAGTATTCTTCAAATTCGTTTACAGAAAGTGGCATAAACAAAACATCTTCCCCATAATATGTTTGAACTCTTTCAAAAAAATGTATAGCTGGCGTTGCCTCATCAGAGGAATTAGACAGCTTTATAAGATAAATAACCTTTCCACATCCCTCTCCAAACATCAACTTAGAATTAATGCAGCCGCCGGATGAAACAGCAATAAATAAACTATCAGAAAAATCATAAATTGAAGAAAGTATTTCAAAAGGAAACCCATCACGACTTTCAACGAAATCATAGATAGTATTACCTACAACCCGTGGATGTAGCTTTACTACAACTTCTTCCTTGGCGAAATATTTTTTAATTCTATTAAGGCACTCTTTTATTTCAGTCTCTTCTGATAATCCTTGATCAAGGAACACAATTTTCTTACCTAAAAAAATATCTGCATTATTTCCTAATAGGCTTTTAAAAAGATTGTTGATTTCCTCACTACAAGCCAGTTGTATGATTTTTAAAGATTTGGGGGATGATGATAACAAACCAGGTTGGTAACAATACAGACTATCGATTCTTTTAATAAAGTTATTATTTAACAGTAAAAAGTAGACTATTCTTCCTAGTTTGCTTACCCCCTTAAAAGTATGTAGATCATATGTTCCCACCCCATCATCAAAAAGCGAAATTTTTAAACATTTATTATATTTGCATAAAGTATGGAATATCACTCTACATACGGCATCATCAGAAGGGACAAACAATCTTTGAACGTTTATATTAAATGATTTTATTTTTTTTGCAATATGCTTAATCTTTAAAATGTTCTTCACGAGATTCATACGAACGGTAAATTCCGATGAGAATTTGTACGACAAGCAAAGACTCTCAAAAAATAACACCTTAGTATTAGGTATCTTTTCGCACATAATCTTATATGGTTCTAAATTTTTCTGAACCATCACCACTAAATGTTGTTTTTCACTAGGATCATTAATTATGATATTCAGCGTTGTCATTAATTGATACGGAGTGAAAACTATATACATGTAATTACTTAACATTACTCAAAGAATTATTAATAAAGTTAGGAAAATCAACTCTTGATATATAAACATTAATGTACCTCATTATTTTTCAATATAGCACATAATCTAGTTGTAAAGAGATCCGCTCCATGTTCATTTAAATGAACACCATCTATAAACAACCCATCATTATGAATAAAATTCTTACCATTAGAATAGTCATAGAATGGTATCCCATGCTTTTTACAAAGCGCACTCAAAGGTTTAAGGGCCAGATTGTTCATACCATACCATATTGGTGAAGCTACAAATATTAACTTTATGTTTCTTTTCTTCATATCTTTAATCAACACCTCCATATAAGTTAGCTTTTGCGAATCAAAAGCATAGGATGACAATCGTTCTTCACTCCCTTCCTTAATCTTCATCTTATCCATTTCACCTTCTAAAGGTAAATAGCCATTCGGTGAGATGTTAAACAAAGGATGAACATAGTCTGTGATATTCTGCAAGAATTTCGAGTTGTAGCGATACATCATTGACAGCATTTTATACTTCTCCATTGGGTCGACATCCTCGAAAATCCGTTTCACGTCGTCGTTATCGTATTCGCTTCTGAGCCAACCCAAATATTTACAGTTATCTTCCCCTTTCAGCAAGTCAAAACTCGGGTTTACATCATAGATGATCATTTTAGGCTGGTATCTATCCTTTATCATCTGCCACCATCCATAGAACAATACAATACCATTTCCATCTTGGCCACAGTTATAACAACTCATCCCAAGGCTATCCTCTATTATCAGGGGATTGTAGTGATGGATGGCTCTCGACGACCCGAATATCAGGATGTCTTCATTAGCTTGGTGCAAAATATAATTATGATGTCCTACATATCCACCTTTCGCATGGTCTTGCAGATATTTCATGGCCTGCCCGAAACCTCTGTCGAGTATAAACATAATTGCAAAAAAAACCAACAGTCTAATAACAAATCGCTTCATACTCATGTCAGAAGTTAGCATAAATAAACTGATCAGATCCTAAGACGCCAGCTAATAAGATAAGAGAGAGAATAAGAATTTGCGCCCCCCACCTGAGCCAAATGGGCTTTGCTAAGCGCTCCATCTGAACAGGGAAAAACTCATCCATAACCTCTTTATACAAGAGTATCATCAGTCCTAAGAGCATAAAAAACATAGTAGTCATACTGTCCGAGAAAAATGTCATCGGCAGGCTGGTATCAAAAATTCTTACGATGACGCCAAAGGCATCTTCTAACGTTGGCATGCGGAAGAATATCCAGGCAAAATTAACTAAAAGGAACGTCACTATAATCTTGATACTTTTGCCAAACCATCCATAATTGCATTTCTGTTGTCCCAACACCTTTTCGAAGATTTGGAACAAGCCGTGCCAAATTCCCCATACAATAAATGTCCAGTTAGCGCCATGCCAAATACCACTCACTAAAAATGTCACAAAGATATTCCAATAGTTACGCACCTTCGAACATCTGCTACCACCAAGTGGGATATACACATAATCCTTCAGCCATGTAGATAGTGAAATATGCCATCTACGCCAGAAATCAGTAACACTCACAGCAAAATATGGTCTTCGGAAGTTCTCCGTTAGTTCAAATCCCAATGTTTTACCGACTCCTATCGCCATCAGCGAATAACCCGCAAAATCGCCATATATCTGAATCGTATAGAAGATACTGGCTGCGAAACAAGTTACGCCGGTATAGTTCACATAGTTGGGTAACACCGTATCTACATATAGACCCATTCTATCCGCCACAACCACCTTCATAAACATACCCCAAAGAATCATCTTCAAACCTTCAACTGCCTTTGTATAATCGAAGTAGGGTCTAAGATTTTTCAGTTGAGGTATCACCAGCGATGCCTTATTGATAGGTCCCGACAAGATAGATGGGAAGAATGATATAAACAATGCGTATGTCAGGAAATCTCGCTCTGCATTTATTCTCTTATAATAGACATCCCACACATAACCTATAGCCTGGAATGTAAAAAAAGAAATTCCTACAGGCACCGTCCAATTCAATCCCTGCAATTCATACAGCAATCCTACTAATGAAAGTAACGTATTTAGTTGCTCATTGATAAAATTGAAATATTTAAAGAATAGCAGCGGTATCAAACCTAATATCACTCCGATTATCATAGTCCGCTTCGCAAACTCCCTTTTGCGTTCTATCTGCAAAGCTGTCAAGTATGTTATCCCTGTAACACCTAGCAATATCAGCGCATAGACTGGTTTCCAGTTTATATAGAGAATATAACTGACCAATAACAGAAAGACATTCCTACCCTTCTGATACTTAGCAGGTATCAGATAGTAAAACAGAAATATCAGCGGAAAGCAAACTAGGAAGAAAAATGAGTTGTAGATCATACGACTATTATGTTCCTTTTATATACTGGCTGCGTCTTGATAACATCATTAAAAGCATGTATGGTAATAATTGAGGGCCAAAACCCATCTCCGTTCCAATATTTAACCCAGCCATAACTATGAGTATCACAAATGATAGTGTATTTCGCTTGGCACACTTACAGAATGATACTATGTATATAATACTGCCAACAACCCCAAAATAAAAAACCATTCTTGGCCAACCGGGCAAATATGTAAACTCATCACCAATATCATTCATTCCATTCCCGAAAAGTATTGAAAATAGTGATTTATACATATCTTCCATTATAAAAATATAGCCAACGAATCTACCAGCAGACTGAGTTTCGTAAACATCTTCATTTGTAACATATTCGCCTGCTGAGGTAAAAAGCGTAATACCAACAATTGCAGAAATAACAATAATTATAAAAATGGCATTCGATAGTAATAAACGACCACTTTTTATTTCATAGAATAATTTAAGTCCCCATACAGCCGCCATTCCTATCATTCCTGTAAATGAAGAACAGAAAATAATCGATAAAGAAATTAGAAATGGTATTTTCATGGCCTTATATGAAATACCCTCGTAAAGAAAGAGTCTGTATGTTAGAAACAAGACTATGTATACAGCATACATAGAAGGTTCAGCAAAGCAAGACATGCATCTTCCTGCTATTTTAAAGCCCTCACTATAATCATTAAGAGCATCATCAATTAAAGGCAGAAATGTCAGAAGACCTGGTACTATAATGCCAAACAAATTTAATGCTACAAATTGAACAAAAAGCAATATCATTGAGAACATTCCTGCTTTATTCATTACTTTGTACGCATATTCTTTATTTTCTTCAACAGTAGGGAAATATAAAATAATTATTAAATAAATTATATATCTCAACGTTGTTGTCATCCTTATTAAAGAATCATTAATTAGGAATACAACGAAGCTAATAGATATATATATTATTAAAAAAATCAGTGATTTTTCTATTACTATTTTTTTTTCTTTTTTTATCAACAAATACCAGGATAACAAAATGAACACATCTCCCACTGTCAGTCCTGGAATAGGCGTAGCATACATAAATAGGATTGGCAGTAAAATAATGCTTGAAATAAAAAATTTCCTTGTTTTTGTAATTTCGTTTGATTTCACGTCAACAAACAAAGTAACAGGTCAATTTTGACGTTCTGGTAAAAAACTACCAAGTAGTTGTGGTTACCAGTTGCGTCTTTATCAATTAAACTATAATATTTTGATTTACTAACACTTTTATATTTTGTCAAGCAACCGAACTATATAATCAGGAAAAACCTTTTCTGGATTAATGCCCAAAGCTTTCTTAACTACAGATAATCGTTGCCTTAAAGGAGATCGCCAAGAGCCATTGTATAAGTGCGCTACATAAGTATTTTCTGTAAAAACATCATTGGCTCTATTTATTGAATCTATCGGACAAAAATAATCTTTAGTATATATATGAACATCATCAGAAAACACTTGCATCTCACCATTAGGAACAAAACCCATACCCAATGAGACATTGGTAATTGCAATAACATTTGTTGTTAAGTCCATGTTCCCATTCTCGTCTATAAATGATTTATTATCATAATAATCAAGAAGAGCTTTCATCCACAGATTTCCCTTTGCAGATGACATCAATGCGGTAGGTATTAAATTGTTGTTTTCAAAGCACGTAAATGCACCGCAGTCCAGAAACCTATCTATTGACTTAAATACTTGGACGTCTGTATCCATATAAACACCGCCATAGTGATATAGAATATATACGCGCAAATAATCACTCACAAATGCATACTTTTTGGCATCGTACGCTTGTTGTGCGTATAAATTCCCCGCTATAATGTCTTTACATTCACTATCGCCCCATTTTTTTACTTCATAATCCGGGAGATGTTTTTCCCATGACTGCATGCACTTTACTGAAACCTTATCTAGCGGTCGCGTTCCTAACCAGATATAATGAATAACCTTGGGAATTCTAGTTTCTAAACTATTCATAATAAATAAATTTAAACGTCTATAATATTTGGATTAATAACTAATTTCTTCGCCATATCTTTCATAATAGCAATATCATTCCTATTTAAGAAAATATATGAAACAATGGGGAGCCATATCATATATTCTAATTGAAAGCAACTAATAGTTAACGCTAAAAGATATGGAATAAATAGCCTATACGGGAAAAATGATTTTAGCACGTCTTCGATACTATTAATACCAATGGCCTTCTTGCCTTGCCATATAACAAGATAAGAAAACAAAAGGTAAGTAATAAGAGTAGCCAGAATAACATATGAGAAACCAACATGATAGAAATGTATCAACAAATATCCTAACACAACATTAATACACAAAGCAATAATAGATATAAAAGATGCCGTTTTCTCCCTATTCTTAGCTATAAGCAACTCTATATAACCAGAACTATTTGTGTTTATTAGGACTGCTAAAGCTATCAAATTCATTGATGTTAAAGCATGTGAGTACTTTGGCATGAAATAAATGAGAAGTGGGAAAAATAGCATTGCCAAATATATGAGAAAATGTGAAGATGACATGTATGTGGCTCTCATTTTGGCTAATGTATTATCTACGACTTTGTTATCGTCAGAAGATAATAGATCTATTATTTTAGGAAAAATAATTGTCATTAGCGATTCAAGTAAAAGCATAACAGAATTTGCTATCGAGAAGGAAAAGGTAAAGGCGCCAAACTCTTCAACTGCATAATTCGCACTTATTAATGAACGTATCGACATAAGAATAAAAGAAAAGCAAGAACTATAAAGAAAAAGAAACAAACCTTTCCTCATTATTTCCGTCTGAAGAGAGCTGGTTAACGTAACATCTTTTATTGAAGGAAGGACTCCACTCTTCTGAGAAACAAAAAGAGTAAAAAGCCCACTTATCAAATTACAAAAGAGAATAGCAAGTATCAGACCTTCTCCTTTAATAATTGTAACCGCTAAAACATTTATCAATACACTAACCGCCTGAATAATTGATAACTGGTTAACCTTATTTCGAAATCGCAATACGGTATTACATACTGAGTTAAGATAATTAAGAATTGCAATTGCAACTACTATCCACAAATATAACTTTATAGGATAGTTTTCGTTTATCTCAATATCGAATATTATTGATACAAAATATAAAGCCAAAAGTGCCGCTGAGAGCATTAAATATAGCCATATAGAATTTGCGATGTAGTCACCACATAATTTTCTTTCTTCCTTATGGTGCACCAAAAGAACATTTAACGACGAAGGGATACCAAAACTAATCACAGCACAGTAGTTTAGAATAAGCGTAATAAACCCATAAATGCCTAAATAGTAAGGGCCCAACTTGGCTGCTATTACTAATGAAACAATAAACTGGATAATGTATGACGAGTATCGTACTGTCAAAAAAACTACTATTTTATTGTTTATTACATGTTTAATATCCATATATACGATACAAGATCAATTTACCATTTCCAAAGAGAAGCGCTCACCCATTTCTAGGTCGCGTATTGCCCTCTTTCCAAGAACTACCGGCAAATATTTTGGATGTAATCCAAATCCAGGTCGCACGCTTCTAACATTCTCTTCAGTAATCTTTTCACCTGCTTTAATATCCTTTGCTACGTAAAGTGAGCGTCTTCTTATATGCTCTGAACTATCTGGATAGGAAATAACACCAATAGCTTTCTCCACATTGCGGATACTATCTACCATCGATTTAAATTCAGGTGCTTGCATAGAAAACGCGCTATCTGGTCCTCCAATAGAACGATCTATAATAAAATGCTTCTCGACGACTTCTGCACCAAGTGCCACAGCGGCGACAGCAATGTCACATCCCATAGTATGATCCGAAATTCCAACTTTTACATGGAACCGTTCCTTCATGTCATGTAATGTCGCTAAATTGGCGTCCTCAATTGGTGCGGGATACTCTGCCGTGCACTTTAGTAAGGTAATATCTTCACAGCCTTCTTCCTTCATAACGGACAACGCCAACTCAATATCGTCAATAGAAGCCAGCCCCGTAGATAAAATAACTGGTTTATGCTTGCTTGCAATATACCTTATTAATGGGATATCAACAACTTCGGGAGAAGCGATTTTATAAATTGGAGTTCCTAATTCCTCTAAAAGGTCCACTGCTGTTTTATCAAAAGGAGATGAGAAGCACAATATACCTTCCTCCTTTGCTACTTCGAAAATTTCCTTGTGCCATTCCCAAGGTGTATATGCTTTTTGATAAAGACTATACAGGCTCTGGCCTTCCCACAATTTTCCTGTTGCATTAAAATCGGGGGTATCGCAATTAAGAGTAATTGTATCGGCTGTATAAGTCTGTATTTTTATTGCATCAGCTCCAGCCTTTTTAGCTTCTCGTATCGTCTGAAGAGCAATGTCCTTATTTTGGTTGTGATTTGCCGACATTTCGGCAATAATAAAAGTTTTATTCATGTTATACAATATTAACTATTCTACTTAATGTGGTAATCAAATCATAGCCATCCCACACAAGGGTAAAGTCCATAGACTTACCCAGTGGCACAAAACGGTCCACTCCCTGCGGATGGTCTTCATTCACAAACTTAATAATCTTTTCACGCGTCAAACCATAATAGGTAACCGTCTGGCTCTTGATAGTTGCAATAGACAGCAGGTCGGTGAGCGACTTGGCATCATACTCATAGAAGAAACCGCTGTTAAAACGGTAGTCCATCAGTACAGGACTCAGACTATCAACCTGAATACAAGTGAGCAACGGCTGTTCAACAGTCACCTTACCCAGCTTCAAATTGGCAGCGGCTTTATACAAGGCATTAATCTTTCCAATGGTCTGTACAGGTGCAATATTGTAATGCTCCTGAGCATATGCAACCACCTTCTTCCAGAAGAGTTCCTTGGCCTCTGCCTTCTTCTCTCCTACCCACACGATGATACGAGGAGCCGTACAAGCATTCTGGTCAGAGAAATAGGTGTCGTTATAGAAGTTCTGAACCACCTTGTCTTGATCATCTGCATTGAGGAATGCGTCTGCATTCAGTACTGAGAAACTGTAACGGTCTGCAAAGTTCACCTCATTTGCTCTGGGCTGCAGAGGAGACTGCCGGATTTCTGCAATGGTAGCATCACCACCCCATACCACACGGCTCTGGCACATACCAGAGAAAAGGTCGGTAATCTCCTTGATAGGCGGATATTTCACAAAGCAGATATAAGGAGCCATATCTTTGTGAGTAGTCTCTAACAACTCACGGACACAATCGCTGATAATCTGCACCTGCGGGAAGTCCTTGGCAGGCAGACGGACAATGTTGGCATTACCTGCCAGCAAACCTGCAGCAAAACTGAATGCACAGTTCACAGGCACGTTACTCGGGGTGCTGTGGAATACAATACCACGGCCTAAACGACGTTCCAAATCAATGTACTTAGCCTTTTCCTGCATCAAAGCACCTTTGCGGCACCAGAATCCAAAGGTCATCACATCGGAATACTGACGGCCTTTCTGCATAACCAGTTTGGAAAGGTCATTGAAGAAAGAGATAACAGGCTCAGCAAACGGAGGCAATGCAGGCACGTGCGGCATCTCCTCAATGGTCTTATCATATCCAATCACATACTCCAATCCGCTCAGCTTACCAAACTTGGCAGCATAGGTATCAGAGCAGCCACGGATTTCCGCATTCTTGATGCGACCGTGGATGTGAAAATACTTGCCTTTACGACCGCAAGGGCAGTCATCTTCACCCAATACCACACCTTCATCTTCTGTAAGTAGTACGTGTCCAGGATAGCTCTTGGGCAGTACACTCACCACCTCAATGATACCGGTCTCTCCATTCTTGGCAACCGAGAAGTCCTTCGGATTACGGATGATAATATCAGAGAAGTTGGAAGCGTGCAGGTGACCACATTCGCACTCGATATAAATGGTACCGGTCTGCTCAACCATACCGTAGTAATCGTGAACATTCTCCACCTTGATGCCGCAGACATCATTCAAGCACTGCTTGAACTGAGCCGTAGAAACAGACTCTGCCACCAGTTTCTTCCAACCGCCTCCATGAATCAGCACACCCTTGGAGAGGTCAGGCTTGTAGCCACTTTCCAACAACTTCTTATAGAAGTGCTGCCAAATCATGAAGGTAAAGCCAAAGAGGAAGATGGTCTCATCCTTATGCTCCTCCAGGAAGGCCTTCATGCCCTCAATGTCCAGCTCCATATTCTCATCCAGGGCATACATACGTTTGCTGCCAAACATGGAGAAACCCAGAATACCGGCACCACGGGCAGAGAACATATTGCGGTCTTTCACCACATTGCTGGAATCCAGAATAATCATCGGAACACGCTTGTTACCCAACAGAGAGGCCACTATCTTTGTGAGCGTCTTGGTCTGGTTGGCAGAAGTCTCACGATCCAGATAGATCTTGGAGGTCTTCTGGCCAGTGGTTCCAGAAGAAGTCATGGTCTTGATGACCTCATCTTCTGCAACGCTTCTGAGGGTAAGATCCTTGAACAGGCTTACCGGAAGATACGGAAGGTCCTCATAATGCTTGACTTTACTGATATCAAAGCCAGTACCGTCCAGCATCTTGCGGTATTCCTCACTATGCTCATAGTGGTACTTGGTGAGGTTCACCAAATACTCATCCAGCACTTTATGCTTGTCTTCTTTACCTAAGGAATAGGGAGCAATCTCTAATAATTCTTCAAGTGTCATATATTCTATACTTTATTTTCTCTATCATTTGTTGCATAGCCGGATAATCTATCTTGCCTGAGCTCTTAACAGGAATGGCATCAATAACACGTACTTCAAATGCCTTGTTGTTCAGACCGGTCTTTTCCACCAGTAGTTTCACTATCAGTCCTTCCAAGCCTTGCTCGGTCACAAAGATGGTAATCTTATCATCCACACCCACGCAAGCGCAACTGGTGGTTACATTGCTCTTAATAATCTGCTCTGTGGCATCCAAGTTACAACGGTTGCCCCATACTTTCACGAATCTCTTCAAGCGGCCAGTGATGTAGTAGTAACCATCAGCATCCATACGGGCAACATCTCCAGTATGAAGCACACCGTAATTCTCATCCCCCTTTGCAAGATCTGCACGGCATTCTGCATAGCCCAGGCTGACGTTGGGACCTTCGTAAACAAGTTCTCCATCCACATCCGCTTCCTCTATTGGATTACCATTCACATCAATCAGAGAGAACTTACCCCTGGGGATAGCTATACCTATGCTGGCATATTTATCTAAAGCATGTTCGAGCGGAAGATAGCTCATACGAGCTGTAGCCTCAGTTTGTCCGTACATCACAAAAAAGCGTTTGTCTTTGCTTTGTGCCCACTCTATGTATTCTTTAGCTAAATCCTTGTTCAATTTACCACCAGCCTGGGTCATTGTCTTTAGGTAAGGCAAGTCCATTCGCATAAAGCGAAGCATCTTCAGCATCTCGTAGGTGTAAGGAACACCAGCTATAGAGGTGGCTTTCTGCTCTTTCATGAAATTCCAGAAGTCTCTTTGAGCAACAGTACCTTCAGTCAACAGGATGGTTGCACCTTTAATCAAGTGGCTATTGATGACTGATACACCATAGCTATAATATGAAGGCAATGTAGTTACAGGCCTCTCGCTCTCATCAATCTCCAAGTATTCTGCTATGGATTCAGCATTGGCCAACACGTTGTTGGCAGAGAGTCTCACAAATTTAGGTGAACCCGTGCTGCCAGATGTGGTCAAGCAAAGAGCTAACTCTGGATTGATTTCCGGTTTCTCTACTTCCACCTCATAACTCATTTTCTGCAATGAGAAAGATGTGTACTTATAGATGGTTTCCCCACCAATCTCATCCACCTTCTCATTATCCGACCAGATATATTCTGGCTGGTAGATAGCTGCAAGATTCTGCAAAACAGAAAGGTCTTTGCTTCCATCAAGTAATACGATTGGTATGTGATTCTCCATACAAGCCACATAACCCACCAATGAGCCAATTCGGTTCTCGCAAAGACAGAAGAGTAACCCCTTCTCACTTATTGCATCGGCAAACTTTGCTATCTCAGCATTTAATTCACCATAAGTCAGTCTTTCTCCTTTGTCAGAAATAATGGCTGTATTCTGTTTATATCTATTTAAATCATACATCTTTAATTAACCTTCCTTTTTTATTATCTGCTCCCCGCTACCCGTAAAGGGCAGCGGGGGCAGATTCAAGCTGCAAATTAGATTTCGACATCGTACTTCTTTAGAATCTCTTTACCCTTCTCAAAAGAGCTCAGGTCAATGATATCGTCCGTATCCATCATGATATCAAAAGCATCTTCAAGAGCAGAGACCAATGTCATGTGACCAACAGAGTCCCAGGCATCAATGCCCTGGTACTTCAAATCCTTAGCTTCTTCAGGCTTTACGGAGAAAGCCTCCACGAATGCGTTCGTGTACTTTTCTAAATTTGTCATAATAAAAATGATTAATTAAAAATGTTTATAACTATAGATATTGTTTTAAATTCTCATTGACGACTTTAGCAACATAACTCCAATGTTCCTTAATAAAAAAATGGTTTTTGCCTAATTCAATATATTCCGTCTTCCCATTGATATTCTTATCCCAATCATGAACACCTGCTGCCGCAGGATCATGTATACTATACATAAAAGTAGCGTCACAATTGATAACTCCCGGATGATACGTGAATTGTCGCCATATATTAAAATCCATTTTTACTGGTTCCATAAATATCGCCAAAAACCTTGGGTTATTGAGAATTCTCTCATCGGTACCACCTAAATACCTTATTTCGTCAACGACTTCTTCATCCGAGTACCCATCCTCATGATCAACTTTCGACTTATTATGAAGGCTTCCTTTAGAGCATATAAAAACGTGTTTAGGATCCCCATCTATCTTTTCATTAATCAGCAGATCATATAAAATGACACTACCAAGACTGTAACCAAATAATGAGTAAGGTAAATCCTTATTCCTTTTTGCATTGATTTGGGCTGCGACATCATTCAAGAACACTTGATAGTCTTGTATGTATCCTTCCTTTCGCCTTGACAAACGACCTGCATACTCAATCACAACCGGATCAATCTCTTCGTCGAGCATTGATAACAAACGGTTGAATGAATTAGAATCTCCGCCCGCAAACGGAAGTATAAACAGTTGTAACTTCTTACTCATTAAAGGTTTCCGATTATGCCATCTTGGGTTTAAATTGTTCCATGATGTCCGGTATAACGAACTTCAGTTTAGCACTACAAACTAATTCGCCATCCACATAACCTTCCGCAATCCCAGCAGCTATTCCCCTCTTCCAGGTTTGTACGGTTGCTTTAACTTGCATGCAGTCCCCAGGATATACATCCTTATAAACATTTGCCTCATCTGCAGACAGGAAATTAGTGGTTTTCCCTTTATTATCATCCAGATACAAAACAGGCATCAAGAACATCTCGGTGAGAATCTCGATCATCATCGTAAAAGGAACTGGCTGGTTCTCATTCTTGTTACAATGAAAGAGCCATTCGTTCTCCGAGAAATATTTATAACCCGTTACACTTTTCCCAGGTTCAATTTCTTCAATACAATCTATCAGCAGATACGGATAACGATGTCTGTGATATTCTTGAATAACTTCATTTGTTATTTTCATATTGCTAATAATCAAATTAGTTTAAACTTAAATTCTCCCTCACATGCAGGTTCTCCATCAATAAAGCCCTTGGCAGAACCGGTTGCGATATCCCCCTCGATAGAAGTCAGTTCTGCCTCAATATCCAAACGGTTTCCTGGTGTAACGCGCTTCTTAAGCCTTATTTTGTTAGCATAAAGATTCCGAACTATACGGCCTTTATTCCCCTCCAAGGATAAAACTGTCAGGCTCAGAGTCTGCAACAGTGCTTCCATTTGTATCATACCAGGCATCATTGGTTCTTCTGGGAAGTGAACGGGGAAATACCACTCATTGGCCGTCAGATTCTTATAGGCTTTAGCACTGACACCTGGCTTCAATTCAGTTACTCTGTCAACCAGAAGATATGGATGTCTGTTTGACAAATACTCTTTGATTTCGTTAATATTCAATTCCATATTATTATATTTCCTACATAAATAATCCACCATCGACACCAATGATTTCTCCCGTAACATAGCTAGCTAGGTCTGAGGCCAAGAACATAATTACTTTGGCAACTTCTTCAGGTTTGCCAAGTCGCTTCATACCAATTGCCTCTATACTCTTCTTAATCTGTTCTTCGCTCATCTCATAGAACATATCAGTGTCTATGCTGCCCGGAGCGACTGCATTCACACGAATCTTACTAGCAACCAATTCCTTAGCCCAGCACTTGGTAAGACTAGCAACGGCACCTTTTGTCGCGCCATATATCGACTGGCCAACATTACCTTTTAAACCAACGATAGACGAAATGTTAACTATTGCGCCCCCATTGGGATTTCTTTTCATTAGCCTAAGTGCACCTTGGGTCATATGAATGAGACCAACCACATTTACGGCAAACATCTTATCGATGCTATTGTCATCGATCATTTCTACAAGTCCATCCTTTTTAAAACCAGCATTATTCACCAATATATCCAGTTTGCCGTTTTGCTCTTTCTTTATTTGTTTAATACATTCAAGAATAGCATTCTTGTCTGTAATATCAAAGCAAATAGGAATGACTTTGCCGGGATGTCCTTCGCAATCATTTAAAACCTTCTCACAGGATGATTCCTTCAACACTGTAGGATAAACCGTGGCGCCTGCTGCTGCAAATGTTTTGCAGATTTGCAAACCAATTCCCTGGTCACATCCAGTCACAATCGCAACCTTATTATCTAATATCTGCTTCATATGCTACATTCTTTATAATAAAAGACCTCCACTTACTGTTATATTCTCACCCGTCACATAACTCGCCATATCAGAAGCAAGGAATAATACCACATTTGCTATCTCTTCAGGCTTTGCGACACGTTTCATTCCAATCTTTTCAATGGCATCTTGAAGTTCCTGCCCCTCAATAATATTAAACATATCTGTATCAACATTACCAGGTGAGATTGAGTTAACTCGCAATCCGATACCAGCATATTCCTTGGCCCAGGTCTTGGTGAGATTAACTACGGCAGCTTTTGAAGAGCCGTATGCAGATTGCCCAATATCACTATCTTCAGCCAGAATGGAAGCCATATTTACGATACAAGGGGTTTCTGACTTCTTTAAAAATCGAATCATCATCTGCGTAACACTAACAAGACCAAAAACATTGGTATCATAAATCTTATGCATGGACTCAGCTTTCATCATGTCAAACCGTTCAATAATGGTAAGGCCAGCATTATTTACTAGAATATCAAGATGTCCGTAATCTTTCTTGATTGTCATTGCACATTCTTTGACGGATGTAGGATCACACACATCTATCAATACAGGGACAATTGCACCTTTTGTGTCATGGATACCATCGAGATAATTATCTAGCAAAGCCGGATTCCTTACACCGGCCAAAACGGTCGCACCCTCTTCAGCCATCTTCACGCAGATCGCCTTCCCTATTCCACGGCTGGCACCTGTTACTAATGCTACTTTATTTTCTAACATATTATCCAATAATTATCTGATTCAAAATACTATATCGTCTTTACTTATCAAGCAGTCTGCTTTAACCGCATTCTTAAGCCTTTTACCAATCAAGAAGGGTATCTCATCCAACTGAATGCCATCACCAGGGCGTTTAGCGCCTAACATAGATTCCTGTATCACGGTACCAGCCTCGAGGTCTTGTTTAGCAATAACACTTCTTCTCATCTTGAGTCGTTGGGCATATTCATCTTCACGGACTACTCTCTCATAATTACCCAATGACTTCTGAACAACATGGCAATTGTCAACAAGAGCCTTCATTTCGTCGGGCTCTATAGCCATATTATTGTCCATTCCCATTTTCGTCTTGTCCAAAGTAATATGCTTCTCAATGAGAGCAGATCCCATGGCAACTGCGGCACATGCAATCTCCCAGCCAAGTGTATGGTCAGAAAAACCTATAGGGTAGTCAGGGAACATATCCCTAAGCATTTTAATGTTATTCAGATTGATTGTCTCGGGGGCTGCAGGATAAATAGAGATACAATGAAGAAGGCAAATCTGTTTATTTCCAGCTTCTTCAATAACCTGAACGGCTTTTTTGACCTCTTCAATCTCAGCCATGCCAGTAGAAAGCACAATTGGCAAATTCTTTTTTGCAATGTAAGTAAGGAATGGATAGTTGTTCACCTCCATAGACGCAATCTTAATAAAAGGCACCTCACATTCATCAGCTAGGAAATCAACCTCAGGTTCTGAATACGGTGTTGACGAGAATCCTATCCCTAATTCCTTACAATACTTAGCCATTTCAAGAAGTTCATCCTGACTTAATGAAAACTTCGTCACTATTCTCTTAGTGATTGGGTTCTTGTCATAATATGTCTTCGAATAAAGCGACTCTGCAGACCAAGATTGGAACTTCACACAATCGCAACCAGCATCTTTTGCCGCTTTGATCATTTGTCTGGCAACTTCAACATTGCCATTATGACTGGAATTAACCTCTGCTACAACATAAGGGGTTCCATTGTCTTCCAGTACTCTTCCATCGTTTAATAATATCTTTGCCATTTTTATAAATCTATTGGTTCAATAATCATTTGCGACTTGAATAACTCCCTATCAAGGAAGGGCGATTGGTCTTCCAACGGCGGTTGGACAAACCTACCGCTTTCTCCTTTACGGAAAGAACTGTGGAGGTACTTTTGGGTTTCCTTGCAAATCACCTCACATATTACAGGTTCATTGATTGCAACAATATCTTTCAAACGTGAAAGCTCTTCTACATTGTTAATACGTTCATATCGCATATTAAAGCAATCAGCAACCTTATGGAAATCCGGGCAAGAAACACCATTTGAAGCATCGGTCCCCACTGTTCTTGTACGGAACAAATCTTCTTGCCTTCTGCGAATTACTGAATAGCAATTATTATTGATAACAATTATCTTAAGCGGGAGTCTGTTATGATCAATGGTTTGTAGCTCCTGTATATTCATCATAATGGAGCCATCGCCAATAACTGTCACCACATTCTTATTACTGGAATAGTATGCTCCCACTGCAGCTGGAAGCGCAAATCCCATAGCGCCTTGGCTAATAGGATGGAGGCAACGCAATCCATCCTTAAAAGTAAGGTTATTGGGAATAATAAGCTCCTCCAGACCTGCATCTGTGACCATAACATCTTTTTCGGTCAAAACATCTGATAGAGCTTCAGTAAACTCATATAAATCAATCTTCTCTCCCCCTCTGTAGAAGTCTTCGCATTTAGGAAATATCTTTTTCCATTCTTTGCACTTTTCTACCCACACAGAATCTGTGTCTTTTATTTCACAGTGCTGTAACTTCTTAAGCACATCTTTGACATCAGCTAGGATAACCTTATCTATCTTGATGTTGCCCTTTTGATGCTCGTATTGGTCTATATCTACAGCAATAATCTTGGCTGCTCTGGCGAACTTCTCAGGGTTGTTATCCGTTGCCATAGCAGTCAAACGGTTGCCAAACACGAGTAACAAGTCACTATTCTGAACGGCGAAATTTGCGGGTCTGTTACCGGCCATTGCGCTAAGAACGCCCATAGACAGTTCATGCTCTGTACTATATAGATCTACAGAGGAACTTGTATAAACGACAGGAATATGATGACTCTCTATAAAGTCAATGAACAGTCTCTCTGATTGAGTGGAGCGTATGGCACTTCCAAAAATGATAACTGGTCTTTGGGCTCGGTTAAGTTCATCGCAGATTAGGGATAAATCTGCATTGTTGATGGGCATCTCTACCGCATCTTTTGTATGCCTCTTCAAGTCATCTGGCTCTATTCGCGCGTTTTGCAAATCCAAAGGAACGTCAATCCAAACGGGACCTTTCCTTCCTGTTGAAGCAGCGTGAAGAGCTTCGTCCATTACGCATCCTATATCATTGGCATCTCTCAGCATCGTTGCATACTTCGTAATGGGCTTAACAATTTCAACAACATTACACTCCTGCTGACCGTATGTGCGAATAGGGAGCCCAGTATAGTTGACGGTCTCATTCAGCATATTTTGTCCAGATATGACAACCATCGGAACTTCGTCCTGCCATGCACACATGACGGGCGTTATAGCATTCGTTGAGGCACAACCGGTTGAAACCATAAATGCACCCATCTTTCCATTATACTGGGAGTATGCCATAGCAGCATAGCCACCAGCTTGCTCGTGGTGAACGGGAATACAATGGATATCCTCATTCTTTGCAGCCGCATCCGACAGGTATAGCATACCCCTACCCGTTACAAGGAACAAGTGAGAAACACCTGCTTCAGCAAGCCTTTGCATGATATAGTCTGCTACTCTTATCATAATTATGGGGATTTAATCTTTCTTTGGTTCATTCCCTCTTCCTGGAATGAACGTGTTAAAAATCTTCGGGATGGCAATCATCATATCAGCTTCTACTGCCACCTCTTCACCAACTTTACCTACAACCTTTCCAGTACATACGCCACGTTTAAAGGTCAACACTTTGGCTTCAATGTCAAACCTTTCTCCAGGATGTATTTCACGCTTATACCTAATAGTATGTTTCAAAGCATACACGTATTCGCCCTCTAGACCTGGAAGAGTTAACATTGCGACAGTAAGCATCTGAGCAAGTGCTTCCAGTTGTAAGCAACCAGGCATATTGGGGTCTCCAGGATAATGTACGGGGAAATACCATTCATTATTAGTTAAATATTTGTAGCCTTTTGCACTAACGCCGGGAATAACCTCCGTTACATAATCAATCATTAAAAGAGGATAACGGTTAGGCTGGTACTTTAACAGCTCCTGGGCATTCAGACTAAAACCTTTATTTTCTTCCATATGTTTAAAATATTAATGCTTGATAAGGTTTTCTCTATAATACTTCATAAACCTTTTGTAAGTTAATTCACTAAAGTCTTGTTTTGAGAAATCACCTTCAGTAAGGACTATATATGTAAATTTGTTATCTGAATTAGTCTCTTTGTACCCAATAAAATAATCCATCTGTTTAACAAAAAGGTTCTCATTGGCAACTTCACCGTTAATTTGTTCAACATTGAACTGTTCAAAGATTAACCTATGATAAGCCAAACTTATATCGAACATATTAACTAGCATCTTCATCTCTGATTCTGTATTAAAAACAAAAACGCCGGTATCGATAATACTATTTTCTGTATCTAAGATTTTAACATTAAAACTCCCTATTGGTTGACCATCTTTCTTTATCAGCCAATAAAAGACGTCATTTCTTTCTTTTAATTTTTCAATAAAAGACAAATGATCTTCCAATGATATTTTTTCAGAATTCAGCATTTTCCCAGAGACCTTCGGATCGTTTCTCATATCCAAAACCAAACGTTTCTCATCCAAGCTTAAATCTATATAATTATAAAATTTGAAGCTCTCCAATTCATAAACCTTATCCTTTGCAATATTAATCATATTATAACGACTTAAACATTAATAAAAAGTTATCTTTTACTTGACTGAAATTTATCTTGTTAAGGGGTGTTTCATCTTTAGTTTTCAGAATCTTTAAATCAGTTTCCAACAGGTTACCTAGGGGTACAACGAGATTGTGTTTAACAAACTTCTCATATCCTACCTTTTGATTATCTACATAATAACCAGCAAATGTTTTACAACCACAAGCCAGTGATTCGAAACATACTGAACTTAAAGAACAGCATACATTTTCTGATGACAAATACTGTTGTGCCATCTCATCCGCAGACAAACGGCTAAAGACCTCTACTTTCTCAATACGCATCAATTCTTCTTTATATTGAAATGCATCCCCTACGATTGCAGAAATCATAGAAATTTCATCACGAGAACTTAGAATCTTTGCTACTTTAGTTGTTAAATTATGAGCATCAGATCCGCCAAAACAGATTGTCCATTTCCCTTTTATTCTATTGATTTCTTTTAAAGGCTGCAAGAATGGCTTCCTCAATAAAGCATAACCTAATCCCAAATAAAGATTCGTGTACGGTTCTTTATCAAAATCCTTTTCTTCTACCAGGTCGTGATTAATAACAGCATCTGCAAAATAGTGTTTGTCATGCATATCATCGATGCATACTAGTTTACAGCCTTTATTCTTTATTTTTAGTTGATAATCCGATGTATAGAAGTAATTATCAAGCACGACTATCTCTGAACCATCTAGAAAGTCAAGGAAAACTGTGAATTTAGTATCATCCGTTGGCAATGAAACAAAACTGCATACCTTTTCCAGTTCCCTGACCTGATACTCTGTAGGCTGCTGCGTATAAAACACACACTCAAATTCGTCCCTTAGCATATCAGCAAGTGCCAGAGTACGGATAAAATGCCCATATCCTATTTCTGGACTAGCATCGGCTCTGAAAAAAATCTTCCGACTACTCATTGAACTTCTTTTGATGCACCCCTGTATTAATTGCTAATAGTTCCGGATGTTCCTCAAGGTAAACGTAAACATCGGAATTTGGAATCGGTATACCCCGATAAAGAGCATCATAGATACAGTTAGCCAATTCATAATCACGCTCCTCATCAACAGTAAGACGATATGATGGAAGTCCAAAATCCTTCTCAAAAATACAGAACTTTTCCGGATGAGTATATATATACGGAGTTACATGCTCATGTTCAGGCCTAGTTGTCGCTTCGTTATAGCTTTTCACCAAAGCACTCATCTTTAAGACTTCCACGCCAGTACCGAGAGGAACATTCTTACATAAAACATAATCATTTCCTTCTAAATGCTCCCAAAGATCATCAGCTACAGTATAATCAACAAGAGGATTATCACAAGTTGCCCTAACAACTATCTCAGGATTATACTTGATCGCACACTTGTAGAATCTATCGAGAACATCTTCTTCACTACCACGAAAAAACTCTATATCCTTACTCGTCATGAACTCTGCAAGTTCATCGTTCATTGAAGAATCAGGAATAGCAAAAATCAACTTGTCAATATGTTTTGCCTGAGAGAGACGCTCGTAGACGTGTTCAAGGATTGACTTGCCAGAATTACCTAAAGGCATCATAACCTTCTTTGGCAAACGTGTTGAAGTCAACCGTGCCTGAATAATACAAAGAGTCTTTACCATTGTGTCCATCCTCCATCAACTTGAATAGTCTGTCCTGTCATAAAACTTGAAGCCTGTGAGGCAAGCAAAACAGCTACACCTTTCAACTCTTCAGGCTGACCAATACGACCAAGGAAATTTCGCTTTGAAAGGCTCTCGATAAACTCAGTGTCTTCCTGCACCTTCGGGTTGGGGAACGGACCTGGTGAAATAGCATTCACATTGATACCCCACTTAGCGCAATATTCAGCGAAAAACTTGGTTAGCTGGATGACACCAGCCTTGCAAGCACCATAGGTAGGAGGATTGAATTGCCACGCGTGGCTCCCCTGATACACCTCGAAGTTGGGTACTACAATACCATACATCGAAGATATATTGATAATCCTACCCCAGTGTTGTTCTTTCATAAAAGGTAACACCTCGCGCATTCCTCTGAAAACAGTGCCAAGGATGCCATCAAAAGAGATTTTGAGATCTTCATCCGTAATCTGCTCGGGATACTGACCATGAAGATAGGTCGCATTGTTAACTAGAATATCAATATGGCCTTCCTTATCCTTTATTGTCTGGAATGCATTCTTAAAACTTTCACTGGAAGAAACGTCTAATTCTACAAACTTGATATTCTGTTCACCACTGAACTTAGCATCAAACTTTTCTTTGCTGCGAGCACCAATATAAACAACTGCTCCAACTTCTTCCAGGGCTTGAGCCATGGCAGTACCCAAATGGCCATAGCCACCGGTGATAACGGCCACCTTGCTCTTTAAACTAAACAATTCTTGTACTTTCATATCAGTTCCAGTTTACCGGGTTCAACAATCGCTTTTCTTTAACTTTGATAGAGCGGATCGCTTTATAATCTGCTTCTGTCAACGGATTGCTGACTGCCTTGATATTTGCTTCAAGTTGATTATGATTATCTACTCCTATCAGAACTCCATCTACCAAAGAGTTTCCATACACAAAACTGAGCGCAAGTTGCTCCATTGGAATACCCCTTTTATCTGCATAATCATGCAATTGTTTTAGTTCTCCATAAAGAGGCTTTAGTTTCTCAGGCAGTTTGTCTATATCCTTAAAAAACAGCCCCTGCAAGAAGGCGGATCGTGTATGAATTTCAACTCTTTTTTCCTTTAAGCTGGGCATGTATGGTTCAAACTGCCTATCGAGCATATTATAAGGGAATTGCAAAATATCTATCTCCACATTATTATCAAGGAGCGTCTGCAATTGCTCAACAGTATAGAGAGAAAAACCTATTTTCTTAATCATCCCTTTTGACTTCAAATCCTTCATAACATCGTAAATATCGGGATGTTTCAGATAGAAGTCGAAATGATGAACCATATAACCATAAATGCGATCAATACCGAGTTTCTTCAAAGATTCTTCAAAAGTATCTTTTACCCCAATTGTGGATGTGGGATATTTTGAAACCAATTGAAAATGAGTTCCACTCTCCTGCATCGCTTTACCAAGAACTTGCTCACTTTCACCATATCCTGATGATGTATCCAGTGTTTTTATACCAGACTTGGCAGCAATTTTCAGAATCTCTACAACCTCGCTTAATGGAACCTGTCCATCAGTGTTATTGATACCATAGTTTACACCAAACTGGACAGTTCCCAATACTAATTTGCTCATTATGCCATGAATTCTTTAACCTTCGCAATAATCCAATCCTGCTCATCGTCAGTCAAAGTGGGGAACATAGGCAACGCAAGACACATGGTGTAGTAATCCTCGGCTACAGGCATATCACCTTCCTTCCAACCAAACTGCTTGTAGTAAGGCATGGTGTGAGCAGGTATATAGAGTACCTGAGAATATACATTGTTAGCACGCAGGAAGTCATACAAGCCTTTACGCTTTGCAGGATCCACCTGAATAATATAGAGATGGAATGCATGAACAAGACCTTCAGCTCGGAAAGGAGTCTTAACGGCAGTTCCCTTGAAAGCTTCGTCATACTTCTTGGCAATCTCGTTTCTGCGCTCTATGCTCCAGTCCAGACGCTTCAACTGACTAATACCCAAAGCAGCCTGCAACTCAGTGATACGGTAGTTATAACCCAACTCCTGCATCTCATAATACCAGCCGCCATCGTTCTTTTTCAGGAGAGCAGGGTCTTTGGTGATACCGTGGGTACGGAAGAGAGCCACCTTATCATAGAGGTCTTTGCGGTTAGTGGTGACGGCACCACCTTCGCCTGTTGCGATGTGTTTCACAGGATGGAAGGAGAATACTGTGAGGTCTGCATATTTGCAGTTACCTATCATCTGCTTCTCGCCCTTGCTATCAATGAAGCTACCACCAGGGGCGTGGCAAGCATCCACAACAATAGCAAATCCGTATTCATCAGCCAACTTGCGAAGCTTCTCCTCATCAATGGGATAACCAGCAAAGTCAACAGGGACTACAGCCTTATAAGTACCCTTTGGTGATGCTTTCAGAATTTGCTCCAGTTTATCCAAGTCCATCAAAAAAGATTTGGGATCAATGTCGCAGAATACAACCTCTGCACCTTGATAACGGAATCCGTTAGCAGAAGCTACGAAAGTGATAGGAGTGGTAATAATCTTATCGCCAGGCTTAATATCAAGTGCCATGGCGCAAAGGTGTAGTGCGGCCGTACCGTTGCTTACCATGCAGGCATATTTACAACCAAGGTAGTTGGCAAAGTTCTTTTCAAACTCGCCAATCAGCGGACCTTGAGTCATATAGTCAGACTTCAAGGCGGCAATTACGGCATCGACATCCTCCTGGGTGATACTCTGATGACCGTATGGAATTGGTTTGGTAATCATAGTTTGTTACTTCTATTATTTAACCACAAAGTTGGGATCAACAAATTGCTTGATTTTCTCGCGCATTGTTTCAGGTGTCTCCCATTCTGTATTGTTGTCAGAACTATAGTGGAAGCCATCGGGAACGGGAACTGCATTATGATGCTTAATGAACTCTTCTCTGGTATGCTGGAATGAAACAGACGGAAGGATTACATAATACTTACCAAGGTCAATTGTATCCAAAGCATCAGTCACAGTAATCATCTCCTCGTGGAGTTTCTCACCCGGACGTATTCCTACCTCTACCTGAGGAAGGTTAGGAGCAATGGCCGTAGCCACATCCTTGATATGGTAAGAAGGAATCTTCGGGATAAAGATTTCACCACCCAGATGGTGGCCAATAGCATACATGACCAAAGCAACACCAGCTTCCAAGGAGATATTAAAACGGGTCATACGCATATCAGTAATAGGCAGTTCCTTGGCGTCCTCATCACGCAAACGGGTGAAGAATGGAATAACAGAACCACGGCTACCCATCACATTACCATAGCGAACAACAGAGAAACGAATGTCCTTTGAGCCTCTAATGTTGTTGGCTGCTGTAAAGAGTTTATCACTAGTAAGTTTGGTTGCACCGTAAAGGTTAATAGGAGCACACGCCTTATCAGTACTCAATGCAACAATATCATGCACGTTACAAGCCAAGGCTGCCTTAATCACGTTCTGGGCACCATGTACATTGGTTTTTATACACTCCTCAGGATTATATTCAGCTGTATCAACCTGCTTAATTGCTGCTGCATGAATAATCACATCTACTCCCTCGCACGCACGAGTTAGACGCTCTAAATCGCGTACGTCACCAATAAAGTATCTCAACATTGGATATTTATCATGTGGATACTTAAGCTTTAATTCATACTGTTTCAACTCATCACGTGAATAGATGATGATTTTCTTCACATTGGGGTAGTCACGAAGGATTACTTCCACAAATTTCTTACCGAACGAACCTGTGCCGCCAGTAATCAAAACGACTTTTCCGTTTAACATATTGATCAAATTTATTTGTTTACTTAGTTTCGTATCTATCAACTGCTTTACCGTTGAGAGCGCGTACAATGCGTGAACAAGCATTGCCGTCTCCATATGGGTTAACCGCCCTACTCATCTTCTCATAAGATTCAGAATCATCTAACAAGGAACTTACTTCATTAACAATAAGGTCATGGTTGGTACCCACAAGGTGTACAGTACCGCTCTTCAGAGCTTCCGGACGCTCCGTAGTATCTCTCATTACCAATACGGGTTTGCCCAAGCCAGGAGCCTCTTCCTGGATTCCACCTGAATCGGTAAGGACGACTGTTGATCTCTCCATCAGATATACGAACTCAAGGTATTGCAATGGCTCAATAAAGAAGAAGTTCGGAAGTGTCAAGTCTTCTCCAAACACTTCATGGATGGGTTTACGAACATTCGGATTAAGGTGCATGGGGTAAACAAAGTCTACATCAGGATACTTCTCACTAAGATCCTTCATGGCTGTAACCATACTTATAAAGCCTTCACCAAAGTTCTCGCGACGGTGTCCGGTGATAAGCACCAGTTTCTTTCCCTCATCCAAACGAGTTACATCATAACCCGCACTCTTCAATACGTTGATTTGCTCATTTGCAAGTGCTTTGTCTGTCTTGAGCTTGTTCACAACCATATGGAGAGCATCAATTACAGTGTTGCCTGTTACATAGATTTGTCCTTGTGCCTTTTCTTCTATGAGGTTCTTCTCAGAAAGAGGGGTTGGTGCAAAGTCATAGGTTGCAATACGCCCCGTAATCTGCCTATTCATCTCCTCTGGCCAAGGGCTGTAGATATTATGAGTACGGAGTCCTGCCTCTACATGGCCAACAGGTATCTGCTGGTAGAAGGCAGCCAAAGCGGCAGCTGTGCTTGTAGTGGTGTCGCCATGAACAAGCACCACATCGGGCTTACACTCCTTGAACACGTCGCGCATACCGGTGAGCACACGTGCAGTGACATCATAGAGATCCTGGCCTTGTTTCATTATGTTAAGATCGTAATCGGGCTTTACATCAAAAATAGTCAATACCTGATCTAGCATCTCGCGATGCTGACCCGTAACACATACTATCGTTTCGAACTCGTCGGGGTGTTTCTGGAACTCTTTGACCAGAGGACACATCTTAATGGCCTCAGGTCGCGTTCCAAACACTAGCATTACTTTCTTCATATTTGCAAATAATTAACTTTTTGTTCTGACTGGCAGTATCGAACTGCATCGCTACGCAACCACCTGTGCAGTCAGAATCCGTATGTTTAAAGGAGATTATCCTTCTCTATATCCTTAAAGTATTTGTAAGTACCGTGCTTCAGTTCATCTGTTGCATCTTCGTCGCAAACGATGATGGCATGTGGATGCTGTTGCAAGCAACTGATAGTCCACATATGATTGACAGGTTCTTCAACTCCATGACGGAGGGCACGTGCCTTATTATGGCCATTCACCATAATCATCACTTCCTTGGCATCCATGACAGTACCCACACCAACAGTAAGGGCTGTCTTGGGTACCAAATCTACGTTATTGTCGAAGAAACGGCAGTTAGCTATGATGGTATCGGTGGTCAAGGTCTTCTGACGGGTACGGCTTTGAAGGCTGGAACCTGGCTCATTGAAAGCGATATGCCCATCGGGGCCAATACCACCCATAAACAAGTCAATACCGCCTGCTTCTACGATGGCTTTCTCATAGTCTTCACATTCTTTCTGGAGATCCTTGGCGTTACCATTCAAGATATGAACATTCTCTTTTTTAATATCTATGTGGCTGAAAAAGTTGTTCCACATGAACGAATGATAACTCTCTGGATGATCCTCAGGAAGATTTACATACTCATCCATATTGAACGTTATCACGTGCTGGAACGATACTTTTCCAGCTTTGTTCAGAGCTATCAACTCTCTATACATTCCCAAAGGTGAGCTTCCAGTTGGGCAACCGAGCTTAAACGGCTTATCTGCCGTTGGCTTTGCATCGTTAATACACTTGGCTACATAGTTTGCAGCCCACTTCGACATTTTTTCGTAGTCGGGTTCAATAATTAATCTCATGCCTTTTTTGTTATTAATTGTTCATATTATCTTTGGAGGACCTGCCACTAAAAAGCTAAAACAGGGGGTTTCCACCAGTTTATTATCTTTGCTTAATTTGTAATAATGTTAATAACCCTTTGGATTTTTCTTCTGCCAATTCCAACTGTCTCTACACATTTCTTCTATGCCATATTGTGCCTCCCAACCGAGTTCTGCTTTGGCCTTTGCTGGGTTACAATAGCAGATGGCTATATCACCAGGTCGTCTTGGTTTGATAACATACGGCACATCAACTCCGTTCACCTTCATAAATGCATTTACTACCTCCAAAACACTGTAGCCACGACCAGTACCTAGATTGTAAATAGCCAATCCGCATCTATGGTCAATAGCCTTTAGAGCTGCAACATGTCCGGAAGCAAGGTCGCAAACATGTATGTAATCACGAACTCCTGTTCCGTCAGGCGTATCGTAATCATTACCAAAAATACCAAGTTCTTTACGAATACCTACCGCAGTTTGAGTGATATATGGCATCAGGTTATTTGGAATTCCATTAGGATTTTCGCCTATCATACCACTCTGATAGGCGCCTATCGGATTAAAATATCTTAGTAAAACTACATTCCACTCGCGATCAGCTTTCTGAACATCTATTAGTACTTCTTCAAGCATGCTCTTTGTTTGGCCATATGGATTAGTACAATGGCCCTTAGGGCATTCCTCCGTAATTGGAATAATAGCCGGATCACCATAAACTGTAGCAGAACTACTGAAAATAATATTCTTGCATTGATGCTGACGCATCACATCCAAAAGGATGAATGTACCAGTCATGTTGTTATGATAATACTCCAAAGGTTTGGATACAGATTCACCAACTGCCTTCAAACCGGCAAAATGTATGACAACTTCAAACTTGTTATCATCAAACACTTTAATAAGACCCTCCTTATCACGGACATCAACCTGATAGAAAGGAATCTTCTTCCCTATAATCTTAGCAACGCGTCGTAAAGATTCTGGATTGCTATTCACAAGGTTGTCCACAACCACAACGCTGTGGCCAGCTTTATCAAGTTCAATGATAGTGTGGCTACCAATATAGCCCGCGCCACCTGTTAATAATATATTCATAATAATTCGAATCTGACAAGGAATGAGGGCTGCTGGATTTGTTGCTCGGAACCAGCTCCGCTCCTCACTCACTTATCAGAATGGATTTCTTGTTGCTTTTATATATGCCTGATGCGTTGCATCAATAATAACCTTTATTTCATCCTCTATGGTATGGTCCTTCATCAACTTGTTTTGTTCAGGGAGAATGATTGTTGCAACATCTTCCGTATTTTGAGAAGCGTTGTATGTGAGCTTCAACTTGCCATCCAATACGTCAAGCGTAATTCGTGGGTCGTCGGGAATAGCGAAATCATCAATAGTGATTCTGATCTGCTTGTTCTGCAAGATGCGCTTGTAGCCGAGGGAGAGGGCTAGTTGGTTATGAAATATTTCTTGATTCATTGGATTATTCTCTCACAGAAAGATAGTTTTTAATTGTCCCACAGAAATGACAGAAATTACAGAAATGTTTTCCTAACGGAAAGAATAGATATAATAGAAATTATAAGTGACGGTTTATGCCTTCGCTCCGCGCTCAAACTCAGGAAGATAGTTGAATGTAACTCGCATTGCAACTACTTCTTGAAAAGCTTACGCGCATCGTGCTTCGTCTGACCTGAGTGGAGTTCATCGAAAGCACGGGTCATACTGTCCTTTACCATCTGCTGCTGAGCATTAAGCTTAGCCTGAGCCTGCTCTGCGAGAAGACGCTTAGTAAGTGCCTGGCGCACCCGCTTAGTCCCATTTCTTTGTAGAAGTCCTTCAGAGAGGCATACTCTGTCACTCGACCATACTTCAAATCATCCATAGCTTCCTTGTATCCTGCCGTCTTGGTAATGTCCTCATTTTTAGGGTTTGAGATGCCTACGGCGTCGTCAGCGACAGGCGCTGGCGGGAAGTTTTCGGTGATAAGAGAAGCCTCAGACATATAACTTGTCAGAGTAAATCGCTGCAAAGATACGAATAAATTCTTAAATAATTAAGAAAAAGTAGGGAAAATATGGTTTTTCTTAGATTATTCTAATCTATGTTATGTTTTTCTATATTCATTCTCTGGCGCAGAGAACGAACCAAGAGACATCCACCCCCTCCAAGGCCTCCCCCTATATGGGGAGGATGCAACCGCTCCTCCTGTCGCTCTCATTTTGGTATCCTCGACCCATCAAAGGGTCGGGATGAGTTGTTTATGCTGCCGCACATAGATATCTGAGCTAATCGGCTGAGGGGTTGTCCCTCAGGGGGGAGGGGTGGGCGACTTTGAAGGAAGAAGTTGTTGGCGGAGGGTGGTGAGGAGGTCATGGAGGAGTTCGGATTGTTTCTCTGGATTATCCTCGTAATGGGTGAGGATTTCGCGCCAGAGGGCGATGAGTTGGGAGGATTTTAACTCGAAATCCGGCGAAAAGTGATCGCTTTAGACTCCACCGAGGACGCCGTGCGTGAGGCCAATCTGGTCCTCTACGACACGGTACTGACGATAAAAGGCACGATTGGCGACCTTCAGGGTCAGGACTGCCAGCTCGTGAGCGGCTGACAGAGAATCTAAGACATAGTTTTTCTTCATTTTTTTTGATTTTAAAGAAAAAATTAATAAAAAAGCGGTGCAAAGTTACGAATTTATTCGAAAAAAACATTTTTCTGTTCAAAATTGTTTTTTCTAAGGAAGATTTCGGAACTGCGTTCGAGGTGCTTTTTTTGCACTTGGCAGTGCCAGTATCCCAACTCATCCAACCTTCTCTTACCGTAAGAGAAGGCTTCAACCCCCTATCCAAACCTTTCCCCCAATCATTGGGTGAAAGGCTTAACCGCTCCTCCTGTCGCTCTCATTTTGGTATCCTCGACCCATCAAAGGGTCGGGATGAAGTGTTTATGCTGCCGCGATAGATGATGAAAGGGCTATTGGTTAAATCCTTAAAAATCTATACCATTGGGAAACACCGAGGGGTTCAGGGGGCACGCAGCCCCCGAGCTAGTCGGCTGAGGGCTGGGCACTCAGGGGGGAGGGGTGGGCGACATAAAAAAACAAAAATGTTAATAAAAGTGTATTGTGTCCGGGGGACGGACAGTGTTTTGGAGGGGTCGGGGAATAGCGGTACCTTTATGGCGTGAAATCTAAAAACCGAAAATTATGACCGACGCATTCAAATTAGTACAAACCAGTCAGGCTCGACGAAGACAGGCTGCCACTTCCGTTGAGCGCAGTATGCCGACGCAGCAGGAGATCGAGGAATTATTCAAGGAACGTATCACGCCGGAAACGGATTTGCCACCGATGCAGCCGCTGTTCGAGATGTTCGATGTGCCGTGCTTCTATCGGGGGGAGCTGGTGGCGGACTGCGGTAAGGCGAAGAGCGGAAAGACGTTCTTTTTGTCGATTGTCATGGCGGGGTGTCTCACGCAGAAAGCGCTAGCGCTGAAAAGATTTTGTCCCACAGAAATGACAGAAATAACAGAAAGGGCTTCGCAAGCGAAGAGTTTAGCTCTCACAGATGACACAGATTACACAGATATGAAACCCTTGCGGGTTTTGTGGATCGATACGGAGCAGAGCCAGCAGAGCACGCAGGAGATATTGAAGGACAGGATTATTCCGCTCGCGGAGAATAATAGTCCCGCAGAAATAGCAGAAATGGCAGAAATGACTTCGCAAGCGAAGGGAGTAAGTCCCACAGAAAGAACAGCGCTCGAGCTCCGCTCGCTTGCTACCGAAGGGACGCAAGAAATAACAGAAAGAGATAAATTTCTCACAGATAGCACAGATTACACAGATAGTCCCTCCCAGAGGGAGGTTTCTGTGATTTCTGCTATTTCTGTGGGACAAAAAATTGATGAGACGGTTTATGCGTTTAATCTGAGGGGGTTGGGGTATGAGAGGCGGCAGCGGATGGTGGAGGTGGCGGTGAGGGTGATAAAGCCCGATATTGTCATTCTGGACGGCATCAAGGACCTGATGACCGATATCAATGATGCCGTGCAGGCAACCATCATCATGGAGAAGCTCATGGCGTTGGCCAAGGAACAGAACTGTTGCATTGTCTGCGTACTCCATCAGAACAAAAGCGAACAGGATCGGAACATGCGCGGTTCGATCGGTACCGAACTCACCAACAAGGCCTTCGAGGTCTTCCAATGCGAGATTATCAGCGAGAACAACGGCAAGACCGACACGTTCAAGGTCACTCACACCTACTCCCGCAAGAAGAAAATGAAGCAGAACTTCTACTACTGCATCAACGATCAGGGATTACCGGAGTGGTGTCCTGACTATCAGGAGAAACCCCGTGACACCCACGGCCGTTGGATCAGTCCAAAGGCATTAGCTGAGGATGACGAGGTGCCTGTGAACGAAGCGGATCTGCGCAAGCTCTTTACCAATGCGATGGAAGGCCATAACAAGCGACCTTTCAGAGAGGTCATGGCGATTGCCTTGAAGAAGTGTGGCGTGGCCGATGCCCAGACCTACTACCGACTGCTCGAACAGGCCGGTGCGTTGGGAATTATCAGTATGGCCTACCATCCGGAGACCCAGGAAAAGTGGATCGTGTACGATGACGGCTCGCTGCCCTTTTAAAATATTTATTAATTATTATTTTTTTAATTATTAATTAATTAGCCCCCTTAGGGGGCTTAAATTAAATTTAATTTATTACGCGCGTGAAGTTCGAAGATCTCTTTCAACATTCTTTTAAGGCCCTCAAGCCTCAAACATCTGACATCAGACATCAGGTCGACTTCATGCTGCCTTCGATGCCGATGGTGGAAGCCTGTCGGGCGGATGATTTCGAGTTCTTCCAACCATGGATCGACAATGGCAGGTTATCGGTTGCCCAGATGCAGCGGGCTTGCGAGCGGTATTATCTCGGGAAGTGCAAGAGCGGAAAGGCGATTTTCTGGATGATCGATGACATGATGGAGCCGTTGGATGCGCATATCGGGGAGAGATGGATCTCCGAGATGCTGAAGAAGCGGGAGCCGATGCTGGAATACTGGCCGGTGGAGCATTGTCTCTTCGGGCTACATTTATTATGTCCCGCAGAGATAATTAGTCCCACAGAAATAGCAGCGCTCGAGCTCCGCTCGCTTGCTACCGAAGGGACGCAAGAAATAACAGAAAGAGATAAATCTCTCACAGATGGCACAGATTACACAGATAAAATCTCCCAGGGGGAGAAAATTTCTGCTATATCTGCGATTTCTGTGGGACCAAATAATTCAAGACCTATCTGTGTGGTAGAATCCGAAGCTTCAGCCGTAGTGCTATCGGAGCTGTTTCCAGAGAGTATCTGGATGGCGTATGCCACGATAGGGCATTTGACACCAGATTTGTTTGCACCGCTTGAAGGCCAGACGGTGATCCTCTATCCACGTACGGACTCTACCCTCTCGACTTACCTTTTCTTCAGTGATCTCGTCGATCAGACGCTCCGGCTGTATGACCTTGACCTCAGCGTTGACACCACGCTTGAGGATTATGCCACCGCAGAGCAGAAGGAGCGTGAGATTGATCTCGTAGATTTTCTGTTAGAGAATTGTGCCACCAAACCATTCGAATAGTGCCGTCAAACGCCTCGGATTATGGCACTATTCTCCTCAAATTTAATAAATGTCTTATGATTAACTATTACGACAAGAACCGTTTTATCAGCAAAGCCACGTTGGCCAAATTGGCTGACGTCAGTCCTCGAACTTTCAGTCGTTACCTCGCGACGCGCCGTCACATCTTGGATGCGATGGGGATTTCTCCCAAGGCCCAGAAGCTACCGCCGCAGGCTGTCCGGTATATCTGTGAGGACTACTGCATCGACCTGCCTCCCTCACTCCAAGACCAGCAGGCCCTCAACGCCTCCCCTATCCGCAATCTCATCTACGAATGCTGGTTAGAAGATCTTTTAAATGTCCCACAGAAAGAACAGAAATAACAGAAAGAGATAAATCTCTCACAGATGACACAGATTACACAGATTTTACTTCGCAAGCGAAGGATTAGGCCAGCACGGCAGTTAAGAAATATAAGCCGTGTCCCGGCTTACCAAAACCTAAAGAAAATCTGCGGTTTCTGCGATTTTCTTTTTGCATCCTCCCCTTGAGGGGAGGCCTTGGTGGGGTGAATGTCTCTTTTGGTTCGTTTTCTCTGCGCCAGAGAAAATGAATAAATAGTGTTAAAAAGAAATTTATTTCTTTCAATGTCCGACAGAGTCGGACAGTCGTTCTTTGAGATGTGGTACCTTTGCATACGATATCAGAAGGGCCCGGCGCGCAGCCCTCTGAAAGCTTATGTTTAACTTTTTAAAACTTAAATTTTATGCCTGTATTCATTAAAGTAACCCAAAACAAGATTAAGGATTCCAAATCCTATGGTAAGTGGTACGGCCGTGTCGCCTCTACCAAAACCATGACCTACCAGGAACTCTGTAAGCACATGTCGGAACACAATTCCGTCTATGGCGAGGACGTCTGTCTCGGTGTTGCCAACAAGCTCCAGAACTGTATGCTGGAGCAGCTGCTCGAAGGCAAGAAGGTCCAGTTCGGTGAACTCGGCGTGTTCTACCTCTCTGTCAGAAGCACCGGCACCGATGAGGAGAAGGACTTCAACCTCGGCATCAACATCAACGGCCTGTTCCTCTGCTTCCAGCCATCCCGTACCGACGTCAACAACCTCTCTTCGAAGATGCTGAAGAAGAAGGCCAGCTTCATGAACGTCAAGGATCTCAGTGAGAGCAAGGCCAAGAAGCCGACTAATGGCGGGGATGATAACACGCCGGATAGTGGTTCTAGCTCAGAATCCGGTTCAAGTTCGGAGTCTGGATCTAGCTCGTCAGACAGCGGTAGTCTGGGTGATCCACAGACTGAGACCGTAGCTGCACCTACGATCAGCGGTACGTCGCCATTCGAGGAGAGCACCGAGGTCACAATGACCGGTCCTGAGGAGTCTGAGATCCGCTACACCACGGATGGCTCAACGCCCACTGCTGAGAGCACGCTCTATGAGTCGGCAATCTCGCTGACTGAGACCACGACTGTGAAGGCGATTGCCATCAAGGGCGGTGTTTCTTCGGAGGTGGCTTCGCAGACGTTCACGAAGTCATCTGGAGGAAACGGTGGTGCGGACCTCGACAAAGACTAGGCGCGAAGCTGCGCTTCGCTAGTGAATAGTGAAGAGTGAATAGTGAAAATCGCGATTAAGCGAGAGCAGAGCCGAATGATAAATTCGAGCTTTGCCGAGCGTGAGCGATTTAGACGAAGTCAAGAGTGAAAAATCAATAATGAATAAATAACAATGAATAAAGATATTCCTGTATGATAAAAGTAAATTGGAGTACGATCGTGAAGGTGCTGAAGTTTGTGGCAACCGTGATTACAAGCGTTCTGGGAACCATCGCTGTGCAAAGCTGCGGCCCGCACCTGTTCTAAAAGTTGTGTGACTTATGAAAGCCCTTAAGAAAGTATCATTGCTGATTGTCCATTGTACCGCAACAAAATGCAACCGTCCTTTCAGTGTGGAGAACCTGATTGCCTGCGGGGAAGCCAAGTACGGTCAATGTTCTTATCACTACTATGTCCGACGCAACGGGGATATCATTCCGCTGTTGCCCGAGAGCGTTCAAGGCGTTCATGCCAGGCACTACAACTACTGTTCGCTTGGAATCGTCTATGAGGGCGGTTTGAATGAGAATGGAGTTGCAGTCGATACCAGGACGGAGGCGCAGAAGCATGCCCTGTATGAGTTGCTGAAGGCCCTGAGGGCCGAATATCCTCAGGCCCGGATACTCGGGCACTGTGAGTTGCCGCATGTCGCAAAGGAGTGTCCTTGCTACCTGCCGAGTAAGGAGTACGCAGCACTCCAACCATAAAAGAAATGCCAGAGGGTTTCCTCTGGCATTACTTTTTATAGTAATATTTATTTTTATATCATTTTCTATTCATTTTCTCTGGCGCAGAGAAAACGAACCAAAAGAGACATCCACCCCCTCCAAGGTTTGACTTCGTCTTCCTCTGTCGCGACTCGGGATAGCTTAAGCGAGCTTAGCTCTCCTCTCGCTGCTCCATCGGTTCCCCCTATATGGGGAGGATGCAACCGCTCCTCCTGTCGCTCTCATTTTGGTATCCTCGACCCATCAAAGGGTCGGGATGGGTTTCTTATGCTGCCGCGCTAGATAGTGAAGGGGCTAAACTCCTTAATAATCTATACCATTGAATTAACACCGAGGGGTCTGGGGGCGAGGAGTCCCTGGGCTAGTCGGCAATCGCCTGCGATTGGGGGGAGGGGTGGGCGATATTATACATCGCGTCAGTTCTCACCAAGTATCACGCCTGCTAGAGGGACAGGTCAATGGCAGCTTCAGCGAAGCTACGTTAGTGTTATATGCATTAGAGGCATTATGGATATAATGCCTCACTCTCGCTTAATCGCAACCTTCTATGGCCGAAATTTTCGACCTTAAAGTTACAATTGTATGAAATGAGAAGGTTATATGTTTTGTTTGCCTGAGTTGCGAATCAACTCAAAACGACGATGCAATTCTGCCTGGAACTTAGCCTTAGAACGCTTGGCAGATTCTTCCACCTGCTCCATAATGGCATGAAGCATATCGTCAGTGGGATCCTGCAACGATGAAAGCCTATAAGATGTAAGTTCTTGCTTGAACATATTGTTATCATCTGCCAGAGGGACAGGTCAATGGCAGATTCTTTTGCGGCAAACGCAGTTGGGTCACCAACTCACCCGCCCCCCCAAAAAATTGACAGCTTACATTATATATCCATGTAAAAAATGTCAGAAGTATAGGTTTGTGCATATGATGACAATGTGTCTTCAACATTTTGATATACTTCATCTGTGAAAGCCTCCAAAAAATGTTGTAAGGCAGACGAATCTATATCATCACGTACGCTATCCTCTAGTGTGTTTAGCGTCTTTGTAATATAAGGATCGCTTTCATAAATCAGTTTGATAGGCTTATTGTGAGTGCAATCTTCAAAAAAGCCGTCAATGGCAATAGAGAATCTTAATATGACTTCTCCAGAAGGAATCTGCATTGGTCTGAATAAGATTCGTGCTTCATAGGTGTATTGCCTTTCACCTGTTTTCCATTCATTTATTACACGAGCTATATTTACATGAACTTTACTATTCATTGCTTGAAATTATTAAAAATCAAAAGATAACTGAATGGTCTTCTGCTCTTTTCTAGACATATATGACCAGATACTATAGTCTAACTCTCTACGAGTCATTTCCATGAAATCTGCTGCGTATTCAACTATCTCTTTGATATCATAATAATCATTGAGATAAATATCTGCAGATTCTACAAAAGAACGTATATGTCTGTCAACTGCTACTGTATCAAAACCAAGCAGGCGTTTCAGATAGTCACATGTCTTATTCCCTATTCCGTTTATCTCCTTGAGTTTACTTACATTATCATCATAACGCAGGAACCTTGCCAACTGTCTAGATGTTTCTATTTCATTATCCAAGCAGAACAAGACTAACTTATTCATACGATGAATCTTCTCTACATTGCTCCAATGAAGCACATTAGCTGTGCCGTAATTCTCAAGAATTTCTGCAAATACGCTTACAGTTGTGGCGTATGGAAATGCATCAAGCACATGAGCCACCCTCGGCCATACTACGCTACGATAGTTTACACCTGCCTGCAATATCGTGTCGGTAAACAGAGCACCGATATGATTAATATATGGGCAATACTCTGGCTCAACAAACTTAAAGTCATCTATACGGTTGATAAATTCCTTTAGTTTCAGAGCGTTGGAGGTCATTGCTTTACACATAATGACCAGCTTCTTGTTCGATTTGTTTCAAGGCATTCAGCCTATCTACGCAATTAGGGCATGCCCCGCAAGGAATCTCAGGAGAGGCTTGGCAAGAGAATGTCTGGCCTATTGGAGCCTTCAATTCAATCCCAAGTTTGGCAACCTCATATTTAGTCATATTGCGAAATGGCATCACAATCTTTACAGAACCATACTCAGTAAGTAGTCCTTCAAGTTTATTGAAGAAATCTGAAGAGCAATCAATTTCTTTAGCATGGTTGCTATTGATAAAAGCAGAATAGACTCTATCAAGTCCCAAGGTTTGGGCAAAAGAAGCTGCTATTGTCAGCAGTAGTACATTGCGATATGGTATATACAAATCATCGGCTGTTATCTCTTCATGCCATAGGTCTGCAGGCTTGATAAACCGAGACTGTGAATACTTATAAATCGAGGAGACATTGATAATCTCGATCTTACCAAGATATTGAGCTGGTATTACCTTTTTTAAAGTCTCAAGCTCATGGTCAGCACAATGCTGACCATAATTGATAAAGAGAGGTATGAAATCAACACCTTGATGCACGAACTGGTACATCAGGGTTGTAGAATCCAAACCTCCAGATACCAATATAACACCTTTAGAGAGTTCCATTTCCATACTGCTTAGAATATTCATTGAACACCCTTGAAATAATCTCATCCATATCACTGCTAACAAGAGTAGGGAGTTCTGTCAGCATACAATTATCAGCAATACCATTGGGATCATAGACCAAAGTAGGAATGCCTCGCTGAGCTGCAAGTCCTATCTCAATAAGAGTTCCTGGATCATTATAAAGCAGTACAGCTAAAAGCATGTTGCATTGATCCAATAATACCATATCAGCACTGTAGAGGCTCATACGCTTTGCTTTATCTGCATCCTTTGGCATCTGCCCATTCTCTTTAATTGGGCGATGAGGTACAAAGTTATGATAAAGCAAGCTATTGCAGACCATATCAATCTGAGTTGGATCTACAAAGTCAAAATCTGGCGCTGCTATATAAATGTGGCATTTCCGCCTAACCTCCCATGGGAGAATGCATCCGGGCATATTCTTAATATGTTCAATAGGAGTCTTTAATAAGCCCTGAACAGACTTTTTAAAATTATCCGGAAAGGTGGTCATAGCATACTCCATTGCAACCCATGATGCAAAATACAAACGGTCATAAAAACTGTCATAGGGTGAAGTAACAGACACGACATCATAGACATCACCCACACCTACAGAGTGCTGTATGGAAGATGTTTGCGATGGAATATTATAGCTTTCAGCTAATACCGAATCATAGGCTCTACTTCCACCTCTATTTTCCTTAAGCACAATTTTGTTTGCATATGGCTTTAAAAGATCACAAAATGAATCATAGTCTGAGTATTGATTTTTAAAAAGATCAGATGATGTCGATACAAACAACATATCAAACTTAATTGATTGTGGCAATTCAGATGAACTTCTTACATTATTCGCCACATCACAATAAATCTTCCTATTTTCATCAACTTCTCCAAGAACTTTATTCATCGAATAGTTGCCTGAAATCAACATAAGTTTATCAAAATCATTCAAAATCTTGATAGCTTGATAATCATAAACAATGTTAATATCCTCATGGTAAAGGAAATCATACCCTTGATTGCCAATTTCCTTTACCTCATTGATTAACATCGTATATGGGCAGTTTGTCACTGTACCAAGTTTAATAATTAACTTGCAATTATGTTCTTCTAGAAACATTTCAATATGACTATCCATATAATCAGGTGCGAAATAAGCTACGGCATAATCAACATCCATTGCCCATAAAGCCCTGGCTGCATGAACAATACCGCCAAGTCGCATCTTCAGCTTCGATTTGGGGGTAGCCAATGTTATATCTGTTATTATGTCACCAACAAGACAAATCATTACTACAATTTTTGAGGAGTAACTGCAATATATACAGATGGTATTGGTGTTTCAAATGATCCAGCAACCTCACCTTCATATATATAACCCTCCGTCAGACAATCCAAAAGATAACTATACTCTGTAGGTAGATATCCTATAACATCACCATTTTCGTCAACTGAAGCTATTCTTGTTTTTAATACAATTTTGGTATAAGTTCCTTTTGAGGGAACCTTGCCATACTTCTTATAATAATCACATGTCTCAACCTCTTCAAGAACAGTAGCTATTGCTCTTTCGCATTTATTAACGAGGTCATCACCGCCTGTTACTCCTTTTACTGCATCTCTGAATCTAGTATAGTCAGATAATCTGCCAGAACCTGTACTTCCCATAATCATTATTTTTTAGATGTTATTTCCATTAGTTCTTCATATAACTTAAATATTTGGCGATTCCTTACGCGCTCATAATATTCCCATATGGATTTATATAAATCACCAAACACTTTATACCTTTCAATGTCAATACCCTTAATTGCTATATACGGTATACACTGCATACCATTGGTATTAAATACATCAATGCAGTAATATTTCTTATCTGTATCTTCGAATAAGGTTATATCAATATAACCTAATTTCAAATCTAATCGGTCTCTAGATATTTGAGACGTCTGAATCCAATTACATTTATCCTTATTTGTTAAATCAGTAACTATCTTGCAAAAAGATATTATATCAATTTGTCCTTTCATATACAGAGGCCTTTATTGCATTTTCAATTTTTACCATCGTATTTCTTATGTCAACAAGACTATCAAGAGTCATCCTAACATCTATATTTGTTATATACTCAAGATTAGATGCTATCGTTTTCATCGATTCCTTATATATGCGTTTCTGTCTTTTAAACCTTTCCTTATCAGAATCAGCAATGAATACATCTGTTAACCCAGGATTCTCTATTGTAATCTCTGCATCCATCATACGCATTAATGCACGTTCCAATTTCTTATCACGAACACTTTGGATTGCATCCTCTAAGCTCTTAAGAGCCTTTGCTATTTCCGAAGTATCAAGTGTTTGTCGTATCTTTATTTGAGAATTCATAACCTCCTTTTGCACTTCCTCTGAGGTTCTTCTCATCCTGCATATTTGAACAATAGCTATAACAAGGCCACCCCCGGAAACAATTATTCCAATTACAGCCAATACTACATTGAGCCAATCTTTAGCTTCAAGATTCTGAAACATTGAAACAATCTGGCTCATCATTATATATATACATAATTAATTAACACACCCGTAAATTGTCCATTTTGACGTCCTGTCTTAATAACGCCCATAATGGCGGTTAATCCCCTAGGAGAATGGGCGATATACATTTTATGTTTATTTATGCTGCCATGATAGGGATTCATCGGATGATCCAGTTTTCAAGGCGAATGCCTTGGAACCGATGGAAGTCCTTAGTATTATCCGTCACGCAGACCATATCGCCAGCCAGAGCTGTACAGGCTATCAGCAGATCGAAATTATCATCGCAAGGGGTTCCTGCCAAGCGCAATCGAACCTTCTCCTTTGCAGCAATATCGATAGCATCGTTAATCGGCAGTATCTGTATATCGGCTAGAAACTTGTTGAGTTGCTTCGTGCGATCCTTTCCATCGCGTTGCATAGAGAGCTCTGCACCCATCTTCAACTCCAGCATCGTGATTTCTGAGATAAAACAATTATCCCACCCTACCTGGTCGATCTGCTTGTCGACATCGTACTTCCCCCTCAGGTAGAAAGCACAGATATTGGTATCAAGAAGGTACTGGCTCATAGCTCAATAATTTCGCGGTTGAAACTGCGAAGTGAATTCAGCTCATCGACAAACTCCTCGTCGGTCATGCCATCATCGCCCCAAACGCCATAATGCTTCTTGGCCGACACGCGCTTACGAGTGGTTTTCTTCAACGACTTTGTCAGCTTGGCTATCAGATCAAGCTTAGCATCTGGGCTCAAATGCTTGATGATATTCCAGTAGCTGTCTACTGTACTTCGTGAATTTATCGTTGTTGTTATCATATCATTGTTGTTTTATTCTTTAATAATTCCATCTTCTGGGACGCCTACGGCGGCGTCAGCGACATGCACTGGCGTGACCTTTACGATGATTGAAAGTTTCTCAGACATATAATTTGTCAGAGTTAAACGCCGCAAAGATACAAAATAATTTCTTAATTTCCTAGAAAAAGTGGGAAAAATGTGTTTTCATATCTGCCATAGGGACAGGTCATGGCATTTCATCATACTACAGACCTGCTTATAGATGGAAACAAATGCCATTGACCTGTCCCTATGGCAGATTAGAGTTCCTGAATCACACCGCGACCTACACCTGTCAGCCGTTCCAGCTGGCGGTGAGAGGCACCCATTCTTTTCAACTCTTTTAAAATTGCCCGCTGCCTTTCATTTGGCAGTTGTTGGAATGCACCGCTATTAGTCGCTCCCGTTCTATCCCTTATCAGTGCCCATACTTGGTCATCAGATGGACGAAGTCGAGAAATCCCCTCAACATCAAGACAGTGTGTATCGTCAGATAAAAGGTCGTCAACCCATGCTTTCAAATCCCCAATAGGTATACGATCGAGTACTGCCCGAGTATCGCAAATTTGGAATACCTGATCTACCGTTCCTTCATACTCTCGCCAGGAGCTAAAATCGTAATCCTTTACATTTCCAACAATTCCGGCCTTGACTGGGTTCTGGTGGATATAGCGCAGAAGAGTAGTGAAATAGGATATATCGTTAACCGGTTCTGATTTAAAACGCTCCTTAAACAGATGACCGTCGCGCCCATATTTTCTGTTGTAATAATACACATAAGAACTAGCCAGACGCTTTATAGATTCGCTGACACTCTCCTCATGCTCTCTTATCAACAGATGGAAATGGTTACTCATAAGGCAGTAGGCGTAATATATGCAGTTCGTGCCGCATGGGTTCCCATTCTCATCATAGCGCTTGCGAATTCTGTCCAAAGTGATGACAAACTGGTAATAATCTTCGATATCCTCAAAGATATTTTGATGATTAATCCCTCGCATCATCACATGATAGATGCCAGTTCCGGAGGATTGCCTTGATTCTCGCGCCATTCTTTGTTACACATTAATTAAGATGTCTACTTCTTGAAAAGCATACGCGCATCGTGTTTCACATGACTTGAATGAAGTTCATCGAAAGCACGGGTCATGCTGTCCTTTACCATCTGCTGCTGAGCATTATGCTGAGCCTGCTCTGCGAGGAAACGTGTTGGCACGCCTACGGCATCGTCAGCGACAGGCGCTGGCGTCATCTTTGCGTTGATTGGAAACTTCTCAGACATATAATTTGCCAGAGTATAACGCCGCAAAGATACGAAATAATTCTTAATTATCTATTAAAAAATGGGAAAAATGTGTTTTTCTAATTTTTCCCGTCACTGCCACCTGCCAGAAGGGACAGGTCAATGGCATCAATCGTTACCGGGATGTCAAATGACGATGTCAAAGATGCCACTGACCTGTCCCTCTGGCAGGTTCTACTTGACAATCAAGTGGTCGTTATGGACGAAGATTCCTTTTGAAGGACGGTCAACTTTTTGACCCTGCAGGTTGTAGAAGTCAGACGATTGGCCGGCAGGGCGAGGGGTGACAGCCTCGATGGCAGTCGAGATTGCGGGTAATTGGAGCTGCAAGGTCAGATCATTCGTGACATTCTCACGATCCGGTACGCCATACTGGCTCTTATCCTGTAACATAGAATACGCCATATTCTTCAAGGCCTCGGCCTTTTCGGCCCCGATAACGAGGGCCCCGAGATTGGCCGCAGCCTCAAGCTGCAACAACATGTCAGCCGTACTCGTATGCTCCGGCTCATTGCCCTCGGCATGGATGATAAAAGCATCCGCCGCTAATGGCGCGATGAAGGAATAGGCCCTGCCTTTCGCAGAAATCTTATTCTGCATACTCGTTGTCAGACGGGCTTTGGCGGTCGCGGCAAAGCCGTCCCCACTGGTCAGTTCCGAGATATGACCGGTCGTTATGTCCAACGCAGACATATCCTCACGCAACGTCACGAGACGATAGTCACACGGATACGAAATCAGCGACCCCGTATTGACGTCATAGATCTCCTTTGACAAGTCGGCGTTCCAGTCCTTGGCGATGTCCGAGGTATGGAAATGCCCAGTGAACACCACATTGATCCCCGCATCTGCCAAGGCGTTTCTGACTGTCTCATAGTGCCCCACGACGGCCGTCTCGACGAAATTCTCTAAACCAACGAAATGCGGTATCAGGGGATGGTGCATCATGGCGAGGACTCTCTTGCCGTTGGCTGTTGCGGCTGTCGCCTGCTCCACCACCCAGTTAAGCGTCTTTTCTGAGACGGTTCCTTTTGTGCCGGAATCAATGCCGATTACCACGAGGCCGGGTATCGGTTCAGTGGCATAGGTCAGTGTGGTGGGCTCTCGCTCAGAACCGGGGCCATAGCCATAGTCCGCATACTGTGTGGCGAACCAGTCGTTCGTGGCGACATCGGCCGCGGTCGTCTTATCACCGTCGTAATAAACGGCATTACCGTTTTTGCTACGGTCATGATTGCCGGGAATTACTAACGTCGGAATCCCTGCCAATCGCAGCTCGTCGAGCTTCGCGGTCACATAGGCATGGCTGACTTGTTCGCCGTCCTTGGTGAGGTCACCAGGGATAAGAACCAAATCCGGACGGATTTCGTCCTTGATCTTTGACATCATTAGGTCGAACAAAGCCTGGCTGTAATCCACCAATTTACGCTGGCCTGCTAAGTAATTTGTCCAGGCTTTGCCTCCGCTGACCAATAGGTCAGGGGCCATGACATGGGGGTCTGACAGGACCACTATGGTCCTATCACCTGTTCCGGCCCATGCCGTCTGTGATGCAAGCATCAACATACTTAGAAATATTTTAAAAAATATTTTCATTAAAACTAATTTTCTATTCATTTTCTCTGGCGCAGAGAAAACGAACCAAAAGAGACATCGCTGTCGTGACAGCGAACGTTTTTTGCACTTGGCAGTGCCAACTATCTCAACCACCCCAACCCCTCCTTACCGTAATGAGGGGCTTCAACCCCCTTTCCAAACCTTTCCCCCAATCATAGGGTGAAAGGCTTAACCGCTCCTCCTGTCGCTCTCATTTTGGTAAGCTCAGACCATCAAAGGTCTGGCTTTGGTTTCCTAACTCGCTTCGCTCGAATTAGTCACCGTCGAATGGTATGGGCGGCAGCATAAAAAATCATCGCGTGTCCCGCGATACCAAAACCTAAAGAAAATCGGCGGTTTCTGCGATTTTCTTTTTAAGTCCTTGCCAACGATTGGCGAGGATTTAGGAGTGGTTCGAAGCCCCTTCTTATGAAGAAGGGGTTGAGGTTGTTGGAAAAAAAAGGGTCTTTAGGGTCTCCCCTAAACGTTTGCTTATTGCGAAATATGAAAGAACCGGTTCACGGAGCCCGATAGGCTATGATCCATGTTGTCGATGAAGGCATCGAGGAGACGGGTTCGGGCATGGAGGGGGATGACATCGTAATCCGCGATTGCGGCAGGGATGAGGGTACTATATCCCTGCCGGAGCAAGATCTCGGCACCAGAATGCCGGATTACAATCCGGCAAGCCCCCTCCAAACACATGGTGATGATGAAACTGTCATATTTCATCAGATTCCGATGAAATTGACCCGTCAACTCCATGATCCTGACATCAAAATACGGCGTATCCACAATCTGGATCGCCTGATCCTTCGCTGCCCTATAGTCCGTCAGATAATTCCGCTCCACATGATAGTCGAGCGCTTGCGCCGCCAAGGCCGTATGGAGCTCGCGCGGCTTGCCATCCAAGCCCGGACGGTTGTAATCGTAGATGCGATAGGTCACATCCGATGACTGTTGCACCTCAGCCAACATGATACCGCCACAGATGGCATGGACACGACCTGCCGGAAGGTAGAACACATCACCGGCCTTGACCTGGTGGTCGGCCAGAACCTCCGTAATACTGCCGTCTTCAATGCGCTTTTGGTATTCGTCTGGCGTGATTTCCTGCTTGAAACCGGCATAGAGATGCGCGCCTTTGTCGGCCCGGATGATGTACCACATCTCGGACTTACCCATCTTGCCATGCTCGCGCTGAGCCATCTCATCGTTGGGATGCACCTGGATGCTGAGATCGCGCTTGGCATCGATGAACTTGACGAGCAAGGGCAATTGGCCGTGGTATTTCTGATGGACCGCTTTTCCTAAGATGGCATCCGGGTGCTCGTTGATCACCGAGATGAGGTCTTTGCCTTTCCAGGTGCCATTGGCAATGATGCTGGTGCTCGATGGGACGGCGCTGACCTCCCAGCTCTCGCCGATCGGCTCGTCAGAGGGCGCCAGACCTTTGTAGGGCCGAAGCCGGTCGCCTCCCCACACCACTTCGTGGAGATTGGGCTCAAATAGTATAGGATATAATTTCATACTTTGTTCTAGTCTGCCAAGTCTGCCACAGGGACAGGTCAGTGGCAGCTCCTCATACCCCAGACCTGCTGACAGATAGTAACAGCTGCCACTGACCTGTCCCTCTGGCAGATTAAATCTTAAGAAGGCGTTTGGGACTGACTTCCATGTAGGCGCAGCCAAGCTGGGGGATACGGATACCGATGTAGCGGGACTTGTCGCCACGGAGGCGGACGATGGTACCAGTGATATTATCACCCCAGCCGAGGACACGGACCTCTTCACCGATAGAGAAGCCCGTCGTGGCGAACTGCACGCGGTTCTCACTGTCGGACAGCATCGTCATCAACATTTCCATCTGTGCGTTGGGAACCGTCGCTAAACTGTGTCGGCCGAATTCATTTGTGGCAGAGGCCTTGTCGGTCAGAAAAAAATGGATTTCCGGGAATTCGACAATCTGCAGTCGCTCCTGCTCCGTGACCCTGACAAAGACATACTGGGTGATGACTGGCTGCTCGACCTTCTTACGACGGCCGTTCTTCCAGACATGCAACTCCCATTGGGTGGCGGCAAAGGCTTCATAGCCTTTTTTAAGGAGTTTGTCGCGTACCGACTTCTCGGCACGTGCGCCGACATAGGCGATATACCAGTGTTTTTCCTCGCCCTTGGATACGCCTACGGCGTCGTCAGCGACAACCGCTGGCGCGACCTTTGCGCTCTCAAACAACTCTTCAGACATATTCTTTGCCGGAGTATAACGGCGCAAAGATACGAAATTATTCTTAATTATCTATTAAAAATAGGGAAAAATGTGTTTTTCAAGCTTTTTCCACTTGTTTGGCGGGGGAGCCGGCGGCGATAGTGTCGGGGGGGATGTCATGGGTGACGATGCTGCCGGCGGCGATGATGGCGCGGGCACCAATATGAACACCTTTCATAATGATACAACGGGTACCAATCCAGACATCATCCTCAATGACGATAGGAGAAGATGGAATAGATTGCCGATAAATCTCTTCGCCCATCTCTTCACGATAAGAGCCTCTCCGTTTTAAGTAGTCATGGGGATGAGCATCGTTATCCATTATCAAACAATCTGCGCCGATGTTGACATCATTGCCAATCGTAATACTATCTTTCGCCCACAAGCATGCGGATGAGATGCCGACTCTATCTCCTATCACAATTTTAGAATCTGGGTACTGTACAAATAAAGAGCCCCTCATATTTCTGCTGATAGCATTCATATTATCGCCAGAATAGAATGTAAAGTCATCTCCAATCGCAATTGAACCCTTACCTTGGATATACACCTTATTGTTGACTACCATCCGACGGCCATGCCTCACACCTATCATCGAGAACCACAAGCGGTTATAACTAGTATAGAAGATTATCCTGAGTTTCGGCCAGATTCGAAATAATTTAAACAATTTACTGTTCATTCTGTCTATTAATCAATTCTGATGGTATAATCATCCGACTTCCAATACGCATTTTTTATTTTGCGTATTAGAGTGAATGATTTCAGATATTTCTTCCACCATACGGAATCCAATGAAGGATGACTTGTTACTAACAAGGATAACTGATAGTTGTCATATAGAAAGGTCTTTTTACGATCAATTTTCGTCAAATAATTCCTATAAATAATATTGACAAACTTTACATCTGCTCCTATATCGGTTCTTACACTCGTTGAAACGATCTTTCTCGTTATATAGGAAACGGATTGATAGTGATAGAAGATGATTTCTATTCTCTGATTATTCCTTACAAAAAGAACTGAGGATTCTTTTTCATCATAATCCCTGTATAATTCAACATTCCAAGGCGCAATGCCAGCGCCAGGATGCTCGCAGGGATGTACCTTGTCAGGAAACAATTTTAACCATTCATCCATGTATTTCTGATCCCCCCAATGAATACCGTCGCCGATATTACTGCAACATTCCAGGCATTTGTTATGCCAATGGTTCAAGATCTCACGGCCAGCGATATCATTCTTAAAGCAATTGAACTCCACGCAATAGGTACCCACTTTGTCGGCCATGGACAGATTACGCTCAGTAAAGCGATGCGGCACCATCATGACCGATTTTCCTGCCGACAGCATTTCATTGACCAGAATTTGCGGGTCGTGATAGAAATACATATCCGCATCGATATAGGTACAGCACTCACATTGGAAAGTATCAAGTATATATTGGATCAACCGGGACGAACAAGTCCAGCAGTACTCCGCCACAGAACGATTAGACTTGGCCGCCAACATCTTGTCGTTCTCAACATCAGACAAGCGGATTGGTTTCAGTCTTTCCTCATTGATATCAGAAAGCACGTCAAAGGTCTTATCATCCATACAGAGCACATAGAGTTCAAAGTCCTTGGCGCACGTCTTCAGAGAGTCGTAAAGCACCAAACCCTTATCCAAATACAGGCTATTATATAATGTACACAAAATTGTTTTCATCCTATCTTCGGTTTGAAAGCATTGATAACACGGACAATCTCTGCCGCCTCAGCCTGAGATACAACCTGATTCATCGGGATACTCAATTCCTGTGCATGTATCTTCTCCGTGATGGGATAACTGCGCTCATGCCAGTCCTTGTAACATTCCTGCTTATGAGGAGGAATGGGATAGTGTATCATGGTATGTATCCCATTCTCTGAGAGATATTTCTGCAATTGATCACGGTATTCACAGAATATCGGGAACTGATGATACACATTATTTTCATCAGGAATTTGCTTCGGCAAAGTTATAAGTGGGTTGCTGATGTTGGCATAGTAATAAGCAGCCAATGCCTGCCGTTTGCGATTGTCTTCATCTAAATATTTCAGTTTTACAGCCAGCACGGCGGCATCGGTCTCAGCCATACGGCTATTCATACCGACGTACTTGAACACATATTTCTGCTGACTGCCATAATTAGCCAAGGCCCTGATGACAGCGGCCAACTCGGCATCATTCGTCGTCACAGCGCCTGCATCACCCAACGCGCCGAGGTTCTTCCCAGGATAGAAGCTATGGGCTGCCGCATCACTAAGCGCCCCTGTCTTAACCCCATTCCAGGTACAGCCGTGACTCTGTGCACAGTCCTCCATCAACTTCAAGCCATGTTTCTTGCATATCTCGCCCAATTTGTCATGATAGGCGATTCTTCCATAGAGGTGAACGGTCATCACCCCCTTTGTACGGGGTGTGATATGTTCTTCAACCTTATTGACATCCAACTCCAAATGCTCAAAGGTTGGTTCAACCAATACAGGCACAAGCTGATTGTCTGTGATGGCCAATATGGTGGCGATGTAGGTATTGGCAGGCACAATAATCTCATCATCATCCTGCATGACACCCATCTCCTTATAACCTCTGAGAATCAGTTTTAGGGCATCCAGTCCATTAGCAACAGCGACACAATGATCCGTCCCTATATAGTGGGCATAGTCTGCCTCAAACTGCTTATTCTCATTTCCCTGAAGGAACCAGCCAGAGTCTATCACACGGTTGACAGCCGCTTTGATCTCCTCACCATGCATCGCGGTGATAGCCTGCAAATCCAAGAACTTAATCATTTCTCTATGGTTTTCAAATAGTCCAGATAGTCGTCATAGTTGCGAATGTAATCATCTTCTGCATATTCTTCTGAGGCCAGAACCAGACAGATACTGCCAGAGGAAAAACTTTGTTCGGAGGCCCAGATGCCGGGAGGAATGTGAAGTCCCCAGAAAGGCCGGTTGAGTTGGATGGTCCGCTTGTTGACACCATCATCCAATACGACCTCGAAACTGCCACTCGCCGCTATCAAGAATTGGTGACATCTTTTATGGGCATGGGCGCCACGGTCTTCACCGCCCGGGATGTCATAGCTGTAAAAAACGCGGTTGATGGAAAAAGGCACGTGCACATTGGGGTAGATATAAGTCAGATTACCTTCACGGTCATGCATCTTAACCAGTTCACAAAGCGAACAGTCAGAAACGGTCTTGCCTTCACTAAACGTTTGCGTGCTTAAAGGACTGTTCACCCTGACTGACGTCTTTGCATCCGACTTCACCGGCATCTTCGACGGATCCTGCCTCCACAACTGATATTCCTCATAGTCTGATACATAGTCATTTTCATCATACGCCGTAGACGAAAGGACCAATGCCAAGGAATTCGTCGAAAAATTCGTCATCGTGCGCCACATGCCTTTGGGTACATACAGACCAAAGTAGGACCTGTTCAGCGGATAGGTCGTTTGATGTATCCCATCATCTATCACCACATCGAAACTACCGGAAAGCGCCACGATAAACTCTTCCGTTTCCTTATAGGCATGCCCGCCCCTATCCAAACCACTAGGCACATCATAAATCCAATGCACTCGCTTAATCTCGAAAGGAATCTGTTTCATCTGCTCAATGATTGACAAATTCCCTCTGGGATCCGTAATTTTGGGGAGATTAAGAATCCTTGCGTCCTGCATACCTCTACTTTTTCCTTTCATACGAATCAATCATAGAGCCCGGTGTACAATTCAATACTTTAGCACCCAGATAATCTGCAAATTGTCTTAACAGATGGTGGCTGTTAAACATCACATAAACAATGTACAAGAACTCATGTACCTTAAAGACTTTATCTTCTGTTGTCGTGCAATTCTTCAAAACGTGCATTTTATGTTTCCCATCTTCGTAGAAATGTGAGTCCAACGAACACAATTCATTCTGATCATTCACTGCCAGTTCCAGGAACATGCTATGATCAGCCCCATAGAGTTCTATCTCCTTATAACCCTCAATCAGCGCCACATAGATGGCCACGTTCGCAATGGTACCATCTTCTGGCATAAACCACCCGCGCTTATAGAGCCAATGCCTGATGGGAGCATACAGTTCGGAACAATGCCAGCGATTCAACTTCACAAAATGAATCTTAGGATTGGTAATCCTGGAATACGCGATCAGTTTATCATTCTCCCACTCATAGAAGAAGTCAATATAGAGATACATATCCCAGTCGACCTTCTCCTCAAGGAGATCATACATGCGGCGCACCTGTTCTTTTTTCTGTTCGAAGTCCTGATAGAAAATCGGATCAGAAAGGAGGAAATGCTTTGGCTTGATCTGGAAGAAACGCGGATCCAAAGGGCTCAAATTCACCATAAACGAATGCTCGTCAAAAGGGTGAAGACCCTCATCATATTCTTCCAATGCTTTCTTTAGTGAAGGACCATTCACCAGAATATAGGCCTTTTTCCCCTCAAACGCATGCAGTAGTGGGAATCGGTGATAGTGAAACAGATTCGCCTCACATAAGTATTTCACCACATAGAAGAGTTGGCGGATGATTTTTTTGATCATTTGCTTATGAATTTTGATTTCGCCATTGAGAGTATAAAATGACGCTCGTCTTTATTCAGATAGAGATAGAAGCCTACAAGCGCACATATGATCACAGTCAAGAGTATTTTACTCAGATTGACGGATACAGAATCAATCTGTAAATAGATAGCATTCAGAACACTCATGCCTGTAAAAAGGAGTATCGGGAAAAAGAGCGGTTTAACAACCAGACTAACATATGACCGGACGGGGAAATCAAGAATCTTTTCCAATATCAGCAAACGGGCCACATAGACAACCACCGCTGTGACGAGATTTAAACTGAACACCAAGACGGGATCCAAACCCAGCAGACACAACAGATAAACCATCAAAACATAAACCAACTGGATGGCACCTAACACAATCTGATAAAGTTTCAGTTCACCCTTTGCATAGACCAAGTAATAGAGTGGCCCGGAAGCCCCATCGATGGCCATATAAATAATCAAAATAATCGTAAATGGCACCGCATAATCGGGTACATCAACCAACCACAGATTTAAGATGGGGGCCGCATTGGCGATGATGGGAACACCAATGAGCAAAATCAGCAACAATGACAATCGCGACGTCTGGCAAACGAACCCAAAGGTCTTATCGCTCAGACCTTCAGCCGAATAGTTTTTCGTGAGTTGGGGGTTAAAGGCCGTCTGGAAATTAGCGACAAACTGATTGACCGCATTGGCCACCTGTTGCCCGATTCCTAAAGCCGCATTCATGGCGACGCCGAAGAAGATGTTATAAATCATGTTAACACCTTGGGTCGCCAACATAAATACCATGGTGCCAAAGACGGTCCAAGCTGAGAATTTGAAAATAGACAGGACATCCTCCCATTTAAATATATGGACGGACTTCGGTCTGATCACTTTCAGATGACAATACAGATAGTTACACATCGCCATCAGAATGGCCAACAACGCCATCAACAAACCATACCACCACAACTTGTCACCTGCCAAGAAAGGCAGCGCAAGGACCAGTCCGAGTTTCAGAATGGTCTCAGCGATACCCAGATAAGCATACACGCCCATTTTCTCGTAGGCGACTATCGCAGAACTGAACGGTATCAGATTCATACTGAAGAAGAAGGAAAGGACAGAGAACTGGTAAACCAGATTGGCCGTCAGCATGCGGTCAGAAGGGATATTAAGCCGATGATTCAAGAACCAATAACCAATCGATTCCAACCCGACCACAATGATTAAAGAGGTGATAAAGACCGCTATGATACTGGCATTAAATACTTTTTGTATTCTTCCACCATCCTCCTGTCCTAATTCGTAGGCTAAAAATCTTCTAATGGCAACCGTGAGCGTGATATTCATAAAAGAGAACATCACGATCACGCTGCCCACCACATTGTAGATGCCGAAGTCATCCACGCCAAGCGTTGCCAAGACGACACGCGACGTATACAAGGACACCAGCATCGTCACGCCCATGCGTATGTAAAGCATGAGCGTGTTTTTGGCTACCGTCTTGTTATTTATCTGAGCGCCCAATCTATCATTCGTTGCATACCCTCTTCAAAGGAGACTTTACCTTCCCATCCAAGGTCTGCCTTGATTTTATCATTAACACCATATACGCCATTCTGATCACCAGGGGTACCCTCTACATATTCATGGGTGACCTTGAAGGGCAGATGCGTCTCAATGTAGTTTACAATGTCCTTCACATGAATCTTGCGACAATTAGACACATTATAAACTTCAAACAGGTTTCCCTTGTCACGATTTATAGACTTCATCACAGCCTCAACGATATCGTCGATATAAACGAAATCACGGAACCGATCGCCTGATCCTTTCACGGTGATATGATGCTCCCGCAAAGCCAAGGCGAGATAGATGCTGGCCATGCCCTGCTTCAAGTTGTCCATGTTCTGGCCTGCGCCAAACACATTGAAGAAGCGCAGGGCCGTACACTTGATGCTAAACATCTGACTATAGATGCGCATATAGTTCTCACTGGCCAACTTTCCGACGGCATAAAAGGATTTCGGGGTTGCCAACGTCTCTTCGGAGACCAAGGGATCTTCCTTATCGCCATAGGTCGCCATCGAACTGGCAAAAATAAATTCCTTACAGCCTGTATTCCGGGCATAATTAAGCAGCATCAATGTGGACTGGGCATTGGTCTGGAGGTCATAGACAGGTTTCTCAAAAGATATTTCACCCGAACTCTGTCCAGCAATATGAATGATGGTATCGAATCGATAGGCATCGAGTTGTTTGATAACTGCCTCGTCAAAGTCATTGCCTTCGATCAAGATACAACCCTCAGGGACGACCTCACGCTTACCTGTAGAGAGGTTATCAATGGTTACCACCTGATGGCCTTGCCCCAACAACGCACGCGCCACAAAAGAGCCAATAAAACCGGCGGCACCTGTTACTAAATATGTTTTCATATTCTTCTTATTTTACTTAACACCCTCTGCCGTCAACCATTTCTCAGTCTTGATAATGTCATCCATATCATGGACATCAAAACTCTCTTTCACAATTACTGGTTTACAATTATTACCCATAAAGGTCCAAGGTTGTTGACCGGGTGAATCACTATACAGGGTGTTCTTTAGATTAAGCGTCCAAAAATTATGACAGAAAACAAAGTTCATCGGCAAATCCTGACGATTTGTCGAAACCGTCATACCGCGGAAATCAACCCATGTTCCCAAACATCCATCTTCCCGCAAACACTTGCAGCGGAACGGATGATGATCCTGCTCCAGCATCACTGGACAGGAAGAAGACAAATCTGGATTATCTATCAGATTCCTGATAGACTCTTCAATCCATTCCGTCTTTGTGATGGCATTGTTCGCCAAAATTACAACGATAATATCCGGTTCGCATCCGTCTTCTTTCATCACTCCCAGTGCGTGCTTTATCGCATCAATGTGTTGAGAGGTCGGCAGTGCCAGTTCTGACGGGCGCGTAATGCGTTTATACCCAACCTCCTCTGCTGCTTTAAGGATTTTCTCATCATCGGAACTTACATAGAAATCGGTAATCAACTGACATTTTTTTGCGGCCATAGCCGGATACTGACAAAGGGGCCGACCTAATACAGGCAACACATTCTTATCCTTCAGGGTATTGTTGCCACGTCCCGTTAGTAAAGCTGCTATTTTCATATATTATGCCTATTTCAGAATGGTGTACATTAATGAGGCTAATGACACAAGAATACTCGTTCCAGATAACCAAAGATTAGTGACCGAACCGACACTGGAGTTCTGCGACTTCACCTTGTTGGGTTCTACATAGACGATGTCGTTCTGCTGGAGGTAGTAATAAGGACTACTGATGAGGTTGGCATCATTCAAATTAATGATATGAATCTCTTTGCGGCCTCTTTCGTTCTCACGGATCAACTTCACACGGTCACGGACGCCATAGATGGTCAGGTCACCGGCCTGGGCCAAGGCTTCAAGGATATTGATTTTCTCGTTGCTGACGGTGAACATACCCGGACTGGCGACCTCACCGAGCACGGATATCTTGTAGTTTGACATGCGGACCGTGACCACTGGGTTCTCATTTTCATTGAGATAGGGTTTGATCTTGTCGCGGATCATTTTCTCACAGGCGGATTTCGTGAGGCCACCAACATCAATACGACCTAAAACAGGGTAGTCGATGAAGCCCTGGTTATCCACGAGATAGGTCTGGAGGGTCTGGGAGGTCCAGTTGACAGCGCCCTGCGGACTGTAGGTCGAGGGAATGGTCAGGTTAAACGGTGCCGCAGCCTCGGGGTTACTCGTGTTGACCGTGATGGTCAGAATGTCCTTAGGCATGATACGGGCATCGTAGAGGAACTCGGACTGAGACAGGTCGACTTTGTCGCTGTTCTTGAAGTAGGGGATGTTCTTGGTGCTGCCGCAAGAGCAGAGGACTGCTAGGGCGAAGCACAAAAGGGCGAGGGATGTTAATTGCTTGTTCATATGATATTTAAATGATAAATGACAAATGATAAATGATAAACGTAATGAAATGAATAAAGAATAATGAATAATGAATAAAGATTTTAAATGATAATGGAATCACTTCTTAATACTATTATCATCCTTTGAGCCGTAGTGGGAGGCGGCGTATTGACCGTAGGTGCCGTAATGACCGAGCTTGCCGTATTGGCCATAACCGTAGCGACCGACCTTGCCGTAGCGACCGTAGCCGTAATAGTAGCCATACTTGCGCTTCGACATGTCAATGCCATTGAGGATGACACAAGGATTCGGCAGCTTGCCTTCGGCAGAGAGGTCATTGAGGATGTTCAAGGCGGACTTCGGTGTATAGTCGGCGCGACAGACAAAGACGGTCACATCCGCCTGCTTGCCAATCTGGAGTGTGTCGGATACCAGACCGACAGGCGCTGTGTCAAAGATGACATAGTCATAAAGTTGACGGAGAATGGTCACCACTTCGCCAAAGCTATCCCGCGCTAAGAGTTCCGTCGGATTGGGCGGAATGGGGCCTGCCAAGAGCAAGTCGAGGTTGGGATTCAGGCCAGAAGCCACAATCTGGGACTTGACCTCTTTTTCCTCTACCTTCTCCATAGTCAACAGCGAGGTAATACCGCCACTGACACGGTCGGAGACATTGAACAAACGGCCCAAAGCGGGTTTGCGGATATCCAAGCCACAAAGGATGACCTTCTTACCAAGTAAAGCAAAGGACATGGCCAGGTTGGCGGCATTGAAGGTTTTGCCCTCACCAGAACTGGCCGAGGTAAAGAGGATAACCTTTTCATCGCCTTTCAGCATAAACTGGATATTCGTGCGCAAGGAACGGAAAATCTCGTCAATCTGCGTGTTGCTGTCGGCCTGTACGGCAATGCCCGCTTCGCCCTTGGCCTGCTCAGAAGCCACCGCCACATCGGCGACAATCGGCAGCGTTGTCAGATCGGCCACATCATCATGACCTTCCACCTTATAGCGGAACCATGAGCGTAACCATATCAGGAAGACCGGTATCAAAATACCCAGCAACAGGGCGGCCAGAAGAATCAAGAGAGTCTTGGGGCTGACCTTCCCCTCTAATAACGGCTCGTCAATCAGTTTACCTTTATCCGCTGTGGCAGCCAGGGAGATGGTATTCTCCTCACGTTTCTGCAACAGCATCATATACAAGCTGGATTTCACGTCCTGCTGACGGCCGATTTGGTTCAGCACGCGCTCAGCAACTGGAGCGGCGGACACCTTGCCTTGGAACTTATTATACTGCGACTGGATGCCTTGGCGGTTGATATCCGCCGAACGGCGGGCCTGCAACAGGGAGTTCTGGATGGAGGCCTGGAGTTCATCGATGGTCGAGGTCAAGGTTTGCACCTGAGGCGCCTTTTCGCTGGCGGCCTTCAGTAAGCGGTTGCGATCCTGAACAGCCTTATTATAGCTTTCAATGAGTTGCGTGGATGTAGCGTCAGTGATACCGATATTCGTCGGGATGACCTGATAACGGTTTGAGGGGCTATTCACATACTGTCGGAGGTTATCCAAGATCTGTACTTGCGCATTCGCCTCGGATAACTGGGCCGAGAACTGACTCGACATCTGCACGGATGAGGTGGCATCAATACCCACATCGGTCACGGCATTCCGGCGTTTGAACTCCTCAATGGAGCCTTCCGTAGAACCCAGCTCCTTATTGATCTTGTTGATGCGGTCGTTGATAAACTCCTCCGTCTTCAAGGCTATTTCATTTTTATCGGCATTGGCCTGACGGTTGTAGCAGAGGGTCAACTGTCTTAGGAAGTCCATGCCACGTTTGATATTTTTATCTTTTAATGTCAACAAAGCGATGGATGTCATATCCGAAGTCGACTCAATAGTAACGGCTTTCAGATAGTTTGTGGCCACCTGCATCGGGGGCTGGATCTTAATAGCACTGACGCTTGAAGTGTCCAAATCGCAACCAGTATTAGCTGTAAAAGTCAGACTTCCAAGAGTACATTGGAAAGTAGCGGGCAAAGTTTTAAATTTGCGGGCAAAAGTCTCAGTCACCTCGTCATCCAATAATACCTGACCTTGCGCCACATAATATTCACCTTCGCGTGTCAAGGTCATCTCGATGCAGTTCACACCATTGAGCAATTCTCGATCGATAGAGTCGAGATGGGCAGGATCAAGATCTACATTGACGGGCTGTTTGCCATAGAGAATCGGTTTCAAAATTGATTCCACCCTTCGGTATTCCGTATAAAGTTTCAGGTCTTTCACAACATCTCGGAATAATAAACGCGACTTCAGAATCTCCATTTCGTTTTCAATGCCATTCGAATTGGTCAGGAAACCGAAATTCTCCATTTTGGAGAGCATCTGACTGTTGTTGCCATCTTTATCCTCACCCTTGATAAGCATACGGGCCGAGACCTTGTAGACCGGCTCAGCCAGTTTCACGTAGGCCACCGCAGCCCCGATGCACAACAACAATGACAAGACAAACCAATGCCAGTTCAATACCAAAATCGCATATAGTTTGCGAAAATCGATGGCACGCCCAGAAGTACTTCTGTCAATCAGGCTCTCTAACTCTTCTAATGATATTTTTTTCTCTTCCATATTCGCATTATTTGAATTGATAGGTTACACCTACTTCCAATTGAAATTGCCTATCCTCATTAGCAAAACTATGATACCCATACTTTCGCTCATCATGACCTGTAAACTCTCGGGTATGAAGCGTCAAGCCGAGTTCGGCATTCAGCATCAGACGGTCGGTGAGTCTGAACTGGTTCAAGATACCAACACTCAGATTGGTTGCCCAACGGTTATAGGTCATATTCCGGCCGAATCCGCCGCCGAAAAAGGGGATCAAGTGGTATTTCCGGTCGGGATCTGCGCCGCCAAAGATGTTTGTGACATCAAGGAGAACTTGCTCATCGAGTACCATACACTTTATGGCATTGGTCTCCGTATCCTCGGAAATCACATACCGTCCACTGAAGCCGTTAACCTTCGTGCGCAACGCAATCTCGGGCGAGAACCAACGGCCTACACTCAGCGACACCCCGATACTGTTTCGGAAGCCCTTAAAAGGGCTCTTTGCGAAATCATGGCCAATCTCCTCATTGCCATAGAAGGCGCTCCCTGCAAGGTTGGCTGAGACAAACCAATTCCTACTTGCTTTCTCCTGTGCTTCTACCATCAGACAGACCAGCACAAATTGCAATAAAACAAAGATTCTTTTCATATATTGTCAATCATTTAGCACCTTTTTGCCATAGCACGGCAACGATGGTTTTGCAAACACAAACCAGATCCAGCCACAAAGAGAGATGACGCACATAGTAGTACTCCATCTCAAGCCGTTCATGGTAATCGACGTTTGACCGGCCGTGGCAGGCCCACCATCCGGTAATGCCCGGTTTTGCCTGCCAATATAACGCATTCCCGCCATGCGATTCCAATTCCCCTTCAACCAAAGGTCTGGGACCAACAATTGACATATCGCCTTTTAACACATTAATCATTTGTGGCAGTTCATCCAATGACGACTCTCTCAAAAACTTACCAATTCTGGTCACGCGGGGATCATCCTGAATTTTCTGATTACGTTCCCACTCCAAACGGTATTGCTCATCCTTCAGCAGGTGTTCCAACAAATCGTCTGCATTCGTAACCATCGAACGGAATTTATAGAGGTTGAACGGTCTGCCATCCATGCCTATCCTTTTTTGTCTATAGATGATATTTCCATAATCCCCAGAAAAAATATAGAACAGTTTAACTATGATGTATAAAGGAATCAATATACAGATGCCTACTACACCAAAAATCAAATCAAAGAATCGTTTAACTATTTTCTTGTACATAGCATTTTTTCTTCTACAAATTGTTTGAAGGCACACTTGAAGTTCTGTTCCGAGAACTTCTCCGCCCACGCTCTACAATCACGAGAATCGAATGGCCTATCGCCCATTGACTCGAATTTATTCACGGCTTCGATAATCGCATCTGCCGTCTGTTCATCAAAGAACAAACCGGTTTTCCCTTCCTGCACGGTTTCCAGAGAGCCCCCATGCCCATAGGCAATCACAGGCGTGCCACAAGACTGGGCTTCAATAGGAATCATGCCGAAGTCTTCATCAGCCGCAAAAACAAAGGCTTTGGCATGCTGCATCTTTTCTATCAGCACCTCAAATGGCTGATAGCCCATGACCTTGACATTCGGGCCAGCCAACTTTTTGTAAGCTTTCAGGTTGGGGCCACCGCCAATGACCAGGAGTTCTTTGTCGGGCATCTGGTTAAAAGCCTCGATAATGAGATCGATTTTCTTGTAACCCACGAGACGGCTACTAGTCAGATAGTATGTCTGTTTCTCCTCACAGAAACTGAAGTTTGAAATATCTATATTGGGATGAATCGTTGTACTCTCCCGACGATAGGTCTTTTTGATTCTTCTTCCGACATAGTCGGAGTTACTCACGAAATAGTCCGCCCGATAACTGCTCAGAAAATCCCATTTACGGATACGATGCAACAGGTATCTTGCAAACCAGCTCTTCAGTCCCTTGGTCAAACCAGACTCTTCCAGATATTCATGATACATATCCCATACATAACGGATAGGAGAATGGCAATAACAGATATGCAACTGATCCTCTTTGGTCAACACCCCTTTAGCCACACAATGAGACGAAGAGATGACCAGATCATAGCCCCGCAAGTCAAATTGTTCAATGGCAAAAGGATAAAGCGGCAGATAGAGACGATGTTTTTTCGTCGCAAACGGCAGTCTTTGGATAAAAGAGGTATGTACCTTCTCCCAAGGGATAGCCAGATCCTCGCAAATAGCCTTTTTGGCCACTAATGTAAACACATCGGCTTCCGGGTAAAGGTCTAAAATGGCCTTTGTCACTTTGTCGGCTCCGCCCACTGTCACCAACCATTCATGAATAATAGCGACTCTCATCTTGCTACAACCTTCATTAAATCTTCCAGGAGCAGATTGACCTGCCCTTGAATTGAATAATGTTGATTGATATCCTTACGGATGCGCGCCAAATCCAAAGCCGGATAATCTGCCATCAGTTTGTTTTTCAGATCAATAACATCCCCCACCCTAAAGAATGTCACGGGCAGATTCTGATAGACCTCCCTGAAAACTGGGATATCAGAAATCAGCACATTTGTTCCCAAGTAGAGAGCCTCCATAGGAGGAATGCCGAAACCTTCATAGAATGAGGGCAGCACCAACAAACATGCACGAGCCACCAGCTCATACAACTCTTCGTTTGTCAGGTAACCCGTAAATGTCACATCTTCTGTTTCCTCAAGCAAAACGGACAAAGCATTATCTTTTGTTCTAAAGCGTTCACTTTCCCCGACAATCTTGAGTGACGAAGTATAACCCTCTTTTTTAGCCTCGTGATAAGCCTGTAAAAGTGTTTTTAAACCTTTGTGCGTCTTTATATTTCCAACAAATACAATTGTATCCTCTTTACTTTCTGTTTTAATCTGATAGTTCTTAATAGCACAAGAAAGACTGTTGCCAATCATGTATACGGGCTTTTTACTGCCGAGGTAACATGATATTCTGTCTTTAGAAAAACGAGACACCGTCAATATAGCCTTTGACCTGCGATATGTGTTCCGAATATACAGTTTTCTCAGAAATCTTTGCTGCCAAGAGAACAATTCTGGTTTATCAAAGAACAACATATCATGAATGGTTGAGACAATAGGCACATTAATACCCATAGGAATGTTGATGTATGGAGACAAGAATACATCACATTCATTAATCTTCTTTAGTGGAAAACCTATCATCTCTTTGATAGAAAAAGAACTGATATCAGTATCCAGGAAATCCACATTGTTTTGTTGCCCATTCATCCATGTATCTGGCGTCTTAATTATCAGATAATTATGCTCCGGGTGATTACCAAGCAATTCATTGACAATATTTACAATGAAAGTACCGATACCACTCTTACCCCAAAAACGACAATCTATGGCGATTTTCATACTAATAACAACTTTGTCCTCATTCTTTCTAACCAATCAATCTCGTTGAGGGCTATCAACAACCAAGGATAGACAAAAGTCAATTGTACGCCACACATGAAAACGGCCAGAAAAAGAAAAAGATAGATCCAATTCTGACTCTTTTGGTGACATTTCCATATCAAATATAGAAACAAGAATATGCCAATTATCCCCTGTTGCACTAAGATGTCTGCCAAGCCCCCAAACCCCATAGCATCGTATACTGGGATTCTTGGGAAAAAGCCACGATACTCTGGTTTATTCCTCAAAACCGGATAGTTACCCAGACCAATTCCTAGAACTGGATTTTTTTTAAACATCTCAGATCCAATATAAAAACCTGGTATACGACCTGCATTAAAATTGAAATCCTTTTTGTTGGTCGTAGCATATTTATAAGCCGCATGTTGGTTAGACCAAGATACGCTATACTGTTTTATTAACAAAGAACCAACCCAAAAAGCAAGTACAACCATTGGGACAAATGCTATAACTGCAATTATTTTATATTTTCTGGTTCTTCTAGCCATTGTAACGAACTTATAAAAACCATAAAAAAGTAAAAGCATAGCCCCAGCTTTAGAAGCAGATAAAAATAAACACACCAATAACAATATAATCTCCAAGCGGGGACGACGAAAAAGAGAAGACAACACTATCATCAGTGCAATTAAAAGTCCAAAGGGTCCACCTTCATTAAAGAATCCTGTCATTCTCCCTATCTGATTGTGGACATCAGCACCATTTATAATATGCAATAGTTTAAGTATATAGACACCCAAAAATACAATGCAAAAATAGATGTTAAACCTACAAAGCGTATTTATTGAATTCTGGAAACTGCTTCTTTTGAAGTAGGCAATAACTAACTCTATGAAAGATAGGCAGCAGAATAATTCAACAAAACGTCCTATAGAACACCAATATGGCATTTGCAGAAAATTAGTTGCCACCTTTGTGTCAAAATCCATAAAAGTGTTATGGGCGAAAGTGATCATCAAAAAGACAGAAAAAATCCACAAAAACTGCTTCGTTATCTTATGAAAACGATAAATGTTCAGAATTCCAAATATGAGAAGTATCATCTCAGATACTTTGAGAATAGAAATCTTAATATCATTGCCGTGCAAACAAAAAACAATTAAGATTGCCATCAAATAGTATATCTTGTCCACTTTATGAACTGTCATTGTTTCAACAGAAGGAGATGGTTTTTTATATTGGAAAAGAAAATAGTGACTGACATTAGCCAATAACTCGCTCCTGAGAAGTTTTTCTTCACATAATATTTCAGGCTTTTCTGTCTGATAGCATATTTTTGAAATGTCATTTCCCCTCTTTGAGAAGCTCCACATAAGTGTATGATACTTCTTGAATTGAGGATCACCCTTCTCAATCCTTGTTCCTTAATTCTCAGTTGCAGATCAGAATCTTCATTGTACATGAAAAAGTTCGGGTCGAAGCCACCCACTTCGTCAAAAAGAGAGCGTTTCAAGAATAAATCTGCCCCTGTCACATAATCAACATCCAAATAGGCTTTATTATTTATCCGACGCAGTAATCTTTTGTCATAATCTGGTAAGCAGAATAGCTTGCAGAAAAAATTGCTCAACATTGATAACGGACTTCTAAAAGCGCCGGCAGAGTGAATATCTTGATTATTCTCGCCCAGTAACAAGCACCCCACTGCTCCCATTCCGATATGTGATTCTGAAAATTCAAACATTTCGAGAATGATATTTGATAACAATCTCGTATCAGAATTTAGCAAAAAAATATATTTTCCAGAGGATTGCGCTATTCCTATATTGTTAGCATAACCAAAACCAAAATTTTGATTGTTACAGATTAAAGAAAAAAAAGAATTATTTCTTAATCGATCTATATCCTTTGGTTCCGAATGGTTATCCACAACAATGATTTCATAGGTGACACCGCTTGTATAAGCTCTTATACTGTCAACACAATCTAAGGTCAACTCTGATGTATTGAAATTGACAATAATAATAGAGACATCAACCATACTATACTTTATTTTCTAAGAAAAAAATTCCTCAGAAAAACCAAGCCATGATATAAACCTCTGCAGAAAAGAGGGACATAGCCTAAATAATTAATAATGAGTCTGTACTTGTCTTTATTGAAGTTCACATCTACACTTCTACTACTAATACCTCTAACATCAAAATAAGCAATTACTTCGCCAATATAAACAAATCTAACTGTGTTATATAATCTCAAGTTAAAGACATAGTCAGCATAAACCGTATACTTAGTATCAAATAAATCATGGTTAAATACTTGCCTAGGATAAAAAATAGATTGATGGCAAATATTTCCCATGCCAAACTTATATTTATTGAACTTACCCCAATAGCGCTTTTGAGATGGCAACTGTATAACATTACCGTAATAAACGACGTTCATATCTATCATCTTGGCTGCTAAGTTTTGAAACACCGTATTATTATACAAAATATCATCTGCGCCAAGAAACAAAATGAAATCACCAGATGCATAACGTATGCCCTTATTCATGGCATCATAAACACCAGAATCAGGCTCAGAGATTAAACAAGCAATATATTGTTGATACTTTTGTATAATATCAAGCGTTCCATCTGTGCTCGCCCCATCCACTATGATATATTCTATTTGCGAATAGGTCTGATGGATCACTGACAAGATGGTCTGCTCGATTGTCTGTGCAGCATTGTAGCAGACGGTAATCACTGTGATTTTCATAGTTTTATGAATAAGATTGAGACCTTATTTCATAAAAAGGGGACATCCCGTCAATGACAGGATGGATAAGGTTGGTATTAAAAAAAAGATAAATCCACTGGCTATTGATATCCAATAGCCAGAGGATTTAAAACTATTTAGCATTCTGTAATCACTCAGCGATACAGATAGTTACACGGTTGAGATCATTCTCAGCGAACGGCTGAACACGGCTACCCTTGCTGTCGTAAGAGATACGCGACTCAGAAATACCGTAGTCGTTGATCAGTGACTTCACGACGGCATCGGCACGGCCAGCAGCCAGACGATCGTTGATCTTGTCATTACCAGTACCAGCATCAGCATAACCAGTAACCACCACCTTGCTCTCGGGATACTTCTTCATGTAGTCAGCAATATCCTTTACCTTCTGAGCCTCGGTATCACGAATCACGGTCTTGTTGATGAGGAAGAAGATGTCACGACGAATTGGCTCAATCTTCTCAACTACAGGAGCAGGTGCGGGTGCAGGTGCAGGCTCGGGAACCACCACAGGCTCGGGCTCGGGCTCGGGTGCGGGCGGCGGTGGCAGGATCTTATTGTAGGTCTTACCGAGGTTCACCTTCAGACCAAGCAGGGCATTGAAGTACCAGTCGGCCTTCATGTTGCTACCACTGTGATTCTTAGAGTTGTAACGGTCAGAGAGAATATTGGCATTACCCTCGATGGTCAGGGCGACGGCGTCGCTCAGACGGATGGCAGCCTCGAGACCACCACGACCGAAGGCACGAACGGTAGAACCATCCCATACATAACGGAGGTTGTAAGCGTTCAGGTCCTTCAGGTTGGCAGCAATCTCATTGGCTTTGCCATTATCCCAAGCGATGTTAGCACCACCACCCAGGAAAGCGGTCAGGTTGAACACGCGGTTGGGATTCCAACCACAGACGAGGTTCGAGAGGTTGAACATCAGGTCAATACCAGGCGCCACATACTTATACGAATAGTCGTTGGTGTAGGGCTGGAGACCCACCTGCGTACGGAAACCATTCCAACCACCCTTTGACTGCCAGGCATTGGCCTGGATACGGGCGCCGAAGATTGGGCTGAACTGATAGCCCAGACCGAGCTGGACATTCGGAGAGAGCAGTTTGTCGAAGGCAGCTTCGCCGAGCGTGTACTGAACACCACCCTCAACATTCAAGAAGGCATGCTTCTTAAACTCATACTTTGTGCCGTCAGCAGCCTCATAGGTTGCCTGGGCCATTGCAGATGCACTAAACAGCATCAGCGCAGCTGCGAGTAAAGTCTTTAATGTCTTCATTATACAAAACTAAATAATTAATTATTACTGCAAGGAATCTTCATGCTCCATCGTACGTGTGACAAGTGTATCACTCGGTGCGCTATTCAGATCAATATATTGAACGGCCTTCGGTAGGACGTTGATGACCAACGCACGAAGCGTGTCACCCTGACCTTCAATATAATCAATCTGTACGGAGTCGTCCTTGATGAACATACCATTCACAAAACGCGCATCAGCCAATTTGAAGAGAAGAGTATCACCGTCAACAGCTAATTTAGCAGTCACCAGAGAATCCTTGATCGTCTTGATATCAGTCACCACGCCTTTGGTCTGTTGCAACGTTTTCTTATCGCTACAACTAACGATTGTCAGGAACGAAAGACTCAATACAGCAAATAAAAATAATTTCTTCATTTTCTTTTCATGAAAAGGGGAGCACCCCGTAATGGGCACTCCCCTTGGGTTATTTTAGATTCTATGATTTCGAATCTGTTAGATTAGAAGTTGTACAGGAGGACAACAGGAATCTGGTAGGTATGACCCTTACCGAATACGTCGTAACCTGTAATCTCAATCGTACCATCCCAGTTCTGAGTCGGTGAAGCGATACCAGAGATCTTCTCGAATGTGATAGCATCCACAGTAGAACCAGCTGCAATCTTCAGATACTTAGCAACCTGACCCTTCAGTTCAACCTTGATCGTACCAGTCTCATCAGCAGGCGTAGCAGGATTATCAAACTCATAATGAGCCTTCACGAAGTGATAGTCATCCAAACCTGCACCAGTGTAGTTTGTACCAACCAATGCGCCTTGTGCAAGAGTCCAACTTGGCAAAGTCATAATAGGCTGCAGGAGTGTTGTCAAGTCATTAGTCAGAGCAGTGTGAATGGTATAATCCTTCTTATAGGTGCTGGCAACGAATTCCTTAGAATTATTTACGGGTGTGCCACCAGCGACAGAATGATCATCCAAAGCAAGTTGGAACAGTTCTGCTGCATTCTGAGTTTCAGCTGCTGCGTGGAACCAATCGAATGTACCATTACCACCTCTCCAAGCAATATAAACTTTATCATCCTTTAGAACAGGTGAAGAAGTTATAACTGGAACATCAATTGAATTCTTCTCCCATTTATCATACTTCAAGTACTCAACCTCAGTTCCGTAAGACACAAGATCCAAAGCATCCTTGAAGTCGGTAGAGAATGTTGTTGCATTAGCAACCCAATCACAATACTTACCTCCGGTAGAACCAAGACCTGAAGTCTTCCAACCAGAATCGTCAGCCAAACGCTCCAAACTGATATCCTTATAGGTGTACTTCAAATTGGTTGTATAAGTGCTTTCGCTGCGAACTGCTGACGATCTAACAGCAACAACAGCTTTATCACCCAACTTATTTGTGGCAATATTATCCCACTCAGTCACATAGTCTGCAGTAGCAGGTGCGCCAGCAGGAGCATTGACATTAGCAACAAGTTCTGTCGGAAGATTCTTGAATTCGAACTTATAAAGCTCTCTTGGGAATGCATCTGTTGTCTCAGGCTTAGAGATGTAGTCGTACATATTACGAACACCTGCATTTGCAGCATCAGCAGTCCAAGTCAACCACGTAGCATCATCGATGAAATCAGCCAACGGAGTAGCAGCTGTACCATTCCATCTCCACCAGAACTCAGCAGGAGCAGGAGCTGCGGCAGCAATATAATGAGGATTCAAAACGTAACCACCACCCAAATTAGAAGAATAAGGCTTCGGATAAACAGTCAGCGTATTCTCAGCTGCATCGTAACCAGCCTCGGGCTTCCAAACAATCTTACCATCGAAGTGGTGAGCCTTTGTCCAAGCATCATCTGGCATCTTCTTCGTGAAGTTGATTGTAATACGATATCTCTCCTTATTGTTGACATCATTACGCACGCCATCGAATGAATAAGTTAACTTACTACCATTCTTCCACTGTTTCAACTGATTACCAGGAATACCAGCCTTGATGTACTTGACATCCTTCCAATCTGTAGCAACTTTCTTGTCTTTATCCAAAAGTGCATAGTAAATAGAAACAGAACCATTTGTTATCTTATTTCCGCTCAACCATACATAATCGTTAGCCCGGTAGCTGTACAATGACAATGAAGCGAAATCATTACCGGTAATCTCTTTGATAATGCTCACATTGTAATCCTTGTCTGCAGTATACTTATCGGTAACATCCTTGACATAATCAGTAGCCATATCAGTAGTAGCATTAACTGCCATAATATCTACATCAATCTTCAGCTCCTTAGCATCGGGCTCCTCACCAACCTTTACATAGAATGCCTTACCATCGGGATCCACGAGTGAACCATCATAGTTAACAGCCCAGATACGGAAACCGATTACGTCACCCTGTGCAGTAGACTTGTTGATAATCAGATCGATAGACTGATCACCACGAACGGTCTTGTAGATACCCTCGATACCATCCTGATAGCTCTGCCAAGCCTCCCACTCAGAGGGCTTAGACTCAACAGCGTTCAGCTCGAAGTCGTAAGAGATGTACCAGTACTCAACCTTCTTCTGCAGGTATTCTGTAAGCTTTACCTTGATAGGATCACCAACATGAGCAATGGTCAGATAGTCATTATAGAAACGATCGTCAGTAGCATCATTCTCAGTATTATACTTCTTGGCACCCTTGACAGTCTTCTCAATAGACTTAGTAGGCTCAGCTGCGGTAGGAGCTACGAGACCAGCCTTGTACTCATCAGTAGAAGTACCCCAAAGAGTCCATCTCTTTTCCATAGCGTCAGCAACAGCAGTATAAGCATTTCTCTGATCGTAGCTACGAATGCCAGGATCTGTCTCAGAATAGCCATATACCCAACGGTTGTGGATTGTGTTACCATACCAAACCTTACCATCAGTAATACCGCCTTTCACAGTAGTTCCGTACTTGTCCTTATTATCCAATGTCCACTGGAACAAACCATCCAGAGATGTTGCAGGATAGTAATTCTCATAGGTAGCAGACACATCATAAGTAGAAGCTACATAACGAGATACTGCGGCATCCTCAGGATCAACAGTATTGTTGATAGCAACGGCATAAAGCTTAGCTTTATAGTTAGGCACCTTAAGGTTACCTACCTCATAGCCAGAAGGAATCTGACCCTTCTTTGCTTCATCTGCAGTGTAGTACTTCCAATCGCCAGAAGCCTTGTAGTAAGTAGTCTCGTTGAACTTATTGAAATCAACGTCCTTCTTAACACTTACAGGAATTACCCACAAGCCACTCTCCTGAGAAGCACGTGTAATCATACCCTTGAAACGATACGGCTCATCAATCTCAATGATATCATCGAGAGTCTCCAGCTTAGAGTTGATGAACTTCACCTGATCCTTTGTAAAGGTGGCATTTGTCGGGTTCACACGAATCAACAGTGCGCGCTCTGCACGGATGTCAGCACCCTTCGTATAAGAGATCTTCTCAACAGCATCATCGTCCAGGTTCTCAGTTTCCTTGTCACCGAAGGTAGCGGTCCAAGCCATCTTACCGAAGACGAAGTTAAGATCGAAACCTGCAGCACTACTCATAGTAGCAGCATCCCATCCAAGGGGATAAGTCTTAGAATCTGCATCGGGATTGAAATTCTTACCAGTAAATGTACCAACGAGCTCAACGCTTGTAACAGCGGTATACAGAGCGTCGAAAGCCTCTGCGATTGTACCAGCAGCAGCAGCGACAGCAGCGGTAGCAGCAGCATCAGCGACGCCACCGATCTTGCCCTCGAGTTCAGTAACAGCAGAAGACAGACCCTCAGCAGTAGCAAGCTTACCCTGAGCATCAGCCAGTGTCTGGAGGTTACCCTTCAGAGTTTCAATAGCAGCAGCCTGCTCAGCAACAGCCTCACTTTGGTCAGTTGGAATCTTAGCAACAGCCTCAGCAACAGCAGTCTTGATCTTAGCATCAGTTGCCTCCTCGATAGCCTTTGTAGCATTAGCAATAGCCTCCTTGATAGCCTCATCAGCCTTAGCAGCAGCCTCCTTAGCGGTAGCAGCGTCCTCGGTAGCAGAAGCAGAAGCCAGAACAGCAGCGGCAGCAGCCTCAGCAGCCTCCTTGGCATCCTCAGCAGCAGCGTCAGCAGAAGCCTGAGCCTGAGCGATGAGGAGCTTCACAGCCTCGTCGTTATACTTAGCAGCCTCGGCAGCAGCCTTAGCCTCACCAGCAGCCTTCACAGCGTCAGCAGCCTGGGTTGTAGCGTTACCAGCAGCAGCAATAGCGTTGTCAGCAGTTGCCTTAGCCTCCTTAGCGGTAGCATCAGCAGCGCTAGCAGTAGCATTTGCAGCAGTAGCAGTAGCGCTAGCAGCCTCAGCAGTAGCCAAAGCCTTAGCAGCGTCAGCCAGTGCAGTAGCAGCCTTGTCAGAAGCACCGTTAGCAACATTCTGAGCAGCAGCAGCAGCCTCCTGGGCAGCAGTAGCAGCGCTCTTAGCTACGTCAGCAGTGTTCTGTGCGTTAGCAGCATCAGCAATTGCCTTGGCAGCATCAGTACCGGCAGCGGTAGCCAGTGTCTTAACTGCTTCCAGCGCATCCTTAGTAGCTGCGTTGTTAGCAGTAGCCTGAGCCTTCTCGGCAGCAGCCTGAGCAGCCTGAGCAGCTGACTGAGCAGCAGCAATCTGGGCAGCCAGGTTGGTCTGAAGAGTTGTCAGCTCAGCCTTCAATGCAGCTGCATCGATCTGTTTCTGAAGGTTGTTGATGTCATCATCATAATCCTTACAAGAAACGAAAGAACTTACAGAAGCAATCAAGAATGCTCCCATAAGCAGTTTACTGAAAATCTTTCTTTTCATACAATTAATAATTTAAATTAATAAAAAAATAAAATAATAAAGTTTGTTGTACTTCTTTTTCTTTCTTTTTTCTCTCAATTTTCGCCGCCTTTTTGGCGCTTTAGGCTACCATAAACGGCATGTATTTCCTTTGCGGATTTACATTTTTGGTGCAAATATAGATATAATTCTCAAATCTTGCAAGCAAAATCCAACTTTTTTTTAAAAAAATCGTAAAAACTTGCGATTTTAAGGCATTTTCTTACAAAAATCAGTGATTTTTGCGCGAAATCCTCTTTATTTATCGGGGTTTGCACACTTTTTGTTGTCATTGTTTCTGCTTTGTAGTGATTACAGGTCCTCCTATACCTTATTTATTATTATATATTATTGGTTGTTTAATCCATTTCGCATGCAAAATTAATACTTTTTTTTGAAAAAACAAGTATTTTTGCGATTTTTTATCAGAATTCGGCCGACTTCGGTGTTCTGGGGAACGGAATGACGTCGCGGATATTCTGCATACCAGTCACGAAGAGAATGAGGCGTTCGAAGCCCAGTCCGAAACCGGCATGAGGACAGGAACCCCAGCGACGGGTATCGATGTACCACCAGAGATGGGTCTGGTCCATCCCGCGACGGTTGATCTCGGCCATGAGCTTGTCGTAGGATTCTTCGCGGACCGAACCGCCGATGATTTCGCCGATCTGGGGGAAGAGGACGTCGGTGCCCTGCATGGTCGGGCCGGGGGCGATGCTTCCGTTGTAGCCAACGGACGACACATTGGGGACAGTCCCTCTGTAATTCGCTTCGCTGCTCACAGCAGGGACAGTCCCCACTGTGTCGTTCTGTTTCATATAGAATGATTTAAATTCTCTTGGGTAGTCGGTCATGATGACGGGCTTCTTGAAATGCTCCTCGACGAGGTAGCGCTCATGCTCGGAAGCGAGGTCGTCACCCCAGTTGCAGGGGAACTCGAATTTTTTGCCGTTCCTGATGGCCTCCTGAAGAATGTTGATACCCTCGGTGTAGGGGAGGCGGACGAAGGTTTCCTTGAGGACACCTTCGAGACGGGCGATGAGTGACTTGTCGATCATCTGGTTGAGGAAGGCCAGGTCGTCCTGACAGTTGTCAAGTGCCCAACGGACACAGTATTTGATGAAGTCCTCCTCAAGATCCATCAGTCCTTCCTGGTCGAGGAAGGCCACCTCGGGCTCCACCATCCAGAACTCTGCCAGGTGGCGGGGGGTGTTGGAGTTCTCGGCACGGAAGGTCGGGCCGAAGGTATAGATGGCACCGAGGGCTGTCGCACCGAGCTCACCCTCGAGTTGACCGGAGACGGTCAACGAGGTCTGCTCACCGAAGAAATCATCGTCATAGATGATCTTACCCTGCTCGTCCTTCTTCAGGTCGTAGAGGTTCTTCGTGGTGACCTGGAACATGTTGCCGGCTCCTTCACAGTCGGAGGCTGTGATCAGCGGGGTATGGAAATAGAAGAAGCCATGCTCGTGGAAATAGGTATGGATGGCCATCGCCATGTTGTGGCGAATGCGCATCACGGCACCGAAGGTATTGGTGCGCAGACGCATGTGGGCGTTTTTACGCATGGCCTCGAAGCTCTGGCCTTTCTTCTGCATCGGGTAGTCGTTGCCGCAGAGACCGAGGATCTCGATGTTCGTGGCTTGGATCTCACTGCTCTGACCGGCGCCCTGGCTCTCGACAAGGGTACCGACGGCGCTGATGCAAGCGCCGGTGGTGATCTGCTTCAACAACTCTTCATCGAATTTCGTCGGGTCAACGACGATTTGGACGTTCTTGATGGTCGAACCGTCATTGAGGGCAATGAAGTCGACGGCCTTCGAAGAGCGGTGGGTTCGTACCCATCCCTTCACGCAGACCTCCTTGCCATATTCCGTGCTTTTCAGCACGTCGATTATTTTCGTTCTATTCATTTTTGACTATTCACTATTCACTTTTCACTATTCACTAGCCTAGCATAGGCGCTTACTCGTATGCTCCCATGCGAAGGCGATCCACTTCCTCCTCCGTCAGGTACCGCCAGTCACCGCGCTTGAGGTTCTTCTTGGTGAGGCCGGCAAACTGGACGCGGTCGAGTTTGATGACCTTGTAGCCGAGGGACTCGAAGATACGACGGACGATACGGTTCTTGCCCGAGTGGATCTCGATGCCCACCTGTTTCTTGTCGGTGGGATGCGCGTACTGCACATCGTCGGCCTTGATCTCACCATCCTCCAACTGAATGCCGGTGGCAATCTGCTCCAAGTCGTGGGCTGAGCAGGCCTTGTCGAGGAAGACATGGTAGATCTTCTTCTTGAGGTATTTGGGATGGGTGAGCTTCGAAGCCAGGTCACCGTCATTGGTGAGCAGGAGCACACCCGTGGTGTTACGGTCGAGACGGCCAACGGGATAGATACGTTCCGGACAAGCGTTCTTCACGAGGTCCATCACCGTCTTACGCTGCTGAGGATCATCTGCCGTGGTGACATAGTCCTTGGGTTTGTTGAGCAGCACATACACCTTCTTCTCGATGGTGACGGGCTGGTCGTGGAAACGTACCTCGTCGGTACGCAGCACCTTCGTACCCAGTTCGGTGACCACCTGTCCGTTGACAGTGACCACACCAGCCTGGATGAACTCGTCGGCCTCGCGACGGCTGCAGACACCGGCATTGGCCAGGAACTTGTTGAGACGCAGAGGCTCGTTGGGATCGAAGTTGACCTCCTTGTACTCGATGCGCTTCTTCATGCTGTATTTGGCATTCGGATCGTAGTCGGCCGTATGCTGACGTTGTTTCTTATAGGGAGCACCATAGGGCTTGCCACCTTTATTGAATTTGTTATAGCCACCGGCGGGGGCACCGTATCCGCCGCGCTGCTGATAACCGCCTCTCGGCTGGTAACCGCCATCGCCTTGGGGACGCTGTTGATAGCCGCCTCTCGGCTGATAACCGCCGCGCTGCTGATAGCCACCCTCACCCTGAGGACGCTGCTGATAGCCGCCTCTCGGCTGGTAACCGCCCTCACCCTGAGGACGCTGCTGGTATCCGCCTCTCGACTGATAACCACTGCGTGGTTGATATCCTTGCTCATTTCTGGGTTGTTGATATCCGCCTCTCGGCTGGTAACCGCCTTCTCTGGGCTGGCGGGGCTGATAGCCACTGGGGCGCGGTGATGACTGCAGTCCTGCACCGAAGCCCTCGGGACGGAATCCGCCCTCGTCGCTGTCGCGCTTAAAGGTCGGGCGTTCTGTCGCAGAATGCTGACCTGTATGTATACGGGGGCGCGGTGAACGGCCCGGACGCTGTGGCATGTTCTCTTGGTTTTTGTTCTCAATATCCATTTTTACTCGTTTTTTGTTTATACCTTATTAATATATATATAGGCTTTAAATTCCAGTGTAAGTCGCGGGGGTGATGGCGCGGAGCTCGTCCTTGACAGCCTCAGAGACGTCGAGGGTGTCGATGAAGCGGGCGATGGTCTCGGCCGTGATGCCCTCGTTGGTACGGGTGAGGGCCTTCAGTGTCTCGTAGGGATTGGGATAGGCCTCACGGCGCAGGATGGTCTGGATACCCTCGGCCACCACGGCCCAGGTATTGTCGAGATCCTGCTGCAGCTTCTGTTCGTTGAGGATGAGCTTGCGCAGACCCTTCAACGTGCTCTGGAAGGCGATGAGGGCATGACCCATCGGCACACCCACGTTGCGCAGGACGGTCGAGTCGGTCAGGTCGCGCTGCAGACGGCTCACCGGCAATTTCGCGGCGAGGAACTGCAGGATGGCATTGGCAATCCCGAGGTTACCCTCCGAGTTCTCGTAGTCGATGGGGTTCACCTTATGGGGCATCGCACTCGACCCTACCTCACCCTGTTTGATCTTCTGCTTGAAATAGTCCATGGAGATGTACATCCAGAAGTCGCGGTCGAGGTCGATGACAATCGTGTTGATACGACGCATGGCATCGAAGAGCGCGCCCAACCAGTCGTAGTTGGAAATCTGGGTGGTGTACTGTTCCCGCTCCAAGCCCAGCTTCTCTGAGACGAAGCGATTGCCGAAGTCACGCCAGTCGTACTGGGGGTAGGCTACATGGTGGGCATTGAAGTTGCCCGTAGCGCCACCGAACTTTGCGGTGATGGGGGTGTCCTTCAGCGAACGGAGCTGTTCCTCGAGACGATAGACATAGACCATGATCTCCTTACCCAAGCGCGTCGGCGATGCCGGCTGTCCGTGGGTCTTGGCGAGCATGGGAACATTCTTCCAGGCCTCGGCATAGTCGTGGAGCTGTTCGATCAGTTCCTCGAGCAGGGGGATGTAGACATCGGCCAGCGCCTCCTTGATCGAGAGGGGGACGGAGGTGTTGTTGATGTCTTGGGATGTCAAGCCAAAATGAATGAATTCTTTTTGGCGGGACGTAAACTTCTCTTTGATAAAATATTCTACGGCTTTGACATCATGATTCGTGATGGACTCGATGTCCTTCACCCGCTGGGCGTCGGCGGGCGTGAACTGTCTGTAGATGTCACGTAACGGTTCAAACAGGCTATGGTCGAAATCTGCCAACTGGGGCAGAGGGAGTTCACAGAGCGTGATGAAGTATTCGATCTCCACACGGATGCGGTATCTGATCAGCGCATACTCAGAGAAGTATTCTGCCAACGGCTCCGTCTTACTCCTGTAGCGGCCATCAATAGGCGAGATGGCTGTCAACAATGATAAATCCATTTTTTGTAGTCCTAACTATCGATAATTATCTTTCTATTCGTCTCTCAAATATTCAAGTGTGTCGAAATTCGGGTGCAAAGGTAACAAATAAAAATGATAAATGATAAATGATAAATGATAAAAATCTTTAAATGACCGATTTAATGAATAAAGAATAATGAATAATGAATAAAGAGAGAGGAAAGTAGAAGTAGCAGAGTATTCTCTTTCCTCTCCCTATAATTTTATAGCTGGTAGAGATCATTCGCCGCGAGGAGATCGACCTTGATTTCAGCGAGGGCGGCCTCACAGGCCTCGAGGTCGGAGGGACGGATGATGACATGGGCCACGTTGCCATTGGCGAAGGAGTACATGTACTCGATGAAGATGCCCTTGGAGGAGAGGTGCTTGAGCACGACGGCCAGGGAACCGCTGACATTGGGGCAGACGAAACCGATCACGTCGGTGATCTTCACGGCGAAGTGCTGCTCCTTCAGGACCTGGTAGGCCTTGTCGGGGTCAGACACGATACAACGCAGGATGCCGAAGTCGGAGTTGTCGGCAATCGACATAGCGGAAAGGTTAATACCGGCAGTGCCGAGGGCTTCTGTCACTTCGGTCAGACGACCAGATTTGTTCTCGAGGAACACGGAGAGTTGTTTTGCTTTCATATTTATGACGATTAGAGTTTTTGACTATAGACTATAGATTATAGATAATTAGAGTTGGCGTTTGTCGATGACGCGCCTGGCCTTGCCCTCGGAGCGTTCGATGCCCTTGGGCTCGACGAGCTTCACCTTGAAGCCGAGGCCGATGACACTGCGGAGCTCGGCTTCGAGCTTCTTCTGCAGACCGACCATCGTCGCCATGTCGTCGGTGAAGTACTCCTCCTTGACCTCGACCTTCAGTTCGGAGGTGTCGGTATTGTTGACACGATCGACAATGAGCAGGAAGTGGGGCTCGTACTCGGGGAGTTTGAGGATGACATCCTCGATCTGTGAGGGGAACACATTGACACCACGGATGATGAGCATATCGTCGCAGCGGCCCAGAATACGATCCATACGCACGAGCGTGCGCCCGCACGTACATTTATCATAGTGTAGGGCGGTGAGGTCGTGGGTGCGGTAGCGGAGCAACGGCATACCCTCCTTCGTGAGGTGGGTGAAGGTCAGTTCACCGAGCGTGCCCTCAGGCAACGGCTCACCGGTCTTCGGGTCGAGGATCTCCGGGTAGAAGTAGTCCTCGCTCAGGTGGGTACCGCACTGGTGTTCGCACTCGTAACCGACACCAGGACCTGCAATCTCACTCAGACCGTAGATATCATAGGCCTTGATACCAAGCGATGCCTCGAGTTTCACGCGCATCTTCTCCGTCCACGGCTCTGCGCCGAAGACACCGATCTTCAACTTGAACTCGTCGCGGGGCCATTCGCACTCCTTCATCGCCTCGCCCAGGAACATGGCATACGACGGCGTACAACAGAGAACCGTCGCCCCGAAGTCGTGCATCAGCGTCATCTGCTTCTGTGTGTTGCCGGAAGACATCGGGATGACCGAGGCACCGATGTTCGTGGCACCGTCGTGCGCACCGAGGCCACCGGTGAAAAGGCCGTAGCCATAGGACACCTGGAAGATATCGTCCTTCGTACAACCGTAGGCCGTGAAGGCACGGGAGATCGACTCCGTCCACATGGCCAGGTCCTTACGGGTGTAGAGCACGACCACGGGTTTGCCCGTCGTACCCGACGAGGCGTGGATACGGACAATCTGTGACATGGGCACAGCGGCCAGACCGAAGGGGTAGTTATCGCGCAGGTCGAGCTTGTTAGTAAACGGGAGTTTCACGATATCGTCGATGCTCTTGATATCGCCGGGCTCCAAGCCCATTTCCTGGAATTTCTGACGGTAGAAGGGGGTGTTGTGGTAGACGTACTCTGCCATTTTAACGAGCCGACGGCTCTGAATCTCGCGAAGTTGTTCGCGATCCATGCATTCAATGTTCTGATTCCAAATCATAAGTCAGTTTACTTAGTTTAATGCGGCACAAAGGTACGAAGAATAAATGAGAAAGGAGAAAGGAGAAATGATAAAAAAGTATAAAATGATAAATGATAAATGATAAATGATAAACGTAATGAAATGATAAATGACAATTTAATGAATAAAGAATAATGAATAATGAAGAAAGAGAAAGGAAAAAACAAATTGCCATAATTAATCATAATGACCATAATATTATTATGGATATTACGGGTTATTACGGGAATTAGTTTCAATAAAAGGATAATAAAAAAAGAACTTCGAGGTCGAAGTTCTTTTTGTGGGCGTTGACGGATTCGAACCGCCGACCCTCTGCTTGTAAGGCAGATGCTCTAAACCAGCTGAGCTAAACGCCCGGATTTCTTTGTCCTTTTTACTGCTTTTTTCAAAAGCGAGTGCAAAGGTACAATAAAAAAGTGAATAGTGAATAGTGAATAGTGAAAAGTTTTCGAAAATTGACGTTTTTTAACGATTCCAAGGAAAAATGATAAATGATAAATGATAAATGATAAAGAAATCAACGCTTTGAGAAAAGGGAATCTATGTCGGATTGGGGAAGGATGACGAGGATGGGGGAGCCATCGGGGGTGTAGTTAACGTTGGAGCAGGTGAAAAGGGTGTTGACGAGGGATTCCATTTCGTCGTTGGAGAGGACTTGGCCGTAGGGGATCGCGGCAGCGCGGGCTAAGGAGAGATGGAGGGACTGGGTAACGGAAAGGTCGAGGGAGTGGGAAACAGCGCCAGACTGGGCATCGTGGTCGGCCACATCAGCCAGGATCTGCTGTACCAACGACAACGGGTCAACACCGTCCATCCCCGCAGGAATACCATTCACCGCGAAGGTACCACCGCCCAAAGGACTGAGATCGAAGCCAAGGGTAGCGAGTTCAGGGAGGATCTGATCCATCAGAACGGCCTCAGAAGGGGCGAGTTGAAGGGTCTCGGGGAAAAGCAAGCGCTGGGAGGAGAAAGCGGCAGCAGGGGCCGTTCCGCCTTCAGCAGAAGCCGCAGAGGCGGAAGAAGTAGCAGGAGCGGTAGAAGCGGAGGTCGCGTAACGGTCGAAGAGGATGCGGACCGAGGCGCGGTGCTGGTCAATGACCATGAGACCGGACTTCACCGCCGTCATGATGTAGCGACCTTTGTATTGGTAGTGAGTGGGAGATGCATCGAGGTGAGGGTCGGTGGGAGAGTTAGAGTGGAAAGAGGAAAGAGGAAAGAGGAAAGAGGTATGATCAGACCCTTGAATATTCCCTTGAGAAGTATCAGAATTTCCTTGAGAAGATCCTGGATACAGACTTTCCCATTGAGAAATACTCTGATGATTACCAGGATAAGACTCATTACCATTTGAATTGAATATAGCAGAGTAATCTCTTTCCACTTTCCTCTCTCCACTTTCCACTCTACTCCTTTCAAACGGGTTGTACGATGGATCGTAAGTTACCTTTGGGGCGAGAGGAGCGGAAGAAGAGGGATCGAAGACGGGGATGTCGGGTTTGTCAACGGTGTCGAAGTCGATGGAGGGGATTTCAATGAATTTGCCAAGGGCATCGCGGACGACGGCGACAAGGAGTTGCCAGATGGCTTGTTCGTTTTCGAACTTGATCTCGGTCTTCGTGGGATGGATGTTCACATCGATATCGGCGGGGTTGATGTCGAAATAGAGGAAATACGGGGGTTGCATGCCCTCGGGAATCAAGCGTTCGTAGGCGGTCAGTACGGCTTTGTGGAAGTAGGGATGCTTCATGTAACGGCCATTGACGAAGAAATAGTCCTGACCGCCCTTCTTCCGCGCTGCCTCGGGCTTTGCCACAAAACCCGTCACCCGGCACATGACCGTGTCAGCCTCAACCGGCAGAAGGTCCTGACCGTACTGTTTGCCGAAGACATCGGTGATGCGCTGACGGAGACTGCCCGGGCGCAGGTTCAGGAGTTCGGCCCCGTTGTGATGGAAGGTGAACTGGAGGTCGGGATAGACCAAGGCAATGCGTTCGTAGGCCGTGAGGATATTGTTGAGTTCGGTGGCATTCGACTTCAGGAACTTCCTGCGGGCAGGGACATTATAGAAGAGGTTCTCTACCTTGAAATTACAGCCCACGGGACACGCCACCGGCTGCTGGTCGAGGACCTTCGAACCGGCAATGGAGATCTGCGTACCTATCTCATCCGTGGTCCTACGCGTCTGCAGTTCCACCTGTGCCACCGCAGCGATGGAAGCCAGGGCCTCCCCACGGAAACCCATGGTATGGAGGGCAAAGAGGTCGTCGGCCTGTTTGATCTTCGAGGTAGCATGGCGTTCAAAGGCCAGACGGGCATCGGTCGGCGACATGCCACAACCATCATCTATCACCTGAATGGACGTACGACCGGCATCCACCACAATTACGTTGATGGTCTTCGCCCCGGCATCCACGGCATTCTCGACCAGCTCCTTGATGACAGAAGCCGGGCGCTGGATGACTTCACCAGCGGCGATCTGGTTCGCGACGGAGTCGGGGAGAAGGCGGATGAGATCCATGATCTAATGAATAATTAATAATGAATAATGAAGAAAGATATTAAATGATAAATGATAAATGATAAACGCAAAGAAATGATAAATGATAAACGCAATGAAATACTTACTTCTTCGAGCGCCAGAGGAAGATGTCGTGGCGGGAGAGGGGACGGACGTAATCGTACCAGGCGAAGCCGTCGAGGCGCTTCTTGTCGGGGGGAATCTGGTTGGGCGGGTACATGGTGCCGGAGGTCTTTGGGGTCCAGACACGCTCCAGTTTCCGGTCTTTCAGGAACATACGCATCTCGGTCGTCTCCTGGTAGTTATAGATGATCGCCACGGAGTCGCCCTCCTCGAAGAAATAGCCGATCAGCACATTATCCTTGGCCCGTGTCTCGTGGATCTTTCCCTCGATGAAATAGGCGAACATCTCCTTCGACGACACCTGGTTGTAGAGGGCCGTGTCGCTCTTCAACTGTTGGATGGAGAAGGCGTTGTTGATGACATGGGCATGGTCGATGAGGGAGTCCTTCATGAACACGTCAATCCGGTCGCCGAGGAGCTGTTGGTTGTAGTTCCAGACAATGGGATCGTCATACATCGTCATACAGGAGTCGAGGGAGTTGTAGACGAGGGAGTCACAGACCGCCTGTACATCGGTGCGATAGGCCCGGACATGGTGGTAGGCGTGGATCTTGCGGTAGACGGAGTCGGTCTCGATGTTAAAGGTGACAACTTTCAGCGTATCGGCATGCACAAAGAGGGAGTCACCCTGCGAATAGTCGATGGCCACCGCAGAGTCGGTACAGAGCGCATAGCCGGTGTTCTCCCAGTATTCGCCGTAGTTGCCGGTCATCTTGTTCTTGTTGACCGAGTCGACATAGATGACATTACGGAAGGCCTGGCTGAAGCCCAGTTTACTGTCGTAGTAGACACTGTCGCCCACCATCGACTTCCCCTGGTTCTCGAGCACAGAACGGTTCATGAGGATGGCCTGGTCTTTGTTCGTGTCGTAATAGCCCTGTTCGGAATAGATGGTGCTATTGCCGGAGGTGATATGCGACGGACCCACGATATGGGCGATGGAACGGGCATTGTCGTAATAAAGGGTATCGGTGGTGAGGTAGAACTTCGGACTCTTCATCTTCACGTCGAAGTTGAAGACCGACATCTTCGACTTGGTATTGTACTCACCCCAGTCGGAGGTCAGCGTGGTCTTACCGTCGACCATCTTACCGCCCTCGAAGAAATAGGCATTGTCGTAGAGACGGTCGAAGTCGAGGGAGTCGGTATAGAGGGTGGTCTTGCGGTTCTTGAGCACCACATTATAACGGGCCCTCGCCATCTGTTCGTTGCCGTCGTAATAGGCGTAGTCGGAGACCAAGGAGAGGGTATCGCCCTGGTACATCCGCACATGACCGAAGGCCTCGAAGGAGTTGCTGGCCTCGTAGAAATACGCACTGTCGCAGTAGAGACGTGCCCCGACATGCGTGAAATGCACCTTGCCATTCAAAATCGTCGCATCAGGGTTCTTGAACTGGTCGAAGTGCAGGACATCGGCGTGAACGAGGTAGACTCTCTTGTCGGTGGATCGTGCGGTTCGGGCAGGGCGTTTTTTGACAGAGCGCTTTTTTTGGGCATCTATCGATATGAATCCCCCGAACAAGAGAATAAATGATAAATGATAAATGATAAATGATAAACGCAATGATGATAAACGTAATGAGCTGAAGCTATTTTGTTTCATATTCCAGATACCTTTTAATCGTTTTGATTGCCAAAACTTTATCATTTATCATTTATCATTTATCATTTTATTTGAACCATCCTTCGTACTCGAACTTGCAGTCACGATAATTGTCATTCAGGCGGGTGTAGACGGACTTGATCTTGTTGACAACCCACTGGTGGATGCGTTCCTCATTGCGCTTGGCGAGGACCACGTCCTTCATGACCTGGAAGTCCTCGGTAATCGAGGCTTTGTGACCTTCGACACGGTTCTTCAGTTTGACAATGGCACAGACGGTCTTGCCGCGCTGGTTGATCATCCGGAAGGCCTGTGAGATCTGGCCGACCTGCATGGTGTCGACCACCTTCGCCACCTCCTGCGGCAGGTCCTGCATCTGGAAGCGGGAGGAGATACGGCCGGTCTGCATGTTCGTGTTCGACATCAGACCCTTGTTGTTGCGGGTGTCCTTGTCATCGGACAACAGACTGGCAGCCTCCTCAAAGGAGAACTGTTCCCGGCGGATATCAGCGGCGATGGAGTCCAACCGTCCGATGGCCTTCTCCACATCCTCCTCAGCCACCACCGGCTTCTTCAGGATATGACGCACATTGACCTTGTCACCACGCTTCTCCACCAATTGGATGATATGGAAACCGAACTCCGACTCCACAATCTTCGAGATCTTCTTCGGGTCGGTGAGATTGAAGGCCACGGCGGCAAAGGCGGGGTCCAGCGTTGCACGGCCCATGAGACCCAGTTCACCACCCTGACGGGCCGATCCCGGGTCTTCAGAATAGAGGCGTGCCAAGGCCTGGAAAGACGTCTCGCCCTTGGTGACACGTTCGGTATAGTCGCGGAGCTCGTCCTTCACACGGTTGATCTCCTCGGGGGTGATACGCGGGGTCATGGTCACAATCTGTACCTCCACCTCGGTCGGCACGTACGGCAGACTGTCGGCAGGCAGGTTGCTGAAATAACGACGCACATCGGCCGGGGTCACAGAGATATCCTCGACCAGCTTCCGCTTCATCTTCTGGATCTTCTGACGGTCGCGGAACTCCTGACGCATCTCCTGACGCATCTGAGAGATCGACTGGTGCTTGTATTCCTCCAAACGCTCGCGGGAGCCATCGACCATCTCCAACCAGTAGCTGATCTGCTGTTCGACCTCCTGCGCCACGTCGTTCTCAGTGACCTCGATACTGTCGATATCCGCCTGATGGAGGAAGAGTTTGTTGACGGCAATCTGTTCGGGGATGGTGCAGTCGGGGTCCCCACTCCACTTCACGCCTTCCAAGGCAGCCTGCATGCGCAGGGCCTCGACATCGGACTTGAGGACGGCCTCATCACCCACCACCCAGATGACCTCGTCGATGACCGACTGAGGGGGAACTGGCTGGAGGGAGTCGGCGGGCGAAGTTAGCGGAAATTCCGGAGAACTCGGGATAATCGGATAGGAGGCGATGCCGAGGAGGGGCATAGCCAGGAAAAGGGCGATTATCAAATTTCTTGTAGTCTTCATCAATGCTTATTTACAATCAATGCTTATTTACGGTTTTTAAAACATCCTTATTGACGGAGAAGGGGTATTTCTGGCGAAGGTCATAGACCCAGGCCTTTTCGAGCATGTCCTGGTAGTCGGAAACCACCTGACCGCGGACATCGGCATAACTCTCCGGGCGCTTCAGCTTCTTGCCATAGACGGCTGAGATGGGATAGTCCTTCAGGATGGTGGCCTGTTTCTCGTCGGCACCTTTCTTCGGGGCGGTCTTGAAGACCTCTGTATCCACAAGTGCATTGTCACCGGGCTTGAAGATACCGATCTCAACACGGATACGGACGATGGAGTCGGGATTGAAGGTGGAACGGAGCTTGTCAGCCCACTGGTCGAAGGGCAGCTTCTTCACACTCTTCTTCACGGCCTTCACATCGGCCTTGTCCTTGACATGATAGGCAATACCCTTGTAACGGGGCTCCGGCCAGGCGTAGTCCTTCTGGTGGTCCTTAAAATAGGCCTGGAGACCAGCTTCATCGTTGCTGCCCTTGTCCCAGACCATCTTTTTGCTGATCTCATAGAGCAACAGACCATCGTGGTATTCCTTCATGAGGTATTTCATCTCGGGATCGGCGGCTGCGAGCGAGTCCGCACGACGGTCCATCACCTTCTCGGCGGTGACTGTACCGTTAGAGGCGGCCACTTCAGACTTTACGCGCTGCTGGGCAATCTGATCACGGACGCCCTGCTGTTCGATGCTCTTCACAATCTGCACCTTCAACGAGTCGAAGGGCTCCAACTGTTTGCGGCCTTTCATCAGAATGACATGCCAGCCGACGGGCGACTGGAAGGGAGCGCTCAGTTCACCCGTCTGGAGGGCAAAGGCGACATCCTCGAACTCCTTGAAGGCCTGGTTCTGATGAATCCAGTAGGGCAACTGGCCGCCGTTGGCAGCTGTCGACCTGTCATCGGACACTTTCTGGGCCAGTTCGGCGAAGTCTGCCCCACCCTTCAGGGCGCGGTAGATCGAGTCGATACGTTGTCTGGCCTTGGCCTGTTCAGTCGATGTGGCCTGTGTCGAGACGCGGATCAGAATATGGGCGGGAAGAATCAGGCCACGGGTGCCGACCTGTTCTTTCGCACGGTCGTAGGTCCGTTTGGCCTCCTGGAGCACATCAGCATCGGTCACCATGGTCGGACGGACCTGTTGGTCGCGGTACATGGTGTATTCCTGTTTGAATGACGTCAGCGTATCATATTTCGCCTCCAGCGCCGCCGCGACTTTCAACTTGTAGTTAATAAACAAATCCACATACTCGTCTACGGTCTTCTTGTCAATCACATCCGCGCCGTTATTCTTGTTGTAACTATATTCGAACTCAGAGCGGGGAACGGGGACACCGTTGATCGTCATGACGATCGGGTCCGAAGATTGGGAGAACACCGGAAGAAATGATAAATGATAAATGATAAATGATAAACTTATCGCGAAGAGACATCGATGCCTTATCATAAAACATTCACATCTTATCATGGAACACCTATTTCTTATTTTCATAATCCATGTTCTTTTTAGTCGTTTTTATAGATGATATAATGATTTTCGTGATTTCATCCAAATCCGCTTTGATGGATTTAAACACCGAATCTGATATATAATCCGTCTTATTCAACAGAATCAGCCAATAAGAGGTCTCACTTGCTTCCTTAAGCGCGATGCTCATCTTACTGACAAAATCTGCCTTGCTTTGAGCCTGTATACATTCATGAACATTTGCGCCAATACTTGTACCACTTCTCAGCACTTGCTTGGACATCACAAGTTCTTTCTTGTCGTTTACAAGAAATTTGCAGCAATTCACTATTCTGATTGCAAAAGATATTGTCTTATCTACTAAAATATTATTTGCAGTCATCCCTTTAACTCAATTTCCCCTTCTTACGTTTATTTATTACGTTTATCATTTATCATTTATCATTTATCATTTCAATCGTTCGGGCGCGAGTAGTTCGGGGCTTCGGAAGTGATGGTGATGTCGTGCGGGTGGCTTTCGTTGACACCGGCGTTGGTGATGCGGGTGAACTTGGCCTCGTGGAGCTTCTCGATGGTGGCAGCACCACAGTAGCCCATGCCGGAGCGTAAGCCACCGACCATCTGATAGATGACCTCCTGAACGGTGCCCTTGTAAGGCACACGGCCAGCGATGCCCTCAGGCACCAGTTTCTTCACCTCCTTCGTGTCACCCTGGAAGTAGCGGTCCTTCGAACCGTGTTTCTGTTCCATGGCTTCGAGCGAGCCCATACCACGGTAGCTCTTGAACTTACGGCCGTTGTAGATAATCGTGTCGCCAGGACTCTCCTCGGTACCGGCTACCAATGAACCGATCATCACGCAGGAGCCACCGGCTGCCAGGGCCTTCACAATATCACCGGAATAGCGCAGACCACCGTCGGCTATCAGGGGTACGTCGGTACCCTTCAGGGCACTGTAGACATCATAGACGGCACTCAGCTGAGGCACACCCACACCAGCCACGACACGGGTGGTACAGATAGAGCCCGGGCCAATACCCACCTTGACAGCATCGGCACCATTGTCGACCAGCATCTTGGCAGCCTCGCCAGTCGCCACGTTACCCACCACAATATCGATATTGGGGAAGTGTTTTTTGGCCTCAACCAGTTTCTCGATGACCGACTTCGAATGACCATGGGCCGTATCAATGACAATGGCGTCAGCACCCGCATCAACGAGTGCCTGCATACGGTCGAGGGTGTCGGCCGTCACGCCTACACCGGCAGCCACGCGCAGACGACCTTTCTCATCCTTACAGGCCATCGGCTTGTCCTTGGCCTTCGTAATGTCCTTATAGGTAATCAAACCCACGAGATGGTTGTCCTTGTCCACCACGGGCAGTTTCTCGATCTTATTCTTCTGCAGGATCTCAGCGGCCGAGATCAGGTCGGTCTGCTGATGGGTGGTCACGAGATGATCCTTCGACATGATCTCATCCACCGGTCGGTCGAGCTTCCGTTCGAAGCGCAGGTCACGGTTGGTCACGATACCAACGAGGCGTTTCTCTTCATCGACCACGGGAATACCACCGATATGATACTCCGCCATGATATCCAAGGCCTGGGCAACGGTCGAGCCGAGGGGGATGGTCACGGGGTCATAGATCATACCGTTCTCAGCACGCTTGACAATAGCCACCTGACGCGCCTGTTCCTCGATCGACATGTTCTTGTGTATCACGCCGATACCACCTTCGCGGGCAATGGCGATTGCCATCTGCGACTCCGTCACGGTATCCATCGCTGCCGTCACAAATGGCACGTTCAGCTGGATGTTCCGCGAGAAGCGGGTTTTCAACTCTACCATCTTGGGTAACACTTCCGAATAAGCGGGAATTAAGAGGACATCGTCGAATGTCAGTCCGTCCATCACGATCTTGTCTGCAATAAATGAAGCCATAATCTACCTTTGTTTTAAATATTGCGTGCAAAGGTACAAAAAAGTAGTGAATAGTGAATAGTGAATAGTGAAAAGTTACAATACCTTGTTATTTTTTAACTCTTTCTACCTTACTTTTCCCACTATTCACTGTTCACTATTCACTAGCTCAGCACAGCTGAGCGCTAATTCGCCATTTCCGACAGGAACTTGATGCGGACGAGGCGGATTTCGTCCTCGGAGTAGTCACCACCGAGTTCTTCCTGAGCGACGCTGAGACGGTCGGTATCAGAATCGGCGAAATAGTCGTAGATATCGTCGATATGATCCTCGTCCATCACCTCCTCGAGGAAATAGTCGATGTTCAGTTTGGTGCCGCTATAGACGATGGCCTCGATCTCAGAGAGCAGTTCATCGAAGTCGATGCCCTGGGCATTGGCAATGTCATCGAGGGCGATCTGACGGTCGATGCTCTGGATGATCTTCACCTTCAGCATCGATTTCTTCGCCACGGTACGCACCCGCATGTCGACCTGCCGTTCGATGTCGTTCTCCTCGCAGTATTTCTTGATGAGATCCACGAACTCCTTGGCATAGGGCTGTTTCACCTTCCCCTCGCCGACACCCTGGATATTCTTCAGTTCCTCGAGGGTCACGGGATAGTCGGTGGCCATCTGGTCGATGCTCACATCCTGGAAGATGACATACGGCGGACGCTCCATGCGTTTCGACACCTTCTTACGCAGGTCGCGGAGCATGGCAGCCAAGGTGGGATCGAGGGCACCAGCCGTCCCCTCGTGCTCACCGCCACTGTCAATATCGTCGTTGAACTCCGCATCCTTGACAATCATAAACGACTGTGGAGCTTTGAGGAACTTCTTACCGGCCGAGGTAATCTTCAGGATACCGTAGTTCTCCACCTCCTTCTTGAGGTAGCCCATGAGCAGGGCCTGACGGATGACCGGGTTCCAGATCTTCGGGTCATCATCCTCGCCAATGCCGAACTCATCCAGTTCATGGTGCTTATGGGCGATGATCTCCTCCGTCTCCTTACCGATGATGAAGTCGATGACATAGTCGGAGCGGAAGTTCTCCTTGATGCGTTGGATGACCTGTAAGACCGTCACCAACTGATTCATCGCCTCGATCTTCGTCTTCGGATGCAGGCAGTTGTCGCAGTTGCCGCAATTCTCACGGTCATAGGTCTCACCGAAGTAATGGAGCAGCATCTTCCGTCGGCAGACACTCGTCTCGGCGTATGCCGCTGTCTCTACGAGCAACTGTCGGCCGATGTCCTGTTCCGCCACCGGCTTACCCTCCATGAACTTCTCAAGCTTGTCGAGGTCCTTGCTCGAATAGAAGGCTAAGCAAATGCCCTCACCGCCATCACGGCCGGCACGGCCTGTCTCCTGGTAATAGCCTTCGAGCGACTTCGGTATGTCGTAGTGAATCACGAAGCGCACATCGGGTTTGTCGATGCCCATGCCAAAGGCGATGGTCGCTACGATCACATCGATATTCTCCATCAGGAAGTCATCCTGCGTCTGGGTACGTGTGGGGGAGTCGAGGCCGGCATGATAGGCCGCCGCCTTGATATCGTTGGCCCGGAGAATGGCCGCCAGTTCCTCCACCTTCTTACGCGAGAGACAGTAGATGATGCCGCTCTTGCCCGGGTGCTGTTTGATGAAACGGATGATATCCTTGTCGACATCCTTCGTCTTCGGACGCACCTCATAATACAGGTTCGGACGGTTGAACGAGCTCTTGAACTCCTTCGCATCGAGGATACCGAGGTTTTTCTTGATATCCGAGCGCACCTTATCCGTCGCCGTCGCTGTCAGTGCGATAATCGGCGCCGGTCCGATCTCATTCACGATGGGACGGATGCGCCGGTACTCCGGTCGGAAGTCATGGCCCCACTCTGAGATACAATGCGCCTCATCCACGGCATAGAAAGAGATCTTCACCGACTTGAGGAACTCAACATTCTCCTCTTTCGTGAGCGACTCGGGGGCCACATACAACAGTTTTGTGATACCGGCCTGGATATCCGACTTCACCTGGTCGACGGCTGCTTTGTTGAGCGAGGAATTCAGGTAATGCGCCGTTCCCTCATGTTCACTGAGCTGTGAGATGAAGTCCACCTGGTTCTTCATCAGGGCAATCAACGGGGATATCACGATGGCCACGCCGTCCATCAACAGAGAGGGCAACTGATAGCAGAGCGACTTACCGCCACCTGTGGGCATCAGTACAAAGGTGTCCTTGCCATCCAACAGATTCTGGATGATCTTCTCCTGGTCACCTTTGAACTTATCGAAGCCGAAATACTTCTTCAGCGCTTCATGCAGATTGGCTTTTTTCGTCATAGGCTGTTATCTTTAGGAAGCCAGTCGCTGCAGCTGCGACTTCTCCAACTGCTGCAGCGCATACTTGGCTGTTACTTCAAATTTCTTAACTTTCTTCGAAGGCATCTCGAACATTACATCCATCATCACCGTCTCCACAATCGAGCGCAGACCACGGGCACCAAGTTTATATTCCACGGCCTTGTCGACAATCACTTTCAAGGCCTCTGGGGTGAATGTCAGTTTGATGCCATCCATCTCGAAAAGCTTCTCGTACTGCTTGACGATGGAGTTCTTGGGTTCGATCAGAATCCTCTCCAAGGCCTCACGGCCGAGCGGGTTGAGATAAGTCAGCACCGGCAGACGACCGATAATCTCAGGAATCAGTCCGAAGGACTTCAGATCCTGCGGCACGATGTACTGCATCAGATTTTCCTTGTCAATTTTCGCAACATTCTGCACTGAGTTATAACCCACTACATGCGTATTCATCCGTTGGGCGATTTTCCGTTCGATGCCATCGAAGGCACCGCCGCAGACAAAGAGGATATTCCGGGTATCGACCGAGATATAATCCTGGTCGGGATGCTTACGGCCACCCTTTGGCGGCACATTCACATTGGTACCCTCGAGGAGCTTGAGCAGGCCCTGTTGCACGCCCTCGCCACTCACATCGCGGGTGATGGACGGGTTATCGCTCTTGCGGGCAATCTTGTCGATCTCGTCAATGAAGACAATGCCGCGCTGGGCTGCCGCGACATCATAGTCGGCCACCTGCAACAGGCGTGTCAGAATGCTCTCCACATCCTCGCCCACATAGCCGGCCTCGGTGAACACGGTGGCATCGACTATCGTGAAGGGCACGTCGAGCAGTTTGGCAATGGTACGTGCCAGCAGTGTCTTGCCCGTACCGGTGGAGCCCACCATGATGATGTTGCTCTTCTCGATCTCCACCCCGTCCTTGTCCTCAGGCTGCTGCAACCGTTTATAGTGGTTGTAGACGGCCACAGAGAGGAAGCGTTTCGCCTCATCCTGTCCGATGACATACTGGTCGAGATAGTTCTTGATCTCCACGGGTTTGGGTACCGCCTTCATCTTGAAGCGGCCCTTCCCGGAAACCTGCGGGGTATTGGCGAGATTCTCCTGTACGATGCGGTAGGCCTGTTCTGCACAGTTCTCGCAGATGAAGCCATCCAGACCCGTGATGAGCAGTCTGCACTCACGTTCCGTCCTTCCGCAGAAACTACATGCCTTCTTTGCCATTATTTCTTCCTTGTAAGCACATTGTCAATCATACCATAGGCCTTCGCCTCCTCAGCCGTCATCCAGTAGTTACGGTCGGAGTCGGCATACACCTTGTCATAAGGCGTGTGCGAGTGTTCCGAGATGATGGTGTAGAGTTCCTTCTTGAACTTCAGGATCTCCTTGGCCTCGATCTCGATATCGGACGCCTGTCCCTGAACCCCACCGAGGGGCTGGTGGATCATCACACGGCTGTGGGGCAGGGCCGAACGCTTGCCCTCGGTACCAGCGACCAACAGTACGGCACCCATCGAAGCAGCCATACCGGTACAGATGGTGGCTACGTCGCTGGAGATGAACTGCATGGTGTCGTAGATACCCAGACCGGCCGTCACACTACCGCCGGGCGAGTTGATATAGATGCTGATATCCTTGCCGGAATCAACCGAGTCGAGGTACAGGAGCTGTGCCTGCAAGGTGTTGGCGGTATAGTCGTCAATCTGTGTGCCGAGGAAGATGATGCGGTCCATCATCAGTCGGGAGAACACGTCCATCTGTGTCACGTTCAACTGGCGTTCCTCAAGGATATACGGATTCAGATACTGCGCCTGGGCCTGCATCACCTCGTCGAGTGTCAGGCCATCCATGCCTAAATGCCCTACGGCATATTTTCTAAAATCGTTCTTCATATCTTTTTCGTTATTCATTCTTTATTCATTATTCATTGTTCTTTATTCATTAAAAAAAGGCTACCGACCCTTTTTATCTCGTGATTGGGACACAAAGATAAGAAAAAAAGTCGATAACCCTTCAAAAAAAGGCGTTATTTTTTCGTAAAAAACCTTATTTTCCTTCCATCATCTTGTTAAACTCGTCCAAAGAGACCGATTTTTCATCCAGTTTGACAACTGTCTTGAGCTTTTCGATCAGTTTGAGGTCGACAGCACGGTCGACAAAGTTGTCGATGTTCTCGCGCTTCTTCAACTGCTCCTCGGCATAGTTCTCGATGACATCATCGGGCACATTAGCCATGCCATACTGGGCGAACTGTGCACGGATGGCTTCACGGGCGACACGCTTCACATCCTCGTCCTCGACCTTGATCTCCTGTGCACTGACAATCTGTTCCTTGATCAGGTGCCAGCCCAGTTCCTTGATGCTACCCTCGAAGTTCTGCTCCACGTAGTCAGCACCCTTGTCCTTGTTGTTCTGCAGCATCACACGCTTCAGCAAAGCCTCGGGGAACTCGAGCTTACCCACCTTCTTCTCGAGGTGTGCACGGACATCCTGCAGGAACCTATAGTCGCTGCTGCTCACAAACTGTGCCTTCAGTTGCTCGGCAATCTTCTCACGGAAGCTCTTCTCATCGCTTACCGTACCCTCGCCGAACACACGGTCGAAGAGCGCCTGGTTGACCTCAGCAGGCTGGAAATGACGGATCTCCGTCACCTGGAACGAGAAGTCGCTGTTCATATCAGCGATGTCCTCCTTCTTCACCTTCAGCAGGGCAGCCACCTCCGCATCGTTGTCGGGATAAGCCTTCTTGGGGTTGAAGGTGATGATATCGCCGGGCTTACAGCCGTCGAAGAGTTTCTTCTGCTTGTCTTCCTTGATATAGGCGGGCATGATCATACCACTCTCGGTGGTGATACCCCCTTCGAGGGTGTTACCCTTCTCGTCGAGCTGACGGAGGTCACCGGTGATGGTATCGTTGCCGCTGAACACCTCGGCCTTCACAAACTCACCACCCTGTGAGGCGTACATCTGTACCTGTTGGTCGATGAGCTTGTCATCAACGACGATGGTGTAATAGGCAATCTTATCCTTGCCGCTCAGTGCCACAGTGAACTCGGGGGCTACGGCGATGTCGAACACAAAGGTCATGTCGCCTTCCTTCTCGAAGTCCTGCGGCTGCTGCTTGTCGCTGGGCAGGGGTTCACCGAGCATCTGGATCTTGTTCTCACGCACATATTCATAGAGTTTCTCGCCCATCAGGCGGTTCACCTCATCCACTTTAACAGCTGTGCCATACTGGCGCTTTACCAGACCCATGGGTACCTGTCCGGGACGGAAACCGGGCACCTGGGCTTTCTTACGATAATCTTTCAGTGTCTTCTCGACCTTCTCCTGATAGTCTGCGGGCTCAATGGTCATGGTCAACAAGCCATTGATCTTATCAGGGCAATCAAATGTAATTTTCATCTTTTGTATACCTTATTATATATAATACTCAAAAATTGAGGTGCAAAGGTACATAAAAAAGTGAATAGTGAATAGTGAATAGTGAATAATTTGCTACCGCATTTAATTTTTTTAACTATTCACTCTTTACTTTTCACTGTTCACTATTCACTATTCACTAGCGTAGCGCTACTCTTCGGCTTCTTTCGCCTTGCGCTCTTCTTCCATAAGCTGGAAGTCCTTCTTGCGCAGGACGAAGGAGTTGGTGAGGTATTTCTCACGGACAATCTTGTTCTCGGCCAGTTCCTCGGGAGAGCCCTGGAAGAGGATACGGCCCTCGAACAACAGGTAGGCGCGGTCGGTGATGGTCAGGGTCTCATCCACATTATGGTCGGTGATGAGAATGCCGATGTTCCGGTATTTCAGTTTCCACACAATCTGTTGGATATCCTCCACGGCAATGGGGTCGACACCGGCGAAGGGCTCGTCGAGCATGATGAACTTCGGTTCGATGGCCAGGCAACGCGCAATCTCCGTGCGTCGGCGCTCACCACCCGAGAGCTGGTCGCCCTTGTTCTTACGCACCTTACCCAAGCGGAACTCCTTGATCAGTTCTTCGAGCTTCTGCAACTGGTAGTCGCGGGGCTTGCCCGTCATCTCGAGCACAGAGAGGATATTGTCCTCGACGCTCATCTTACGGAACACGCTCGCCTCCTGTGCCAGGTAGCCGATGCCAGCGCGGGCACGACGGAACACCGGGTATTTCGTCACATCCTCCTCGCCCAAGTAGATATGGCCGCCGTTGGGCACAATCAGTCCTGTGGTCATATAGAATGAGGTGGTCTTGCCGGCACCGTTGGGACCCAGCAGACCCACAATCTCGCCCTGCTTCACATTGAAGCTCACATCGTTGACCACGGTACGTTTGCCATACCGTTTCACCAAGCCTTCCGTGCGTAATACTAATCCTTCTGTATCCATAATCGCCCGCAAAGGTACAAAAAAAAGTGAATAGTGAATCGTGAATAGTGAAAAATTTGCTGCCGCACATAAAAATTTAGCATTACGTATTATGAATTATGATTTTTTTTGTAACTTTGCGGGCGAAATGATGATTCTCAGATATCTGGCCATTTTCGGGCGTTACCTCCAACTGATGGGGCGGACATTCTCCGTGCCGGAAAAGATGCGTATGTTCTTCAAGTCGTATGTGAAGGAAATGGCGCAGTTGGGTGTGAACTCCATCGGTATCGTACTCATCATCTCCTTCTTTATCGGTGCCGTGATCTGTATCCAGATGAAACTGAACATCCAGAGTCCCTGGATGCCCCGTTGGGTGAGCGGTTATACGACGCGTGAGATCCTGCTGTTGGAGTTTTCGAGTTCAATCATGTGTCTGATCCTGGCTGGTAAGGTCGGTTCGAACATCGCCTCCGAGTTGGGTACGATGCGTGTGACCCAGCAGATCGACGCCTTGGAGATCATGGGCGTAAACTCAGCCAGTTACCTGATCCTGCCAAAGATCATGGGTATGTTGACCATCATGCCCTTCTTAGTGATCTTCTCCTCGGCCACCGGTATCTTAGGTGCCTATGCCACCGCCTATATCGGGCATGTGCTGCCCCCCGACGACCTCACCTTAGGTCTGCAGCATGCGTTTAAGTCGTGGTTCGTCTGGATGTCGATCATCAAGAGCGAGTTCTTCGCCTTTATCATCTCGAGTGTCCCGGCCTTCTGCGGCTATACCGTCGAGGGCGGTAGTGTGAATGTGGGTAAGTCGTCGACCGATGCCGTGGTATCCTCGAGCGTGCTCATCCTGTTCAGTGATGTCTTCCTAACCCAGTTGCTGTCATGATAGAAGTCAGGAACCTCTATAAGAGCTTTGAGGACAAGGAAGTGCTGAAGGATGTCAGTACCGTGTTCGAGGATGGCAAGACGAACCTGATCATCGGTCAGAGCGGCTCCGGTAAGACCGTGCTGATGAAGAACCTCGTCGGTCTGTTGGACCCCACCAGTGGACAGGTGCTTTATGACGGTCGTGACTTCGTGGCCATGTCGAAGAAAGAGAAGGTCTACATGCGTCGTGAGATGGGCATGATCTTCCAGAGTGCAGCCCTGTTTGACTCACTGACGGTGTTAGAGAATGTGATGTTCCCGTTGGATATGTTCTCGAGCATGACCCTGAGGGAGCGCACGAAACGCGCCATGGACTGTTTAGACCGTGTGAACCTCGTCGGTGCGGAGGAAAAATTCCCGGGCGAGTTGTCGGGCGGTATGCAGAAGCGTGTGGCCATTGCCCGTGCCATCGCCCTGAACCCGAAGTACCTGTTCTGTGACGAGCCGAACTCCGGTCTCGACCCCAAGACCTCGCTCGTGATTGACGACCTGTTGCACAGCATCACCAAGGAATTCAACATGACCACCATCATCAACACCCACGATATGAACTCCGTGATGGGTATCGGTGAGAATATCATCTTCATCTATGAAGGCTGCAAGGAGTGGCAGGGCGTGAGCAGTCAGATCATGCACTCCGACAACCAGCGTCTCACCGATTTCATCTTCGCCAGTGACCTATTGAAGAACATGCGGCAACTGGTCATCGAGAAGGAAGGTGGCCGTCGGACTTAGAAATTCCACTTCGCTGCGAGGGTGGGATTGACAAAGAATGTCTGATCGCTGACTGTGTTATAAATGAAATTATTGCTGATCTCGACCTCAGTGCCTAAACTGAGGTGGTCGGTGATGTTATACCACAACTGCGGCTCGGAGAGGATGACGAGCTGACCATGACCGTTGGCCTTCTGACCGCGCCAGAAATCGATGAAGCCCGAGAACGACATTTTGTGATTGAGGAAATGGACACCCCAGACGCCCGTCAGTTGCATACTGTTGTAGGCGGTATTGAAATCATAGTTCTTGAAGAAGCGCTTGTAGAGCAGCTGGAGTGACCAGGTGGCGGTGTAGTTAGGCGTAAAGCCATTGTAGGCGATACCAGCCAGGGCTGCCTGTTGATAGCTGCCGGTACGGGAACCCAGACCACCGTCGTACTCGATATGTGCGGCGAGGGGCAGTTTCTTGAAGAGGTTGAACTCGCGGGAGATCTCGGTATAGGCGCCGAGGGTCTCTTTGCGACTGAGATCGACATCGACGAAATAGTACCACGAGCCCCAGTTGTCGGCCTTGAACTGTTCGAGGGTGACGGTCACCTTCTGACGGGCAGACTCCTCATCGGGGTAGATGTTACGACCGAAGTCATAGTGGAGTTGGATGTTCTGGGCACTGGCCGAGAGAGCTGAAAGGACGAGAATGGAAAAGAGGACTAATTTTTTCATATTATTTTTATTATTTTTGTGATAATTTCTCCATGATAAGACGGGCGGCATTGTCGGGCGCCACCTGATCACCGAGGCGGCGGTTGACCTCTGTATAGCCGTCGAGCATCTGTTGTCGGGCAGGACCATCGAGAATCTTCTCAAGTTCTGCACGGATATTTTTAACCGAGAAGCTGTCGGCCACCAGTTCCTTCACCACCTCACAGTCGGCAATGAGGTTCACCAAGGAGATGTATTTCACTTTCAGCACCCGTTTGCGAAGCCAACCGATGATCGTGGGCAGGGGTGTTTCATAACACACGACCTGCGGCACGCGGAAGAGCGCGGTCTCAAGGGTGGCGGTGCCACTGGTCACTAAGGCTGCATGGGCCTTGGAAAGCAGGTCGTAAGTCTGGTTATAGACCACCTGTACCTTTCGGCCCTCGATGAATTGCTGGTAATAACCGGCTTCGATACCGGGAGCCCCGGCAAGGATGATCTGGTAGTCGTTCTCATAGGGTTTCACGGCCTCGAGCATCGCAGGCAAGTTATCCTTGATTTCCTGCTGGCGAGAGCCGGCAAGAAGGGCGATGATATCTAGTGAAGAGTGAAGAGTGAATAGTGAAGAGTGGGAAGAGGCTCTTTCCTCTAAATAAGACTTCACTTCTGCGGCGGTGGGATTGCCGACGTAGTGAATAGGATAATGGTGCTTGCCTTCGAAGAAAGCGACCTCGAAGGGCAGGATGGAGAAGAGTTCGTCGACATCGCGTTTGATGTTCTTGATGCGATACTCCTTCCACGCCCAGATCTTCGGAGAGATGTAATAATAGACCGGTATGTTTGTCCGCGATTTTACAAATTTCGCAATCTTCAGATTAAAGCCCGGATAATCGACCAAGATGACACAGTCGGGTTGCCACGAAAGGATATCCTCCTTACACATCCGCATATTCCGCAGTATCACAGGAAGATGGAGCAGCACGGGAATAAAGCCCATGTAGGCAAGGTCCCGGTAGTGGCGTACGCAGGTACCACCCGCCGCCGACATCAGGTCACCGCCAAAGAACCGGAACTGTGCATCCGCGTCAAGATTCTTCAACGACTGCATCAGATGTGATGCGTGAAGGTCACCCGAGGCTTCACCGGCAATTAAGTAAAATTTCATTTTAGTGAATAGTGAATAGTGAAGAAATGATAAATGATAAATGATAAACGTAATGAAATGATAATCACTGTAGGAGGGGCCAAGCCTTTATTTGATTGAAGGCGGAGTAGGCGGTGAGGTCGATCTGGGTGGGGGTGATGGCGACGTAGCCATGGTCGAGGGCCCAACGGTCGGTATCCTCGGCCTCCGGTTCATCGTTGCGGTATTGCCCCACCATCCACCAGTAGTCGTAGCCACGGAGATGATGACATTTCGTGACCTCGTTGTACCATGTACCGGGGGACATGCGACACACCCGGATGCCCTGGAACATCGGCACAAGCGGGAAATTGACATTCAGACAGACGCCCTTTGGCAAGCCCTCTCGCAGCACCTGAGCCGTGATAGAACGGATAAAGGGACGGAGGGGTTCGAAGTCGGCATCGTCGCGATGGTCACAAAGTGAGAAGGCCACGGAGGGGATGTACTTCATGCACCCCTCGAGGGTGACACCCATGGTACCACTGTAATGCGCATTCACAGAGGCATTGTCACCGTGGTTGATGCCCCCGATCACCATGTCAGGACGACGCGGACAGATCTCGGCGAGGGCCAGTTTCACGCAGTCGACGGGTGTGCCGTTGCAGGACCACACCTCGACACCCTCCCACGCGTCACGTTTGCAGAGGCGCAAAGGGACGGTGGCCGAAAAGGCGCAGGCATAGCCGCTGCGGGCATCCTCAGGGGCACAGACAATGATGTCGCCCACATCGGACAGCATGTCGATCAGACACCGGATACCCTTCGACTGATAACCATCATCATTGGAAATAAGTAATAACGGTCGTTTAATATTCATAAAATATCAGTGATTTGTGTGCAAAGGTACAAAAAAATGATAAATTATAAATGATAAATGATAATAATTTTGTAACTTTGTGGCCAAATTTCCAATTAAGAATAAGGTAAAACAAAATTATAATGGGTAAAATTATTGCATTAGCGAACCAAAAAGGCGGTGTCGGTAAGACAACCACCACCATGAATCTCGGTGCCTCGCTGGCAACCCTGGAGAAGAGCGTATTGATTGTGGATGCCGATCCACAGGCCAACGCCTCCAGTGGTCTGGGTGTGGACATCAAGGAAGTGGAATGCTCCCTGTATGAATGTATTGTCAACAAGACCGATGTCAGAGATGCCATCTATACCACCGATATCGACAATCTGGATATCATCCCCAGTCACATCGATCTGGTGGGTGCCGAAATCGAGATGTTGAACATGGACAACCGTGAGAAAATCCTGCGCCAGTTGTTGGAGCCTATCCGCGCAGATTATGACTATATCCTGATTGACTGTTCGCCCTCCTTGGGCCTCATCACCGTGAATGCCCTGTCGGCAGCCGATTCCGTAATCATCCCCGTACAATGCGAATATTTCGCCTTGGAGGGCATCAGCAAACTGCTCAACACCATCAAGATCATCAAGAACAAGTTGAATCCGACCTTGGAGATCGAGGGTTTCCTGTTGACCATGTATGACAGTCGTCTCAGACTGGCCAACCAGATCTACGACGAGGTGAAGCGTCACTTCCAGGAGTTGGTCTTCAAGACCGTCATCCAGCGTAACGTGAAGTTGTCGGAGAGTCCGAGTCACGGTCTGCCTGTCATCCTCTACGATGCCGACTCCACCGGTAGTAAGAACCATCTGGCACTGGCCAAGGAGATTATCAGTAAGAACAGTTAACAACATCAGAAACGACACTAAAAACATGGCTGTACATAAAAAATACGACCGTAATGTGCTGGGCAGAGGCCTGGACAATATTGGAAATGGTAAAGGCAAAGGTTTAGACGCCCTGATCAACACGAAGGACGTTGAGACAGAAGGCAGTTCGAACCTCAGTGAGATTGCCATCGAGAAGATCTCGTCGAACCCCAACCAACCGCGAAGGGAGTTTGACGAGGAGGCTTTGACGGAACTCTCGAACAGTATCCGTGAGATCGGTATCATCACCCCGATCACCCTGCGCCAGATGTCAGACGGACAGTATCAGATCATTGCCGGTGAGCGTCGTTGGCGCGCTGCCAAGGCCGCCGGTCTGACGACAATCCCCGCCTATATCCGTACCGTCGAAGACGAGGGTGTGATGGAGATGGCCCTGGTAGAGAATATCCAGCGTGAGGATCTGAACGCCATCGAAATCGCCCTTGCCTACCAGCATATGGCCGATACCATCGGCATGACGCAGGAGCGGATTTCGGAGCGTGTGGGTAAGAGCCGTACCTCGGTCACCAACTTCATGCGTCTGCTGAAACTGCCGGCACAGATACAGATGGCCCTGAAGAACCATGAGATTGACATGGGTCATGCCCGTGCACTGTTGGCCATCGACAGTCCGTCGGCCCAGATCAAGCTGTTCAAGGACATTCAGAAGAACGGCTACTCCGTCCGTAAGGTGGAAGAGTTGGTGAAGATCATCAAGGATGGTGCCGACCTGCAGACCGCCAAGAAGACAGCCGATCAGAAAGCCCGTCTGCCGGAGGAGTTCAACACCCTGCGCAAACGGTTGACAGACCTGTTCCAGACGAAGATCCAGATGACCTACAACCCCAAGGGAAAGGGCAAGATCACCATCGGTTTCGACAATCCCGATGAGTTGGAGCATATCATGAACACTTTTGATAAGATATCAAATTGAGACGTTATATACAAATCATAACCCGACGGTCAGTGGCCGTCATACTTCTGTTGTTGACAGCTGTCACCAGCTTCGCCCAAGTCGCTGATGACGTGCCTGCGGACAGCATCTTCGCCATCAGCAGCGATACGGACAGTCTGCAGACGGCACAGCAGACTGCCGACAGTCTCCTGACAGACAGTCTGCAAAAGCAGTTGAGTGTGATGGCAGATGCCAAGCCGTCTCTGAAGGTGCAGAAAGACTGGGGCACCTGGAAACCCGACCCGAAGCGTGCACTCTGGTTAGCGCTCGTCTTTCCCGGCGGTGGACAGATCTACAACCGCAAATACTGGAAGTTGCCCCTGATCTATGGCGGATTCATGGGTTGCCTGTATGCCATGAGCTGGAACGACGGTATGTATAAGGACTACTCGCAGGCCTATCTCGACATTACGGATGACGACCCTGGTACAGCGAGTTACAACAACTACCTGCATCTGGGTGCGAAGATCGACGACACCAACAGGTCCCGTTACGAGGAGATCTTCAAGAGCAGGAAAAACAAGTACCGCCGCTGGCGCGACCTGAGTTTCTTTGTGATGGTGGGTGTCTATGCCCTCTCGGTGATCGACGCCTATGTGGATGCGGAGCTCTCGCAGTTTGACATCTCGAAGGACCTGAGTCTGAAGGTGGAGCCCACAATCATGCGGAGCGGTGCATCGAACAACCCTTTTGAAGCGGGGGCTTTGGGACTCAACTGTAGTTTAAACTTTTAAAGCGACAAAAGATTGATTATGAAGCAGAGACTATTATGGATACTACTCGTCGTGTTCCTGATCGGTTCAGGAAGCACGGTTGAGGCACAAGTGGTAAAGAAAACCGTTAAGGACACGCCTGTGGTAGTGGCAGACGACCCGGAGGAGGAAGACGACGAAGAAGATTATGACGAAGAGGAGGATGAAGACGGCGACTTCGATGAAGAAGACGGCGAAGAGGGCGATGAGCCTACCCTCCTCAGCGAAGACGAGATTGCCGTCACGGACAAGGAAGGCAACGAGGAACTCATAGAATTCCCCGAGGCCATGACCTACGACCTCGACAGTCTGTTGAACCTCTATATGTCGAAGACTTACCTCACGGGCACAAATGACTGTGAGATGAAGGATGTCAACCCCACCTATCCGCGTGAGGTCTATATCGACCGTCTCAGTCGGATACCCTCTGTGATGGAACTGGCTTACAATGATGTGGTGCAGAAGTTCATTGACCGCTATGCGGGCAGACTGCGCTACTCTGTCAGTTACATGTTGGGTGCCATGAACTTCTACATGCCCGTCTTCGAGGAAGCCCTCGAGGCCTATCAGTTGCCGTTGGAACTGAAATACCTGCCTATCATTGAGTCGGCCCTGAATCCGAAGGCCGTATCGCGTGTGGGTGCCGCCGGTCTGTGGCAGTTTATGCCCGCCACCGGTAAGCAATACGGTCTGGAACTGAACTCACTGGTTGACGAGCGTCGTGACCCCGTGAAGTCCTCCTATGCCGCTGCCCGTTATCTGAAGGCCCTGTACCGGATCTTCGGCGACTGGAACCTGGTGATTGCCGCCTATAACTGCGGTCCGGAGAATATCAACAAGGCCATCCGCAGGGCCCGGGCTGCCAAGGGCAAGACCCAGGAGGGGGATGTGATCACGGCTGCCGACAAGGACTACTGGCATATCTATCCCTATCTGCCGGCAGAGACCCGCGGCTATGTGCCGGCCTTCATCGCAGCCAACTACATCATGACCTATTACTGCGAGCACAATATCTGTCCGATGACCACCCGTCTGCCAGCGCAGACAGACACCATCGTGGTCAGACGCAATGTCCATTTAGAGCAGGTGGCCGCTGTGCTGGGCCTGGATATCGACATGCTGCGTTCCCTGAATCCGGAGTATCGCCGTGACATCGTGCCAGGTCTTACCAAGCCCTCGGTCATCCGTCTGCCACTGGCTGATACAGGTCGGTTTATCGACAACGAAGACTCTATTTACAACTACCGGACTGATGAATTGCTCAACAAGCGTTTGGAGGTGACCATCAATGATGATGTACCCACCTATACCCGTAAGGCCAGCAAGAAGGTGAGCCGGAAGAACAGCCGTGCCAAGCGTAACAGCCGTGTGACCAGGAACAAACGCACGACGGCCCGCAAGGCAACAGCCCGAAAGACGACTGCCAAGAAAAAGGCTACCGCCAAGAAAAAGGCGGCTCCTAAGAAGAAGAAGGCAACAGCCAGGAAAAAGGCACCTGCCAAGAAATCACGGAAAAGGAGGTAAATAAACATGGACGAAGACAAGATTCCTCAGGAAGAGCGCGATGAGAAATTAGTGAACGACGCCTTTCAGGAGCTGCTCGACAGCTACCTGTCATCCCGCCATCGTAAGAAGGTGGACCTCGTCACGAAGGCTTTTAACTTCGCACGGCAAGCGCACAAAGGGGTCCGACGCCTGTCGGGCGAGCCCTATATCATGCACCCCATTGCCGTTGCCCTCATCGCCTGTAAGGAGGTGGGGTTAGGTTCAACGAGCATCTGCTCGGCCCTGTTGCATGATGTCGTGGAAGACACCGACTATACGGTAGAGGATATCGAGAACATCTTCGGTCCGAAGATTGCACAGATTGTAGACGGTCTGACCAAGATCAGCGGTGGTATCTTCGGTGAGCAGGCCTCAGCACAGGCTGAGAACTTCAAGAAACTGCTGCTTACCATGAGCGACGATATCCGCGTGATCCTCATCAAGATCTGTGACCGTCTGCACAATATGCGTACCCTGGAGTCGCAGCCTGCCAACAAACAGTACAAGATTGCGGGTGAGACCCTCTATATCTACGCCCCACTGGCCAACCGTCTGGGCCTCAACAAGGTGAAATCGGAACTCGAGAACCTGAGTTTCAAGTTCGAGCACCCCGATGAGTACGCCAGCATCTCCAAGAAACTGGAGACCACCCAGAAGCAACGCGAGAAACTGTTTGATGAATTCACCAAGCCGATCCGTGAAGCCCTCGACAGCATGCACATCCAGTATGAGCTCAAGCAGCGCGTGAAGACCCCCTACTCCATCTGGAACAAGATGCAGAACAAGCATGTCACCTTTGAAGAAATCTACGACATCCTGGCTCTGCGCATCATCTTCACACCCCGTGTCAGGGAAGAGGAGGTCAACGAGTGTTTCAATATCTATGTGGCTATCTCCCGTATTTACAAGTCCCATCCCGACCGTATGCGCGACTGGCTCAGTCATCCGAAGGCCAACGGTTATCAGGCACTGCACGTCACCCTGATGTCGAAGACCGGTCAGTGGATAGAGGTACAGATCCGTTCCGACCGTATGGACGAGGTGGCAGAACAGGGCTTCGCCGCCCACTGGAAATACAAGGACGGTCTGGAAGATGAGGAATACACCGATGATGAGGCCGAGTTGAACGACTGGCTGCGTACCATCAAGGAGATCCTCGACGACCCACAGCCCGATGCGATGGACTTCCTCGACACCATCAAACTGAACCTCTTTGCCAGTGAGATCTTCGTCTTTACCCCCAAGGGAGAGATCAAGACGATGCCCACGGGGTGTACGGCCCTCGACTTCGCCTTCTCCATCCACACTTTCTTAGGCAGTCATTGTATCGGCGCAAAGGTGAACCATAAGCTGGTACCGTTGTCACATAAGCTGAAGAGCGGTGACCAGGTAGAGATCCTCACGTCGAAATCACAGCATGTCAGTCCGGCGTGGATCAACTTCGTCTCCACCGCCAAGGCCAAGGCCAAGATCCAGGCCATCCTGCGTCGTGACAACCGCGAGGTGCAGAAGAAGGGTGAGGATATCCTCATGGCCTTCCTGCAGAAGAACCAACTGGAATATACACCTGCGACGGCCGACCGTCTCGCAGAGTACCATGATATCAGTAAACGGGCCGATTTCTTCGTCGCCTTAGGAGAGAATAAAGTCTTGTTGGGCGAGAAAGACCTCGACGAGCTGTCAGGCAAGAACAAGAAAGACGAGGAGAAGAGCGGTTGGTTGAAGTACGTGCCCTTTGTCGGCAATAAGAAAAAGAAGGAAGAGCCACAGAAGGAACTCTTTGTGGTACCGGAGAAGTTCAACCGCAAGAAACCCATCTTCATCACAGAGGATAATATCAGTCAGTATAAGTTCCCGGGCTGCTGTCACCCCATCCCCGGCGATGATGCCCTCGGCTATATTGACAATAAGAACCAGATTGAGATCCACAAGCGCAACTGTCCTGTGGCCGCGAAACTGAAGACCAGCTTCGGCAATCGCATCCTCGATATCAAGTGGGATATGCACAAGACCCTCTATTTCGACGCCACGATCCGTCTGGGCGGCATCGACCGCGTAGGCCTGCTCAACGAGGTGACACAGATTATCTCTGCCCAGATGAACGTGAATATCCACACGGTAAACATCACCTGCGAGGAAGGCATCTTCGACGGCAGTATCGAACTGCGTGTACACGACCGCGATGATGTGAAGACCATCATCAATAATTTGAAGGGCGTGCCGGATCTGAAGGAAATTTCGCAGATCATGTAAATGATAATGATTTAATGAATAATGAATAAAGAATAAAGAATAAATGATAAGTGATAATATGGGAAAACGGGTAAGTCTATTAGGGAACAGATGGATGATGGTGATAAGTTTATCATTTATCATTTATCATTTATCATTTAGCTACGCACTGGCTGCTTCACGCTATGACAATCCGGATACGATTGTGGTAGCAAGAGACGGTACCGGTGAGTTCCGGACGGTAGACGAGGCCATTGAGGTCTGTCGGGCTTTTATGGACTATCACAAGGTTATATATATAAAGAAAGGTACGTATAAGGAGAAACTCATCATCCCGCAATGGCTGCAGCATATCGAACTCTGTGGTGAGGACCGGGATGAGACCATCATCACCTATGACGACCATGCCAATGTGAAGATTCTGCTTGGCACGGCTTCGCCGCGAGAACAGGCGATGGGCACCTTCCGCACCTATACCCTGAAGATCGAGGCCAACGACATTACCCTGAAGAACCTCACCATCGAAAATAATTCCGCGAGACTGGGACAGGCCGTCGCCCTGCATACAGAAGGGGATCGGCTGATTTTTGTCAACTGTCGGTTTATCGGTCATCAGGACACCGTCTATACCGGTATGCCCTATACCCGACTATACTTCAAGGGATGTTATATCTGCGGCACGACCGACTTTATCTTCGGTCCTTCAACAGCGTGGTTTGAGGACTGTACCATCGAGAGTCTCGTCAACAGCTATGTCACCGCAGCCTCCACACCTGCCGATGCCGCCTATGGCTATATCTTCAACAACTGTCGGCTCATTGCGAAAGCCGGTGTCGACAAGGTATACCTCGGACGTCCCTGGCGCGACTATGGCTACACCCTCTTCATGAACTGCGAACTGGGTGCCCATATCCGTCCGGAAGGCTGGCATCACTGGGAGAAGCAACGGGAGCAGACCGCCCGTTACCTGGAATACAACAATCGTGGTGCCGGTGCACAACCCCAACAGCGCGTCGCCTGGAGTCGGCAGCTCACCAAGAAAGAAGCCCAGCAGATTACACCTGCCAAGGTCTTCGTTCGTCAAGACAATTGGAATCCGATACCCTGATAAGCAGTTGGACTACTGAAGATAGTCCAACTGCTTTTTTAGGGCCTGTAGTTCTGAGCGTACACCGATAAGCGCCTCCAATACATCAACTTTCTTATCGACTCCTTTCCGGTTCTGATTCAGAATCTTCTTCGCCGCAGCCAACTTAAAGCCACGGACTTTCACCAGATTATGAATCACACGAATCTGTTCAATATCCTTCTCCTGATACTGGCGTATCTTAGCCGGGCCACTCACTTTGGGCTTCAATGACGGGAACTCCTGCTCCCAATAACGGAGCGTACTCTCATTCAGTCCAAACATCTGCGCCACTTCGCTGATGGAGTAATACAATTTGAGGTTTTTGTTCAGATTCAGTGCCATACTCATCGCATTTTGCTGCAAAGATACAAATTATTTTGGAAAACGTGCAACTTTACAACGAAATTTTTGATAATTCTATCACCTTGTCGATGGCGGCAGAGAGGCCGTCAGGATCCTTACCTCCTGCACTGGCGAAATGGGGCTGTCCGCCACCACCACCCTGCATCAGCTTGGCAGCCTCACGAACCAGCTGACCTGCATTCAGGCCATGATCCTTCACCATATCGTCGCTGAGCATCACATTCAACATTGGTTTCTCATTGAAGACCGATCCAATGACACAGAGCAGATTCTCCGGACACAGTTCACGCACCTTGAACACGAGATCCTTAGCAGCATCAGGGGCTATCGGTGCCTTCGCAGTCACAACTTTCACACCATTCACGAGACGGCCTTTCCCTACTAATTCCTGTGCCAGAGCCTGGATACGCTGGGCTTGGAACTGCTCAATGTCTTTCTTCATGGAGTCGTGTTCCTCAATATATTTCACAATCGTTGCCTGAAGATCCTTGGCATTATTGAAGAAGCCCTTGATCGCTTTCAGAATGTCCTCGTTCTTATACAGCAGTTCCTCGCACTCCTTGCCAGTCTTGGCCTCGATACGACGGATGCCGGCTGCGACACTACTCTCAGAAACGATCTTGAAGAAGCCGATCTTACCCGTTGCCTTGGCATGAATACCACCACAGAACTCGCACGACGGACCAAAGCGGACCACACGCACCTTATCGCCGTACTTCTCACCGAAGAGGGCAATCGCACCCAGTTTCCTGGCTTCCTCGAAAGGCACCTCACGATGTTCATCAAGCGGGATGTCCTGACGGATCATATCGTTTACCATACGCTCCACCTGACGGATTTCCTCGTCCGTCACTTTCTGGAAATGGGAGAAGTCGAAACGCAGGGTATCTGAAGAGACAAACGAACCCTTCTGCTCCACATGATCACCGAGCACCTGTTTCAAGGCATAGTCGAGCAAGTGGGTGGCGGTATGATTGGCGGCAGAGGCATCGCGCTTGTCCGTATCCACACATGCCATGAACTGGGCAGCAGGATCTTTCGGCAGCTGCTTCACGATATGGACACTCTGGTTGTTCTCACGCTTGGTATCGATAATCTCAATGGTCTCCGCCTCATTCACGAGTACACCGGCATCACCGACCTGTCCACCCATCTCACCATAGAACGGGGTGTAGTCGAGTACCAGTTCATAGAACTCGTTTTTCTTCTGTGTCACCTTGCGATAGCGAAGGATATGACACTCGTATTCGGTATAGTCATAGCCGACGAACTGTTGCTCGCCCGGAGTCAGTTCTACCCAGTCGGAGTTCTCCACAGCAGCGGCATTACGGGCACGCTCCTTCTGTTTCTGCATCTCGACATTGAACTGTTCCTCATTGACTGTAAAGCCATTCTCACGGCAGATCAGTTCCGTGAGGTCGAGGGGGAAGCCATAGGTATCGAAGAGACGGAAAGCCTGTACACCGTCGAGTTCGGTCTTACCATCAGCCTCCAGTTGTTCCATCGCCTTGTCGAGCAGGGAGATACCCTTATCCAAGGTACGCAGGAAAGCGTCTTCCTCCTCTTTCATGACCTTTGAGATCAGTTGCTGCTGAGCCTTCAGTTCCGGGAAGGCATCGCCCATCTCATGGACGAGTGTCGGTACCAGTTTGTAGAGGAAGGCCTCTTTCTGACCCAGGAAGGTATAGGCGTAGCGGACGGCGCGGCGCAGGATACGACGGATGACATAGCCAGCCTTCGCATTCGAGGGCAGCTGACCGTCGGCAATCGAGAAGCTCACGGCTCTCAGATGATCGGCACAGACGCGCATGGCGACGTTGATTTCCGATTGACCATTGACCATTGAACATTGACCATTAGCCTCCTCCTCAAAGGTCGTGTATTTCAGACCGGTCAGCTGCTGCTCAGCCTTGATGATCGGCTGGAACACATCGGTATCGTAGTTGGAGTGCTTTCCCTGCAGCATGCGGACGAGACGCTCGAAACCCATACCCGTGTCAATCACATTCATGGAGAGTTTCTCCAAAGAGCCGTCGGCCTTGCGGTTGAACTGCATGAACACGAGGTTCCAGATCTCAATCACCTGGGGATCGTCCTGGTTGACAAGCTCGCGACCACTCTTACCAGAGGCCTTACGCTGTTCAGGTGTACGGGAATCGACATGAATCTCCGAACAAGGGCCACAGGGACCGGTATCGCCCATTTCCCAGAAGTTATCGTGTTTGTTACCATTGATGATATGATCCTCGGGTACATGCTTAGACCAGTATTTCGCAGCCTCATCATCGCGGGGGATATTCTCCTCGGGCGAGCCCTCAAAGACCGTCACATAGAGGTCTTCGGGATTCAGCTTCAGCACATCTACGAGATATTCCCAGGCCATGTCGATGGCGCCCTCCTTGAAATAGTCGCCAAAACTCCAGTTACCGAGCATCTCGAACATGGTGTGGTGATAGGTGTCATGACCGACTTCCTCCAGGTCGTTGTGCTTACCGGAGACGCGGAGACACTTCTGTGTATCGGCACGACGGCGCGGCTCGGGGTCGCGCGTACCGAGGATAATGTCCTTCCACTGGTTCATACCTGCATTCGTAAACATCAGCGTGGGATCGTCCTTGATCACCATGGGAGCTGACGGTACAATAGCGTGTTGCTTTGACTCAAAAAACTTCTTGAATGAGTCACGAATCTCATTTGCTGTCATGGATGTATTACGTTTTTGTTTCCACCTTATTTATAAATTACGGTGCAAAGGTACAAAAAAATTCCAAAAATGACCGCTTTCTCAGTTTTTTTTCGTACTTTTGCAAGCAAACTGAAGACCAAACAAATTATGGATGACGAAATAAAGGACGATGAGATCCTCGATGAACAGGAATTAGAGGGGGGCGTAGAGGGCCACTCCGACTATAAACCCGTGAACCGTTTCGATGCGGCAGCGGTACACCATCTGTCTGGCATGTACCAGAACTGGTTCCTGGATTACGCCTCGTATGTAATCCTGGAGCGTGCCGTACCCAATATCGAAGATGGCTTCAAGCCCGTGCAGCGCCGTATCATGCACTCCATGAAACGCATGGACGACGGCAGATACAATAAAGTAGCGAACATTGTGGGTCACACCATGCAGTTCCACCCTCACGGCGACGCCTCTATCGGGGATGCGCTGGTCCAGTTGGGACAGAAGGACCTGCTCATCGACACGCAGGGAAACTGGGGTAACATCCTGACAGGCGACAAAGCCGCAGCCCCACGATATATCGAGGCCCGACTCTCGAAGTTTGCCCTCGACACCGTGTTTAATCCCAAGACCACGGAGTGGCAGTTGAGCTATGACGGACGCAACAAGGAACCTATCTCCCTGCCTGTGAAATATCCGTTGCTGCTGGCACAAGGCGCAGAAGGTATCGCTGTCGGACTCTCGTCGAAAATCCTGCCTCATAACTTCTGCGAGATCTGCGATGCCGCCATCAGTTACCTGCATAATCAGGAATTCCATCTCTATCCCGACTTCCAGACGGGTGGCAGCATAGATGTCTCAAAATACAATGACGGTCAGCGAGGGGGCGTGCTGAAGGTACGTGCCAAAATCGAGAAGTTGGACCAGAAAACCCTTGTCATCCGTGAACTACCCTATTCCAAGACCGTCGGCACCCTGATTGAGAGTATCACGAAAGCCATTGAGAAAGGCAAGATCAAGGCCAAGCGTGTGGATGACCTCACCTCGGCACAGGTCGAGATACAGATTCACCTGATGCCGGGTGTTTCGAGCGACAAGACCCTCGATGCCCTGTATGCCTTTACGGACTGTGAGATCAACATCTCCCCCAACTGCTGTGTCATCGCAGATCAGAAGCCGCAGTTCCTAACGATTTCTGATGTCCTGAAACACAGTGTCGAGCGCACCAAGGACCTAATCCGTCAGGAACTCGAGATCCGCAAGAACGAATTGCTGGAACAACTGCATTTCTACTCGCTCGAGAAAATCTTCATTGAGGAGCGTATCTATAAGGATAAGAAATTCGAGACGGCTCCCACCATCGATGCCGTCTGTGAACATATTGATGACCGTCTGACACCTTACTACCCCAGTCTGGTACGCGAGGTCACGAAGGACGACATCCTTAAACTGTTGGAAATCAAGATGCAACGCATCCTGAAGTTCAATAAGGACAAGGCTGATGAACTCATGGCCCGCATCAAGGCGGAGATTGAGGAGATAGACCGGGACCTGGCGAACCTCGTGGAAGTAACGGCCAGTTGGTTCCAGTTCCTCAAAGACAAATATGGCAAGGAGCACCCGCGTCTGACGGAAATCCGCAATTTCGACACCATTGAAGCTACGAAGGTGGCAGAAGCCAATCAGAAGCTTTATATCAACCGGACGGACGGTTTTATCGGTATGGGGCTGAAGAAAGACGAGTTTGTGTGCAACTGCTCCGACATCGACGACATCATTATCTTCTACAAAGACGGTAAATACAAGGTGATCCGTGTGGCCGACAAGGTGTTCGTGGGCAAGAACATCCTCCATGTGGCTGTCTTCAAGAAGAACGACTCACGTACGACCTATAACGTGGTCTATCGCGACGGTAAGAAAGGCTGGTACTTCATGAAGCGCTTCAATGTGACATCCATGACACGCGACAAGGAATACGACCTGACTCAGGGCACACCCGGTTCGAAGGTCATGTATTTCACCGCCAATCCCAACGGCGAGGCAGAGATTATCAAGGTGACCCTCGACCCCAACCCCAAGTTGAAGAAAATCTTCATTGACCAGGACTTCTCTCAGGTGATGATCAAAGGCCGTGGTTCGAAAGGTAACCTATTGACTAAGAACCCCGTACACCGCATCGGTCTGAAGAGTCACGGGCACTCCACCCTTGGCGGACGCAAGGTCTGGTATGATCCCGACGTGAACCGTCTGAATTACGATGACCACGGCCGACTGTTAGGCGAATTCTTCGATGAAGACCAGATTCTGGTGATTCTCGACAATGGCGATTTCTACCTGACCAGCTTCGATCTGAACAACCACTTCGAGCCCAATATCCTGCGCATCGAGAAATTCGAGGCCGACAAGGTGTGGACCGCCATCCTGTTCGATGCTGATAATCAGGGCTATCCCTATCTGAAACGATTCCAGATGGATGCCTCGAAGAAAAAGCAGAACTGGCTCAGCGACAATCCCAGCTCGAAACTCATCCTGTTGACAGATACCGTCTATCCGCTCATCAAGGTCACTTATGGTGGAGCCGACGAATTCAGGGGGTCTGAAGAGATTGACGCAGAGCAATTTATCGCCGTCAAGGGCTTCAAGGCCAAAGGCAAGCGCCTCAGCACCTATCAGATAGAGAGTATCGAGGAACTGCCCCCCGTCCGTTTCCCGGAAGAACCGGAAAAGAATGATGATACCGAGGACGGCAATGACACAGAAGAGAATCTCGACCCAGATGAGGGAAAGAGCGAGCAACAGGTACGTGACGAACTGACGGGACAACTGCGACTCTTTGATGATGAGTAATTCTTAAAAAATATTAATGTACACGCGCGATTCAGCGAAAGGATATTTTTATCCCAAACATTTGGCAGTGTCAATAAAAATGCCTAACTTTGCACCCGCTTTCTATGAAAACACCATATTTGGAAAGCGCCTGTGGCGGAATTGGTAGACGCGCTAGACTTAGGATCTAGTGTTTATGACGTGCAGGTTCGAGTCCTGTCAGGCGCACTTTTCCTATCAAAATGACAGAAAAACAGGGCAAAACAAGGCATTTTTTAAAAAAAACTTAAAAATTTCTTTGTTGTTTCAAATTATTTTCCTAATTTTGCCTCGATTTATCGATACAACATATATATGTCTAATTATAATTTGAAAATCAATGAAAAAGAAAATTTTTAATGGAATTCTCTTAGTGGCAATTCTTTTTGCTGCTTCGAGTGCATTCGTTTCTTGTAAAGACACTGATGCAGACGTTAGAACAGAATTGGAAGGCCAGATTGCTCTTCTGAAGGCTCAGTTGCAGGAACTGAAGGATAATGCTGCCAAGTATCAGGGCCCCCAGGGACCTCAGGGTGCCCAGGGTGAAAAAGGTGCTCAGGGTGAAAAAGGTGCCCAGGGCGAAAAAGGTGCTGACGGTCTGACTCCTTACATTGGTGAGAATGGCAACTGGTTTATCGGCACAACTGACACTGGTGTGAAAGCTGCTGGTAACGACGGTAAGAACGGTGAAAACGGTAAGGACGGTAAGGATGGCAAAGACGGTAAGGACGGCAATAACGGTGCTGACGGTCTGACTCCATTTATCGGTACAAACGGTAACTGGTGGATTGGCACGAAGGACACTGGCGTAGCTGCTTCTATCGAGGCTATCGCCGATAAGATCCAGGCCATGATTACCGAGGCTACTAAAGGATATGCCACAGAAGCTCAACTCAATGAGATTAAGGCTTTGCTCGACGCTGCTGATGCTAAGCTCCAGACTGCCATCAGCGGTCTGATCACAGGCATCAAGGCAGAGCGCACCTACAATCCTATCTATGGTTCAATCGCACTTCCTGGCGTTAATCCGCTGATTCTCGCTTCTTACTTTGGTGAGGTTGGTGCTGCTGGTATCGTATTCCCCTCTGAGGAGATCTGCGAGATTGCCGGTATCGACTACAATGGTGACGAGGTGGTAGACCTGAGCGCCGGTACACAGATTAAGAGCACCGCTGGTACGCTCTATATGACTGTGAACCCTGCAGAGGTTGCTATGAACGACTCTTACAAGCTCTCACTGGTGAACAGTGTTGGCAAGAACTCTGTTGTTGAGATTTCTCAGCCCGAGAAGAGCGACGATGTTCTGACCTTCGGTTGGACCCGTGGTGAGGAGACTGGTCTCTACAAGGCTATTGCAAACATTAAGGACAACAAGTTTGTTGAGGCTTCCAGCTATATCAACCTGAGCAGTCTGGCAAGCGATGTGAAGAAGATCATCACCGATCGTAAATCTGCATCATTGTCACAGGCCGTTGCTGATCTCTATGCTGTTGCTACTTCCGACTTCCCCGCTTATTCTCTGAAGATGGAGTGGAACGCCGGTGTACTTGGCACCCGCAGTGTACGTTCTGGTTATGACATCGCTGCCTTCGGTGTAAAGCCTCTGGCTTACACATGGAGCCTTGGCGAATACCAGAATGTTCCCGGTCTTAAGGGTATCCAGAATGACATCCTGGCAAAGGTTGATGATGCTAATCTCATTGCAAGTGGAACAGGCGACATTAAGGCTATCATTAATTACTTCATGAACGGTCTCAACTCTAAGTTGACTCCTGTCATCAATAATATCAATGATATCCTGCAGCCCACTCTGCTCGTTAAGTGCGGTTACAACATCCACAGAGCTAATGGTACCGTGAAGGATAAGGGTACTATCAGTCTGCTCCCGACTTCTTACAGCGCTGAGCTGCTGGCTCCTGCCTACAAGAAGATTGTTGTACTGAGCGAAATTGACGGTGTTCCTGTAAAGGGTCAGGCTTACCAGACCGGTAAACTCGGTAAGGTGCTCGATGGTGATGTCCAGGAAATCGAGTTCACACTCGAGGAGGGCAAGACCTACACCTTCATCTATTCTGCAGTTGACTTCTACGGCAACGTGCGCTCATACCAGTACACTGTTGTAAGTGAGTAATTAACATTCAAGGATTCAAAAAAGTAAATAAGAATATGAAAATGAAGAAAACCATATTGTCTTGTCTGCTGGCGCTGGGCTTCCTCTCAGCATCCGCACAGGATCAGCAGCCTACGACAGAATACGTTTTCAATCCTCACTGGTATGTACAGATACAGCCCTTAGGAATTCAGCACACGCTGGGTGAGGTTGATTTCGGCGATTTGAATTCATACAATGTCCAGGCTGCTATTGGCCGTCAGTTCAGTCCTATTTTTGGTGGCCGCCTCGCAGTAAACGCTTGGCAGAGCAAGGCTGGTTCAAATATCAATGGCAAGGATTTCCTTTGGGACTGGAAGTATGTTGCTCCGTCACTTGATCTGACCATTAATCTCTCGAATGCACTCTGTGGCTATAACCCCAACCGTGTCTTCAACTTCGGTCTGTTCCTGGGCGGTGGTGCCAACATCGGTTTCAGCAATGACAAGGCTGCTGATGCACAGGCAGATATCAGAAGCTACATGGGTAACCCCGTTGGTGTTGATGCACTGGAGTATGTATGGGATGGCACAAAGGTTCGTCCGTATGCACAGGGCGGTATCACTGCTGACTTCAAGTTGAGCGATGCTATCAGTCTTGGTCTCGAAGTGAGTGCCAACACGCTGAGCGACAAGTACAACTCTAAGAAGGCAGGCAACTGGGATTGGTATTTCAACGCCCTCGCTGGTGTGAAGATCAACCTGGGTCCCACCTACAGCACCCGTGTGATTCCTGCTCCGGAGCCCGAGATCCGCTATGTGGAGAAGGTCGTAGAGAAGGTTGTAGAGGTAGAGAAGCCCGTTCCGACAAAGATCGAGCCGCTGCGCCGCGATATCTTCTTCGTAATCAACAAGACCGAGATCCGTCCTGAGGAGGCTCAGAAGGTGAAGGATATTGCCAACTACATGACTGAACATCCTGCATCTAAGGTGATGATCACTGGTTATGCAGATGCCGGTACAGGTAACAACAAGATCAACGACCGTCTGGCCGCTGGTCGTGCTGACGCCGTTGTTAAGTCTCTCAAGAACGACTACGGTATTGCCGAGTCACGCATCTCTTACGATAGCAAGGGTTCACGCGTTCAGCCGTTCGCAGAGAATGATCAGAACCGTGTTTCAATCTGTATTGCAGAATAATTTGAGATACAATTAATTAATACAAGCCCTGCTTTCTGTTTCTCAAACCATAAACAGGAAGCGGGGTTTTTCGTTAGGTTTTTCGTTAATAAGTATATGAAAAGAATCATTTTAACATTACTCGTAGCGTTCAGCGTCACTTCAATCTATGCCCAGCTCAACGGCAACGGTTTCTATCGTTTACAGAACAAAGCTACAGGTCGTAGTGTAACTGTTATCAATGACAGGATCCACATGGATACGAAAGCAGAGGTTATGGACGCCCTAAAGAATACGACATCCGTAGATGTGTATGCGCTTGAAACAAAGAAAGAAACCGTGTCTGACCCCGCCTCTATTGTCTTTCTGGAGAATACATCCGGCAAGGAATACAATATCAAAGGTCAGGGTATGTATACCAAGACACTGACGGCCGGACGCACGATGAAGGTCTATCAGAGTGGAAACTACTATGAGCTCTATGCGACAGAAGATGGCTTCACGGTCTATTTGAAAGACAACAACTTCGCAAGTGGTAATACAGCCGGCTACTGCACGGTTGCAACAGGTGAAAATGGCAACTGTCAATGGTCCATTAATCCTATCAACGATAACAACTACCTGGGAATCGATCCAGAATTCACAGTCGGTGATAAGTATTATACCACCTTCTATGCCGGTTTTGCCATTCAACTCTCTTCAGGCATGAAAGCCTACTACGTCAAAGAGGTCAAAGGTAAGGCTGCAGAACTGGTTGAGATCGGTAGCGACATCGTTCCGGAGGAGACACCTGTCATCATTGAGTGCAGTTCAAATAGTCCTTCAAGCAATAAAGTGACACCTTTGGTTAGCGGTGGAACTAAACTGACGGGAAACCTGTTAAAGGGTGTCTATTTCAGTTATGTCAGTCTGAACGGCAGAAGAACGGCAGAAGACCCGAACAACAAGTATTACACAAAACTGAAGAACGCTTTGGAAAACAAGGGTACGATCCGTATTCTCGGTGTTGTGGACGGCAAATTGTCGCTTGTCAAGGCTACAGAGGCTGATCTCTACATGAAGAAATACCTCAAAGCCAACAAGGCATATCTCGAAGTGATTAATACGGCAGAGAGCAATCTGACGCTGCTGGAAGGAGATGCCTACAATGAGGCTACAGGCATTAACAGCATCCGCCTGAACGAGGAGAGCCAAGGTGTATACAACCTGAAAGGTCAGAAGGTTCCTTCAACCGACGACCTGCCAAAGGGCATCTACATCATCGACGGCAAGAAAGTCACGAAGAACTGATTGTCGGCTTTTACGATTTTGCCTTGCCATCCTTTCTTCGATTCCGGGAAAAGACTGGCAAGGCAAAATTATTGGAGGGAAACGACTAGAAGATCGTCTTTGTCAACCGGACATTCAAGATGGGAAACACTTTGACCCCTTTGATCAAGTCTACATAAGTCCCGACCTTACCGCCGATGTCACGCACATCCTTGGCAAGGTCTGTACCATCATGTGTCAAAATGCTGGGCGTGCCGCCCCAGAACATGGCACCACAATCAAATGAGATCTTGTAGTCGTCATTGTTCTTGATCAGACGACCGCCATAGCCAAAGCCAAGATAAGGCTTCAGGGCATTGGTCTTCACTTTGGCCTTCACCATACTGTTCTCATCCGGTTCCACCAGATAAGGACTACCGTCAGACACATGATTACCGACTCTGACCCCCATTCGTCCATAAGAAAGGAGTATATCCTTGATTTCGTCCTTTATTTCCGGATCATCCGGGAAAGAAAAGATATTACCGTTCAGGTCGAATGAAACAAGCGGTTCACGGACAATCGCCTTCTCATACATATGGTTATAGATGCCTACACCCAATAAAGAGGGCATATCTTCCGTCCGGTTATAGGCTTCCGCTATTTGCGAAGGCCCCCAATAAACACCTGCCGTAAAATGCCAGTGCTTGTTATGCTTAAACGGAAACACATCGACCAGCAATTTCGCATTGTTGAAAGTCGGTTCCCCAATCATCTCAATCTTATTGTCAACACGATAGCCGGTAAAGCTCTCCATCATAAAGGCCAGACGATTGAAAACCGCATCATCGTAAGTTTCGCCCACTTGTACGCCAAAGCTCATATTATGGTGAAAACGCGGCATAAAGGCATAACCGGCCCGGACCTGAAGATAGTCGCCAATCGGAGAGGCCAAATCAAAGCCCACACCTGTTGTACCCAAGGTTATAGAGACATCCAGGTGTTGCAAGATATTGTGTTCCTTCCAATATTGGGAAACAGGGATATAGTCCGACTGACGTTCCTGTCCTTGAGTCGTCAGGAACAGGAGGGTAACAAATAACAAAGATAATAACCTTTTCATCTTTTTAATTGTATCGTATTCACATTATTTCATTCTCCAGCGCCCGTCCCGTTCCACCATCGGCACCACGATTTCCTCGTTCACGGAATCACCAAAGCACAAAACCAGAAACACGTTGGTATAGTTCAGCGCGGTATCAGTCGTCGCATTAGAGACTCGGATGTCGAGAATCCCATGATGCTCCCGGTTCTGCTGTGCCATGAACTGGCGATAACTGGTCAACAGCTGTTCGCGATAGCCTTCAGGCAGACTATCTGCGCCAGCCTTACCTTCCAGGAAAGCCTCATATTCACCATTCATCAGATGCGTATAATACCCCTTTGCAGCCAGGGAAGCCATCTCCTCAGGCGAAGGATTGGCACACGCCATACACAGCAAAAGGGCCAGAATGAAGGCAGGCAGGTGTCTCATGTTATTTCTGACGGATAAACACATTGATGGGTGAGCCTGTCAGCGTCCAGTTCTCACGGATCTTATTCTCCAGGAAACGCTTATAGGGCTCCTTGACATACTGAGGCAGGTTGGCATAGAACACAAACGTCGGTATCTGTGTATCTGGTACCTGCGACACATATTTAATCTTGATATACTTGCCTTTGATGGAAGGAGGCGGGAAGGCCTCAATCAACGGCAGCATCACCTCGTTGAGCTTTGTCGTACCAATACGTGCCTTACGGTTCAGGTAAACCTGCTTGGCCGTCTCAAGCACCTTGAAGATACGTTGTTTAGTCAGTGCCGAGGCAAAGATGATGGGGAAGTCCACAAACGGCGCCATACGTTTACGAATGGCATTCTCGAAGGTATCAATCACCACCTGACTCTTATCCTCCACAAGGTCCCACTTATTGACGACCACCACCAGACTCTTATTATTCTTCTGGATCAGTTGGAAGATGTTCATATCCTGCGCCTCGATACCGCGCGTGGCATCAATCATCAGGATGCAGACATCCGAATTCTCAATGGCACGGATGGAACGCATCACGCTATAGAACTCCAGATCTTCCGTCACCTTGTTCTTACGACGGATACCTGCAGTGTCCACAAGATAGAAATCGAAACCAAACTTATCGTAACGGGTATAGATGGAATCACGCGTCGTACCGGCAATCTCGGTGACGATATTACGTTCCTCACCGATAAAGGCATTGATAATACTGGACTTACCGGCATTCGGACGACCCACCACCGCAAAACGGGGAATACCTTCCTCAAGTTGGTCAGTACTATTCTCCGGCAACATCTCCAACACCTTGTCAAGCAAATCGCCCGTACCACTGCCCGTAGCGGCACTGATACAGTAAGGATCGCCAAGACCAAGGTTATAGAACTCGTATTGGTCATAGAGATGCTTGTTGTCATCGGCCTTGTTTGCCACGAGGAGAACAGGCAGTTTGGCACGGCGCAGAATCTGAGCGACATCCATATCCCAGCTTGTCACACCGTTCTTGATATCACAGACGAAAAGCACCAGGTCGGCCTCTTCCGTGGCAATGATCACCTGCTTACGGATTTCCTCCTCGAATATATCATCAGAATTGACGACCCAACCGCCTGTATCCACGACGGAGAACTCACGGCCATTCCAGTCGCACTTGCCATATTGGCGGTCGCGCGTGGTACCAGCTTCATCGCTGACAATCGCCTGACGACTTTTCGTAAGTCTGTTGAAAAGCGTCGACTTGCCCACATTGGGACGTCCTACAATTGCTACTAAATTTCCCATACTATCTAACTTCTATTTTTTACAGTCAAGCCAGATTATTCCGGATTATAGCCAAAGCTATCCAGTTCCCGCTCTGACGAGCGCCAGTCCTTATCCACCTTCACAAAGATTTCAAGGAAAATCGGCTTGCCAAAGAATTTCTCCAATGATTTGCGCGCCTCAGTGCTCACCTTCTTGAGGGCCACCCCTTGATGGCCGATGATGATACCTTTCTGACTGTCGCGTTCCACATAGATCAAGGCATTGATGTGGATATGCTTCTCATCCTCCTTAAAGCGCTCCACCCGTACCTCAACAGAATAAGGAATCTCCTTATCGTAATACAGCAGGATCTTCTCCCGGATAATCTCTGAGACGAAGAAACGGGCCGGTTTGTCGGTCAGCTGATCCTTATCAAAATAGGCCGGACTTTCGGGCAACAGCTCCTGAATACGTTTCAGCAGCATGTCAATACCGAACTTGTTCTTCGCCGAGATGGGCAGGATCTCCGCCTTCGGCAACAGTCCATGCCATTTCTCAACAATCTCGGCCAGGGCCTTCTGCACAGCACCACTATTCTCTTTCCTCTCTCCTCTTTCCTCTTTCCTCTCCCCTAACTCATCGATTTTATTAATGAGCAGGATAACGGGTGTGTTCATCTTCTGAACCTTCCCTAAGAAATCCATGTTCTTCTCTGGATTCTCCACCACATCGGTCACATACAGCAACACATCGGCATCCTGCAACGCCGACTCCGAGAAAGCCAGCATCGACTCCTGCAATTTATAATTGGGTTTCAGGACACCGGGGGTGTCTGAGAACACAATCTGCATGTCGTCGGTATTGACAATACCCATGATACGATGGCGTGTGGTCTGCGCCTTGAACGTGGCGATACTGATACGCTCTCCCACGAGTTGGTTCATCAGCGTCGACTTGCCAACATTAGGGTTTCCCACAATATTTACGAATCCAGCCTTATGCATATGCTCTGTTTAGACAAAAAAACGCATCTTTCAAAAAGGATGCGTTTTCTCGTATAGTTATCTTTAAGTTTATTGGGCGCCGTCGTATGCCCACTTGAAATAGGTTGCCCCGTGGACAAATCCGGCTCCAAAGGCGGTGAAGATCATATTATCACCCTTCCTTAACTTCGATTCATTCTCCCACAGCGCAAGCGGGATGGTGGCGGCACTGGTATTACCCAAATGCTCGATATTTACCATCACCTGGTCCATGGAAAGATCCAAACGCTTTGCCACTGCCTCGATGATACGCAGATTGGCCTGATGAGGAACAATCCACTGGATGTTATCCTTGTTCAGTCCATTGCGCTCAGCCACCAAGGCACAGTCATCGCTCATGTTGGTAACAGCATAACGGAACACCGTGCGACCCTCCTGATAGAGGTAGTGCAGACGGTGATCAATCGTAAAATGCGATGGCGGACAGACAGAACCGCCTGCTTTCATGTGCAGGAACGGCAGGCCCTTACCATCAGCACGCAGATGTGAGTCGACCAAACCGATATTCTCTTCTTCCGATGCTTCGAGCAGCACGGCGGCTGCACCATCACCGAAAAGCGGACAGGTCTGACGATCCTTATAATCGACAATCGATGACATCTTGTCGGCACCGATAACGATAATCTTCTTGCATCTGCCACTCTTTACCATCGATGCTGCTACATCGAGCGCATAGAGGAATCCACAGCAAGCACCCCAGAAATCGAACGCGAAGGCATTCTTCAATCCCAGCTTACCCAGTACGATACTTGCTGTTGATGGGAACTTATAATCAGCGGTCGAAGTGGCCACGACAATGGCATCAATACTGTCCGGATCGGCACCCGTCTTCTGCATCAACTGCTTGGCTGCCTTACGGGCCATATAAGAAGTGCCGAGTCCCTCTTCTGTCAGGATACGGCGCTCCTTGATGCCAACACGCGTCATAATCCACTCATCGTTGGTGTCCACCATCCTCGACAGTTCCTCATTCGTAAGGACATAGTCGGGAATATAGCCACCAATACCCGTGATTACCGCGCTAATCTGATTGCTCATTATTCAGCAACTTCTTCTTCCATCTTAATAGCTACCTTACCACGATAGTAACCGCAAGTGGGGCATACTGTGTGATAAACATAGTAAGCACCGCAGTTGGGGCATACTGCCAATGTGGGAGCTACTGCCTTGTCGTGTGTACGACGCTTGGCCTGACGAGTACTTGATTGTCTTCTTTTAGGATGTGCCATATTAATTCTTAATGTTTAATTGTTATTTTTTAATTTCTCCAAAACACTCCATCGGGGATCTATCGGCTGGTCGGACGCCTCATCGCTGCTTCGGTCAGCTGAGAGTTCTTCCAGAACTTGGCTCATCGCAGGGTTGCACTTGCCAGGTGCATGCACATGCTTGATGGGTATAGCCAGCACAATAAACTCGTAGATGAGCCACGACGTGTCGAGTATTCCTTCGTCCTCTGGCACCGTAATGACATCATCCTCCTCGGAGTAGGCCGCACCAAGTTTCACAATCAGACGATTATCAGTCGCTATCGACTGAGACATATCGTCGAGACAACGGTCACAAGTTACGGTCACTGTGCCCTCGGTATGGAACAGGAGTTCATAAAAGCCGGTCATCTTGCGTATAGATACCGACACATGCAAAGACCCCTGCTTCACCTCCGAGCCGTCAAGAGCGCTAAAAAACTGATTATCCAAGTCAAAGTCCAAGGTCTTCACCTCGTCTTTCTGATTTTTCAAATCTATCTTAAACTGCTCTAAACTACACATTTACTCGTTATTTGTTTTACGAATGTCGGCTTCGCCTCGCCACTAAGAGCGAGCTCTTATGGACTCGGCTTGCACGCCATTTGGGCTGCAAAGTTACAAATATTTTCTCAGATACGAAACACTTATTTGCTTTTTTTATGTTTTTCACTGCAAATCACTCTCCGACGCCTCAGATAACCGCACATTTTCAATGCTTCTGTGCAGTTTTTTCCTCTTTTTCCAATTCTATTCTGAAGGTTGTTCCGACACCAACTTCAGATTCCTTCACAAAGATACGTCCCCGATGATATTCCTCTACTATTCGTTTCGCCAGGGAGAGGCCAAGTCCCCAACCACGTTTCTTGGTTGTAAAGCCAGGGGTAAACACATGTTTGATATCCTTCTTTCTGATACCTTTTCCATTGTCGCTTACTTCAATGACCACACGATCCACTTCATCGGTCAGCGTCAGATCAATCCTGCCACTCCCCTCCATCGCATCAACGGCATTTTTACAGAGATTCTCAATCACCCACTCGAACAGTTGCGGATTCATTTTGACAATGACTTCCTCCTCCGGGAGATGTCTGACAATTTCCACCTTCTTCGATGTGCGGAGATTCATATAGTCCACCACATGAGAAAGGGCCTCATTCATCGAGGCATCGACAGGCTCAGGTAGTGAACCGATCTTCGAGAAACGTTCGGCAATCAGTTCCAATCGTTTCACATCCTTGTCCATCTCAGGTATCAACTTGTCCTCAGGATAGTTTTCTTTCAAGATCTCCACCCATGCCATCAGACTGGATATCGGTGTTCCCAACTGATGGGCCGTTTCCTTGGAAAGACCTACCCAGACTTTATTCTGCTCGGCCCGTTTTGAGGCCAATAAGGCAAAAATGGCGACCACCACAAAGATCATCACGATACCCAACTGCCAATAGGGATACTGAGCCAGTCGTTTTAACAGCGTCGACTCGTCATAGCACACCAACTGATAGTCTTTGAAATGGATAGAATCGCCCAGATGGATTTTAATATAGTTACCGTCCTGATACATCCGTTTGCCATATTGCTGTACATAAGCGTCTGAATCAGTGGCAGTCTTGGCATCCATATCGATATTGCGATAGTCCGTCACCTTTCCGTCGGCATCCATCACAATAACGGGAATCGTGTTGTTACTCTGTATAACATTGAGCACCAACGACAAATCCGTGTTCTCATCCGCGCTGTTCAGGGCATTCAGGGCTTCTGCCCAGGTTTCCATCTTGTGGCGTTCCTCCTTGGAAAGATCCCTTACCAGAAAATGAGACACGAGCAGGGATACCACAGCAATCACAATCGCTGCGATGACGAGGAAAATCTTCGTTTGTCGTATTCTGTCAGTCCACTGCATACAATATAATAAACGAAAAAGCCCCGAAGATATTGTATCCTCAGGGCTTTTCTTATAAAGATGGCGGCCTCCTACTCTCCCGCATTGCATTGCAGTACCATCGGCGCAGGCGGGCTTAACTTCTCTGTTCGGAATGGGAAGAGGTGGGACCCCGCTGCAATAACCACCTGATAAATCTTCATTGAACATTGACCATTGAACATTAACATGTACGAATGCAAGGCCACTGCCAACGTATGGGTGACATATCAGCACAAGACTGCTTTCCAGACAATAGTCTCCTGAGAATCATTCAAACTCTCTCATACATCTGAAAGTACTGCCCCGAAGCCCAATGGTCAATGGTCAATGGTCAATGATCAATGGTCAATGATCAATGGTCAATGAACTCCCGGCGAAAGTATTCGGGCAATTAGTAGTGCTCGGCTTTGACGTCGCCGTCTTTACACCTGCACCCTATCAACGTCGTAGTCTACGACGACCCTCATGGAGTCCTAATCTTGCGGCTGGCTTCG